>CAADHY010000015.1_pt1 | contig 684227 bp, 594 predicted proteins | sample 2381271 | NCBI WGS metagenome assembly CAADHY01 (sample SAMEA5147513, study PRJEB30075) | plant metagenome | biome: Evergreen rainforest; feature: Forest; material: Leaf | place: Madagascar | collected 2016-11 | reverse complement strand
CGCTGTCAGCCAGCGGCAACGCCAGTTCGACCACGCGCAGCGGCATCAGCGAAGGCGTGATCGAGATCCGCGACGAAGCTGCCCAGCAAGCGCTGACGGGTAAGAGTGCGGCCGAGACGATTGCGTCGTTGAACCGGGACACGACGGATACCTTGGGTGCGCTCAAGCCGATCTTCGACAAGGAGAAGATCGAGGCGGGGTTCGAGATCGGGACGGCGTTTGCGGGGGAGATGGGGCAGTTTCTGACGAATCGGGCGAGGGAGGCCGATGATCTGAAGGCCGCGATGGACGCGGAGACAGACCTCGAACGTTATAAGGAATTGCAGGGGCAGTACGAGGAAAAGCGATTGTGGCTTCCAGGTGGCACTTATCGTCAACTATCCAATGCATTACTCGCGGCTGCTGCCGGAAATGTTGGCGGCGCGGCTTCAGAGTTCGCTCAACGCGCAGTGGTCAGCTATATCCAGCAGGAGGGAGCCTCCAAGATTGGTGACTTGGTGGCCAAGAAACTCATCAAAGAGGGCAGCGCAGAACATATAGCTTGGCAGGCAATTATCGGTTGCGCGGGAGCCACGGGAAGCGGTGACTCGTGTGGTGCGGGTGCGCTGGGTGCAGGCGCAAGTGTCATCGTAAATAGTCTGTTGGATGAGGTTTCAGGGCTATCCAACGAGGCCAAGGAGACTCGTCGTAACCTGGTGGCAGGTCTTATTGTCGGGGCCGCAGGCGTGCTTGATCCGGCTGCAGCAGCGGCGTTAAACAATGCTGCTATTGCTGAGATGGATAACAATCTACTGAATCCGCATCGCGATCATGATCTGGTGGCGTTGCTAGCCCGACAGGATGAGTTATCCCCAGAGCAACAGTCTGCGCTTTTTGATCAATTGAAGCAGGCGCACGCAGTTGGTACGCAGGAAGCACTCACGCAGATGGAAAGTGTGATGGGACCTGTGGCGTTGGGTGAGACCCGGCAGGAATTGGCAGAACTACTTGCGGATGGTTCGGCATGCGCAATGGTGGCAAGCTGTCGTTTGCAGTTGGAGCGATCTGTGAAAGAGATCGATCGTCTGCTGGAGGCTTATGAAACTCAGAGAGTGTTAACGCCCAAGCTGGAAGGGGCTTTGATAATCGCCGAGTTGGCAGGAGGGGTTGGCGGTCTGGCCTTGCAAGCGAGAAATGCAATTTTGCTGGGGGCAAAGCGAATCGCCGGAGAGTCACTGGATGGTCTTCTGGTTCGCCAGACGATACGTGAGGCTAATTCGAGTTTGCCTCCTCTTCGACAGGCTTATGTAGATGAAGTGTCGGAGTTGGAAGGTATTGGTCTATCGCTGAGAGCTGCTGGAGGGGATTTGGAGCAAATAGCACGTGCTCTACATGCAGAAAGGAGGGCTATAGGGATTAAGTATAAAGACCTTAGTTCTCCAGAAATTTTGGACGAGATACATAAAAGGAATTTGAGTAGATATGGTGATCCGCTCGGTCCTTCGATAGATTGGTTGAGGGCACAAGGCAAGGATTGGGTAGATATAATTCGTACTTCAGCTACAGTGGGAGGTAAAGATCTTGGGTTCTGATTTTTCGGTTGGAAGATTTAAAAAAATAATTCTTGGTGATGAGTTTGATGATCATCTTAGAGGGAGGCTAGCTGATGTGCTTAAAGAGTTGGGGGCAAAAAAAGAGGGTGGAGGTATTAAAAGTGTTGTGGGTTCGCAAGATATTGAGGATTTTTATGTAAAAGTGGGTGAGGATTTAGTTCGTGTGGAGTCTGAGACTTATATGGGTTTGAGTATTTCTGGCGATGAGGATGTCGTGGAAAAAATAAAAAACATGATTTAATGGGCTGAATAGATTTTTTGTTTTATCTTTTTTTAATTCGCGCAAGAGCGCGAGTTCCACTGACCTGCTCCCCGTGGTTAGTATGAAATCGATGTAGAGTCCGTTCACAAAGGAACGGCAATGAAGAAACGATTTACGGAAGAACAGATCATCGGGGTGCTGAAGGAGGGTGAGGCAGGTGCCAAGGTGGCCGAACTGTGGCGCAAGCACGGGATATCGGAGGCCACGTACTACAACTGGAAGGCGAAGTTCGGCGGTATGACCGTCTCGGATGTCCAGCGACTGAAGGAGCTGGAGCAAGAGAACAACAAGCTCAAGAAGCTGTTGGCTGAATCGATGCTGGACAAGGCTGCGCTTCAGGACCTTTTGAGCCGAAAGTAGCAAGCCCGCAGGCCAAACGCGAAGCGGTCAGAACGTTGATGACCGAGCGCGGCATGGGTATCACCCGGGCCTGCGGGCTGGTAGGCATCTTCCGGTCGCTATTCGCTTATGAAAGTAAGCGTACGGGCGATCTGGCATTGACCGAGCGGATGAAGAAGATGGCAGCGCTCAAGCGACGCTACGGCTATCGGCGCGTCCATATTCTGCTGCGCCGTGAAGGCTGGCAGACGAATCACAAGCGGATCTGGCGGCTTTACAGCCAAGCCGGCCTGAGCGTTCGTAAGCGTCGCCGCAAGCGCATCGCGCCCGCAGAACGGGTAGTTCGTCCCGTTGCGACGGCGCCGAATCAGAGCTGGTCGATGGGCTTCGTGTCCGACGGTCTGGCCTATGGCCGCAAGTTCCGGTGCTTGAACATCGTCGATGACTACACGCGCGAGTGTCTTGCCATCGAGGTCGATACATCACTGCCGGGATTGCGGGTGGCACAGGTGCTGCAACGGCTTGCGGAACTGCGTGGGCTGCCCAAATCCATCACCGTGGACAACGGCCCGGAGTTTGCCGGCAGGGCCTTGGACGCTTGGGCCTATCAGGTCGGCGTGAAGCTGTCGTTCATCAGACCAGGCAAGCCCGTGGAGAATGCATACATCGAGAGCTTCAACGGAAAATTCCGCGATGAATGCTTGAATGAGCATTGGTTCATGTCGCTGCGCCAAGCCAAATCCTTGATCGAAGACTGGCGTGTCGAGTACAACACCGAACGCCCGCATAGCGCGCTGGGATACTTAACGCCGGAGCAGTTTGCTCAGGCGCATCGGCAACAAAGGTTTTTAACCCTGGACTCTATGTCGGTGCCGTACTAAGTCTGGGGGCAGGTCACAATCCCAAGGTGATTCCAGATCCTCAGGGAGCGCCGGGCTACTATAGATATGAAGGGGCTGGCATGGAGATGATTTATAACCCAGCTACAGGTCATGTAGGTCATATGCAACCGCTTAGAGTGAAAAAGTGAATATTTTTGAGATGATTTCTCCGGATTTGGAGGCGTATCAGCGATCAGTGTCTGGAGTTAGGCAAGGGTTGGCTGCTTATGAAAAAGAGTGTTTGATTATTTTTTCTAAAATCCGGGCATCCTCTTTTGAGAATGCTCAGAGGGATTTTGATGATTTGCACCGTATCCAGAGAGAGTTATCTGCTATTAAATTTAAATATGAATTCCCGCTCGGTGAAAGGTTGGATGATTTTTCTTATAACTTTGATAGGGATGATGATTTTTCAAGAAAATATTGGTATGAGAAAATTTCGACATCCGATGGTTGGCCGTCTGAGTGGGTTTAAATTTTTGTGTCAATTTGCGGGTTTTATTTTTTAATCGATAGAGAAATGTCCCGCGGGTGTGTTGGATATTTCATTCGAATTCGACTCCTCGGTGTGCCAAGGCTGCATCAGGGTTATCGGCTGACCCCGCAATAAGGTGGCGACACCACGCTGCGCGTTGAGGTGCGGTGGGCCAAACGCGCTACCGATAGGTTGTTGACAGATGTTGTTCATATCCGAGTTTTCCCGTGCAACGTCGCTTCGTCCCACGCTATTGGTGAGGTGCCTGAAATGACGGTACAGCCCGGGAGGCAATTTAATTTATGAGGGTGAAGTTGATGCAGTACATCATCGGTTTGCTTGTTCCTTTCTTGTTTGTGCTTGATGCATCCGCGCAAGATGGTGGCTCGGTTTCCGCGAAGAACGAGGTGTGGATCAAGGCGGCGGCGCAGAAGGGAAGTGTCCATCGCTTGAGACCTGATATCGGGTCTCGGAATGGAGATTTCGCTACCGTTACATTGAGAGTTGATTTCGAGAAGCCCTTTGTCGATAGCAAGGGGAGAAAGATGGATCGCCGCGAGGTGTTGTTCTTGATCGCGTGTGAGGAACAATTGATGCGGCATGAGGAGCTGCGCGTTTACCTTCAGGAGACTCTCGTGGCGGTGGAGCCCAGAGATGAGAATGCCGATCCTCTTATCGTTCAAATTGTGCCGAATGGTCCAGCGCATGAGGCAGCAAGTCTGGCTTGTGGCTAAGTTATGAGTCAGTCCAGAGTATTGGCGAAATGGGACGGGGTGCTTCGATACGGGATATCTTCCGAAGGGTTTTTCGATGAGGTCGAACGTCATACTGATTAGTCCCCCTTTCCGACCAAGGCGGATGTTCTTTCGAGTGCGGGATTGAGGGCGAGCATGTATAGGGGCAGCCCGCAGGCTCAGCAGGTCGTGTGGGGAAATGCCCAAGCTCTCTCAATTTCCTCTTGATAACCTTCCGCCATTCTCTGTAAAACCCCAACATACTCCGGAGTTCCGGACAACGGAATACAAAGCCCAAGGGGAACTACCCATGACCGCCTTCCACCTGGCAACGCTGCTGCGCCATCACCACCGCCCCAGCCGTGAAGACATGGAAGGCGAACTCGCGGCCTTGCACCGGGCGCAAGCGGTCATCGAGTTCGACCTGCAAGGCCATGTGCTGATGGCCAACGACAATTTCCTGGCGCTGATGGGGTATGGCCTGGACGAGATCCAGGGCCAGCACCATCGCCTGTTCGTCGACCCGATTACCCACGAGTCCGCGGAATACCAAGCCTTCTGGGAAAAGCTGGGGGCAGGCGAATACGACAGCGGCCGCTACAAGCGCATCACGCGTGAAGGCAGCGAAGTCTGGCTGCAGGCCAGCTACAACCCGGTGCTGGACCGCCATGGGCATCCGGTGAAGGTCGTGAAGTACGCCACCGACATCACGCAGCAGCAGCGCCGCAGCGCCGACGTGGAAGGCCAGGTGGCGGCGATCTCCAAGGTGCAGGCCATCATCGAGTTCACGCTGGACGGCACCATCCTGCGCGCCAATGACCTGTTCCTGTCCGCGATGGGGTATCGCGAAGAAGAGATCGTGGGGCGGCACCACAACATGTTCGTGCGCCCCGAGGACAGCCAGTCTTCGGCATATCGGGAGTTCTGGCGCCGCCTGGGCGCGGGCTCGCACGAAACCGGGCAGTACCTGCGCGTGGGCAAGAACGGCAGCGAAGTGTGGATCGAGGCGAGCTACAACGCGATCCTGGACCCGGATGGCCAGCCCTTCAAGGTGGTGAAGTTCGCGACCGACATCACCCGGCGCGTGATGGCGGCCGATACCTTGCGCACGACGGTCCGCGACCTGAACCAGAACGCCGAGGAAGCGCGCCGCGTGCATGCGCTCGCCCAGGAAGCCAGCGGCGTGGCCGAGCGCGGTGGCGTGTCGGTGGCGGGCGTGGTGAAGACGATGAACACGCTGTCGGACAGCTCGCGCCGCATTGCCGACATCATCGGTGTGATGGATGGCGTGGCGTTCCAGACGAACATCCTGGCCTTGAACGCGGCGGTGGAAGCGGCGCGCGCCGGCCAGGAAGGGCGCGGCTTCGCGGTGGTGGCGTCGCAGGTGCGCGAACTGGCCCAGCACAGCGCGGCGGCCGCGCGCGAGATCCGGGCGTTGATCCAGGACTCGGTGGGGCAGATCCAGGATGGCGCGCAGCGCGCGCAGGAGGCGGGCGCCACGATGCGGGAGGTGACGGAGTCGTCGCGCCGCGTGACGGAGATCGTGGGCGCGGTGGTGGCGTCGTCGCTGGCGCAGTCGCAGGCGCTGAACGCGGTCACCGAAGACCTGACGCGGGCCTCGCGCTAGCGCCGCAGGTCGCGCGCCAGGGTGCTTTTGCCGAACAGGCTTTGCACCAGGTCCACAACCAGTTCCGCCGTCTGGTTGCGCAGATCCAGCGCGGGATTTACTTCGACGATGTCCAGCGAGGCCATGCCTCCGGTGTCGGCGATCATCTCCATGCACAGCTGTGCTTCGCGATAGTTCACGCCGCCGCGCACGGCGGTGCCGGTGCCGGGCGCAATCTCGGGGTCCAGGAAATCCACGTCGAAGCTCACGTGCAAATGCACGCCGTCATCCAGGCCGCGCAGGGCGCGCTGCATGATCTCCCGCATGCCCAGCTCGTCGATGGCGCGCATGTCATAGACCTCCAGGCCCAGCTTCTGGATCATGCGTTTCTCATCGTCGTCGACGCTGCGCAGGCCGATCTGGCAGATGTCGCCGGGCCGCAGGGCGGGCGTCTCGCCAGACAGCGTGGCCAGCGGCGCGGGGCCCAGGCCGTACAGGGCCGCCACGGGCATGCCGTGCAGGTTGCCGCTGGGCGACAGCTCGGGTGTGTTGCAGTCGGAATGGGCGTCCAGCCACAGTACGCGCAGGCGCTTACCTTGCGCGTGGCAGTGGTGCGCGACGGCGCCGATGGAACCCACGGCCAGTTGATGGTCGCCGCCCAGCATGATGGGCAGGCGGGCGTCGTCCAGGGCATCACTGACCGCCTGGAAGACGGCGCGGTTCCACGTCACGCATTCGTCCAGGTGGCGCAGCCCGTGCGTGGGCACGGCCTGCGGATTGGGCGGGCCGGCCAGGTTGCCCAGGTCCTTGACCTCGATGCCCAGCCTGGCCAGGGCCGGCCCCAGGCCGGCCACGCGCAGGGCGTCCGGTCCCATGGCGGCGCCCAGGCGGGCTGCGCCCGCGTCGCTGGGGGCGCCGATGAGGGTGATGGCGGTCATGCTGGCTCCTTCACGCTGCGTGGCGCGGGCGGGCACCCGCGCGCTTGCCAGCGATGATAGAGCCTGCCGGGGGAAGCAAGGCGTGGCAGTTGTGAGGGGATGTCAGGTGCGGCGCGGATGGGCCGCGGCTAACGTCGGGGCGCCAGATAGCGTCCGCCGCGCGCGCCGGTGGGCTGTCCATGGCGCACGGTGGCCACGCCTGCCAGGAAGACGTGTTCGACGCCGACGGGCCGCGCCTCGGGCGTGTCGAAGGACGCGGGGCCTGCGATCCGGGCGGCATCGAACACGGCGATGTCCGCCGCCTGCCCGACGGCCAGCGTGCCGCGATCGGCCAGGCCGAAGCGGGCGGCGGTCAGGCCGGTCATCTTCTGCACGGCGGTTTCCAGGCTGAACAACTGCTGGTCGCGGGCATAGTGCCCGAGCACGCGCGGGAAGGTGCCCCACAGGCGCGGGTGCGGACGCGCATCGCGCGGCAGGCCGTCCGAGCCCACCAGCGTGTCGGGCCAGGCCAGGATGCGCCGCACGTCCTGCTCATCCATGATGAAGTAGACGGCCCCGGCTGGCAGCAGGCGCTGCGCGGCTTCGCGCGGCGCGCACTGCCAATCGCGGGCGATGTCGCGCAGGTCGCGGCCGCTGGCCTCAGGGTGCGGCGTCGACCAGGTGACGAGGATGCGCTCGCACAGGGCCACGCGTTCGGGCCGCAGCATGGTGCTGGATGCCGCATAGGGATAGCAGTCGACGCACAGCGGCTGGCTGGCCGAGGCCTGCGCCAGCCGCGCCAGGGTCTCTGCCGAGCGCCCGTGGTTGGCCTGGCCCACGAGCTTGTGGTGCGAGAACACGATGGGCGCGCGCAGGGCGGCGCCCACGCGCAGGGCCTCTTCGATGGCGGGCACGATGTGGTCGCCCTCGTCGCGCAGATGGGTGGCATAGACGCCCCCGTGCGTGAGCAAGGGTTGGCCGATGGCGATGAGTTCGGCTTCGGTGGCGGCGGCGGCGGGCGGATAGAACGTGCCGCTGGACAGGCCGATGGCGCCTTGGCGCAGCGCCAGGTCCAGGTCGGCGCGCATGGCCGCGATTTCGCTGTCATTGGCTTCGCGCGCAAGGTCGCCCATGTGGCGCACGCGCAGCGTGGCATGGCCGACCATCGAGACGCTGTGCACGGCGGGGTCGGCGGCGTCCAGCGCGGCGCGATAGGCGGCGAAGTCCGGGTAGCGGTAGGCGTCGCCCAACAGGTCCAGCGGCGCGGGAGGCCTGTCGCCCGTGACCAGCGGCGCAAGGCTCAGGCCGCAGTTGCCGTTCACGACCGTGGTGACGCCCTGCAGGATCTTGAAGGGCATGTCCGGTGTTTCCACCAGGGCATGGTCGTCGTGCGCATGGCTGTCGATGAAGCCGGGCGCCACGATCAGTCCTTCCGCGTCCAGCTTTCGGTGCGCGCGGGCATTGCCCAGCGCGCCGATGGCGGCAATGCGTCCGCCTCGCACGGCGAGGTCGGCGCGGCGCCGTGGAGCGCCGGTGCCGTCGATGAGCGTGCCGCCCAGGATGAGCAGGTCGTAGTCGGGCGCGGAGGGATCAGGCAAGGGCATCTTGAGCTTCTGCATTCCAGGCAAGCGCGATCAGTCCACCTTGGCGCCGCTGGCGCGGACGACCTCACCCCATTTCCGGGTTTCGCGGTCCATCAAGGCACGCAGGTCGTCGGGCGTGCCGCCCAGCGTGTCGAAGGCCAGGTCCGCCAGCTTGGCCTTCACGGCCGGGTCGGCCAGCATCTCGTTGAAGGTGGTGTTCAGACGCGTGACGATGGGGTCGGGCGTGCCCGCAGGCAGCACGAAACCGCCCCAGGCCTGCATTTCGTAGTCCTTCACCCCGGCTTCCTGCATGGTGGGCACGTCGGGCACCAGGGCGCTGCGGGCGGTGGACGTGACGGCCAGCGCCCGCACTTTGCCGCCGGTGACCGAAGGCAGGATGGAGGGCAGGTTGTCGAACATGAACTGTACATTGCCGCCCATGAGATCCTGGATGGCCTGCGGGCTGCCACGATAGGGGACGTGCAGCACGTCCAGTTTCTCGGTGTCCTTGAAAAGTTCGCCGCCCAGGTGGCTGGTGGTGCCATTACCGGCCGAGCCCATGGTGACCTGGCCCGGTCGTTCGCGTGCGTAGGCGACGAGGTCTGCCACGGTCTTCACGGGCAGCGCGGCATTGACGACCAGCAGGTTGGCGGTGGTGACGGCCGCGATCACCGGCGCCAGGTCGCGTTCGGGGTCGTAGGGCAGCGAGCTGAACAGGCTGCGGTTGATGGCCAGCGTGGCGATGTTGCCGTAGCCCAGGGTATAGCCGTCGGGTTCGCTGCGCGCGACGGCCTGGATGCCGATGTTGCCGCCCGCGCCGGGACGGTTTTCCACGACCACGGGCTGGCCCAGGCGCTTGGCAAGCTCGGACGCCAGGTAGCGGCACAGGATGTCGGGCGAGCCGCCCGCGGCCGACGGCACGATCAGGCGCAGCGGCTTGTCGGGCCAGGTGCCCTGGGCATGTAGCGTCGGACTGGCCGCGGCGGCCAGCGTCAGGGTGGAACAGAGCAGGGCGCGCAGGAGCGCGCGGCGCGGCATGGTCATCGAATTCCCCTTGTGTCTGCAGGGCGCGTCGTCAAGGTGCGAGGCGCCTCTGGAGGCCATTATGCGGCGGCTGCCGGGGGCGGGGGGAGCGATATTTCGGACCACGAAGTATTCCAAATCGTCATAGAATTTCTCATCCCAGCTCCCTGGATTCCAGGCGATGAAGCGACCCAACGGCAAGTCCATTCCTTCGGTCACGAACCTGGCCGCCTTCGATGCGGTGGCGCGCGCCGGCACGATGACGGCTGCGGCCCGGGCGCTGTCGCTGACGCAAAGCGCGGTCAGCAAGCAGGTGGCGGAATTGCAGGCCTTTCTGGGGGTGCCCCTGCTGGAGCGCCAGGAGGGGCGGCTGGTGCCCACGCGAGCCGGCGGGCGCTATCTGCACCGTGTGCGCCCGGCGCTGGCCGAACTGGAAGAGGCCACCCTGCAGGCCCAGGCGTCGCGCGAGGCTGGCGAGCCGCGCGGCCACCTGACCTTGTCGGTGCCGGCGACCTTCGGCGCGATGTGGCTGTTGCCGCGTCTGTCCAGCTTCGCGCGCCAGCATCCGCAGATCGTGGTGAACCTGTCGACCAAGATCGGGCCGGTGCCGCTGCCGTCGCCGACGCTGGATGCAGCCATCATGTACGTGCCGGGCATGCGCGACCCCGCGCTCTGGTACCAGCCGATCCTGCCGCTGAAGGTGCACCCGGTGTGCCGTCCCGGACTGGGCGGGCCGCGCGCGACGCTGGCCACGTTGCTGGAGACGCAAGCCGTGTTGCATCAGGCCTCCACGCCGGAAGCCTGGGAAACCTATTGCGAGGCGCGAGGCAAGGGACGGCTGGTGGCGCGCGCGGGCCCGCGCTATGCCTTGCTGAGCATGGGGCTGGAGGCCGCGGCCGCTGGCTTGGGCGTGGCGCTGTTGCCGGATTACGTGGTGGCCGACGCCGTCAGGCGCCAGGCGCTGCGCCGGCTGGATCCAGAGCCTTTCGCCATCGCGGGCGCCTACATGTTCGTGTGCCCTCGCCAGCACCAGCACGCGCCCGCCATCGCCGCGTTTTCCGCGTGGCTGGCCGAGGAGGCCCGCGCGGGTGAGGCGATGGGGCGCGCGGACTGACCTTGCGGGTTGCGTGGCGGCTGGTGCTAGAATTCCCCCTCCTGTTGTTGGCGCCGATTTGCTTGATCTGCTTGCGGGCGCCTGATAAATCCCGCTAAAGAGGTCCGTCGTGACTCCTGTGCCCGTTTCCGTCCCCGCTGGGGAACCCGCCTGCGCCACCTCTGGCGCCCCTGCTGCCCAAGCGTCCTCGACCTTCGCCAAGACGCCTGCCTCCCCAGGCTCGGTGGGCCAGGTCGCACCCCAGTTCATTGCTTTCGACGAGCCGCTGAAACTTTCCAGCGGACAGACGCTGGACGCGTATGAGCTGGCAGTGGAAACCTATGGCACGCTGAACGCCGAGCGCAGCAATGCCGTGCTGATCTGCCACGCGCTGAATGCTTCGCACCACGTGGCGGGCGTGTCGGCGTCCGACCCCAAGGACATCGGCTGGTGGGACAACATGGTGGGCCCGGGCAAGCCCGTGGACACCAACCGCTATTTCGTCATTGGCGTGAACAACCTGGGCTCGTGCTTCGGCTCGACCGGCCCCGCCAGCATCAACCCGGCCACGGCCAAGCCCTGGGGGGCGGCCTTCCCGGTGCTGACGGTGGAAGACTGGGTGCGCGCGCAGGCCCGCGTGGCCGATCATTTCGGCATCGCGCGCTTCGCGGCCGTGATGGGCGGGTCGCTGGGCGGCATGCAGGCGCTGGGTTGGGCGGTGACGCTGCCCGAGCGCGTGGCGCATTGCGTGGTGATCGCCAGCACGGCGCGCCTGTCGGCGCAGAACATCGGTTTCAACGAGGTGGCGCGCCGCGCCATCATCACCGACCCCGACTTCCACGGCGGCGATTACTACGCGCACAACACGGTGCCGCATCGCGGCCTGTCGGTGGCGCGCATGATCGGCCACATCACCTACCTGTCGGACGACGACATGGCCGAGAAGTTCGGCCGTGCGCAACGCGAGCCCGCGGCAAGCGGCGCCTATCGCTATGGCTACGACGTCGAGTTCGAGGTCGAGTCCTACCTGCGCTACCAGGGCGAGAAGTTCTCGCGCTATTTCGACGCGAACACCTATCTGTTGATCACGCGCGCGCTGGATTACTTCGATCCGGCCCGCACGCATGGCGGTGACCTGTCCGCCGCGCTGGCCTCGGCCACGGCCGATTTCCTGCTGGTGTCGTTCTCGACCGACTGGCGCTTTCCGCCCGAACGTTCGCGCGAGCTGGTGCGCGCGCTGCTGAAGAACGGCACGTCCACGACGTATGCCGAGATCGACGCGCCGCACGGCCATGATGCCTTCCTGCTGGAGGACAGCCGCTATCACGCGGTGGTGGCCGGGTACTTCGATCGTATCGCCCGCGCGCAGGGGTTGCCCGAACGCGCCGCTGCGGCGGCCGGTGCAGATGCCGTCGCACCCACATCCGCGCCCGCCGCGGTGGAGGTTCCTGCATGAATGCCGCGCCGCACAGCGCCGTGCTGCCCGAACTGCGCCCCGACCTGGCGCGCATCGCCGACTGGATCGAGCCGGCCAGCCGCGTGCTGGACCTGGGTTGCGGCGATGGCACGCTGCTGGCCTACCTGCGAGATGCGCGCCAGGTGCGCGGCGCGGGCATCGAGATTGCCGACCCTTGCGTGATCCGCTGCGTGCAGCGCGGCGTCGAGGTCATCCAGCAGAACCTGGAAGAAGGCCTGGCGCTGTTCGACGACCGCGCCTTCGACACGGTGGTGTTGTCGCAGACCCTGCAGTCCATGCACCGCACCGAGCACATCCTGCGCGAGATGGCGCGCGTGGCGCGCTTTGGCGTGGTGTCGTTCCCGAACTTCGGCTACTGGCCGCACGGCTGGTCGATCCTACGCGGACGCATGCCGGTGACGGGGCAGATGCCCTACGCCTGGTACAACACGCCGAACATCCACCTGTGCACGCTGCGCGATTTCGAAGACCTTGCCGGCAAGCTGGGCCTGCGCATCACGGCCCGCGCCACTTTCAACGGCGAGCGGGAAGTGCGCGTGATGCCGCAATGGCGCAGCACGCTGGCGGTGTATCGCTTCGCCTGCCCATAACATCCGCGACCTGAATAACTACTTAAAGTCTGAAATAAATAAGGGGTAAACCCTTATTTGTGTTGCGGCTGCGCATAAAATCCGGGTCCAAGGCGAGTCCCGAGACAGCCGCTGCAAGCCGTTACGCGTGCGTGGGAGCCCGCCCGCGCCGTCTGCCCTGGTTGTCCCGGCCTCGCCGTGTGCAAACCGATGGAGACGCCGAATGGCCACTGTTCCCCCCGCAATCCCGTCACGTTTCGCGCGCATCTATGCCGCGATCGTCGGGATACTCATCGCCCTGACCGGGGCTTACCTGGCCCATGGCGGCTGGCAGCTGCTGCAACTCGGCGGTTCGCTCTATTACCTGCCCGTGGGCGTGCTGATGGTCATCAGCGGCCTGCTGCTGTTGCGCGCCGATGCGCGCGGCGCGTGGATCTATGGATTCGTGTTCCTGGTCACCATTCCCTGGGCAGTGTGGGAAGCCGGCCTGAATTTCTGGCCGCTGGCGGCACGCCTGGGCCTGCTGGCCCTGTTGGCCATGCTGGTGGCGCTGGCGTTGCCCGGCCTGCGTGGCGCGTCGGGCACCGACGGCATCCGCCTGGGCGCGCGTGCCCTGGCCGGCGTGCTGCTGGTAGGCTTGCTGGGTGCCTTCGCCTATGCCTTCCAGCCCATCTGGATGGTGAAGCCGGGCAAGACGGAGCAGGCTGCCGCCGACGCGACCCCGAATGCCTACAAGGCGTCGGAAGACCGCGCCGACTGGACCGGCTATGGCCGCACGCCCGACGGCACGCAGTTCGCCCCCTTCGACCAGATCACGCCCGAGAACGTCTCCAAGCTGCAGGTGGCGTGGACCTTCCGCACCGGTGACTTCGCCTATGGCGGCGCCGAGAACCAGAACACGCCGCTGCAGATCGGCAACGTGGTCTATGCGTGCACGCCGACCAACCAGGTGTTCGCGCTGAAGGCCGACACGGGTGAACAGATCTGGAAGTTCGATCCGAAGGTGAATTCCGGCTACAGCCCGTCGTGGCAGCGTTGCCGCTCGCTGGCCTATTTCGATCCGGCCAAGGCGCCCGCCGGGGCTGCCCCCGCCGCCGAAGGTGCTGAAAGCGAATCCGCCGCGCCCGTGTCGCCCCGCCTGTACGTGACCACCGCCGACATGCGCCTCATCGCGGTGGATGCCGCCACCGGCGAGTTCGCCGAAGGCTTCGGCGAGAACGGCCAGGTGTTCCTGGCCGAAGGCATGGGCCAGGTCATTCCCGGTTTCTACAACCCGACCTCGGGCCCGGTGCTGGCCGGCGACCGCCTGATCGTGGGCGGCTGGGTGATGGACAACCAATCGGTGGACGAGCCCTCGGGCGTCGTGCGCGCGTTCGACGCCGTGACCGGCAAGATGGTCTGGGCGTGGGACGTGGGCCGTCCCGGCGTGCACACCGCGCCTGCGGCCGGCGAACACTACACGCGCGGCACGCCCAACACCTGGGCCGTGCCGACCTATGACGCCGAGCTGGGCCAGGTCTACCTGCCCACCGGCAACGGCACGCCCGACATGTATGGCGGCCATCGCACGCCCGAGACCGACCGCGTGAGTTCGTCCATCGTGGCGCTGGACGCGCGCACCGGCGCCGAACGCTGGGTGTTCCAGACCGCGCACCATGACGTGTGGGACTACGACCTGCCGTCCAAGCCGGTCATGTATGACTTCCCGGACGGCAAGGGCGGACGCGTGCCCGCGATCATCCAGACCACCAAGCGTGGCGAGATCTTCGTGGTGGACCGCCGCAACGGCAAGCCCGTGACGGAAGTCGTGGAGAAACCCGTGCCCACGGAAGGCCTGCCCGGCGAGAAGCTGTCGCCCACGCAGCCCTATTCGGTCGGCATGCCGCAGATCCGCCAGGGCGACCTGACGGAGCAGGGCATGTGGGGCATCACGCCGCTGGATCAGCTGCAATGCCGCATCGCCTTCCGCCAGCTGGAGTACACGGGCGACTTCACGCCGCCCAGCCTGAACTGGTACATCCCGCATCCCTCGCCCTTCGGCACGATGAACTGGGGCGGCGTCTCGATCGACAAGGTGAACGACACCCTGATCGTGAACGACATGCGCATCATGATGAAGGGCAAGATCCTGCCGCGCGAATCCGTGAACGAACTCACGGCCAAGTCCGGCAAGACCGGCCCGGGCGTGGGCGGTGTCGTGCCGATGGAAGGCACGCCTTATGGCCTGGTGCGCGCCATGGTGACCTCGTCGCTGGGCGTGCCTTGCACCAACCCGCCTTTCGGCGCGCTGACCGCCATCGACCTGAAGACGCGCCAGATCGCCTGGCAGCGTTCGCTGGGCACGGTCAAGGAGCTGGGCCCGGCGGGCATCCGCACCGGCATGCCGATTCCCCTGGGCATGCCCTCGCTGGGCGGTCCGGTGGCGACGGCCTCGGGCCTGGTGTTCTACACCGGCACCGCCGACTACTACCTGCGCGCCTTCAACGTGAAGACGGGCGAGGAAGTGTGGAAGTCGCCGCTGCCCGTGGGCGGCCAGTCGACACCGCTGGTGTTCGTGTCGCCTGACACGGGCAAGCAGTATGTGGTGGTGACCGCCGGTGGCGGCCGCACCGCGCCCGCGCGTGGCGACTACATCATGGCCTTCGCCTTGCCGGACTGATCCTTTCGTCCCGACGCAAGACGCGCCCCGGAAGGAAGCCCTTCCGGGGCGTTTTGTTTTTGGGACGGGAAATGTCCAGGGCAGGGTGTCCGCATGCTTGATGCAGGTCAAGGATCGGGCCTGCCGCGTCCCCCACAATGGGTTCGACCGCATCGTGCAACGGCGTTTTACTTGGTTTCCCCGGATGCAAAACGTCTTGGGGATAAGGGGACGCCAAGTGCATGATGGACATGCCTCGCGTGGTTTGCGCGGCAAGCCTCGCGGCAACGAAGCAGAAAAATAAGCGGCCAGCCATCCCGCAATGCCGGGCCAGGCGGCCACGTTGAACACCTGATTGGAGATACACATGGGATCCTCTGTACAGACTCCTCCGCGCGCCATCCTTTTCGCCACCGACCTGAGCGCCCGCTGCGACCGCGCGCTGGACCGCGCCGTGCTGCTGGCCAGGCAGCACCAGGCCAAGCTCGTGGTGCTGCACGTCCTGGAATCGGGCCTGGTCGACAGCCTGACGCTGCCCACCTGGCGGCGCAATGTGAAAGACCAGCAGAAACTGGCGCAGGAGCGCCTGACGCAGGATCTGCAGGGGGTGGACGTGCAGGTCGAGGTCGTCGTGGAAACGGGCAAGCCCGTGGACGTCATCGAGAAAGTGGCCCAGGCGCATGGCGCGGGCCTCATCGTGAGCGGCATCGCGCGCGACGAGACGCTGGGCCGCATCGTGCTGGGCACGACCGTGGAAAAACTGGTGCGCCAATCCGATATTCCGGTGCTGGTGGTGAAGTCGCGTGCACAGCGTCCCTATGCCACGGTGCTGGCCGCCACCGACTTCTCCGAAGGCTCGCGCCAGTCGGTGCGCATTGGCCGTGCGCTGGCGCCCGAGGCCTCCTTGTCGCTCTTCCACGCCTTCGACATCCCGACGCGTGGCGCGGGCAGCGAAGGGGTCAACAGCGAGATCCTGCAGGAACGCGCCGAGGCCAAGGCCGCCGAGTTCATCGCCGGCACGCCCGAACTGGCCAACGCCAAGCCCGAGGTCATCTATGAGCTGGGCCAGCCCGATGTGAAGCTGCCCGCCTATGTGCTGAAGCACCCGGTGGACCTGGTGGTGGCGGGCACGCACGGCACCACGGGCATCCTGCGCACCGCGCTGGGCAGCGTGGCCGAAGGGCTGCTGGCATCGTTGCCGACCGACGTGCTGGTGGTGCGCCAGCGCGGCTGAGGCTAGCTGCCAAGGCAGGGAAAGGCCGCCCCTGGGTGGCCTTTCTGCTTTCCAGGGGCGGGCGCTGCGTCGGTTAAAGTTGCCCGTTGACGCTTTCCCCCAGGAGTTCCCATCGTGCTGCGCATTACCTCGCTCAACCTGAACGGCATCCGCTCGGCCTTTCGCAAGGGCCTGCAGCCCTGGATGGCCAGCCACGCCGCAGACATCCTCTGCCTGCAGGAAATCAAGGCGCAGGATGCCGACCTGACCGACGACCTGCGCAATCCGCCGGGTTACCAGGGGTTTTTCTGCGCGGCGCAGAAGAAGGGCTACAGCGGCGTCGGCCTCTACCTGAGCAAGCCCGCGCTGAAGGTGGCCAATGGCCTGGGCTGCGAGGAGTTCGACCCCGAAGGCCGCATCATCCGCGCCGATTGGGACACGCTGACCGTGGTCAGCGCCTATCTGCCCTCGGGCTCCAGCGGCGACGAGCGCCAACAGGCCAAGTACCGCTTCCTGGCCAAGTTCGAGCCGCTGCTGGACGGCCTGATGGCCGAGCATCGCGCCACGGGCCGCGAGGTGGTGATCTGCGGCGACTGGAACATCGCCCACAAGGAAATCGACCTGAAGAACTGGAAGGGCAACCTGAAGAACTCGGGTTTCCTGCCGGAAGAGCGCGCCTGGCTGACGGACGTGTTCGACCAGCGCGGCTTCGTGGACGTGTATCGCGCCCTGCACCCCGAGACGACGGGCGAGGCCTACACCTGGTGGAGCAACCGAGGCCAGGCCTGGGCGAAGAACGTGGGCTGGCGCATCGATTACCAGATCGCCACGCCGGGCATCGCGGCCCTGGCCCGCTCGGCTGCCATCTACAAGGATGAGCGCTTCAGCGACCACGCGCCGCTGACCATCGATTACGACTTCAAGCTGTGAGCCACGGCTGACGTCAGGAAAGCCGGGACGTGGCCGATGCGCCACGGCCCCCTGGGGAGGGGCATCGGTTTTGGCTATCACCCTGATAGCGGCATGGGTGCAGTCATGCCTATCCGTGCTACGATCCGGTCTCCTTTTGGGGAGTAGCCTGCTTCCGCGCATTGCGGAAGAGCGCGAGTCAACACACTCGGTATCGAATACCGTGGCTCGGGCGGCGTAACAGCTTGGCGAGACCAACGGTGCATCCACGCGGGTTTTGTCGGGCGTGTGCGGTGTGCCGTGGTTCTCGTACCCGGCTGGACTCCTCTCCCATGAATTTCTTCTCCGTCGTGCTGCTGGCTTTCGCCATGTCCACGGATGCGTTCGCGGCCGCCATCGGCAAGGGCGCCGCGCTGCACAAGCCCCGCTGGGGCGAGGCGCTGCGCACCGGCCTCATCTTCGGTGTCATCGAGGCGATCACGCCTGTCATCGGCTGGGCCTTCGGCCTTGCCGCCTCCCAATACGTCTCCCGCTGGGACCACTGGATCGCATTCTGTCTGCTCGCGGGCCTGGGCGCCCGCATGGTCTACATGGGCTTCAAGGGCGACGCTGAGGACGCCCCCGAGAAAAAGCCGGGCCGTCATTCGTTCTGGGTGTTGGCCGCCACCGGTTTCGCCACCAGCATCGACGCCATGGCGGTGGGCGTGGGCCTGGCCTTCATCGATGTGAACATCGTGTCGACCGCCGCCGCGATCGGCCTGGCCACGATGCTGATGGTGACGCTGGGCGTGATGCTCGGCCGCGTGCTGGGTGCATGGGTGGGCAGGCGCGCCGAGATCCTGGGCGGCGTCATCCTGATCGCCATCGGCGGTCTGATCCTGTACGAACACCTGGGCGCTGCCGCGGCCTGAACGTCTGCCGCGGCGGTGTGATTTCCCACCGCCGCGCACTGTTTTTGGGTGTTTCCCGGCATTTTTGCACCAAAAAAGCGTTTGCCCGTAGAATTTCGCACCATCGCGGAACGCGATGCACCGTCATATGGCAAACACATACATCTTGGGAGACGCTTTTGAAACTACAGAGTCTGGACGCTTTCCTGGCCCAGGTCGCGGCGCGCGATCCGCATCAGCCGGAATTCATGCAAGCCGTCAAGGAAGTCACCGCCAGCCTCTGGCCCTTTCTCCAAAAGCATCCCCATTACGCCGAGCACGGCCTGCTCGAGCGCCTGGTCGAGCCCGAGCGCGCCATCCAGTTCCGCGTGTCGTGGGTCGATGACCATGGCCGCGTGCAGGTCAATCGCGGCTTCCGCATCCAGCACAGCCAGGCCATCGGTCCCTACAAGGGCGGCATGCGTTTCCACCCCTCGGTGAACCTGTCGATCCTGAAGTTCCTGGCCTTCGAACAGACCTTCAAGAACGCCCTGACCGGCCTGCCCATGGGCGGCGGCAAGGGGGGCTCGGACTTCGATCCCAAGGGGCGTTCCGACGCTGAGGTCATGCGTTTCTGCCAGGCGCTGATGCTGGAACTGCATCGCCACCTGGGCCCGGATACCGACGTGCCCGCTGGCGACATCGGCGTGGGCGGCCGTGAGGTGGCCTTCATGACCGGCATGATGAAGCGCCTGTCGAATTCGGCGGCCAGCGTCTTCACGGGCAAGGGCCCGGCCTTCGGCGGCAGCCTGATCCGTCCGGAAGCCACCGGCTACGGCACGGTCTATTTCGTGCAGGAAATCCTGGCGCGCCAGGACAAGTCGCTGGACGGCATGCGCGTGTCGGTCTCGGGCTCGGGCAACGTCGCCCAGTACGCCATCGAGAAGGCCATGGCGCTGGGCGCCAAGGTCGTGACCGTGTCCGATTCGCGGGGCGTGGCGGTGGACGAGGCCGGCTTCACCCACGAAAAATTGGCCGCCCTCATGTCGCTCAGGAACGAAGCGCGTGGCACGGTCGAGGATTACGCCCGCCAGTTCAAGCTGAAGTACGAGGCGGGCAAGCGCCCCTGGCACGTGCCGGTGGACGTGGCGTTGCCTTGCGCCACCCAGAACGAGCTGGAACTGCAGGACGCCCAGACGCTGATCGCCAACGGCGTGCAGTGCGTGGCCGAAGGCGCCAACATGCCTGCCACGCTGGAAGCCGCGCATGCGTTCATCGCGGCCAAGGTGGCCTATGCCCCGGGCAAAGCCAGCAACGCCGGCGGCGTGGCGGTGTCGGGCCTGGAGATGAGCCAGAACGCCATTCGCCTGGCGTGGTCGCGCGAGGAGGTCGATGCGCGCCTGCACGCCATCATGCGCGATATCCATGCCAACTGCGTGCGCCACGGCGAGGCCTCGCGCGGCAAGTTCGTCAACTACCTGGACGGCGCGAACATCGCCGGTTTCGTGCGGGTGGCGGACGCCATGCTGGCGCAGGGCATCTATTGATTCCGCGGCGCTTGGCCTGCATGCGAAAAACGGACCTTCGGGTCCGTTTTTTTTGTGCTTTGGGAGGGCGTTTTCGTCCGCAAGGCGCTTGAGCCGCTGATCGCCTGTGGCTCATCATCGTTGACGTGAGTGGTGGGCGGGCATCCATGTGCCTTTCTTCCGCTGTTGTTGGTTGTCAAGTGACAACCTTGTGCGGTATGATGACTCGGAGGCGTATATGGCGCGTGGTGTTCACTCGAAAAAAGAAGTGGAAGCCGCACTCCGTCATGCTGAAGAAAACGGTTGGTGGGTCGAAGTGGGTGGCAGTCATGCCTGGGGAAAGATCTACCGCCCCGACAACGACAAGGAATGCCGTTGCGGAGAATTCTGCATTGCAAGCATCTGGAGCACGCCGAGAAGTCCTGGAAACCATGCTCGCCAGATCAGGCGGGTCGTCGATAACTGTGTCATGCACATGGCGCGCCAAGCCGCCGGCGCGTGAGACCGGGCCGGAGTGAAGTTCATGGAATACACCTTTACGCTCAAGTACCAGCTCATGGAGCAACCCGCCACGAGCCAGGACGAACTCGTGGAGAGGCTGGGCGAGGCTGGCTGCGACGATGCGCTCGTGGGTATCGGCTTGCCTGGCCGGATCGCGCTGGAGTTCGTGCGAGAGGCAGACAGCGCCGAGCATGCGCTGCTGAGCGCCGTGGCCGATGTCAGGAAGGCGATCCCGACGGCGGTGCTGATCGAGGCCGCGCCGGATCTCGTGGGTCTGACGGATGTCGCGGATGTAGTCGGCGTGTCCCGCCAGAACATGCGCAAACTGATGCTTGCCCACACGGCGACCTTTCCCGTGCCGGTGCACGAAGGGAGCGCATCCCTCTGGCATCTGGCCGAGGTGATGGCGTGGCTGGAGGCGCGTGGTACCTATCGCATCGAGGCCCCCCTCCTGGAGGTGGCCAGCACCGCCATGCAGATCAACCTGGCGAAGGCGGCGTTGCGCGTGCGTCCTGGTTTGAAAAAGGTGCTGCGGCCGCTGGTTGCCTAGGTAGCCAGCGGTCTCAACCTTCCCGATCCAGCCGCTCGATGTCGGCGCGCCGCCAGCGCAGCAGCGCCAGGCCCGGCAGGGCGATGAACACGGTCAGCATGAAGAAGGTGGGCCAGCCCAGGGACTCCACCAGCGGCGGCGTCAGCGGCCCCGCCAGATAGGTGCGGCCCACGGCCGACAGCGCCGACAGCAAGGCGAACTGCGTGGCCGAAAAGCGCCGGTCGCACAGCCCCATCAGCAGCGCCACGAACGCGGCCGTGCCCAGGCCGCCGCACAGGTTCTCGACGCCGATGGCCATGGCCATCAGCCAGATGCTCTTGGGGCTGATGGCAATCAGCCAGTAGCCCAGGTTGGAGACTGCCTGCAGCAGGCCGAACAGCATCAATGAGCGATACAGCCCCATGCGCGCCATGAGCGCCCCGCCCGCCAGGGCGCCGATGATGGTGGCGGCCAGGCCCAGCACCTTGTTGACCGAGCCCACTTCGGTGGCGGTGAAACCCGCGCCGCGGATCAGGAAGGTGGTGGACAGCGCGCCCGCGAAGGCGTCGCCCAGCTTGTAGAGCACGATCAGCAGCAGCAGCACCCAGGCTTCCGGGCGCTGGAAGAATTCACGCAGCGGCTCGGTGACCGCGCGCGCCAGCGTGCGTGGCACGGCCGCGGGGGCGTCGGGTTCGGGCGCCAGCAGCGTGGCAATGGAGAGCAGGCCCATCAGCGCGCCCAGCACGATGTAGGTGTTGCCCCAGCCCAGCCACTTGTCGGCCACGATGAAGGCAAGGCCGGCGGATACCAGCATGGCCAGGCGATAGCCCATGACCGAGAGGGCGGCGCCGGCGCCGCGCTCCTCGGTGCGCAGCACGTCGCTGCGATAGGCGTCGAAGGCGATGTCCTGGGTGGCGGAAAAGAAGGCGACGGCCACGGCCAGCAGGGCCAGCGGCAACAGCGCGGTGGACGGCGAGAGCAGGCCCATGCCCATGATGGCAAGCGCCAGCAGCAGCTGGGTCATGAACATCCAGCTGCGGCGCCGGCCGAGCAGGGGCGGGGCATAGCGGTCGACCAGCGGCGCCCACAGGAACTTCAAGGTATAGGCGGTGCCGACCAGCGTGAGAAAGCCGATTTCCTGCAGGGGCACGCCCTCGACGGTGGCCCAGGCCTGCAGGGTGCCGCTGGTGAGGGCAAGCGGCAGGCCGCTCGCGAACCCCAGGAAGAGCAGGGGTGCGACGCGGCGGTTGGTGTACAGATGGGAGAGGGCGATGGCAGCCTCCAGCCCGAGCCCGTGGCAGGAGGGGGATTACCCCTCGAGCTTGGCCTTGAGCAGGTCGTTGACTTGTTGCGGGTTGGCCTTGCCGCGGGCAGCCTTCATGATCTGGCCGACCAGCGAGTTGAACGCCTTCTGCTTGCCGGCGCGGTATTCCTCGACCGCGGTCGGGTTGGCCGCGAGCACCTCGTCGATCATGGCGCCGATGGCGCCCGTGTCGCTGATCTGGCGCAGGCCGCGCGCCTCGATGATGGCATCGGCGCTGCCGCCGTTTTCACCTGCCCACATCGCCGCGAACACTTCGCGGGCGATCTTGGTGGAGATGGTGCCGTCGACGATGCGCGTGATGAGCGCGGCCAGGGCGGCGGGCGAGACCGGCGAGTCGGCGATGTCGCGTTCCTCGCGGTTGAGCGTGGCGGCCAGTTCACCCATGACCCAGTTCGCGGCCTGCTTGGCCTGGGCGGCGCCCACGGCCTGCACGGTCGCCTCGAAATAGGCGGCCAGGCCGCGGCTGACGGTCAGTTGCGCGGCGTCGTAGGCGGGCAGGCCGAAGTCGGCCTGGAAGCGCGCGCGCAGGGCGGCCGGCAGTTCCGGCATGTCCTGGCGCACCTCGTCGATCCAGTTGGGCGCGATGACCAGCGGAGGCAGGTCGGGATCGGGGAAATAGCGGTAGTCATGCGCGTCTTCCTTGCTGCGCATGCTGCGGGTCTCGTCGCGGTCGGCGTCATACAGGCGCGTTTCCTGCACGACGGTGCCGCCGTCCTCGATCAGCTCGATCTGGCGGCGTGCCTCGAACAGGATGGCGCGTTCGAGGAAGCGGAAGGAGTTGACGTTCTTCACTTCGGCGCGCGTGCCGAATTCCTTCTGGCCCACGGGGCGCACGGACACGTTGGCATCCACGCGGAAGGAGCCTTCCTGCATGTTGCCGTCGCAGATGCCCAGCCACATGACCAGGCTGTGCAGCGTGCGGGCGTAGGCCACGGCCTCGGCGGCCGAGCGCATTTCGGGTTCGGACACGATTTCCAGCAGCGGCGTGCCGGCACGGTTCAGGTCGATGCCGCTGGCGGCCTCGCCGTGGGGGCCGGTCAGGTCGCCGTCATGCACCGATTTGCCGGCATCCTCTTCGAGGTGCGCGCGGGTCAGGTTGATGGTGCGCTCTTCCTCGCCCACGAAGAAGCTGAGCGAGCCGCCCTGCACCACCGGGATCTCGTACTGGCTGATCTGGTAGTTCTTGGGCAGGTCGGGATAGAAGTAATTCTTGCGCGCGAAGACCGAGCGCGGCGCGACGGTGGCGCCCACGGCCAGGCCGAAGCGGATGGCGCGCTCGACGGCGCCCCGGTTCATGACCGGCAGGCTGCCGGGCAGCGCCAGGTCGACCAGGTTGGCCTGCGTGTTGGGGGCCGCGCCGAAACGCGTGCTGCTGCCCGAAAAGATCTTGGACGCGGTGGAAAGCTGTACGTGCGTTTCCAGGCCGATGACGATTTCCCAAGCCATTTATTGCTGTTCCGGTTTGCGTTGGTGCCAGTCGGTGACGTGCTGGAATCGCTCGGCGATTGCCAGCAGGCGGCCTTCCTGGAAGTAGTTGCCGATGATCTGCAGGCCGACGGGGCGGCGGGCATGCGCGCCCTGGCCGAAGCCGCAGGGCACGGACATGGCCGGCAGCCCCGCCAGGCTGACGCCCAGCGTGTAGATGTCGGCCAGCCAGTCGGCGGTCGGGTCGTCGCGGTTTTCGCCCAGGTCCTTGGCCACCGTGGGGGTGACCGGTCCCATGATGACGTCGCATTGCCCCAGGGCGCGCTGGAAGTCGTCCGCGATCATGCGGCGCAGGCGCTGGGCCTGCAGGTAGTAGGCGTCGTAATAGCCATGCGACAGCACATAGGCGCCGATCAGGATGCGGCGCTGCACTTCGGCGCCGAAGCCTTCGGCGCGCGAGCGACTGGTCATGTCTTCCAGGTTGCCGTAGCTGGCCGTGCGGTGGCCGTAGCGCACGCCGTCGTAGCGGCTGAGGTTGCTGGAGGCTTCGGCGGGGGCGATCACGTAATACGCCGGGATGGCGAGATCGGTGCGCGGCAGCGAGATGGCCACGCGCTGCGCACCCAGCTTCTCGAATTCCTGCAGCGCGGCCTCGACGGCCTGGGCGACGTCGGCCGCCAGGCCCTCGCCGAAATATTCGGCCGGCACGCCGATGCGCAGGCCGGCCAGGGGCTGGGCGCCATCCTGCATGCCTGCACGGGCGGCGTCGTACTGCGCCTGCACGGTGGCGTGGCTCTGGTGGCTGGTGGCGTCGCGCGCGTCGAAGCCGGCCATCGCGTCCAGGACGGGCAGCAGGTCGGCCGCGCTGGCGGCCAGCGGACCGGCCTGGTCGAGGCTGGAGCCGAAGGCGACCATGCCGAAGCGCGAGACGGAACCGTAGGTGGGCTTGATGCCGCTGACGCCGCACAGGGCGGCAGGCTGTCGCACGGAGCCGCCGGTGTCGGTCCCGGTGGTGGCGACGGCCAGGCCGGCGGCCACGGCGGCGGCCGAGCCGCCCGAGGAGCCGCCGGGCACGGCCTTGCTGTCCCAGGGGTTGAGCACGGGGCCGAAGGCGGAGTTCTCGTTGCCCGAGCCCATGGCGAATTCATCGCAGTTCAGCTTGCCCAGCGACACGGCGCCCGCGGCTTCCAGGCGCTCGACCACGGCGGCGTCGAAGGGGCTGACGTACTGGCCCAGCATCTTGCTGGCGGCGGTGGTGCGCCAGCCGCGGGTGACGAAGACGTCCTTGTGGGCGATGGGCACGCCGGTCAACGGGCCGGCCTGGCCGGCGGCGATGCGGGCGTCGGCCGCGCGGGCCTGGGCCAGCGTGAGTTCGGCGTCGACGTGCAGGAAGGCATTGAGGCTGGCGCGGGCCGCGATGGCGTCCAGCGCGCTTTGCGCGAGATCAACGGCACTGACGTCGCGGCGGTCCAGCGCGGCGCGCACGCCGGCCACGCCGTCGAATTGGGTGTGCAGGGGGGAAGACATTATTCGATGACCTTGGGAACCAGGAAAAGACCGTCGGCGCAGGCCGGCGCATTGGCCATGAGGCTGGCGCGGCGGTCTTCGGAGCCGGGCGGCTCGGTGGCGACGTCGTCGCGCAGGCGCAGCACCACGTCTTCATGGGCGGACAGCGGGTGCGCCAGGGGCTCGACGCCGCTGGTGTCCACGGATTGCAGCCGTTCTATCAGGCCGAGCAGGCCATTGAGCTCTGCCTGGGCATGCTGCAGCTTTTCGGGAGGGAGGGCGATGCGGGCCAGCCGGGCAATGCGTGCGACGTCTTGTTCGTTCAGCGCCATGGGGAAATGTCAAAAACGGAGGGGCGGAGGGCGGAGGAGCGCGCTGGGCGATCTGCGGTCCGGGAGGTCCAGAAACCAAGAATAGCCAGTATTTTCGCGCTGTTTCAAAGAAATTATAAGTTATCATTCATTGTTTAATCGCGGTTGCGCTGCTGCTTGACGACGCTGTGACAGCGTCTCGCCCGGTCGCCCGCGGTTTTGTCGTTTGCATTTCCTTTTCGTCCTCCTTTTGTCCCCAATTCCTAGATAGCTGAGCCCCATGTTCGGATTTCTGCGCAGTTATTTCTCCAGCGACATGGCCATCGACCTCGGTACGGCCAACACGCTGATCTACGTCCGCGGCAAGGGCATCGTCCTCGATGAGCCGTCGGTCGTCGCCATCCGCCACGAAGGCGGTCCTCACGGCAAGAAGATCATCCAGGCCGTCGGCCACGAAGCCAAGCAGATGCTGGGCCGCGTGCCCGGCAACATCGAAGCCATTCGCCCCATGAAGGACGGCGTCATCGCCGACTTCACCGTGACCGAGCAGATGCTCAAGCAGTTCATCCGCATGGTCCACCCGCGCAACATGCTGGCGCCCAGCCCGCGCATCATCGTCTGCGTGCCCTGCGGCTCCACCCAGGTGGAACGCCGCGCCATCCGCGAGTCCGCGTTGGGCGCGGGCGCCAGCCAGGTGTTCCTCATCGAGGAGCCGATGGCGGCGGCAATCGGCGCCGGCCTGAATGTGTCGGACGCCAGCGGCTCGATGGTCGTCGACATCGGCGGCGGCACCACCGAGGTCGCCGTGATCTCGCTGGGTGGCATGGTCTACAAGGGTTCCGTGCGCGTCGGCGGCGACAAGTTCGACGAGGCCATCGTCAACTACATCCGCCGCAACTACGGCATGCTGATCGGCGAGCCCACCGCCGAACTCATCAAGAAGGAAATCGGCTCGGCCTTCCCGGGCTCCGAAGTCCGCGAGATCGAGGTCAAGGGCCGCAACCTGGCCGAAGGCGTGCCGCGCAGCTTCACCGTATCCTCCAACGAAATCCTCGAGTCGCTGACCGATCCGCTGAACCAGATCGTGTCGGCCGTGAAGATCGCGCTGGAAAACACCCCGCCCGAACTGGGCGCGGACATCACCGACAAGGGCATCGCCCTGACCGGCGGTGGCGCGCTGCTGCGCGACCTGGATCGCCTGCTGCAGGAAGAAACCGGTCTGCCCGTGGTCGTGGCCGAAGATCCGCTCACCTGCGTGGTGCGTGGTTGCGGCGACGCCCTCGAGCACCTGGAAAAGCTGGGCGCCATTTTCCTCAACGACTGAGGTCGGCTGGCCGCCGGTTCATCGCTGGCGGTGGCTGGCGGGTAGGCCCCAGGCGGCCCGCGGCCCTGATTTTCGATGCGACAAACTGCATTGCCCCGGATGTTCCGGCGCGGCCCGCCAGCAGAGGTCAAACTGCTGTTCCTGGCCTTGCTGTCGCTCGCCATGCTGGTGGCTGACGCGCAGTGGCGGGTTTTCGAGCCCGTGCGCCAGACTGTCTCCATCGCGCTGTATCCCTTCCAGCGCGCGGTGCTGCTGCCGCGCGACCTGGTGCGCCAGGTCAACGACTGGACCAACGCCGCCACGCTGGTGCGCACCGAGAACGAAGCCTTGCAGCGCCAGCGCATCGAGCTGGCGCAGGTGTCCACGCATGCGGCGCAGTTGGCGGCCGAAAACGCGCAGTTGCGCCGGTTGCTGGGGGTGTCCGACACGACCCAGCAATCCGCCGTGGTGGTCGAGGTGCTGTACGAGCCCGCCAGCGCCTTCAACCAGCGCCTGGTCTTCAACAAGGGCAGCTCCTCGGGCATTGCCCCCGGCATGCCCGTGATCGACGAGGGCGGCGTGGTGGGCCAGATCGTGCGCGTCACCCCGATGACGGCCGAGGCCGCGCTGCTCACCGATGACCAGGTGTCCATCCCGGTGCAACTGCTGCGCAATGGCCTGCGGCTCATCGCCTTTGGCGGCGCGGCGCAGGGCAAGGTCGAGGTGCGCTACCTGACGGCCGACGCCGATATCCGCGAGGGCGATACCCTCGTCACCAGCGGCGTGGGCGGTCTCTTCCCGGCAGGCCTGCCCGTGGCCCGTGTCGATCTGGTCGAGCGCGATTCCGCATCGGGTTTCGCCCGGGCGGTCGCCGAGCCGCTGGCGCATCCCGAGCGTTACCGGCATTTCCTGGTGCTGCAGGTCAACAGCGCCATTCCTGAACCGAGCGCGGCGCCGGCTGTCCAAGCCGATCCCGCGCCCACCACCAACGACGCAGACGGTGCAAGTCCGAAAGCCGATTGACCCCTCCGCCACGCGTTCGCGCGCGAGCAGCCCGCCCGTTCCCCGGCCCAAGTCGGTGGAGCCGGACACGCTCGTGCGTCCCGCACGCGGCATGTTCGTCTGGGGCACGGTGCTGTTCGTCTGGCTGATCTCCCTGTTGCCGTGGCGCCTGTGGCCGGCCGCGCCCGACCTGCTGCTGCTGGTGCTGGCATTCTGGTGCGCCCATGAGCCGCGCCGCGTCGGCATGATGGCCGCATTCGTGTTCGGCCTGCTGATGGATGTGCACGATGCGCGCCTGCTGGGCGAGCACGCGCTGGTCTACACCTTGGTGGCCTATGGCAGCATCGTCCTGCACCGGCGCCTGCAGCGCTTCGACCTGTTCGCGCAGGCGCTGCACATGATGCCGGTGTTCGTCGTCGCCCAGCTTTTCGGGCTGGCGCTGCATGCCTGGCTCACCGGCGCCTGGCCGGGCTGGCACTGGACGCTGGGCCCTGCCGTCACTGCGGCGCTGTGGCCCGTGGTGGGTTGGCTGCTGCAGTTGCCGCAGCGGCACTCCGAAGACACCGAAGCATCGAAGGGCTGAGGCCCGCAGATCCGCCCCATGTTCGAATTCAAGCAGACCGGCCAGCAGCAGAAACAGCGATTCAGGCTGCGCGCCTGGGTCGCTGCCGTGTTCGCGCTGGTCTGCTTCGGCGTGCTGGTGGCGCGCCTGTGGCATCTGCAGGTGGACCGCTACGAAGGCCTGGCGGCCCGCGCCGACCGCAATCGCATCGCCGTGGTGCCGATTCCGCCGCGCCGCGGCGAGATCGTCGACCGCAACGGCGAGGTGCTGGCGCGCAACTATCGCGCCTATACGCTGGAGGTGGTGCCCGCCATGGCGGGTCCCCTGGACGAGCTCTTCAAGTCCCTGCAGGGCCTGGTGCCGGTGACCCCGGCGGATGAGCGGCGCTTTCGCCGCCGCGTGTCCGAGTCCAGCCGCTATGCCAGCGTCATGTTGCGCAACAACCTCACCGAGGCCGAGGCCTCGGGCTTCGCCGCCCATTCCTTCCTGTACCCGGGCGTGTCGCTGAAGGCCCGCTGGGTGCGTGAATACCCGCAAGGCGCCTCCGCCGGCCACGTCGTGGGCTACATCGGCCGCATCTCCGAGACCGACGTCGAGATGCTCGAGGAAGAAGACAGGCTGGGCAACTACCGCGGCACCGAGGTCATCGGCAAGAAGGGCCTGGAGAAGACCTGGGAGAACGTCCTGCACGGGCGCACGGGCCTGGAAGAGGTCGAGGTCACGGCCACCGGCAGGCCCATGCGCACGCTGCGGCGCATCGATCCCGTGCCGGGATCCAAGCTGGTGCTGTCCCTGGACATGGGCTTGCAGCGGGTGGCAGAGGAAGCGTTCGGCAATCGCCGGGGGGCGCTGGTCGCCATCGAGCCCGCCACGGGCGACGTGCTGGCTTTCGTGTCGCAGCCCTCGTTCGATCCGAACCTGTTCGTCGACGGCATCGACGTCGACAACTGGAAGCTGCTGAACGAATCGCCGGACCATCCGCTGATCAACCGGCCGCTGTACGGCACCTATCCCATCGGCTCCACGTACAAGCCCTTCGTCGCGCTGGCTGCGCTGGAGCTGGGCAAGCGCCGGGCGGGGGATCGCTTCTATGATCCGGGCTTCTACGAGTTCGGGGGGCAGCGCTTCCGCAATGCGGGGTCTGCCGTGTATGGCATGACGGACATGACGCGCGCGTTGGTGGTGTCGTCCGATACCTACTTCTATTCGCTGGGCCCCGAGATCGGCGTCAACGCCTTGCACGATTTCATGAAGCCTTTCGGCTTCGGCCAGTTGACCGGCATCGATCTGGAAGGCGAGCGCCGCGGCATCCTGCCCTCCACCGACTGGAAGCGCGCCGCCTACAAGAGCCGCGAGCAGCAGCGCTGGTACGCAGGCGAGACGATCTCCGTCGCCGTGGGCCAGGGCTACAACTCGTTCACCTTGCTGCAGCTGGCCCAGGCCACCTCCGTGCTGGCCAATGACGGCGTCTACATGAAGCCGCACCTGGTGCGGGGCGTGCTGGCCTCGGGGTCGGTACAGGTCGAGCCCACGGTGTCCGAGCCTTCCTACAAGGTGCCGCTGAAGCAGGCCAACGTCGACATCATCAAGAAGGCGCTGGTGGAGGTCGTGAATTCAGGCACGGCGCGCCGTGCGTTCGCGGGCGCGCCGTATCAAGCCGCCGGCAAGACCGGCACGGCGCAGGTCTACAGCCTGCGTGGCGGGCAGTATCGCGCCAGCCAGATCGACGAACGCCTGCGCGACCATGCGCTCTTCATGTCCTTCGCGCCTGCCGACAAGCCCGCCATCGCCATTGCGCTCATCGTCGAGAACGGCGGCTGGGGCGCCAGCGTGGCGGCCCCGCTGGCGCGGAAAGTCTTCGACTACTGGCTGGCGCGTGACGGCAACGGTCAAGGCGGTGCGGCGACGCGCGCTGCGCCGCCCGCCGACACGCAGGGCGAACCCGGCCCGGATGAGGACGCCGGCGACTACGGGGTGATCGAGGAGGACGCCGATGCGCCGCCCGAGATCGCGCCGGCGCCCGCGATGGGCAATACGCCACCGCCCTCCACCGACACCGATCGTGCGCCGCCCGCGCCCGCCACCAAGCCGCGCGTGCCGCCGGTCGTGAAGGCAGCCGGCAGCGCGGCAGGAACTATCGCGCCGTGAAAAGCCTTCTGAACGCCGCCCTGCGCGTGCTGACCGCCTTCGACTGGCCCTTACTGGCCATGCTGGTGCTGTTCACCGCGCTGGGCCTGACCGTCATGCATTCCGCCGTCGGCGGGACGGATTGGCGTTTCGCCGAGCAGGCGCGCAACTTCGCGATCGCCTTCGCCGTGATGTGGGCGGTGGCGCTCATTCCGCCGCCCATGCTGATGAAGCTGGCCTTGCCGTTCTACCTGGTGGGCGTGGTGCTGCTGCTGGGGGTGGAGTTCGCGGGCGAGACGAGCAAGGGCGCCACGCGCTGGCTGAACCTGGGGTTTGCGCGCATCCAGCCGTCCGAGATGATGAAGATCGCGGTGCCCATGATGCTGGCCTGGTACTTCCAGCGGCACGAGGGCGAGGTGCGCATCCGTGACTACCTGGCGGCGATGTTGATGCTTGCCCTGCCCTTCCTGCTGATCGTGAAGCAGCCCGACCTGGGCACGGCCCTGCTGGTGTTCGCGGCGGGCTTCTTCGTCATCTATTTCGCGGGCTTGTCGTTCAAGCTGCTCGCGCCCGTGATGATCGTCGGGGTGGTGAGCATCGGCACGCTGATCTACTACGAAGAGCCTTTGTGCCAGCCCGGCGTCGACTGGGTCGTCCTGCACGACTACCAGAAGCATCGCGTCTGCACCTTGCTGGATCCCAACGCCGACCCCTTGGGCAAAGGCTTCCACACCATCCAGTCCACCATCGCCATCGGCTCGGGCGGCATGTATGGCAAGGGCTACATGCAGGGCACGCAGACGCACCTGGACTTCATCCCCGAGCGCACCACCGATTTCGTCTTCGCGGTGTATGCCGAGGAGTTCGGCCTGTACGGCGGCATCATGATGCTGGTGCTGTACGGCCTGCTGCTGGCGCGCGGCCTCTTCATCTCGTCGCGCTCGGCCACGCAGTTCGGGCGTCTCCTGGGCGGCGCGTTGACGATGGTGGTGTTCGTCTATGTGTTCGTGAACATCGGCATGGTCGCGGGCATCCTGCCCGTGGTGGGCGTGCCCTTGCCGTTCATGAGCTATGGCGGCACGGCGCTGCTGACCATCGGCATTGCCTGCGGGATGCTGATGAGCGTCAGCCGGCACCGCGCGGCCAAGGCCTGAGCGCCTGAGCGCCGCCCCGGCGCGCCGGGCCCCTCTCAGCGCGCGAAGCCCAGCCCGTTGCGCTGGCACCAGACATCGCGTTCGCGCCGGAACCGCCGGCCTTCCCGCAGCAGCCATCCCTCGACCAGCGCCACGCGTTCGTCGTTCGCGCGCCCGGCCACGTAGTGATACGCCGCGCGCGACTTCACGGCTTGCCGCCGCAAGGGGACGAGCCTGCCCGCCATCAGGTCTTCCAGCACGAGCGACAGCCTGCCCATGGCAATGCCCTGGCCGCTGAAGGCCGCGCTCAGTGCCAGCTGGGACATGTTGAAGCGCTGGCCCGGATGCTGCGTCGGGATGGGCAGGCCTTGCGCCTGCAGCCAGTTGTTCCACTCTTCGCATTCCGCCGCGTGCTGCCAGGGCGAAGCGTCGTGCAGCATCATCTCGGGTGGCGGCACCGGCAAGTCTGCCAGCCCGGGGTGCGTCTCCAGGAAAACGGGGGTGGCAACCGGCACCAGCCATTCATCCAGGAACTCCACGGCGCGCAGGTCGGCGTATTCGCCCGGGTCGAAGCGGATGGCGGCCTGCACGCCGTCCTGCTCCATGCGGATGCGATCCAGTTCGTGGAATTCGCCATAGACCCGCAAGGGCAACTGCGGATATTCGCGCAGCAGCACGGACAGCCGGGGCGTCAGCCAGCGCGCGGCGAACGACGGCGAACAGCTGAGCTGGAAGGCTTCCTGGCGCGGGTCCACCCGCATGCGGCCCAGGGTGTTCTCCAGGATTTCCAGCGATTCGCGCACGGCGGTCTTCAGCCGACGGCCGTCCTCGGACAGCGACAGCTTGCGCTGTGCGCGGTGGAAAAGCGTGAGGCCCAGCCATTCCTCCAGGCTTTTCACCTGCTGGCTGATGGCGCCCTGGCTGACGTGCAATTCGGCGGCGGCAAGGGTGAAGCTGGTGTGCCGCGCGGCGGCATCGAAGGCGCGCAACCAGGTCAGCAGCGAGGCGGAAAGGATGATTTTCATTAGTTTTACTAATTATTTGAGCAATATAAATGCATTGTGCCAGGGATGTGATTGGCGTTGAATGGAGTCCGACATTCAATCTCTTTCTCTCGTTGCCATGGCGCAAGATTGCAAAAATAACAGTGAAATTAAGGGTTTGCCCTGTCATGGGGAACCCTGTGCCCAGTTCTGGTGCAATCCAGCGCTGGGGAGCCAGCCGGCAGCCACAGAGCCATCCATCATTAGTATGGAAGATATTGGTGCGGCGGCGTCCAGATTGGTGCGTTTCGCGCCGCTGCTGACGAAGCTGTTCCCCGCGCTGCAGGCCAGCAGCGGCCTGATCGAGTCCGGGCTGGTGCCCCTGAAGGGTGCATATCCGGCATTGGCGGAATCAGCCTCGCACGGCCGCTACTGGGTCAAGACCGACAGCGATCTGCCGGTGGCGGGCTCCATCAAGGCGCGTGGCGGCATCTATGAGGTGCTGGCCTTCGCCGAAACCCTTGCCGAGCGTCATGGCCTGCTGGCGGGCGCAGCCGACTACGGCGTGCTGGCTGGCGCCGCGGCGCGAGCATGCTTCGGCCGCTATGAAATTTCGGTCGGCTCCACGGGCAACCTGGGCCTGAGCATCGGCATCATGGCCTCCGCCATGGGTTTTCGCGTCACGGTGCATATGTCCGCCGAGGCGCGCCAATGGAAGAAGGACAAGCTGCGCGCGCACGGCGTGACGGTGGTCGAACACGAAGGCGACTACGCCCGCGCGGTGGCCGCCGGCCGGGCGCGTTCGCTGGCCGACCCCCAGGGCTATTTCGTCGACGATGAACACTCCATGGATCTGTTCCTGGGCTACAGCGTGGCGGGGCTGCGCCTGCGCGACCAACTGGCCGAAGCCGGCGTCACGGTGGATGCCGCGCATCCGCTCTTCGTCTACCTGCCTTGCGGCGTGGGCGGCGCACCCGCCGGCATCACGGCCGGGGTGAAGCTGGTGTTCGGCGAGGCGGCGCACTGCGTGTTCGTCGAGCCCGCGGCATCGGCCTGCTTCATGACGCGCTTGCAGAACCCCGAGCGCGAAGGCATCTCGATCTATGACGCCGGCATGGACAACCGCACCGAAGCCGACGGGCTGGCCGTGCCGGTGGCGTCCGAGCTGGCCTATGCGCAGACGCGGCACCTGATCTCCGGCGTCGTCACGGTTCAGGACGCCGTGTTGTTCGCGGACCTGGCGCGTGTGCAGGCCAGCGACGGCCTGAAGGTCGAACCTTCCGCGGCGGCGGGTTTCAGCGGCCCGCGCGCCCTGGTGGGAACGGTCGAAGGACAGGCCTATCTGCGCGAGCACGGCCTGCTGGCGGCGATGCCGCAAGCCAATCACATCATCTGGTGCACCGGCGGCGCATTCGTGCCGGCGCCCGAGTATGAAACGTTCCTGGAACGGGGGCGCGACTATCTGGCCGCCTGGCAGCGGCCTTCATGAGCGTGGGCGCCCAAGGCTGGGGACATCATCCGGCCGGCGCCCGTCAGTATGTCTTAACAAGGGGAAAACATGTCCAAGCCATACCGCCGTTTTGCATTGCACCGTCCGCTGCTCGCCGCTTCCGTGGCGGGCGTGCTGCTGGGCGCTGCCTCGTTCGCCCAGGCGCAGACGGTGACCGCCGTCATGCACTCCAGCCTGCGCGTGCTGGATCCGATCATGACCACGGCGCACATCACGCGCAACCACGGCTACATGATCTACGACACGCTGCTGGCCACCGACGCGCAGAACCGCGTCCAGCCGCAGATGGCCGACAAGTGGGAAGTGTCCGCCGACGGCAAGTCCTACACCTTCACGCTGCGCGAAGGACTGACCTGGCATGACGGCAAGCCTGTCACCGCCGAGGACTGCGTGGCCTCCATCAAGCGCTGGGCCGAGCAGGACAAGATGGGCCAGATGATGACCGCCATGATGGCCGAGATGAAGGCGGTGGACGAGCGCAGCTTCGTCATGACTTTCAAGGAGCCCACCGACTTCGCGCTGCGCGCCCTGGCCAAGCCCAGCGGCGTGGCGCCTTTCATGATGCCCAAGCGCATTGCCGAGACGCCGTCGAACCAGCCGATCAAGGAGTTCGTGGGGTCGGGCCCGTTCAAGATGGTCGTGCCCGAATTCAAGCCCGGCCTGCAGGTCGTCTATGAAAAGAACGCCGACTACAAACCGCGCCAGGAACCGGCCAGCGCGCTGGCCGGCGGCAAGGTCGTGCAGGTGGACCGTGTGCGCTGGGTGGCGATGCCTGACGCCATGACCTCGGTGAACGCGCTCATCAGCGGCGAGATCGACTACCTGGAGCAGATGCCCTATGACCTGCTGCCGCTGGTCAAGAGCCAGTCCGACATCTCGCTGACGGTGTTCGACCCGCAGGGCTACCAGACCGTCATGCGCATGAACCACCTGAACCCTCCGTTCGACAACAAGCTGGTGCGCCAGGCCGCCATGGTTGCCGTGGACCAGACCAACGTGCTGCAGGCGCTGGTGGGCAACCCCGAGTACTACCGCAACTGCGCGGCCCTGTTCGGTTGCGGCCTGACCTATGACAGCCAGGCGGGCGCGGACGTGTCCGTCAAGGGCAACGTCGAGAAGGCCAAGGCGCTGCTGAAGGAGGCCGGCTACAAGAACGAGCCGGTGGTGATCCTGCAGCCGACCGACGCACCCTCGGTCAGTCCCCAGCCGGTGGTGATCGGCCAGGCGCTGCGCGCGGCGGGCTTCAACGTGCAGATGCAGGCGATGGACTGGCAGACGCTGGTGACGCGCCGCGCCTCGCAGGCCTCGCTGGCGGAAGGCGGCTGGAACATCTTCGCGACCAACAATGTCATGGCCGAGGCCCTGGATCCGCTGCGCGCCTTCGGCGTGGCCGCCAACGGCAAGCAGGCCTGGTTCGGCTGGCCCGACGTGCCGAAGATCGAGGAACTGCGCAAGGCGTTCGCGATGACGACCGACCTGGCGCGCCAGAAGCAGCTGGCCAACGACATCCAGGCGCTGGTGATCGAGGAAGGCGTGTTGCTGCCCATGGGCCAGTACACCGTGCCCGCCGCGATCCGCAAGACGATCTCCAAGCCGATCGAAGCGCCGATCCCCGTGTTCTGGGGCATGACCAAGACGGGCAAGTGAGGCACTGATGCTGGCTTTTCTCCTGCGCAGGACGCTGGCCGTCGTACCGGTCATGGCGATGGTCGCGGTCATCGTCTTCGCCATCCTCAGGCTCACGCCCGGGGATCCCGCCGCCATCATCGCCGGCGACTCGGCCACGCCCGAGCAGCTGGAACAGATCCGCCAGACCATGGGCCTGGATCAACCCATCCCCACGCAGTTCGTCATGTGGGTGGGCCAGCTGCTGCGCGGAGACCTGGGCGTGTCGTTGCTGTCGGGCACGCAAGTGTCCGACATGATCCTGCAGCGCATGGGGCCGTCGCTGGCCCTCTGTCTGAGCACGATCACGCTCTCGGTGCTGCTTGCGGTGCCGCTGGGCGTGCTCGCCGCCTGGCGGCAAGGCCGGCTGCTGGACCGCGCGGTCATGGCCTTCTCGGTCATGGGCTTCTCGGTGCCGGTCTTCGTCACGGCCTATGTGCTGATCCTGATCTTCTCCATCAAGCTGGGCTGGTTCCCCGTGCAGGGCTACAAGCCGCTGTCCGATGGCTTCCTGCCATTCGTGCAGTCGCTGGTGCTGCCCACGATCGCGCTGTCCACGGTCTATGTTGCGCTGATCGCGCGGATCACCCGCACCAGCATCATCGAGGTGATGGGCGAGGACTTCATCCGCACCGCGCGGGCCAAGGGCCTGCGCGAGCGGGCGGTGCTGCTGGGCCATGCGCTGGGCAACGCCGCGGTGCCCATCGTCACGATCATCGGCGTGGGCATCGCGCTGCTCATCAGCGGCGTGGTGGTGACCGAGTCGGTGTTCAACCTGCCCGGGCTGGGACGGCTGGTGGTGGAGGCGGTGCTGGGCCGGGATTATCCGGTGATCCAGGCGCTGATACTGCTCTTCGCCTTCCTGTACGTGCTCATCAACCTGGTCGTCGACGCGCTCTATACCGTCTTTGACCCCCGCATCCGATATTGAGGCAGACATGACGGCAATCCTGAATTCCGCGGCCCCTGCCGCGGCAGCCGCCAAGCCGGCTTCCCCCCTGGCGCAGGCGCTGCGCACCGGTCCAGTGATGATCGCGCTGGCCATCCTCGCGGTGGCCGTGATCATGGCGGTGCTGGCGCCGTGGCTGGGCACCATCGATCCCACCCAGATCGACCCCACCCAGCGCCTGAAACCCATGTCCGCGGCGCACTGGCTGGGCACGGACGCCTATGGGCGCGACGTCTATTCCCGCGTGATCTACGGCGCGCGGGTGTCGCTGGTGGTGGGCATCGGCGTGGCGATCTTCAGCATCGCGGCGGGCCTGGTCATCGGCGTGGCGGCGGGTTATTTCCGCTGGGTCGACGCCATCGTCATGCGCATCATGGACGGCATCATGGCCATTCCGGGCGTGCTGCTGGCCATCGCGCTGGTGTCGCTGTCGGGCGCCAGCCTGACGACCGTGATGGTGGCCATCACCATTCCGGAGGTGCCGCGCGTGGTGCGCCTGGTGCGCAGCGTCATCCTGGGCGTGAAGAACGAGCCCTATGTCGAGGCGGCCGTGTCGCTGGGCACGCCCACGCTGGCACTGACGATCCGCCACCTGGTGCCGAACACCGTGGCGCCGCTCATCGTGCAGGGCACGTACATCTTCGCGTCGGCGATCCTGACCGAGGCCATCCTCAGCTTCCTGGGCGCGGGCGTGCCGCCCGAGACCTCCTCGTGGGGGAACATCATGGCCGAGGGACGCGCCTTCTTCCAACTCATCCCTGGTCTCGTGCTGTACGCGGGGCTCGTGCTGTCGATGGTGGTGTTGAGCGTCAACGTGCTGGGCGATGCCCTGCGCGACGCGCTGGACCCCCGCATGTCGCGCCGCCTGTGAGCATCGGAGAGAACATCATGAATCAATCCGCAAGTGACAATGCCCGCGCATCGGACGCGCCCGTCCTGGCCATCGACGGCCTGACGGTGCGTGTCGGCACCCGCGCGGACGGCCGCGCCGTGGTGCGCGACCTGTCCTTCTCGGTGCGCGCCGGCGAAACCGTCTGCATCGTCGGCGAGTCCGGTTCGGGCAAATCGGTGACCTCGCTGGCCACCATGGGCCTGCTGCCGCCGGGCTCGCTGCGCGCCGATGGCGGCAGCATCAAGGTCGATGGCGAGGACGTGCTGCGCGCCAGCCAGGCCCGCCTGCGCGAACTGCGTGCGTCCAAGATGGCCATGGTCTTCCAGGAGCCCATGACCGCGCTGAACCCGGTGCAGAAGGTGGGCAGGCAGGTGGACGAGGTGCTGCGCCTGCACACCTCGCTGTCCGGCGCCGAGCGCAAGCGCCAGGTGCTGGCGATGCTGGCGTCCGTGCATCTGCCGGACGTGGCCCGCATCTATGAGTCCTATCCTCACCAGTTGTCGGGGGGGCAGCGCCAGCGCATCGTGATTGCCATGGCGCTGATCCTGAAGCCGCGCCTGCTGATCGCAGACGAGCCCACCACGGCGCTGGACGTGAGCACGCAGAAGCAGATCCTGCTGCTGATGCGCGAGCTGCAGGCCGCGCACGACACGGCGGTCGTGTTCATCACGCACGACTTCGGCGTGGTGGCGGAGATCGCCGACCGCATCGTGGTGATGAACCAGGGTGAAGTGGTCGAGGCGGGCACGCGCGAGGACATCCTGGCGCGTCCGCAACGCGACTACACGCGCATGCTGGTGTCGTCGGTGCCCAGCCTGGTGCCGCGCCGCCGGCCCGCGCCCGACGGCGACATCGTGCTGGACGTGGCCGAACTGAACAAGACCTATGGCGGGGGCGGGCTGTTGCGGCGCGCGTCGTCGGTGGCCGCCGCGCAGGACGTGTCCTTCACCCTCCGGCGTGGCGAAGTGCTGGGCATCGTGGGCGAATCGGGTTCCGGCAAGTCCACCGTGGCGCGCTGCGTGTTGCGGCTCATCGATCCCAGCAGCGGGCGCGTGCGCCTGCAGCGCGATGACATCGCCACGCTCAGCCGCACGCAGCTGACGCCGCTGCGCAAGCGCATCCAGATCGTGTTCCAGGATCCGTATCGCAGCCTGAACCCGCGCCGCCGCGTGGGCGACTCCATCATCGAAGGCCTGCTGAACTACGGCACGCCGCGCCAGCAGGCCTTGAAGGAAGCCGCACGCGCGCTGGCGCTGGTGGGCCTGCCCGCCGATGCGATCGACCGCTATCCCCACCAGTTCTCGGGCGGGCAGCGCCAGCGCATCTGCATCGCGCGCGCGCTGGTCATGGAACCCGATGTGCTGGTGGCCGACGAGGCGGTTTCGGCGCTGGACGTGTCGGTGCAGGCGCAGGTGCTGGCGTTGCTGGAAGAGGTGCGCCAGCGCGTGGGCATCGGCGTGCTCTTCATCACGCACGACCTGCGCGTGGCCGCGCAGATCTGCGACACCATCATCGTCATGCAGAAGGGCCGCGTGGTCGAGGCCGGGCCTGCCGAGCAGGTGCTGGCCCGGCCCAGCGAGGCCTATACCCGCGGCCTGATCGACGCGGCGCCCGGAAGGCATTGGGATTTTCAGCACTTCAAGCCAGTGGAGGGCATGGCTGCCTGAGGCAACCGGCCGATCCTCCCCCTCATTCCTTTACTTGCAGGAAAAAGACATGGCACGCATTCTGTACGGCGGTTTTCAACACGAGACCAACACCTTCGCGCCCGACAAGGCTGACTGGCGCGCCTTCGAGATCGGCGGCGGCTGGCCCGGCCTGGTGATGGGCGACAAGATCTGGCCCGCCATCCAGGGCGCCAACATTCCCGCGGCGGGCTTCGTGCAGGCGGCGCTGGACGCGGGCGACACGGTGGTGCCCACGGTGTGGTGCGCGGCCAGCCCCTCGGCGCATGTCACGCGGGACGCCTATGAGCGCATCGTGGCGCTGATCCTGGACGGCATCCGCGCCGCGCAACCCGTGGACGCGGTGTATCTGGACCTGCACGGCGCGATGGTCGCCGAGCACGCCGACGATGGCGAGGGCGAACTGCTGCGCCGCGTGCGCGAGCGGGTGGGGCCCGACCTGCCGGTGTTCGCCTCGCTGGACCTGCACGCCAACGTCACGCGCCTGATGCTCGAGTCGGCCGACGCGCTGGTGGCCTATCGCACCTATCCGCACGTGGACATGGCCGAAACCGGCAAGCGCACGCATGCGCTGCTGGCGCGCCGCCTGGCCTCCGGGCGCCGTCCCGTCATGGCCTCGCACCGCCTGGATTTCCTGATCCCCATCTGTTGGCAGTGCACGGACATCCAGCCTGCCAAGGGCCTGTATGAAAAGCTGGCCGAGCTGGAGAAGCAAGCCTTGCACATCTCCTTCGCCACGGGCTTCCCGGCGGCCGACTTCCTGGAATGCTCGCCGGTGATCTGGGCCTATGGCGATGACGCGGCCAGCGCCCAGGCCGCCGCGCAGGCGTTGACGGACCTGGTCAATGCCGCCGAACCGGCGTTCGCGGGCAAGCTCTATTCGCCCGACGAGGCGGTGCGTTATGCGCTGGACAAGTCGGTGTCGGCCAAGCTGCCCATCATCATTGCCGACGCGCAGGACAATCCCGGCGCGGGCAGCAATTCCGACACCACCGGCCTCTTGCGTGCGCTGGTGCGCCAGGATGCCCAGGACGCCGCCATCGGCCTCATCGTCGATCCGGCGTCGGTGCAGGCCGCCCACGCGGCGGGAGAGGGCGCCACGGTGCGCCTGGCCATCGGCGGCAAGGCGGGCGTGGCGGGCGACGATCCCTTCGAGGCCGACTTCCTGGTCGAGCGCGTGGGGGATGGCCGCTTCGATGCGACAGGGCCGTACTACCGCGGCTTCCGGCTGGACATCGGCCCGACGGCATGCCTGCGGCTGGGCGGCGTGCGCATCGTGCTGGCGTCCTACAAGGTGCAGATGGCCGACCAGGCCATGTTCCGCTATGCCGGCGTCGAGCCCACCGAGCAGAACGTGCTGGTGGTGAAGAGCGCCGTGCACTTCCGCGCCGATTTCACGCCCATCGCCGAAGAGATCATCGTCGGCGCGGCGCCGGGCTCCATGCCGATGGACGCGGCGGCGCTGCCGTGGACGAAGCTGCCGAAGGGCCTGCGCCTGGGGCCTTGCGGCGAGGCGTTCGGCGGGTGATGCCTGCGTGGCGGCGTCTGCGGGATGACTTCGGCCTGTAGGCCGGGCTTGTGCGCCCGCGGCATCACCGTCAGGGCGCGGGCTGCAGCAAGTCTCTCGTGAAATAGCCATCCAGCAGTTTCCGCACCGGTGCAGGAAACGCCACGTCGCCCAGATCTTCCACGGACACCCATTCCTGATCGGCGAGTTCGGCGCGTTGCCCCTTTCCTTGCACATGCCAAGGATGAATGCGCAGCTTGAAGTGCGTAAACACGTGCTGAAAGGGCGCGAGGGCAATGGGCGCCTCCACGGCAGGCACCCATTGCCGGGCGATTCGCGCCGCGTCGTCGTCCACCGCGAACTCCGGCAGGCTCCACAGCCCGCCCCAGATACCCGTCTCCGGGCGCCGCTGCAGCAGCAGCCGGCCTTCGCATTCCAGCATCAGCATGGCGGTTTCCCGTTCCGGCACGGCCTTGCGCGCACGCGGCGTGGGCAATTCCTGCTGGCGGCCCTTGCGCCGCGCGACACAGGTGCCGGCCAGCGGACAGGCGCCGCAGGCCGGGGTGCCGCGCGTGCAGACGGTGGCGCCCATGTCCATCAGGCCCTGCGTGTAGGCGGGCATGCCGGGGTGGGTGTCGCCGGTGCCGGGCAGCAGGCTGTCGGCCAGCGACCACATGGCTTTCTCGATCTCGCGGCGCATCGGGTCGCCTTCGATGCCGAAGTGCCGCGCGAACACGCGCTTGACGTTGCCGTCGAGGATGGCCGCGCGCGTGTCGAACGAGAACGCGGCGATCGCGGCCGCGGTGGAACGGCCGATGCCGGAGAGCGTGGCGATGTCTTCCGGCTCGCGCGGGAACTGGCCGCCCCAGTCCGCCACGACGCTTTGCGCGCAGCGATGCAGGTTGCGCGCGCGGGCGTAGTAGCCCAGCCCGGCCCAATAGGGCATGACGTCTTCCTGCGCGGCGGCGGCCAGCGTGGCGACGTCGGGGAAGCGTTCCAGGAAGCGGTGGTAATACGGAATCACGGTGGCGACCTGGGTCTGCTGCAGCATGATTTCCGAGAGCCAGACGCGGTAGGGGTCGCGGGTGCCCTGCCAGGGCAGGCCGTGGCGGCCATGCAGCCGCTGCCAGTCGATGATCGTGTGGGCGAAATCCATGGGGCGGATTATTGCCGATTCGCGCGGCCGCCCCGCGCGGGCCGGATGATCCGAAAGGGAAACAGCTGTAAGCAAGGGTCAATGCCGCCCCGGGGGAAGGCGCGCCGCTAGGGGCAATCCCATCTTGCGGCACGGCAGGCGCGGCGGTACAAGCAGGAAAAGAAGCGAGCAGCCGGCGCAAACGTCCGCACCCGCGCACCCAGGGCCTCACAAGGGCCGCGACGGTGGCGAGGGTTCGGGCATCCAGTACCCACGGAGACAAGCACAATGAACGCCCCCCTCACGGCCGCGCAACGCGCGGCGCTGGCGTCCGTCCAGTTGGACGACCGCTACACCCTGGCCCAGGGCCGCGCCTGGATGAGCGGCATCCACGCCCTGGTCCGCCTGCCCATGAACCAGCGGCTGCGCGACGAACGCGCGGGCCTGAACACCGCGGGATTCATCTCGGGCTATCGGGGCTCGCCGCTGGGCGGCGTCGACCAGAACATGTGGAAGGCGGCCAGCCACCTGAAGGCCCACCACGTCGAATTCCAGCCGGGCATCAACGAAGACCTGGCCGCCACGGCGGTGTGGGGCTCGCAGCAGCTCAATCTCTTTCCCGGCGCGCGCTACGACGGCGTCTTCGGCATGTGGTACGGCAAGGGGCCGGGCGTGGACCGTTGCGGCGACGTCTTCAAGCATGCCAATGCGGCGGGCACCTCGCCCCACGGCGGCGTGCTGGTGGTGGCGGGCGACGACCATCCGGCGAAGTCCTCCACGCTGCCGCACCAGAGCGACCACATCCTGAAAGCCTGCATGATCCCGGTGCTGTTCCCGTCCAGCGTGCAGGAGGTGCTGGATTTCGGCATCCACGGCTGGGCCATGAGCCGCTACGCGGGCGTGTGGGTGGGCTTGAAGACCATCACCGACATCGTCGAGGTCTCGGCCTCGGTCGAGGTCGACCCTTTTCGCGTGGGGGTGACGCTGCCCGAGGACTTCGTGCTGCCGCCTGATGGCCTGAACATCCGCCTGCCCGACACGCCGCTGAGCCAGGAAGCCCGGCTGCTGGACTACAAGCTTTATGCCGCGCTGGCCTATGCGCGCGCCAATGGCCTGAACCGGCAGCTGTGGGACGTGCCCGCCGACCGGGCGCGTCTGGGGCTGATCAGTTCGGGCAAGGCCTATCTGGATACGCGCCAGGCCTTGTCCGACCTGGGGCTGGACGAAGCGGCCTGTCGCCGCATCGGCCTGCGCCTCTTCAAGGTGGGGATGGTCTGGCCGCTGGAGGCCACCGGGCTGCAAGCCTTCGCGGAAGGGCTGGACGAGATCCTCGTCATCGAGGAGAAGCGCCAGGTGCTGGAGTACCAGGTCAAGGAAGAGCTGTTCGGCTGGATCGGCACGGGCCGCAAGATTCCGCGCGTGGTCGGCAAGTTCGACGACAAGGACGGCGGGGAATGGGCCGTGCCGCAAGGCAACTGGCTGCTGCCCGCGCATTACGAGTTTTCGCCCGCGATGGTGGCCAAGGCCGTGGGCGCGCGCCTGTTGCGCATGGAACTGCCCGAGGATGTCCGGCGCGGCATCGAGGTGCGGCTGGCTTTCATCGAAGGCCGCGAGCGCGAGTTGTCGCGCCCGCGCGTGGTGACCGACCGCAAGCCCTGGTATTGCTCGGGCTGTCCGCACAACACGTCGACGCGGCTGCCCGAGGGCTCGCGGGGATTGGCGGGCATCGGCTGTCACTACATGGTGACCTGGATGGATCGCGGCACGCAGGTTTTCACGCAGATGGGCGGCGAGGGCGTGCCCTGGCTGGGCCAGGCGCCCTTCACCGAAGAGAAACACGTCTTCGCCAACCTGGGCGACGGCACGTACTTCCATTCGGGCTTGCTGGCCATTCGCGCGGCGGTCGCGGCCAAGGCGCCGATCACCTACAAGATCCTCTTCAACGACGCCGTGGCGATGACGGGCGGGCAGCCCGTCGACGGCCCCATCAGCGTGCCGCTGATCGCGCAGCAATTGCGCGCGGAAGGGATCGAGAAGATCCTGGTGGTGACGGACGAGCCCGAGAAGTACAACCGCATGGCCGGCATGCCGGCAGGCGTGCCGGTGCATCATCGCGACGCCCTCGATGAGGTGCAGCGCGAGCTGCGCGAGTATGCGGGCGTGTCCATCCTGATCTATGACCAGACCTGCGCGACCGAGAAGCGCCGCCGCCGCAAGCGCGGTGACTATCCCGATCCCGCGCGCCGCGTCGTCATCAACGAGCGGGTCTGCGAAGGGTGCGGCGATTGCTCCACGCAGTCCAATTGCCTGTCGGTGGAGCCGCTGGAAACCGAGCTGGGCCGCAAGCGCACCATCAACCAGTCGAGCTGCAACAAGGACTACTCCTGCCTGAAGGGCTTCTGCCCGAGCCTGGTGTCGGTGGAGGGCGGCGCGCTGCGCAAGCCGCGCGCCAGCGAGGGACCGGGCCCCGATGCCGAGGCCTTGCCGCTGCCCGAGTCGCCCGCCCTGCAAGGCGCATACGGCGTCTTCGTCGCGGGCGTGGGCGGCACGGGCGTGGTGACCATCGGCCAGTTGCTGGGCATGGCCGCGCACCTGGAAGGCAAGGGCTGTTCGGTGCTGGACATGGCCGGGCTGGCGCAGAAGGGCGGCGCGGTCTATTCGCACGTGGTGCTGGGCGCCAGCACGGACGACATGATGAACACCCGCGTGGCGATGGGCGAGGCGGATCTCGTGCTGTGCGGTGACCTGGTGGTGGGCACCAGCGCCGAGTCCATTGCACGGATGCGGCCGGGCCGCACCCACGCACTGGTGAACACCGATGTGGCGCCGACCGCGGCGTTCATCACGAACCCCAACTGGACCTTGCCTGGCGCGGACCTGAAGCGCGACCTGTCGCGCGCCTGTGGCGCAGGCCGCGTCGACCACCTGGATGCCGCCGGGCTGGCGGTGAAGCTGCTGGGGGATGCGATCTATGCAAACCCGCTGATGCTGGGCTATGCCTACCAGAAGGGTTGGCTGCCCTTGCATCACGAGTCGCTGCGCCGGGCGATTGCCTTGAACGGCCAGCAGATCGAAAAGAACCTGCTGGCCTTCGATTGGGGTCGCCGCGCGGCGCGTGATCCGGTGGCGGTGCACCAGCGCGCCAGCGGCGAGCTGGGCAGCGCGGGCGAAGCGATGGCCGATGTCGTGGAGTTGAAGCGCCCCGGCAGCGAACTGGAACGCCTGCGCGCGCATCGCGTGGCGCTGCTGACGCAGTACCAGAACGCGGCCTATGCACGGCGCTATGCGGATCTGGTGGACCAGGTGGCGGTGGCCGAGGAATCCGCTTGCGGCACGAGCCGGCTGGCGCTGGCGGTGGCGCGCTACTACTACAAGCTGATGGCCTACAAGGACGAGTACGAAGTGGCGCGGCTATACAGCGACGGCGAGTTCCTGCGCAAGGTGGCGGCGCAATTCGAAGGCGACTGGAAACTGGCCTTCCACCTGGCCCCGCCCGCGCTGGCGCATGGCAAGGACGGCAAGCCGCCGGCCAAGCGCCGCTATGGGCCGGGCATGATGAAGGTGTTCGGCGTGCTGGCGAAATTCCGTTTCCTGCGCGGCACGGCGCTGGATCCTTTTGGCTACCAAGAGGACCGCAGGATGGAGCGTGCGCTGATCGATGAGTATCGCGGGACGGTGGAGAGCCTGCTGAAAGGACTGTCGCCGGCGAACCTGGACCGGGCGGTGGCGGTGGCGTCGCTGCCTGAGGAGATTCGCGGATATGGGCATGTGAAGGCTGCGAGCATCGAGCGGGTGGCTGCTAGGAGGACGGAGTTGCTGCAGGGGGTGAGGGTGGCGACGGTTCGGGTTGGGGAGAGGGCTGCGTAGTTGTTGTGTTTTTGGTGTGTCGGGACCGCTGGGTTGACGGCCGTCGAGGGTGGTCGTGCCGTCGGTCGCCTGCCGCGGGGTGCGGCGCCCACAGCGCCGCGCTCCCCGCAGAAGGCGCCCGCCGTCCCGCCCACCCTCGACGTCCTGCGGTTTAGTGTTCTGGACCTTGGGCAGCCGCCTGAGTCCTGCTCGCATTCTTGCCTGCCGCTCGCTGCCCGCCAGAACATCTCGGCTCGCCGCTCAGCCAGGGGCGCCCACAGCGCCCCTGGCTGAGCATTCGGAAAAGCAATAGGGCAGCTTTTGAGAGAGTGGGGAAGGATGTGGGAGGTGGGGAGCACCGCGCTTCGGGCGGCGGTCGCTGTTAGCGCCTGTTCTCTGCTTGGCTGCGTTGCGCCACCAGTGCGACGCATTGGCGGGACGGCGGACGACCTTGGGGGGGGCGCGGCGCGTAGGCGACGCACCCCGGGCCGGGCGGCCGACGGCACGACCAGCCTCGGCGGCCGTCAACCTAGCGGTCTACAAACAACCAAAAAACCCGACCCCTACCGAGCCCGCAAAGGCCGAACCAACGACGCAGCCGGCCGCGGCCCGGGCTTGTTCGCGTCGGCGTCCTGCTGCACCGATCTTGCGACGGCCAACTCCCGATGGGCGATGACGGCTTCCGCCTTGCGCTGCGTGATCAGCCGGCGCACCAGCACCTGGCCGGTGCCCGTGAAGTAGTTGATGCGGCGCGCGTGCACGTCGCCCAGGTCCTTGGCCAGGACCGGGATGCCTTCCAGCTTCAGGTAGTGCAGCACGAAGGCCGCATTGCGTTCACCGATGTTGGTCTGTTGCATGGCGTCCAGCACCGCGCCGCCGCCGAACACCTTGGCTTCCAGGCGCGAGCGGGTGGCGCCTGCCTTCAGCAGTTCGTTGATCAGCACTTCCATGGCATAGGCGCCATAGCGCATCGTGGCCGATGCCGGCGAGGCCGGGTCGCCCTCGGGCAGCATGAAGTGGTTCATGCCCGCCACGCCGGCCTGCGGGTCGCGGATACAGGCCGCGACACAGGACCCCAGCACGGTCGAGATCATGATGTTTTCTTTCGAGACGTAATACTCCGTCGGCAGTACCTTGACGGCCTGCATGCCGAATGCGCTGTCGAAGTACTGGCGGGTGGCCCGGAATTCCTGGAACGGCATGAAGTGGCTAGGACAAAGGTGGGCCGATGAGAGGCCCGGATAGTCGCATATTTCGGAATATTCCGGAATATTTCATCCGGAGTGATTCCATCCTGCGACTGTAGAGCTTCCGGGGCGCATCCTAGTCGTGGACAAAGGGGATGAAAACCCCCTAGAAACGGGTATTGCGCGTGACGGACCAACGTGCTGATATCGCGCCGAGCAGCGCGGTGGCCACGATGGCCGGCACCAGCACGCCCGGGCCGGGCAGGTGCAGCGCGATGTCCGCGCCATAGCTGCGAGCCAGCGTGGCCAAGGCCTGGTTCAAGGGTTGCAGGGCCAGCGCGGCAATGCCGATGGCAAGCAGGGAGGCCAGCGTGCAACTCAGCGCGCCCACATACAGGAAGGGCCTGCGCACGAAGGATTCGGTGGCGCCCACCAGCCGCGCCACGGCGATCTCCTCGCGTTGCGACAGGGCCTGCATGCGCACGGTATTGAATACGGTGGCCAGCACGACCAGCGCCACGCTGACCGCAAGCAGGCCCAGGCCGATGCGTGCGAAGCGCAGCAGCGCTTCCAGCCGCTGGACCCAGGCACTGTCGAGTTGCACGACATCCACGTGATCCCAGCCCCGCCAGGCGGCGGCAAGCGTGTCCGCGCGCGCGGCAAGATCTTCGCCTTGTTCCAGCGTGACCACCACGGCGTCGGGCAGGGGGTTCTCGGGCAGCACGGCGAGCGAGGCTTCCCAGCCCGGCGTGTTGCGCAGCGTGCGCAGGGCTTCGTCGCGGCCGATGACGCGCACGCCCGAGATCTGCGCGTCGTGTTCGCGCGCGATCCGGTCGGCGGTGTCGCGTGCGCTGTTGGCGGGCGCGTCCACCTTCATGAAGAGCGTCAGTTCGGGCGTGACCGAGACCTGGCGCGCGACCGGCTCGGCCGACAGCAGCACGGTCGTGCCCAGCAGCGGCAGCGACAGCGCGAGGGCGATCACGATCAGGTTGGCGAAGGACGAGAACGGTTGGGCCAGCAGCCGGCGAACCGTGATCGACAAGGCGTAGCGATGTTGGCGCAGCCAGCTTTTCATGCCTGCTCCTCGGCGGCCGGGCGCGTGCGCACGTCGGTGAAGCGGCCGGGCTCCACGCGCAGCGTGCGCGTGGCGTGTTCGGCCATCAGCGCTTCGTCGTGCGAAGCGATCAGCATGGTGACGCCGACGCGGTTGAAATCGCGGAAGACATTCAGGATGCGGCGCGCGTTGTCGCGGTCCAGGTTGGCGGTGGGTTCGTCGGCAATCAGGATGGCGGGGCGGTTGACGATGGCGCGGGCGATGGCCAGGCGTTGCTGTTCACCGCCCGACAGTTCGATGGGGTTGAGGTCTTCCTTGCCCGACAGCCCCACTTTCTCCATGGCGGCGCGGGCGCGTGCCGAGGCCAGCTCGGGCGCCAGCCCGGTGACCGCCAGCGGCAGCATCACGTTCTCGAAGGCGCTGCGGTCATAGAGCAGGTGGGTGTCCTGCAGGATCACGCCGACCGCGCGGCGCAGATAGGGCCGCGCGCGCGCCGACAGTTTTTCCAGGCGCTGGCCGTGGACCTGGATGGCGCCGCGGCTGGGCGGCTCGAGGCCGCCCACCAGTTTCAACAGTGTCGACTTGCCCGCGCCCGACGGGCCGGACACGAAAATGAACTCGCCGGGCGAGACCTTGAACGTGATGTCGGCCAGGATGTTGCGGCCACGGCCATAGGATTTGAAGACGTGCTGGAACTCGATCATGGGCTGGCGGGGACCGGGAGCCGAGGCGTGAAAAGGGGCGAGCCGCCAATAGTAACGCTGGGCGGCCCCGCCGCAGGCGCACCGGATTGTGTGCGTTTGTTGCGCCAGCGCGACAAACGATCGCGGGCCGGCCCTGGGTCACGGTTGCCGGTTTGCACTGAGTTGGTGCTTCCGGCTGCCGTGGCCGATGGGGTCAGTGGCCGCGCCGCAATCGGCTGGCAATGGCGCAGGCCAGCAATCCGCCCACCACTGAAAGGTGTTCGAGGGCGAAGAAGAGCGCCAGTTGGGCGGCTTGCGGATCGGGCAGGCGCCAGAAGGCATGCACGACCGGAATCGTGAGCAGCAGGAAGCCGCCCAGCGCCAGCGCGGCCAGCCAGACCAGGCGGTCCAGCAGGAGCAGGACGGCGCCGCCTGCCAGGATAAGCGCCACGGCGGCGTTCACGAGTCCGGCTGGCGCCAGGCCCGCGGCGCGCATCTCGGCCATGCCGCCGTCGAAGTCGATCAACTTGGCCAGGCCCGAGCTGAGGAAGACGACGGCAAGCAGGGCGCGGGCAGCGAACCAGAGGCCGGGGCTGCGCAGCAATGTATCCAGGCGATGTCGCATGAGAAAGGATCCTGTGTGATGGTGAGGGGCGGGCGCCGGGAGAGCCCGTCGCCCGGAAAGCCCGGCGGGACGAGGGGTCTTGCTGGGCAAGGTCTTGCGCGGCGGACTATAAAACCTCAACCAAACCTGAGGTAAAGGCCTGCCATGACGACCCATTCCCTGGCGCACGACCCGCCGCCCGAGGCCATGCGCACCCTCACCGTGGGCGAGGTGGCCCGCCGCGCGGGCGTGCCGGTGTCGACCCTGCATTTCTATGAGTCGAAGGGCCTCATCCAGTCGACGCGCAGCGGCGGCAACCAGCGCCGCTATGCGCCCATGGTCCTGCGCGCGATCGCCATCATCAAGGTGGCGCAGCGCACGGGCATTCCGCTGCAGGAGATCCACGAGGCGATGAGCCGCTATCAGGGGGCGAAGCTCTCGGCCGCGCAATGGCGCGCGCTCTCGTCGCGCTGGCGCGAGGATCTCGATGCGCGCATCCGCAGGCTCACGCGCCTGCGCGATGAGCTGGACAGCTGCATCGGTTGCGGTTGCCTCTCGCTGGGCGATTGCCCGCTGCGCAATCCGGATGACGTGCTGGGCGAGGAGGGGCCGGGGGCACGGATACTCGAGCGTCCGTGACAGCTGATGGAAAGCTCTGTTTCATTTGCAGGATCGGCACCAACATGGCGCGCGACCGCCCCGCCCCGGTGCGTGGAAACGGAGGATTTTTTCCTTGATCGATCGCACTGCAATATCGCTGAAGACTGGCTATTGGCGCGGCTTTCAGACAAGATGCGGGTGCGCGGAATACACGGTTCGATTGCGCTGCAGCAACAAGGGAAACCCCCCATGTGTGAGACGTATCAAAGCGATACCATCCCCAGACTTGCAGCGCGGACTCACGGCCAAGAACCGACGATCCGCGGGGCTCCACCACCCTCTGTGCCAACCCTGGCGCTTTCTGTTCCTGGAGATATGCGATGAAAGCAATGAAACTCGCCGTAGCCGGCGTTGCGCTGTTTGCAGCCACGTCCGCGGCCCACGCTGGCGCCACCTTCGATGCCGTCAAGAAGAAGGGCTTCGTGCAGTGCGGCGTGTCCACCGGCATCCCCGGTTTCTCCCTCGCAGACAGCAAGGGCCAGTGGCAAGGCCTGGACGTGGACCTGTGCCGCGCCATCGCCGCCACGGTCTTCAATGACGCCACCAAATTCAAGGTCACGCCGCTGAACACGCAGCAACGCTTCACCGCGCTGCAGTCCGGCGAAATCGACGTGCTGACCCGCAACACCACCGTCACGCTGACGCGCGACACCACGCTGGGCCTGGTCGGCGCTGGCGTGAACTACTACGACAGCCAGGGCGTCATGGTGAAGAAGGACCTCGGCGTGAAAAGCGCCAAGGAACTGGGCGGCGCCACGGTCTGCGTGCAGCCCGGCACCACCACCGAACTGAACCTGGCCGACTGGTTCCGCGGCAACAAGCTCGAATTCAAGCCCGTCGTGATCGACAAGTACGACGAAATCGTGCGCGCCTTCTCGGCTGGTCGCTGCGATGCCTTCACGACCGACAAGTCGCAGCTGGCGTCCACCCGTACCACGCTCGAGAACCCCGACAGCTTCGTGATCCTGCCGGAAGACTTCTCCAAGGAACCGCTGGGCCCCATGGTCCGCCAGGGCGACGAGCAATGGTTCAACATCGTCCGCTGGACGCTGAACGCCATGCTGGAAGCCGAGGAGTACGGCATCACGTCCAAGAACGTGGACGAGCAGGTCAAGAGCCCCAATCCCAACGTGCAGCGCATCCTGGGCACCACGCCCGGCATGGGCAAGAACCTGGGCGTGGACGACAAGTGGGCCTACAACATCCTCAAGTCCGTGGGCAACTATGGCGAGAGCTTCGAGCGCAACCTGGGTTCCGCCAGCGCGATGAAGCTCGAACGTGGCCTGAACCGCCCGTGGAAGGATGGCGGCCTGATGTACGGCTGGCCGGTACGCTAAGACGGCAGCTTGCCGGGCGCGTGCGGCGCCCGGCGCACCAAAGGCCGCCTTCGCGGCCTTTGGTGCGCGGGTAGCCCGCTCCGTGCCGGCCTGCCGTCCCTGGCTCCCATTCGCGCCGCTCCCCTTGCTGCGCCATCGTTACCTGGCTGGCCACGTATGACTCAAACTCCTCCCGCACGACCCCCCCTGAGCGCTCCCAAGCGCCGCCTGTCCTGGAACGATCCCTCCGTCCGATCGGTGGTCTACCAGGTGCTGGCGCTGGCTGCTGTCGGGTTCGCGGTCTGGTATCTCGTTTCCAACACGCTGACCAACCTGTCGGCGCGCAACATCTCCACCGGTTTCGGCTTCCTGAGCCGCGAGGCAGGCTTCGCCATCGGCGAATCGGCCATTGCCTATACACCCGCCGACACCTACGGCCGTGCCGTGATGGTGGGCCTGGTGAACACGCTGAAGATCGCCGCGCTGGGCATCGTGCTGGCCACGATCCTCGGTACCCTGATCGGCATCGCGCGCCTGTCCAAGAACTGGCTGGTGCACAAGCTGGCACGCATCTACGTCGAAGTGATGCGCAACGTGCCGCTGCTGCTGCAACTCTTCTTCTGGTATGCCCTGCTCACCGAAAACGCCGCCGGCCCGCGCCAGGCGGCCAATCCCTTGCCGGGCGTCTTCATCTCCAACCGCGGCCTGACCATGCCTTCCCTGGAGGGACAGGCGCTGGACTGGATGCTGGGCGGCCTGATCCTGGCCATCCTCTGCACCATCCTGCTGGGACACTGGGGGCGCAAGCACCAGGAAAAGACCGGTCGCGTGTTCCCGCTGGGCCGCGCGGCGCTGGGCCTCTTCATTGGCCTGCCACTCATCGGGTGGCTGCTGTCGGGCGCCTCGCTGGCGCTCAACGTGCCCGAGCTGAAGGGCTTCAACTTCGTCGGTGGCGTCACGCTGTCGCCCGAATTCGCCGCGCTGCTGGCAGGCCTGGTCATCTACACCTCGGCCTTCATCGCCGAAGTGGTCCGCTCGGGCATCCAGGCCGTCAACCAGGGCCAATGGGAAGCCGCCGGCTCGCTGGGCCTGAAGCGTGGCCAGGTGCTGCGCCTGGTGGTGCTGCCGCAGGCGTTGCGCGTCATCATCCCGCCGATGACCAGCCAATACCTGAACCTGACCAAGAACAGCTCGCTGGCCGTGGCCATCGGTTATCCGGACATCGTGTCGGTGGTCAACACCACGCTGAACCAGACCGGCCAGGCCATCGAGGGCATCCTCATCATCATGGCGGCCTATCTCACGGTCAGCCTGTCCATCTCGATCTTCATGAACTGGTACAACAAGCGCATCGCGCTGGTGGAGCGTTGACATGGCAGCCACGACTCCCACCCCTCCCGCCGTGACCACTGGCGAACCGCCGCCCGGCAACCACGTGGGCGCCTGGGCCTGGATCCGCAGCCAGCTGTTCGCCTCGCCGCTCAATGCGCTGGTGACCATCCTGTGCGTGTGGTTCGTGCTGGCCTCGGTGCCTGCGCTGCTCGACTGGGCCTTCCTGAGCGCCAACTACACGGCGCAGAACGCCCAGGAATGCCGTGCCAGTTCGGGCGCCTGCTGGGCCTTCATCATCGAGAAGCACCGGCTGATCCTGTTCGGCACCTATCCCTACGACGAGCAGTGGCGTCCGCTCATCGCCTGCGTCCTGCTGGTCGCGGTGGTGGTGTGCAGCGGCATGCGCCGTTTCTGGAACCTGTCGCTGCTGGGCATCTGGATCGGCGGCATGGGCGCGGCCGCGCTGCTCATGTGGGGCGGCGTGCTCGGCCTGGAATACGTCGAGACCGCGCGCTGGGGCGGCCTGCCGGTCACCCTGATCCTGTCGACCTTCGGCATCGCCTTCGCCTTTCCCTTCGGCGTGCTGCTGGCCCTGGGGCGCCGTTCGCGCATGCCGGCCATCAAGGCCCTGTGCGTGGTCTACATCGAGCTGATCCGCGGCGTGCCGCTCATCAGCCTGCTGTTCATGTCCTCGGTCATGCTGCCGCTCTTCCTGCCGGTCGGCGTCACCTTCGACAAGCTGCTGCGCGCGCAGATCGCCATCATCCTGTTCGCCGGCGCCTACATCGCCGAGACCGTGCGCGGCGGCTTGCAGGCCATTCCCAAGGGGCAGTACGAAGGCGCCGATTCGCTGGGTCTGTCGTATTGGCAGCAGATGCGCCTGATCATCCTGCCGCAGGCCCTGAAGATCGTGATCCCGCCGCTCGTGGGCATCTTCATCGCGCTCTTCAAGGACACCTCGCTGGTGGTGGTGATCGGCATCTTCGACCTGACGCTGGCGGCCAAGGCGGCACTGTCCGACGCGGCATGGCGAGGGTTCGGCGTGGAGGCCTACGTCTTCATTTCGCTGGTCTATTTCGTCTTTTGCTTCTCGATGTCCCGCTATAGCCAGGCCTTGGAAAACAGGCTGGCGACGGGCCACAAACGATGACCGGCCGGGCGCCGCGCGCGCCCGGCCTTGCTTGAATCAACGGGAGTACAGGCATGTCCGATGCCATCATTCGCCTGCAGGACGTCAACAAGTGGTACGGCCAGTTCCACGTCCTGCGTCATGTCAATCTCGAGGTCGCCCCCGGCGAGCGCATCGTCATCTGCGGCCCGTCGGGCTCCGGCAAGTCGACGATGATCCGCTGCATCAACCGGCTGGAAGAACACCAGCAGGGCCAGATCATCGTCGATGGCACAGAGCTCACCAACGACCTGAAGCAGATCGAGACCATCCGCAAGGACGTGGGCATGGTCTTCCAGCACTTCAACCTGTTCCCGCACCTGACGGTGCTGCAGAACCTGACGCTGGGCCCCATGTGGGTGCTGAAGAAGTCGCGTGCCGAAGCCGAAGCCACGGCCATGAAATACCTGGAGCGCGTGCGCATCCCGGACCAGGCCAAAAAGTTCCCGGGCCAGCTGTCCGGCGGCCAGCAGCAGCGCGTGGCGATTGCCCGCTCGCTGTGCATGAGCCCCAAGATCATGCTGTTCGATGAGCCGACCTCGGCGCTCGATCCGGAAATGGTCAAGGAAGTGCTGGACGTGATGGTGACGCTGGCCGAGGAAAGCGGCATGACCATGCTGTGCGTGACCCACGAAATGGGCTTCGCGCGCAAGGTGGCGGACCGCGTCATCTTCATGGACCGCGGCGAGATCATCGAAGAGAACACGCCCGATGCGTTCTTCGACAGTCCGCAGAACGAGCGCACCAAGCTGTTCCTGAGCCAGATCCTGCATTGACCGCAACACCGGGCGCGGCGCTGGTGCCCGCGCCCACGGGCCGGACCGTCGGGGAGGACGGCTGGCCGGTGTTGCGCGGGGACCACCCTTTGCGGGTGCGTCCCGGGCGCCGCGACCCTCGCCGGGTTATGCTTGCCGCCGCGCATTGAAGGCTGCCCGCCAGAGGCGCCGTTCGGAGACCACCATGATGACCCCTTCGCTTTCCCGTTGCCTGCGCGCCTTCTCGGCCTGCGTGGTGGCGGGCGCCCTGGCGTTCGCGCCTGTCCTTGGCCACGCTGCTGGCGACTTCCCCAACAAGCCTTTGCGATTCGTCGTGCCCTATCCCCCCGGTGGCCCGCTCGACCTGATGGCGCGCGTCCTGGCAGAGAAGGTCGGCGCCGAGTTCGGCCAGACCGTCGTGGTGGAGAACCGTGCGGGCGCGGGCGGCAACATCGGCGCCGGCGTCGTCGCCAAGTCGCCGGCCGATGGCTACACGCTGGTCATGGGCGCCGTGGCCACCCATGCCATCAACCCCTGGCTGTACGCCAGCCTGCCCTACGACCCGATCCGCGACTTCTCGCCCATCACGCTGGTGGCCGCCGTGCCGAACGTGCTGGTCATCAACCGCGAGTTCGCCGACGCCAACAGGATCGCCACCGTGGATGACCTGCTTGCCTACGGCAAGTCGCATCCCGGCCGCCTGAACTACGCCTCGGGCGGCAATGGCAGCGCGGGCCACCTGGCCGGCGAGCTGTTGCGCGCGCGTGGCGGCCTGGACGCGGTGCACGTGCCGTACCAGGGCGCGGCGCCCGCCCAGCTGGCCCTGCTCTCGGGCCAGGCCGACATCATGTTCGACAACCTGGCCGCGGCTGCGCCGCTGATCCGCGACGGCAAGGTCAAGGCGCTGGCCGTGACCACGCTGACGCGCTCGTCGCTGCTGAAGGATGTGCCCACGATCGACGAGTCGGGCGTCAAGGGTTTCGACCTGGGCACGTGGTTCGGCGTCTTCGCGCCCGGCGGCACGCCCCTGCCCATCGTCGAGCGCCTGAACCAGGCCTACGTGAAGGCCCTGAACCTGCCCGACGTGCGCGAGCGCCTGCTGATCATGGGCTCGGACACGCGTCCCGGCAGCGCCGATGACTTCAAGGCCTTCGTGGCCAGCGAAATGGAGAAGTACCGCGAGGTGGTGAAGCTGTCGGGCGCCAGCATCAACTGATACGCCTGCGGGGGATGCCTTGAACGCAAGGCCCTGGTGCGATGCCGCGCCGGGGCCTTCTTTCGTTTTTCAGCCGGGCTTGCCGGCCGCCCAGCCCTTGGACAGCGCCACGGCCTGGTGCCAGCGCGCCAGCCGGGCTTCCCGCTGGCCGGCATTCCATTCGGGCTCGAAGCGGCGTTCCACTTTCCATTGGGCCGCCAGTTCATCCTGGCCGGACCAATACTTCAGCGCCAGGCCCGCCAGCCCCGCCGCGCCGCGCGCGGTGGATTCGGCCACGCGCGGGCGCACCACCGGCACGCCCAGCAGGTCCGCCTGCATCTGCATGAGCAGGTCGTTGCGCGCCGCGCCGCCGTCCACGCGCAGTTCGCTGAGATCCGTGGGGCTGTCGGCGCGCATGGCGCGCAGCAGGTCGGCGCTTTGCAAGGCAATCGACTCCAGCGCCGCGCGCGCCACGTGCGCGCGCGTGGTGCCGCGCGTGACGCCCACCAGCGCGCCGCGCGCATAGGGGTCCCAGTGCGGCGCGCCCAGGCCGGTGAAGGCGGGCACCAGGAAGACGTCGTCGGTGTCGGCCACGCTGGTCGCCAGCGCCTCGACCTCATCGGCGCGCCGGATCAGTCCCAGGCCATCGCGCAGCCACTGGATGGCCGCGCCCGCGACGAAGACGCTGCCTTCCAGCATGTAGTCGCTGCGCTCGCCGATGCGCCAGCCCACCGTGGACAGCAGGCGGTGCTGCGACACGGCGGGCGTCGTGCCGACGTTCATGAGCATGAAGCAGCCGGTGCCATAGGTGTTCTTGGCCATGCCGGGTTCGAAGCAGGCCTGGCCGAAGGTGGCGGCCTGCTGGTCGCCCGCCACGCCCGCGATGGGCAGCGCGCCGCCGAAATGCTCGGGCAGCGTCTTGCCGATGACGCCGCTGCTGGGGGATATCCCGGGCAGGAGGCTGCGCGGGATGTCCAGCAGCGCCAGCATCTCGTCGCTCCAGTCACCGGTTGCCAGGTCATAGAGCAGGGTGCGCGACGCGTTGCTGGCGTCGGTGCTGTGCACGTCGCCGCCTGTCAGCTGCCAGACCAGCCAGGTGTCGATGGTGCCGAAGGCCAGTTCGCCGCGCTCGGCGGCCTGACGCGCGCCGGGCACTTCCCGCAGCAGCCAGGCCAGCTTGGTGCCCGAGAAATAGGCATCGAGTTCCAGGCCGGTGATGTCCCGGATGCGATCGGCGTGGCCGGCTTCGCGCAGCGTGTCGCACAGCGGCGCGCCGCGGCGGTCCTGCCAGACGATGGCTGGCGCGATGGGACGGCCCGTGGCGCGCTCCCACAGCACGGTGGTCTCGCGCTGGTTGGTGATGCCCAGGCCCGCCACGTCCGAGGCGGCGGCGCCCGCATTGCGCAGCGCCTCGCGGGCGGTGTCGAGCTGGGTGCGCCAGATGTCCATGGGGTCGTGTTCGACCCAGCCCGGCTGGGGATAGTGCTGCCGGAATTCCTGCTGCGCCGTGCCGCGCACGTTGCCGTCACGGTCGAAGACCATCGCGCGCGAACTTGTGGTGCCCTGGTCCAGCGCGAGAATGAAGGTGCCGTTCGCCATCGTCGGTTGTCTCCTGTTCTAGGGCCTGTCCAGCGGGGACTGCATGGGCACTACGTCACTGCAGCTGCTCTCCGGCCTGGCGGGGCAGGCGCATGAAGGACAGGGCCGAGGCGCAGCACAGCGCCCCGATCACGATGAAGCCCACGATGACGTCCGAGGCAACCAGTTGGCTGGCGCCGCGCGCGCTCATGGACAGGTTCAGCGTGACCGCCGCCACGCCCACGCCCAGGCTGATGCCCAGCTGCTGCGCCATGGCCGAGAAGGTGCTGGCCTGGCTCATGCGCCCGCTGTCGATTTCGGCGTAGGTCAGCGTGTTGACCGCGGTGAACTGCAGCGAGCGGAAGAAGCCGCCCACGAGCAGCACCGAGATCATCACCCACGCGGGCGTGCTGGGCGAGAACAGCGCGCAGGCGATGACGAAGACGCCGGTCAGGACGGCATTGACGATCAGGACCTGGCGGAAGCCGAAGCGGCGCAGGATGGGCGCGGCCACGAACTTCATGAGCAGCGCACCGGTGGCGCCCGCGAAGGTGATCATGCCCGCGGCGAACGGCGTCATGCCGAAGCCGACCTGCAGCAGCATGGCCAGCAGGAAGGGGGTGGCGCCCACGGTGAAGCGGCACAGGTTGCCGCCCAGCGTGGAAATGGCGAAGGTGAGCAGGCGCATCAGCGTCAGGTCGAGGATGGGTGCGGCCGCGCGCCGCGCATGCCAGCCGTACAGGAAACCGCAGGCCAGGCCACCTGCCACGATGGCCGCCAGCACCGGGGGCGCGAAGGAACCATGGCCGATGCCTTCGAAGGCGGTGACCAGCAGGGCCAGGCAGGCCGCGCTGAGGATGAAGCCGATCAGGTCCAGGGGCGGCGCGGCCTCGTCGCGGATTTCCGGGACGTGGCGCAGCACCAGCAGCATGCCCAGGATGCCGATGGGAATGTTGATGAGGAAGATCCAGTGCCAGGACGCGTAGGTGACCAGGAAGCCGCCCAGCGGCGGGCCGACGATGGGGCCGAGCAGGGCGGGCACGGACAGGAAGGACATGGCGCGCAGCAGCTCGTGCTTGGGCACGGTGCGCAGCATGATGGCGCGGCCCACGGGCACCATCATGGCCCCGGCCAGGCCCTGCACCACGCGCGCGGCCACGAGTTGCGAGATGTCCTGCGACAGCGCGCAGGCGGCCGAGCTGAGGGCGAACAGGCCGATGGCGGCCAGGAAGACGCGGCGGGCGCCATAGCGGTCGGCCGCCCAGCCGCTGATCGGCACGAAGACCGCCACGGCCAGCAGGTAGGACGTGATGGCGATGTTCAGCCTGACGGGCGTGGTGTTCAGCGCCTGCGCCATGGCGGGCAGGGCGGTGGCAACGACGGTGGCGTCCAGCATCTGCATGAACAGGGCGCAGCCGACGATGAAAGGCAGGATGCGCGCGGCCCGTTGCGGGTCGACGGCACGGGGTGCTGGGGCGTCGCTCATGGCCGGGATTGTAACCGCGCGGGCTGGCGCGCGGACTGAAGTAAACTTCCTTGCATCCCGCCACGTATAGAGATTTCCGGCATCATGGCCAACTACGAATCCGAAGTCACCCGCTTCCTCAAGGACTATAAGAAGGAACATCCCGGCACCGAGCAGGCCCAGCGCGATGGCCGCGCGCGCCTGTGGGACAAGTCCATCGACGCCGAGCAGCAGGAAGGCTTCCGCATCGCCCGCGTGCCGCAGCGCCCCTACGTCTACCAGAACGACTGATCCAGGGTTCCGGAGGATGACGTCTGCCGCCCTGCCGGGCAACGGCCTGGACGCGCTGGTCCAGCCGTCCGAGGACAGCACGCCTGACGTCGTCGACAGCGTGGCGTTGGCGCGCCTGTACGGCGAGCCGCTGTTCGCGCTGCCACAGGATCTCTACATTCCCCCCGATGCGCTCGAGGTCTTTCTCGAGACGTTCGAAGGTCCGCTGGACCTGCTGCTGTACCTGATCCGCAAGCAGAACTTCAACGTGCTGGACATCCCCATGTCGGAGGTGACCCGGCAGTACCTGTCCTACGTCGAACAGATCCGCGAGCACAACCTCGAACTCGCCGCCGAGTACCTGCTGATGGCGGCGATGCTCATCGAGATCAAGTCGCGCATGCTGCTGCCGGTGCGCAAGACCGACACCGGCGAAGAGCCCGAAGACCCGCGTGCCGAACTGGTGCGCCGCCTGCTGGAATACGAGCAGATGAAACTGGCGGCGCGCAAGCTCGACGCGCTGCCGCAGGCCGGACGCGACTTCATGCGCGCGCAGGCCTGGGCCGACCTGACCACCGAGCGCGTGCTGCCCGAGGTGAATGCCGACGACCTGCGCGCGGCCTGGGCCGACATCATGCGGCGCGCCAAGCTGAACGCCCATCACCACATCACGCGCGAACAGCTTTCCGTGCGCGACCACATGACGCACATCCTGCGCCGCCTGGGCGGCGTGCGCTTCATGGAATTCAGCGACCTGTTCCTGGAGCGCATCAACGAAGGCGCGCCCGCCGCCGTGGTCGTGGTGCACTTCCTGGCCATGCTGGAGCTGGCGCGCGAGTCGCTGCTCGAGATCACGCAGGCCGAGCCCTATGCGCCCATCTACGTGCGCCTGGCCTATACCGCGGCCGACACCGAATAACCGAGACCAAGCCGGCGCCAGCAAGGCCCGCACAGGAGACATGCATTGAAAGTCATCCACGCCATCGACGAATTGCGCGACCAGTTGCGCGGGCAGAACCGCGTCGCCCTGGTCCCCACGATGGGCAAGCTGCACGCCGGCCACCTGGCGTTGATGAAGATGGCCCGCCAGCACGGCGACCCCGTGGTGGCCAGCATCTTCGTCAATCGCCTGCAATTCGGTCCGAACGAGGATTTCGACCGGTATCCGCGCGCCTTGCAGGACGACGTGGAAAAGCTGGAGGAACAGCGCGCCGTCTACGTGGTGTTCGCGCCCGATGACAAGGAGATGTACCCCGAGCCGCAGAACTACCGCGTGCAGCCGCCGGGCGACCTGGCGGACATCCTGGAAGGCGAATTCCGTCCCGGCTTCTTCCACGGCGTGTGCACGGTGGTGCTGAAGCTCTTTTCCTGTGTCCAGCCGCGCGTGGCCGTCTTCGGCAAGAAGGACTACCAGCAGCTCATGATCGTGCGCCACATGTGCCGCCAGTTCCAGTTGCCGGTGGAGATCCTGGCCCACGAGACCGTGCGCGACGCCGACGGCCTGGCGCTTTCCTCGCGCAACGTCTACCTGACGCCCGACGAGCGCGCGGAAGCCCCGCAGCTGTACGCCACGCTGCAGGACGTGCAGGCGGGCCTGCGCGCCGGCGAGCTGGACACCGACGTGCTGGAGGCGCGCGCCCGCGAACGCCTGGCGTCGCGCGGTTGGGTGGTGGACTATGTATCGGTTCGTCGCCAGCACGACCTGCGCAAGGCGTCCCCCGAGCAGGTGCAGGCTGGAGAGCCGCTGGTGGTGCTGGTTGCCGCCAAGCTGGGCGCCACCCGTCTGATCGACAATCTCGAGCTGTAACGCCGCTGCCGCGAGGGCATGACGGCGCGATACCAACACTTCGTATCGCTTGAAACCGCCACAAATCGGCGCGCCAATGTGAAAATCCAAGGGACCCAAGGCCGGGACGCCGGTGCGCAGTCCGGCCGCTGCCCGTGCTTCATCGCGTAGGAGTTTCCTTGGATCCGATACTTGCCCAACTCTCGACTTCGCTGCCCGCTGCAAAATCGATCGAGCAGTTGACCCGCCCCCTGTTGGATATGCTGGGCTCAGTGACGGGTCTCGAGTCCACCTACCTCACCTCCATAGACCTGGCGCACGACGTGCAGCAGGTCCGCTACGCCCGCAACGTAGGCAGGATGAACATCCCCGAAGGCTTGGCCGTGCCGTGGTCGGACACGCTGTGCAAGCGCGCGCTGGACGATGCGCGCATGACCACCAATGAAGTGGCTGAGTGCTGGGCCGACTGCGAGGCCGCCCGCCAGCTGGGCATCCAGACCTACATGAGCGCGCCGGTGCGCGGCAACGATGGCGAGTTGCTGGGCACGCTGTGCGCGGCCAGCGCCGAGCGCCGTCCCATCAACGACGAGTCCCAGACGCTGCTGCGCCTGTTCTCCAATCTCGTCGCGGGTTTCATCGAGCGCGAGAAGCTGGTGAATTCGCTGCAGGAAGCCAACGAGCAACTGGTGACCTTCGCGTTGACCGACAGCCTGACCGGACTGCCCAACCGCCGGGCGGTGTTCGACCAGACCGACCGCCTGTTGGCGGCCGCCTCGCGCGAGCAGGGCAGCGTCCTGCTGGCCGTGGTGGACCTGGACGGTTTCAAGCAGATCAATGATCGCCATGGGCACCGTTGCGGCGACATCTTCCTGCAGGAAATCTCCCGCCGCCTGCAGGCCGCGGCACGCGTGTCGGAAATGGTCGCGCGCATCGGTGGCGATGAGTTCCTGGTGGTGGGCGCCGGCCCGCCCATGCCCGACATCGTGGGGGCGGGAGCCGGTGGCCGCATCATGCAGGGCGAGCCCGCCCAGGCCGCGGCGCGCTGGCAGGAACGCCTGACCGAGGTAACCGTGGGCGAGTTCAAGCTGGACGATGACATCGTCCAGTACGACGGCGCCAGCGTGGGCGTGGTGGCCGTGGGGCCGGCAGGCATGTCGGCGCAGACCGCGATCCGCGAGGCCGACGAACGCATGTACGAGGTCAAGCGCAAGCGCAAGGCCGCCATCGGCGCAACCCCGCGCCAGGACGAGCCCCGCGGCGCCTGAGCGCCGACACGTGGGCGGCGTGCCTGCGCCTTCAGGCCGCTGCGCGCGCGGGCGCAGCCAGGAAGGTCTGCTCCAGCCAGTGGATGTCGTACTGCCCCGCGGCGATGTCGGGGTCGGCCGCCAGCCTGCGCAGCAAGGGCAGCGTGGTCTTCACGCCTTCGATCAGGCATTCGTCCAGCGCCCGCCGCAGCCGTGCCAGGCACTCCGCACGATCCCTGCCGTGCACGATCAGCTTGGCGATCAGGCTGTCGTAGTAGGGCGGAATCTCATAGCCGGCGTAGATGGCCGAGTCCACGCGCACGCCGAGGCCGCCGGGCGCGCGGAACTGCGTGACCCGGCCCGGCGAGGGCAGGAAGGTGCCGGGGTCTTCCGCGGTGATGCGGCATTCGATGGCATGCCCCTGCGATCGGATCTCCTGTTGCGTGGCCGACAGGCCCAGCCCTGCCGCGATGCGCAGCTGTTCGATCACCAGGTCCACGCCCGTGACGGCCTCCGTGACCGGATGCTCGACCTGCAGGCGCGTGTTCATCTCGATGAAATGGAACTCGCCGTTCTCGTACAGGAATTCGATGGTGCCCGCGCCGCGATAGCGCATGGCCGACATGGCCTGGGCCACGATGCGCCCGATGCGTCCGCGGCTTTCCGGCGTCAGCGTGGGCGCATGCGCCTCTTCCCAGACTTTCTGGTGGCGCCGTTGCAGCGAGCAGTCGCGCTCGCCCAGATGGATGGCGCCGCCCTGGCCGTCACCCAGCACCTGCACTTCGATGTGCCGGGGCTGGGCCAGGTACTTCTCGATGTAGACCGTGCCGTCGCCAAAGGCGGATTGCGCCTCGGCACGCGCGGCGGCCAAGGCCTGGCGCAGCTCGCCGGCCTGGCGGACCACCTTCATGCCGCGTCCGCCGCCGCCCGCCGACGCCTTCACGATGACGGGGTAGCCGATCTCGCCGGCCAGGCGCGCGGCCTCGTCATCGCTGTCCACCGCGCCAGCCGAACCCGGCACCACGGGGATGCCGAGCTCGCGCGCCGTGCGCTTGGCCTGGACCTTGTCGCCCATCAGCCGGATGTGCTCGGCGGTGGGGCCGATGAAAGTGATGCCGCGTGTCTCCAGTTCCTGGGCGAAGTCGGCGTTCTCGGAGAGGAAGCCGTAGCCGGGATGGACGGCCTCGGCGCCGGAGATCTCGCAGGCGCTGACGACGTTGGCGATGTTCAGGTAGCTGTCGCGTGAGCTGGGCCTGCCGATGCAGACGCGCTCGTCGGCCAGGCGCACGTGCAGCGCCTGGGTGTCGGCGGTGGAGTGCACCGCCACGGTACGGATGCCGAGTTCGCGGCACGCTGCCATGACCCGCAGGGCGATCTCGCCGCGATTGGCGATGAGGACCTTCTTGAACATGGCGGCCTCAGTCCAGGACGAGCAGCGGCTGGTCGAACTCGACCCCCTGGCCATCGGTCACCAGCACCTCGGCCACGCGGCCGTCCTGCGGCGCGGTGATGTGGTTCAGCGTCTTCATGGCTTCCACCACCAGCAGCGTCTGGCCTTCCTTGACCGTGTCGCCCACTTGTACGAAAGGGCCTTCGCCGGGGGCGGGGGCCAGGTAGGCCACGCCGACGAGGGGAGCGGTGACCTGGCAGGTCTTCGCCGGGGCAGGGGGGGAGATGCTGGCCGCTGGCGCCGTGCCTGCGACGGGCCCGGCGGGCGTGGCGCTTGCGGCGGGCAGGGAGGGCGGGCTCGGCGCACCGGCGGCAGGCTGGCGGGCCAGCCTCAGCCGGCAATCCGCGCGGGCGATCTCCAGTTCACCCAGTTGGGTGTCGCGCAGCAGCAGGGCGAGTTCGCGCAGCAGCGGCAGGTCGACGTCGGAAGCAGCAATGGTCATGGCTCGGCACTCACGTTCAGACGAGGCCCGGCAGATACGTGACGATCTGCGGGAAGAAGGTAATCAGGTAGACGAAGCACACCATGATCAGGAAGAAGGGCACGGCCGACAGCGCGATGCGGTACATCTTCTCGCGGGTCAGGCCCTGGATCACGAACAGGTTGATGCCCACGGGCGGCGTGATCTGCGCCATCTCGATCACGATGATGAGAAAGACGCCGAACCAGATCTTGTCGTAGCCCGCGCCGGTGATGAGCGGGATCACGATGGGCAGCGTCATCACCATCAGCGACATGCCTTCCAGGAAACAACCCAGCAGCACGTAGATGAGCAGCAGCAGGGTGATGAGGGCGATCGGGCCCAGCTCCATGCTCTTGATGTAGGCCGAGACGGCTTGCGGCAGCCCCAGGAAGCCCATTGCCACGGACAGGAAGCTGGCTGCCGCGATGATCAGGCCCAGCATGCTGGCCGTGCGCGCGGCGCCGATGCACGACTCCTTGATGACCTTCCAGCTCAGCGAGCGCTCGATCAGCATGATCAGGCAGGTCAGGCCGACAGCCAGCGCGGCCGCCTCGGAGGGGCTGGCCAGGCCGGCATACATCGAGCCCAGCACGGCGGCCATGAGGCCCACGAAGGGCAGCAGCGACGGAATGCCGCGCAGGCGCTCGCCCCAGATGCCTTCCTTGCCTTGCTCTTCCTTGCCTTGCACGCGCGGCACGAAGAACGAGGCCAGCGCCAGGTAGCCCATGAACATCAACGCCAGGACCAGGCCGGGGATGATGCCCGCGGCGAAGAGCTTGATCACGGAGGTCTGCGACAGCACGCCGTAGATGATCATGATGATGCTGGGCGGGATCAGGAAACCCAGCGTGCCGGCGCCGGCCAGCGAGCCCATGGACATCGAGCGGTTGTAGCCGCGCTTCTCCAGCTCGGGCAGCGTCAGGCGGCCGATGGCGGAAGTGGTGGCCGCAGAGGAGCCCGAGATCAGCGCGAAGAAGGTGCAGCCCAGCACATTGGTGTGCAGCAGGCCGCCGGGCAGGTTGCGCACCCAGGGTTCCAGCGAGGCGAACAGGTTGTTGGTGAAGCGTGAGCGGTACAGCAGTTCTGCCATCAGGATGAAGAGCGGCAGGGCCACCAGCTCGGGCGAGGACAGGCCGTTCCAGACGGACTGCGCCAGCAGCTTGTCGACGGGGATGCTGCGGAACAGCGTCAGGCTGCCGATGCCCACGCCCATGAGGCTCAGGCTGACCCAGGCGCCCGTACCCAGCAGGAGGAACAGCAGGCCGATGGTGGTAAGGATGGCGATAGGCATGATGGAATCCTTCCTGCTATTCGGCGGCGACGGATTGTTGATGCCAGTCGATCTCGACAGGCTGCCGGCAGAGCGTCTGTACGAGGCGCAGCACGAGCTGCAGCGTCAGCAGGCAGGCGCCGAAGGCCACGGCGCTGGCGGGGTAGACCAGCGGAATGTCGTTGACCGTGCCGCTGGTGCGGCCGGTGGCGGCGAAGTTCATGGCGAAACGCACGAGCGCCAGCGAGAGGTAGCCCGAGATCGCCAGGCCGACGATCGTGGACAGGATCTCGAAGGCGCGCGGCGAGAGTTGCTGGATCAGCGTGACGCGGATGTGGCCGCCGGTGCGCAGCGTGAAGGACGCCGCCAGGAAGATGGCGCAGATGTGGAAATAGGCGCCGACTTCCCAGACGAAGGGAAGGCTGGTTCCCAGGAAGTTGCGCGCGATGATTTCCGCGATCTGCATGATGGCGATGCCGAGGAGCAGGGCACCAGCCAGGTACCCCAGCAGCATCGAGAACGTGTCGATGGCATGGCTGATCTTGCGCAGCATGGTTCTACCCGTTTGCGAAGAGGTGGCGGGCCAGCGCGAAAAGCCGCCGTCAGGCGGCTCGCGCCGGACGGAGGATCAACGCTTCTCGAAGGCGTCGACGATGGCCCGGGCCTTGGGGTCCATGCGCTTGATGGCGGCTTCGCGGATGGGCACCGTGCGGGTGCTCAGTTCCTCGCGCAGGGCGTCGCTGACCGTGCCCATGATCATGCCGTTGGCGGTCAGCTTGGCGATCATCGCTTCGTCGACCTGGCGGGCGGTGTCCCAGAACGTGGGCTCCATTTCCTTGCCCAGGCGCTCGAGCGTGGCCTGCTGCTCGGCGCTCAGGCTGCGCCAGGCGTCCAGGTTCACGCTGACCAGGTTGGTGTTCCAGGTCTGGCGGATGGGGTAGGCATACTTCAGCAGTTCCCAGAACGAGCCGTCCACCGCCGAGGGCGAGGACGTGCCCACCGCTTCGATGGCGCCCGCCGCCAGCGAGGGCACGACTTCGCCCCAGGGCAGTTGCACCGGCACCATGCCCGCGGCGTGGAAGATCTCGGTGGACTGCTTGTCCGACGAGCGGATGCGCAGGCCGCGCATGTCCGCGATGGTCTCGATGGGCTTCTTGGTGAAGATCTGCTGCTGCGGCCAGGGGATGGAGAACAGGATCTTCTGGTTGTTCTTCGCGAAGATCTCGTCGAGCAGCGGACGATAGCGCTTGCTGAAGTCCTGCAGGCCCTCGAAATCCTTGATCAGGTAGGGCTGCGATTCCAGGCCCAGTGCCAGGTTCTCGCCCACCTGCTGGTTGAGCAGCATGTCGCCGATGGGCACCAGGCCGTCGCGGATGGCCGACAGCATCTCGGGTCCCTTGAAGCCCAGCGCGCCCGCGGGGTGGGTGGTGATCACCACCTGGCCCTGGGTCTGTTCCTTGACCTGGGCCGCGTACTGTTCGACGCTCTTGACGATGTAGTTGTCGGCGGGCCAGGCCAGCGGCAGGTCCCACTGGGTGGCGGCGTGGGCGGCGCCCTGGGCGGCAAGGCCGAGGCAGGCGGAGGCAAGCAGTGCGGAAATGCGGTTCATGTGTTTCTTCCCTTGTTTTGTGTCGCGCTGGATCTTTTATCGCGCGTTGGTCGCGCGCGGTCGCGTGGCTGGGGCGGACTGGGCCGGCTTGCGCCGGCCTGGCCGTCTGATTGGTGTTTGTCTCCCGCCGGCCCTTATTCCGCCTTGCTGTAGGCGCTGACGTAGCGCCCTTCGCGAATGCTGAGCAGGATCTCGTCTTCCTTGCGCGCCTGGGCCTCCACGGCCTCGATGAGCGTCTCGGTTTCGGCCGGGCTGACCACGACCACGCCGTCTTCATCGCCGACGATGATGTCGCCGGGCTGCACGACCATGCCGCCGATGCTGACCGGCACGCCGATGTGGCCGGGGCCGCTCTTGTAGGGTCCCAGGTGGATGGCCGCGCGCGCGAAGACGGGGAAGCTGCCCGCGCCGATGGCGCCGCTGTCGCGGATCGCGCCGTCGATGATCATGCCGGCGGCGCCACGGTGCTGGGCGATGCTGCTCATGATCTCGCCGATCAGCGCGCGGCTGGTGTCGCCGCCGCCGTCGACCACGACCACGTCACCGGGCTGGATCTGGTCCAGCGCCTGGTGGATGGTGGCGTTGTCGCCGGGCCGGGTCTTCACGGTCAGTGCGCGGCCGACCATGATGCCGGTGACGGTGTGGAAGGGGCGGATGCCCACGCCGCCTGGCAGGCGGTGCAGGTTGTCGCTGATGAGCGAGGTGGCCACCTTGCGGTAGCGGTCGAGCAGGGCGTCGGAGACGGCAGGACGTGAAGCGGACATGGTGGCGTTCCTGGTGGGTCTGGTTGAAAGGGTCGCTCAGGCGAGACGGGCGCAGGCTTGCGCCATGCGTTCGCAGCCGCGCTCGATGGTCTGCAGCGAGGTGGCGAAGGACAGCCGCAGGTGGCCCGGCATGCCGTAGGCGCTGCCATCCATCACCGCGACGCCGGCCTCGTCCAGCAGATACATGACCAGGCTGCGGTCATCGGCCACGACCTGCCCGGCGGGCGTGCGCTTGCCCAGCAGCGCCTGCACCGACGGGAAGAGATAGAAGGCGCCTTGCGGCAGGCGGCAGTCCACGCCGGGAATGGCGCTGACGGCCTTGTGCATGACGTTGCGGCGGTGCTCGTAGACCTGCCGGGTTTCCTCGATGAACTCCTGGTCGCCCTTGAGCGCCGTCAGCGCGCCGGCCTGGGCGATCGAGCTGACGCAGGTGGTGCTCTGGCCGATCAGCTTGCCCATGGCGTTGATGAGCGCCTGCGGACCGGCCGCATAGCCGATGCGCCAGCCGGTCATGGCATAGCTCTTGGAGAAGCCGTTGATGAGCAGCGTGCGCGCGGCCAGTGCGGGCGCGGCGGCCACCAGGTTCACGTGCCGGTGCTGGTCGTAGGCCAGGTATTCATAGATGTCGTCGGTCATGACCATGACATCGGGGTGCTTGGCCAGCACGTCGGCCAGCGCGCGCAGTTCGTCGCGGGTATAGATGGCGCCGCCCGGGTTGCCCGGCGCGTTCAGCACGACCCAGCGGGTGCGTGGCGTCAGGCTGGCTGCCAGCGCTTGCGGCGTGAGCTTGAAGTCATTGGCGGCGGTGGTGGGCACGACGACGGGCACGCCGTCATAGAGCGTGACGATGTCGGGGTAGGAGACCCAGTAGGGCGCCGGGATGATCACCTCGTCGCCGTCGTCCAGCGTGGCGGCGAAGCATTCGTTGATGAGTTGCTTGGCGCCCGACCCCACGATGACCTGGGCGGTGGTGTAGTCGTGGCCGGCGTCGCGGCGCAGCTTGTCGGCGATGGCCTGGCGCAGCGGCGCGACGCCCGCGGTGGGGGTGTAGTGGGTGTCGCCGCCACGCATGGCGTCGATGGCGCCCTGCACGATGTGCGCGGGGGTGTCCATATCGGGTTCACCAATGGTGAAGTCGATGATTTCCTTTCCCTGCGCCTGCAGTTCGGTGACGCGTTGCTTGGCCGCGATGCTGGCCGAAGGTTGCATGCGGGTGACGCGGCGGGACAGTCTGACCGTCATTCTTTTGGCTCTCTGTGGGTCGACAAGATTGGTTCAAGTGCCAAGGAATTCTAGGTATGATGAAAAATTCTAAAAAGCGATAAATTTCGATTCGATTTCATCGAAGAAAAGAATGTGTGGAAAAAATAGGCCATAGAATGCTCTCGCTCAAACAGCTGGAAGCCTTGCACTGGATCGTCGAGCTGGGGACCTTCGAGCGTGCCGCGCAGCGGCTCAGCACGACGCAGTCCACGGTCTCGAAACGGATACAGGACCTGGAGCAGGCCACGGGCCTGGAAGTGTTCGACCGCTCCCAACGCGGCGCGCGGCTCACGCCGAAAGGCGAGGCCCTGCTGCTGATGGGGCGCCAGATCCTCGCCCTGTCGGAGCAGATCCTGGATCTGCAGGCGGGCGGCTCGATGCCCTTGCGGACCTTGCGCCTGGGCGTGACGGAACTGACGGCGTGGACCTGGCTGCCCAAGCTGGTCAGCGCCCTGCAGGCCCGCTACCCGGCGCTGGCGCTGGAGCCGGAGGTGGAGCTGGCGCGGGTGCTGTATGAACGGCTGCGGGACGGGCAGGTCGACATGATCATCATCCCCGACACCTTCCGGAATCCGGATGTGATGGCGGTGATGCTGGCCGAGGTCGAGAACGCGTGGATGGCCAAGCCCGGCGTCGTGCGGCCTTCGCGGCCGCTGACCTTGCAGCAGCTGGCCGGCTATCCGGTGCTGACGCAAGGCAAGCGCTCGGGGTCGGGCATGCATTTCAGCCGCTGGCTGAAGTCGCAGGGCGTGGAGATTCCCCGCATGATCGCCAGCGACAGCCTGAACGCCATGCTGGGCATGACCGTGGCGGGCCTGGGCGTGAGCTACGTGCCCGCGGCCTGCTTCCGGTCGCTGGTGGACAGCGGCAAGCTGGAAGAGCTGCGTGTGTCGCCGTCGTTGCCGCCGGTGCCCTACACGGCGATGTACATGCTGGACCGGCCGACGTCCTTCATCGAGGAAGTGGTGGACTTGGCCAGGAGTGTGTGTGACTTTTCGAGGCCTTTCCAGGCCTAGTGCTGGTGAACCCGTCCATGGGGCGCAGGCCGCGCCGCCGTGGTGAAAAAGGATGATCTGTGGCTGCCGCTCACGCAAGCGAAACTGATTCGGACACCGCGCCGCCGGGCTACACCCGGCAGGGAGAGTGCGCGCTGCTGTTCGACCCCAACCCCGACGGCGCGCTGGACCTGGTCCTGCAGCAGCGCCTGTGGTCCCTGGCCGATACGCTGAAGGCCGATGCGGCTGTGCGCGAAGTGGTGCTGGGCATGAACAATGTCCTGGTCGTGTGGCGCGAGCCCGTGGCGGCGCTGGGGCGCGAAGCCGGCCGCCTGGATGCGCTGTGGCGCGACAGCGCGCCGCGCGAGGGCGCGGGGCGTGTCGTGGAGGTGCCGGTGTCGTATGGCGGCCCGGAGGCCGAGGATCTGGCGCATGCCGCCGAGCATGCGGGCCTGTCGCCGCGCGAGTACGCCGAGCGGCATGCGGCGGGCGACTACGTGGTCTATGCCCTGGGCAGCCAGCCGGGTTTCGGCTACCTGGGCGGCCTGCCGCCCGAGCTGGCCGTGCCACGCCGGCGCGTGCCGCGGCCCAGCGTGCCGTCGGGCGCCATCATGATCGGCGGCGGACAGGCGGGCATCCAGTCGCGCACCACGCCATCGGGCTGGCACGTCATCGGCATGAGCACGCTGCAGTGCTTCGACGCCCGCGCCGAGCCGCCCGTGCTGCTGGCGCCGGGGGACCGCATCCGCTTCCAGATCAAGGAGATCCGGGCATGATCGAAGTCGTGCAGGCCGGTTTTCATACCTCGGTGCAGGACCCGGGCCGCCATGGCCTGCGCAGCAGCGGCATCGGCCAGAGCGGCGCGATGGACGGCTGGGCGCTGCGCCTGGTCAATGCGCTCATCGGCAACGCGGCCGATGCCGCGGCCATCGAGATCACGCTGGGCCGCAGCGCCTTCCGCTTCCAGGCCGACACGGTCTTCGCGATTGGCGGCGCCGACGGCGCGGCCATGCTGGACGGCACCGCCTTGCCGAACTGGTGGGTGCGCACCGCAAGCGCGGGCCAGGTGTTGCGCTTCGGCGCGCCGCGCAGCGGCGTGCGCACCTACCTGACGGTGCAGGGCGGCATCGACGTGCCGACGATGATGGGGTCGCGCGCCACCGATACCAAGGGCGCGTTCGGCGGCTTCGAGGGCCGCCTGCTGGCCAAGGGCGATGTGTTGTGCGCACGCGGCGCGGCGCCGGCCAGGCAGTCGCCCGGCTTCGGACTGTCGGTGCGCAGGCTCGATCCCTATCCCGAACTGGCCGATGGCGTGCCGGTGATCGGCATCCTGCCGGCCACGGCCTGGGCCGACTTCACGGACGAAGCGCACGCGCGCCTGACGGGGGAAACCTGGCAGGTGTCGCCGCAGAGCAACCGCATCGGCAGCCGCCTGGAAGGGCCGGAACTCGTGCCGCGGCGCGTGCGTGAGCTGCACTCGCACGGCATCCTGCCCGGCGTCGTCCAGGTGCCGCCGTCCGGCCAGCCCATCGTGCAGCTGTGCGATGGCAACACCTGCGGCGGTTATCCCGTCATCGCCACCATCATCCAGCCGCACCTGCACCTGTTCGCCCAGCTCGCGCCCGGCGCGCGCCTGCGTCTGCGCCAGACCGACATGGCGGGCGCACTGGCCGCGCAGGCGTCGCAGCAGGCGCGCCTGGCGGAAATCGAATCCATTGCCGGCGCCGCGCGTGTGCGCGCCGGCCTGCCTGGAGCAGCCGCATGAAGACCATCGACATCAATTCGGACCTGGGCGAAGGCTATGGCCGCTACCGGGTCGCCGACGACGAGGCGCTGATGCCGCGCATCACGTCCGCCAACATCGCCTGCGGTTTCCATGCGGGCGATCCGGTCATCATGCGCCGCACGGCCGAGCTGGCCGTGGCCAACGGCGTGCGCATCGGCGCGCACATCGGCTATCCGGACGTGCAGGGTTTCGGCCGGCGCGCGGTGAGCTTCGATGCCAAGGAACTGTCGGCGTTGACGCTGTATCAACTGGGCGCGATGCGGGCCATGGCCGAAGCCGCGGGCGGGACGCTGGGCCACGTGAACTTCCACGGCGCGCTGGGCAACCTGAGCTTTGCCGACGAGGACGTGGCACACGCGGTGCTGCAGGCGGTGAAGGACTACGACCCGACGCTGAAGTACGTGACGCTGCCGTTCACCGCCGCCGCGCGCGTCGCGGAATCGCTGGGCCTGGAGACGGTGAACTCCTTCCTGGCCGACCGGGCCTATACCCCGGAGGGGCTGCTGGCGAGCCGCAAGCAGCCCGGCGCGATGGTGACCGACACGGCGCAGATCCGCGCGCGCGTGGCGCGGCTGCTGAGCGATGGCGAGATCGAGACCGTGGATGGGTCGGTGCGCAGGATGCCGGTGGATTCCATCCTGGTGCACAGCGACACGGCGGGCGCGCTGGACATCGCCACCGCCGTGCGCGAGGCCATCGACGCGGCGGGGTATTCGGTGCGGGCGTTCTAGGCCGACAAATCAGGCCGGCAATCTAGGCCGGCAACCGGAACACCGCCAGCGTCCTGTCCAGCACCCCTGTGTTCTGGGTCAGGTTCTCGGCCGATGCGGCCGTGGCGTCCACCATCGCGGCGTTCTGCTGGGTCAGGCGGTCCAGTTCCGACACCGCGCGGTTGACCTGCTCGATGCCGATGGTCTGCTCGCGGGTGGCGAGGTCCAGTTCGGCCATCAGCTGGTTCACGTCCGACACCGACGCCACCACCTGGCCGATGGCGCGCTGGACCTCCGCCACGCTGCGCACGCCCTGGCCCACCTGTTCGCCCGACAGTTCGATGAGCGCGCGGATCTGTCGCGCGGCGGCGGCGCTGCGCTGGGCGAGCGCCCGCACCTCGCTGGCGACGATGGCGAAGCCCTTGCCCTGTTCGCCTGCGCGCGCGGCCTCGACGCCGGCGTTCAAGGACAGGATGTTGGTCTGCGCCGCGATGCCTTCGATGACCTCGACGAACTGGCGCATCTGCCCGGACGATTGCTCGATGTTCTGCATGGCCGTGCCGACCTGCGCGATGGCGAGGCCGCCCGCGCCGGCGAGTTGCGCGCTGCGCTGGCTGCCGTCCAGCACCGAGCGGACCGATTCCATGGATTGCGCGACCATCGCGGAGACCTGCTCCATCGAGGCGGCGGTTTCCTGGAGGTTGCTGGCCTGGGCCTCGGTGCGGCGCGACAGGCGGCCGGCATCCTGCGCCAATGACGAGGACACCTTGCCGACCTCGCCGATCTCCACACGGGCATCGCCGATCACGGCGCGCAGGTTGAGCAGCACCTGGCGCAATTGCTCGTTCTGCCGGGCGATGGCGCTGCGGCCTTGGCTGAGCGCGGCGGGCCGGGTCAGGTCGCAGATCATGATGCTGTGCGCCTGCCGGTTCGCCTCGGCCAGCGGGCGGGTGAAGACCTTGTGCACATAGAGCAGGATGACGCCGGCCGCCGAGGCCAGCAGCCCCAGTTGCCATGCCTGCGTGCCCACGGTGTCGGCACGCAGGCCGGACAGCCAGGCGAGACCCAGCCAGCCCGCCAGCATGAGCGCGAGCCGTTGCGTGAGGCTCAGGCGGTGCAGCTTGCCCAGCCAGTTGCGCACGCCCGTGTAGCGCACGGCGCCGCGATGCAGGTAGAAGTCGCGGCGCCCGGCTGCCTGCTGTGCGTGCAAGGCGGCGTGGAGCGCCTGCGCGGCCTGGACTTCCTCGGCCGTCGGCTTGGTGCGCACCGACATGTAGGCCGTGGGCTTTTTCCTGGTGCAAAGGCTGGTTGGTCGTGCGAAGTCAGCGACCTGACGCGCGTTCCGTCTCTGCCATCTCCAGCAGCCATTGCCGGAATTTCTCCAGCGCGGGCTGGCGGCTGCGGCCCGGCGGGCAGCACAGGAAATAGCCGCGCTCGAGTTCGATGGGCAGGTCGAAGGGCACGACCAGGCGGCCCTGCTCGACGACCTCCCGAACCAGGCAGCGCTGCACCAGCGCCACGCCCATGTCGGCGATGGCTGCCTGGATGAGGATGGAGACCTGGTCGAAGCCGCTGGCCAGGTTGAGTGCAGGCGGCCGTGCGCCCGCGGCGCGCAACCACTGCGTCCAGTTGCCCGGCGCGGTGGTGTGATACAGCAGGGGCTCGCGCCCCAGATCGCCAGGCGCTTGCCACTGGGCGCGGGCGGCGCGGTCGGGATGGCAGACAGGCACGACTTCGCGGCCGATGAGATAGGTGTAGTCCAGTCCCGGCCATTGCCGTTGGCCGATGCCGGTCAGGATGGCGGCATCGGGGGTGGCGCCCGAGAAATCCTCGTCCTTGCGGTAGGGCACGAAGCGCACCTGCACCTCGGGGTGGCGCGCGGCGAAATCGCGCATGCGCGGCACCAGCCAGACACTGGCCAGCGTGGGCACGCTGGAGAGCACCAGCGCGTTGTGGCCCCGGCCGCGCAGGAGCCCGGCGCTGGCAAGCTCGATGGCGGCCAGCGGCTCGCCCACCGCCGCCAGCAGGTCCCTGCCGGTCTCGGTCAGTTCCAGGCGATGCGCGTCGCGCTTCATGAGCGGCTTGCCGAAGTGGGCTTCCAGGCGGGCCACGGCCCGGCTGATCGCGCCCTGGGTCACGCACAGTTCTTCGGCGGCGCGGGTGAAGCTGCCCGTGCGCGCGGCGGCCGCGAAGGCATGCAGTTCGGACATGGACGGCGAGGCGATGCGCATGGCGGTTTTCCCGTTCTTCTAAGAATGATCTTTGGTAATGATACTGTGCCGGAATGTCGTTTGTCCGAGGGGGCGCGACGGGCGCAGACTACGCCGCTTCCCGTCATTTCGACTGCCGATCCGTCCCCAAGGATGCCCTCATGAAGACTTCCCAGCGCCTGTCGATGTTCGTCCGCGCCACCCTCGCCGCCGGCGTGCTGGCCCATGCCGGGGCGGCCCATGCCGAATTCCCGGATCATTCCATCCGCCTCATCGTTCCCTTCGCCGCCAGCGGCACGACCGACCTGGCCGCGCGCCTGGTGGCCGAGTTCGCCGGTCGCGAGCTGGGCCAGACCATCGTGGTGGAGAACCGCGCCGGCGCCGGCGGCTCGCTGGGCATGGAGCAGGTGGCGCGCGCCCAGGCCGACGGCTATACCCTGGGCATGGCGACCATGAGCACGCACGGCACCAACCCGGTGGTGTACGCGGGCCGCCTGCGCTACGACCCCATCAAGGACTTCGCGCCCGTCAGCAACGTGGCGACGGTGCCCAGCGTCTTCGCCGTGCACCCCAGCGTGCCCGCCAAGACCATGCAGGAGTTCATCGCGCTGGCAAAGGCCGAGCCGGGCAAGTACACCTATGCGAGCCCGGGCACGGGGTCGCTGGGCAATGCCAACGTCGAGCACTTCGCCGCGCTGGCCGGCATCCAGCTGCTGCACATCCCGTACAAGGGCGGTGGTCCCGCCATGAACGATGCCATCGCCGGCCAGGTCAACGCCATCACCGACAACCTGCCGTCGGCGCTGGCCCACATCCGCGCCGGCCGCCTGCGCGCGCTCGCCGTGCTGGGCGAACAGCGTTCGCCCATGCTGCCCGACGTGCCCACCTACGTGGAGCTGGGCTACCCGCAGATGGGCGGCGGCGGCTGGTTCGGCATCGTCGCGCCCGCCGGCACGCCCAAGGACGTCGTGGCCAGGCTCAACGGCGCCATCCATGCCGCCATGAGGCAGCCCGAGTTCATCACCAAGATGGAAGAGGCCGGCGCCACGCTGATTCCCGGCACGCCCGAGCGTTTTGGCGAGCAGATCGGCGAGGCCATCCAGCGTTACCAGCGCGCCGCCAAGATCGCCAAGTTCCAGGTGGAGTGAGCATGACCGAGCGCAATCCCGCCTATACCTTGCGAGCCCCCGAGGCCGCGCCCATCGCCCTGGTCTGCGACTCGCCGCACAGTGGCGTGGACTATCCGGCCGATTTCGGCCATGCGGTGGACCGCCAGGTGTTGCGCGCGGCCGAGGATACCCACGTCGAGGCCCTGTGGCAGGACGTTCCCGCGGTAGGCGGCACCCTGCTGGCCGCGCATTTTCCGCGCAGCTATGTCGATGCGAACCGCAGCGAGGACGACATCGACGCGGCGCTGCTGGCCGAACCCTGGCCCGAGCCCTTGTCGCCCAGCGAGAAGACGCGGCTGGGCTATGGCCTGATCTGGCGGCGGGTCAATGCCGCCACGCCGATCTATGACCGCCTGTTGTCGCTGGACGAGGTGCGTGGCCGCATTGCACGCTGCTATCGGCCGTATCACGCTGCGCTGGCGAACGCCATCGAGGACACGGCGGCGCGCTTCGGCGGCGTGTGGCATTTGAACCTGCACTCCATGCCGAACAATGCCTATGAACGCCTGCAGATCCAGAGCGCGCATCCGCTGGCCGATTTCGTGCTGGGCGACCGTGACGGCACGACCTGCGAGCCGGCCTTCGTCGACCTGATCGAGCGTGAACTCAAGGCTTGCGGCTATTCGGTGGCGCGCAACGATCCCTACAAGGGGGTGCAACTGATCGCCAAGATCGGCCAGCCTGCGCGCAAGCGCAACAGCCTGCAGATCGAGATCCGCCGCCCTGTGTACATGGATGAGGCCAGCCGCGCGCGCAGCGCCGATTTCGCGACGGTGCAGCGTGATCTCTCGGGCCTGCTGGGCAAGATCGCGGCCTATCTGCGTGAACAGGCGCCCGTGCCGGCGCCCGAAGCCTGATGTAGAGGCGATTCCTGGCTGACGCAGGGCTGATATTGCCCCTGCGCTCGCCTTGCGCAATGCGAGGTGTGACAGTTGGTGACACCCTCGGCCAGTGCCAGACTGGCGCCTTTTCCGCGAGGGAGGGCAAGCATGGGGATTTCGCACAGGCCGGGTCCGGTCTCGGGTCCGGTCTCGGGTCCGGTCGCCGAGCCCGCATTGACGCCACGGGAACGCGAGGTCTTCGCGTACGTGGCGGCCGGCAGGGCCAACAAGGTCATTGCGATCGAGCTGGGTATTTCAATGCGCACGGTGGAGATCCACCGTGCGCGCATCTTCCGGAAATTCTGCGTGCGCAACGCGGCTGAACTGGCGCGCCGGCTGTATGGCGGGGCCAGCGGCCCGGCGTGGCTCTTGAACGAGGCGGCCATGCCCTATGGCCGTGAGGCCTATGGCTTCTGCGAGGGACCGTGGTGTCCCTGGCCGCGTCGTGAGGCGTAAGGAAGCAGGGCAGGCGAGGCGGGACGGTCCCGCCTCGCGCAGCCGCCGGGCTGCGTTCAGTCGCAGGCGGGCGGGGCGGCCTTGGCCAGTTCGTCGATGGCGTCCAGGTCGGGCTGGCGCGTCAGGCGGTACTCCAGGTTGGGCGACTGGCCACCCACCGAACGCACTTGCAGGACGTTGTTCGCCACCATGAGCAGTTCGGCGCGGGTGTTGCCGTTGGCTTCCTGCACGATCACGCGCGCGGGACGCTCGGGAATGCCGCGCCAGCAACCTTGCTCCACCGCCGGCTTGGCCTGGGCGCCCAGGCTCGTGCTGCGCGCGCGCCAGCGGCCGTTGGGCGAGAGCGTCAGGCTCACGCGCTGGGCCGTACAGTTCAGGGCGGGGGTGAAACACGGCACGGTACCGAGGAAGGTCAGCGGCTCGGGAATGACGCGTGCGGCCATGGGATTCACCGGACTCGGCGTTTCGTTGGGCAGCGAGGTGGCGCCGCCCGTGCGGCCGGTGATCGGCGTGTCCTCGGCGATCTGCGTGGTGCGCGCGGGCTGGCCCGGCTTGCCGGGCTGATCAGGCTTGAGTTCGAGCTGGATCTGCGAAGGCGGGCGCACCGCACCGCGGCCACGCGAGTCCTGGTATTGGGTCTGCGCGTCGGTGATCGTGCTTTCGGCAGGCGGGTTGTAGTAGCCCGGCTGCGCTTGCTGCGCGCAGGCGCCGGCCAGCAGGGTCACGGCAGCGGCGCCGGCGCAACGGATGAAGACGCGCCCGAGCGGGCGGCGCGACAGGACAGGGTGGGAGGCTTGCTGGCTGGGCATGGAAAGCGTCCGGTTCCGTCGGCGCTGGGCCGACACGATAGAGGTATGGGAGGGCGGAATGTGCCAGATTTTACGCATATGGCCGGGGTATCGCACTGGTATCATCGCAAGCCATGTGGCAGACGGTGTATCTCTCCCCGGCGTTCGCCGTGTCGCTGGCGGCCTTCCTGGGGGCCATCGCCGGCGGCGGCGTCTGCGCGCTTGCGCATTACCTGCCGCGCAGCATGGAAGCCCGTTGGGCCGAGCAATGCCGCGAGTACCTGGTGTCGCGCGAAGCTGCCCTCGCGGGCGAGGCGCCGTCGCCCGACACCGCCGATGACATCCCCACGGCGCATGCCGCCCTGGCGCCGTCCCCCGAGCTTTCGGCCCCTCCCTCATGGCGGGCCATGCTGGCCACCGCCCTGGTCTGCGCGCTGCTCTTCGTCTTGTGTGCCTGGCGCTTCGGCGGCACGCCCTTGGCCTTGGCAGGCATGGTGCTGCTGGGCGCCTTGCTGCTGCTGGGCCTGATCGATCTCAGGACCTCCCTGCTGCCCGATTCCATCACGCTGCCGTTGCTGTGGGCGGGCTTGCTCGTCAACCTGCAAGGCGGCTTGGCGTCGCTGCCGCAGGCGGTCCTGGGGGCGGTGGTGGGGTATCTGTGCCTGTGGCTGCTGTTCCATGCGTTCAAGTTCTGCACCGGCCGCGAAGGCATGGGCCATGGCGACTTCAAGTTGCTGGCGGCGCTGGGCGCCTGGCTGGGGCTGTCGGCGCTGCCCATGCTGCTGCTGGTGTCGTCGATCTCCGGCGTCATCATCGGGCTGACCTTGGTGCGCCTGGGACGGGCGGCGCATGGCCAGGCGCTGCCTTTCGGTCCCTACCTGGCCGTGGCGGGCGCGATCACCCTGCTGGGCGGCGGCTACGCCGGCGCTCCCCTGTTCGGGTTGGCCTGACGCCATGGATGCCAACGACCCCGCAAGCGCGCAGGGCAAGCTGGCCATCGGCCTGACTGGCGGCATCGGCTCTGGCAAGACGCGGGTGGCCGACCTGCTGTCGCAATGGGGCGCCTCGGTCATCGATACCGACCTGATCGCGCATGCATTGACCGGTTCCGGCGGCGAGGCCATGCCTGCGCTGCGCGACGCTTTCGGTCCGGACATCGTGGCTGCCGACGGCGCAATGGATCGTGCGGTGATGCGTGAACGTGTCTTCGCCGACCCGGGCGCACGCCAGCGCCTGGAGGCCGTGCTGCATCCGCTCATCGGCGCGCGCGCGGCCGCCGAAGGCGCCCAGGCCCAAGGCGATTACGTGGTCTACGTGGTGCCCCTGCTGGTCGAGTCGGGCCGTTGGCGCGAGCGCGTGGCACGCATCTGCGTCGTGGACTGCGAACCCGAGACGCAGGTGGCCCGCGTGCAGACGCGCAGCGGGCTGACGATCGACACCATCCGGCGTATCATGGCAGCGCAAGCGACGCGCGAGGCGCGGCTGGCGGCCGCCGATGATGTCATCGTCAACGTTGCGGCCACCACGCCCCAGGAACTGGCCTCGCGGGCTTTCGAACTGCACGAGTGCTGGCGCGAGCTGGCAAGATCTACGCGCCGCAGCGCTTCCTAGCGCGCGGCAACCTTGCGAACCCCCCTCCGGCAAGGCCGGACTCCGACGGGCCATCATCGAGCGTGATCCTTTACGAATACCCCTTCAATGAACGCATCCGGGCCTTCCTGCGCCTGGAGTACCTGTTCGATCGGCTTTTCTTTTTCGCCCAACCCGGAGACGCGCGCCTGCACCAGGCGGCTGTCATCGCCCTGTTCGATTTGCTCGACGCCTGCGAGCGCGCGGACCTGAAAAGCGCCATCCTTCAGGACCTCGAGCGCCAGCGCACCTCCCTGTCCGCGCTGCGTGACCATCCCGATGTGAACCAGGACGCCCTGCTTTCCACCCTGGGCGAGGTCGAGCGCGTGAGTGCCGCGCTGGCCGCGCAAGGCAAGGTGGGGCAGGCGCTGCGCGAAAACGAATGGCTGGTCAGCCTGCGCGGCCGCCTGGCCGTGCCCGGCGGCGCCACGCAGGTCGACATGCCTTCCTATTACGCCTGGCAAAGCAAGCCGGAGTCTGTGCGTCACGGCGACCTGCAGCGCTGGATCACGCCCATGCAGCCGCTGTCCGAGGCGCTCAACATGGTGCTGCAGCTGCTGCGCGGCACTGGCCGGCGCAAGGAAATTGCCGCCGAGCAGGGGGCCTACCAGGAAATGCTGGCCGGCAAGATCCACCAGCTCCTGCGCGTCTGGGTCGACGACAGCCTGGGCGTGTTTCCCGAGATCAGCGCGAACAAGTACATGGTGTGGATCCGCTTCTCCACCCAGGATGGGGAGTTGAAACCCCAGCAGGTCTCGCGGACGGTGCCCTTCAGTCTGGCGTTGTGCGGCGGGGGCTGAGCGGCCCCGTTTCCGGCGCCAGGTCCCCATCCCAGCCGCCGCCCAGCGCCGTCATCAACTGCACGCTGGCCTGCAATTGCGTGCCCTGCAGCTGCAACAGCGTGCGGCGCGCGGTCAGCGTGGTGTTCTGCGCCACCGCCACTTCCAGGAAGGTCACGATGCCTTCGCGATAGCGATTGGTGACCAGGGTCTCGTTCTCTTCCGCCAGCGCCACCACCCGGCGCTGCTGCACGATCTCGGCTTCCATGGTGCGCAACAGCGCCAGCGCGTCTTCGGTTTCGCGCAGGCCGTCCAGCACCGTCTGGCGATAGCGCGCCACCTGTTCGTCGTAGCTGGCGGTGGCCTGTGCCAGGGCGGCCGAGCGCGCGCCGCCGTCGAAGAGCGAGAGCGCCAGCGCCGGGCCCAATGACCACACCCGATAGGGGGCCGAGATCCAGTCGGCGAAATTGTTGTGTTGCAGGCTGCCCGAGGCGCTGAGCGTCAGGTCCGGGAACCAGGCGGCTTCGGCCACGCCGATGCGTGCGTTGGCGGCAGCCACGGTGCGCTCGGCCGAGGAAATGTCGGGCCGGCGTTGCAGCAGCGTCGAGGGCAGCGCCTGTGGAATGGCAGGCAGGCGCGGCAGGCCGTCGACGCGGGGCAGGGAGAAATCGGACGGCACGCGGCCCACCAGCACGGCGATGGCGTTTTCCTGCTGGGCGCGCTGCCAGTCCAGGTCGCGCAGTTGCACGCGCACCTGTTCCAACTGGGTTTCCGCCTGGACGACGTCGGCGCGTGCGGTCAGGCCTGCCTCGTATTGGTTGCGGGTCAGCGTGAGGGAGCGCTCGTAGGCCTGCACCGTCCGGCTGAGCAGCACGGCTTGCTGGTCCAGCACGCGCAGCTGGAAATAGGCCAATGCCAGGGAGGATTGCGCGGACAGGCGCGCGGCGGCAAGGTCCGCCGCGCTGGCTTGCGCCGTGGCGCGGCCGGCTTCCACTTCGCGGCGCACCTTGCCCCAGATGTCGGGCAGCCAGGAGGCGGTCAGGCCGGCTTCATAGCGCGTGCCGGCGTTGCTGCCGGACCCCTGGCCGCTGCCGTTGCCGCCATTGCCGCTGCTGCCGCTGCGGCTGGCGGAGGCCGAGGCGCCCAGTGTCGGGAAGAAGCCTGCGCGCGCGCCATCCGAAAGCGCCAGCGCCTGCCGGTAGCGGGCTTCGGCCTGGGCCAGGTTCTGGTTGGACACGTCGATGTCGCGCACCAGCGCGGACAGCGTGCCGTCCTGGTAGCGCGCCCACCATTGATCGTCCCGCATGACCTCGGCCGGCTCGGCCAGGCGCCAGCCATCCAGCTGCTTGAACTGGGCGGACATCGGGGTGGCGGGGCGCTCGTAGTCGGGGCCGATGGCGCAGCCGGCCAGCAGCAGGGGCAGGGCCAGCGCGGCCGGACGAAGACGCAGGGAGAGTCGGGGCAGTCGCATCAGTGTTCGCCTTGCGGCAGGGCAGCCGGCGCGGGCGCGGCGGGTTCGCGGCGCGCCCGCAGGCGGTCCAGGTAAAGGTAGACCACGGGGGTGGTGTAGAGCGTGAGCAGTTGGCTGACGGCCAGGCCGCCGACGATGGCGATGCCCAGCGGCTGGCGCATCTCGGCGCCGTCGCCCGAGCCCAGCACCAGCGGCAGCGCGCCCAGCAGGCCGGCCAGGTTGGTCATCAGGATGGGCCGCAGGCGCATGCGCGCCGCCTTGTAGATGGCGCGCAGGGGCGACAGGCCCTCGCGGCGCTGGGCGACCAGCGCGAAGTCGATCATGAGGATGGCGTTCTTCATGACGACGCCGATCAGCAGGAACAGTCCCAGCAACGCGATGAGCGTGAACGGCGTATTGGTGAGCCGCAGCGCGAGCAAGGCGCCGATGCCGGCGGACGGCAGCGTGGACAGGATGGTGATGGGATGCAGCAGGCTTTCATAGAGCACGCCCAGCACCAGGTAGACCGCGATCAGCACGCCCAGGATCAGCAGCGGCTGGGTCTCGGCGCTTTGCACGAAGCTGGAGGCCGTGCCGCCCATGCGCGCCTGCACGGCGGTGGGCAGCATGACTTCCGCCAGCGCGCGCTGCACGCCTTCGATCGCCTGCTCCAAGGCGACGCCTTCCGCCGCGGAGAAGCTGATGTCGGCGGAGGCGAACTGGTCCGTGTGGCTGACGCGGTCGTTCACTTGGCTGTACCGGTAGCTTGCGACCGCGGACAGCGGGATGCGCGTGCCGTCCGCGGTCAGGATGAGCAACTGGTTCAGGACCGTGGGCGACTGCGTGTATTGCGGCTCGACCTCCATCACGATCCGGTACTGGTTCAGCGTGCTGTAGAGCGTGGCGACCTGGCGTTGGCTGAAGGAGTTGTTCAGCACCTGCGTGATGGTGTTCATGTCCACGCCCAGCCGGCGCGCGGCTTCGCGGTCGATGTCGAGCGTGATCTGCTGGGTGCCTTCGCCAGGGCCGCCGTCCACGTCCGTGATCTCCGGCACCTTGCGCATGGCTTCCAGGACGCGCGTTTCCCATTGGCGCAGCAGGGTCAGGTCGCCGGAGAGCAGGGTGAGTTCGTAGCTGCCAGAATTGTCCGACAGGTTGGGCATGCGCAGGTCCTGGTTCACGTTGACGAACAGGATCCCGGCCGGCAGCGCGGGCTGCGAGGTGCGCAGGCGGGCGACCACTTCGTCGGCCGACACGCGTTCGGCGCGAGGCTTCAGTCGCACGTCGATGCGGGCGTTGCTGATGCCGCGATCCCCCCCGCTGCTGCCGACCACGTCTTCCACGGCGGGATCGGCCAGCAGCAGCTGGCGATAGATCTCCATCTTCGGCAGCATCGATTGATAGGAGGCGCCGTCGTCACCGCGCACGAAGGCGCGCAGCTGGCCGGTGTCCTGCTCGGGCAGGAAACCCTTGGGTATCGCGATGTACAGCGTGACGTTCAGCGCCACCACGCCGACCAGGATCAGCAGCACCCATGGCGCGCGCCGCAGGCTCCAGCGCAAGCTGCGGGAGTAGCCGTCCAGCAGCCGTCCGAACAGGCGCTCGCTGGCTGCCTGCAGCCGGTTGCGGGGCTCGGTGCTGTCGTGCCTGGGCAGCAGGCGCGCGCAGAGGCTGGGCGTGAGCGTGAGCGAGACCGCCAGCGAGACGACCATCGCGGCAGCCAGCGTGATGGAGAATTCGCGGAACAGGCGCTCGACCAGTCCGCCCATGAAGAGAATGGAGACGAACACCACGATGAGCGCGACGTTCATGGCCAGCAGCGTGAAGCCCACTTCGCCCGCGCCGCGCATGGCGGCGCGGAAGGGCGTCATGCCGCGTTCGATGTGGCGCTGGATGTTCTCCATGACCACGATGGCATCGTCCACGACCAGGCCCGCGGCCACGATGAGCGCCATCAGCGACAGGTTGTTCAGCGAGAACCCGTACAGGTACATGATGGTGAAGGTGCCGATCAGCGACACCGGGATTGCCACGCTGGGGATCAGCGCGGCGCGCAGGCTGCCCAGGAATCCCAGCACCACCAGCACGACCAGGCCCGCCGCCAGCAGCAGCGTGACCTGCGCCTCGCGCAGCGTGGCGCGGATGACGGGCGAACGGTCCAGCACGACCTTCAGTTCGGCCGAGGCCGGCACCAGCGCATGCAATGCGGGCAGCTGGGCATTGATGGCGTCGATGGTCTCGACGATGTTGGCGCCCGGTTGGCGGCTGACCTCGATGCTGACGGCGGGTTCATTGTTGTGGAAACCGCTGGAGTAGCGGTTTTCCACCGAATCCGTCACCGTGGCGATGTCGCCCAGGCGCACCGCGCGGCCGTCGACGTAGCGGATGATGAGCGGCCGGTATTCCTCGGCGCGGCGCATCTGGTCGGAGGTCTGGATCTGCCATTGCAGGTCGTTGCCGACCAGGTCGCCGCGCGGGCGCAGCGGATTGGCGTCGGTCAGGGCGCGCCGGACATCGTCCAGCGCGATGCCGTAGGCAGCCAGCGCGTTGGGGTTCAACTGCACCCGCACGGCGGGCAGCGAGGCGCCGCTGACGGTGACGTCGCCCACGCCGGGCACCTGCGCGATCTTCTGCGCCAGGATCGTCGAGGCGACGTCGTAGAGCTTGCCGGGCGACAGGTCGCGCGAGGACAGCGCCAGCGTCAGGACGGGCGCCTGCGAGGGATTGATCTTGCGGTACGAGGGCCGCGAAGGCATGCCCGAGGGAAGCGTGGCCTGCGCGGCGTTGATCGCCGCCTGCACGTCGCGGGCGGCGTCGTTGATGTCGCGGTCCAGCTCGAATTGCAGCATGACCGTGGTGGATCCGGTGTTGCTGGACGAACGCAGCGCCGTCACGCCCGCGATGGACCCCATGGCGCGTTCGAGCGGCGCAGCCACTGTCGACGCCATGGTCTCGGGGTCGGCGCCGGGCAGGTTGGCGTTGACCACGATGGCCGGAAAGTCGACCTGGGGCAGCGGCGAGACCGGCATCAGCCGCCAGGACAGCAGTCCCAGCAGCAGGACCGCGATCGCCAGCAGCAGGCTGGCGACGGGACGCCGCACGAAGGGACGCGACAGGTTCACGGCTGCGCCTCTGCCGGGCGGTCCTGGTCACGCCGGCCGCGGCCGGCGCGCTTGCCCAGGCGGTCGAAGAACAGATAGACCACCGGCGTGGTGAAAAGCGTGAGCACCTGGCTGACGAGCAGGCCGCCCACCATCACCAGGCCCAGCGGCTGGCGCAGTTCCGCGCCCGAGCCCGAGGCGAACATGAGCGGCAGGGCGCCGAAGAGCGCGGCCAGCGTGGTCATTAGGATGGGCCGGAAGCGCTGCAGCGCGGCGCGGTGGATGGCCTCCCGCGGCGACATGCCCTCGCGGCGTTCGGCCTCGAGCGCGAAGTCGATCATCATGATGCCGTTCTTCTTCACCAGGCCGATCAGCAGGATGATGCCGATGATGGCGATCAGGTCCAGTTCGCCGCCGCTGATGAGTAGCGCCAGCAGCGCGCCCACGGCGGCCGACGGCAGCGTGGACAGGATGGTGATGGGGTGGATGGCGCTTTCGTACAGGATGCCCAGCACGATGTACATCGTGACCACCGCTGCCAGGATCAGCCACAGCGTGTTGGACAGCGAGGCGCGGAAGGCCTCGGCCGCGCCCTGGAACCGGCTCTCGATGGCGGCGGGCATGCCGAGTTCGGCCTGCGTGCGCTCGATGGCATCGACGGCCTGGCCCAGCGAGGCGCCGGGCGCCAGGTTGAAGGACAGCGTGGCGGCGGGGAACTGGCCGACGTGGCTGATGACCAGCGGAGCAGGGCGTTCCTGCACCTGCGCGATGGCCGACAGCGGCACCTGCGTGCCCGCCGAGGAACGGATGTACAGGCGGTCCAGGTCCACCGGCGCATTGGCGTATTCGGGCGCCACCTGCAGCACCACGCGGTACTGGTTGGCCTGGGTGAAGATCGTGGCGATCTGGCGTTGGCCGTAGGCGCTGTAGAGCGTGTTGTCGATGTCGGCCATGCTGATGCCCAGCCGGCTGGCGGCATCGCGGTTCACGTCGACATAGGCCTGCAGGCCCTGTTGCTGCAGGTCGCTGGCCACGTCGCCCAGCTCGGGCAGTTCGCGCAGGGCCGCCACCAGTTTGTCCGACCATTCGGCCAGCAGCGTGGCATCGGGCGTGGTCAGCGTGAATTGGAACTGCGTGCGGCTGACGCGGTCCTCGATGGAAAGCTCCTGCACCGGCTGGGTGTACAGCGTGATGCCGGGCACCTCCTGGGTGCGTTCGGTGAGGCGCGCCAGGATGTCGTGGATGGGGGCGCTGCGCGCGCCGTGCGGCACCAGGTTGATCAGCATGCGGCCGGTGTTGATGCTGGCGTTGGTGCCGTCCACGCCGATGAAGGACGACAGGCTCTGGACGTCCGGGTCCTTCAGGATTTCCGCGGCCAGCGCCTGCTGGCGCCTGGACATGGCGGCGAAGGACGTGGCCTGCGGCGCTTCGGTGATGCCCTGGATCACGCCGCTGTCCTGCACGGGGAAGAAGCCCTTGGGCACCAGCAGGTACAGCACGCCGGTAAGCGCCAGGGTGACGACCGTGGCAAGGAGCGTCAGGCGCTGGCGCGCCAGCACCCAGGCCAGCGCGTGGTCGTAGCGGTCGATGACGTGGTCGAGGAAGCCCTTGCTGCCCTGGCCGTGGGCGAGGTCGGGCAGCATGCGCGAGCACATCATGGGGGTGAGCGTGAGCGACACCACCAGCGAGATCATGATGGCCACGGCCAGCGTGATCGCGAATTCGTGGAACAGGCGTCCCACCACGTCGCCCATGAAGAGCAGCGGGATCAGCACCGCGATCAGCGACAGCGTCAGGGAGATCAGCGTGAAGCCGATCTGCGAGGCGCCCTTCAGCGCCGCCTGCATGCGGCTCTTGCCCATTTCGCGGTGCCGGGCGATGTTCTCCAGCATGACGATGGCGTCGTCGACCACGAAGCCCGTGGCGATGGTGAGCGCCATGAGCGTCAGGTTGTTGATCGAATAGCCGGCCAGGTACATGACGCCGAAGGTGCCGATCAGCGACAAGGGCACGGCGATGCTGGGGATGATGGTGGCGGCGGGGTTGCGCAGGAAAGCGAAAGTGACCAGCACCACCAGGAAGACGGCGAAGACGAGTTCGAGTTGCACGTCGCGCACCGACGCGCGGATGCTCTGCGTGCGGTCGGTCAGCACTTCGACCTGCACGGCGGCGGGCAGGCCGGCGGTGATCTGCGGCAGCAGCGCCTGCACGCGATCGACCACCTCGATGACGTTGGCGCCGGGCTGGCGCTGGATGTTGACCAGCACGGCGGGCAGCTCGCCCGACCACGCGGCCAGGCGCGCGTCCTCGGCGCCGTTCTCGATGGTGGCGACGTCGCCCAGTCGCAGCGGCGCGCCATCCTGCCAGCGCAGGATGAGCTGGCGGTACTCCTCGGACGACCGCAACTGGTCGTTGGCCGTCATCATGATCGTGCGCAGCTCGCCGTCGAAGCTGCCCTTGGGCTGGTTGACGTTGGCCGCGTTGATGGCGGTGCGCACGTCTTCCATGCTGAGGCCGTAGGTGGCCAGCGCGCCGGGGTTCACCTGGATGCGGAAGGCCGGGCGCTGGCCGCCGGCCAGGCTGACCAGGCCGACGCCGGACACCTGGGCCAGGCGCTGGGCCATGCGCGTGTCGATCAGGTCGTAGACCTGGGGCAGCGGCAGGGTGGCCGAGGTGACGGCCAGCGTGAGGATGGGCGTGTCGGCGGGGTTCACCTTGCGGTAGACCGGTGGCGCGGGCAGGTCCGACGGCAGCAGGCTGCCCGCCGCGGCGATGGCGGCCTGCACTTCCTGTTCGGCCACGCCCATGTCCAGTTCCAGCGCGAACTGCAGCGTGATGACCGACGCGCCGCTGGAACTGCTGGACGACATCTGCTTCAGGCCCGGAATCTGGCCGAAGCGGCGCTCCAGCGGCGCCGTGATGGCGCTGGTGGTGACGTCGGGGCTGGCGCCGGGGTAATAGGTGAAGACCTGGATGGTGGGGTAATCCACCTGCGGCAGGGCCGCGACCGGCAGCAGGCGCCAGGCCATGAGGCCGGAAATGAGGAGCGCCACCATCAGCAGGACGGTGGCGACCGGACGGCGGATGAAGATGCCGGACAGGTCCATGGGGGGGCCGCCTTCGGGTCAGCCGCGGCGCGGGCGGCGCTGCTGCTGTTGCTGGGCCGGCGTGGCGGCGTCGCCCTCGCCGGGCGCCCCGGTGGCGGGGCCCGCGGCGGGCGTCTCGGTCACGATGCGGACCACGCGGCCTTCGCTCAGGCGGTCGATGCCTTCGAGCACGACGTTCTCGCCCGCCTTCAGGCCTTCCAGCACGGCCACGCGGCCGCTGTCCGACGGGCCCAGCTTCAGCAGCCGCACGGTGGCCTTGTTGTCGGCGGAAATGGCATAGACATAGGGGCCGCGGTTGCCATACTGCACGGCGTCGGCCGGCACGGTCAGCGCGTCGTCGAGGGTGCGGACCTGCAGGCGCACGTTGACGAACTGGTTGGGGAACAGGGCGTCGTCCTGGTTGGCGAACTCCGCGCGCAGGCGCAGGCTGCCGGTGGTGGTGTCGATGCGGTTGTCCACCGTGGTCAGGGTGCCGGAAGCCAGCTCGGTGCGGTCATCGCTGTTCCAGGCCTCGACCACCAGCTTGCGGCCGGCGCGCACTTGCGGCATCAGTTCGGCCAGTTGCACCTCGGGGACCGAGAAGATCACCGAGATCGGTCGGGTCTGCGTGATGACGGCCAGGCCGGCGGTGTCGCCGGTGCTGACCAGGTTGCCCTGGTCGACCACGCGCAGGCCGATGCGGCCGGCGATGGGGGCGGTGATGCGCGTGAAGGAGAGTTGCAGCTTGGCGTTGTCGACCTGCGCCTGGTCCGTCTTCTGGGCGCCCTGGTACTGGCGCACCAGCGATTGCTGGCTGTCGAGCTGCTGGCGGGCGATGGAGTCCTGCTTGAAAAGCGTCTGGTAGCGTTTCAGGTCCAGCTCCGCGTTGCGCAGCAGGGCCTGGTTCTGCTGCTGCTGGCCCAGCGCCTGGTCCAGCTGGACCTGATAGGGGCGCGGGTCGATCTGCGCGAGCAGCTGGCCGGCTTCGACCTGCTGGCCTTCCTGGAACATCAGCTTCGTGAGTTCGCCTTCCACGCGGCTGCGCACCGTGACGGTGTTCAGCGGGGTGACCGTGCCGATGGCGCGCACGCGCATCGTCAGCGGTTCGACCACGGCGGACACGACCCGCACGGGCACGGGACCGGCCCAGGCCGACGGGCCGACGGTGGGCGGCTTGGATGCGGGCGCGCGGAAAAAGAAGAACCAGACCGCCAGGAGGGCGATCAGGAGGGCGGCCGCCAGGAAGAGGCGGCGCCTGGTGAAGAAGCGTGAAGGCTGCTGCATAGGGGTCGATGTCGCACAAAGCGGCGTTGCCGCGTGGTCCTGCTACAGGGCGGAGCGGGCGGCGCAGTCCTGTCACGGGGGTGCGCGCCGTGCATTATCGCGTCCGCCGGCGTGTCCGAAAGACAAAACCGGAAATTAGCGATTTCAGCCTGTTGCATCTTGGTGTGACGATCGACGAGGGAAGTTCCTGGGCCGTGGCCTCAGATCAGGCCGCGGATGCCCGCGATGCCATGCGCACCCAGGGCGCGCGCGGTCTCGAAGGTGGTGTCGGACTGGCCGCCCAGGGCCAGGACCGGCATGCCGGCCTCGCGGTTCAGCGCGGCGAAGGTATCCCAGCCCAGCGGCGTGGCGCCGGGGTGCGTGGGCGTGTCCAGCACCGGGCCCAGCACCGCGAAGTCGGCCGCGACCGCGCGGGCCTGGGCCAGCTCGGTCTCGTTGTGGGCCGAGACGCCGACCAGCGCGCCCTCGGGCAGCGCCGGCCTGTCGGTCTGGGCCAGCGCGTCGGCGGCGCGCAGGTGGACGCCGTCGGCCTGCTGCCACCACTCCTTGGGATGCACGCTGTTGACCAGCAGGCGTGCGCCCGCGTCATGGCAATGTTGCAGGACGCGTTCGAACGCGGTGTGCAGCGAGGCGGCGGCGGGGCCGCCCGGCCAGCTGGGCTCGCGCAATTGCACGAGCTTCAGGCCGTTGGCCAGCGCGGCGTCCAGCCGCTGCAGGAACGCGGGCAGCCCTTCGGGCGTGCCGATGTCGCTGATGCCGTAGCGGTCGGGCTGCAGCAGCCAGCGCAGCGGCGGATAGGCGGCGGGCAGCAGGTGGTCCATTTCCAGCGCCTTGGCGGGCGGGATCCACATCAGTTGCTGGCCCTCGCGGCCGGTGGGTTCGTTCGCCCAGCCCGTGACGATGCAGAAGGCCAGGCGCACGGTCGTGTGCGGATAGACGTGGATGTAGGTCACCCACGGACGGGCTTGCGTGACCGCGATGCCCAGTTCCTCGTCCAGTTCGCGGGCCAGCGCCTGCATGACGGACTCGCCCGGCTCGATCTTGCCGCCCGGCAGTTCCCACCAGCCCGGCCATGCCTTGCCCGTGGGGCGGTCGCCCAGCAGCAGCGCGCCGTCTTCGCGCAGGATGAGGCCCACGGCCACGTCGACAATCTTTTCAACCATGCTGAGCTGCCCAGTCACGTGCGAATTGCAGGGCCACACGGCCCGAGCGCGAACCGCGTTCCAGCGCCCACTGGAGCGCGCTGGCGCGGCTGTCCTCGATGGCCTGGGGCGGGCAACCGAGTTCCTTCAGCCAGTGGCGCACGATGTCCAGGTAATCGTCCTGCTTGAAGGGATAGAAGGACAGCCAGAGGCCGAAGCGCTCCGACAGCGAGATCTTTTCCTCGACCGTTTCGCCGGGATGGATTTCGCCATCGGGCTGGTGACGGGCCTGCAGGTTCTCGCTCATGTATTCCGGCATCAGGTGGCGGCGGTTGGACGTGGCATAGATCAGCACGTTGTCGCCGGCCGAGGCCACCGAGCCGTCCAGCACCGATTTCAGCGCCTTGTAGCCCGCCTCGCCTTCCTCGAAGGACAGGTCGTCGCAGAACACCAGGAAGCGCTCGGGGCGGTGGGCCACCAGCTCGACGATGTCGGCCAGGTCGCCCAGGTCGGACTTGTCGACCTCGATGAGGCGCAGCCCGGCGTCGCCGTGGGCGGCCAGCATCGCCTTCACCAGGGAGCTCTTGCCGGTACCGCGTGCGCCGGTCATCAGCACGTTGTTGGCGGGCAGGCCCTTCAGGAAGTTGACCGTGTTGCGCTCGATGACCTCCTTCTGGCGCTCGATGTGCTGCAGGTCGTCCATCTCGATGCGGGCGACGTGGCGGACCGCGTCCAGCCAGCCGCGCGAGCCGCGGCGGCGCCAGCGGTAGGCGTGGGCGTTCCAGTCGATGTCCGGCGGGGCGGGCGGCAGCCAAGCTTCCAGCTGCGACAGCACGCGCGAGGCCTGCGCCATCAGGGCGGCCAATTCAGGTGAAGTCTGCGTAGGGGAGGTCACGGTGCTTGAGGCGTCAACGAAAGCCGGGGCTGCGCGGCATGCGCAAGGCCCGGCGATTCCAAAAACGAAGCCGCCGGAGGGCGGCTGTCGTGGGCATGATGCCCGGGAAGGATAACAAATATGTGATGCAGGCAGATGAGGCCGCCACGGGCCGGTCACGCGAGGCGGCCGGCCCGTGGCGCAGCGTGGGGCCGCTCAGGCTGCCCGGGGCTGTGCCTGCCTGGCCCAGGCGGCTTCCATCTCGCGCCGGAATCGCACGGCCTGGCTGGCGTCGTCGAATTCCACGTCGCGCCAGCGCACGGGCTGCCCGGCGGGCACGTCGGCCTTGAGCTTGACCTTGTGGGCCAGCCCCAGCGGCAGGTAGCCGCCGGCCACCGATTCCCTTGCGGCCATCAAGCGGCCATAGACGGTGAAGCCGCCTTCGCCGTCCAGCACCTCGCCGGCGCGCAGCGCCCGCTTGCTGGTAGCCACCACGTCGCCGTGCCAGTCGATGGGCGCGCCCGTGGGTTCGCCGCGCACGCCCACGCTCGCCACGCTGATGCCCAGTTCCAGCCCGATCAGGTGATAGGGCTTGTAGAGCGCCGAGGTGTTGCCGATGGGATCGGTGACCAGGCCATACTCCTTGAAGCAGCGCCGCACGTAATCGCTGTCGGCCGCGAACGTCACGTACACCCCCCAGCGCAGGTCGCGGAAGACCGGGCGGCCGTCGCGCTCCACCGAGGAGATGACCTCGACCTGGCCGCGATGGTGCAGCATGCCGCCCTCTTCGCGCGGACGCAGCACGCGGGCCAGGTCGTCCACGCCGCAGGGCGGGAACGCCAGCCCTTGCGGCGCGGGCAGCAGGCCCGTGGCGTTCGACACCGCCGCCATTTCGATGGCGCTCTTGGTGCCGTCCAGGAAACTGTTGAACATCTGGGCGTTGAAGTCGCCCGCGGCCACCATCTCGGGCGAGAAACCGTAATAGGGCCAGACGGTATCGGGCGTGGAGGCGTGGTACTCCGGCAGGTACTTCGTGCCCTTGCCGGCGGCCACGACCTCGAAACCCGCCGCGCGGGCCCAGTCGACCATCTCGCAGATGAGCGCAGGCTGGTCGCCGTAGGCCAGCGAGTAGACGATGCCCGCCTGTTCGGCGCGGCGCGCCAGCAGGGGGCCCGCCAGCGCGTCGGCTTCGACGTTGACCATCACGATGTGCTTGCCGTGTTCGCAGCAGGCCAGCACGTGCGCGATGCCGGCGGCGGGGCTGCCCGTCGCGTCGATCACGATGTCCAGGTGAGGCGAGGCGATCATGGCCATCGCGTCGTCGGTCAGGTGCACGCCGCCGCCGCGCGCGCCGTCCTCGAAGGACTTCGCGTTCAGCTCGCCGGCCTCCCAGCCCACCTTCTCCAGCGCGGCGCGGGCGTGCGGCGGGGCCAGGTCGGCCACCGCCACCAGGCGCACGCCCGGTGTGCGGCGGACCTGGCTCAGGTACATGGAGCCGAACTTGCCGGCGCCGATCAGGCCCACGCGCAAGGGCTTGCCCTCGGCCTCGCGCTGTTGCAGCTTGCGATGCAGGTTCATCAGGCAGCCTCCGCCAGGCGGTCTTCGGACGTGACGGCGGCCGAGGCCGGCGTCCCCTCGGCCCAGGGCAGGTCCACCGGATAGCTGCGGGTCAGGCAGTCGTCGGGCAGGCAGGTGATGGGCGTGAAGTCGCGATGGGCGATCCATTCCACGCGCTTGTGGCGGCGGATGTGGTTCGAGATCGCGCACAGGCTCAGGTAGACGCTGACCCGGTTCCAGGGGCTCAGGTTGCTGCCCGAGGCGTGCACCAGACACGAGTGGAACAGCATCATCGAGCCGGCCGGGCCGGTGGGGGTGACGATGCCGCCATTGCGCCCGCCGGCCTTCTCCACCAGCACGCGGATGTTTTCATTGTTGATGGTCCACAGCGGATAGCTGGTGGTCGTGGTGTCGTGGCCGGCATCCAGCACGCCCAGCTTGTGGCTGCCGGGAATGAACATGAGCGGGCCGTTGGTGGTGTCGACGTCATCCAGGAAGATGGCGACGTTCATGGCGCGAGGCGTGGGCATCAGGTCGTCGTTGAACCAGGTGCCGTAGTCCTGGTGCCACTGCCAGACGTCGCCGTCGAAGGCGTTCTTGCCGTTGATCTTGAACTGGTGCATGTACAGCTCTTCGCCGAACAGCTGCTCGACGGGCTTGATCATGCGCGGGTGCCGGGCCAGGCGGGCGAAGGGGTCGCTGTACATGTGGGCGGCGAAGTTGGTGCGCACGGCGCCGCTGTGCTTCTCGCGGATGTTCTCCGGGCGGTGCTGCGCATACAGGCGCGGCACTTCGTCGGTCAGCGTCTTGATCTCTTCGCGGCTGAAGAGGCCGGGGAAGAACAGATACCCCCTCTCCTCGAATTCCTCCAGCTGTTGCGGGGTGAGTTGCATGGCGAGTCTCCTAGGAACGTTGTCCGCCGGCTGGCGCCGGTCTGGGCGGGAGCGCGCGGCAGGAGGCCGCGCGCGGGTCAGGCCGAGGCGAGCGCTTGCGCCAGCCTTGGCAAGAGTCCTTCGGCCGCGCGTTCGGCATGCTCGCGCGACAGGGCGGCGGCGTCGCGCGCGCGCCCGGCATTGATGGCCTGCACGATGGCCTGGTGTTCTTCCCAGAGGCCGGCGCGGATGGCATGGGTCTGCAGCACGGCGCCCATGACGCGTTCGAGGTGGTGCCACTGCGAGGCCATGACGGTATCGAGCAGCGTGTTGCCGCTGGCGTCGTAGATGGCGTGATGCAGGAGCGTGTCCGCGGCTACCAGCGCGGGCACCTGGCCGCGCCGGATGGCGGCGTGGCCGCGCTCGACCAGCGTGTCGGGCAGCGGCGCGGTTTCGCCGGCAGCGATGCGCTCTGCCGCGCGGCGTGCGGCGAGGGCGTCGACCTCGGCGCGCAATTCATAGAACTGGCTGACCAGGGAGGGATCCAGGGGGGCGGCCTGCAGGGTGCCGCGGCCGTCTGCGCGCACGGCCAGGCCGTCACGCTCCAGCTGGGCCAGCGCCTGGAGCACGGGCTGGCGCGACACGCCGAACTGCGCGGCCAGGTCTTCCTGGGCCAGCCGCTCGCCCGGCGCGATGGCGCCGGACACGATGGCCTCGCGCAGCCGGGCGTGGACGCTGTGCGACAGGTCGGGGGTGCTGCGGACGGGCTTGAGCATGGCGGCCTCCGTTTCTGTATTCAGAATACAGAAATCCGGCGCAAGGCGCGAGCACAAGCTGCGCTGCGCCGCAACATCCGGCGCAGCCTGGCGGATCACTGCATCGTGAGCGAGAAGGGAATGTCGCCGCGGCTGGCGCGCGCCTCGTGGCTGAGCAGCCAGCGCTTGCGGGGAATGCCGCCGCCGAAACCGGTCATCGAGCCGTCCGCGCCGATGACGCGATGGCAGGGAATGATGATGGCGATGGGGTTGGCGCCGTTGGCCAGCCCGACCGCGCGGCTGGCGCCAGGGCGGCCCAGCAATGCGGCCAGCTCGCCGTAGCTGCGCGTGGCCCCCGGGGAAATGGCGCGCAGCGCGGCCCACACCTGCCGCTGGAATTCGGTGCCCCCCAGCGCCAGCGGAATGGCGTCGAGGGCCTGCAGGTCGCCGTCGAAATAAGCTTGCAAGCGGGCGTCCATGTCCAGGTCCGCGGGGCCCGGCTGGATGTCGATCTGGCGTCGAGGATACTGGCGCCGCAGCAGCATGCGCAGCCGTTCGCCGTGCTCGGTGAACTCCAGGCCGCGCAGCACGCCTTCGTCGTCGCGCAGGGTCATGATGGTGCCCACGGGCGAATCGTGTTCCTGCAGGCGCAGGCGGAAAAGCGTGGCGGTCGGCATCCGCGCATGGTAGCCGTCCTGGGGCCGCGCGGGGCCGGGCATTTACCGCTCGCAACGTTTGCTGGCAGAATCGAACGCGGCCGGCGCCTTACCCTTTCCTCCCGCCGGGGGGAAACACGGCGCCAGGCCGCGTACGCAAGTCCTTGCGACCCACGTCCCCAAGACCCCTTTCATGGAGCCCGAATGGCCGGCAGGTTACCCAGCACGATCAATCCTCCCGTCTTCCTACTATCCGCCGGACTGTCGCTCCTCGTGGTCGCCATCGCAATGGGCGCGCCCGCCACGATGCAGGCGGTGATCAATGCGGTGCACGGGTGGATCCTCACCAATGCGAGCTGGTTCTATATCCTGACCGTGGCCATCATCCTGGTGTCGGTCATCCTCATGGCGGTGGGGCGTTTCGGGCAGATCAAGCTGGGGCCGGACCACAGCGAGCCGGACTACCGCAACGTCACCTGGTTCGCCATGCTGTTCTCGGCCGGCATGGGCATCGGCCTGATGTTCTTCGGCGTGGCCGAGCCCATCATGCACTTCATCGAGCCGCCGGTGGGCGAGGGCGGCACCGTGCTCGCTGCGCGCGAGGCCATGAACATCACGTTCTTCCATTGGGGCCTGCACGCGTGGTCGCTGTATGCCATCGTGGCGCTCATCCTGGCGTACTTCAGCTACCGGCACGGACTGCCGCTCACCCTGCGTTCCGCGCTCTATCCGATGATAGGCGACCGCATCCACGGCCCCATCGGCCATGCCGTGGACATCTTCGCGATCCTGGGCACGGTGCTGGGCGTGGCCACGTCGCTGGGCCTGGGCGTCGCCCAGATCAACAGCGGCCTGAACCACCTGTTCGGCGTCACCGTCAGCATTCCCGTGCAGATCCTGCTCATCGTCATCACCTGCGGACTGGCCACGCTGTCGGTGGCCAGCGGGCTGGACCGCGGCATCCGTATCCTGTCCGAGCTGAACCTGGGGCTGGCGGTGCTGCTGCTGCTCTTCGTGCTGGTGGTGGGCCCCACGGTGTTCCTGCTGCAAGCCTATGTGCAGAACACCGGCGCCTACCTGTCGGACATCGTCAACAAGACCTTCAACCTCTACGCCTACGAGCCCACCGACTGGATCGGCGGCTGGACGCTCTTCTATTGGGGCTGGTGGATCGCGTGGTCGCCCTTCGTCGGCATGTTCATCGCGCGCATCTCGCGCGGCCGCACCATTCGCGAGTTCGTGGGCGGCGTGCTGCTGGTGCCGGCCGGCTTCACGCTGATGTGGATGACGGTGTTCGGCGACGCGGCCATCCACATGGTGCTGTTCGACAACATCTCGTCGCTGGGCGAGACCGTCAAGGCCGACAGTTCCCTGGCACTCTTCGCCTTCCTGGAACAGTTGCCGTGGTCCACGCTGACCTCGCTGCTGGCCGTGATCATGGTGGTGGTGTTCTTCGTGACCTCGGCCGATTCGGGCGCGCTGGTGGTCGACATGATGGCCTCGGGCGGCCGCGAGGGCACGCCGCTGTGGCAGCGCGTGTTCTGGTCGCTGCTCATGGGCGCCATCGCCATCGCCCTGCTGCTGGCCGATGGCCTGAGCGCCCTGCAGACCGCCACCATTGCCAGCGCGCTGCCGTTCTCCATCATCCTGCTGGTGGCCACCTGGGGGCTCTTCAAGGCGCTCAAGCTGGACGCGGCCAAGCGGGATATCCGCTTCCAGGCGCTGAGCCTGTCGCGTCCCGCGCCGCGTGGCGAGAACGCCTGGCAGGGCCGCCTGCGCAACATGATCATGATGCCGCGCCGCAGCCACGTCACGCGCTACATCGCCGAGACGGTGCGGGCTGCCTGCGAGTCGGTGGCCGAGGAAATGCGCAAGCAGGGCTATGGCGCCGAGGTCACCGAGTCCGACGAGGAAGGCATTTCGCTCACTGTCTCGCATGGCGAGCACCAGGACTTCCTGTATTCGGTGCGCGCGCATGCCTATGTGCGGCCCGCGCTGACCCTGCGAGATACCGAGGACGATTCCGAGGCCCGCAAATACTTCCGTGCCGAAGTGCATTTGCGCGAAGGCGGCCAGGACTACGACATCATGGGCTGGAGCCGGGGCGACGTGATCGGCGACATCCTCGACCAGTACGAACGCCATCGCCATTACCTGCACCGCGTGCGCTGATGGGAAGGGGGGCGGCAAGGCCGTCCCCTTGCGTCATGAAGAGATCACAATTGAGAGGCATTTACGGGTTAGCATAAGAGAAACGCAGCGTCACTCTGTCCCTTTTTTATGTCCGCCCGCGCTTCCTGCGCGGGCTTGTCACGTATCCAATGTCGCCGATCGATCCCACGCCTTCGCTGCAAGCCGCGCCCGCGCGTGCCCGTCCGCCCTACCTCGTCATGCTGTCCGCCCTGCTGGTGCTGGTGGCCCTGGTGATCTGGGTGGACCTGCCCCTGACCCGCCTGCTGCAAAGCGAGACCTCACCCGAAGTGGACGACGCCTTCGAGGACATCGGCGATCTGGCGGCCACCAATTTCTTCGTCTTTTCCGCCCTGGCGGTCTACGGCTTCTCGCTGTGGGCCTTGCGCCGCGGCCTGCCGGCCCGCCTCATCGGCTATGACCGCCTGGCACGCGGCAGCCTGCTGGTCATCCTGACCATGGCGGCCGGCGGCATCATCACCGGCCTGCTCAAGCAGATCGTGGCGCGTGCGCGTCCCGACGTGTTCTTCGCCAATGGCTTCTACGGCCTGGGCGAACCCTTCTCGGGCGATCCCTTCAACTCCTTCCCGTCCAGCCACACGCTGACGGCCTTTGCCGTGGCAGCGGCGCTGGCCCAGGTGGCCCCGCGCTGGCGCTGGCCGCTCTTCGCCATGGCGGCGCTGATCGGCCTGAGCCGGCTGGTCAACCTGGACCACTACCTGAGCGACGTGCTGGTGGCGGCGACGGTGGCCATCCTGGCTGCGCGCTGGCTGGCGCCCCGCGTGCTGGATCCGCGCCAGGAATGGGTGCTGCGCGCGCCCTGGGCCTGGCGCCGGCGCGGCTGACGCAGGGCCCCCCTGCAAGCCTGATTCGAACCCGGCCTGGCGCCGGGTTTTTCACGTGGGCATCGACGAAACAGCAGGCGGCAAGGGCGCCACCTCGACCCGGTCGCGGCCATTGCGCTTGGCGCGGTACAGCGCATCGTCGGCGCGGCGTACCAAGGCGTCGGGGTCGGATTCCCGGTTCGGGCGGGCGCTGGCCACGCCGATGCTGATGGTGCCGAAACCGGTAGGGCTGTCCTGGTGCGGAACGCCCAGCGCGCCCACGGCCGCCCGCAAGTCCTCGGCCACCTGCTGCGCGCCGGCGATCCCGGTGTCCGGCAGCAGGATCACGAACTCCTCTCCGCCATAGCGCGCGGCCACGTCTTCCGGCCGGCGCGCGGCCTGTTGCAAGGCCGTGGCCAACTTGCGCAGGAATACGTCGCCCTCCTGGTGGCCGTAGCGGTCGTTGTAGGTCTTGAAGCGGTCCACATCCACGAACAACAGCGAGAGCGGGAAGCCGCTGCGGCGGGCCGCCTGCCACGCACGCCTCAGTTCCCGGTCGAAGTAACGGCGGTTGGTGAGCCCCGTCAGGCTGTCGGTTTCGGCAAGCTGCTCCAGGCGGGCTTCCACGCGCTTGCGGCGGCTCAGCTCGCGCTGGAAAAGAAAGGTCAGGCTGACGATGCCCGCGCACAGCAGCAGGGTGATGGGCGCCATGATCAGGGTCTTGCGCCGCCAGGGCGCCAGGATGTCCTGCGTGGACAGGCCCGCCGCGACAATGATGGGCAGGTGGTCGACACGGCGCATGCTGACGTAGCGGCGCACGCCGTCGCGCACGACGATGCGCTGGATGCTGCCCTGGCCCACCTGGGGCATGGGCATGGGCAGGACGCTGCCCGCCTGGTCGATGACGCCCTTGAAAGGATAGGGCCGGCGCATCAGCAAGGCGCCATCGGTGCGCAGCAGTTCCACCGAATCCTGTTCTCCCATCTGCAGCCGCTCGAAGGCATCGCGGAAATAGGCCAGGCGCAAGGTTCCCACGACGACGCCGGCGAACGTTCCGTCAGCGTGCGACAGGCGGCGGCTGAGCGCGATGCTTTCCGCGTCGCTGAACTTGCTGTGGAAGGGCGCGCTGATGTGCAGGTCCGCTTCCGGATTGGCCTGGTGCTGCTGGAAATAGGCGCGCAGGGAGAAATTGCCCTGGCGTGGCGTGGGCGCCTGCGAGTCGTAGACGATGTCGCCCGCCTCATCCAGCACCAGCAGCACGCCCAGGTAGTCGGCCCAGGCGGCCCGGTCGAACAGCAGCTTGTGCTGGACCTCGGGGGTGAATTCCTCCAGGCCCGGCATGCGCAGGCCTTCGATCACGCCCTGCAGCGACAGGTCGTAGACATGGATCGTGCGCGTGATGTCGCCTTCCAGCGCGGCCAGCAGGTTGTCGGCCGCGACAGTCGCGCGATTCCAGCTGTTTTCCCGGTCCGACCATAGCGTGGCGGCGGAGATCGCCAGCACTCCCACGGCCAGCAGGACGGTCATGATGTTGATGAGGCGTACCAGACCGATCTTCGCAGCGATGCTCATGATGGCGGGCTCTCGATGTCGACTGTGGACTGCGCCGGATATCGCGGGATGCAACGAATTATGAGCCTGCGTAACGCGATTTGGTGCGTGCCGCGCCGGTTTTTCCGTGTGCCGTATCCAAGTGCGTTGCGCGCCATGGCGCGGAAACACAAGGGTATCCCGAATAAGGCGGAAAGACAGCAGGGCGCCGTTGGTGCGCTGCGCAAGATATGAGCAAAAGTAAGCGTGAATAAGACTTCCTAAACCGTAAAGGAACTGACATTTGCCATTTCTAGGATGCAGTCTCCCGGTGGGGCCCGTGCCGCGCCAAGACTCGTCGTCGGTCGTTTTTCACACGCACTTTGCCCATGAATGCTTCCGTACTTGCCTTCTCCGCCGAGCCCGTCGCCGATTGCGGCGACGATCTCGAATATGACGCCGATTTCCTCGCGCTGCAGCAGGCTGCCGTAGGCAAGGCCGAGCAGCAGTTCGGCGCCACCATCATTCCCGCCGAAAGCCCGGACTGGCCCGAGGTCGAGCGCCTGGCGCAGGCGCTGGCCGCGCGCACGCAGGACCTGCGCGTCAGCGTCTACCTGACGCGTGCCTGGACCGGCTTGCGGGGGCTGCCTGGCTACGCCGAGGGCGCCGCGCTGGTCGTGGCCCAGCTGCAGCAGTATTGGGAAGGCGTGCATCCGCGGCTCGACATCGACGAGCAGCCCGATCCCATGCCCCGCATCAACGCCTTGCTGGCCTTGGCCGATCCGCTGGAGTGCGCCCGCGAGGCGCGTTCGGCGCGGCTCTTGAACGGCGTGCATGGCGGCCAGTTGTCCTTGCGTGATGCGGAAGCCATCCTGGATGGTTCGCGCGACGACCTGCCCTCCTATCCGGGTGGACGCGCCCGCCTGCTGGGCGACCTGCGCCAGGCATGGCTGCAGGGCGACCCCGAACTGCTGGCCCTGGCGGGCGCGCGCGACGCGCTGCGCCAGATCCGCGACACCGTGGCGAGCCACCTGGGTTCCGAATGGGCGCCCAACTATGCCGCCTTCGAGCGCACGCTGGACATGCTGGTGTCGATTGCGCAAGGCGATGACAACGCGTCGGCGCCGGCCGCCAGCGGCGCCGATCCCGTCGGCGCGGCTGCCGCGCCAGCGGCCTCTGCAGGCCAGGCGCAGCCGGCGGCCGCCGTGTCTGCCCAGACCTGGCAAAGCGCGCAGATCACGTCGCGCGAGGAGGCCATGGCCATGCTCTCGAAGGTTTGCCGTTACTTCGAGGTGCACGAGCCCAGCCATCCGGCGCCTTTCCTGCTGCGCCGTGCGCAGCAGACGATGTCCCTGAATTTCCACGACATCCTTCGCAACCTTGCGCCCCAAGGCCTGGAGCAGTTCGAAGCGTGGTTGCCCCGGGAGCGCGGCTCCCAGGGCGAGTCCTGAGCAACCTTGGCCTTGCCTACCGATATTGATTGAAAGGGAGAAAACAAGATGTCGACCCGCATCCAGAGCAGTGGCCAGAAGTTCGTCGCACGCAACCGTGCCCCGCGCGTGCAGATCGAATACGACGTGGAAATCTACGGCGCCGAGCGCAAGATCCAGCTGCCCTTCGTCATGGGCGTGCTGGCGGATCTGGCTGGCAAGTCGAACCAGCCCCAGCCCGACATCGCCGAGCGCAAGTTCCTCGAGATCGACATCGACAACTTCGATGAGCGCTTGAAGTCGATCCAGCCGCGCGTGGCCTACCAGGTGCCCAACACGCTGACGGGCGAAGGCAACCTGAACATCGACATCACCTTCGAAAGCCTGGACGACTTCTCGCCCGCCGCCGTGGCCGGCAAGGTCGACGCGCTGGCGCAGCTGCTGCAGTCGCGCACGCAGCTGGCCAACCTGCTGACCTACATGGATGGCAAGACGGGCGCGGAAGAGCTGATCGGCCAGGTGCTGCAGAACCCGGCACTGCTGGGCGCGCTGGCCGCCGCCCCCAAGCCGGAAGGCACGGACGGCAGCGCCGATCAAGAAGAAACCCAAGCTGGACAGGCCCGCTGAGCCGGCCGCACTCCCACGACAAGAGGATGAACCCATGAGCGCACTTGCCAAGCAGCAGACCTCCGGTGGCGCCGCCACCGCGCTGGCCGCGGACGACCTGTCGTCCCTGTTGCAGAAAGAGTTCAAGCCCAAGACCGACCAGGCTCGCGAGGCTGTCGAACACGCCGTGAAGACCCTGGCGCACCAGGCGCTGGAAAACTCGTCGGTGGCCTTGTCCTCGGACGCCTACCGCACGATCCAGGCCATCATCGCCGAGATCGACCGCAAGCTGTCCGAGCAGATCAACCACGTCCTGCACCATGCCGAATTCCAGCAAATGGAAGGCGCCTGGCGCGGCCTGCACTATCTCATCAACAACACCGAGACCGACGAGCTGCTGAAGATCCGCGTCATGTGTCTGTCGAAGAAGGAGCTGGGCCGCACGCTCAAGCGCCACAAGGGCGTGGGCTGGGACCAGAGCCCGCTCTTCAAGCGCATCTATGAGGAAGAGTACGGCCAGTTCGGCGGCGAGCCCATCGGCTGCCTGGTGGGCGACTACCACTTCGACCACAGCCCGCCCGACGTCGAGCTGCTGGGCGAGATCGCCAAGATCTCGGCTGCCGCGCACTGCCCCTTCATCACCGGCGCCGCGCCCTCGGTCATGCAGATGGACTCCTGGCAGGAGCTGGCCAATCCGCGCGACCTGACCAAGATCTTCACGAACACCGAATACGCCGCCTGGCGCAGCCTGCGCGAATCGGAAGACTCGCGCTACCTGGGCCTGGCCATGCCGCGTTTCCTGGCGCGCCTGCCTTATGGCGCGCGCACGAATCCGGTGGACGAATTCGATTTCGAGGAAGAGACCGACTCGGCCAACCACGAGCGCTACACCTGGGCCAACTCCGCCTATGCCATGGCGGCCAACATCAACCGCTCGTTCAAGATGTACGGCTGGTGCACCTCCATCCGCGGCGTGGAGTCCGGCGGCGCGGTCGAGAACCTGCCCTGCCACACCTTCCCCACCGATGACGGCGGCGTGGACATGAAGTGCCCGACCGAGATCGCGATCAGCGACCGCCGCGAAGCGGAGCTGGCCAAGAACGGCTTCATGCCGCTGGTGCATCGCAAGAACTCGGACTTCGCTGCCTTCATCGGCGCCCAGTCGCTGCAGAAGCCGCACGAGTACTACGACGCCGATGCCTCGGCCAATGCCAAGCTCTCGGCGCGCCTGCCCTACCTGTTCGCCTGCTGCCGCTTCGCGCACTACCTGAAGTGCATCGTGCGCGACAAGATCGGCTCGTTCCGCGAGCGCGATGACATGGAGCGCTGGCTGAACGACTGGATCATGAATTACGTGGACGGCGATCCCGCCAACTCCTCGCAGGACACCAAGGCGCGCAAGCCGCTGGCTGCCGCCGAAGTGCAGGTCGAGGACGTTGAGGACAACCCGGGCTACTACGCGGCCAAGTTCTTCTTGCGTCCGCACTACCAGCTCGAAGGGCTGACCGTCTCCTTGCGTTTGGTGTCCAAGCTGCCTTCGCTCAAGCAGAACGAAGGCTGACAAGGACAACTTTTCACTCGGTCCGCTTGACCATGCGGCCAATACTTTAGGGAGAGTACCGTGGCAGTAGACATGTACATGAAGATCGATGGCGCCAGCGGCGAATCGAAGGATGCCAATCACAAGGACTGGACCGACATCCTGTCCTTCTCGTGGGGCGCGACGCAACCGGGCAACATGTCCGTGGGCGGCGGCGGTGGTTCGGGCAAGGCCAGCTTCAACGATCTGCACGTCGTGGCACGCATCGACAAGGCGGCGCCTGCCGTCATGAAGCATTGCGCCAGCGGCAAGCACCTGAGCAAGATCGAACTGTCGGTGTGCAAGGCCGGCGGCTCGCAGATCGAGTACTCCAAGATCACGCTCGAGGAAGTCCTGGTGACGTCGGTGCAGCTGACCGGCGCCGAAGACTCCGAAGCCGTCCTGGTGAACTACGCCTTCCAGGCCGCTCGCGTGAAGCAGCAGTACTGGGAGCAGTCGGACAAGGGCGGCAAGGGCGCTGAAAGCCTGGTCGCCTGGGACGTCAAGCAGAACAAGGAAGCCTGATCGCGCCAGCGGTCTTTCTGGGCCGGGCGCCTGTTGCCCGGCCCTTTTCTCCGGATTCCCTCTCCATGCCGATAGTCGAAGCCGGGCGCATGCCCGCAGCCCTGAAGGACAGGATCGAAGCCGCCCAGGCGCAGGTGCGCAGCCGTCCGGATCATGCCGACAGCCGCGCCCACCTGTTCCAGTGGCTGGCCGTGGCCGGCGATTGGACACGCGCCCGCGCGCAGCTGGACCTGTGTGCGCGCCTGGTGCCCGACGCCGTGGCCATGCTGGCGCTGTATCGCAGCGCCATCGACGGTGAAAGCGAACGCCAGGCGGTGTTTGCCGGCACGAAAGCGCCGGAAGTCTTCTGGGTGGACACGCCGGCATGGATCGAAGACCTGGCGCTGGCCTTGCAGCCTGGCGCTGACCAGGCAGCCGCCTGCGCGCGTGCGCGCGACACTGCCGATGCCACGCCCGGCACGCTGGTGCTGGCCGCCACGGGCGCCGCGGACGTGGCCGCGCCCCAGTCCTTCACCTGGATCGGCGATGGCGACAGCCGCCTGGCGCCGGTCTGTGAAGTCATTGCCGGCGGCCGCTATGGCTGGCTACCGTTCTCGGCCATTCGTGAATTGCGCCTGTCCGCGCCGCAGGGCGTGTGCGACCTGATCTGGGCGCAGGCGCGCGTCATCCTGGCCGACGGCCGCGAGCAGGCCTGCCTGATCCCCGCGCGCTATCCCGCGCCGGCGGGCGAGGCGGGCTACGGCGCACTGGACGAGGCCGCGCTGATGTCGCGCCGCACCACCTGGCGCGACCTGGGCGATGGCGTCTTCCTGGGCGACGGGCAGAAGATGTGGATGACCGACGCCGGCGAATACGCCCTCCTGGACGTGCGCGAAGTCTCGTGCGGCGTCGGTGTCGCCGGTCTCGCCGCGTAAGGACGGGACTGCATGCAAGTGCAAGACGACGACGGCATCGCCGCAGGTCCGCGACGCGGGGCACGGGAACGCCAGGGCGCGCGCGACCGCCTGCAACCCGCCTTGCTGGACCGCCTCATCGACGATGCGCCGCAGCGCCGCGGGGAGGCCCCCGAGGCCGCCACGCTCACGCACCAGGCCTTGCGCCAGGCCGTGCTGCGCGACCTGCGCTGGCTGCTGAACACCATCAACCTGGAAAGCGAGTCGTCGCTGGCCGCCTATCCGGCCGTGCGCAGTTCCACCCTGAACTTCGGCCTGCCGCCCCTGGCGGGCAAGCGCATGTCGGAAATCGACTGGGCCGATGTCGAGTCGTCGTTGCGCGATGCGCTGGTGCATTTCGAGCCCCGCATCCTGCGCGACTCGATCCACGTGGTGTGCGTGACGGATGCCGGCACGCTGGCCCACCACAACATCCTCAGCCTGCAGATACGCGGCATGTTGTGGGCCGTGCCGTTTCCGCGCGAGTTCCTTTTCCGCACCGACATCGACCTGGAGAGCGGCCACATGGATCTCTCCGACCTGGGAGGCGCCTGATGCAGCCTCGCCTGCTGGATTACTACAACCGCGAACTCGGCTACATGCGCGAGATGGGAGCCGAGTTCGCGCGCCAATATCCCAAGGTGGCGGGCCGTCTGGGCATGCACGGCATCGAGGTCGCGGACCCGTATGTCGAACGCCTGCTGGAAGGCTTCAGTTTCCTGGCCGCCCGCATCCACCTGAAGATGGACGCGGAGTTTCCGCGTTTCTCGCAGCGGCTGCTGGAGGTGGTCTATCCCGGCTATCTGGCGCCCGTGCCCGCCATGACCGTCGTGCAGTTCACGCCCAGCATGAACGAAGGTTCGCTGGGCCGAGGTTTCGAGCTGCCGCGCGGCACCGTGCTGCGCGGGCGGCTGGCCAAGGGCGAGCAGACACCGTGCGAATTTTCCACCGGCCATCCGCTGAAGCTGTGGCCGCTGACCGTGACGCAGGCCGAGATGACCGGCGTGCCGGCCGACCTGCCGCTGTCGCGCCTGGGCCTGAACGACCGCCGGCGCCCTGTGCGCGGCGCCTTGCGTATCCGGCTTGCCCTGGGCGGCGGCGTGCGGCTGGAAGACCTGGAGCTGGACAGCCTGAGCTTCTACCTGAATGGCCAGGACGTGGCCATGCAGCGCCTGCTGGAACTGGCGTGTTCGCACACGATGGCGGTGCTGTGCCACGACACCGCGCGGCCCACCGGCTGGCTGCAGCGCCTGCCGGCGGACTCCGTGCGGCACGAGGGCTTCGACGACGAGCAGAGCCTGCTGCCCGTGGACGCCCGCGTGTTCCAGGGCTATCGCCTGCTGCAGGAATATTTCGCCTTTCCCTCGCGCTTCCTGTTTTTCAGCGTGAACAACCTGCGCCGGGCCCTGCACCGGCCCCGCAGCGACCGCAAGCCGGCCGCCCTGATGGGCGCGCAGTCCAGCGAAGCCACGCGTGAGTTCGAGATCACGTTGCTGTTCGATGCCGCCGCGCCCGAACTGGAAGGCGCGATCGACGCCTCGAACCTGGCGCTGCACTGCACGCCCGCGATCAACCTGTTCCCCAAGCGCGCCGACCGCGTGGCGGTGACGCCGGGCCGGCATGAATACCACCTGGTCGTGGACCGCACGCGTCCGATGGACTACGAGGTCTACAACGTCACCCAGTTGACCGGACACCTGTCGGCGGGCGCGCAGCGCGATTTCCAGCCCTTCTTCGGATCGCTGGGCAGCGACGGCATGGACGATGGCGCGTATTTCTCGCTGCGGCGCGAGCCCCGCCTGCTGTCGGACGCGGCCGTGCGCCACGGCGGGCGCACGGGCTACACCGGCAGCGAGGTCTTCCTGTCACTGGTGGACCGTGCGGAAGCGCCGTATTCCGACCAGTTGCGGCACCTGAGCGCCGAGACGCTGTGCACCAACCGTGACTTGAGCCTGCTGCTGCCCTTGGGCGGCGCCAGCGATTTCTCGCTGCGCGTGTCGGCGCCCGTGGCCGCCGTGAAGGTGCTGGCGGGTCCGTCGCGCCCGCGCGCGCCGCTGGGCGAGCACGCCCAGGCCTGGCGGCTCATCAGCCACCTGGGGCTGAACTACCTGAGCCTGACCGACGTGGACGGCGAACGCGGCGCGCAGGCGCTGCGCGAGATGCTGAACCTGTACGCCGACCTGGCCGAGCCCGCGGTGGCACGCCAGATCAGCGGCTTGCGCCATACGACGCTTACGCCCGTGCACCATCGCCTGCCCGTGCCGGGGCCGCTGGTCTATGGCCGGGGCGTACGCATCGACCTGCGGGTGGACGACACGGCGTTCTCGGGCATCACGCCCTACCTGTTCGGCGCGGTGCTGGAGCAGTTCTTCGCCCGCCACGTGTCCATCAACATGATGTCGGAACTCGTGCTGTCGACCCTGCAACGCGGCGAGCAGTCCCGCTGGCGTCCGCGCATGGGCCGCCGGCCCGCGGTCTAGGAGGCGCGATGCACGCGCTGGCCGATCCTCCGCCCAAGCCTGACGGCGCCGCGCTGCCTGATGACTTCTGGCGTGCGCTGGCACGCGAACCGCACGCGCACGACCTGTTCCGCACGCTGCGCTGGATCGATGCCCGCGGCGGCGCCCGCGCGCCGCTGGGCCGGGAGAGCCTGCCTTCGCATGAGCCGGTGCGGGTGCGCCAGGAACCGTCGATGGCCTTCGCGCCTGCGACGCTGGCGTGGGCGCGCGCGCCGGAAGCGGGCCGGCCCGGCGAGGTGTCCGTCTACAGCTTCGGCCTCTTCGGGCCGAATGGTCCGCTGCCGCTGCACCTGACCGAACATGCCCGCGAGCGGGTGCATCATCATGGCGACACCACCCTGTCGGCCTTCGCCGACATGTTCCATCACCGGATGGCCCTGCTGTTCTATCGCGCCTGGGCCGATGCGCAGAGCACAGTCGGCATGGATCGCCAGGACGCGCCCTTTGCCCGCTACGTCGCCAGCCTGCTGAACCTGGGCGAGACCGCCTTGCGCGACCGCGACGAGGTGCCGGATTCCGCGCGCTATTTCATGAGCGGCCACCTGGTGCGGCAGACCCGCAACCCGGAAGGCCTCAAGCACATCCTGCAGTCCTTCTTCGACGTGCCGGTGCGCATCCAGGAGTTCTTGCCGCAATGGATCCGGCTGGATCCGTCGCAGCAGCTGGCCCTGGGCGGCGGACAGGGCCTGGGCGCGGGCACCGTGCTGGGCAAGGCCGTGCGCGATGCCCAGCACCGCTTCGGCATCGAGGTGGGCCCCATGCCCTTGGCGCGCTACCGCGAGTTCCTGCCGGGGGGCAAGCCCGCCAGGCAGTTGCTGCAATGGGTACGTGAATACGTCGGCATCGAGTTCTCCTGGACCCTGCGCCCCTTGCTGCAGGCCAGCGATGCGCAGGGCGTGTCGCTGGGCCAGGACCGGCCACTGGGGCTGGCGAGCTGGCTGGGCAAGCGGCCGGCCGAGCGTGGCCCCGCCGGCGACGTGCTGCTCGATGTCGAGGTCCGCGCCGCGCGCCAGAACGCCCGCGCGGGCAGGGCCGCGGCGGCGCGGGCCCAGGCCGGCCGCGCCACTGCCCAAGATTCCCACTGATCCCTCACAGAGCCCAGCGCCATGTCCATAGACCGTCTCGATCTCTTCGGCAAGCTCGATCCGCTGCTGTACCAGACCCTGCAGGGCGCGACCACCTTCTGCAAGCTGCGCGGGAACCCCTATGTGGAACTGGTGCACTGGCTGCATCAGATCCTGCAATGGCAGGACAGCGACCTGCATCGCGTGCTGCGCCACCATGGCGTGGAAGAATCGCGCCTGGCCGCCGACCTGAATGCGGCGCTGGACCAGCTGCCGCGCGGCGCGGGCTCGGTGTCGGACCTGTCGGCGCACATCGACCACGCCGTCGAGCGTGCCTGGGTGCTGGGCTCGCTGCGTTTCGGCGCGACGGCGATCCGCGGCGGCCACCTGCTGGCGGGTCTGCTGAAGGATGCGGCGTTGCGTGGCGTGCTGCTGGGCATGTCGACCCAGTTCTCGCGCATCGTGCCGGACCAGCTGGTGTCGGAACTGGCCAGCATCGTGGCGGGTTCGCCCGAGGACGCGCAGGCCCCCGCACAGGGTGATGCGGACCACGCGCCCACGGCGGGCGCGGGCGCGCAGGGCGAGTCGCCGCTGGCGCGCTACGCCGTGGACCTGACCGCGCAGGCGCGCCAGGGTGTCATCGACCCGGTCAGCGGCCGCGACGCGGAAATCCGCCAGGTCATCGATATCCTCATGCGCCGCCGCCAGAACAATCCGCTGCTGGCAGGCGAAGCCGGCGTGGGCAAGACCGCCATCGTGGAAGGCCTGGCCTTGCGCATCGCCTCGGGCGACGTGCCCGCGCCGCTGAAGGACGTCACGCTGTATCTGCTGGACATCGGCCTGCTGCAGGCAGGCGCCGGGGTCAAGGGCGAATTCGAGTCGCGCCTGCGCGCCGTGATCGACGCGGTGCAGGCCAGCGCCACGCCCATCGTGCTCTTCATCGACGAGATCCACACGCTGGTCGGCGCGGGCGGCACGGCGGGCACGGGCGATGCCGCCAACCTGCTGAAGCCCGCCCTGGCGCGTGGCCAGCTGCGCACCATCGGCGCCACCACCTGGTCGGAATACAAGCAATACATCGAGAAGGACCCCGCGCTGGCGCGCCGTTTCCAGGTCGTGCAGGTGCATGAGCCGGACGAGGCCACGGCGCAGGTCATGCTGCGTGGCGTGGCCGAAAAGCTGGCCACCCACCATCGCGTGCTGCTGCTGGACGAGGCGGTGCAGGCGGCGGTGCGCCTGTCGCACCGCTATATCCCGTCGCGCCAGCTGCCCGACAAGGGCGTGGCGCTGCTGGACACGGCCTGCGCCCGCGTGGCTTCCAGCCAGCATGCCCAGCCGCCCGCGCTGGAGGATGTGACGCGCCGCCTGGAAGCGCTGCGCGTGGAAGAGGACGTGCTCCGCCGTGAAGCCGACCTGGGCCTGGGCGGGCAGGGCGAGGCCCGCCTGGCCGCCATCGCGCAGGAGCGCCAGACGGCGCAAGCCGAGTCGGATGCGCTGTCCACGCGATGGGGCCTGGAGCAGGAGCAGGCCCTGCGCATCTTCGACCTGCGCGAGCAGCTGGTCTCGCTGGCGCGTGAGGCGCAGGCAGAAGAGGTGAGTGCCTTGGCCGGGCAGGACGACGATGCCGAGCCCGCGCTGGCGGATGGCACGACCGGCGTGGGGCTTGCGCCACGCCGTCCGGATTCACGCGCGCCCGAGCAGATCCGCGCCGAGCTGCGCGCGCAACTGGAGGCCGCCCACGCGGCCCTGCAGCATCTGCAGGGCGAAGCGCCGCTGATCCACCCCGCCGTGGACGAGCAGGCCGTGGCCGCCGTGGTGGCCGACTGGACCGGCATTCCCGTGGGCCGCATGGTGCGCGACGAGGCCGAGGCCGTGCTGCAGCTGGCCGCCACGCTGGAGCGCCGCGTGATCGGCCAGCCGCATGGTTTGAAGGCCATCAGCGAGCGCATCCAGACGTCTCGCGCGCGCCTCACCGATCCGGGCCGGCCGGTGGGCGTGTTCCTGCTGTGCGGCCCCAGCGGCGTGGGCAAGACCGAAACCGCGCTGGCGCTGGCCGAGGCGCTGTACGGCGGCGAGCAGAATCTCATCACCATCAACATGAGCGAGTTCCAGGAGTCGCACACCGTCTCCACGCTCAAGGGCGCCCCGCCGGGATACGTGGGCTACGGCCAGGGCGGCGTGCTGACCGAGGCCGTGCGCCGCCGGCCCTACAGCGTCGTGCTGCTGGACGAGGTGGAGAAAGCGCACCCCGACGTGCACGAGATCTTCTTCCAGGTCTTCGACAAGGGCTGGATGGAGGACGGCGAAGGCCGCCACATCGATTTCCGCAACACCGTCATCCTGCTCACGTCCAACACCGGTACCGACCGCATCATGGCGATGTGCGCGGATCCCGAATTGATGCCCGAGCCCCAGGGCCTGGCACAGGCCCTGCGCGAGCCGCTGCGCCAGGTGTTCCCCGCCGCGCTGCTGGGCCGCCTGACGGTCGTGCCCTATTACCCGCTGACCGACGCGATGCTGGCGAACGTGGTGTCGCTGCAGGTCGGCCGCATCGCCAGGCGCCTGGCGGCGCACCACGGCGCGTCGCTGTCGCTCACAGACGAGGCGCTGGCGCTCATCGTGGCGCGCTGCACCGAGGTGGAGTCGGGCGGCCGCATGGTCGATGCGATTCTTACCGGTACGATCCTGCCGCCCATCAGCCAGGCGCTGCTGGGCGCGGCGATGGGCGACGCGCCCCTGCGCCGCGTGTGCGTCGGTGCGGGCGAGGGCGGTTTCACCTTCGACTTCGCCTGATACGGGAGCCACGCCATGCAAGCCCAATGTTTCGCGCGCGAAGGCAGGGTGCTGGCGCTGGAATCAGGCGGCGAGCGCCTGCTGCTGGGGCCGCGCGCCTGCTTCGACGCGGTGGCGCCGCAACTGCTGATCCAGGACGAGGCCGCCATGCGCGTGGCGCTGGGCGGCTTCCTGCGCGACAGCCATGCCCAATCGCGGCTGGCCAGCTGGCTGGGCACCGTCGAGGGCGGAGGCCTGTTCGACAGCTGGCGCTATGGCGCCGACCAGGCGGGTCCGCGGGTGGCCGCGATGGCGCAATCCGGGGCCATCGCGGGCATGATCGTGCCGCTGGCACAGGGCGATGCTCCGACGCCGCCGCCGGCGACGGACACCGGCATGCCCGCCGGCCCCGTGTCGTCGTGGTCGCTGGAGGCGCGTTTCCGCTATGTGCTGACGCACATGCCCGTCTACTTGAGCGGCGAGGCGCGGCAGGCATTTGCCCAGTTGCTCGAGCCCGCCGCGCTGGCCACGACCGTGGCGGTGCTGGTGGTGTGGGCGGGTTCGCACGCCGTTGGCGTGGGCTTCATCGCCGACGCGGCCTTGCTGGGCATCGGCTTCGCGCTGGTGGGCTGGGCCATCTTCGATGCCATCGGCGCCCTGGCGGATTTCTTCCATCACACCTTGAATGCGCAGAGCACGGAAGACCTGGACCAGGCCGCGCAATCCTTGGCGCGTTGCGTGACCACGATCGGGGTTGGCGCACTGATCGCGTTGCTGACGCGCGGGGCGGGGAGGTTGATGAGCCGGGGTGGGAGTGCGGGGGGCGGGCCGCAGTCTGGCGCGGGGCAGCCGAATAGTCAGACGCCAAGCCAATCGACCCAGAGTGCCACACCGCCGACAACGCGCACGCAGACCGTTCCGCACGCCCTGGACCAGTTGCCGGAAAATATTCACCCTGGCCAACAAGGCAAGCATATCCAAGGCCATAACAATTTCACGCCAGGCCGAAGCTTTCTGAACGAAGGGGTCGATCCACAGGATCTGCTTCGAGGAACGAGAGCCGGCGAGTTCCCCGTCGTGGGGACGGGTTCGCGCGGACAGCCTGTCGTGGACTTTGGCAGCAACATCGGTGTCGATGGCGCCTCGGGCATGGCGACCCGCTATGGGACAATCCATTCGGGCAAACTCGGTGCGCACATCGTTCCGGCAAATCCCACTGTTTATGGAAATTGAGCATGAAGATTCCTGATTGGCTGCTGTTGGTGCTTTGGCGTTCGATGATTGGCGAGGTGTATCCCGACATTCGGGCCGTTGCGGTGTCGCTATCGGACGAGCGTCAACTGACGATCAGGTATTACCTGGATCGCGAGCCCACTGATTTCGACTGGGAGAGCCTGGAGGTGGTCGCAACCAATCTCTCGGCTCAGGTAGGCCTGGACAAGATTGCGCATGTGGAGCTGGAGTGCCAGTTTTCCGACCAGCCGTTGGGCAAGCTCGATTTCATGGATGGTGTGGTGTACAGCCGCCGCGAGTACGACATGCCTGCGTGATCCCCGCCTTCCGCCACCTCTCCCCCGTTGCGCCAGACAAGCTCGCCCGCGTCCTGCAGGCCTGGCCCGACGTGCCCGATGACTATCTTCTCTTTCTTGCCGAATACGGTGCAGGCAGCGTGGCCGATGATTGCCTGGTGCTCTACGGCGGCCTGATCGCGCCGCAGGAGATCTATGGCGACGCCCATGGCGTCGAGCCCCTGCTGCTGTTGGGCGACGACCTGCAGGGCCTGTGCATCGCCTTCGACACGCGCGACGCCACCGTCGTCGAGGTGGATCCCACCAATCGCCACGTCGAGCGCGTAGCTGACACCTTCACCGAATTCATCCACGCCTATCTGCAGGAGCCAGGCTGAGGTCAGTCGCTGTTCAGCCCTGTCCCTCATTCCAGGTTTGGTTACGCCATCGAAACAAGATCCACAAAAAAGTAATCAAACTATTTCCGTCATATTTCCTTCCCACAGCGTGAACAGAATGCATGGACGGGACCGCGACGGGCGCCGCGCATGCGCCTGTCCCGGTCGGAAAGAGGCATGTCGAACGAGAGGTCCCTGAGGCCTCGCACACGGAAGGAGTTCGGGGATGAATCGCGTCGTGAGCGCCAGGCTGGCTTCGGGGGAAGACCTGCTGTTTCGCGCCATGCAGGGTCACGAGTCGCTCTCGAGCCTGTTCGAGTTCGATGTGGAATTGCTCTCGAAATCGGTGTCGCTCGACATGCGCGGCATGCTCGGCCAGTGGCTGACGCTGGACATCGAGCAAAGCGGCGGCGCCAAGCGCCACCTGAACGGCCAGGTCACCCGCGCCACCATGGCCGGCCGCGACGGCTCCACCGAACGCTATTACGTCTACCGCCTGACCGTGCGTCCGTGGCTGTGGTACCTGACCCAGACTTCCGACAGCAAGATCTTCCAGCAGAAATCCGTGCCCGACGTGCTGCGCGAGGTGCTGGCGGAGTACCCCTATCCGGTCGAGTACAAGCTGACGGCGTCGTACCGCAACTGGGAATACTGCGTGCAGTACCAGGAAAGCGACTTCGCCTTCGTCAGCCGCCTGATGGAGCACGAGGGCATCTATTACTGGTTCAAGCACGAGGGTGACAAGCACACGCTGGTCATCACCGACGACACGATGCAGCATGATCCGCTGCCGGGCAGCGAGACCATCGCGTATTACGCCCCGGACAATTTCGGTTCGCCGCTGGAAGAGTTCCTGGCGGGCTGGGAGCCGGTGGAGGAGATCACGCCGGGCGGCTTCGCCACGGTGGACTACGACTTCCGCAAGCCCGCCGCCAGCCTGGATGCGCGCCGCGAGAATCCCGGCCCGTACGAAGGCGGCAACCTGGAGGTCTACGAATGGATGGGCGGCTATACCGAGGCCGACCAGGGCGAGCAGTATTCGCGCGTGCGGCTGGAAGCCCTGCAGGCCCGCCAGGCCCAGGTCTACGGCCACGGCAACGTGCGCGCGCTGGCGCCGGGCTATCTCTTCACGCTGCGCAACCATCCGCGCCAGGCCGAGAACCGTGAATACCTGATCGTGGGCGTGCGCTATCGCATGCAGGAAAGCGGCTACGCCTCGGACGCCAGGCAAGGCCTCTTCGACGTACAACTGGCTGCGCTGCCGTCTTCCACGCAATACCGCGCGCCGCGCCAGACGCCGCTGCCCTATACCCACGGCCCGCAGACGGCCCGCGTGGTGGGCAAGCCGGGCGAGGAAATCTGGACCGACGAATACGGCCGAATCAAGGTGCATTTCCACTGGGACCGCTACGGCCAGCGCAACGAAAACAGTTCGTGCTGGGTGCGGGTGTCCAGCCCCTGGGCCGGTAGCGGCTTCGGCGGCATCCAGCTGCCGCGCGTGGGCGACGAGGTCATCGTGGACTTCATCGGCGGCCAGCCCGACCGCCCCATCGTGGTGGGCCGGGTCTATAACGCCGGCAACATGCCGCCCTGGGAGTTGCCTGGCAACGCCACGCAAAGCGGCTTCCTGAGCCGCACCAAGCAGGGCAACCCAGCCACGGCCAACGCGCTGATGTTCGAAGACCTGGAGGGCAGCGAGCGCATCTGGCTGCACGCCGAGCGCGACATGGTCACCGAGGTCGAGGCCAATGAAAACCACACCACGGATGGCTGGCGCAACACGCTCATCGGCGGCTCCGACACGCTGCGCGTCGAGGGCCTGCGCACCACCACGGTGGTGGGCCACGAGTCCGAGTTCTTCGAGGCGGGCGCCGACCGCACTGTGACGGGCGAAGTCAACGAAACCGTCACCGGCAACGAGAACCGCAAGTTCACCGGCGACGTGGTCGAGACGATCACGGGCAACGTCGAGGAAACGATCACCGGCAACCTGACGCAGACCACGACAGGCGATGTCACGCGCACCATCACGGGACCGGTGCTGGACAAGACCACGGGCAACGTGGACGAGACCATCACCGGCAACCTGACGCAGACGACGACGGGCGACGTGACGCGCACCATTACCGGACCCGTGGTCGACACCATTACCGGCGCCGTGGAAACCACCGTCACCGGCGACACCACGGCCACCAATACCGGCACGATCACGCACACCGTGACCGGCCAGTACGACATCCACGCCAACACCGGCATGACCGTCACCACGCCCGCCTGGAAGGTGGTGAACACGGGCACGACCGAATTTTGGCGCGCCAGCTTCATGGCGGGCACGCCCGCGCGCCTGAACATCGTCGGCGTGTCGGCGGACCTCTGGGGCGCCCGCGCCCAGGGCTACGGCCTGAACCTGCAAGGCGGCGTGGCCAAGCTGGACTTCTTCTACATCACCAACAGCAACGCCAAGGCGCGCATGCAGAACATCGGCGCGCTGATCACCAACACCGCGGCCGCCGTGCATACCGGCGGCGCGAACATCATCAACAAGGTCATTTCCCTTTTCACCTAGACCCGGACAGCCTCTGGCCATGAACCTCGCCGAACCGATGCAAGACGCCTCCCTGCCGCCCCGCATTGCCACCTGGATCGCACTGGCCGCCAGCCTGCTGGCGGGCGTGGCGATGACGGCGGTGCTGGTCCGCCAGGGCGAGACGGGCGTCCTGCCTTACGTGGCCGTGTGGGTGATCGCGCTGTTCTTCAGCATGCCGGTCAAGCGCGCCTTCCTGCCGGGTCCGGTGGGCGTCATCGCCATCGTGCTGACGCTGGCCGCCGTCGTGGTTGCGGTCTGGTGGACGGCCTCGCTGCTGTCCGATCCGCGCGGCACGCACCTCAGCTACTACCCGCCGATCTGGGCTTGCGTGGTGGGCGTGACGCTGGCCTGCCTGCTGGTCGCGCAGGCCTTCCTGCCCAGCCAGGAGGAACGGCTGGCCGAGCAGTTGGCGACCTCTCCCGATACCCTGCGCGCGCTGGCCACCGTGACGGCCCTGTCGCGCGGCGGCGTGGTCGAGACATCGGGCGAACAGCGCACGCTGCTGACGCTGGACCTGCAATGGCAGGACCGCCACGGCAAGCTGTACGCCACGCGGCTGCGCACGCGGGTGGAAAACCCGCTGCTGCCCAATTTCGCCACCGGCCAGACCGTGCACGTGCTGGTGGATCCCGCCGATACGCGCCGGATCGCGATCGACCGCGAGCATTCGCCCACGGAAGTGCGCTGACGCGGAACCGAGAGCATGAGAATCCTGAAGCCCCTGCGTCTGGGCATGCTGACGCGCCCCTACCAATATCGCGGCCGCCAGCAACTGGGCGTTTCCGTGTTCGCGTTTGCCACGCTGGATCCGCAACCGGTGCTGCTGCCCGAAGCCGACCTGTGGACCACCGCCGGCGAGGTGCTGGACGAGGACGAGGCGCTGGACATGGCCGTGCCCAAGCCTTGCGCCGAATTCCTGGCCAGCGGCAAGGCCTGGTCGCATGACGCGCAGCAGCCCGAGCGTTGCGCGGTGCTGGTCAGCGTTGCCGGCAAGGAAAAGCACCTGCTGGTGACGGGCAAGCGCGCCTGGGTGCAGGGCCGCATGACCGAGCCCGCTGCCGTCGAGGGCGTGCCCGTGAACTGGCGCCATGCCTATGGCGGCCCCGACTTCGCGGAGAACCCGGTGGGCCTGGGCGCCGCCGTGGGCGAAGGCGAGTTGCGCTGGGCGCCGCAGGTGGAAGCCTTCGATGACCGCATGACGCACGAACATGGTGTCTGCCGTCCCGCCGGGCTGAGCGCGATTTCGCCCATTCGGCCGCGCCGCTTCAAGCTGTCCGGCGAGTTCGACCCGAGCTGGCCCGAAAAGGGTTTCCCGGGCTTTCCCGACACGCTGGATCCGCACTTCTTCAATGCCGCGTCGCCCGACCAGTGGTTCACCGGTCAGCCCGAGCTGCCGCCGCGCGCGCCTTATCGTATTGGCAATATGCATCCCCAGCGCGCGGTGCTGGAGGGTGAACTGCCCGGCTGGCGCGGCCGCTGCTTCATCCGCCGGCATGGCGAGGACGCGCTGGAAGAAATTGCGCTGCGCCACACCACGGCCTGGTTCTTCCCCGACCGCGAGCGCGTGTTGCTGATCTTCCAGGGCGCCGCGCCGATTGCCACCGATGACGCTTCGGACCTCGAGGTGATCATGCCTGCGCTTGAGACGCTGGACTGCCCTCGAGACCTGGCGCATTACCAGCACACGCTGGCGCGGCGCCTGCCACGCGAGGAAGGCGCGCTCTATGCCCTGCGCGACAAGGATCTCGTGCCGGAGTCCGCCATGCGCGAACTGGTCGACATGGACGAGAGCTTCTCCACGCCGCTGGTGGTGAACCAGCGCCAGCGCGCCGACAACCTGCGGCGCGACATGATGGACAGGGTGAAGGAAGCCGGCCAGGATCCCGCGCAGTTCGACGTCCAGGAAGATCCGGTGCCGTCGATGCGCAGCCTGGATGACCTGCCCGATTTCTCGCGCCAGATGCGCCGCCGCACCCGCGAGGCGAAGGCGCGCGCCTTGCGCCAGCGCCGCGAGGCCAATGCGCGCTTTGCCCAGAGTTTCAAGGATGCGCCGGGCGGCGCGGCCTCGGCCAGCCAGGTCGTCACCACGCCGCAACCAGGGGGGCCGCCCCGCATCGCGGACGAGTCCACGGCGGAAGGCCTGATGGCAATGGCGCAGCGCGCGCAGGCCGCCGGCGCCGACAGCGGCATGACGCCCGAGAAGGTGCAGGCCATGATGCAGGAGGCACGCGAACGCCTGGGACAGGTGTATCTGCGCGGCGCCCATATCCAGAATGCCCCGCTGGCCACGCCGCACAGCCGCGCAGTGCGCATGCGCCGCCGGGTGGAGAGCCTGCTGGCGGGCAGCCGCGACCTGTCGGGCCTGGACCTGACGGGCGTGGACCTGTCCGGGCTGGACATGTCGAACGCGCGCTGCCGCGGCGTCTGGATGGAGGGCGCCGACCTGCGCGGCGCCTCGCTGGCTGGCGCCGACATGCGCGAAGCGGTGCTGACGCGCGCCGTCATGATGGAAACCGATTGCCGCGGCGCGGATTTCACCAGCGCCAACCTGGGACACCTGGACGCCTTCGACGCCTGTTTCGCACAGGCGCGTTTCCAGGAAACCACGCTGGACGAGGCGGAGTTCGAGTATTGCGACTTCACCGGCGCGCGCATCCAGGATTGCGCGCCCGCGGGCGTGGGCTTCCGGGACTGCGATTTCTCCAAGGCCAGGCTGGAGGCCGTGACGTTCTGGCAGGACGCCTACCTCATCCGTGGCGCGCATGCCGAGGCCGTGCTGCATCGCGTGGTGTGGCTCGATAGCGACCTGGAGGACGCGGATTATTCCCATGCCACGCTGACCGCCTGCGCCTGGGTGCAGAGCAGCTTCGATACGCCACCCGTGTTCAGCCATGCGCAGCTCACCACCTGCTGCGCAGTGGAGACGGACCTGGAAGCCGCGCGCTTCGATCACGCGCACCTGAAGGAATGCAGCCTGCGCGATATCGCGCTGGACGGCGCCGACTTCACCGGCGCGCGCCTGCAGCGTTGCGATTTTTCGGAGTCGACGCTGCGCGAGGCCAGCTTCACACGGGCCGACGCGCGCGAGTCGATCTTCATGGAGTCGGACCTGCAGGGCGCTGTCCTGCGCGACACCGACCTGATCGATGCCTTGATGCAGAAAAGCGATTTCCGCCATGCCGATCTCAGCGGCGCGAACCTGTTTCGCGCGGATATCTCGCAAGGCCGCCTGGACCACAGCACGCGCACTGGCGGTGCCTATGTGAAATTCGCCAAGACGCTGCCCGTGGCGCCCGCTGGAGAGCCCGCATGACGCCCGAGACCCTGCGCGCCCGCATCAAGGGGGGCGAGCCGCTGGTGGAGCTGGATCTGCGCGCTTTGCGACTGCCGCCGGGCGACTACGCGGGGGGCATCTTCATGCGCTGCAACCTGTCGGGCATGGACCTGTCGGGCCTGGACCTGCGCGACAGCCGCTACATCCAGTGCGCGCTGCCGGGCACGCGCTGGGATGGCGCGCAGCTCAGCCTGTCCTTGTTCGAAGGCTGCGACCTGTCGCGCGCCAGCGTGCGCGTGGGCGCGGCCGAGGCCATGTCCTGGTCGGACTGCGATGCCACGGGCGCCACGCTGGCGGGCACGGTCTTGGAGAACTGCCATTTCCTGCGCTGCATCCTGGAGCGGACCTCGTTCGCGGAATGCGCGCTGTCTCAGGGCGGGTTTTCCGAGTGCCGCCTGGCTGGCGTCGACTGGCGCGGCACGCGGCAGAAGGGCACGCTGGTGTTCCGCGCCGACCTGCGCTCTGCAAGGCTGGACGGCATCGACTGGGAGGGCGTGGTCTGTGTCGAGACGGACCTGAGCGGACAGGTGCTGAGCGACCTGCGGCTGGAGCGCTGCCAGTTCAACGACTGCAAACTGGATGGCGTTGACCTCGCTGGTGCGCGGCTTGGACAAAGCAGCTTCAAGGGCGCGTTGCTGCGCGGCGCCAAGTTGACCGGCGCCCAGGCGCCGCGCGGCATGTTCGTCGAGGCCGACCTGGCCGAGTCCGCCTGCCTGGGCCTGAAGGCCCCGCAAAGCCTGTGGGCCGGCGCCAACCTGGATGGCGCCGACCTGTCCGGCGCGGACCTCACGCAGGCCATCCTGCAGCGCTCGCGCTGCGCGCAAGCGGCGTTCGCGCAGGCCGAACTGACCTATGCCGATTTCTCGTACGCCGACCTGACCCGCGCCGACCTGCGCGACGCCAGGTTCTCGCGCACGCAGTTCCATCGCGCCTTGCTGGATGACGCGCGCTGGACGAGCCGCGCGGGCGTCCTGGACAGCGACGCCCCGCTGATGGATGCCGAGCGCTGGTCGGCGGCGCGTCCCACCGCTGGCCGCGCCAGCCCTTGACAATCCCCAGCCACCAGGAGCCCAGCCCCCATGTTCGCGAATTGCCAGCTGTTTGGCCTGGACCTGGCCTTCCCGGATCTGTGCAAGACGCCGCCGGCGCTCATCCCGATCCCCTATCCCAATTTCGCGTTGGGGCCGATGGCCATTCCGAACGCCTGGAACATCCTGCTGATGGGGATGCCGGCGCACAACCTCCTGACCACGATTCCGCTGACGAACGGGGACAACCCCGGCATTGCGCTGGGTCTGTTCTCGCCCTCGGTCATGGGCATGTCGCGCCACATCACCTGCGTGCCGAATGTGCTGTTCAAGTGCATTCCGGCCACGCGCCTGACCAGCATGACGGTGCAGAACCGCGCCAACACGGTCGGCATCCGCATCGTGCCCAGCCAGATCAAGGTCGTGCTGCTGGGCGCGGGCGGCGGCAAGGGCGGTGGCGCGGGCAAGGCGTCTTCCGGCGCGGCCAATGGGGCCAGCAAGGCCGCGCGCGGCGCGAAGAGCGGCAGGAATGCGCGGGGCGGGCGTAACGCGAAGCGGGCGAAAGGCAAGGGGAAAAAGCGCGACGTGCCGTGCTTCAACCCGCGCAACAAGAAGTTTGGGAAAATGAATCCCGCGCAGCAGAAGGCGTATTTGAAGGACTACGCGAAACAGTTGCGGCGCCAGCAGGACGAAATCAACAAGATGTCGCCGGGTCAATTCAAGGCCGCGCGAGACAAGTTCAAGGATGTGGGCAGGAATCCGGCGGCGGAGGCAGCGCAGCAGAGTTATCGGACGCGTCGCGCCGACGAAATCCGATCCAGCATCTATGGCAGCCTGAAAGACAAACTCGGGGCCAAGGCTGCTAAGGCAGAGGCGAAGCGTCGTACGAAGGACATCATGGGAAAACTGGCTGCTTTGCACGAGCCGGACATGATTGCGGGCGGATGGATGCACCCTGACCCGAAAGGACTGGGCAAGGCAAACGTGAACAGCGCGATCGGCGGAAGCTGGAATGGAAAGGGCCGGGTTAAGGCGATGGATCGCTTGGCGGAGCAGGGGGTCAAGAATGGAGACGCTAAGATGAATGTCCAACTCAAGATATGTCCCCCGGGGAAGAAGTGATGCGTAGCGAAGATTTCGAACTGTTCATTGATGAGTTCGGAGAGGCCACCAGCCAGCGGCCGGTGCCCGCCGATGTGATCGAGGCGTACCGGGGGAAACTCCCGGATTCCCTGTTGACGCTTTGGCAGGAAGAGGGGTGGTGCGGCTATGCGGCGGGCTTGCTCTGGACCGTAGATCCCCGGGATTACGAGGATGTGCTGGAAGAGTGGCTGGCTGGCACGCCTTTTGCCGAGTTGGATGATTTCCACGTCTTTGCGCGTTCCGCTTTTGGCGACCTTTATCTGTGCGGCACCAAGACGGGTGCAAGTGTCCGTTTGCTGTGTCCTTTGCATTCTATTCTCGCCCAGAAGCGGAACCTGGTCGCCAAGACGCCCCGCCAGGTAGATGACTCTCTGGCATCGTTCTTTGGCGCGACGGAACCGGAGGCGCATGACATGACGGCCGAAGACGGCGCGCCGCTATTCAAGCGCGCGTTCAAGTTGCTCGGCGCGTTGGCCCACGACGAAATCTACGGTTTCGAACCCGCCCTCGTTGCAGGTGGCAATCTTCGCCTGGAAAACCTGCGGCGTGTGGCGGCCCATCCCCATCTGATGATCCTGCGAGAGCTTTCTCCCCCCGCAATGCCCTTCGACGATCCCGAGCTTGATCGTTTGATGGGGTAGCCTGCCACTGGACCCCGACCATGACCCATCCCGATTTCTCACAGTTCATCGATACCTTCGGCGACGCCACCTCCCGCGTGCCGGTGCCGGAAGACGTGATCGTGCAGTATCAGGGCATCCTGCCAGACTTCCTGCTGGACGTCTGGCGCGAGGAAGGCTGGTGCGCCTATGCCGACGGCCTGGTCTGGACCGTCGATCCGCGCGAGTTCGAGGACACCGTGACGGACTGGGTGGCCGAGTCCGGCTTCGAGGACATCGACCGCTATCACGCGTTTGCGCGCTCGGCTTTCGGCGATCTGTATGTGTATGGCGAGCGCACCGGCGTGAACCTGACCATCGCCTGCTCCACGCATGACCTGCTGGCCGACGTGGACGACCTGGAAGAGAAGTCGCCGGAGGCGCGCGAGGAGACCATGGCCGCGTTCTTCGCGTCGGCGGACTACGACCGCTTCGACCTGGAAGACGAGAACGACGAGCCCATGTTCGAGCGTGCGCTGGAGACGCTGGGGCCCCTGGCTGCGGACCAGGTCTATGCCTTCGAGCCCGCCATTGCCCTGGGCGGCGACGTGCTGGTGGAGAGCCTGAACAAGGTGCGCCTGGACGTCTACCTGGCGATCCTGCGGGAAATGGCCGATCCCGATTCGCCGCTGCTCGAGGATGACGAAGACGACGATGATGACGAGGACGAGGAAGACGAGGAATGGCGGGACCGATAAGATGGCGGTCTTGATGACGCCAACGCAAAGGATCCTGCATGTCTGACCCCCGTCCCCTACCGCCCGAGGCCGAGCAATGGCTGGACGCGCATTGCGCACAGGGCCGCCAGGCCCGGATACAGGGCGACATGGCCGAAGCCGAGCGCCATTTCCTGGCCGCCTGGGACGCCATTCCCGAGCCCAAGCTGGACCATGAGTACGCCGACAGCCTGTCGGTGGGCCTGACCGAGTTCTATCGCGACATGGGCCGTCCGGCCGAGGCCTTGCCCTGGCTGGCCCGCGCGGCCGAAGCCTATGGCCAGGACGAGCCCGGCGTGCGCTTCCTGGCCGGCTCCGTGCACTACGCGGCGGCCGAATACGACGCGGCCTATGCCTTGTTCGACGAGCTGTTCCAGGCCTACCGCCAGCGTCCGTTCCAGGGTGAGCATCCTGGCTACCTGGCGTTCTATCACGCCCGCGCCGACGCGCTGCGGGATGGCCGCCAGCCGGTGGATCCCCCGTCGCCCGAACTGTCCGACGACGACCTGCCGGACGACGAGGAACCCTTGCCGCCCGAACTGCCCGACGATATCTACGAAGAGGTCGAGGCGCTGGCGGAGGAAGGCAATTCGCTGTCCGACGATGGCGATGACGCGGGTGCCGAAGCGGTGTGGCGCCAGGCCCTGGACCTGCTGCCCGAACCGCGCACGGAATGGGAGGCGCACACCTGGTTGTGCGCGTCCATCGGCGAAGCCTGCTATCTGCAAGGCCGCCATGCCGACGCGAAGGCCATGTTCTTCGACGCGCTGAACGGGCCGGGCGGAGTCGACAATCCCTTTGTCCACTACATGCTGGGCAAGTCGCTGTTCCACGAGGGCGACCTGGAGCGGGCCGCCGACGAGCTGCTGCGCGCCTACATGCTCGACAGCGTCGAGATCTTCGACGGCGATGAAGAGGAAGGCGCCGAGATGCTGCAGATCCTGCAGGATCGCGGCTTGGCGGACGAGTAAGGGCGCCGCCCAGGCGGCGTGTTCCTGATGTGAAAAAGGCGGCCCGGATGGGCCGCCTTTTTCTTTGCGCGCGTGTAGCGGCTTAGAACTTGTGCGTGATGCTGGCGGGTTTGCCGGCCTGCACGGTCAGCTTGGTGTTGTAGGGCGGCAGGTCGCCGTTGCGCACGGTGACCGAATACGTGCCCGGCGCGAGCTGGATCTGGCGCAGCGGCGGGCTGACGCCGCGGCGGCTGCCGTTGACCACGATCTCGCCCCAGGGTTGGACGTTCACCGTGACGGCCACATTGGGCACGGGTTCTTCTTCCGGCGGTACGTCCGTGCCGGCTGCGAGTGTCGCCGCAGAATCGGGGGAGACCGGCTCGCCTGTCGTGGCGGGCGTGGCATTCGCGTTGTCGCCCGCGGCGGGTGTGGCAGTCAGTCCGGGCAAGGGAGAACTGAGCGTCGGCAGGGACCCCGCCGCGCTTGCGGGCGGCGTCGGTGCAGGCGTCTCCGGTGTGGCGGGGGGGGAGGCGGCTGGGGAGACGGCCGCGCTGGGCGGCGCATCCAGCCCCGGCAAGGTGCCGGCAGGCGTCGGCGCTTGTGCTGGATCGATGGCGGGCGGCGGGTCGGATGGCGTTGCCGGCTGGGTGTCGGGAGGGGGGCTGGCCAGGGCCACGGCGGGTGGCGCGGGCGGCGCTGCGGGTGCGGCAGGCGCGGGTGGCGGCTCGGGCATCGCCGCGGGCGCGCGGGTCGTGGCGCCGCCGTCTGAAGCATCGGCGGTCGTGGTGTCGGGCGTATCGCCCTGCTGCCACCAGAAGAGCAGGCCGGCGGCAATGATCAAGGCCAGCACGGCGGCGACCATGACCAGCGGCACGCGGCCTTCGTCCTGGCGGACGGGGCGCGTGGCGGCGGCGACCGCGGCAGCCGCGGCGGGCGTGCGCGAGGCCGGCGGCTCGGCGTCCTGCCGAGGCGGGAGGGGGGCCGCGGGGGGGGCAACTGCTTGTGCGGGATGCGGCGTTTCCGCTGCTGCTACGGCGGGCGTGGCCGCCAATGGGGCAGCCGCCAGCGGGTCTGGAAGCGGATCCGTCATCGATTCCGCAACGACGGGCGCGGGCATCCATTCTTCCTCAAGGGCAGGAATGGGCGCGGGCGCAGCGGGCGGCATGGCGTTTGGTGCAGGCGGGGGGGCAATTGGTGGGGCGGAGACCGGCGCGGGTGGAATGACCGGTGCTGCGGCAGCCGGCGCTGCGGCAGCCATCGCTGCGACCGGCGTCGCTGCCACGGCGCCCGCGCCCAGTCCCACAGGCGCCATGGGCACCGTCCCCACCTGCCCTGCCGCGGCCAGCAGCGCCGTATAGCCCGCCAACGAGGGCGAACGGCCCTCCGGCGACAGCACGAGTCCCGCGTCGATCGTCTTCAGCAGGATCACCGGGTAGCCGGGCAGGTCGCGCGAGGCCAGCGGCACGTGCGTGTCCTCGATGACGCGCGTGACCGCGTCGGGCGGCAGGTGGCCGGTCACGCGCCGGCATAGTTCGGCGCTCAGGGCATAGACGTCCGTCCACGGTCCCACGTTGCCAGCCGGGCCGCCTGCGTATTGCTCCAGTGCGGCATAGCCGGGCGCGCGCGCGCCGTGCAGGTCTTCGTCGTGCGCGACGGCAGGGGGCGGCGCCAGCACGGGATGGCCCTGTGCGTCCTCGGCCAAGGTAAGGGCGGACAGCGCGCCGTGGTGACGGCCTGCGCGGTGCAGGGATTCGAGCTGCGGCAGGATGCCGCGCAGCCAGGCCAGGACCTGGGCGGTGGGCTGGGGGGCGTGGGGAGAGGCGGAGGAGGACATGACGGAGTCTCCGGCGGTCAGAAGCGGGCACGGCCCGACGCGACGAAGAGTCGCGCGAACAGCGTGGCGTTGAGCGCGCCGCCGTGCAGATAGGTCTGCAAGGCGGCGCCGTCGACCTGGCTGGTCCACCAATAGCTGGTGTGCGAGCCAGGGTTGAAGCAGGCGGGCAGGTCGGGCCAGCCTTCCGGCCCGGATCGCACCAGCGGGCGTGTCTGCCCGGGGCCTGAATTGAGAATGTCCAGGATGTCCTGGCCGGCCGACGAAGGCGGCGGCTGGGGCGGACCCGGGCGCAGCGCAATCGCGGCATGATTGAGGGCCCGGTCCAGCTGTTCCGCGCCGCTGCCGTGGCGCACGGCCGACAGCAGGGCGGTGCTCGCTTCTCGGTAATACGGGCCGGCACCGTCCAGCACGCTGGATTCGTAGGCGGCCAGCGGCACGCTCCAGACCGCCCACAGCGGATAGAGCCGGCCAACGCGGTCACGGCTGGGTGCGACGGTGCCCAGTTGCACCGCGCCCGCACCGGGGCCGGCGGGGATGGCGAAATTCCAGAGCGGTGCGGCGGTGAATTCGCGTTGCGCGTCCAGAGGCATCTGCTTCAACGCCGACAGGCCATGCTGCGCCCACTTGTCCCACCAGGCGATCAGTTCGCGGGGCACGCCGCGGTGCACGAAATCGCCGGCGGCCGGAATCTTGCCGTACCAGCCCAGGCGGGTGCCGGCGGGGTTCGTGGCTGCGTCGGCGCCGATCATGAGCGTCCCGGGCACGAGAATCCCTGCATTTCAGGCAATCCAAAGGGGCTCTTCACGCTGCCCGCCACGATCTCCAGCACGACCTTGCGGCCATTGAAATCGAAGGTGGCCTGCACGGTTTCCGGCGAGGCGCCGTGCTTCAGCGTGGCCTTGTCCAGCATGCGGTTCAGGGCCCAGGGGCCGCTGGTGGCGATGCCGGAGACGCCCGCCGAGGGCGTGAGCTCCATGCGGACCTGGCTGGTGCCGCGCGGGCCTGGCCATTGCACCGTGGTGGCGACCTGCGGGCCGTGGGCATAGCGCACGGCCTGTCCATCGACGTCCATCACGAACTGCGTGATCTCGGCGTCCATCTCGATGGGCCGGATCGACACCCGGTACGAGGGCAGGGGATTGCCGGCGGAGAAGTAGACGTCGCGGATGACGCCGGCGCGCTGGAAGGCATCGAGGTAGCCCGAGGCCTGCAGCTGGCTGCCGTCGATGCCGGGCTTGAAGCGCCAGCGCGGCTGCGACACGTCGATCTGGTTGATCAGGTGCTTCTGCAGGAACTCGTCCATCATGCCGTTGGGCGAGAACAGCCGCGCCACGTCATTGGGCGCGGCGTCGCGCGCCGAGCCGGGGGCGAAGGGATAGCGCCCGGCGATGGATTGCCGGCAGAAGAGGCCGATGGTGGCCGACACGTTCTCGCCCAGGCGCTCGCGCACCACGCCCGAGACCTCATCGGTGGCGTCCACCGACAGCGTGTCCAGCATGGTGCCCAGCGCACGCGGCATGCGGCCGGCTTCGGCACGCAGCTTGGTGACCACTTCGGGATTGGGCGGGGGGCTGGCGCTGCGCAGCGCGGCATCGGCGGCGGTCAGGTAGGTGTAGAGCTCGTTGATGAGGCCCGTGGTGGCCGTGATGGCGGCAGGGCCGCCGCCTTCGGCGGAGACCAGCCTGCGATAGGGTTCGAAGTGCCGGTCGACGATCAATTCGGGTTTCTCGCGTGCGGCATCCTCGCGCACCGCCGCGCCGGGCCGGGTGGAGCCGAACATCTGCTCCAGCGTGTCGCGCGTGTTGCTGACGCGGTCGCGGGCCTGGTCGGCCAGCGAATACTCCTGGCTGTTGGCGTCGCGCAGCAGCGTGGTTTCACGCGCCACGTTCTGCACCAGGCGCACCAGCGGGGATTCCGGTGCGGACAAGGTGCGCGCCACCTGGATGCTGTGCAGCAGCGACGACCCCTTCACCAGGCGCAGGTCGTCCAGGTAGCCATCCCACTGGGTCACGTAGTCGTTCAGGTACAGCTGCCTGATTTCCGACAGCAGCTGGGCGCGGGCGCGCGTGTCCAGCAACTGGGGCGCGGGCAGGCCCAGCACCCAGGCGTCGTCGCGGCTCAGGTTGTCGGCCACGCCGTCCACGCGCTTGTTGAAGACGTCCCAGTAGCCCTTGTAGCTGAAGAGTCCCGGGATGCCTTGCGTGAGCGGCTTGCCGCTGGCGCGCGTGAAGACCGATGCGGCCTGCGTGCCGCCAAGCGTGGCGACGGTGATCTCGTCCAGGCCTGCGTTGTCGGCCAGGATGCGGCGCACCCGGCTGTAGGCGCGCTGCGCCAGCGGCAGGCTGGCCAGGCGCTCGCGGGCGTTGCGGATCAGCTCGTCGTCGCGCGGGAAGGGCGAGACCAGCACCTTGCCCGTCGCCAGCGCGCGCAGGTGCGCCGACATGTTGTCGTACTGCGCCCGGGTGTAGTCGGCAGGCAGCGTCTTCTGCATGTCGGACAGCAGCCAGGCGTGCATGAACTCGGCGTCGTAGTGATCCGGTTCGTACAGCATGAGATAGGCGCGCAAGGCCTCGTACGAGAACTCCAGGTCCTTGGGGTCGGCGCTGCGCAGGGCGGATTCCACCCGGCGCGCGGCCAGCGGCAGCAGGGCCTGGTCCAGCGTGCGGCGGTACACGCCGTCGGCGGCCGCGCCCAGCTTCTCGCCCTGGTACAGGCCGTAGCGATACGACAGCGGGGGAGAGTCCAGCGCGAAGCCGTCGCCTTGCGGCAACTGGCGCAGGCCGTCCAGGTAGGGCATCAGGCCGCGCACCTGGCCGTTGTCGTCCATCTTCACTTCGGCGCCCAGCGCCTGCACGGCGGGCACGCGCTCCTGCACCTGCGCGACATAGGCATCGTTGTTGCGATAGCTGATGGTCCAGGCGGCGATCAGCCCCACCACGGCGAGCCCCAGCACCGTATAGCCCGCCCAGTGCAGGCGGCGGTAGCGGCGCTCCCAGCGCAGGTTGCGCCCCGCCAGCGCGGCCTCCTTGAAGATGACCTGCTGCAGCAGGTTCTTCAGGAAGAAGCTGCGGCCCGGCTGTTCGCCCGGCACCGAGAAGGCGCTGGGGCCGCTGTCCAGGCGCAGGTAGCGCTTGAGGCGGCCCGTGACCTGGTCGAAGGTCTCGCCGCCCTGCGTGCCGCTGGTGAAATAGACGCCGCGCGGCAGCAGGCGCGCCTCGAAGCGGGAGGCCGCGAAGACGTCGCTCAGGAAGTGCGACAGCACGCCCTGCAGGCCGGCGAACTGCTGCGGCAGCATATAGGCCAGCGCGCGTTGCGCGGAGTCGGGTTCGGCTGCCAGCACGTCGGGCAGCGCCTCGTCCAGGCGGCGTTGCAGCAGGCGGTATTCCGCGTGGAAGGCGGTGTACAGGTCGAAGTCCGGGTCCTGCGAGCGCGCGTACGGCAGCGTGAAGCCCCAGACCTGGGACAGGTCTTCGCGGCTGAACGAGGCGAAGTATTCCTCGAAGCCGGAAAGCAGGTCGATCTTGGTGACCAGCACATAGATGGGGAACTGGATGCCCAGCTGTGTGCGCAGTTCCTGCAGGCGCTGGCGCAGCACGGCGGCGTGCTGCACGCGCTCGCTGTCCGAGGCCGACAGCAGGTCGGCCAGGCTGATGGTGAGAATGGCGCCATTGATGGGCTGGCGGCCGCGGAAACGGCTCAGCAGCCCCAGGAAGCCCTGCCATTCCTTTTCGTCGCCGGTGGGGTCGCTTTCATGGGTGGTGTAGCGGCCCGCGGTGTCCAGCAGCACGGCTTCGTCGGTGAACCACCAGTCGCAGTTGCGCGTGCCGCCCACGCCGCGCAGCGCGGTCTTGCCATAGCGGTCGGCCAGCGGGAAGTTCAGGCCCGAGTTCACCAGGGCCGTGGTCTTGCCCGAGCCCGGCGCGCCGATGAAGACGTACCAGGGCAACTGGTACAGGTGCTGGCGGGAGAAACGCGACCAGGGCCAGCGGCCTTGCTGGCCGCCGCCAAAGCGCATCTCGCGCAGGCGGCCGATGGCTTCGTCGAAGCGCTCGGTCAGTTCGCGCACCTCGTCGCTCTGCGGCTCGGCTTCGGTTTTCTTCTTCTCGGTGGAGCGCCGCAACTGTCCCAGCAACTGGGCATTCAGGCGGCCTTCGCGCCACTTGCGCCAGATGAGGCGCAGCAGCCAGATGCCGAAGATGAGGCCGATGAGCGCGATGCGCGACAGTTCGCTTTCCAGCGGGCGGTAGGCGCCGAAGGCCAGCAGCGGCCCGGCGATCCAGATGAGCAGCGCCAGCGCGACCAGGCCCAGGAAATTCCACAGGCCACGGCTCAGCAGCAGCCGGAACAGGTCGTGAATCATGGTTGGCGAACCCCTTGTTGGGCGGGATTGCGACGCGTGGTCGCGGCGTCCTGCGCGGTGATGAGCAACGTGATCTCGACGCGGCGATTGCGCGCGCGGTTGGCGGGACTGTCATTGGGCGCGACGGGGTCGGCTTCGCCGCGGCCCTCGGCGCGCACCCGGTTGGGCACCTTCAGGCGCTGCTCCAGCATGGTCTTGACCGCGTCGGCGCGCTCCTGAGACAGGTGCCAGTTGGAGGGGAAGCGCGGCGTGCGGATGGGGACGTTGTCGGAATAACCGCTGACCAGGATGTTGCCCTCGGTGCCGTTCAGGGCGTCGGCGATGCGCGCCAGCACCGGGTAGTAGCGTTCCTTCACCGTGGACGAGCCCGAGTCGAAGAGGCCATCGCCGCGCAGCACGACGACGCTGCGGTCGGCTTCGTCGCGCACGGTCACCAGGTCTTCGCGGATCTCAGGGGCCAGGAATCCTGCCAGTCGCGGCATGGGCGCGGGCTTGGGCGGCGGCGGGGGCGCGGCGCGCAGCACGGGCGGTTCCAGTCCGTTGACCGCGGCAAAGGCCGCATCGGAATCACCACCCAGGCGCCAGTTCAGGAAGGAATAGGCGACGAGCGCCAGCAGCACGCTGATGGCTGCGAAGGCCCACAGGGGAACGGGCGGGCGGCGCACTTCCGCCAGCGTGGGCGCGTCCTGCCAATGGGGCGACAGATCGCGCGGATATTCGCCGCGCGCGCTGCGCAGGATGTGAAGCAGGCGCTGGCGCAGCGTCTCCAGCTGGGTGCGGCCGTTGTCCACCACGCGGTAGCGGCCTTCGAAGCCCAGCACCAGGCAGAAGTAAAGCAGCTCCAGCAGGTCCAGGTGCTGCGAGGGGTTCTGCGACAGGCGGGCCAGCAGCTGGAAGAACTTCTCGCCGCCCCAGGTCTCGTTGTGGAAGGTCACCAGCAGGCTGTGGCTGGACCACACGCCCGCGCCCCAGGGCGTCAGCGCGGCGGCCTCGTCCAGCGCCGTGCACAGGCAGTAGCGCGCGCCCAGGATGGTCTCGTTGGGCAGGCCTGCCTGCTGCGCGCGCAGCTCGAACTGGCGGATCTCGTCGACCAGATGCTCGCGCAGCATGGCCGGCGAGGGATGGCTTTGCGTGGCGCGGATCTGCGGAATCAGGTCCAGCACCGGGTTGGCGGCCGCCACCAGCGGATTGCTGCCGCTGATGACGTACTCATCGGGACGGGGGCGCGCCGTGTCGGCGCCCGTCCTGGGGAACGGATCCGGATACAGGCCGGCGGGGCCGGTCGCGGAAGGGTCTGAACCGTACATGCATGCTCCTCGGAATCTGCCTTGGGCCGCGCGTCAGTCGCGGATCGCCCAGAAGGCCATGTCCAGGCCGGGGAATTCGCCCGCGATGTGCAGCGCCAGCGCGCCGCTCTGCTCCAGCTGGCGCCAGAATTCGCTGCCCTTGTCCAGCTCGAAGTACACATAGCCGGCGCTGTAGGGGATCTGGCGCGGCACCACGGGCAGCGCGCGCACCGGGATGCCGGGCAGTTGCAGGTGCACGAGGTCGCGGATGCGTTCGACGGGGCCGATCTTGACCTGCGCGGGGAAGTGCGCGCGCAGCGCTTCGCCGGCCATCTCGGCGTGCACGGCCAGCACGAAGCCGGCCTGGCGCAGCAGCTCGCGGTCGTTGATCTGGGCCACGCTGACGCCGCGGCCGCGGTCCTGCAGCGGGATCTGGAAGGCGTTCTGTTCCAGCACCGCCGACAGCGAGCGGCGCAGCATCTGCATCAGCGGCTGGAAGGTGGCGCGCAGGTCGTCGTGCTGATAGCGCGGCAGGCCCTCGGGGCGCCTTGCGGCTTCGGTGTAGGTGGCCAGGTCGCAGGCCAGCATGAGCCAGTCGTGGAACAGCCGTTCCGGATGCAGGCCCTGGATCTGGCCCGTGTGCCACAGCGAGCCGGCGTAGCGGTTCACCAGCGTCAGCAGCATGAAGTCGGCCACCTCGGCGACGCCGCCGCGTCCGGGCTGGGCCAGGCGGGCCGCCAGCGTCTGGCCGCGCGCTTCCAGCAGCCCCGCCAGCTCGTTGGCGTAGCCGGCCAGCACCGGGTGATGGCCGCTGCTGAGCCAGGGCGGAATGTAGGACTCGTCCAGCATCACGCGCTTGTCGTTGCGGCGCTCCAGCACGTGCGCCACGCCCAGCGTCAGCCATTCGTCGCCGGCGTCGCGCGCGAGCATCAGGCGCAGATGAGGGCGGCCCACCTGCAGCAACGCGGGCTCCAGGCCGCCTTCGGTGCTGTCGTCCACTTCGGTTTCGGTGACGGCATGGCGCGCCAGCGTTTCCTCGACGTTCTCGAAGACGGCTTCCTCCACGCCGTTGCGGCGGCGTGGCGTGGCCAGCACGACCAGTTCGTCGCGCGCGTCGTCGGGGACCTCCAGCGCCAGGGGCGCGAGATCCGCGTGGCCGATCTCGAACGGCGTGCCGTCGGGGAAGAGCCCCTGTCCGCCCGTCAGGGCCAGCTTGCCCAGCGCCAGTGCGTCGCGGTCGATCGCCAGTTCCGTGCAGCCCCAGAAAAAGGCTTGCAATGGCAGCGTGCGCAATTGCAGGACGCGGTCCAGGTAGCGCTCCTGCTGCTGAAAATGCTGGGGCCGGAGGAACATGCCTTCCGACCAGATCACCTTGAGGTTCGATGCCATGCCGATCCTGCTCGATTGGTGACGACGGCAGGGCCCGCCAAGGCGGGCCCTGCCGTCGTCAGAGGGAACTTAAAAAGGCCACCAGGACCGCTCGCGGTCCGTCACCCGGATATCCTGCCGTCCCACGCCGATATGTATGGTTTCGGGGTTGGGAGAGAACTGCCAGATCTTGTAGATGTTCGTGTTCTGGGGCACTGGCAGCGGCGCGACGAGGCGCCATTGGCTGCGCTCGAGATCGCGGAAGGCCGCCACGATGCCGACGACGCGGGCATTGACGTCGCCTTCGCGGCGGAGGGTGTGCGATTCGCCGGGCCGCAGGATCACCTGCTCGGCCTGGATCAATTCTTCGCCCAGGGTCTGGCGCGCGTCGCCGTGCAGCGTGAAGAAGTCGCTCTCCTCGAAGGTGCGAGAGGTCTTCATTTCATAGACGGTGATCTGCACCGGCGAAGGCCGGCCGTGGGCGTCGGGATTCACATCCTTGTCGGCGGTGAGGGCGATTTCATAGGGTGAGGCCATCTTGCTGGCCGTCGAGGCGCAGCCCGATACCAGCAATACGCCCGTGAGCAGGGCCAGGCCCGCCCGTGCAAGGGCATACGTGCGCCACGTGGCGCCCTGCGTGATCCTCTCTGTCTTCGACCTCATGCTGACCGGGCCTCCCTTGGGATGTTCTCCTCATGAAGGCCGTATCACAAAATAGAAACAAGACAGTCTTGTTAAAACCGTGTGACGTTACTTTTTTTACGGTGTCGATACATCCGAAACAGTCGGAGAGCCTTTATCCACGCGCTTTGCTACCGACCTGTCATAATCGCCCCCTAATCTCGTAGCAAGCCGACGGGCAAGGCAGGCGTGCGTCCCGCCGCCCCGCAGGCATCCCCACAACCCACCCTTTTGGATCACCTCGCCATGAGCATGAGACATCACGCCGCATTGCTTCTGAGCCTTATGGTGCTGGCTGGTTGCGCAACGAACGCGAACAGCCCCGGCGCCTCCCTGCCCGCGCAAGACAGCCCGCAAGCGCAACAGGCGTTGCAGCAACTGCGCGACGACTACAACCAGGGGCGCTATGGCGCCGTGATCCGCAGCGTCGCGCTGGATGGCCGCCTGCACGACGAGGCCTCGCTGGCCACGCGCACCGAAGCCTACAAGCTGCAGGCCTTCAGCTACTGCGTGCAGGACTACAAGCAGCTGTGCGAGGAAAGCTTCACGCGCATCCTGCAGCTGCAGGCCGACTACGACCTGTCTCCGGCCGAAAAGGGCCATCCCCAATGGGGCCCGGTCTTCACCTCGGTGCAGTCCCGCTACCAGAACCAGGCGCAGGCCACGCGCTGACCCCTCCCGGCGGGACCGCCGAGGCGCTCCCGCCCATTGCAGCAAGGAGCCGCCCATGTATCTCGGTCCCGCCCATCCTCCCGCATCCGGCGCGCATGCGCTGATCCCGGCACGTTTCGATGCCCCTGGCGGCACCATCGGCCGCGTGGCGGGCAACCATCTCGTCCTGCCTGATCCGTCCGGCGCCATCGGCCGCCTGCAGGCTGTCGTGCGCCTGCGCGGCGCAGAGTGCCGTCTGGTCAACCTGGGCGGACCCGCGCCCGTCACGGTGAACGGCCGTTCGCTGGCGCAGGGCGAAGAGGCTGCCATCGCCGCGGGCGACCGGGTGGGCGTGGGCGGCTATGTGCTGGCGGTCGATGCGGGCGCCGGCAGCCTGGCGGAGGGACGGATGCAGGAGGCCGATGGCGTGGTGCCGCTGCAGGCGGCGGCGCCGGCCGTGGCGGCCGCCGCTGCGTTGGCGGCGCCTTTGGCCACCCAGGCCGACGGGCCCGTGCAGGCTGCCGCATCCGTGGCAGACCTGCCGCCAGTCGTGGACGCGCCCGCCGGCCTGCCGGCCTTCGAACCCGCGCCTGTGGTGCGGCAGGGACAGGCCCCGCTTGCGTCATCCCCGCCGCTTGCGCAGCCCGAACCCGAGCCGGTGGATATCTTTGCCGACCTGATGGGGCCCGGCACCTTGCCGGTGGGCAGCGCCCCCGACATCTCCTGCCATCCCTTCGACATGGCCTCGGCCGCGCCGCGCAACACGCCGGACCCTTTGTCCTTGCTGCCCGGCGAGCCCGTGCGCCACGTGCCGGGCAAGGATCCCCTGTCCTTCTTCGACCAGGTGGACGCGGCCCACGCGCCCAGCATCTTCAGCGACCGCACGCCCACCTCCATGACCTCGGGCGTGCCGGCCACGGTGCGCGGCGACCAGCCCATCGCCGACATGCTGTCCGGCGACCGTGAGCGCAACGCGCGCAGCACGGCTGATCATGTCACGCAGATGAGCGGCTACATGCGCCCCACCAACGTACGGCGCGACGATTCGGGCGGATAAGGGCACGATGGCCCCGCCCCTCAGGCGGGGGCCAGCCAGCTCGGGTCCAGCTCGTCCAGCTGCCTGATGCCCAACAGGGCCATGTCGCGGGCCACTTCCTGCGCCAGCAGGGTGGCCGCGTGACGCACGCCGGCTTCGCCAGCCACGGCCGCGGCATAGTTGAAAGGCCGTCCCAGGAACACCATGCGCGCGCCCAGCGCGTAGGCCTTGAGCACGTCCGTGCCGCGCCGGAGTCCGCCGTCCACCATGACCGCCAGGTCAGCCCCCACCGCCTGGGCGATGCCGGGCAGGCGGTCCAGCGCGGCGGGTGCGTGGTCCAGCTGCCGGCCACCGTGGTTCGACACGATGATGCCGTCCGCACCCGCGTCCCTCGCCAGGCGTGCGTCGTCGGCATGCAGGATCCCCTTCACCACGAGCTTGCCCGGCCACCGCTGGCGGATGTGCGCCAGATGCGTCCAGCCCAGGTTGTCCCGGCCATCGAACTCGCGCACGGCCCGGCGCGACAGGATGGGCGCGCCGCGCGCCGCCGAGGCATTCTCGAAATGGGGCATGCCGTGCCGCGCCAGGGTACGCAGCGCGGTGCCGCACAGCCAGCGTGGATGCGTCGCGCCCTGCCACGCCAGTTGCCACGAGGGCCGCAGGGGCGTCGAGAAACCGCAGCGCACGTTGTTCTCGCGGTTGCCGCTGATGGGCACGTCCGCGGTCACGACCAGCGTGCCGAAGCCCGCCTGCCTGACCCGCTCCAGCAGCGCCTCGATGCGGGCCGTGTCGCCGGGCACATAGGCCTGGAACCAGGCTTGCGGATGATGGGCGATGACCGTTTCCATGCGGATGAGCGATGAGCCGCTGAGGATCATCGGCATGCCCAGCGCCGCCGCGGCGCGCGCCTGGACCACGTCGCCCAGGTAGGCCGTCAGCGCGCTGATCCCCATCGGCGCGATGCCGAAGGGCAGGGCGTGCGAGTTGCCGAAGAGCGTGACGCCCGTCTGCCGCGCCGACACGTCGCGCAGGACGCGCGGCACCAGCGCGTGCCGTGCGAAGGCGCGGCGGTTGGCGTCGGCGGATGTGCCGGTTTCCGCCGCCCCCGCCACGAAACCGAACAGCGGACCTGGCAGGTGCCGCCTGGCCGCGGCCTCGAAGTCGTCCAGCGACAGGTAGCCGGCCAGCGTCCGCGTCATGCGGCCGCCCGCGCGGCGTGCGCCGCCAGGATGCGCTGGCCGATGTAGAGATCCTGCAGGGACAGCCCGGAACTGTCGAAGACGGTGATGTCATCACGGTCCTGGCGTCCTGGCGATTCGCCCGCCAGGACGGCGCCGATCGGCGTGACGGAAAGCCGTCCCGCTTCGATATCCGCCGCCACGTGCTGCAGTTCGCCGATGCGCGTCGATTGCTCGGGCAGGTCGCAGAACAGGCCCGCGCGGGCCATCAGCGCCACAGGCGCTTCCTGCTTGCCTTTCGAGTCCGCGCCCATGGTCGACACATGCGTGCCGGGCCGGACCCAGTGCGCGTCGAAGAGCGGGGATTGCGAGGGCGTGGCGGTCACGATGATGTCCGCCTGTTCGCAAGCGGCTTGCGGCGCCTCGGCACGCGCGCGCAGGCCGTGCGTGGCCAGCCGTGCGATGAAGGCCTCGGTTTCGGCGGCATCGCGGTTCACCACCAGCACGGTGTCGATGGGCCGGATGCGGGCGATGGCCTGGCACTCGTAGCCCGCCTGGTTGCCCGCACCGAAGATGGCCAGCACGCGTGCATCCGGGCGAGCCAGCGCATCGGTGGCGACGGCGTCGGCGGCGCTGGTGCGATACGCGTTGACCACGCCCGCCTCGATGAGCGCCGCCACCTTGCCGACCTCCTGGTCGAACACGGCGATGATGGAGTTGTGGCTGGGCAGGCCGCGCTGCTTGTTGGCGGGCCAGTAGAAGCCCATTTTCACGCCTGCCACTGCCTGCGTGGTGCCGGCCTTCACCGAATAGCGGTTCTCGCGCAGCGAGCCGTGTGCAATGACGGCGGGAAAGACATGGCTGTCGGGCCGGGTGGCGGCGATCAGCGCATCGCGGATTGCGTCGAAGGCCAGGGCGTGGCTGACCAGCGCGGCGGATTCGGCTTCGGAGATGAATTGCATGGGCATGGCTCCAGGTTCAGGCTGCGGTGCTGGCGGGTTCGCCGAAGCGCTCGCGATAGCGCGCCATCACGCGCGGCCACGCCTCGGGGTTCACCAGGCGGGGCGGCCGGATGCCGCGCAGCACCTCGACGGCCTGCTGCGCGCCGATGGTGGCGACGTTGCGGCGTCCTTCGTGCGAGACACCCGCCGTGTGGAAAGTGGCGACCACGTTGTCCAGCGTCAGCAGCGGGTGGGACAGTGGCGGGGGCTCCGGCTCCCACACGTCCAGCCCGGCGCCGCCCAGGTGGCTGCCGGCAAGCGCGTCGTGGAGCGCGGCCTCGTCGTGGATGCCGCCGCGGGCGGTGCTGATGAACAGCGCGCCCGGCTTCATGGCGCCAAAGGCGCGGCCGTCGAAACTGCCCAGCGTGGAGGCGTCGCGCGGGCAGTGCAGCGAGACGATGTCGGCGCGGGCCAGCAGCGCGGCCAGCGTCACGGGCTCCGCGCCGCGTGCGCGGATGTCGTCGTCGGATAGCAGCGGGTCGTGGGCCAGCACGGGCATGCCCAGCGCCTGGGCAATGGCCGCCACGCGTCGCCCTGCATGGCCGATGCCCACGATGCCCAGTGTCTTGCCGGTGACTTCGTGGCCCATCAAGGATTCGCGGCTGTAGCCGCGCGACGTGCGCAGGCGGCGGTCCGATTCGGCGATGCGGCGGGAGACGGCCAGCATCAGCCCGATGGCGTGCTCGGCCACCGAGGCGGCATTGCCGCCGATCTGGTTGACCACGGCCACGCCCGCGCGGGTGCAGGCGTCGACGTCCACGGTGTCGTGGCCCGCGCCGGCCGAGGACACGCACAGCAGGTCGGGGCAGCGCGCCAGCAGCGCGTCGGTGGCCTGCCACGCGCGCGGCAACTCGTTCTTGGCGGGCGAGATGTGATACAGGTGCGCCGTTGCCAGGGCGTCGAACACATCCTGCGCGGCGCCCTCGCGGCGCGCGACGCGCAAGGCGATGTCAGGCTCCGCGGCCAGCCGCTGGTCGAAGGCCGGGTCGATCCAGAAGTCCAGGCGGACCACGGTCTTTGAGGGGGGTGTCATGCTGTCTCCTGCCAGGGTGCCCGCCGTCTTGGCGCGGCTGGGCGGTAAGGGGTGAGTCGGAGGCGGGTTCAGCCGCGCACCACGTCCGCGATGGCGTCCGCCACGCGGGGCAGGTTGCCGGGGTTGAGCGCCGCCACGCAGATCCTGCCGGTGTCCAACGCATAGATGCCGTGGCGCGCGCGCAGCGCCTCGGCCTGCGTGGCCGTCAGGCCTGAATACGAGAACATGCCTTTCTGCCGCGTGATTGCCGAGAAACTGCGCCCCAGGTCCCGCGCATCCAGCGCCTGCACGAGCCGCGTGCGCATGTCGTGGATGCGGTGACGCATGCCTGCGAGTTCCTCGGTCCACGCGTTGTGCAGCGCGGGCGTCTGCAGCACGGCCTCCACGATGGCCGCGCCGTGCGTGGGCGGATTGGAGTAGTTCGTGCGCACCAGCCGCTTGGCCAGCGCCTCGGCGCGTCCGATGGTGCCTGGGTCGCTGGAGACCAGCGTCAGCGCGCCGATGCGCTCGCCATACAGGGAGAAGGATTTCGAGAACGAGCTGGCCACCAGGAAGTCCAGGCCGGCCTCGGCGAAAAGCCGCGCCGCCAGCGCGTCCTCTTCCAGGCCGTCGCCGAAGCCTTGATAGGCCATGTCGACGAAAGGCACCAGCCCGCCTTGCGCGCAGGCCTCCACCACCGCAAGCCATTGGGCGGGGTCCAGGTCGTTGCCGGTCGGGTTGTGGCAGCAGGCATGCAGCACCACGATGCTGCCGCGCGGCAGGCCGCGCAACGCGTCCAGCATGGCGTCGGCACGTACGTCCTGGCGCGTCGCGTCATAGTAGGGGTAGCTGCGCACGGTGAAGCCGGCAGCCTCGAACAGGGCGCGATGGTTTTCCCAGCTCGGGTCGCTGACCGCCACGATGGCATCCGGCAGCAGCTGCTTCAGCACATCCGCGCCGATCTTCAGCGCACCGGTGCCGCCGACGCTCTGCAGCGTGGCGGCGCGCTTCGCCTGCAGCACGGCGGCGTTCTCGCCGAACAGCAGGCGTTGCACGCCGTTGCGGAAACCGGCGGTGCCTTCGATCGGGCGGTACTGCTTGGGGCGTGCCTGCTCGATCCACGCGCGCTCCGCCTCCTGCACGGCGCGCAGCACCGGCACGCGGCCCTGGGCATCGGTATAGACGCCGACCACCAAGTTGATCTTGTCGGGCCGATGTTCCTGGTGGAAGGCCTCGAAGAGCCGCATGATGGGATCCAGCGGGGCGGACGGGGCGTATTGGAACAGCGAGGTCATGATGGGCTCCTGGAATGCTCAGGCCGGGGCGGCAAGCAAGGTGGCGTAGCGCGACAGGTCGACGTTGCCGCCGCTGATGACGATGCCCACGCGCTTGCCGCGCACGGCCAGCTTGTCCTCCAGCAGCGCGGCGAGCGGCATGGCGCCGGTGGGTTCGACGACGAGCTTCATGCGCTCGGCATGGAAGCGCATCGCCTGCGTGATGTCCTCGTCGCTGACGGTGACGATCTCGTCGACGTGGCGGCGCATGACCGCGAAGTTCAGGTCGCCGACGTGCGTGGCCAGCGCGCCTTCCGGCAGTCCGGTGGGGGGCGGGATGCGGATCACATGGCCCGCCTTCAGGGAGCGCAGGCCGTCGTCGCCGGTGACGGGCTCGACGCCGGCCACGGCGCAGCCGGGCGCGATGCTCTTCGCGGTCAGCGCGGTGCCCGCCAGCAGGCCGCCGCCGCCCAGGCTGGCGACGATCAGGTCCAGGCCTGGCGCGTCTTCCAGCAGTTCCAGCGTGGCGGTGCCCTGGCCGGCAATGATGTGGGCATGATCGTAGGGGGGGATCATCGTCAGGCCGCGTTGTTCGGCCAGTTCGCGGCCCAGGGTCTCGCGGTCGTCCTGGTAGCGGTTGTAGACGATGATCTCGGCGCCGTAGCCGCGCGTGGCGTCGACCTTGGCGCGCGCGGAATCGTGCGGCATCAGGATGACGGCGGGGGCGCCCAGCAGCCGGGCGCTCAGGGCGGTGGCCTGGGCATGGTTGCCCGATGAATAGGTGACGACGCCAGCGCGCCGCTGCGCGGGTGTCAATTGCGCGATGGCGTTATAGGCGCCGCGGAACTTGAAGGCGCCCATGCGCTGGAAGTTCTCGCACTTGAAATAGACCTGCGCGCCCAGCCTTTCATTGAGCGTGGTGCTGGTGAGGACCGGCGTGCGATGCGCGACGCCCTTCAGTGTGAGGGCAGCCTGGCGCACGTCGGCCAGGGTCGGCAAGGCAGGGGAATCTGCCGCAGGGGCGGCGCGTGCCGGCTCGGGACGCATGACGGGTGTCTCCTCAGTGTTGATGAAGAGATATTATAAGAATCCTTGGGTTGATCCTAGGTTTCTGGTCAAATTATGCCTATAAATCCGGGTTTACGTTAATTATCTAGGGATAAACACCGATTCTTATCGTATTTCTTGTGAGTGGAGATAATATGAGATAGCCTGTTTCGCAACAGCCTCGTAGAGCTGTGCCAACAAAGAGACAAGACATGCACAAGGCAATCCAACGCAGCCTGGGCCTGCTGCTGCTGGCCTGCGGCCTGCAGGCCTCGGCGGCGACCGCCTTTCCCAATGGACCGGTGCGCTACATGGTGCCGGCCCCGCCGGGCGGACTGATCGACATCATGGCGCGCATGGTCGCGCAGGGCGCGGGCGACCGCCTGAAGCAATCGGTGGTTGTCGAGAACCGCCCGGGCGGCAACACCGTCATCGGCGCGGACGCGGTGGCGCGCTCGGCGCCCGATGGCCAGACATGGCTGGCGGTGTCGATCACCCTGGCCGCGAACGCGACGCTCATGCCGAACATGTCGCTGGACGTGCGCAAGGACCTCGTGCCGGTGGCTCGCCTGGCGGTGACGCCGATGGGTGTCGTGGTGCCGGCCAATTCACCGTATCGCTCGCTGGACGAGATCGTGAAGGCGGCCAAGGGCGGCAAGATGCTGAACTACGGCTCGAGCGGATACGGCACGCCCACGCATCTGGCCACGGCCATGATGGAAGGGGTGGCCGGCATCAAGCTGAACCACATTCCCTACAAGGGCGGGGCCCCGGCCCTGAACGATCTCATCGGCGGCCAGCTGGATTTCATCATCGCGACCTTGAGCGAGGCCAAGCCCTTCCTGGACAGCGGCCGGCTGAAGCTCCTGAGCGTGACCAGCCCGGAACGCGTCAAGGCCTTTCCCGATGCGCCGACGACCGCCGAAGGCGGTTATCCGGGCTTGCTGATGGAAGGCTGGACGGGCGTCATGGTGCCCGCCGGCACGCCCGCGCCGGTCATCGACCGTATCGCCGAGGTCGTGCTGGACACGGCGAAGGAGCCCGCGTTCGTGCGCCGGGCCGAGGAAATGGGCTTCGTCATGGCGCCACAAGGACCGGCAGACTTCAAGCGCCAGTTCGTGAGCGAAGTGGACCGCCTGCGCGACCTGATCCAGACGCGCGGTATCAAGATGGAGTAAGCCTGCGCGCAGCGTCGCGCATGGAAAAAGCCCCTGGCACGCAACGCGGCCAGGGGCTTTTCAATGGGAGGCTTCAGCGCGGCTCGTGCTGCAGCGAGCGCTCGGCGCCCTGGATGTGCGCCAGCATCACCGCCTGGGCGCGATCGGGCCGGCGCTCGCGGATGCTGTCGAGGATCATCTGGTGCATGGCGGTCGACACCGTGCGCATCCCGGCGTCGGCCTGGCGGTGGCGTGCGTTCATCATGACGGTCAGCACGCCGCGCAATTGCTCGCGCAGGCCTTGCAGGATGCGGTTGTGCGACGCCTGCACCAGCAGGCCGTGGAACTCCAGGTTCAGCTCCAGGTGTTCCTGTTCGGTGGTGGCCGGGTCCCGCATGCGGACCAGCAGGGCATCCAGCGCGCGGATATCGTCGGGCGTGGCGCGCTTGGCCGCCAGCGTGGCCGCTTCCACTTCGAACATGCGCCGGATATCCAGCAGATCGTCGATGACGAAGCCGATGGTGCCGGTGCGGCCCATCATCGTCAGCAGTTGCGGGTCCAGCAGGTCCCACTGGCGCGAGCCATTGATATAGGTGCCGGCGCCGTGGCGCACGTCCAGCAGGCCCACGCTGGACAGGTGCTGGATGGCTTCGCGGATGACGGTGCGGCTGACCCCGAAGCGGGTGCACAGCGCGGAGTCGGTGGGCAGGGCCGAGCCCGTGGGCAGCGTGCCTTGCAGGATGTCGACCGCGATGGCCTCGAAGACCGCCTCGTAGAGCTTGCGCTTGGGGCGGGTCCCGGGCGTTGCGTCGGGCGGCGTCAGGGTCTGGGTCATGCGCCGGATTGTAAGGCGCGCCCGGCTTGCCCGGCGGCTTCCTGGCCGGGCTTGCGGGTTAACCCATGTGGATCTGGTCGGCGTCGACCTTCACCAGGTCCTTGCCGGTGACGAGCGTGTGGCGGGCGTGCACGCGCACGGTCTGCTCGGCCTGCTGGTCGATGCGGCCGGCGCGCACCTGCTCGGTGTCCTCGGCCAGGCGGAAGATGTGGCGGGCCAGCTGCGAGATGCGGTCCATGACCACTTCGCAGCTGCGGCCCACCACGCGCAGGCTGCCCAGCGAGGCGCGCAGCCCCATGCCCAGGTAGTCCATGTCCTGCACGGTGACGCGGCCCTTGCCGGCCTGGATGTCCAGTTCGGCCGTTTCCAGCGAGGTGTGGCGGGCGCCGCGCAGCGCGACGGCCTCGCCGGCTTCCAGCGTGACGCTGCCCCGGGCCGCGGCGATCACCAGGCTGCCTGGGGTGTCGATGCGGGCGGCCAGCGGCGCGGCCTGCGTGATGATGGCGATCAGGTAGACCTGGCTGGCGTCCGGGCCGCAGATGAGCGCGGTGTCTCCCGTCTGCGGCGCGAGCAGGCAGCTGGCGGCGCGCGGCACTTCCCAGTCGCGGGCATCGCAACGCACCGTGCAGCGGCCGTCGGGGTGGATCTGCGTGACGGTTCCGATGAGCTGCACCGGATCGTAGGAAGAGAAGGTGTGCGCGTGCGCGGATGCAGCCATGGCGGGGAAATCCTGAGGATGGCGAGCCTGGGACTGTAGGCACTCCAGCCGTCCGCTTGATGACATGCACATTTCCTTACCGGACTTACGTTTTCGCAAGGCTGTCGCCCCGGGACTTGCGGGCCTGAGGCAGCGGGAGATAATGACGCGTCCCTATGAAGGACGTCCAGCCAGGAGACAAGGATGCTGAAGACGCGTTTCACGGAGATGGTGGGCGTGCGCCACCCCATCGTCCAGGGCGGTATGCAGTGGGTGGGCCGCGCCGAACTGGTGGCCGCCGTGGCCAACGCCGGCGCGCTGGGATTCCTGACCGCGCTGACGCAGCCCACGCCCGAGGCCCTGGCCCAGGAGATCGCGCGCTGCCGCGCGCTCACCGACCAGCCTTTCGGTGTCAATCTCACCATCCTTCCCTCGCTCAAGCCGCCGCCCTATGAAGCCTACTGCGACGTGATCGCCGAGTCGGGCGTGACGGTGGTCGAGACCGCCGGCTACAAGCCCCAGCCCTATGTGGAACGTTTCCAGCAGGCCGGCATCCGCATCATCCACAAGTGCACGTCGGTGCGGCACGCGCTGTCGGCCGAGCGCATGGGCGTGGATGCCATCTCCATCGACGGCTTCGAGTGCGCCGGGCATCCCGGCGAGGACGACATCCCGGGCCTCATCCTGATTCCCGCCGCCGCGGCGGCGTTGCGCATCCCCGTGATCGCCTCGGGCGGTTTCGGCGACGGACGGGGCCTGGTGGCGGCGCTGGCGCTGGGCGCCGACGGCATCAACATGGGCACGCGGTTCTGCGCGACGCAGGAGGCGCCCATCCACGATGCCTTCAAGCAGGCGATGGTCGCCAACGACGAGCGGGAAACCGACCTCATCCTGCGCAGCTATCGCAACACGGCGCGGGTGGCGCGCAACGCCATCAGCCAGCAGGTGCTGGAGGCCGAGCGGGCGGGCCAGCCCTTCGAGGCCGTGGCGCCGCTGGTCAAGGGATTGCGGGGCAGGGAAGGGCTGGAGAGCGGCGACCTGGACCACGGCATCTGGACGGCCGGCCAGGTGCAGGGCCTGATCCACGATATCCCCACGGTGCAGGAACTTGTCTCGCGCATTGTGGCGCAGGCCGAGGCCATCATCGATGAACGGCTGGCCGCGATGCGGGTGGCCTGAGGGGGCGTCATGGCGATTCCTGCACCTGAAGACGATCTCATCCTCTATCTGCGTCGACTTGGCTATGGCACAACGCCCGCGCCCACGCTGGCGGTGCTGGCCGACCTGCAGGCGCGCCACACCCAGGTCTTTCCTTTCGAGACCCTGGCCGCGCTGCTGCGCGTCCCCGTGCGGCTGGACCTGCCCAGCTTGCGCGACAAGCTGCTGCGCGAAGGGCGCGGCGGCTATTGCTATGAGCTGAACCTGATGTTCCTGTGGCTGCTGCGCGCGCTGGATTACGACGCGCGGCCGCTCACCGGCCGCGTGCTGCTGGGCGAAGACACGCACACGCCGCCGCCGCGCACGCACATGCTGATCCTGGTGACCCTGGACCAGGTGCGCTACACCGTGGACGTGGGTTTCGGCGGCATGGTGCCGCCCACGCCCTTGCGCCTGGACGAGACCCGGCCGCAGGCCACGCCGCTGGAGCCGTACCGGCTGGAAGAAAGCGGTGGCGGCTACCTGCTGCAGGCACAAGTGGGGCAGGCGTGGCGCAATCTCTATGCCTTCGACCTGCTGGCCCAGCCCGCCATCGATTTCGAAGTCGGCAACTGGTATGTCAGCACCCATCCCGAATCGCCCTTCCTCGGGCAGTTGCTGGTGGCGCGTACGGGGCCGGGCGAACGCCATGCCCTGCGCAACGGGGAGTACGCCCATCACCGGATCGGTCAGCCCAGTGAGCGCCACACGGTCGAGGATGTGGCTGCCTTGCGCGCGCTGCTGACGGATGTGTTCGGGCTCGCCCCGCCTGCGCATCCGGGGCTGGACGCTGCGCTGGCCCGGGTGTTGTGACAAGCACTTCCCGCCGGCAACGGTAGAATGGCCGCGCCTCGCGGCGGCGCCGCTTCCCGCGCCGCCCGTCACCGGAGACGCTGTATGCCCCTTCGTCGTCCACCGCGGTCTCGCGCCCTGCGTGTTGCCGGACGCGCGCTGTGTGCCCTGTTGGCCCTGTTGGTGATTCTCGTGGCCGCGGCCTGGCTGGCCCTGCGCGGCAGCCTGCCCGGCATCGATGGCGATGCGTCCGCGCCAGGACTGTCGGCCTCGGCCATCATCGAGCGCGATGCCCAGGGGGCCGCGACGATCCGTGCCGGCAACCGGCGTGACCTGGCCTACGCGACCGGCTATGCCCATGCGCAGGACCGCTACTTCCAGATGGATCTGCAGCGCCGCACGGCGGCGGGCGAGCTGGCCGGACTGATCGGCGAGGTGGCCCTGCCGCTGGACCTGCGCAATCGCCTGAACCGTTTCCGCGCCCGCGCCGAGCGTTCGCTTGCCGCGTTGCCGAAGGACGACCGCGACATCCTGCAGGCCTATACCGACGGCGCCAACGCCGGCCTGGCAAGCCTGCGCGTGCGGCCCTTCGAATACCTGTTGCTGCGCGAGGCGCCGCAACCCTGGCGGCCCGAGGATTCGCTGCTGGCCATCGACGCCATGACCATCAACCTGCAAGTCAGCGAACTGCGCCGCGTGCTGACGCGCGGCGCGCTGCGTGATCTGGTGCCCGACGACCTGTTGACCGCACTGACCTTGGCGGGCAGCCATTGGGACGCCACGCTGGATGGCGTGCCCGCGCCGACCGCGCTGCCGGCGGTGCCGGCCACGCGGCCCGACTGGATCGATACGCTGGCGCGCCAGGACGGCATCCGCAACGCGGCGATCGACACCCCGCCGGTGATCGGCAGCAATGCCTGGGCCGTGGATGGGCGCCACGGCCGGGACGGCAAGGCCATCGTGGCCAACGACATGCATCTGGGACTGCGCCTGCCCAACGTCTGGTATCGCCTGACCCTGAACGTGCCTGACGGCGCGGGCAGCGCGCGCCGCGTGTCGGGCGTGAGCCTGCCCGGCGCACCCGTGATCGTCGCGGGCAGCAATGGCAAGGTGGCCTGGGGCTTCACCAACAGCTACGGCCATTTCATCGACCTCGTGGCGCTGGAGGTGGACCCCGAGAATCCGCGACGCTATCGCGACGGCAAGGGCGAATGGCGCGAGGCGGCGGAGCACGGCGAGGCCGTCGCGGTGCGCGGCGGCGAGACCGTGCAACTGCCCGTGCGCGACACGGAATGGGGGCCGATGATCGCCGCCGGCGGCAAGCACTATGCCATCCGCTGGGCGGCGCATCTCGACAGCGCGCGGGATCTCTCCTTGCGGCAGATGGAGTCCGCGACCGACGTGGCGTCTGCGCTGGCGGTTGCGCGGGCCGCCGGCATTCCCGCGCAGAACATCCTGGTGGCCGATGACGCGGGCCGCATCGGCTGGACGTTGGCAGGGCTCTTGCCTGCCGCCACCTTCGACCCGGAAGGCTTTCCCGTGACGGCCGCGCAGGCAGGGGCGCCGTTGGCCCGCCTGCCCGCCAGCGACTATCCGACCTTGCTGGACCCGGCGCTGGGGCGGCTCTGGAGCGGCAACAGCACGCAGCTCAGCGACGCGGCGATGCAGTCGCGCATCGGCGATGGCGGGGCCAACGTCGGCGTGCGCTCGCTGCAGATCCGGGATGCGCTGCTGGCCCGTGAACAGCACGACGAGGCATCCTTGAAGGCCATCCAGCTGGACGACCGCGCCAGCTGGGTGGACAGCTGGCGCGACCTGGCCCTGTCCGTGCTGGACGACGAGGCCTTGCGCGATCATCCGCAACGCCGGGTCTTCCGCGATGCCTTGCGGGACTGGCAGGGGCACGCCGATGCGGACAGCGCCGGCTATCTCATGGCGCGCACCTTCCACCTGGCCTTGTACGACAGCTGGTTCGGCGCGCTGGACGACAGGCTGGAAGACATCGAGCCCGGCCTGTCCGTGCGCCTGGCCTCGTCGCGCATCCTGCCGCTCATGGAGGCGGTGGCGCGCGCCCAGGCCTGGCGCCCGGCGCGCTATCCGGATTGGCGCAGCTTCATGCTGGACCGCGTCGATGCGTCCATCGCCGAGCTCACGCGCAATGGCGAGGATCTGGCGGCGCTGAAGTGGGGGCAGCACAACCGGCTGAACGTCACGCACCCGTTCGCGCGCCTGGTGCCGCAGCCGATGGCCGGCTGGCTGTCGGCGCCGCACGTGCCCATGCCCGGCGACCTGGATACGCCACGCGTGCAGATGCCCGGCATCGGCGCGTCCGAGCGATTCGTGGTCTCGCCGGGTGAAGAGGAAAAGGGCTTCCTGACGATGCCCGGCGGCGCCTCGGGACACCCGCTGTCGCCCTTCTTCCTGGCGGGACACGACGCCTGGGAGAAAGGCCGGACCCAGCCCTTCCTGCCAGGGCCGCCCCTGCACCGGCTGATCCTGCAGCCGGCGCAGTAGGGCGCGCGGTCCTGGATGATCCGCCACTGACGCCAGGCTTGTCCTGGCGCAGGCTTGCGCGGCGCGCGCCGCAAGGCGGTCTGGGGCCGCTGGTAGAATCGCCCTCATGCCTGTCCGTCGTCACCTCGCGCGCCGCGTCTTCTCCGTCTGGCACCTGCTGGTGTGCCTGACGGCGCTCGCCCTGGTGGCGCGCGCGTTGCTGCCCGTGGGGTTCATGCCTGACACGCAAGCCTTGCGTCACGGCACGCTGGCCCTGACGCTGTGCAGTTCCGAGCCCGGCGCTTCGCGCGTGCTGTCGCTGTCGTCCGGGCATGGCGCGGGCCAGGAAGCCGCCTCGACGCTCGATTGCCCCTTCGGCCTGGTGGCCGTGCAGGCCTTGCTGCCTGCCGCGCCACCCGCTGGCGTGGCCGCTGCCTTGCCACGCGCCGCGCCCGCCGCCGTGCAAGCCATGTGCAGCCTGCCGCCCCTGCCCGCCCAGGGGCCGCCCCTGGGCTCGCGCGCCCCGCCCGTTACTCTCGCCTGATGATCCCCGCGCTGGCGCCTTGCGCGCCGGCCAGTTCCGATCGTACCCAGGGGACCGGCGCTTGCGGCATGGCCGCAAGCACGCATGGCAATGCCTGCCTGCCGGTTCCCGCCCTTCAGGAGACTCTCATGATCCCGACACGACGCCGCCTGCTCGCGGCCGGTGGCCTGACCGCCGCTCTGGTGCTGGCCGGCTGCGGCCGCGGCGATGAGCTGGGCAGCATCAACGGCATTCCGCTGACCGGCCAGAAGCTGGGCGAGACCTTCACGCTGACCGACACGCATGGCCAGACGCGCACCATCGCCGATTTCCAGGGCAAGCCGCTCCTGGTGTTCTTCGGTTTCACCCAATGCCCCGACGTCTGCCCGACGGCGCTCTTGCGCGCGGCAGAGGTCAAGCGCATGCTGGGCGAGGACGGCGAGCGGCTGCAGGTGGCCTTCATCACCGTCGACCCCGAGCGCGACACGCCCGAGGTGCTGCAGGCCTACGTCACGGCGTTCGACCCGAGCTTCATCGGCCTGTACGGCACGCTGAAGCAGACCGAGCAGACCATGCGCGACTTCAAGGGCTATTACGCCAAGGTCCCCACGGGCGATTCCTACACCATGGACCACACCGCGCTCAGCTACGTCTATGACGCCAAGGGCCAGATCCGCCTGGCGCTGCGCCACACGCAGAGCGCCCAGGAATTCGCCGACGACATCCGCAAGGTGCTCGCCCTGGGCTGAGCGCTTCCTTCCAGATCAAGCAAGGAGATATCCCATGAAAACCATCCTGAGCAAGTCCGCGCTGGCAGTGGCCGGCCTCCTGGTCTCGGCCGCCGCCGTGGCCGCCGATGCGGCGCGCCCGCCCGTGCGGGTCGACGAGGCCTGGGTGCGCGCCACCGTGCCGCAGCAGCAGGCCACCGGCGCCTTCATGCGCCTGACCGCGCAGACCGACAGCAAGCTGGTGTCTGCCGCGTCGCCCGCCGCCAAGGTCGTCGAGATCCACGAAATGGCCATGCAGGGCGACGTCATGAAGATGCGCCAGGTCGAGTCCGTGGCGCTGCCCGCCGGCAAGGCCGTCGAGCTGGCGCCAGGCGGCTATCACATCATGCTGCTGGGCCTGGAAACCCAGGCCAAGGAAGGCGACAAGGTGCCCTTGACGCTGACCTTCGAATCGGCCGACGGCAAGCGCGAGGCGGTCGAGGTCGATGCCGCCGTGCGTCCGCTGGCAAGCGGCGCCGCTTCCAGCGGCCATGGCGCAGCCGCCGGCCATGGCAAGGCCGGCGGCCACGGGCACTGATTACTCGGGCGCCGCGACGGCGACGCTGTCCGGCGCCTCGGCGCAGGCTTGCCGCACACTGACCAGGAAACCCCGCAACAGCGCCGACGGCGCATCGCTGGCCAGCATCAGCGCGTTCAGGCGGAAGGTCAGTGCCGGCGCCAGCGGCCGGATGCGCAGCCCCGGCCTGACCATCGCGTGGGCGGTATAGGCATCGACCACCGCTGCCCCGCAGCCGGCAGCCGCCAGCGCGCAGGCGACGTAGTGGGTCTGCACCTGCAGGCTGCCCGTCGCCGGCGCTTGTTGCGCCAGTGCCTGGTGCAGCAGCCCGCCCAGCGGGTCCTGCGCATCCAGTCCGATCAGCATGTCGCGCGGCAGGTCGGCCAGGCTGACAGGGCCGGCGTTTCCCGTGGCGTCCGCCGCTTCCACCAGCACCAGCCGAGATTCCCCCACTGCTTGCGCCGCGATGCCCGGCGGGGCGGGGGGCTCGAAGCTCAGGGCGATATCCAGCTCGCGCGCCAGCAGCGCCTCCACCAGTTCCGCCGTGTGCTGCGTGCGCACGGAAAACGTGATGCCGGGATGGCGCGTGCGGTTCAAGCGGATGGCCTGCGGCAGCAAGCCCAGCCCCAGGCTGGGCGCGCAGCCGACACGCACATGGCCGCTGGGGTGGCGGCGCAGGTTCTGCGCCAGCCGCTGCACGCCTTCCAGGTTGCGCGCCAGCCGCTCCAGTTCAGGTCCCAGGATGTCGGCCTCCCGCGTGGCCCGCAAGCGGCCGCGTATGCGCTCGAACAGCTTGAAGCCCAGTTGTGCCTCGGCATGCGCCAGCAGTTTGCTGGCCGCGGGCTGCGTGATGTGCAGCCGCGCGGCGGCCTGGGTCAGCGAGCCCGTGGCCAGGATGGCCTGGATCAGTTCGACGTGACGTAGTTGCATGATGATGTGGATGCCTGATTTGACATAACCTTTGGTTATGGGTGCTGCGGAGTTTGGCCTTTGTCCATTCGGCGAGGCACGTAGGAAAATGCCAAGCTGATTCTATAAAGGAATGGTCATGCATGTCTGTGTCATCGGTGCCGGGGTCGTGGGCGTGGCCTCGGCCTATGCGCTGGCCCGGGGGGGCCACGCCGTCACGCTGGTCGACGGCAACGCGGCGCCCGCCGAGGGGGCCAGCCATGCCAACGGCGGCCAACTGAGCTACAGCTATGTGGCGCCGCTGGCCGGCCCCGGCGTGCTGCCGCAGGTGCCCGGCTGGCTGTTGCGGCATGACTCTCCGCTGCGTTTCGTGCCGCGGCTGGATCCTCACCAGTGGCGCTGGGCGCTGGCCTTCGTGCACGCCTGCCGCGCCAGCGTGGCCGACGCCACCACGGCGGAAATGCTGCGCCTGGCCTACCTCAGCCGCGACGTGCTGCATGCCTGGCAGGCCGACGCGCCCTTCGACTTCGATCACCAGCGCAACGGCAAGCTGATCGCCTATCGCAGCCCCGCCTTGCTGGACAAGGCGCGCAAGCTGGTGGCCTACCAGGCACAGCAGGGCTCGGACCAGCGCGTGCTGGACGCGGGCCAGACCGTGGCGCTGGAGCCGGCGCTGCGCGGCATGGGCGCCACGCTGGCGGGCGCCATCCACACGCCCAGCGAAGAGGTGGGCGATTGCGCGCGCTACACGCAGGGCTTGTTCGACGCGCTGGGTGCGCTGCCCGGCACGCGGCGCCTGATGCGCACGGCCGTGCATGGGCTGCGGGTGCAAGGCAAGCGCGTGCACGCCGTGGAGACGGCGCAGGGCGACGTCACCGCCGATGCCTATGTGGTGGCGGCCGGCATGGGCAGCCGTGCGCTGCTGTCGCCCTTGGGCGTGGACGTGCCGCTGTATCCGCTGAAGGGCTACAGCCTGACGGTGGACGTGGCGCCCGGCGACGACACCGCGCCCGCGATCAGCGTGACGGATTACGAGCGCCGCATCGTCTATGCGCGCATCGGCCAGCGCCTGCGCATCGCCGCGATGGTGGACATGGGCGTGCGCGACGCCAGCATCGATCCCGGTCGCATCGCGCTGCTGAAGCGACAGGTGTCGGAGGCCTTTCCCCAGCTCGATCTTTCCGCCGCGCGCGCCTGGGCGGGCTTGCGGCCGGCCACGCCCACGGGCCGCCCGCGCATCGGCCAGGCGCCGGGCCACGCCAATCTGTGGATGAACCTGGGACAGGGCGCGCTGGGGTTCACGCTGGCCTGCGGCAGCGCGGTCTTGCTGGAAAGCCTGATGGCGGGACGCGCGCCGGCCATCGATCCGGCCGCGTTCCGGCCCTGAACGTGCCGGGGCCTACCCGGGTATGAGGAAACGCTATCGCGCCATAGCCAACGGGCATCATGGCGGGTCGATCCCACGCCTACAATTTCCTGCACCGCCGCGCCCGCGCGAGGCGGACGGTCCAGAACAAAGCGTGCGTCCGCCAAGGCGCCATCGACTCCTCATTCCCATCCCTTCTGCTGCGATCCCCTCATGCAAATCACTGGTCACATGCTCATCGGAGCGGCTGACGTGCTTGGCACGCAAGCCGTCATCCGCGCCGTCAACCCTGCCACCAACCAGACGCTCGCCCCCGACTTCCCGGGCGGCACCGCCGCCGATGTCGCGCGCGCCAGCGACCTGGCCGACGAGGCTTTCCACGTCTACCGCCAGACCTCGCCCGAAGACCGCGCCACGTTCCTGGAGCGCATTGCCGCCAACCTCGAAGCGCTGGGCGACACGCTGATCAACCGCGCCAGCGAAGAGTCCGGGCTGCCCCTCGCCCGCCTGCAAGGCGAGCGTGGCCGCACCGCCGGCCAGCTGCGCCTGTTCGCCAAGGAGCTGCGCGCCGGCCGCTGGGTGGATGCCCGCATCAACGGCGCGCTGCCCGAGCGCCAGCCGCTGCCGCGCGCGGACCTGCGCCTGGAATACATTCCTGTCGGCCCCGTGGTGGTCTTCGGTGCCAGCAACTTCCCGCTGGCCTTCTCGGTGGCGGGCGGCGACACCGCGTCGGCGCTGGCCGCCGGCTGCCCCGTGATCGTCAAGGCGCACTCGGCGCATCCCGGCACCTCGGAGCTGGTGGGCCGCGCCGTGCGCGCCGCCGTCCAGGAATGCGGCCTGCCGGAAGGCGTGTTCTCGCTGCTGTTCGGTTCGGGCGCCGAAGTGGGCCAGACGCTGGTCAAGCACCCCGCCATCAAGGCCGTGGGCTTCACCGGTTCGCGCAATGGCGGCGTCGCGCTGATGAAGACCGCCGCCGCGCGTCCCGAGCCCATCCCGGTCTACGCCGAAATGAGCAGCATCAACCCCGTGTTCCTGCTGCCGGGCGCGCTGTCGCAACGCGCGCAGGCGCTGGGCACGGGCTTCGTGCAGTCGCTGACGATGGGCGCGGGGCAGTTCTGCACCAACCCGGGCCTGATCATCGCGCTGCGTTCGCCCGAGCTCGACACCTTCCTGGAAAGCGCCAGGCAGGCGGTGGAGCAGGCCGCCAGCGCCACCATGCTGACGCCCGGCATCCATGGCGCCTATGAGTCAGGCGTGGCGCAGCTCACCGCGCATCCGGCCATCCAGACGCTGGCCCGCGGCCAACGCAACACCTCGGCTTCCAACCAGTGCCAGGCCGCGCTCTTCAAGACCCGCGCGGCGGACTTCCTGAAGGACCCGCATGCGCTGGGCGTGGAAGTGTTCGGCGCCAGCTCGCTGGTCATCGAGTGCGACGACGAGGCACAGGTGTTCGCGCTGATCCAGCACCTGGAAGGCCAGCTCACCGCCACGCTGTGGCTGGACGCGGACAAGGACGCCGACCTGGCGCGCCGCCTGATCTCGCGCCTGGCGCTGAAGGTTGGCCGCATCCTGGCCAATGGCTTCCCCACCGGCGTCGAAGTGTGCGATGCGATGGTGCATGGCGGTCCGTTCCCGGCCACGTCGGATCCCCGCAGCACCTCGGTGGGCACGGCGGCGATGTTGCGTTTCCTGCGCCCGGTCAGCTACCAGGACATCCCCGATGCCCTGCTGCCGCCCGCGCTGCAACGCGCCAATCCATGGAAGCTGCCGCGGCTGGAAGACTGAGGCACGCACGCGCCGCGCCCGGCGCGCCTCGTTTCGCCCGTCCGGGGCGGGCGGCGCCTGGCCGGGCCCCGCCCCCAGGCCAGCCTCGCGGCACTACGCTTCCTGGGCAATGACCAGCATCACCGTGGCGGGCTCCCTGCCTATCGACGTGATCTTGTGCGGGATGCTCGAATTGAAGTGTGCGCTGTCACCCGCTGTCAGCGTTTCCTGGCGCCTGGCCAATTGCAGGCTCACGGTGCCGCTGATCACGTAAAGAATCTCTTCGCCCTGGTGCCGGCTCATGGGGTGGCCGCGTGCCGGCTTGTCCGTGGGCGCCATCACGAAGGCCACCATCCTGTGGCCGGGCAGATTGCCCGAGACGAGGCGAGGCCCGGCGTCGCGCGCCTGCCCGCCCGCGGGCGCTCGGCTGATCACCACCGGATCGTCCTCGGTCTCCTCCGAAAACAAGGTTTCGACCTTCACGCCCAGCGCCTTGGCGATGCGCAGCGCCGCCCCGATCGAGGGCTCGGACACCCCGCGCTCGAGTTTCGAGATATAGCTGCGTGTCAGGTCGGCCGCCTGGGCCAGTTCCTCCAGCGTCATGCCGGATTGCACACGCAGCAATTTGAGTTTGACAGACATTCATTTCCTATAAGACACTTGTGTCCAACAATAAATATGTTGCTTGAGTTGGCACAAACTTCGGGTGGCACATCGACCGCCCTCAACAAGGGGATATGTTATGGCGCTGGCAAGGAAACTCCGCATGATCGCAGGAATAGGCCTGTTCACGTTGGCGACGGCCGGCCCCCAGGCCGCCGCCGCCGACACCCATTATCCCGAACAGCCGATCAGGCTGATCATTCCCTTCGGAGCGGGGGGGATCACCGATGTGGCAGGCCGCTTGGTCGCCAAGCATCTGGGCGAGGCATTGTCGCAAACCATCATCATCGAAAACCGCCCCGGCGCGGGCGGCACCATCGCCGCACAGGCCTTGGTGGGCGCCAGGCCGGACGGCTACACCTTGCTGCTGGGCACGGTAGGCACGCAGGTGGTGAACAAGATGCTGTACAGCAAGCTTGGCTACGACCCCGCGGCCATGACGCCCATCTCGCTGGTCAGCAATTCGCCCTATGTGTTGGCGGTCGGCGCGGTCGAGGGCGTGGACGATCTCCAAGGGCTCGTCTCCCACGCCCGGGCGAACCCGGGCAAGCTGAACTTCGGTTCGGCCGGCAATGGCAGCGCGCCGCACCTGGGCATCGAGCTCTTCAAGCTCGCGACGCAGACCGACATCGTTCACATCCCCTTCAAGAGCGGCGCCGAAGCCGTCAACGCCGCGGTGGGTGGCCAGATCGACCTGGTGATCGACGCCTTGCCCGTGATCGAGCCGCAAGCCCGCGCGCAGCGCCTGAAGATGCTGGCGATCGCCGCGCCCACGCGCAGCCCTGCCGCGCCGGACCTGCGGACGAGCGCCGAACAGGGCATCGCGCGGTTCCAGATCGGCTCGTGGAATGCGTTGCTTGCGCCGCCGGGCACGCCCGCCGATCGCGTGCAGGCACTGAACGACGCCTTGGCGCGCACGATGCAGCAGCCCGATGTGGTGGCACGTCTGGCGGAGATGGGCATCGAGCCGATGCAGACCGGCATCGAGGCCTACCGGCGGCACGTCGCCAGCGAAACCAGCAAGTGGTCCGAGGTCATCCGGGCCGCGGGCACGCGGCTGGATTGACGGGGAAGGAGGCGGGACGATGGCATTGCTTCTCTACGACACCCTGCGCTCAGGCAACGCCTGGAAGGTGCGGCTGATGGCCAGCCTCGTGGGCCAGGCGCTGGAACGCCGCACCTTGTCCATCGACCGCGGCGATCTCGCCCAGCCGGCTTTCCGGGCCATCGCGCCCCTGGGACATGTGCCGGTGCTGGTGCTGGACGACGGCACGCACGTCGCGGAGTCGATGGCGATTCTCTATCATCTTGCACAAGGCACGTCCTGGTGGCCAGCCTCGCCGGCGGAGCGGCTGCAGGTGTTGACCTGGCTCTCGTTCGAGCAGCATCGGCACATGACGCCATTGGCGCAACTGCGCCTGCACCTGGCCCTGCATCGCAGCGGCCGAGCGGATGAGGCGCCGTTCGTGGACTACGCGACTGCCGCGCAGTCGGCGCTGTCGGTCCTGGAGGCGCAACTGGAAAGGCAGGGGCCGCACGGCTGGGTGGCCACGCCGGCGGTGCCCAGCATCGCAGACGTGGCGCTGTATCCCTACACGCGCATGGCGCCCATGGGCGGCGTCGCGCTGTCGCCATACCCGGCCATCGCGGCCTGGTTGGCGCGCATGGAACGTTTGCCAGGCTACCAGCCCCTCTTTCCCGGCCAGCCCGAACGCAATCTTTCGACGCAAGAACAACCCTAGGTGGGACGATGACCTCCAACGATACTTTCCAACTCGACAAGTCGGCACTGGTGTCGCAGTCGATCCGCCAGATGGACCAGCAGTTCGGGGAATCCCGCTACTCGCTGCGCCAGCGGCTGGCGCTGACCTGCCGCATCCTGTTCGACAACGGCCACGATTCCGGGCTGGCCGGGCAGATCACGGCCCGCACCGATACGCCCGGGCAGTTCTACACACAGCGCCTGGGCCTGGGATTCGACGAAATCTCCGAAGACAACCTGCTGCGGGTCGACGAGGACCTCAATGTCCTCGCCGGCGAGGGCATGGCGAATCCGGCCAACCGTTTCCACTCCTGGGTCTACCGCAAGCGCCCGGACGTGAATTGCATCATCCATACGCATGCCCTGCATACCGCCGCGCTGGGCATGCTCGAACAGCCGCTCGTCGTGTCGCACATGGACAATTGCGTGCTGTTCGACGACGTGGCGTTCGTGGCGAAGTGGCCGGGCATCCCGGTGGGCAACGAAGAGGGCGAGTTCATCGCAAGCGCCTTGGGCAGCAAGCGGGCGCTCCTGCTGTCGCATCACGGGCTGCTGATCGCGGGGACGTCGGTCGAGGAGGCCTGCGTGCTGGCGATCGCGTTCGAACGGGCGGCCCGCATGCAGTTGCTGGCCAGCGCGGCCGGAGAGATCCAGCCCATCGATCCCGCGCTGGGCAACGAGGCGCACGACTGGGTGTTGCGCCCGAGGCGCAACGTCATCGCCTTCGAATACTATGCCCGGCGCGCCTTGAGGAATCCGCTCAACGCGGATTGCCTGGCCAGCGCCGGCTGATTTTCCCCACGGCCGGACAGGAGCAGCCGGAAGGGGAGGTCAGTCCGTCAGGAAACCCGTGGAATCGGCATGCAGGTTGCCCGCCGCCGCGATCTGCTCCACGAAGATCCGCGTGGCGGGCGATTGCGAGGCGCCCTTGCGCATCACCAGTTCATAGGGCTCGCTGCGCGACTGCATGCGCAGCGGCAGCATCGCCACCATGCCGGCATCACAGAAGGGCCTGGCGGCGTCCACCGACATCAGCGCCACCAGCGCGGGGTCGTTCTGCAGCAGCGTGATGGTGGTGAAGGCCGACGCCGTCTCGATGGGATAGCGCGGGAACTCCAGGTTGGCCTCGTGGAACTCGCGTTCCAGCAGCAGGCGCATGGGCATGTTGGCCGGATAGACGATCCAGCGCGTGTCGGCCACGTCGTCCAGCGCGACCGTGCCTGACTGCGCCAGGCGATGGCGCGGGTGCGCGATGACGCCCAGTTCCTCGGCATGGATGTCCAGGCTCTGGTACAGGTGCGCGCTCTGGTTCACGCGCGAACGGCACACCGCGACGTCCAGCCTGCCGCTGCCCAGCATGTTCAGCAGCCGGGCGCTGGTGTCTTCCACCACTTCGATGGCGATGGCTGGCTGGCGCAGGCGCACCTGCGCCAGGGCGGCCGTCATGAGGGGCACCGCGCCCATGATGACGCCCACCGACAGGCGCCCGCCGTGGCCCTGCAGCATGCCTTCCATTTCCTCGCGCAGGTGCGCCAGGTCCGCATAGATGAGACGCGCATAGCGCACCACGCACAGGCCCAGCCCGGTGGTTTCCAGGCCGCGGTTGGTGCGCGTGAAGAGCTGCGCGCCCAGCATGGTCTCGATCTCGTTCAGCGCCTTGGTGGCGCCCGGCTGCGTCAATGCCACGGCGTCCGCGGCCTTCTGCACGGTCTTGTGCTCATGCAGCGCGATCAGCAGGCGCAGGTGGCGCATGCGCAGTCGCGAGACGATCGAGGTGAGGGAGGGGAGGCTGGACATGAAGACTCGTTATGGGACTATCAGCGCTTGTCATTATTCGAGATTGCGCCCGCTGATTATAGTGCCCACGTCTGGACGCTTCCGCGCCGGAATGATTGGAACAACAAAGAGGAGACATCGGGGCGTATGGCGCTGATCAACTACATCACGCAGGTTCAGTTCGGCTACGGCACGCTGGACCTGCTCAAGGACGAATGCGCCCGCTTCGGCATCCAGCGCCCGCTCATCGTGACCGATGCCGGCATCCGCGCCGCCGGCCTGCTCGACACCGTGCAGGCCGCGCTGCCGCTGCCGCACGCCGTGTATGACCGCACGCCCTCGAATCCCACGGAAACCGCCGTGCGCGAAGCCGTGGCGCTATATCGGTCGGAACGTTGCGACGGCATCGTCGCGCTGGGCGGCGGCTCGCCGATCGACCTGGCCAAGGGCGTGGCCGTGTGCGCCACGCACGACGGCCCGCTGCGCCAGTTCGCCGTCATTGAAGGCGGCCTGGCCCGCATCACCGCCGCCACCGCGCCGGTCATCGCCATTCCCACCACCGCCGGCACCGGCAGCGAAGTGGGCCGCGGCGCCATCCTGATCCTGGACGACGGCCGCAAGGTCGGCGTCATCTCGCCCTTCGTCGTGCCACGGGTCGCCCTCTGCGATCCGGCGCTCACGCTCGGCCTGCCCGCGCGCATGACCGCCGCCACCGGCATGGATGCGATTGCGCACTGCATGGAAACCTTCATGGCGCCGGGCTTCAACCCGCCTGCCGACGGCATTGCGCTGGACGGCCTGCGCCGTGCGTGGAAGCACATCGAGACCGCCACCAAGACCCCGGGCGACCGCGACGCGCGCCTGAACATGATGAGCGCGTCGATGCAGGGCGCGCTGGCATTCCAGAAAGGACTGGGTTGCGTGCACAGCCTGAGCCACGCGCTGGGGGGCATCAACCCCGGCCTGCACCACGGTACGCTCAACGCGATTCTGTTGCCCGCAACCATCCGCTTCAACGCGGCCGCGCCCACCATGGTCGCGGAGGACAAGCTGGCACGCATGGCGCAAGCCATGGGACTCAGGGAAGGCGAAGACGTCGCGCAGGCCGTCCAGGACCTGACCGCGCGCCTGGGCCTGCCCACCCGACTGAGCGAGATCGGCGTCACCGAAGACCTCTTCGACCGCATCATCAAGGGCGCGCTCGCCGACCACAGCCACAAGACCAATCCCATCGATGCCAGCGCGGACGACTATCGCCGCCTGCTCTCGGCGTCGATGTGATCGCGTCCCTGACCAGGACGTAGTTCCACCCAGGCTACCCCGCAAGCGCCGTGCCGCTCATGTGGCACGGCGGGGCGACGCCTTTTGCAGTTCATTCGAGACAAGGAGACAAACAATATGAAAGCATCCCTGACCGCGCGCACCCTGGCCGGCGTGGCCGCCACGCTGGCGCTGGCGGCCGGCGCCGTCGCCGCCGAGTACCCGGCCCGTCCGATCCAGATGATCGTGCCGTGGGCAGCGGGTGGCGGCAGCGACGCCATCGCGCGCACCATCGCCATCGCGATGGAAAAGGAACTGGGCCAGCCCGTGAACGTCGTGAACCGTGCCGGCGGCGGCAGCGTGGTGGGCCACACCGTGCTGGCGAACGCCAAGCCCGACGGCTACACCATCGGCATGATGACCGGCGAAGTCAGCATGATGCACTGGCAAGGCCTGACGAAGCTGACCTACAAGGACTTCACCCCGCTCGCGCAGATCAACTATGACTACGCAGGCGTGCAGGTTGCCGCGAACTCGCCCTACAACACCGTGGGCGAACTGATCGAAGCCATCCGCAAGGAACCCGACGGCAGGTTCAAGGCCTCCGGCGTGGGCCAGGGCGGCATCTGGCACGTGGCCTTCGGCGGCATGCTGGTCGACCAGAAGATCGATCCCAGGAAGGTGCGCTGGATCCCCAGCGAAGGCGCCGCGCCCGCGATGACCGACCTGGTCGCCGGCGGCATCGACATCGCCCCGACCTCTGTGCCGGAAGCGCGTTCGATGATGGATGCCGGCCGCGTGAAGTCGCTGGCCATCATGGCGCCCGAGCGCAACCCGGTGTTCAAGGACGTGCCGACGCTGGCCGAAGTCATCGACACCAGGTACGCGCTGGGCGAGTGGCGCGGCATCGGTGGCCCGAAGGGCATGGACCCCGCCGTGGTCGCCAAGCTGGAAGCCGCGCTGGAGAAGGCCTACCAAAGCGAGATATACCAGAGCTTCATCGCCAAGCAGGGCTTCGGCGCCGTGTGGCGCAACACCGCCGACTTCAATGCCTTCCTGGCCGAAGCCGACACCCTCATGGGCGACACCGTGGAGAAGCTCGGCCTGAAACGCTGATGCTGACTTGATCATGAGCCAACCTTTCGCACAGAAACTAAGCGAGTTCCTGGCAGGTGGCGTGGTCATGGCCCTGGGCCTCTACATTCTCGTAGAGGCCCAGGGCTTTCCCACGTTGCCGGGCAACGACTACGGGGCATCGCTCTTTCCCGCCATCATCGGCACCGGCATGACGCTGGGCGGCGCCTGGCTGCTGCTGGCCAACATCCGTCCGCTGTGGCTGGGCTGGGCGGGCCGCCAGCGCATACCGGCGCGGCAATTGCTGGCGCACGGCGCTCGCCTGGCCATTCCGGTGGTGCTGGTCTGCGCCTACCTGTGGCTGGCCGACATCCTGGGTTCGGTCCTGACGCTGGTGCTGATCGTCGCCGTGCTGATGAAGATCGGCGGCGTGCGCCTGATCCCGGCCTGCCTGATCTCGGTGGTCACGGCGGCGGTGATCTGGTTCGCGTTCGTCCACATGCTGAAAGTGCCGCTGCCGCAGGGCATTCTGGGAGTCTGACATGGAAGCCATTCTTGGCGGTATGTCGATGGTCTTCAACCTGGAGACCCTCATCGTCATCCTGGCCTCCGCGGCCTTTGGCGTATTCGTCGGCGCAGTGCCGGGCCTGACGGCCACGATGGCTGTCGCGCTGCTCGTGCCGGTGACGTATTTCATGGATCCCATCCCGGCCATCGCCGCGATGGTCACGACCGCCGCCGTCACCATCTTCGCGGGTGACATCCCGGGCGCCTACCTGCGCATTCCCGGCACGCCGTCCTCGGCCGCCTACGTCGAGGAAGCCTACGCCTTCTCGCAACGCGGCAAGGCCAGCGAGTGCCTGGGCATCGCGCTGGTCTGTTCGGTCATCGGCGGCGTGGCCGGCACGCTGGTGCTGGTGTTCGTCGCGCCGTATCTCGCGGAAGTCGCGCTGAACTTCAGCTCGTTCGAATACTTCTGGCTGGCCGCGCTGGGCCTGAGCTGCGCGATCTTCATCTCGTCCGGTTCGCGCGTGAAGGCGTTGCTGTCGCTGTGCATCGGCCTGTTCCTGTCCACCATCGGCCTGGACATGATCACCGGTTCGCCGCGCTTCACCTTCGACGTGCCGGATCTGATGGGGGGCATCAACTTCATTCCCATCATGATCGGCATGTTCGCCATCGCCGAGGTGATGAAGTTCACCGCCTCGCCGATGAAGAACGTGAAGGTCACGGTCAAGGATTCGGGCAAGGTCTTCGGCGAAGTCCGCCCGGCCCTGCGCCAGCACTGGCGTTCGGTCCTGCGCGGCAGCGGCACGGGCAGCCTCATCGGCGTACTGCCGGGCGCCGGCGCCGACATCGCGGCCTGGATCTCGTATGCCATCAGCCAGAAGTCGTCCAAGACGCCCGAGAAGTTCGGCAAGGGCCACATCGAGGGCATCGTCGAGGCGGGTTCGTCCAACAACGCCGCGGTCAGCGGGTCGTGGGTGCCCGCGCTGGTCTTCGGCATTCCAGGAGACTCCATCACGGCAGTCGTGATCGGCGTGCTCTACATGAAGGGCATGAACCCGGGGCCGGCCATCTTCCTGGATGGCGGGCAGATGGTCTACGCGCTCTTCACGGTGTTCTTCGTCGCCAACCTGGTGATGTTGCCCATCGGTTACCTGGCCATCCGCGCCGGCAAGGGCTTCGTGGCCACGCCGCCGCGCGTGGTCATGCCGGTGGTGCTGGCCTTCTGCATCGTCGGCGCCTATTCCATCAACAACTCGTCGGTGGACATCGTGCTGATGCTGATCGCGGGCGTCGCGGCCTATGGCCTGGCGCATGCGGGCTTCCCGGTGGCGCCCATCATCCTGGGCCTGGTGCTGGGCGGCCTGCTGGAGAAGAGCTTCATGACCTCCATGATGCGCAGCGACGGCAACCTGCTGGAGTTCTTCTCGCGCCCCATCAGCGCGGGCCTGGGCATCCTGGTCATCGCCATCTGGGTGCTGCCGCCGGTCATCCGGCTGTTCCACAAGCGGCCGGCCAAGGCCGCGTAAGCGCCACGACGGCCGAAAAAAAACCGGGCATCCCCGATCGGGGATGCCCGGTTTTTCATTTTCCGCCAGGCGCTCAGCGCTTGGCGGGCGGCTCCACGACGTTGCGCGGTTCGCCGCGCCAGGCGGCTTCCACGTTGTCGATCAGCTGGTCGGCCAGGCCCTGGATGGCCTCCTGGCTCGCCCAGGCCACGTGCGGCGTCAGGATGAAGTTGGGCAGCGACTGCAACGCCATGAAGGGATGATCCTTCGCGGGCGGCTCCTCGATCGTCACGTCGAAGCCCGCGCCGGCGATGGTGCCTGCGCGCAACGCGTCCGCCAGCGCCGCTTCGTCCACCAGGCCGCCGCGCGCGGTGTTGATCAGCAGCGCATGGCGCTTCATCTGCGCGAACTCGGGGGCGGAGATCATGTTGCGGGTCGTGGGCAGCAGCGGGGCGTGCAGCGTGATCACGTCGCTCTGGCGCAGCACTTCCTCAAACGGCGTGTACAGCGGGCCCATGCCGGTCGAGCCCTTGTGCGCGGCGAACAGCACCTTCATGCCGAAGGCCTCGCCCAGCTTCGCCACCGAGCGGCCCAGCGCGCCGTCGCCGATGATGCCCAGCGTGGAATTGGCCAGGTCATGGATGGGGAAGTCGAAATAGCAGAACTGGCCGCTTTCCTGCCAGCGGCCACGGGCGACCGAGTCGCGATAGGCCAGCAGGCTGCGGCGCAGCGCCAGCATCAGCGCGAAGGTGTGCTCCGGCACCGTGTGGGTGGCGTAGCCGCGGATGTTCGTCACCACGATGCCGCGTTCCTTGCAGGCGGCAACATCCACCACGTCGGTGCCGGTGGCGGCCACCGCCACCACGCGCAGCCGGGGCGCGGCGGCAATCGCTTCGCGCGTCAGCTTCACCTTGTTCAGGATCACCACGTCGGCGTCCTTGATGCGGGCGGCAACCTCGTCCGGCTTCGTCTGGCCGTGGCTTTCGAGATCGTGGGGGAAGTTCGGCGTGCGCACCGTGATCTGCGGGGGCAGGGTGTCGCGGTCGAGTATCACGACGCGCGCCTTCGCTTGGCTCATTGCTGTGTCTCCGTATGAGGGGCGCGGCCGGCAGGCAGCGCCGCGGCCCCGGCCGCGCGGCAGGCGCGCGGCCGGGGCCGTGACGGTATCGTAACGAGCTTCGGCCGCGCACGCACGGCGCAGTGCCGCAATTGGCGTGGCGCCGTACGATCAGGCGGGACCGGCCAGGCCGGTTTCAGCGGCCCGCGAAATCTCCTTCACCCAGGTCGATGGGACCATCGGTGGGCACCCACTTTGCCTGCTTCGCGACATCCTCGATGTCCGAGCGCGCCGTCTCGAAGGCCTTGAGCAGTTCGCTGCCCGAGCCGTCCGCCGCGCCATAACGCTGGCGCAGCACGTCGCCGGATATCTCGAATTGGCGCGGCACGCCGCCGGTTTCCAGCGTGAAGACCACATCGTCCTCGCGCACGTGCGCCTGTGTCTGCTTGGCAAAGCTACCCATGTTCCGCTCCTTCGTCAGGTGAGGCGAGCCGCGCAGCGCGCGGCTCCCGGGCGTGTCCCGCAAGAGGCGGGACACCGTGGCCGCGCATGGCGTGGTGCCGTGCACGGGCGTTCCATCCTACCCAAATGGGCGAGACCATGCAGTAACGATAGGCTGCACCCGGCTGGCCGTGTGCGGCGCAAGGACGAAAAAAAGCCCGGCAACATTGCCGGGCTTTCTCTTTCCTGCGCAAGGCAGGGGATCAGTCATTGCGGCTGGTCACTTCCAGCAGGTGATAGCCGAACTGGGTCTTGACCGGACCTTGCACGACATTCACGGGGGCGCTGAAGACGACTTCGTCGAATTCACGGACCATCTGGCCGCGGCCGAAGGTGCCCAGGTTGCCGCCGTCGCGGCTGGAGGGGCAGCTCGAGTTTTCGCGAGCGACTTGGCCGAAGTCGGCGCCGTTTTCGATGGCGGCCTTCAGTTCGTTGCACTTGGCTTCGGTCGAAACCAGGATGTGGCGGGCGGATGCGGTTGCCATGGCGGGCTCCTTGATAGTCAATCCAGAAGCGTACCGGATTTAGGGAAGGCGTGCCTGCAAGCGCCATGCTAAGGTTGCGCCACCCTACAGCCGCCGCCTGCCATGTCCCCAGATACGCCCCCCGCCGAGTTTCCCGTCCGCTATTGGCAGCGTCCCGCGCAGCGGGCGTTCCTGGCCGCGCTGGGCGGCGTATTGCTGGGAGCGCTCGTGTCCTTGGGGCTGTACGCCGTCGTCGCCGGCTTCACGCCGTTCAAGCGCGAATTCGTGTCGGGCATGGGCCTGTTCGGCCTGCCTTTCTTCATGGGCGCGGCCACCGTCTGCCTGAGTCCGCCCGCGGCGCAGGCCCGCTGGGGCTATCGCATCCTGGCGCCCTGGGTGTCGGTGCTGATCGTCTTCCTCGGGCTCGTCATCGTCGCGCTCGAAACCCTCATCTGCCTCGTCATGCTGGCGCCGGTGCTGTTTCCCGCCGCGTCCCTGGGCGGCGTCCTGGCTGGCTGGCTGCTCACGCGCTGGCGCCAGCGTGCGGCGCAGCGCGCCACGCTGGCTTCGGTGCTGTTGCTGCCCATCCTGCTGGGGCCGCTGGAACCGATGGTGGTGCCCACGCAGGTCGAGCACGTCACGGTGTCCGACCGCATCGTCATTGCGGCCGCGCCCGGCGCCGTCTGGGCCACGCTGGTGCAGGTGCCCGACATCCGCGACAGCGAATTGCAACCCAGCTTCTCGCATGCCATCGGCTTGCCGCGCCCGCGTGCGGCGCTCATGACCGGGCAGGGCGTGGGCGCGGTGCGCGACCTTTATTGGGAAGACGGCGTGCGCTTCCGCGAGCACGTCACCGCCTGGGAGCCTGGCCGGCTGCTGGCCTACGACGTGGATGTTTCGCCCGCACGCGACACCCTGAAGAAGCTCGACCCGCACGTGGTCATCGGCGACCGCTATTTCGACGTGCTGCGTGGCCGCTATGACCTGCGCGCGCTCCCCGATGGCAGCACCGAGTTGTCCTTGTCCACCACGTACCGCATCAGCACGCGGGTGAACGGCTATGGCAAGTTCTGGGCCGATCGCACGCTGCACGATTTCCATGGCGTGGTGCTGGACCTGCTGCGTGACCGCGTGCAGGCCGGGCCCGTCACGGCGGCGCGGGGCTGAACCTGAGCCCAGGCTTGGTTTTCCATAATTTACCCAATTTGGGTAAAATGGCCAAAACCTCTGATGTGTGGGAGCCCCTCATGGCCAATCCCCTGATGTCGTCCCCCAAGGACAAGCGTCACCTGACCCAGACCCTGCCCAGTGTTTCCGCCTCGAAGATGGTGGGGGCCATGCAGCAGGTCACGAACACCGTCATGACGCACGGCGCGGTGGTGGTCACGCGCCACGACCAGCCCAGCATGGTGCTGCTGTCGGTCGACCGTTATCTCGAACTGGAGCAGGCGGCGGCGCCCAACCTGGATGCCCTGACCCAACGCTTCGACGATCTCTATGCCGGCATGCAGGGCGACGTCGCGGCCCGCGCCATGGAAGACGCCTTCGCATCGAGTCCCGCGCAACTGGGCCAGGCCGCCGTGCATGCGGTGAAGTAAGTGCCGGCACGCATCTTCGTGCTGGCCGGCGTGAACGGCGCGGGCAAGAGCAGCATCGGCGGCGCCGCGCTGGCCAGCCAGCACGTGCCCTATTTCAATCCTGATCTCGCCGCCCGCGACTTGCGGGATGCCAATGCCGGCCTGGATGTCGGCGCGGCCAATGCCCACGCCTGGGAACTGGGCCGCAAGGGCCTGGAGCGGGCGCTGCGTGAAGGCGGCAACTTCGCCTTCGAGACCACGCTGGGCGCCAACACCTTGCCCAACATGCTGATGGCCGGCGCGCGCGAGGGTGCGCAGATCCACGTCTGGTATGCGGGGCTGGCCTCGCCGGAACTGCATCTGCAACGGGTGCGCGAACGCGTGCTGTCAGGCGGCCACGACATTCCCGAAGACAAGATCCGTGCGCGCTACGAAAGCAGCCGCGCCAACCTCATCCGCCTGCTGCCGTGGCTGGCCAGCCTGCGTGTCTATGACAACAGCCGGCAGGCCGATCCCAAGGCGGGCTTGCGGCCCGAGCCGGTGCTGCTGCTGCATTGCGTGCGGGGGCGCATCGCGCAGCATGCCGCCCTGGCGGATGTCCCGCGCTGGGCCAAGCCGATACTGGCCGCCGCCCTGGACCTGCACGGCGCCTTGCATTGAGTCGCGCCGTGCGCGCAGGGGTCAATGCGCCTGCTTGCGCAGCCGCCGCCACCCGATCACCACGCCGCTGACCGACACCACGATGCCGCCCAGGCTGAGCAGCAGGATGACGCCATCGCGCGGGGCGGACCAGGCCAGCAGTTGCGGCGTGTCCCAGCTGTGCAGGAAATAGAACAGCCAGCGGCTGGCGCGCTGCGACGCGGCCAGGCTCGTGGCGATCTCGCCGGTTTGCAGGTCGACATAGACACGCGTGTGGTCCGGGTCGGCGAAGTCCATGCGCAAGGCGGGCAGCCCGCGCACCAGGCCTCCGTTCATCGCTTCGGCGTGGCGTGCGTAGTAATAGGCGTCGTAGTCCGTCAGTACGGCGTGCGCGGTGACTGGCGCGGCGAACAGCCGCTGCGCGGCGTCCAGCACGGTCTGCGCGTCCCAGTCCTGGAAGACCTGCAGGCCGGAAGCGGATGCGCGGACCAGGCGGGTGCCTGTCCGTGCATCCTGCGCCAGCACATACGGCGTGCCGTCCAGCCAGCGCCATTGCAGTTCGACGGCCTGGAAACCCGAGGCCTGCAGCGTGCCCAGCACCGCCGCGGGCGCCAGCGCATCGGGGGCCGCCCGTCCTGCGGCTTGATACGCGGCCACGTCGGGCCGTCCATGCGCGGGGCCGAACATGCCCAGCGGGTTCATCGACATCAGCCCGCTGAAGATCCACGTGCACACGAACACGCCGAAGACGAGTCCCACGACGTGATGCCAGTGCATCCAGCCCTCGCGGTAGGGCGAGCGCGAGCCTGATTTGTAGCGGCCCTGGAAGCGCCAGCGCCAGATGCCCACGAGCATGCCAGCCAACGCACTGACGGTGCAAAGGGCCGACAGCCCGATCACGATCCACGACCACACCGGGTCGACCGACTGCGCCCGGAACATGTACAGCCAGTGCAGCCAGGCGCCTGCGTAGTTCCAGCGCTGTTGCCAGAGCGGCGCGTCCATCACCACCTCGCCCGTGGCGGACGAGACGTACAGCGTGGTGGGGGCATCGCCTGCCAAGTCCACGCGATGCAGCGGCCGGTGCGCGTTCAGGCCGCGTGAGTGCGTCCAGCGGTCTTCCTGAAGCTCGCCGGCATGGTGCGCCGTCATGCCGGGGGCGAAAGCGTGTGCCGCTGCCACGGCGGCGGCAGGTGTGAGCGCGGGCGGTGCGTCGCCTGTACGGGCCGCCCGCGCGGGCAGGCCCGGCGCGCCCCGAACCACGTAGTGCGGTTCGCCACGCAGCGTCGTCAAGGCCAGGACGGCGCCTGGCGCGCGGGCCGCCTCGGCCAGCGCGGGCGGCGCGGCCAGGCAACAGTCCGCCGCCAGCGCGGGCAGGGGCGCCAGCCTTTCGGCGGGCGTGAGCTTGGGATAGCCCACGAACAGCATCACCATGCCGCTCACGAACCACAGCGCCATCAGCAGGCAGCCGGCGATCCCGGTCCAGCGATGCACCAGGAAGACCAGCCGTTTCGCGCGTGCTCCCATGCCGGCCTCAGAAGCGATGGTTCAGCGTCAGCTCGAACCGCCGCCCCGGCCCGTACAGCCATTGCGTGCCCGAGTAATAGGCGGTCGTGAAGTACGCCCGGTCGAACACGTTGTAGCCGCGCGCGGTCAGCGTGGTGTCGGCCGTCATGTCCCAGCGCAGCGCCAGGTCCGTCGTGGCATACGCAGGCAGCTCCAGCGTGTTGGCGTTGTCGGCATAGCGCTTGCCCACGTAGCGCACGCCGCCCATCGCCGTCCAGCCGGGCTGGAAGTTCCAGCTCAGCCACACATTGGCCAGGCGTTCGGGCACGTTGGTGGGCACATTGCCCTTGCGCGACACCGCCACGCCCCCGGCGCTCTCCGTGAAGTCGTCGTATTGCGCGCGCAGCACGGTGGCGTTGGCTTCCAGCTTCCAGCCTGGCGCGAACGCCAGCGCCAGCGAGGCTTCCAGGCCGCGCGACGACTGCTCGCCCACCTGCACCCGCAGGCTGGGATCGTTCGGGTCGCGTGCCAGCAGGTTGTCCTTGCGGATGTGATACGCGGCCAGCGTCCATTCGCCGCGCTGCCGCCAGAACGACTGTTTCAGGCCGACCTCCACCTGCCTGCCCCTGGACATCTCGAAGACGCTGTTGGCGGGGCTGATCATCAGCAGTCCGCCCACCGGGTCGGCGGCCTCGGAATACTGCGCATACACCGACAGATCGGGGCTCAGCGCATAGACCGTGCCAAGCCGCCAGCCGATGTCGGAATAGCTGCGATCCGCGCTGCGCGCATTCGCGATCAGGTCCTGGCGCGTCAGGCGGGCATGGTCGTAGCGCAGCCCGCCGATGACGGACCAGGCATCGGTCAAGGCCAGGCGGTCTTCGGCGAAGAGCGAGAACTGCTCGACCTCGTTGCGGTAGCGCGGCAGGAAGGGCACGTCGCTGTCGTAGTAGCCAGGATCCGGGTGGTAGAGATCCACCGGACCGGAGTTGCCTGTATAGGTGTTGTTGGTGTGCTTGAAGCGGCTGCGGTTGATGTCGAAGCCAACGGACACCTGGTTGGCCATGCCCGCCAGCCTGCCTTGGAATGCGGCGTCCGCGGTGAGGCCGGTCTGCGCCTGGTCATGGCGGATCTGGGTGTCGCGGCCACGGTCCACCATCGCGGTCGCGGGGTTGTAGGTGTAGGTATCGGAGTTGCGCCAGTCCCGCTTGCTGTCGATGCGGTACAGCTTGGCGCGCACCGTCGTGGCGTCGTTGGGCGTCCAGGTCGCGGCCAGTTCCGTCCACTGGTCACGAAAGCGGATGAAGGTGTCGCGGACGTCGTAGTTCTTCTCGCGCAAAGCCTCGAGCTGGCGGCCTTCCACCAAGGGCACCCCGAAATAAGCCATCGGCCGCTGGTAGCCCGTGCTGTGGCTGAACTTCAGGCTCAGGTCGGGCGTAGCCTCCCACTGCAAGGCGCCCGAGAACGTCGCGTTCTTGCTGTCGCCGCGGTCCACCCAGCCGTCGCTGCGGTCGCCGCTCAGGTCCAGCCGGTACGACAGCGTGTCGCTGATCGCGCCGCCGCTGCCCAGGCCCAGCCGGGCGGTGTCGTCGGTGCCGACGGTGGCTTGCACTTCATTGCGGATGGGGCCGCGCGTGGGCTTCCTGGGCACCACGTTCACCACGCCGCCAATGGCGCCGTCGCCGTAGATCACCGAGGCGGGGCCACGCAGCACGTCGATGCGCTCCACCGACCAGGTGTCGAAGGGAAATGTCACGCCCACGCCACCGTATTGGCGCGTGCCGTCGTACAGCCGCATGACCGACGCCGAGCCCATGAAGCCGCGCGTGGACAGTTCGCTGAAGCCGTTGCCCGGATGCGGCGAGGCGCTGATGCCGCCGGCGCGCGTGATGGCGTCGGTCACGCTGGCGTCGCCACGCGCTTCCAGCGCGTCGCGCGTCAGGATGTCGAGGCTGGCCGGCGTTTCGCGTGGCGTCAGCCCCAGGTTCGTGCCGGCGGCGGCGGGCGCGTCCAGGGTGCCGACGGCATCGCTGGTGACGACGATGGGCGCCAGCGTGGGGGCTTGTTGGGCCTGGGCGGGCAGGGTCGCCAGGGCCAGGGCGAAAGGGGCGAGGGCAAGCGGCGCCATCGCGGCGCGTTGCCCGACGCGGGCGCGGCGCGGGGCCGCACAAGCGTGCAGGGACATGGAAGGTCCTGAATGATGGCAAAGCCAGGCGCATGCCCTTCGTGCCGCGTTCGTGCGGCGAAAAGCTCAGGAGGAAAAGGGCGTGGCCAGGCCTGCGGGATCTGTCGGAAAGGCGCGTTCGTCCTGTGTCAGGACGAACGGCGCCAAGGCGCAGGCATTCAGGCGGTCAGGGGCGGCGCGCGCGCGGGGGCGCGTTGCCAGGCGGGGGCGCCACGCGGCGCGGGTGTCTCGCGTGCGGCTGCCAGCGGCATTGCCGTGGCCGCGCGTGTGGCGACCGGGCTGGGCAGGGTGGTGTCTGGGGGCGTCGCGGGGTGCAGGCACAGCAGGCACTGCGCGGTGCTGGACAGCGACACCAGGCCATCGCCCTGTTCGCCGCCGGTGTCCAGTTCCAGCTGGACCATTTCGTGGCCCGTGGGGCCGCACAGTTCCACCCAGACCTTGCGGGCTTCGGGCGACACGCCGCCCGCCAGCACCAGCGAGGGCACCAGCGTCGCGTACAGAAAGGCAAGAAGGACCAGCCAGCACGTGTTGCGCCGTACCGGAAGACTCAAGCGCATGGCGACGAAGGGAAGGAGTGGCGCGGCCGCAAGGCCATGGTTTGGAACTGCGCCGCAGTGTAGCATCGGGGTTCCGCCCCACCCCTTGACCTGACGCAGATGTCCAAGCCGCCCCGTCCCGACAGCGCTCCCGACTTCACGCACCGTGGCTGGCAGGTCTGCCTGGACGTCACGCCCGCGCCGTCGGAATCCGACTCCGGCGTCTATCTCTGCACGGCCTGGTACCGACCCGGCGCAGGGGCGCCGTGGCAGGTCCTGGAGCGCCGGCACCAGAGCCTGCATTTTTCGCTGGAGGCGGCGCGCGAGGGGGCGCAGGCCCGGCTGCGCGCCCGCCTGGAGAAGCTCGCCAGCTAGTCGTTGCGGTTGAGCAGCCGGTAAACGACGCCGCCCAGCACGCCGCCCAACAAGGGGGCGACCCAGAACAGCCACAACTGGCCCAGCGCGTTCTCACCCGCGAAGACCGCCACCGCCGTCGAGCGCGCCGGGTTCACCGACGTATTGGTCACCGGGATGCTGATCAGGTGGATCAGCGTCAGGGCCAGGCCGATCGCGATCGGCGCGAAGCCGGCCGCGGCATTCCTGTGCGTGGCGCCCATGATGACCAGCAGGAATACCGCGGTCAGCACGACCTCGGCCAGGAACGCCGCGCCCAGCGTGTAGCCGCCCGGGGAAAATGCGCCGTAGCCGTTGGACGCGAAGGCGCCCGCGGCGCCCGGGTCGATGGCGAAGCCGGCCTTGCCGCTGGCCACGCCGTACAGCACCAGCGCCGCAAGCAGGCCGCCGAGTACCTGCGCCACGATATAGGGCAGCAATCCGCTCGACGGGAAGCGTCCGCCGGCCCACAGGCCCAGGCTGACGGCCGGATTGAAGTGCCCGCCCGAGATATGCCCGAGGGCATACGCGCCTGTCAGCACCGTCAGGCCGAAGGCCAGCGCCACGCCCGCATACCCGATGCCGAACGGGTACCCCGCGGCATCCGCCACGTGGGCGGCCAGCACGGCGCTGCCGCAACCGCCCAGTACCAGCCAGAACGTGCCAAGACATTCGGCTACGCATTTCCTTCCCATGTCCATGGGGCAATCCTCCTGGTAGGCCCGGACGGGGTCACCGCCAGGCGTTGAATCAAGTGCTTACAGCGCTGCGATTCTATTGACGGGAGGTAACGCTTTGGAAAACATGTGCAAGCAAATGCTGCGCTGCGGCGTCGGGTGTGGGCAGGGGACCGCCCCGGGGCGCAGGGGCGGTAACGATGTTGCGCGAACGGTGCCCAGCGTGTGCGTGCTTGCGCGGGGACGGCGGATCAGCGGCAGAACCGCGCCACCGCCGACGCATCGCTCACATAGCGGTTGCTGTTGCCCTGCACGGCCTTGATGCGACGGTCGCGCTGGCGTTCCCAGTCGCTGACGGGATAGGTCCTGGCCCAGACGCAGTACAGCTTGCGCTCCTGGGCGCTCATGTTCAGGCGATAGGTCTCGACCATGTAGAAGGTCGAGCGCGCGATGGCGCCACGCGCATGCTGCGGCGGCTGGGCGCGGCGGCCCTTGAAATCCACCACCATCTGGCACTGGCCATACATGGTCGGCTCGCGCTCCCACACGGTGTAGCGGAAGTTGCCTCGGTCGTTGTTCACTTCGCCCACTGCCGGCACCAGGTTGTGGAGATCGCCTTCGGCCTTGCGGAACAGCGCGTCCTGCTTGCTGCATTGCTTGCGGCCGCCGTTCTGCCAGCACTGCCGTTGATGGCCGATGGCCCAGGCCGGCACGATGTGTTCCCACTCGATGCGGCCGGCGCGGTTCGCGTCCTTGCGGACCTTGTAGCCGCAGGCCCGCAGGTCGACTTTCTTGTCCGCATAGGGGCAGCCGCAATAGAAGTCCTTGCCGGACGTGCCATAGACACGGGGCATGACCTGCTTGGCACGCTGGAAGTCGCGATGGCCTACGTCCTTGGCGCGGGTGACCAGGGCGTCGGCGTGGGAGAGGGGAGAAAGAAGGAAGGCAAGGAGCAGGACAAAAGCAGCACGGTTCATCGGCGGGGAGTGTACACAGCGCGGGAGCCGCCATCGCGGCGCGGTCACCGTAAACGCTGGTTTCCGCGCTACTGCATGAACCACGGCACGTCGAAGTTCGCGCTGCTTTCGCCAAGCGCATAGTAGTTGCACGAGTTGTCCTCGTCGGGGTCGCGACCGCAGCGGTTGTATTGGGTAATCGTCCGGACTTCGGCAATCTCCCAGGGTTCTCCATCGGCTTTGCGCGTCAGCACATATTTGAATGCGGCGCCGGCCTGCTTGGCTTCCTTCTCGTAGTCTGTCATCTGATGGCCCGGCGTGGGTGGTGTGCTGTTACGCACCAGGGCAAAAACGATGGCACGCGTCTCAGAAGGATGCTGCACCTTGCCGATCTCCCGGTCGAACGTGGTCTGCTCACAGCGCGGGGCGAGGAACCTGGAAATCATGGGCCCGGCCAGCGTGCGGGTGCCGGAGGCGACCTCCTTGTAGATGGCATTCGTTTCCTTGCAAGTCACGGCATTCAGACGGAATTGCTCGTCGCGTAATCTCCACCACGACTTGACGGCATTCTCCGGCGTGTCCTGCACGACTTCGATTGGCTGTGTGGCGGCCTGCATGCGCGTCCAGGGCGTTTCTTCCTTCTGGCAGCCGGCCAGGACCAATGCTGCCAGCGTGGCGGCAGCAATGGCTGTCCGAGTGGGGGGCGTCTTCTTCAAGCGAGACTCCGTGTCGGTTGACGAAGCTGTTCGGGCCGTTCTTTGCAAGCGAGCGTGCGGTGGGCCTACAGCTCGCCCACCTTGAACATCCCCACCCTGCCATCGGGAAGAATCCGCGCAGGCACGCCCTTGATGTCGAACAGCGTCATCAACCAGCTGGTGTCACGCGCATCCTTCGTGCACGACGACGCGGCCTTCGCGGGCGCTTCCTTGCGCAGGATGGCCGCCTTCCAGGCGGAGGCGGCATCGGCGCTGCACCAGATATCCCGGGCCAGCGCCATGGGGCCGGGCTGGTTGTGCTGCAGCGAGGTCGGGAAGACGTAGACCTTGGCGTTCACCGCGCTGGCGTCCAGCTCCTGCTCCAGCTTGCGGCAATAGGGGCAGTCGTAGGCCGTGACCAGGATGGCGCCCTTGCCGCCCTGGCCGTATTGATAGGGGATGGCGCGGCCGGTGTCGATGCGCGACGCCATGTCGCGCCGCAAGGCCTGCACTTGCGCGGCAGGCAAGGGATTGCCGCTGGCGACGTCGAGCCAGCCGCTGCCGCCGTTCTTCATCTTCGTGATCTTGGCGTCGGTGAAGAGGGGCGCGTATTTACCGGCCGGATCGACGATCGCATAGATGCCGGGCACCACGGTCTGGCGCGCGACGCGGCCCTTGGCCATGTTGCCATAGGGCCCTTTCTTGAAGGCTGCCAGCACCTGGCTTTCATCGGAAGAGGCGCGCAGCGCGGGCCAGGCTTGTGCGTGGACGGCGGGCGCCCACAGGCCCGCGGACAGGATGACCAGAATGGCGCCCATGATGAATCCCGCCCACCGCTCGTGCTGCTGCATGCCTTCCTCTCCGGCTGATTGTCGATCGGTGGGAATCATAGCGACGGCGCTGGCGGGGCGCGGCAAATGTAGTGAGCTGTTACGACATTCCCGTGGGTGCGCCCCTTGTCGCCCGTTGTCCTTAAAATCGCGCCTTGTCATGTGGAGAGAGAATTCCATGCCGGCCCTGCTCCGGACGTTTGCCTTGAGGGCGGTCCTTGCCGCCTCCTGCCTTGCCGGTACGCCCGTGTCCGCCAGCGACGGCCAGGTCCTGTTGCCCCTGTCGCCCGAGCCCGGCGTTTCCGCCCGGATCGAGAAACAAGGCCCGGACTATGTGTTGATCCAGCCGGACGAGGCCCGCCTGCCGCTCCTGTCGGAGGACGACGTCGAGGAGGGCGCGGGGCCGGACTTCGATGCGCTGGATTACGACTTCGACGGCCATCCGGACGTCTCGCTCAGCCTGCGCGCGGGCATGGTCAACCTTGCGTACGTCATCTGGCGCTACGACCCGGGCGCCAAGGCCTATGTGCCGTTCGAGGTGCCCGAGTCCATCCAGGAACGGCAGAACTGCAAGGGACTCTGGCACGTGGAGCGCCTGGTCGAGCGCAGGACGCTGCGCAGCAGTTGCCGGGGCGGGCCGCGCTGGCATGCCGACCTCCTGCGGGTCGAGCCCGACGGCGTGATGTGGCTGGCCGGCCAGACGCGCGAGCCAGAGGAAACGTTCCAGTGGCCTTATTTCGGCAAGCCCGCGCTGGGCGTCATGTACGACCGGCAGGGCACGGTGCTGTCCGAGGCCGTCCTGCCATCCGGGGACGGCGGTGCGCCGGCGCAGTGGGAGGTGCCGGTGCCGCGCCTTGCGCTCTATTCGGCGCCCGATGAACAGGCCGTCACGAAGGGCTACCTGGTCGAAGGGGACAGGACCTCCCTGCTGGCGTTCCGGGGAGAGGCATGGATGCAGATCGGCTATGAAGGCAAGGCCGGCCGGATCGTGCGCTGGGTGTCACTGAAGGACGCCTACGACCTGGCGCGCCGCTACGACGCGGCGGCCGCGCCCTCGGCGCCCCTCGCGCTTTGGGCGATGGACTATCGCGACGTCGTCGACGATCCCGACTATTACCGCAACCTTTTCACGCTGTCGCTGGATCACAAGGGCGAGTCGGACATCGACATCCACGGCGGCGAGATCCACCTGATATTCACCGGCGCGGACGGCGCCAGCACCGTGCACAAGCTCTATGACCTCTCCACCCTTTCCCTGAAGCCCGGGGAAACGCGCACGCTGGACGACAACCCCATCGAAAGGCATGGCGAGGGTTATGTCATTTTCCATGCGACCCAGGAGGACGAGGCGTATGTGCCCTTTTTCCCGCCAGGGCTCGCGCCCGGGCGTTACCGCATCCGGCCCGTGCTGACCGCGCCCAGCCTGCCCGGCCCGGTCTACGCCCGGGACCCCATCGAGATCGATTATCCGCCTCGGCTGCCCGGGACCTCCGAATGACTGCCACGCCCATCCCCTACCGGCGCTATCTTGCCGGCCTCGTCCTGTCATGCCTGCTAGCCGGCTGGCTTGCGCTGCTGGGCGTGGTCGCGGTCACCACCCCCAACCTTGGCTGGGGCGCCGTCGCGCTGATCACGGGCGCGATCTGGGTGGGCGTGCCGCTCGCCATCCTCCTGCTGATCGCCTGGGTCGTCTACCTGGCGCGCGACCGCGGCCGGACGCCGGGCCGCATCCATGCACTGCTGTTCCTGCCCACCCTGGCGGCGCTGTCCATCGTGCCGCTAGCCGACGCCCTGCAACGCAACCGGCATAGCCAGTTCGACGCCGCCCACGGCCCCATCGCGGAGACGCACATCAATCTGGCCGGGGTCGATCTGTGGCTGGACACGCGCCCCTATGCCAGCACGTCTTCCGGCGGCGGGCCGTCCCTGCCGATGTCGCCGCGGGAGCCGGGACGGTTCAGCACCTTCACGCGCTATCCCGATCCGGCCTTCATCGCGTCGGGCGAGTTCCCCTATGACGGCGCGCGCCTGAAGGACGGCATCGACCGCTACACGTATCGGTCAGCGGGCGGCGCGCCCGGCGCCTCGCTGCCGCTGGCCCGCCACCCCGTCCCGGACCTGGCGCCGCTGGTCCCGATCCTGGGCCGGCAGGAAACGCCCCGGCTGGCGTACCTGTATTTCCACTATCCGGACCGCGTGGATGCCGTGCCCGTGCTGCGGCACCTGTCGGGCATGACGGAACAGATCCTGGAGGAGAAGCGGGTGCAGGGGCTGGTGCTGTTCATGGCACAGGCGTATGCCGGCAGCGCCATCGCCAGGCTGGAAATCAATGGCCAGACATTGGACCTTGGCGAACGCGCCATCCCGCCGCAGCCGCCGCTTCCGGCAGCGTGCCGGGACTATCCCCGGCGCCTGGGCGGCGCCTTCGTCGACATCGACCAACCGCTCTCGCTGCGCTGGCAGACCGTGGACGCCCCGGACGCCTGGCAGACGGCGTCATTGCGCGTGCCCGATTTCCGGGACCCCGCCCCCATGCGTGGGCAGTCGACCCTGCAACGCGTGATGCTTTATTTCCTGCCGGACGGGACCGTCGCGGGCGAGCGTTTCGTGCAGGTCGATGAAACCCGCGAAAGGCGCGCGCTCAGGGCCACCGGCATGCCGCCCGACGCCGGTCCGCATGCGGCTTGCGGCAGTGCGTATTCGGGCTACAACCCGGAAACGGTGAGATTGCTGGAGTAGCGAGCCAGGGCTGGGGTCGCGGGCGTCCGGAAGGGTGTGGGCAAGGTTGACGCGGTCCAGGCCGCCGGTGTGGTTCGGTGCCAAAGCCTGTGCTACGGTTGGCGCGTTACAGTCCCATTTTTCTTGGGAGACAAGGTGCCATGCTTTCGACGTTGGTATATCGCAGCCGCGCCAGCGCGCAACTGACCGAAGAAGGTATTCACCAACTGCTGGGTGCCGCCCGATTGCGCAACAAGTCGATCGGGGTCACCGGCGTCCTGCTGTTCGACGGCGTCCATTTCGTTCAATTGCTCGAGGGTCCCGAGCGCGCGCTGGACGGGCTGTTCGACGTCATCCGGCAGGACCGTCGCCATCATCACGTGGTGCAGTTGCTGCGCGATTACGCACCCTTGCGTCGCTTCGAGGGCGACGAGATGCTCATGGTCGATCTCAGGGGCCATGGCGCCGAAGAGGCCTCCGCGGCCATCCTGAATCAGTTGAAAGAGCAGGTGGATCCCACCCTCAGCGACGACCGCGTGTTGAAGATCCTGTTGCTGCACGCAGGGCCAGGCGGGGCCGCCCTGATGGCCGAGAGTGACCTGGCGTCGGAGTGGCGTTGCGTTGCACAGCCCGCGCCCGCAGGCACCGGAGAACACCTGCTGCTGGGTCAGCCTTACCAGTTCGCATTGCAGCCCATCGTCGACGCGTTGCGCCGTGAAGTCACGTCCTTCGAGTGCCTGCTTCGCAGCAGCACGGGTGGCTCGCCCGAGCAGCTCTTCGACTCAATGACGCCTGAACAACGCTATGTGGCCGACCTGGAATCCAAGGCGTTCGCATTTCAATTGGCCTCCCGATTGAAGATCGAGGATGCCAAGGTGTCGGTGAATCTGTTCCCCATGTCCCTGATCGGCGTGCCGAACGCGGTGGACCGTCTGCTGGGCCAGATTTCAGCCAGTGGCCTGCGTCCCAGCCAGGTCATCGTGGAGGTGACCGAACAGGAGGCCATCTCGCGCCTGGACGCGTTCGGAGCCGCCATCAAGCAGCTGCGCAAGGCAGGCATCGGCGTGGCCATCGACGACTTCGGCGCGGGGTTCGCAGGGCTTTCCCTGCTGGCCGAGTTCCAGCCTGACAAGCTGAAGATAGACCGGAAGATTCTGCAGAACATCCATCTGGATGGCTCCCGCCAGGCGATCGTGCGGGCCATCGTCCAGGCGTGCACGGCCATGGGCATCACGCCGGTGGCGGAAGGGGTGGAGACGCTGGAGGAGTTCTGCTGGCTGAGTGCCGCGGGCGTCCAGCGGTTCCAGGGGTATCTGTTTGCTAGGCCGGCGTTGAATTCGATTCCTGTGGTGAGTTGGCCGGAGCGGGTGCGGGAGTAGTCTTGGGCGCGATTTGCTGAGAAGGCCTCCCACTTTTAGCCATAAAAAGCCCGAGGGAGGTCGTGGTGAATCTTGGTGTTTGGCCCGCTGGGCCTGATTGCAGCCGCGGGCCTGGGGCCGACAGCGGGTGAGGGGGGCATCAGGCCTGGAACCCATCTCGTACGTGGGGTTGCACTGTGCTGGAAGGCTAGGACGCGGTGCACGCCGGGGGGCAAGTACTGCCCAAACTGGCAGGCCAGGCCAGGCCAGGCCGAGGCAGCAGACATACGCACCTATCTGGCTCGCTGCCGCGCCGAGTCCATCCTGAACAACTGGAAGACCGCCCGCCTCAAGGGTGTGAATCAGCTGAGCATGGTGGTGCTGGCCGAAACCTTCATTGATACGCAAGACGAGTTCTCGGCCGAGGAGAAGGTGCAGGTATCGCGTGATTGATCTGGTGGGCGGCGCCTATAGGTGCCTGGCTGGGACCGGGCGGTTATCTCGCGTAGCTGTCGTCGGTTAGGCAGGGGCGGAGTTGCATGAAAAATCGACGGCGGATCAGCAGGTGTGTTACACGATCTGTTCCTAGAGGAGAGTGCTATGGGCGAATGGCCAGAGTATTTCGAAGACTTCCCTGAAGAGAATCCAGCAAACCAGATTTCCCCGGCTGAAAAGCGGCTAAGTGTGCTCAAAGAGAAGGTTGTTCGCGAATCTCGAGAGTTGCAGGACGAGATGTTCCGGATGCGGGATCAAGCGCGCGCGGATGCGGCTAAGAAGTCGGGATAGTTGGCCACAAGCATAGGCGGAACAGCGTGTGAAGGCGGAACGTGCTGCGGAACACCCGCCCCTCTTTGGAAGGGCGGGTGTTCGGAAAGCCGCGTATTTGCTGTGGTGCCCGAGGCCGGAGTCGAATGAGGCGAATTTTAACGTAGCTTGAAATGGGTAAAACTAGTTTAAAATCAGTGGGTTAGCGTATTTTTCCTGAATTGGTGATGACTGGTCACTGTACCTGTACTGTACCTAAATTTCGGTCAGTACATCTGCGAGGCTATACACGCATTGCAAACTTGTCGGGGGCTACTAGTCTTGGGAAGGACCTAACAAAACTAGAAAAGTACACCTTGATCCTTCTTGGATCTGAAGTATTGGCAAGGAATGTCATACAGCTCGCTCATTCCATTGCGAAAGTCCGTGACGCCACCATAGCTTGGGTGACGAATAGTTATAACTTCAAGCCCAAAGCGGCTTGAATACTGCGATGCATCTTGTCCGATAGCCACTATCCTGCGGATATTGAGCCACTTAATTAGTTTTTCATTAAGGTCGTCAACGAGCAAAAGCTCTCGGGCCGTAAACTTGCGATTGGAGAATGGATTATTTGGTTCGTGTGGATGGAAAGGAAAAACATTCCATAAGAGTGGTGGCAAAGTTAGAGTTCGAAGAACCGACCAAATTTCAGAGGCGGTTCTCTCGGCCACGGCAGGGCCGAGCGTAGCCTGCTTGAAGTTCGTGCCTGGATAACGCTGAGTCATTTCAGGAAGATGGAACTCGTCCGTAAGTGCCAAGCCAGTACGACGGCCTCCACGGTAGCCGAGGTCGCGTCCCATCCAGATGGTGTCTACACCTATACCTACTGCGGCTCTGAGATATCCCTTTAAGTTGCGACGGCGAGCGAAGGCAGCGTCCGCTCGGTCGTGAACAGCACAAACATCTGAGTAGGGGTTAAATACGTTATCCAGCTTAAGTTCGGATAATGCATTCACGAAGGCAGTGGGAGTCATGGCGAACAAGCCTTGTTAGGAGCGGTGAAGGTCATCACATGGTTGCGGACATCCACGGTCACGACGCCGCCTCGATGCTCCTGTAGCTGACGAAAAACGTCGAAACCCTCCATTATAGCCTGTTCCCATTGCCAGAGCTGGCATTTTTCAACTTCGTAACCTTGTGCCATGCTGCTGATCTGCTTTAGCAAAGCATAATCCAAGCCTCGGCTTTTATCGCCAGTATAAAAGCTCCTTTCTTTTGCGTGATTGAAAATCCACGTGGCGATGCCTTCTTCAATAATCATTGCACGGGCTCCATCTTCGTTTTCATCAACTCGTAGATTGGATTTTCGTTTTCTTTTTAGTAATCCACGAAGGACTGGAGACCATCCCAAAAACGCTAAATAAGCGAGATGAAAAACGTCGTGAAAACGGTAGTCATCAGGTTCATTGCTGTTATCGGTTAGACGATCACCAATAAAAACACCATTGAGACTTTGAACTACATAGCCGCTTTCACGGGTGCCTCGTTCGATGAAGCTTATTTTGATCTCTGGAGGGAAGCGTTCGTGTTCCGCGAACCCTTCGTCAAATGGTTTTGGGTAATTTTTCTCTTCTCCCGGCCAACGACTCTTGATTTTTTTTATATTATTCCGCGCAACATCTTCTAACCTCAAATTGAAACTTGCGCATGCAACGGCAAGTTCTGCGAGGTGCATACCCACATGTTCTATGTGAGTTGAATCAGTCTTTTTTTGATAATCGGATAATTTATTTTTTGCCATCAACCCTGCCTGGTATGCAAGGCAACCAAGCTGAAGTGACCTATCAAGCGATCCTGGTGTACGACGAATCTCAAGTAGGCTATCTATATGCCGAAAAGTTACTGGCTTGACTGCCAGTTGCAAAGACTCTTGGCCTCTTTCGCGCAGAATCTTGATGCATTGTTCACCTACTTGATCTCCATCGATGTTCAAAAAATTTGCGATGTTTATTAAATACCAAAGTGCGTCACCTAATTCTTCCCCTGCTAGCTCCGCCTCGGTGGAGGCAAGTTTGTCTCGCCCCGTTTTTTTTATGGCAGAAAGAAGCCCACCAATCTCACCAAAATAGCCAAATATGATCTTTTGGAAACCATCTTGGTCTTGCTTGAATTGATTGGTCGAAAAAGCCTTTGCCACGTAATCGGTGATTGACAGTGGTTCGGGCTGAGGAGAAAGCCTAGGCATAAAAATCTCTCTTGTGAGAAAGGTTTTACATCAGCAGTACCGGCCGGTTAAGAGGTTCGGTTTTAAGCTTGTTTGCTTTTTAGACTTGGCGGTGATCGAAATTTTTAGAAATGGCAATTCTGAGGGATAGGCTTGTCAAAAATATGCATATTTGTGTAGAGGTCTATTTACCAGCAGGTTGGACGGCCACGGTTTCCCTTTTTGGGGAGATTTGAAAACCAACGAGCTACTTCACTTCTAAATGCTTCTGAATACCTGGACCGAAAAAATCTTCCATTGGGATATAGGTCGTCCCCATCAAGGACTCTGAGATTATCCGGTATTGGAGGGGCCTCTGCTCCCCAGTAAACAAAGTCATTACTCAAAAGAACATTTTCAGAGCCAAGATCTCTATCGAAGTTGGCTTCATTTAATTCGCCGCCTTCAAGACTGTGATGCGAATCCTCTTGGATCCATTGACCTCTATCAAGATGGTAAATGTTGTCGCCGAAAGCAGCAGCTTTACTTGAAGAAAAACTTACCTTTTTAACTGAGAAGCGCGGATCATCCCAGTACTGTTGAAAACTTAGCTTCTCGGTGACTCGCATGGCGAAGATCATTCTTTCTTCGAGATTTAGCGCTTTACTGCCAAAGCCAAAAACTAAATCTCCGACCTGTGCTCCTTCCCTAATTTGTGGTTTGCATGTTGCAAGTGTGCAGACGCCATGAAACGGGTTGGGCGCGAACCCAAAGTCCCTTGATAGTTTGTACGAATAAATTCTTGGCATGGTGTTCATTGGCATTTGACGCGGGGAATTTTGCGTCCCTCGGAAGATTGCTTGGGTGCTTCCCATATTTCTTCACCGCCTAGCGCTTCAGGTAGCTGTGGGCTGCCAACACACACTAATGCTGTGGCTAATTCGTCAAAAATTTGAGGAATGGATTTGATGTCCTCCACAACAGCAATAATTTTTCCTCCTGATGCTCTTGCACACTCCGCCGCCCCAGTTATGCTTTCTGGGGCCTTTTGAGGAATCAAGAAGATGCAAATTTCTGCATTAGCAATGCATTCTTTTACTTCGGCATTTACATTTTCGAGATTTCCTGCTTGCGCTGCCTCTGCTATCTCTAGATCCGCAGGAGACACACATACATCAAATCCCTTTTTTTGAAGTTCCTCGGTAACAGTAGGAACTGCTCCCTTCAAACCCTCGGTGTAGACAACACATGCTTTTCTTTGCGTGGCCATGTTTGCTCCTTTTTAGGTAGAAATTTCGATGCGTTGTTTAATTTATGAATACAAACTCTCGAAATGGCTGGGGGCTGAATGAATAGCTTTGAAAAACAGTTAAGGGGCTAGAACAAGCCTAGTTTTCAATTGCGTGTGTACTGCGTTAGCCGGCGACAGCCTATCCTGCACCAGCTTCAATCACTTATATTTTCTTCGTCATGACTAAGCTTTTGGGCTTGCCAAGGCACTACGCGGTTGCACAAAATCTTCGAGTTCAATATCGCCGTTGATGAACCGTTGAGCATGTTCTTCATCTGCTGCACTGAGCGAGAATCCCTCCAAGCCAACTGATGCGCGCGCGTAATTGACGGCCGCTACACGCCGGGCACGTTCGGCACCGGATATCGTTTTAGTTAGTTCCGTTTCGTGCGAACCTATCTCAGCCATGGTCGTCTCCCGTGCTTTGGGTAACTTTATTTTACAAGATGTGGGAGTTTTTTTGGTGATTTGTAGGGAAAACGAGTAAATAGGCTTCACGCAGAAATTGTCTTGTTTTTCTGCCTATCAATAGGTTTTCCCGATTGACAGCGATACAGGCCCTTCGTTGGTGAGGGTACTTCCCAAAGAGGCTTTGCCTCTCTGGATGGACTCTCCACCCTCGCCGGCGGGAGCCTCGGGGGTAGGAGTTACGGGCCGATGGCCCGCCGGAATGGCGATGATGAGCGTGGCGGCGTAGATGCTGAGTGATTTCAGCAGATCCCCGAACACCATGAAGCCTTCGGAAACGGCCTTGTCGAACACTGGATAAACCGAGGAGGCGGACGTACCGCTTCCCGACGCTGAAAAGGCATCAGCGATGCCTGTTTCCAGACCACGCAATGCCTCGATTACCTATGAGAGGTAAGCTTTGGGCGCTCATTGCCAAACCGCCTGACAGCCAACCAAACAGAGGTTTTTGTCAGCGCATTCCCGGCTCGATTGCCGGTTTCACGTCTTTGAATGATGGTCGCGATAGACGGAACCGCAGGTAGCGCGTAGTGCTGCGAGTAGATCCTGATGCGTCGAGATGCGCGTAGACAGCAGCCCTTCAATCAAAAGCCCATTCACCTGCGCGGTCAGGGCACGAGTCGTATCCTCATCTGCAAAGCGCTGAATGGTGTCCCGAAGCACTTGCATGGACGCCTCGTTGTAGAAGCGGAATGCCGGACGGCGCAATGCCAAGAAATAGAGTTCGTACGACAGCATGGTTTCCTGCCGGTCGCGCGTCAGGCGTGTGACGATCAGTTCGGCCAACATGGTGATCAACGCATCCAACGAGGTAATCTCTGCACTCCAGGCGTCCATTTCCCTCTGCCGACGCTGTGTGAGGCGTTCAACAGAGGCCATCAGCAGCACTTCCAGATCGCGGAAGTAGTAGGTGGTCGATCCCAGCGGCACGTCCGCCTCGGCGGCCACGGCCCTGTGGCTGACGCCTTGAACGCCTTTGGTCAGCATCAGGGACAGCGCCGCATCAACCAGGCGGTCGCGTCGTCCGGGGTCGCCCGCGCCTCGCTTGCCCTGCGCCCTGGTCATGACGACGAGCCCTGCCTGCGGTTGATCAGTATCTCGCCGATAACAATCAGGGCAATGCCAGCGAGGTTGACCAGGGTCATGGCCTCGCCGAAGAAGACCCAGCCGGACAGGATCAGCAGCAAGGTGCCCAGGCCGGTCCAGACGGTATAGGCCACGCTCGCGGGGATCTTCGCCAGCACATGCGAGAACAGGAAAAGCACCAGCACATAGACGCCAAACGACATCAGGCCGGGCCCGATGCGCTGGAGGCCATCCGAATATTTCAGCAACGAGGTCGCACCTGCTTCAGCGAACACCGTCGCCAGCAGCAGCAACCACGTCCGTAGCGTAGGCGATTGCGTCATGCCCAGGCCCCCAGCACGGAGATACCCGCCAGGACACAGAGAAAGCCCGCTACGCGGCTGCCGGACAAGGACAGGCGGAACACCCATCGGTCGATGGCCAGCAAGGCGAGTGCGACCAGCCCCGTCCACACGGCATGCGCCAGCGCCACTGGCATCAAGGTCATCGCGCGCGCCAGCAGCACGGTCGAACCGGCGTAGCACAGCAATGCCAATGCCGTGGGAACGGGTTTGCGGAATCGCGCCGAGCCTTTGAGGGCCAAGGTGCCCAGGGTGCTGCACAAAGCACCTAGAACGAGCGTAGGTACAACCACATTGCCTCCCAGGACAATAAGTGTACAAGTGTACACAAATGGCCGTGGGAGAGCGGTCTCATAGGTCAGTTTGTACAAGCCACCCAGCTCCCGCCTATTGCGGCCGTCGCAGCAAAAGCGCGTCTGTCGGGGTCGCCGGCTTGGGTCGAGGTCCGCTTGGTGGGTCTGACTTCCTTGAGGTATCGATTCAGTGCCGCCTCGACCGTCATGCGTTCCGCCGGCGCGCGTTGGATGTGCACGCCGCTTACCCTCTCGTTTAGGTATGGCGCGCCCAGCCCTCGGCGTCCCGCTTGGATTTGTGCCGCGAGCACTTCCAGGCTGTTGATTTCTGGGAAGTTTTTGAATGGTGCCCGAGGCCGAAATCGAACCGGCACGCCTTGCGGCGGGGATTTTGAGTCCCGCCAGCGTTTCTAGGCGTGGCGGGTATCTCCGGATGATTCGTTCCGCATATTTTGCACTTATCCCCACTGGGGGCAGAGCGTAAAGCGGAACGCAGTCTAGGGCCCTGGTTTAAGCACCGCGGCCCGGGTTCGGTAGTGTCTTCAGGTGAGGTCAACGCTGCTGTGCTGCAGAAGCTTGCTGGCCGCCTCGTCGCTTTCCGACAGCTCGCCGGCCCGCTTGCTCATGTCCCGCAGATACATCGCACGGATTGCTGCGGCTACCCGAGGAGGCCCAAGAGCCCGAGGAAGGCACCAAAGTCCCGCCCTTGGTTGCTCGACAGCACACCGGGGACGTTCTCCGATACCAGCCAGCGGGGGCGATATCGGCTACGGCGATATTGGTGAACGCCTCGGCCAGGCTGGCGCGCTTGGATTGGCCTGTGATTCTGCAGACTCCAAGATGAGTCCAGGCTGGCGCGTAAGCTCGGCCGGGGCGAGATACTCGGGAATAGGTCGGCGTCGAGCCATCAGCGCTTGGGGATGGTGGCGCAGTGCAATCCACGAAGGCTTTAGACGTTCGTCGCCGAATAAGTTGCGGCTGATCCGCAAAAAATTAGTGGTTGTTTCTTCATCGCGTCTTGGTTTGCGATCCTGGACGCGATAGACGATGTGCCAATTGGGCGTCGTCGTAGGATGCGAGAAATGTCTAGGTATGAAAGGTATGGCTGCGCTTGTTAACTGCTAATATCTGTTTGACGCAAATACCGAGACTTGTATGGATTCCGCATACTGCACATCTGTTAACCGGGTTTATGACGCGGCTGAGTTTGCACGATTGGCACCCCATGCTCTTGAGCAGAACCGTCGAGCGCTGCGATGTAATAGTTGCGGCGCTGAAGCTTTTTTTAGGAGCGCGTCGACTTCGGGACGTGGACCTTGTTTTGGCGCTCGCCCGCATGTGCCTGACTGCCCCGAAGCCACAGTGGATGCGGGTACTTGGGGAATAGGTGGAACTGATGTAACTGAACCTATTTTCAATGATGCGGGGCAGATCATCATTGATCTACCGCGTCCCGACCGTGAGCCCGGCGAGGCTGATGTTGGTGGAGCTGAATATCGCAGACGCGGTGCCGGCCGGTTGTATGGTGGCGATGGCGGAGTAGGCACCAACGCCACTCGTAGGCGCTTGACCACCCTCTTGCGCAGATTGACCACCGAGCCTCATTTTCAATCCTATGACACGGTGATCAGGCCTCCCGACGATCACCCGCCCACCACTGTTCGAGAGTTTTTCGTGCCGTTCGAAAATGCCCGCGTTCGCGCGTTGGGACAATATAAAGGTCTGTGGGGGTTGATTACGGATGCGTCATACGGGACGGAAGGCGCGCTATGGCTGAATACCGGAGATAGAAGCTCGATCAGTTTTGTTGTCTCCGCCGAATTGGTTCCCGATTTTTTGGCGCGCTGGGATCTTGCTGATACGGAATCAATCGCGGGGGCGCAGGCTTTAATTCTTGCTACGCCTCGTCGATCTCAAAACGGCAAACTTTTTGCCCCCATTGGCGACCTGAGGCATGTCGTTCTTGATGTTGCATAACCTCTAGAATGGAATGTCGTCGCCCATATCTGCCAGGTTGGTAGCTGGCGCTGCTGCTGGCTGCTGAAGGGGCTCGCGGCCTTCGCGCGCTGCCTGGTAGGCCCCGGGGTCACCGGCAGTCTCGCTGGTGCTACCACCGTCACCACCACGGCCGCCCAGCATCTGCATTTGGTCCGCGATGATTTCGGTGCTGTAGCGCTCGATGTTTTCCTTGTCGGTCCACTTGCGCGTCTTCAGGCGGCCTTCGACGTAGACCGAGCGGCCCTTCTTCAGGTATTCGCCGGCGATTTCGCGCTGAGATTGTAAAAAGCGGCTCCGGTGCAGCGCTATTCCAAGCTTCGCAACATCCCACGAGCGATTATGGTTTCAGCATGGGTCACAGACCGCTTGCTGGAGGAAGTTGTGATGTCATGGATGACGGTAGTTGGCAAGAGGTCGGGTAATGAATGGCGGTCCCCTCTTAAGGCCGTAGTCCTGGTCGGCGTCTTCGTAATTTCGAGCACCGCCGCTGGCCAGCCTGACCAAGCAAAACACTTGGGGGACGAGATACTCCCCGCAATACAAGAGTATCTGGTGATCGCACAGCAGTGCGAAACCCTTGGAGCCGCAGACCCTGTAGGTAAGCATGCATGCGCGAGCAAGCTCCATCACGCTGAGAAAGTGCGAGCTCAGGGGTTAGAGCCTGAAGCTGCGAAAGAGCGGATTTTTAAGGGCTGCGCGAAAGTCAGTGGTGCCATGAACGTTGCCATGAAGGCCAAGGAGCAAGGTCAGACCGAGGAAGAGGTTCGATCGGTGTTGAGGTCGCATCCTGATTTGCCGCTAAATGAGCGGGAGGTGGATGTGTTCGTGAGTTTGGCTTTCGATCCCGTTATGCAGCCTAACGATGGGGTTGCCAGGTCCCCGATCTGGTATGCGCATTACGCTGAGAACGTTTGCCGCTACGGGACTCCCATGTCAATCCGAGAGTTGGAGCAACGAGCGCATCGAGCAGCAGAGGGACGCTGAAATGGTCGGGGTCCGCTGTTGGGTGGTGGTCTGCTTTTTCGCGGCGTTCTCGATGCCCCTTGCTCAAGCCAGCCTGGAGCGCAACGACGGCTTCGATGCATGTGCCTATGTGTCCGAGATCGCCAAGCGAGCGATGACGGCTCGACAGGCAGGAGTGCCGCTTGATGAGAACTATCGGCGCTTGTTGGAGTTCACCTCTGGCGGCATGCAGACTTGGATCGACTCGATCCTCGACGAGGCCTACTACATGAAAATTGGCTCTGAGTACATGCAGCAGCGCCTGCCGATCTACTTCGAGAAGCGCTGGCGCCGCTTGTGTGTGGAGGTGTTAGCCACGCCAGACGAACCAGGCGAAGGCGCCGACCCGAGCTAAGCCGCCGCCTAACAAAAAGCCGCCCTGTAGGCGGCTTGGTCAGCGTTCTAGTGATGAAGCCTAGGGAAGCTGCAGGATGAAGTCCTTGTAATCGGCAATCGCCACGAACTCGTTCGGCTGGCATCCGAACATGTTGGAGCAGGATGCGGCAATCTTGATCTGATGCAAGCCATTGCCTACAGGCTCTTTGATCACAGTGAAGGCTAGGGTAGGCATATTCTGCTGCGGCCCATAGGTTTGAATGACTGAGCTCGTCACCGTCTGGAGCCTGTATCCGCTGTTGCGTATCAGCCAAGTCTGGGTTGCCTCCCAGATCTTCGTGCATTGCTGTTCGCTGTCACAGTAGATGGGGGCATGGGCGCGCGCCATGGTTGGTTGGTCAACCTCTGCCGCGCAGCCGGAGACCGCGATCACGGTACAAATAGCGAGCAGAGCTTTCATTAGCATCTCGTTTCGTTTGTCTTATTTAGAATCATAACTGGTCAGGGCTCAGTCGTGCAGTTGCTGAGCAGCCTGCTCCGTACATTCGCCCGCGGCAGGAGCCGGTGGTTGGGGCCGCGAGGGAGTAGGGAGCGTCAGAAACGCAGTCTACTGCGCGTGCATCGGAGTGGAATGTGGTTGGACGGTTCCAGCCGGGGCCGCCACAACCAATAGGACGACCTCATGAAACTTATCCGAGCATCTATCCATGAGTTGACGACCAGGGACGAGCTCAAGGTGGAGTACGCCAGGCTGACCTACCGGACCCGAACTGGCATCGTGGGCCAGTCCCGCCTGCGTGCGCTGACGCTCATCGATAACTACACTAGGGAGTGCTTGGCCATCGATATCGGACAAAACCTGAGGGGGGCGACGTAGTGACGACGCTGACGCGAGTATGCGAGCAGCGAGGTAAGCCGCGCGTCATCAAGGCAGATAACGGCAGCGAATTCATTTCCAAGGCCATGGACAAATGGGCCAACGAGAACGAGGTGGAAATCGACTTCAGTCGCCCTGGCAAGCCTACCGACAATGCGCAGTGCGAATCCTTCAATGGGCGGTTCCGTCAGGAATGCCTGAACAGCCATTGGTTCTTGTCATTCGCCGACGCCAAGGAGAAAATCGACGCCTGGCGGACGTACTATAACGAGGTTCGTCCCCACTCCGCGCTGAAGTGGCAGGCACCTGCCGAATACGCGCGCCAGCACTTGGCGGAAGGCCAAAATACCAACCTTGAGCCGGAAATCTCCACTTCTGATCCGGACTAATTCGGGGTTAGGGTCACTCCGGACACGTCCAGATGGCCGCAAGCACTTGATTTCATTATGGTGCCCGAGGCCGGAATCGAACCGGCACGCCTTGCGGCGGGGGATTTTGAGTCCCCTGCGTCTACCAATTTCACCACTCGGGCGAGTGGCGCATGAGCCTCTGTGCTGGCGGGGAGCCAGCGCTGCATGCGCGTAGCGAAGTCCGCCATTATAGGCGGTCTTGAAATTCACGCCACTGGCCCCATCTGGCCCCGCAACGGGCGCCGCACGGATAGCCGCGCCGCCCCTTCGCCAACCCCAACACAGCTAAAGAGACCATGACCGACCAAGCCTCTTCCGCGACCGCCGCGCCTGCCGAAACCCTGGGCTTCCAGGCCGAAGTGAAGCAACTGCTGCACCTGATGATCCACTCGCTCTACAGCAACAAGGAGATCTTCCTGCGCGAGCTGGTGTCGAACGCATCGGACGCCTGCGACAAGCTGCGCTTCGAGTCCATCGACACCCCCGCGCTGCTGGAAGGCGACAGCGAGCTGCGCATCCGCATCGATTTCGACAAGGACGCGCGCACGATCACGCTGTCGGACAACGGCATCGGCCTGTCGCGCGACGAGGCGGTGGCCAACCTGGGCACCATCGCGCGCTCGGGCACCAAGGAGTTCTTCTCGCGCCTGACGGGCGACAAGCAGAAGGACGCGCAGCTCATCGGCCAGTTCGGCGTGGGCTTTTATTCGTCGTTCATCGTGGCCGACAAGGTCACCGTGGTCAGCCGCCGCGCCGGCCTGCCCGCCGACCAGGCGGTGCGCTGGGAGTCCGACGGCCAGGGCGAGTTCAGCGTGGCCCAGGTGGAGAAGGCCGATCGCGGCACGGAAGTGACCTTGCACCTGCGCGCCGACGAGGACGACTTCCTGGACAGCTGGCGCCTGCGCAGCGTGCTGCGCCGCTATTCCGACCATATTTCCCTGCCCATCCAGATGCGCAAGGAAGACTACGACGCTGAGAAATCGGAGCAGGTGAAGACCGACGAATGGGAAAGCGTGAACCAGGCCAATGCCCTGTGGACGCGCAGCAAGTCGGACGTGACCGACGAGCAGTACCGCGAGTTCTACAAGCACGTCTCGCACGACTTCCAGGACCCGGCCGCGTGGACGCACAACCGCGTCGAAGGCCGCAGCGAATACACCCAGCTGTTGTACATCCCCAAGCAGGCCCCCTTCGACATGTGGGACCGCGACGCTCGCCGTGGCGTGAAGCTGTACGTGAAGCGCGTTTTCATCATGGACGACGCCGAACAGCTGCTGCCGTCTTACCTGCGGTTCGTGCGCGGCGTGATCGACTCGGCCGACCTGCCGCTGAACGTCTCGCGCGAGATCCTGCAGGAAAGCCGTGACGTGCGCGCCATCCGTGAGGGCTCGGCCAAGCGCATCCTGTCGCTGCTGGAAGACCTGGCGGAAAACCGCCAGGACGACTACGCGGCTTTCTGGGCCGAGTTCGGCCAGGTGCTGAAGGAAGGCACGGGCGAAGACCCCGCCAACCAGGAGCGCATCGCCAAGCTGCTGCGCTTCGCGTCGACCAGCACCGAAGGCGGCGCGCAGACGGTCTCGCTGGCCGATTATGTGTCGCGCATGAAGGAAGGCCAGGACAAGATCTACTACGTCACGGCCGACTCGGTGGCTGCGGCGTCGGCCAGCCCGCACCTGGAGATCTTCCGCAAGAAGGGCCTGGAGGTGCTGTTGCTGACCGACCGCGTGGATGAGTGGATGCTGTCGCACCTGCGCGAGTTCGACGGCAAGCCGCTGTCCTCGGTCGCCAAGGGCGGCCTGGACCTGGAAAGCCTGGCCGATGACGAGGAAAAGAAGCGCCAGACCGAGGTGGCCGAGCAGTTCAAGCCGCTGGTCGAGCGCCTGCAGGCCGCGCTGGCCGACAAGGTCAAGGAAGTGCGCGTCACGCTGCGCCTGGTCGATTCGCCCGCCTGCGTGGTGGTGGGTGAGCACGAGCTCAGCCCGCACCTGCTGCGCATGCTGAAGAACGCCGGCCAGGAAGCGCCCGAGGTGAAGCCCGTGCTGGAGATCAACCCGGACCACGCCCTGGTGGCGCGGATTCGCGATGCACAGGATGCGGAGTTCGGCGATTGGGCGAACCTGCTGCTGGACCAGGCGCTGCTGGCTGACGGCGCGCAGTTGGCGGATCCGTCGGCGTTCGTGAAGCGGGTGAATGCCTTGCTGCTGGCGCGTTGATCGCAGCGTTTCCCCGGGCGATCGCCTCGGGGAGACGCAAGGCGCACCTGGATACGCGGTCCTGGCAAGGGACCGCGTATTTTTTTGCCTTCCGCCTAGCTGCGTGTGGTTGCGCGCGAGACGGGCCTTTGCGAGGCGCCGTCGAAGAACAGCTGCCACGCCTGGTCGAAATAGGACTGGCGGTGGGCGGGATCGGCGAATTGCGCGTCGCCGAGCATGGTGGCCACCAGCGGACGGATCGAGGTGGCATAGAGCAACTGCTCGGCGATGAAAAAGGGGTCTCCCTCGGCCAGCGCGTCGTCCGCCTGTGCTGCCTGGATCAGCGTGGCCAGCCGCTGCATGAACGGGTCGTCGGTGGACGAGGGGGGCGGGACACCCTTGGCGGGCACGGCCTCGGCCAGCGCCACGCGGTTCAGCGCGACCAGTTGCGGGCGCAGGTTCACCTCCAGCAAGGCTCGGGCGAACTCGCGCAGGCGCGCCAGGGGCGGGCCTGACGGCGGCGTACAGGCACCGAGCTCGGCAATGATTTCCGTGCGAAGCCGGTCCATCAGCGCGCCGAACAGGGCGCCTTTCGACGCGTAGCGGCGATAGATGGTGTCCTTGCCCGCCTTGCAGGCGTCCGCGACCTGCTCCATGGTGGTCGCCGCATAGCCCTGCGAGGCGAACAGCGCCGCCGCCACATCGAGGATGCGTTGTTCGAGTTGCAGGGCCGCTGCACGGGTGGGGCGTCCGCCCGCCGCCTTGCGGCCCGGCGTGCCGGGTGCGTTGATCGGGGGGGACGTGAGTGCGGGGCGCTGCCCCTGCCTGGTCGTTGCCATGCTTTTCCTGCGAGTGAAATCTTCCATCCTCTATTGTCCGGCAGGAGCGCGGTCGCCGCAAACAATCCAACGGCAGCATCCCGTTATCACCCTTTTCATCGCACCGTCAAGCACTTGCTTGGGCAAAAAATAACTGGACGATATCGTCCAGTTTGGGCAATCATTGGAATTGAGACGTTTTTTCATTTGCAATGAGGGCGATATGGTTATGGATATCCGGAGGGCTGCGGTTCTTGGGATGCTGTCGGGTTGGCTGGCTGCCGCGGGCGCGCAGCAATCGGTGCCGGTTCTGGCGCCTGTGGTGGTGAGCGAGCAGGCGCCTGACGATGGCGCGGGGGTCTTGCAGCCTGTCTCGGCCTCCGCGACCAAGACCGACAAGCCGGTGCTGGAAACGGCGCAGTCGATAACGACGATCCCGCGCGCCCAGCTGGACAGCCAGGGGCCGCAGACCGTCAGCGAGGCGCTGCGCTATACGGCCGGGGTGCTGTCCGACCGTGACAGCAACACGCGCTACGACTCGGTCTTCCTTCGTGGCTTCGGCGCCTTCGGCACGGCGACCCAGTATGTCAGCTTCCTGGATGGATTGAAGTTGCCGCGCGGCCAGGCCTTCGCGCAGACATCCATCGACCCCTATCTGCTGGATCGCATCGATGTGCTGAAGGGGCCTTCCGCGCTGCTGTATGGACAGGTCAGCCCGGGTGGATTGGTGAACCAGCTGAGCCGCCAGCCGGCGGCCCGGCCTGCTCACGAGATCATGATGGAGGGCGGCACGCATGGCCGAGCGCAGGCCGGCGTGCATACGCAGGGAGGGCTGCGTGAAGACGGGGCCTTGCAGTACAGCGTGACGGCGATCGGCCGGCGCGCGGATTCGCGGTATGACGGCGTGAAGGAGGGCCGCTTTGGCGTGGCACCCTCGCTGAGCTGGCGACCCAGCGCCGCCACTGCGTTGACGGTCTCGGCGTACTACCAGAAGGACCCGGACGGCGGATACTTCAACTCGCTGTACCCGACTTTCCTGGCGGCGCCGGAATACCGGCGCCATCTGGGCCGCAACCGCAATATCGGTGATCCCGCCTTCGACGCCTTCGAGCGCGAGCAGTGGGGCGTGGGCTATCAGCTGTCGCACCGCGTCAGCGCGGCGTTGACCCTGCGGTCCCGGTTCCGGTACTCGGATGTCGACGTCGATTTCCAGTCGCTGCAGATGGCGGCGCCCCTCGGCGCCGATGGCCTGATCCCGCGCCATGCCTTGCGTTCCATCGAGGACGTGAGGGGGATCGCGTGGGATAACCAGGCCCAGTTCGATTTCTCGACCGGCACGGTGCGGCATTCGGTGCTCGCGGGTGTGGACTATCAGCGCACTCGCAGCAACTGGCGCTACCTGGCGGGCGGTGCGCCGTCGCTCGACGTCGTCAATCCGAGTTATGGCCAACCCATCGGGCCGCTCACGGCGCTGATCGACAACGGCCAGACCTTGCGGCAGATGGGGGCATACGTCCAGGACCAGCTTGAAATCGGACGCTTGCGGGCGCAGGTAGGGGTGCGCCAGGATTGGGTGCGTCAGGATGACGAGAACCGCCTGACCCTGAGCGGCATGGGGCAATCCAGCGAGGCAACGAGCTACCGGGCGGGGCTGCTTTATCTCTTCGACAATGGCCTGGCGCCCTATGCCAGTTACGCGACGTCGTTCGAACCCACCGCCGGCGTGGACGCCACCGGCGCGGCCTTCGTCCCAAGCGAGGCGAAGCAGTACGAGATCGGCCTGAAATACCAGCCGTCGGGTATGGACGCCTTGTTCACGATGTCGGCCTTCGATATCCGGCAACGCAACGCGCTGGTGCCCGACCGCTTCGGCTTCAACGTACAGGCTGGCCGTATCCGTTCTCGCGGACTGGAGTTCGAGGCGCGCGGCCAGGTGACCCCGCAGCTGTCCTTGATCGCCGCCCTGACCGTGCTGGACACGGCCGTGACGCGGGCCGCGGTGCCGGCCAATCAGGGCAAGCGCCCGCAAGCCGTGCCCCGCCACTTCGCGTCGGCCTGGGCCGATTACGGGATCGCGTCCGGGGCGCTGGAGGGATTGAAGCTAGGCGCGGGCGTCCGATTCGTCGGCAGCAGCTTTGCCGACAACGCCAATACCGTGAAGGCGGAGGGCTATACGCTGGTCGATGCCGCGCTGCGCTATGACTTCGGCGCACGCAGCGCAAGCTTGAAGGGGCTGGAGGGACGGCTGAACGTGAGCAACCTCTTCGACAAAACGTATTACGCCAGTTGCAGCTCCGACTATTTCTGCCAATACGGCAATGGTCGCCAGGTCGTGGCGGGCCTGCGTTATCGCTGGTGAGCGTGTGATGATGGACAGGCGGCGCTTTTGCGGCGGACTTGCATTGGCGGGATGGAGCGGCAGCAGGGCAGCTGCGGCTGGCGGGGCTCGCACGGTCACCGACATGGCGGGGCGCCAGGTGCGGTTGCCGGCCTCGCCCCGTCGCATTGTGCTGCTGGAGGCGCGCGACATGGTCACCCTGTCGCTGTTGCATCCCGACCCCGCGTCCCGGGTCGCGGGCTGGGCCGCCGCGGATCGCGTCGACAGTGCCCTGCTGCAGTCGCGCTTCGAGCGCAACGGCAGGATTCCCGAGGTCGGCAAGCAAACGCCCGAATCAGTGTCGCTGGAGGGCATTCTGAGCCTCGCGCCGGATCTCGTGGTGGCAAGCGACTACATGGCGGCGCAAGGCGATGGCAGCAGCCTGGTGACGCGGCTGGCACGCGTGGGCGTGCCGGTGGTGATCGGCGATGCCGCCAACAACAGCGTGCAATTGGCCGCAACGGGGCCGCTGGCCACACTTCATCGATATCTGCGCATGTGGGGAGACATCCTTGATGCGCAGGACCGGGCCACGGCATTCGCCGAGTTCGTGGATGCGCGCCTGGCCAGGCTGGCGCAACGCTTGGAGGGGGTTACGCCGGTCGTGACCTATCTGGAGGTGCAATCCACGCTGGACGATTGCTGCTGGGCTGCCGGTCAGCGTGTCTGGGGGGAGCTGCTTGCCTTGGCGGGCGGACAGACCTTGCCCGGCGTGCGCGCGCCCTGGTTCCAGAAATTACAGCCTGATGCCCTGATGACGGCTGCGCACGAGGTCTATATCGCGTCGGGCGGCGCCTGGGTGTCGGGCGGGCGTCCCCCGATCGGGCCCGGCCTGGCGCCGGACGCGGGCCGTGCGGCATTGCGGCGGCTGGCGTCCCGCCCCGGCTTCGCCAATCTTCCCAGCGTCCGTCAGCACCGGGTCCATGGCATCTGGACCGGCCTGATCACCATGGCGCCGCTCAACCTGCTCTTTGTCGAAATCGCCGCCAAGTGGCTGCATCCGGACCGGCTGGCCGGCCTCGACCCATCCCAGACCCTCGCCGACATCAACCGCTGGTTTCGCTTCGCGCCGGTCGATGGACCGCTGTGGGTGTCGCTAAAGGAATAACCGATGTCCCTGACCTTGCCTACCTCATGCCGGGCCTCGGCCCGCATCGACTTTCCCGCGCTCGATACCTATTTCGCGGACATCCTGGATGCGATCGCGACGCACGACATGACCGTGGTGGATGGCGATGCCGGCTATCGGGTCATATCGGCTTTTGGCCAGGCCTTGTTGCAGAAGGGGCCCGGACAACTGGATATCTCTGTCGAGGCGGCCGACGGGCAATCGCTCAATCGCATGAAGCACGCGCTGGCCGGGCCTATCGGTTTCATTGCGGCGCGCGAACGGCTTGCGATCCGGTGGGTGGGAGACCGCGCGGGGCTGACGTCGCTGGGCGATCTGCGTATCCTGACCGTGGACGCGGTCATGCAGCTGACGCCTGGCATGCGCCGCGTCGTCCTGTGTGGCCAGGACCTCGCTCACCTTGATCGCCCCGACCAGATGCACTGTCGACTCATCTTCGCCCCAAAGGGCGAGGCGTCGCCCGCCTGGCCTGCGCTGGACGACCAGGGCCATGTGGTGTGGCCCGGGGGGAAAATGCCGACGCGTGTCTATACCATCCGGCATATCGACGCGAAGCAGGGCAGGCTGACGATAGACTTCGCGCTGCATGCGCAACCCGGCCCAGCGACGGCCTGGGCGCTGGCCGCCGCGCCCGGCGACCGGGTCGGCGTCGTGGGGCCGGCGGCGGGCGGGCCGAAGCCCGCTGCTTTTTACGTGCTGGCTGGCGACGAGAGTGGGCTGCCCGGTATAGCACGCATCCTGGCGTCCTTGCCGCAGGCGGCGCAAGGCCTGGCCTTCGTCGAAGTACGGGACGGTGCCGAGACGCTGCCCTTGGCCAGGCCGCCGGGTGTCGCGCTGCATTGGCTATATCGGCAGGCGCACGCGGCGGGCACAACGACGCTGCTGCCGGATGCCATCCGGGGTGTTGCCTGGCCCGCCGACCTGTCTGGCGTGTTCTTCTGGGGAGGCTGCGAACACCGGGCCTTTCGCGACATCCATCGCCATCTGAAACATACGGTCGGACTTTCTTCCGCGCAACAGGTGCTGTATTCGCACTGGCATCGCAGGCTGAGCGAGGAGCAGATCATCGAGGTCGGTGCGTCCGCCTATCTTCCGGAGTAAGTCCGTGGGTCGGCCCACGTACGCGCTTGAAAACGAAAAGACCCGGCACCGCAACTTTCGCGATGCCGGGCCCGGTTGCCCGCCAGCAAGCCGGTTTATGCCGCCGCCACCTCGGTGGCCGCTTCCGCCGGCGCGCTGTGGCGGATCAGGTGGTCGAAGGCGGCCAGCGATGCCTTGGAACCTTCGCCCATCGCAATGACGATCTGCTTGTAGGGCACGGTCGTCACGTCGCCGGCGGCGAACACGCCCGGCACCGAGGTTTCGCCGCGGGCGTCCACCTCGATCTCGCCGAAGCGGGTCAGGGCCACGCCGCTGTCCTTCAGCCAGGCGCTGTTGGGCACCAGGCCGATCTGGACGAAGACGCCTTCCAGCGCGACGGTCTTGCTCTCGCCCGATGCGCGGTCGGTGTAGACCAGGCCATTCACGCGGCTGCCGTCACCGGTCACTTCGGTGGTCTGGGCCTGGGTGATGATGTCTACGTTGGGCAGGCTGCGCAGCTTGCGCACCAGCACGGCGTCGGCCTTCAGCTCCGGCGCGAACTCCAGCAACGTGACGTGCGAGACGACACCGGCCAGGTCGATGGCGGCTTCGACGCCCGAGTTGCCGCCGCCCACCACGGCCACGCGCTTGCCCTTGAAGAGCGGGCCGTCGCAGTGGGGGCAATAGGCCACGCCCTTGTTGCGGTACTGGGCTTCGCCCGGCACGTTCATTTCGCGCCAGCGTGCGCCGGTGGCGATGATGACGGTCTTGCCGCGCAGCGTGGCGCCGCCGGCGAAGCCGATCTCGACGCCGTCGGGCGTGGTCTTCAGGCTTTCGGCGCGCTGCAGGTTCATGATGTCCACGTCGTATTGGCGGACGTGCTCTTCCAGCGCGACGGCCAGCTTCGGGCCTTCGGTTTCCTTGACGGAAATGAAGTTCTCGATGGACATCGTGTCCAGCACCTGGCCACCGAAGCGTTCGGCGGCCACGCCGGTGCGGATGCCCTTGCGGGCGGCATAGATGGCCGCGGCGGCGCCGGCGGGGCCACCGCCCACGACCAGCACGTCGAAGATTTCCTTGGCGTTGAGCTTGGCGGCCTCACGCGAGGCGGCGCCGGTGTCGACCTTGGCCAGGATCTCTTCCAGGCCCATGCGGCCCTGGCCGAAAGGCTCGCCGTTCAGGTAGATGGTGGGCACCGACATGATCTGGCGCTTGTCCACTTCCTCCTGGAACAGCGCGCCGTCGATGGCGACGTGCTTCACGTTGGGGTTCAGCACGGCCATCAGGTTCAGCGCCTGCACGACGTCCGGGCAGTTCTGGCACGACAGCGAGAAATAGGTCTCGAAACTGAGCGGCACGTCCAGGGCGCGGACCTGCTCGATCACGTCCTGGGCGGTCTTCGAGGGATGGCCGCCGGTGTGCAGCAGGGCCAGCACCAGCGAGGTGAATTCGTGGCCCATGGGCAGGCCGGCGAAGCGGATGCCTGCCTCGGCGCCGGGGCGGCCGATGGAGAACGAGGGGCGGCGCACGCCGGTGTCTTCACGGCGCACGACCAGCTTGACCTTGTCGGACAGGCCGTCGATGTCCTGCAGCAGGCCGAGGGTCTCCTGCGACTTCGGGCTGTCGTCCAGGTCGGCGACGATCTCGATGTCTTGGGTGAGACGTTCCAGGTAGGCTTGGAGCTGGGTCTTCAGGCTGGCGTCCAACATGGCTAGATTCCTTTAAATCTGGTGAATATGAGCAGGTTCGGGCGAAAAAAAGCCCGAGCGCCCGCTCGGGCCCCATCAGGGCGCCGCGGAGCCGGCTTTGCCGGTCCGCAGGCGCGCCCCCTTGAGGGGGAGACGCGTGAGCGTCTCGGGGGTGGGTCTTAGATCTTGCCGACCAGGTCCAGCGAGGGCTTCAGCGTTTCGGCGCCTTCGGTCCACTTGGCGGGGCAGACTTCGCCCGGGTGCGAGGCCACGTATTGGGCAGCCTTGACCTTGCGCAGCAGTTCCGATGCGTCACGGCCGATGCCGTTGTCATGGATTTCCAGGACCTTGATCTGGCCTTCGGGGTTGATCACGAAGGTGCCGCGCAGGGCCAGGCCTTCTTCTTCGATCAGCACGCCGAAGTTGCGGGCCAGCAGCTGGGTGGGGTCGCCGACCAGGGGGTACTGGACCTTCTTGATGGCTTCCGAGGTGTCGTGCCAGGCCTTGTGCGAGAAGTGGGTGTCGGTCGACACGCCGTAGATCTCGACGCCCAGCTTCTGGAATTCGGCGTAGTGGTCAGCCAGGTCTTCCAGTTCGGTGGGGCACACGAAGGTGAAGTCAGCGGGGTAGAAGACGACGACAGACCACTTGCCTTTCAGCGACTCGTTGGACACGTCGACGAACTTGCCGTTGTGGTAGGCGGTGGCTTTGAAGGGCAGGACTTGGGTGTTGATCAGGGACATGCGTCAGCTCCTAATTGGCTTGAAAAGATGGGCTAGCGGGTAACCACAAGACGTATCGTACAGAGACTTGTGCAATTATCAAAATTGATTGATTTCATGTGGATAATTGCTTTTGTATATCGGCAGGGTGAAAAAAATGGCCTGGCGCCCTGCAACGTACAACAGGGCCTAGGCTAGTGCCGGGATATGTCAGGCCGGTTGCGCGGGGGCACAACCGGCCGTGCTTTCATTATGGGGACGCAGGCGCCGTTATCAAGCCAGCGGCAGCGTCAGCACCTCGGCGGCGGCCGCGCGCTGGCTGACACGCTCGTACCAGGCGCGCAGGCGCGGCGTGGCAGGGCGCTCGATGGGCAGGCCCAGCCAGCGGTGCGCCTGCGCGCCGACTGCGATGTCCGCCACGGTGAAACGCTTGCCGGCCAGGAAGTCCCGCGTGAACAGCACGTCTTCCAGCAGCAGGGCCTTGCGGTTGCTCTGGGCGACCGAGGCGGCGACCAGGGCGTCGTCGCGCTTGTCTTCGGGCGTGCGGATCAATTGCAGGAAGGCGTCGCGCATGGCGGGGCCGAACTCGGTGGTCTGCCAGTCCATCCAGCGGTCGGCGTCGGCGCGGGTGCGCAGGTCGCCGGGCCAGAGGTTGCCGGCGCCGTTGCGCGAGGCCAGATAACGCACGATGGCATTCGACTCCCACAGGATGAAACCGTCGTCGTCGATCACGGGGACCAGGCGGTTGGGGTTCATGCGGGCATATTCCGGGGTGTCGACGTGGCCGAACTTGCCGCCGGCGTCGATGCGCTCGAAGGGCAGGTTCAGCTCGCGGGCGGCCCAGACGACCTTCTGTACGTTGACGGAACTGAGGCGTCCCCAGATTTTCAGCATGCCCTTACCCCTTGGTCGGTGCGTGTGTTGTCGATGGTTCATGGCCGGTTCAGCAGCCCAGGTCCGGCAGGTGGCGCCGCGGCCATTCGCAGGCCTGCCCGAAGCGGACCCAGTCGAAGGCCGGGCCCGGGTCGGTCTTGCGGCCCGGCGCGATGTGTTCGTGGCCCATGGCGTGGACCAGCGGATAGCGGGCGCGCAGCGCGGCGGCAAGGCGCTCCAGCGCATCGTACTGCGCGTCGGTGTAGGGCAGCACGTCGGTGCCTTCCAGTTCGATGCCCAGCGAGAAGTCGTTGCAGCGCTCGCGGCCGGCAAAATGCGACACACCGGCATGCCAGGCACGCGCCTCGGTGGAGGCGAACTGCACCACTTCGCCATCGCGCCGCACGAAGAAGTGGGCCGAGACGCGCAGGCCGCGCAGGCGTTCCAGCCAGGGGTGGGCGCCATGGTCCAGCGTGTTGGTGAAGAGGCCTTCGACGTGCGGGCCCCCGAATTCGCCGGGCGGCAGGCTGATGTTGTGGATGACCAGCAGGCTGACTTGCGCACCCTCGGGGCGGGTGTCCACGTTGGGCGAGGGGCAGTGCCGCACGCCGGGCGCCGGCCGCAGCCAGCCGTGGCGGTCCAGGTTCACGCGCGCGGGCCCGCCTGGGCGTGTTCGTGGCTGCACCAGGTCTGGCCGCCCAGCAGCAGCGCTTCCTCGCGCGGCAGGTGGATGCCGCAGTGGGCGCAGCGCACCATCATGGGCAGGGAGGCCGGGTCGGCCTGCGGGGCCGCAGCGGCGGGGCGGCGGGGCGGCGCCTGCTTGGGCGCGGCGGACTTCTGCGCCTGCCTGGCCTTGTTGTTGGCGATCATGCGCGCGATCAGCAGCGCGGCGATGATCAGGAGTATCCAGAACAGTATCTTGCCCATGGTGGCGATGAGATCAGCCGCGGGTTAGCCGCGCTGCAGTATGACTTCGATGACGAAACGGCTGCCGGAATAGGCCAGCAGCATGAAGGCGAACCCGGTCAGCGTCCAGCGCAGGGCCACGCGGCCGCGCCAGCCCCGGATGTGGCGGCCCAGCAGCAGGCCGCCGAAGGTCAGCCACGACAGCAGGGTGAAGATGGTCTTGTGGTCCAGCGGCAGCACCGCGCCGGTGATCTGCATGGAGCTGATGGAGCCCGAACCCACGGCCAGCGTCAGCATGGAGAATCCCATCCAGATCAGGCGGAACAGCTGCTGCTCCTGCACCAGCAGGGGCGGCATGGAGTCCATCAGGCGCTCGAAGATGCTCAGGCGGCCGCTGGTGTCCTCGGGCAGGGCGGCGGCGGTGTCCAGCGGACGGTGCAGGTGGCGGTCGATGATCGCCATGAGGATGCTGTGCAGCGCCGCGATGGTGATGAAGCCATAGGCGGCCAGCGAGATCAGCAGGTGGGCGCGCAGCCAGGGGTTGCCCGCGTGCGCGACGATCTGCGCCTCGGGGAAGCAGGCCGCCAGCAGGCAGGTCAGGGCGGCCAGCGGCAGCAGCAGCAATTGCAGGCCGTCCGCGCGCAGGACCAGGTTCTCCAGCCAGTACATGGACATGCCCAGCCACGTGGCGGCCGACAGGGCGAGCGCCCAGTTCAGCTGCAGGCTGTCGCCGGCCAGGATGCTGCCGTGCAGGGCCGTGACCTGGAGCACCAGCGCCGTCAGGAGCGTGACGTGGCTGGCCTTGCCGGCCGAGACCGTGCCGCCGCGCGCCAGCGTGCGCCATAGCAGCAGGCCGGGCACGGCATAGGCCAGGGCGGCCAGCAGGTGAAATACAATGCCTGAAGACATAGAATCCGTCGGTCTCGGGCGAGCCGCCGTTGCGGTGGATGGGCCCTGCGTGTGGGGGCCAGTCACCCTTCCGCGGCGTTCGCCTTTGGGCCGACTAGTTTAAGCGAAACGACACTCATGCTTGATAACCTGACCAATCGCCTGTCGCGGGTCGTGAAAACCCTGCGCGGCGAGGCGCGGCTGACCGAGGCCAACACGCAGGAAATGCTGCGGGAGGTCCGCCTGGCGCTGCTGGAAGCCGACGTGTCGCTGCCCGTGGTGCGCGAATTCGTCTCCCGCGTGAAGGAAAAGGCGCTGGGCACCGAGGTCGCCGGCAGCCTGAATCCGGGCCAGGCCCTGGTCGGCGTGGTGCACAAGGAGTTGACGGCGCTCATGGGCGGGGACCTCGGTCCCGAGTCCGGCGAGCTGTCGCTGGCCGTGCAGCCGCCCGCCGTGATCCTGATGGCGGGCCTGCAGGGCGCCGGTAAAACCACCACCACCGGCAAGCTGGCGCGCTGGCTGTCCGAGGGCGGACACGTCCAGAACGGCCGCAAGACCGGCAAGAAGAAGGTGCTGGTGGTCAGCGCCGACGTCTATCGCCCGGCCGCCATCGAGCAGTTGAAGACCGTCGCCGCCCAGGTCGGCGTCGATTTCCTGCCGTCCGACCCCAGCCAGAAGCCCGAGGCCATCGCCCAGGGCGCCGTCGATCACGCCCGCCGCCATCACTATGACGTGCTGATCCTGGACACGGCCGGCCGCCTGGGCATCGACGAGGCCATGATGCGCGAGATCCAGGCGCTGCACGCCCTGGTCAAGCCGGTCGAAACCCTCTTCGTGGTCGACGCCATGCAGGGCCAGGACGCGGTCAACACCGCCAAGGCCTTCGGCGAGGCGCTGCCGCTGACGGGGGTGGTGCTGACCAAGCTGGACGGTGACGCGCGCGGCGGCGCCGCGCTGTCGGTGCGCCATGTCACCGGCAAGCCGCTGAAGTTCGTCGGCGTCTCGGAAAAGCTGGACGGCCTCGAGCCTTTCCACCCCGAGCGCATGGCGCAACGCGTGCTGGGCATGGGCGACATCGTGTCGCTGGTCGAGCAGGCGCAGAAGAACATCGACATCGCGGAAGCCCAGAAGCTGGCCTCCAAGATCAAGTCCGGCAGCAAGTTCGACCTGAACGACTTCCGCGAGCAGTTGGGCCAGGTCAAGAAGATGGGCGACATGGGCTCGCTCATGGAGAAGCTGCCCGCGCAGTTCCAGGCGGCTGCCGGCCAGCTGCAAAGCGGCCAGGCCGACAAGCAGTTGCGCCGCACCGAAGGCATCCTGAACTCCATGACCCCGCTGGAGCGCGCCAAGCCCGAGCTCATCAAGGCCTCGCGCAAGCGCCGCATCGCCGCGGGCGCGGGCGTGCCGGTGCAGGAAGTGAACCGCCTGCTGTCGCAGTTCGACCAGATGCAGGGCATGATGAAGCAGATGAAGAAGGGCGGCATGGCGAAGATGATGCGCGCCATGGGTGGCCTGAAGGGCCTGGGCAAGCTGGGCGGGGGCGGGTTCCGCTGAGTCTTGCGCTGGGGGCAGACCCCGTCCCGCTCATGAGAAAAACGCCGCTCCTCCCGAGCGGCGTTTTTCATTCCGCCGTTGGCGCCGCAGTGTGGATGGCCAGGCCCGTTTCCCCGGGTGCGATCTCCGGCCGCAGGGTCAGCGCCGGGATCAGGTAGTCCCCGCCGTTCTGCTTTCGATAGGGGATCGGCGCCGTGGTCGCCAGCGTGTCCAGCCGCCGGCCCAGGGCTTCGCTCAGCGACGGAAAGTCCGTCTCGCTCAGCCGGCTCGTCTGGTAGACGAGATGCGGTGGCAGCACCGCGAAGCCGGGATAGAACAAGGTGCCATGATGGATGGGAAAGAGCAGGTCCTCGATCGGGCCGTTCACGCCGCGGGCGCTGTAGTGCGCCTCCCAGCCCCCGATGGTGACCACCAGCATGGCGCGCTTGCCCGCCAGGGTGCCTTCGCCGTAGCGGTCTCCCCAGTGCGTGTCCGAATGTTCGCCGACGCCGTAGGCGAAGCCGTTGGCATAGACGCGGTCGACCCAGCCCTTCAGGATGGCGGGCATGGAGAACCACCAGAGCGGGAACTGCAGGATGAGCAGGTCGGCCCAGCGCAGCTTTTCCTGTTCCTGGGCGATGTCGGCGGCCTGCGTGCCTTGCGTATAGGCCGCCTTGGAGTCCTGCGTCGCGGAAAAGCGCGCACCCGGAGGGAGGGCCGTGTTGTCGCTGGCATCCAGCACGGCTTTCCATTCCATGGCGTAGAGGTCGGAGACCTGGACGGCGTGACCGGCGGTTTCCAGGCGCTGGACGGCGAAATCCTTCAGGGCGCCATTGAGCGAGCGAGGCTCGGGATGCGCGTAGACAAGCAGGATGTTCATGGTTCGATTCCTCGATGATGCGTAGCGGGATGGCTACACGATAGGAATCGCCGGGATATATTGGAAATGAATTTCCAAAATACTAGGTATTGCCATGCGCAATTTCACGACGCAGATCGACCTGAGGCGGATCGACCTGAATCTGCTGGTCACCCTGGATGCCCTGCTGGCGGAGCACAACGTGACGCGCGCGGCCGCTCGCCTGCATCTGGCCCAGCCCACCGTCAGCGTGCAACTGGCCCGCTTGCGGGAGGTTTTCGACGATCCGCTGCTGCTGCCGGGCCCGCGTGGCATGCGGCCCACCGCCCGGGCGGAGTCCCTGCGCGAGCCCTTGCGCCTGGCCTTGCAGGCGTTGGCGAGCGCCGTGGCGCCGGCGCCGGCCTTTGATCCTGCCCATGCCTCGCAGGTCTGGCGCGCCGCGGCTTCCGACTACAGCGCCTCGACCATCCTCTGGCCCGCCATGGCGGCATTGCGGGCGCGTGCGCCCGGCACGCAACTGGCTGTGCTGCAGGTCGTTCCCGGCCACATCGGCAAGCTGGCGGAGCAGGGGCACATCGACCTCGCCTTTCATATCGCCGAGGATGCGCCGCAAGGCTTGCGCAGCCGTGCGCTGTTTTCGGATCGTTACGTGCTGGCAGGCCGGGCCGGGCACCCTGGGCTGCTTCGGCGGCCCAGCCTTGCGCAGTTCCGCAAGCTCGAGCACGCCATCGTGTCGCCGGACGGGGGCGGCTTCCATGGCGTGACGGATCTGGCGCTGGCGCAGCTGGGGCTGGTGCGCCGGGTGGCGGTCTCCGTGCCGAGCTTCCTGCTGCTGGCGTCGGTCCTGGCCGTCACCGACCTGGTGGCCATGATTCCCTGCAGGCTGGTGCGGGGGAACCCGGCGCTACGGATCGTGGAGGCGCCGGTGGCCGTGCCGGGGTTCGAGATGCTGATGCTGTGGCACGAGCAGGCGCACCGCGATCCCGCGCATCAGTGGCTGCGCGAACAGATCGCGCAGGCGGTGTGATCGGTGTCAGCCTCTGCTGGCCTTGGGCGCCTGGCGTCCGAGCTGCATCACCGCCATGCCGGCAATGGCAACCCCGCCGCCGATCAACAGCGACGCGGTCAGGGGCTCGCCCAGCCAGGCGCTGGAAACCAGGATTCCGAAGACGGGCACCAGCGTGATGTAGCCGGCGGCCGCGCCCGCGCCCAGCGTCTTCACGCCTTCGAAGAACCAGGCATAGGCGATGGCGGTGGAGCCGACGCCCAGCAGCACGAGGTAGAACCAGCTGTCGCCGCCGGCGTTCAGCATGGCCGACCAGCCCGTGCCGCCTTCGGCGATCAGGCTGACCGTCAGCAGCATGAGGGCGCCCATCAGGGCCGTGACCGTGGTGGCGGTGAGCGCATCGACGCCGCCCAGGACCGCCCGGCCGATCAGCGTGTAGGCCACCCAGCAGGCCACGCAGCCGAGCAGCAGCAGTTCGCCGATGCCGGTCTGGCCCGTCAGGAGCCGCAGGAGCGAGCCGTTGCTGATGGCGAAGAGGGCGCCGCCCACGGCCATGAGCATGCCCAGGACGATCTTGCCGTTCAGCTTCTCGCCGAAGATGAACGCGGCCAGCAGCAGCGTGACGGCGGGATTGATGGTGATGACGACCGCGCCCTTGCTGGCGGGCACCAGTTGCAGGCCCAGCATGAAGAAGACCGAATAGCCGCAGACGCCGGCGGCCGAGGCCCAGAAAAGCCCCGTCCACTGGCGCCGGTCGAGCCGGGTGAGCGTGCCGAGCCGGCCACTGTGGGCCAGCCACAGCAGCAGCGTGGCGCTGGCGATCAGGAAGCGCACGCTGGCGGCGCCGATGGGGGGCATGGTCTGGGCGACGTAGCGCCCCCAGGACCAGGACGCACCCCAGAGGATCGCCATGCCGAGCAGGCGAAGGTGGGTGCGCATCAGGGGTGAATCAGGGCGGGTCATTGGCGGGCCGGAAAGACTGCAGACCGCTATTGTGACGCAATCCCCGCAGCTGCTGCCCGCGCCTACTTGCAGACGTGGTCGACGTCCGGATAGCGGGTGTCGGGTTCGGTCTCGGTGATCTTGCGCAGCAGATAGAGCAGGGCGACGCGTTCTGCCTCGTTCAGCGGGCCGAAGGTGGCCTCGGAGATCGCCTGCGCATGCGGCTTCATCTCGGCCACCAGTTGCTTGCCCTCGTCCGTCAGGCTCACGATGACCTTGCGGCGGTCGATCGGGTCGGGCTGCAAGGCAATCAGCTCGCGGCTCTTGAGCCGGTCGACGACGCCGCGGATGGTAGCCTGGTCGATGACGGTGGCCTTCACCAGTTCGCTGATCGAGGCGGTGCCGTCATCGCTGAGCGCGCACATCACCACGAACTGGGCGACGGTCAGCTTCGAATCGGGGATGAATTCCTGGAAGAGCGCCGTGTGGCGCTGGTAGGCGCGGCGCAGCAGGTGGCCGACCTGCGAGGAAAAGACGTAGGGATCGATGGCTGCGGCTGGGCCGTGGGTGTCCGGGTCGGGCTTGGGTGTCTGCATGGTCGTGGGAGTGTTCAGGGCCACGGCGGCAAGGCGGATGGCATGCGCGCTAGTCTACGCGGGTTGCGTGTCGGAGAGGGGGGGCGTCGGCGCGCGGCATGCCAGGCTGCTTGCGGGCGAGCAAGGCCTTGCGCACTGTCTCGGGCGTGTAGGGCGGGGCGCACAAGCGCAGCCCGGTCGCGTCGAAGAGCGCGTTGGCAATGGCCGGCGCGCCGGGCAGCGACGCCGATTCGCCGGCGCCCATGGGCGGTTCGTCCTGGCGGGGCATCAGCAGCACGTCGATGTCGGGCAGGCGGGTGAAGTCCAGGATGGGATAGGCGCCCCATTCGCGGCTGGCCACGCCCTGCGCGTCGAAGCGGACCTGCTCGAGCAGCGCGCGGCTGAGTGTCTGCACGATGTTGCCGTGGACCTGGTGGCGCACGCCGTCGGGATTCACCATGAGTCCGGCATCGTGGCCCACCACGACGCGGTCGAGGGTGATGTGGCCGCTGGCCGGATCGACGCGCAGGTCGACCACCCAGGCGGCCCAGGCTGCGCCGAAGCCGGGAAACTTGCTGTGGATGTAGCGGGCATAGGCCACGCCGCGTCCGCGCAGCAGGCCGTCGCCGCCCGGCGTGCCGCGGCTGCCGGCCGCCCCGGCCTGCCAGTGCGCGCGTTCGGCCGTGGCGCGCAGCAGGTCGATGGCGCGGGTGTCATCCAGGTGGCGCAGGCGGAATGCCACCGGGTCCTGGCCCGCCATGTGCGCCAGCTCGTCGATCATGCATTCGTGCGCATAGGCATTGGGCAGGGCGGAGACGCCGCGCAGCCACGAGGCGCGCACCAGCGGCGGCATGTCGTGGCAGGTGATGTTCAGGTGCGGATAGCGATAGGCCGGCACGGCCGTGCGGTCGCCCATCTGCAGGGTGCGGGGCTGGCCCGGCACGCTGCCGGTCAGCAGCAGGGCCAGCAGCGGCGCGTCGTTCGAGGGATAGCGCACGCCGAAGTCATAGGCCAGCAGCTTGCCGTCCTCATCCAGCGCCGCTTCGGCGTCGACCAGCTGGGCAGTGCCCTTGGGCTCCCACTGGTGTTCCTGCTCGCGCGTCAGTTGCACGCGTACCGGTGCGCCATCGGCGATGGCCAGCAGGGCGGCGTCGCCGCAGACGTCATCGGCGCAGTTGCGGCCATAGCAGCCCGAGGCCTCCATGCGCACGACTTCGATATTGCCTTCCCCGAGGTCGAGCAGGCGGTTCAGGTCGACGCGCAGCATGTGCGGGTTCTGCGTGCCGGACCAGACGGTCAGGCGTCCGTCGGCATGATCGGCCACCGCACAGGACGGGCCGATGGAGGCGTGCATCTGGTAGGGCCAGACATAGCTGCGCCGCAAGCGCCGGGCATCGGGCGTCGTGGCCAGGGCGTGCGCGGCGTTGCCGTCGCCGCGCAGGTGGCGGGGCTCGGCGCGGTTGGCGCGCAGCGCGGCTTCGAGATCGCCGAGGTCCGGCGCGGGCGGGATCTCGCGCCAGTGCACCTTGAGCGCGCGCATGGCGGCCACGGCCTGCTCTTCGCGGTCGGCCACGACGCCGACGAAATCGCCGCGCACGACCACGCGGACGCGGCCGGGCAGGTGCGCCACCGAGTCCGTGTCGACCGACAGCAGGCTTTGGCCCACGAAATCGCCGCCGTCGCGGCCCGGGTAGGGCGGACGCACGACCCGGCCGTGCCGCATGCCGGGCACCCGTACGTCATGCACGAACGTAAGCGCGCCCGTGGCCTTGGCGGGAATGTCGACGCGCGGGCGTGCCCGGCCGACCACGGTGTAGTCGGAGGCGGGCTTGAGCGGCGCGTCGTCGGAGAGCGTGAGCCTGTCATGCCGGGCGCGCAGCAGTTCACCGTAATGCAGCGTGCGCGAATCGGCCCCATCGGCAAACACGATGCGGCCCGCGCGGGCGCGCAAGGCCGTGGCGGGAACCTGCCAATGCGCCGCGGCGAGCGCCAGCAGATGCGCGCGCGCCTGGGCCGCCGCGCGGCGCAGGGGCACGGCCGAGATCTGGATGCTTGCGCTGGCGATGGTGGGGCCCTGGTTGGGCGCGGCCTCGGTGTGGCCCAGGATCATTTCCAGCTGCTCGAAGGGCACTTCGAGTTCCTCGGCCACGATCTGCGCCAGCGACGTGCGGATGCCTGTGCCCAGGTCGACGTGCCCGTTGAAGGCCAGCGCGCGCCAGCCTGCCGGCGTCTCGGGGGCGTCCAGCACCGCGACGAAGATCTCCGGCGTGGCGGGCACGTAGTCGGACGCGGCGCCCGGCTGACCGGGCGCCGGTGTCGGAGGCGCCACCGGTACGCGTATCACCAGCAGCGCGCCGCCGCGATCGAGCAGATCGTCGTGGAGAGCCTTGGGCTGGGGCAGGTTCATCGTGGCGAGCTTATCGCGGCAGGGCCTCGATGTCGACGAGGGCCTGGGCGAGCGGCATGACCGCGGCGTACTTCTGCGCCATGTCGAACAGGTTGGCTTCGTGCGGCCCGATCGCGCGGTCGCCCACGCAATCCGAGACGACCAGCGGACGGAAACCCGCCTGCATGGCGTCGACCACGCTGGCCCGCACGCAGCCGCTGGTCACGCAGCCGGCCACCAGCAGGGTCTGCACGCCGCGTTGCGTCAGCCAGGGGGCCAGCATGGTGCCGCAGAACGCCGAGGGCGTGCTCTTGCGCACGACGTACTCGCCCTGCGCGGGCGCGAGTTCGGGCACGATGGCGCTGGCGGGGCTGTCTTCCTTCAGCGTGAGCATGCCCGGCACTTTCAGGCAGAAGATGTTGGTGTCGGCATCGTCGTCCGAGAACACGATGCGGCTGTGCGCCACGGGCCAACCCTGCTCGCGGGCATGCGCCAGCAACGACTGGGTGCGGGCGATGGCCTGGGGAATGTTGCCGCCGCCAAACACCGCCGGGTCGGCGAAACCGTTGACGAAGTCGATGATGAGCAGGCCGAAGGGGGCCTTGAGCGGCAAGGGCGTGCCGAAGCCCTGGCGGGCGTAGGCCGAGACGTCGCCTTGCACGCCGTCCAGCGGCACGGTCTGGGCCGAGGATGACGGTGAGGACTGGCTCATTTCACGATCCCCTCGAGGCCGGCCTGCCGCTTGGCGCGGGCGAGGCCTTCGGTGTCCTGCACCACGCCGTCGATCACGGCGGGCGTGTCGTCGAGCGTCACGGTGCAATGGCGCATCGGGATGTCGATGTGGCAGGCGGTGGTGCGCGAGCCGCCGGCCTCGTTGTTCGGGCCCATCGACCACAGGAAGTTGCCCTCGAAGGCGCGGGCATCCATGCCGATGTGCGACTCCTTGTCGTAGTGGGCCAGCATGGACCAATGCGCGCGCGGTTGCAGGCCCCAGCCGATGTGCGACACGGCATAGGCTTCCGGGTCTTCATACGACGCCATGTATTCGCGCAGGATGTCGGCCTGCAGGCCGCCCTCGATGGCGTGCACATAGCCGTTGGCGATGCTCAGGCGTATCGGGTCGTGCACGTATTCCTTCAGCGGCAGCAGGATGTCGCCGCGGTCGAGCACCACCACGCCCTGGCTTTGCCCTTCGTTCGGCCAGGTCAGCACGAAGCCGCTGGGCCAGTGGTCCCAGCGGCCGGGCTGGTCGACGAAACCGTATTCGCGGATGGCCGGGAATTCGCCCAGCGCGCAGCGCAGGTCGGTGCCCGCTTGCGAGGTGATGCGCATGGTCCTGGCCGCCTCGATCAGCGCCGAGGCGGCGGTGACGCGCGCGCGGTCGCCGTCGGTGGGCACCAGGCGGCACAGCACCTCGGGCGGCTCGACCGCCAACAGGATCTTGGTGCCGCCCGACAGGATCTCGTGCTGTTCGGGCGAGAACAGCAGCGTCATCAGGTCCAGCACCAGGTCGCTGGCCTTGAGCGCGGCGATGGCGGCGGGGTTGCCGGTCAGCGGCGTGGTGCCCAGGTAGGCCAGCGAGTCGCGCGACAGCGACTTCTCCGCGTTCACGGGCGGCAGGTCCAGGCGGTTCACGCGCGCGCCCATGTCGCTGGCGGCGGCGATCGCGCAGCGCAGCGTCTGCGGATGGGTGTCGGCGCCGGTCAGCACGGTGACGGTCTGGCCGGCTTCGAGCTTGGACAGGGTCAGGACCTGTCTCCAGGCCTGGATCAGATCGATATCGCTCACGGACATGGCAGGACTCCGGTGGTTTCCGAAGAAACGTTGAGGATGCGCGCGGTCAATCCAGGCGCTGGCCCAGGAACTCGCCGAAGGCGGCGTGGAAGCCGGCCTCGTTGTCCCACGGGATCATGTGGCCCGCGCCGGGCACGCGCACGTGTTGCGTCTGCGGCGCCAGGCCTTGCCACTCGGCGACATCCGCGTCGTTGACCACGTCGCCGCGCTCGGCGGTCATGAGCAGCATCGGCACCTTGACCTTGGGCAGGTCGGCATGGATGTCGTCACGGCCGAAGTCTTCGAAGCTTTGCACGATGGCAGGCTCGAAGCAGGTGTGCAGCCACTGCGCGCGCAGGCGCAACTGCGCTTGCGTCCAGGTGGGGCAGAAGGCGCGCATGGCCTCGGCGTCCATGCCGAGCGTGGCCTGGCGGATCGAGTCGACGTACCAGGGCAGCTTGGCGGGATAGGCGCGGCGGCCAGGACCCGAGACGGGCGGGTCGATGGCGACCAGGCGCGCCAGGCCTTCGGGCTGGCTGCGTGCGGCGCGCACGGCGATGCGGGCGCCCATCGAGTGCCCCAGCAGGGCGTATCGCGACAGGCCCAGCGCCTGCGTGAATGCCAGCACGTCGGCGGCTTGCGCATCCAGGCCGTAGTCCAGGCCGGGACCGGACGAGGACAGGCCGCGCCCGCGCACGTCCAGCACGTAGGTGTCGAAGTGCTTGCCCAGCCGCTCCGCGACGAAGCCCCAGGTGACGGCCGGGCTGGTGATGCCCGGAATCAGCACGATGGGGTCGCGGGCCGCGCGGGCGCCGTCATTGCCGCCGTAGCGCAGGTAGTGCTGGCGGATGCCGTTGGCGTGCACGTGCGCGCCATAGAGATAGGTCGTCTGCATGGCGGCCTCCTTACCTGGCGTAGGGATAGGCGCCCGACAGCAGCGCGCCTGCGCCCGGCACCACGGGGTCGAGCTTGAGTTCCTTCAGGATGGCGTAGGTGGTGGCGATGGCGGCGGTCAGCACCGGCTTGCCGGTCTGGGCCTCCACCTGGGCGACGGCTGGCAGGGAGGGCATCTGCACGCAGGCCGACAGCACGATGACGTCGGCGTCCTGCACGTTCATGCCGGCGACGATGCCGGGCAGCTTGGACGGATCGTGGCGGCCGACGTCGAGGTTGTCGGGGATTTCGAGGGCGCGCCAATCGACGATCTCGAAGCCCTCGTTGGCGATGTAGTCCATCACCAGCTGGGTGAGCGGCACCATGTAGGGCGCGACCAGCGCGATCTTCCTGGCGCCCATGACCTTCAGGGCCTCGACCAGCGCGCCCGCGCTGGTGATGACCGGCGCGGTGGCGCCGTTGCTGACGGTGCGTTCGGTCAGGCGCTCCTGCGAGACGCGGTGGTAGCCGTGTCCCATGGCCATGATGGCCACCAGGCAGGCGTAGCCCAGCACGTCGACCTGCGCGTCGGAGAGCTCGAGCGCGCAACGGTCGCTTTCGGCATCCATGGCGGCGAGCTCGTCCTTCTTGACGGTCTTCATGCGCATGCGGCTCGAGTGGAACGTGAAGCGGTCGGCGGGCCGCACTTGCGAATGGGCCTGCAGCATGGCGGGCACTTCGGTTTCCATCGTGGTGTTCGAGCTCGGCACGATCTGGCCGATCCGGTAGGTCTTGCTCATGGTTTCTCCCGACAAGATATAGCGTAGACACTCAATATATAGAAATCGAACGCCGCTCGCAATGTTCTTCCCGTTAGGGTGTTTCATAGGAAAACTAGGGAAAATACTTAGAGTTACCCGATATCGATTTTCTTGTCATCGTATTTTATTGCCGGTACATTGCGCTAGAACAAACAGTGTGTACGCTGTATTTATCTGGTTTTGTCCGATCCCGCCCCTGGCGGGTCCCCGAGGCCGGCTGACTGCCTGGAGAGCATTGCTTATGTCCGCAAAACCAAGAATTGCCGTGATCGGCGCCGGTCTGGGCGGTGCAGCCGCCGCCTCCCTGTTGATCCAGGAAGGGTTCGACGTCCATGTCTATGAACAGGCGCCCGTTTTTTCGCGCCAGGGGGCAGGGATCCACGTCGGCCCCAACGTCATGAAGATCCTGCGCCGCATCGGCATCGAGGACGCGTTGAACGAGCAGGGCTCGCATCCCGAGTTCTGGCACAGCCGCCATTGGGAGACGGGCGACATCCTGGCCCAGATCCCGCTGGGCGATTACGCCGTGAAGGCGTACGGCGCCAGCTACCTGACCGTGCACCGCGGCGATTTCCATGCGCTGCTGATCGATGCGCTGCCCGACGGCGCGCTGACTTACGGCAAGCTGCTGACCAAGGTCGAGGACTTGGGCAACGAGGTGCGCATGCATTTCGCCGATGGCACGGTGGCGCATGCCGACATCGTCATCGGCGCCGATGGCGTGAACTCGCGCATCCGTGAAGAACTGCTGGGACCCGAGCCTCCCAAGTACGCGGGCTATCTCGCCCACCGGGCCGTGTTCACCACGCCGCAGACCCAGGCGGGCATGCTGCCCTTCGACCCCTGCGTGAAGTGGTGGAGCGATGACCGCCACATGATGACCTACTTCGTCACCGCCAAGGCCGACGAGCTCTATTACGTGACCGGCGTGCCTGTCGAACAGTGGGACCTGAAGGACCGCTGGCTGCCCAGCAGCAAGGAAGAGATGCGCGAAGCCTTCCGCGGCTGGCATCCCACCGTGCAGGCGTTGATCGACGCCACCGTCGAGGTGACCAAGTGGTCGCTGCTCGAGCGCGATCCCTTGCCGCTCTGGAGCCGCGGCCGCCTGGTGCTGCTGGGCGACGCGTGCCATCCGATGAAACCGCACATGGCGCAGGGTGCCGCCATGGCCATCGAGGATGCGGCCATGCTGGTGCGCTGCTTCAAGGAAGCGGGTGTTGAACACCACGAACTGGCCTTCGGTCTCTACGAGGCCAACCGTGCGGAACGGGCCAGCAAGGTGCAGCGCATCTCGCATGACAATACGTGGCTGCGCACCAACGAAGATCCCGCTTGGTGCTTTGGCTACGACGTGTTCAGCGTGCCGCTCGTCGATCCGCAACCCAAGGCGGCGACGGCGACCTGAAGGCGTTGAGGGCTGACCTACACAGGTGACCACAATGCACAGCAGCGACTCCGCGAGTTCCGATGTCCCCCGTCCGCCAGGTGTGCGGCTGTCCGTCAATGGGCAGTTGCACACGGTCGAGGCGGAGCCGGCGGCGCCGCTGCTGTTCGTGCTGCGCAATGACCTGGCGCTGAACGGCCCCAAGTATGGCTGTGGCCTGGGCGAGTGCGGTGCGTGCACCGTGCTGGTGGACGGCGTGGCGGCGCGCGCCTGCGTGATGCCGGTGCGCGGCGTGGTCGGACGCGAGGTCACGACCCTGGAAGGGCTGGGCGATGCAGCGTGTCCCGGGCCGACCCAGCAGGCCTTCATCGAGTGCCAGGCCGCGCAGTGCGGCTATTGCCTGAACGGCATGATCATGATGATCGAGGCCTTGTTGCGCCGCCAGCCTGCTCCCGACGAAGCGCAGATCCGCCAGGAGCTGCGCCACAATCTGTGCCGTTGCGGCACGCACGTGGAAATCCTGCAGGCGGCGCGGCGCGCCGTGACCTTGCATGCGCAGGCGCGCGAGACAGCCTGCGCCAAGCGGAGCGGGCGGTGAGCGGCGTCGTGATGCGGAGGCGGCTGCCGGCCGGCCTGGATGGCGCCATGCCCCCCGCAGCGGCGTTGCAGGGTGTCGTGTCGCGTCCGCCACGCATGGCGTGGGATGGCCGGCGCTACACCGGCCCCGGCCTGGCGCGGCTGGATGACGTCGCGGCGCGAGCCATGCCTGGCGTGGTCGATGTCGTGCGCATCGCACATTTCGTGGGCGTGGTGGCGGTTTCCGCGGTGCTTGCGCGGCAAGCGGCCGAGATGCTGGCGCCGCAGTGGCGGTCAACGGGGCCTGTCCCGGCCACGCCGCCGGAGGATGCGCCCGAGGCGGCGCCGCAAGCCTACACCTGGCAGTTGCCTGCCCATCCCTGCGTCGAGGGCCTGGCTGTCACGGCGTGGTGCGTGGAGGGGTATGCGAGTGTCTGGCTGCCGGGCGGCGGAGATCTGCACGAAACCTTGCGCGCCGAGCTGGCTTGCCTGCTGGATCTGCCGGGCGACCGCATCCATCTGGCCTCTGCCGGGTCCTGCACCGTGCACGACCTGGACGTGATGGACGCCGCGGCGGATGCCGCGCTGCTGTCGCGCGCCGTGGGCCGGCCGGTACGTATCTCCCTGCAGCGGCCTGCCGAGGCGGGAACGCTCTCCCTGACCGCGCGGCACATGATGCCGGACGCACGGGATCCGCAAGCCCCGAGTGGCGAAGCCGCGCCCTTGGCGTCGGAGAGCCCTCCGGTCTGCTTGCACGCGAATGTGTATTGGGGCGTGCGCCCCAGCCTGGCCAGGCTGCTGGCGAGGCCTGCGCAGGCGGCGGCGTCGGCGCAGTCCGCCGCGCAAGGCGACTATGCCATCGTGTCCGCCAGGACAGGCGGGGCACTGGCGCATGCAAGCCGCATCGAACTTGGCGCCATGCAGGTCTTCGCGCAGGAAAGCCTGTTGGACGAGGCGGCCGCGCGGCTGGGCGCCGATCCGCTGGCGCATCGCCTGAGCGTGGCGCCGCCGGGACCGGAGCGTGAACTGGCGCAACGCCTGGCCGAGCAGTCCGGTTGGCAGGCCCTGGCCAGCGGCGCCGCGGGCGCCGTGGTGCTCGATGCGCGCCTGAGCGCGCAGGATGGCACCCCTGCCATGCGAGGCCGTGGCTATGCCTCGGCGCATGTGCGGACCGGCGACATCGATGGCGGCACTCAGGACAGCTGGAGCGCCTGGGTGGTCGAGGTGGCGGTCGAGCCCGACACGGGCCGCGTCGATGTGACGCGCCTGGTGGTCGGCCATGACAGCCAGCATCTGCGGGCCGCGCAGGGCGCGGCCATCCACGAGCAGCATCCCCAGTTGCTGGACAGCGCCCGCCGCCTGCTTGGCGCGCCGGCGCGCTTCGACGATTGGGGCGCGACGGCGGCGGGCGGCGCCGCGCCCTTGGCGCTTGCCGAGGTCAGGCACGAGACGGTGCACGCGCGGCTGGATGAGCGGGATGTGCGCACCACCCTGGCGCAGCCGCCCGTCGTGCAGGGGCAGTTGGCCGCGGATGGTGTCCTGACCTTGCCTGCCGCGGCAGCCATCGCCAACGCCATCTTCGATGCCACGGGCGTGCGTCTGCGCCAGGTGCCGTTCAACAGCGAGCAACTGCGCCAGGCGATGCTGCCGTCACGCCCGCGGGCCACGCCGCGCGCCTGGTACAAGCGCGGCGGCCTGTGGCTTGCCGCGGGCGCAGGAGCCGTCGCCAGCCTGGTGACGATGGCCTGGCCCGGCAAGCCGGCCATTGCGCCGACCGACGGGCCGGACGTCTCGCTGTATTCGGATGCGGCCATCGAGCGGGGGCGCCTGGTGGCCGCGGCGGGCGATTGCGTGGTCTGCCACACCGCGCCCAAGGGCGAGGCCAACGCCGGCGGCCTGGGCCTGGAAACGCCTTTCGGCACGATCTACACCACCAACATCACGCCGGACAACGACACCGGCATCGGCCGCTGGTCCTTCTCCGCCTTCGACCGCGCCATGCGCGAAGGTGTCCATCGCGACGGGCGCCAGCTCTATCCGGCTTTCCCCTATACCGCGTTCGCCAAGCTTACCGATGCCGACATGCAGGCCCTGTATGCCTACCTGATGGTGCAGCCGCCGGTGCGCAGCGAACCGCCGAAGACCGAGCTGGCATTTCCGTACAGCCTGCGTCCCACCCTGGCGGGATGGAACCTGCTGTTCCACGACAACGCCGTGTACCAGCCCGATCCCACGCAAAGTCTGGCGTGGAACCGCGGGGCCTATCTGGTGGAAGGCGCGGGCCATTGCGCCGCCTGCCATTCGCCGCGCAATGCGCTGGGCGCGGAGAAGCGCGGCCTGGGAAGCTACCTGGCCGGCGGCGAGGCCGAGGGTTGGACGGCGCCGGCGCTGAACCAGTTGGCGTCGGGCGCCACGCCCTGGACCGCCGATGAGTTGTTCCAGTACCTGCGCACGGGATATTCGGCGCGCCATGGCGTGGCTGCGGGCCCCATGGCGCCGGTGATCCACGGCCTGGCCGAACTGCCCGAGAGCGACGTCCGGGCCATCATGACCTATCTGCTGGATCCGCCCGGCGGCAAGGCGGCGGGGAAGGCGGTGAGCAAGGAGGCGCCGGCCCCCGTGCCCGCGACGGCAGCAGCGACCGACACGCTGCCCGCAGCGGTCCGGCTGCCGGATGACCAACGCCTTTTCGTCGATCACGCCAACGGCGAACGCATCTACCAGAACGCGTGCGCGGCCTGTCACGAGGCGGGCAGCGGCCCGACGCTGTTCGGGGTGAAGCCATCGTTGGCCAGCAATCCGAATCTCCATGCCGCGACACCGGACAACCTGTTGCAGGTGGTCCTGCACGGCATCCAGCAACCCGCCAACGAGGAGCTGGGCTATATGCCGGGCTTCAAGGACAGCCTGGACGACAAACAGGTACAGGATTTGCTTGGCTATCTGCGTGCGCGCTTCGCGCCGCAGGCCAAGCCCTGGCGGGACACAGAGCCGGCGATCGACCGGATACGCAAACAGGCCCACTGATTCCGGCGGGCCATCGGAGACATCGCAGCACAACGTACTTGGCCGCGCGCAAGCGCATGAAAAAAACCAAAGGCAACCTCGTAGGAGCAGCCATGGCAGCAACAATAACGATTGAACAAGGGTTGAAAACGGCAGGCGTGGGGCGGTTCCAGTACCGTCTCTTCGTCATCTTCGGGCTGGTCTGGATGGCCGATGCGATGCAGGTGCTGTCCATCGGCTTCAGCGCGCCCTCCATCGCCAAGACCTTCGGCCTGACGATTCCCCAGGCCCTGCAGACGGGAACGCTGTTCTTCGTCGGCATGCTGATCGGCGCATTCGCCTTCGGCAGGCTGGCCGACCGCATCGGGCGGCGGCCCGTGCTGATGATCGCCGTGATCATCGACGCGGTGGCGGGCGTGGCATCCGCCTTCGCGCCGGAATTCGCCTGGCTGCTGTTCCTGCGTTTCCTGACGGGCGTGGGCGTGGGCGGCACGCTGCCGGTGGACTACACCATGATGGCCGAGTTCCTGCCGGCCGACCGCCGTGGCCGCTGGCTGGTGCTGCTGGAGTCGTTCTGGGCCGTGGGCACCATCCTGCTCGCCATCCTGGCCCTGTTCGCCAGCGCCTATGGCGAGGACGCCTGGCGCATCATTTTCTTCGTGACCGGCATTCCGGCCCTGGTGGGTGTGGTGCTGCGCTTCTACGTGCCCGAGTCGCCGCTGTATCTGAACCGCATCGGCAAATCGACCGAAGCGCGCGCGGTGTTGCAGCGCGTGGCCCAGGCCAACGGCAACACCGTCCAGATCGGCGAGCTCGAGCCGCAGGCCCTGGCGCGCAAGTCGGTGTTCGCGCTCTTCGGCACCGGCCTGGCGCGCCGCAGCGTGTCGCTGCTGGTGGCCTGGCTGCTGATCTCGGTGGCCTACTACGGCGTGTTCGTCTACCTGCCGGTGAAGCTCTCGGCCGAAGGCTTCGGCTTCATGCGCGGCCAGGAATTCCTGATCGTGCTGGCGCTGGCGCAGTTGCCGGGCTTCGCCCTGTCGGCCTATGGCGTCGAGCGCTGGGGCCGCAAGCCCACGCTGATCGGTTTCCTGCTGCTGAGCGCCGTGGGCTGCCTGCTGTACAGCCTGGGCACTTTCACCGCGCTGATCGTCGGTTCGACGCTGCTGATGAGCTTCGCGCTGCTGGGCACCTGGGGGGCGTTGTATGCCTTCACGCCCGAGGTCTATCCGACCGACCTGCGCGCCAGCGGCATGGGCATGGCCGGCGCCGTGGCACGGCTGGGTGGTTTGTTCGCGCCGGCCATCATCGCGCCGATCATGGCGACGCATTTCACCTTGTCGCTGTTCGTGCTGTCGGCGCTGCTGGCGGTGGCGGCCTTGGCGGTGAAGATGGTGGACGTCGAGTCCAGGAACCGCGCGCTGGACTGAGCCAGCGCCACGGCGGGGCGGCGCTCAGCCGCCGCCCACCGCCACCACGATCTCCAGCTGGTCGCCATCCTGGATGGCTGTCACGCCATGCTGGCTTTTCGGCACGATGTCGCCGTTGCGTTCGACGGCCAGGCGCTTGCCTGCGTAGCCCAGTTCATCGAGCAGCGCGGCGACGGTCTGGCCGGCGGCCAGTTGGTGGGATTCTCCGTTCAGGACGATCTGCATGGTGGCGGTCCTTCAAGCCTTGCGGGTAAAGATCAGGTCCCAGACGCCGTGGCCCAGGCGCAGGCCGCGCGTCTCGAACTTGGTTTGCGGCCGGTAGGCCGGGCGCGGCGCATAGTCGGCCGCGGTGTTCTGCAGCAGCGGTTCGCCGCTCAGCACTTCCAGCATCTGCTGAGCATAGTGTTCCCAGTCGGTCGCGCAGTGGATATAGCCACCGGGCGCCAGGCGGCTGGCCAGCAGCGCGATGAACGGCGGCTGGATCAGGCGGCGCTTGTGGTGGCGCTTCTTGGGCCAGGGGTCGGGGAAATAGATGTGCACGCCGGCCAGGCTGTTCGGGGCCAGCATGTCGCGCACCACTTCCACCGCATCGTGCTGGATGATGCGGATGTTCGAAATGGTGTGTTCTTCGATGCGCTTCAACAGCGCGCCGACGCCGGCGTTGAAGACTTCCACGCCCAGGAAGTTGTCCGAGGGGCGGGCCAGGGCGATCTTCGCCGTGGTCTCGCCCATGCCGAAGCCGATTTCCAGGATCACCGGTGCTGCGCGGCCGAAGGCGGCGTCCACGTCCAGCCCCTTGGGGGCATAGTCCAGCGACCACTTGTCCAGCAGGGTCTCCAGCGCTTCGCGCTGGCCCAGCGTGATGTGGCCGCGGCGGTGCACGAAGCTGCGGATGTGCGTCGTGCGCGGGGCGGTGAGCTCGGCGTCCAGCGGGGCGGAGGCCTGGGTATCGGGATCCGTCGCGGACAATGTGGCGGCGTTCGGATCGGCAGGGGAATTGTTGTGGCTGGCGTTCATCCCCGGGATTGTAGTGGTTTGCGGAGGATGCCAGCGCGGCGCGGGTGAGGCAGCGCGGGGGGGGGGGGCAGCCTGCCCCGCTGCGCGCAGGGCGCACGGCGAGACCGGCAGCTGCTTACACGGTCAACGGCGGCGAGGAGGCGTGGCGGGGCGGCCCGGCGCGCGTTCCTTCAGATGGCGGAACGTGATGCGGCCCTTGGTCAGGTCATAGGGCGACATCTCGAGCGACACGTCGTCGCCCGCCAGGATGCGGATGTGATGCTTGCGCATCTTGCCGCCGGTGTAGGCGGTCAGTTTGTGGCCGTTCTGCAGCGTCACGCGAAAACGGGAGTCGGGGAGGGCTTCGTCAACGATGCCACGCATTTCGATCAGTTCTTCCTTAGCCAAATTATCTCCTTGTGTGCAGGGAGCAAGCTTGCGGCTCCCGGATGGAAGCATTGCGCGCGCTCAGCGGGGAAGCGGCAATGCAGCGGTCAGGCATGGGCCCATGCCTGTGTGGTGCGAGGAAAAGACTTTTCACGCCCACCCTGCCAGGGCAGGGTTTCGGGAAGCGACGGTCGGGGCGCGGGGGCGCAGGGACTGTCGGTTGGGTCGGCGGACGGCAAGGTCCGGCGGGTTGAGGCGGTGATCGCCTGGGTGCGAGATGGCTGGCTAAAGCGCAGCATCTGCTGCCTGTCTCGCGGAAGTCGTGGCTATAATCATACCCCAGCCGAGCCAGGCAGGTCTTGCCAGGCCCTCAGCGCGGGTGTAGTTCAATGGTAGAACGGCAGCTTCCCAAGCTGCATACGAGGGTTCGATTCCCTTCACCCGCTCCACGCTCACTTTCCACTGAGTTCTGCTGACATCTGCGGAAGCGCTGAAGTCGTTGATTTTTTGGATGTTTTTTTGGTCGACGTGTTCTGCACACGTCTCCCCAAAGCCATCGACAGCGCATCCAAATCCGTACATTGATCCGTACATCAATGCGGAAAGCCGGCTGTCGGATTGTGGGTGGGCGTCGCAGCAGGCTGAAGGAAACATGGGTTCAACCTGACCTTCAGGAGTTGAACACATGGCACTGACTGACGTGGTAGTCCGGCAGGCCCGACCTGCGATCAAGCCCCGCAACTTGCTCGACGGTGAAGGGCTTTCTCTATTCGTCCCTGTCAATGGCCGCAAGGCTTGGCATTTCCGCTACACCTTCGCTGGCCGGGAGCGACGCATCTCGCTGGGGACATACCCCGAGGTGAGCTTGCGCGAGGCGCGCGAGTTGCGCGATCAGGCCCGCATACAACTGAGCAAGGGCCAAAACCCAAAGCTCGAGCGCAAGCGCCGACGTCACGCCGCCATCCTGGCCGAGGAGCACACGTTCCTGGCGGTGTATGAGCGCTGGCGTGACCACCGCAGACTCTCCCTGGACGAGGGTCGCCAATCGAGCTTGGCGCAGATCAAGCGCGTCTTCACTAAAGATGTCTTTCCAGTGCTGCGCCATCTCAACATGCACGAAATTACTCGTGCGCACCTGTTGGACATCCTGGGCCGCGTCGAGAAGCGCGGGTCGCTGTCGGTGGCCGAAAAGCTGCGCACCTGGTTCGGCCAACTTTTCCGGTTCGCCAAGGTCGTGGTCCCCGACATGAAGGAAAACCCGGCCATCGACCTGGATGCGGTGGCTGTTCCCCTGCCGCCAGTCGATCACAATCCGTTTTTGCGTATGCCCGAATTGCCTGCCATGTTGCAGACGCTGCGCAAGTACCGTGGGCAGCTCACCACCCAGCTCGCAGTGCGTTTGCTGCTGCTCACCGGTGTACGCACTGGGGAACTCCGTCACGCCATGCCCGACCAGTTCGACCTCGATCGGGGCCTATGGCTCATCCCGGTTGTCCGCCTCAAGCAACGCCGGCAACTCAAACGCAACAAGCGCCAACGCCTGACCGAAATCCCGCCCTATATTGTGCCACTCTCGCTTCAAGCCCAAGAGGTTGTGTGCCACCTGCTAGCCACGTATAAGCCCGCCCAGGCCTATCTGGTCCCGGGTCAGCAGAGCCTAAAGCGGCCAATCAGCGAGAACACTATCAACCATGCGCTCAAGCGCATGGGCTATGAGGGCATGCTGACCGGTCACGGTATCCGCGCGACAATCTCGACCGCGCTCAACGAACTGGGCTATCCGAAAGTGTGGGTGGATGCGCAACTCTCCCATCAGGATCCCAATCGCATTAGCGCGACCTACAACCATGCTGAGTACGTTGAGCAACGTCGCGTCATGATGCAGGACTGGGCTGACAGGCTAGATCTTTTCGAGCAGGGACTTTCTCAGGTTGCCAGCACGCATTTGACCGTGACGTTGCAGGGACTACCGACGATTCCCGGTAAGACGGCGTCCATTCCGCCTATCTTCAACGCTGCGCCCCCCGTCCTGACGGCGGCGTCCCCGGACGTGCAGGCGCGTGCGGTTAATTCGCAGACATGGCGCCTGCCAGCCGTCGGTACGCCCGAGGACAGGATGCCCAGGCCCTCGCAGCTGCAGCGCGAGCGTAATGAGTTGTTGGATCTGTTTAACGCGCCTCATAACCTCCGAGTAGTGGACTACGCCAAGCTCGCTGGCAAGTCACGCCGCTGGATCAGCTACGAAATCCAGGCGCGCAACGTACTTGCCTTGAGCGTAGGTCATCGGGGGTTGCGTGTCCCGGACTGGCAACTCGATCCGCTCAAAGGCCGGCTGGTACGCACCGTGTTGGGGCGCCTCAGCGCAGGTATTGACAGCTGGCAAATCTACCATGCCTTGACACAGCCACACGACCAGCTTGAAGGGCGCTCGCCCATTCAATCAGTAGCCCCTGCGAACTTTCAAAGGGTTGCCGGACTGATCTGCGAGGCCGTCGAGGTATCGATGTGGTCGTCAGCTCCCCTGACAATTGCACCGCTTTCAGATCAGTCGCCGCAAGGTATGGTGCTGGGCCGCCGATGAAGAGTGGTGCGCGGCGTAGGTCACCGGGTGCGCGCGCGGAGCTAAGGCGTCAGCCAGTTAGCGCGATAGGAGTACTTTTCCGGTGGGAGAGCAGGGCAGAGCATGGCCAGCCGGCTGCCCACGCTCGCTCTGCTCCCGGCAACCATGAACTGGCGGGAAGTTATTCCGATGAGAAGCAAACCAGTGCTCAGCTTAGGGACACACACCGCGCTAGACATGGCCCGTCGATTCGGACGTCGCCGGGAGCGGGACCGACACCGTGTGGCAGGTTTTGAAGCGCGTAGTGGCTGCCGAAGCGCGAGACCATTCTGCCCGCTATCGATCAAAGTCCCCGGTAACTCAAGATCCGCAGGAGATCGACACAGGTCTGAACTTGGGTCGACGCCGTAGCGCTCAATCTGTTGCACACCGCCCGCGGTGCTATGGATTGCCAGTAGTGAGGTATAGCTCAACAATTCTCTCCGGCAGCGCACGCTTCTGGGTCAGCAGGGGAAGCGTGCTGGGACGGCCAATATGACTGGGTTGCTCCAGACCAGCTTCGCAATGAGCCTGTTGCTCAGCTAGTTGGTTCACCGCAAACCCTACGTCGACAGGACGTCGTGGAGTTCCTTGATGTGCATTGACAGGGGTGCTTCGTATAGCCGAATTTTGGCCTCGGGTTCTTCTTTCCGGCATAGCGCCAGCAGAGTCGGCAACCTTGACGGTGCCACTTCTTCCGATAGGGAAATTGGTCGTGAAGCCACTTGCGACAGCCTGTACGCTGTCAGGCGCCTACTACAATGCAGCAACCACACGCCACGTGCGGCAGGAACGGTTTTCCAGCTCGTGTTAGCCGCCTGCTGTGCACGGTGCGAGCTAAGGGTCTCAGGCTCAGTTCTTCCCGCAATTTCTTGATATGCAACCGCTCTGCAGCGTGGGGGAACGTCATCTCATTCAAAGCACCACGGACTACTGCGTTGTGACACGCTGCTGCACTCGTTTCCCCATAAATGGGGCTAAGCTCAACAATCCAGCCAACGCGAGCGCCAGTCCTATCCACAGCGGCGAACGTAGCCCGTAGCCAGCGTCGATGGCCGCTCCGCCGGCCCAGGAACCGACCGCCAACCCAACGGTAATCAGCGAGGTGTGCATCGTGTTCACCAATGGCCCCGGCGATGCCGCGCGCATGACGCGTGCCACCATTGCCGGATTGAGCGCCACGCCGGTCAGGCCGATTGCCAGGAAAGCGATCACGCTGATTGCGGCGCTGTGCGCGAATCCTGCGAACGCACCCAACGCCAGCGCCAGGATGCCCAGGCCGCCGGTCAGTACCGCGATCATGTGGCGGTCGGCCAGGCGGCCGACGACGAGGTTGCCCACAACATTGGCGAGGCCATAGGCCATCAGGAGCCAGGGAATGGCCTTGGCCGAGAAGCGCGTGACTCCAATGAAGATCGGCGAGAAGTAGCTGAACGCGGCGAATGTCGCACCGATGATGAGCGCGCTGGTGGCATAGGCTGCCCACAACCCGCCATTGCGCAGGGATCGGAACTCGGCGCTCAGGCCGACATGGCTCTGGTCCTTCGATGCCGGCACCCGCCAGGCCACCACCGTTGTGCACAGCACGGACAGTACCGCCACCGCCCAAAAGCTGGCGCGCCAGCCATGGTGCTGTTCGATCAGGGCCGTCGCTGGGACGCCGAGCACGGGCGAGAGCATCAGGCCTGCCAGCACGAAGGACGCAGCGCGGCCGCGCGCCTCGGGCGCCACCAGGCCGGCGCAGATGGTCAGGGATACGCCGAAGCAGGCGGAACTGGCAACGCCCATGACGACACGGCCGGCGGCCATGACACCGTAGGTCGTGGCCAGTGCCGCCAGCACGGCCCCTGCGACGTAGAGCACCAGTAGCCACAACAACGCTGGCTTGTTGGGAACGCGCAGCGCCAGTAGCAGGGCCGTCAGCACCGGGCCGCCGAATGCCATACCAAGCGCGTACAGCGAAATCAGGTAACCGATCTCGCTCACGGACACGTTCAGCGCTGCCGCCAGCGACGGCATCATGCCGGCTACCATGAACTCGGCCGTGGTCAGGGCGAAGATCGTCAGACCCAGCAGGTAGACGACGAAGGGGAGGATGTGTGTTTTCTGGCTCAGAATGTAATGATCATTCCATAAATGACAAAACAAAAAGGCCGCGAGGCCCGGTGTGGTTGTACGCCTCACAGTTGGGCCAGCGTGCCATCCATGACATCTTCGAGGAACGCAGGCTCAGGCATGGCTCGGCCCAGCAGGCGCAAACCGTAATAACTGCTCAGAAAAGCCCGCGCCAGCGATAGCGCGGGCCGCTCCGAAGACACCTCGCCATTGCGCTGCCCTAGCGCGAACAGATGGCACAGCACCTGTTCCAGCCGGGTCACATAGACCCGGCTGATCTGCTCGACCATCGGATCCTTGCCTGATCGCTCCAATGCGGCGAACAGCGCCATGCAGCCACGGCGCTTGACCGGATCGAGGTCGCCTTCGATGCCCCATTGCATCAGCCCGCGCAGGCGTTCCTTGACCGTGCCGGGGCCGTTGAGAATCTGCGACTGTGCCTGGATGCCGAGTTCCTGATAGCGCGTCAGGGCCTCGTGGTAGAGTTGCTGCTTGCTGCCGAAGGCGTTGTAGAGGCTGCCCCGGCCCAGGCCAGTGCGCTCGACCAGTTCCTGTGCCGAAGTTGCCTCGTAGCCGTTGGACCAGAACACGTCCATCGCGGCCTCGATGACCGCTTCGTCGTCGAATTCTCGGGGCCTGCCGCTCATGGGGCTACTCGGGTACATCGGCCAGTCAGTGATGGACGGAATGTAATCACTATTGGAACGACCAGTCAAATAAAGGTTCGGGCGCGGCGCGGCGACTGCACGTCAATCATCAAGCACGCGAGCACGATCTTGCTGATCGTTTGCCCGCTTTCAAGCAAGGCATGGGCGGTGCGCAGGTCCTACCGTGTGATCGCACCCAGCGTCCAGGTACGGTGGACGTAATTCCTCCCTGATCGACAAGCAGGGCCACAGCTTGCGCAAGAGTCCTGCTGATGGATGATGTCGGCGATTCGAAGCACGGGGCGCGTGAGCAGGGATTGGATGCCAGCGCATCGCCTGAGGGCAGGTTGGTCTTTCACTGCGCTTCGCATGAGTGGAGGGAGACAGGCCTCAGCACCATCTACACTTCCCTTCGCAGAAGCCGTAGTGTTCCTTATGTATCCTCCAGTAGTGTCGCAATTACCCTGTTCAGTAGATTTACGGCAAGATCCTGATTTTCGCGAGGCTCCAAGATTGAGCGCATCGCCAGTCCCTGCATCATTGCGCCGATCATAGTTATCCGCATGTGTATTTCTTCGCTGCGCAAATCGGGCAAGGCACCCAATCGCTGGACTAGCTCAACGAGTCGATCACTGATCATCCGATTGCTGCGCTGCAAAATCCTTGCGATGGCAGGGTTGCGGGCCGCCTCTGCCGCTAACTCAAGCATCAGGCCGGTAACTGCCGGATCCCTATTACGCTCGACTTTCTCAGCAGTGTGTCTGCAGAGCCGGGCAACGAGATCGCCGCCATCCACGTCTTGAGCGAGCTTCTCGACGAGATCGGCCATGTCTACTTGCTCGCGGGCGGCGATTGCTTCAACGATTGCCTCTTTGTTCTCAAAATAGTGGTAGATGTGTCCAGCGCTCATACCTGCGGCGCGCGAGATGCGCGCGATGCTGGTTCCATGGAAACCCTCTCGGCGAAAGCATTCGGCTGCTGCATCGAGAACTTGGCGGCGCCGCATCTCCGACTTCGCTTGGTCGGCCCGGCTATTGGATTGGTTCATACGGCATCGCATATGGTAGCTAGTTGGCTACCAATTATAGTATAAATATTCTATAATATGCGCTCTATATATTGTGACCTCATGAATCAGGTATGAAGATGGGCGAGAGGACGGTGAGTACGCACCGTTGGCGGTCCAAGGCTTGATTTGCAGTCCGCGACCCGGCTAAGTCTCTACAGAGGCGGAACCGGACATGTTCGGCGGTGCTCACGCAGCCGTAGCGCGGTAGCGCCATTCTTAGAATGCCCCGGGACAAGGTGGCTGCGGACGCGATCCTAAATTGCTAACAGGTTGTTCCTGTGAATTTGGCTCCGTGTTGGGATTGCAGTTAGCGTTCTCGGAGCTATTCTGGCGATTGAATTGATTGGCCGATCTCAAGAAGTCAACTTGAAAGGCGCGCGGGCGATGGGGCGTGGCAAACGCCCCTGGCGTTTTCTATGAACGGATTCCTTTGCCTCAATGTCATGGTTGAATTCTTCTCGGTGAAGGCAGATTAAGCATCAGGCTTCAAGAGGTTGTTCCCCTCTAACTTGGGGAGGAAGCTGATGTCGCCAGACGTCATTCTCATCCCAGCGAGGGGAGCAACATGCACAAAGTGCTTGCCTGATGCCGAAGGGTCGAGAGATTCTGATCCACCCCCCTAGAAGCGGATCAGTATGTGTGTTCCAGATCGCTCAAGCCATGGGTCTCTCGGAGACCACGGTCCGGAAGTAGTGGTGACGCCTTCGAGCTGGTGAGCGCTTGCTGGACCGCGGCAGCCGGCCGCGGACGTCGTACGGTGCACGCCTGCTGAGCGGCGGCGTGCCCATTTGGGAGGCGCTGCGCCGCCAACGACGCACGGGGTATTGGATTGCCTAGCACACGGGCCGGTCGCCAGTCTCGGTGTCGCGGGTGCTGCGACAGGTCGTGATCATCCGCTGACGCGAGATGGAAGCACCACCTCCAGTCTCGCGCTACGAATACTGCCCCCTTGGCGAACTACCGCGCACGTGGTGTGACCGTGCAAGAGGGAGGCATTGATCGACAACGGATCGCGCTTTGTCTCGCGCGGCTTTGCTGATGCTTGTTGCGCACTGGGGCTTAGCACGCCCGTACGTGCTCCTACGTGCTGCGTATCAATGGCAAGGCCGAGCGCTTCATCCGGACAGGGTTGAGGGAGTGGGGCTACGCCACCTGCTTCCTGACCTCTCTGCGCAGCGCCGGCGACACTGGGGCATTGGCTACATCATTACAGTTGATCACGCCGTTGAGGCAGGTGGGGGGCTGCGGGAAAGTGTGTCTAAAAGTCGTCTGGCGGCGAGCGAATCTTAATTGGTTCGCTCGGATCACTGGGTTGCCACCAGTGGTGTCGTTTGGGCGCTATGGAAACGTTGCGAAAAATTCATGCCCGCGCGCTGGGAAGTTGGCAATCCACGTTTTGCGTCATATTTATGTCACTTTCGCGTTCGTTGCGGGAGTGAACAAAGGGGGGGGTGATCTAGGTCCGAGAAGTTGGGGGAAATTATTTAATCGTCACGTCACCATTGCTGTGTAATCATGTAGTCACCAGTGCAGTTAAGACGGGTGGCGTGTCACGATCTGCTTGGCATCCATGGCGCATTGCTGCGAATTAATTAATCGACAGATGTCAACAGGACTACGGCCAATCATGAGGGGGGCTTTGTGAGTGTCCTGCTCTGTTTGTCTTGCCATGAAGGCTGACTGCTCGTGGATGAGGCAAATCGGGTCGCATATATCGCGGGGGCGGGGAATGTCAAAGCATATAAAAGGTGTGGGATCTCCGGGAGTTCGAGTTACAATGAGTGAGCTCGACGCAAGTCTTTCGGAGTGGGTGGCCAGGGCGCATAATGGGGAGCCAGTTGCGGTCGTTCGATATGAGTCCCCATGGATCTGTATAGTCAACTACTATACTTGGACGGAGATTAATTCCCTTAAATACTATTTACCAAAGCGAGCGCACCCGTTGGTCAATATGCGCGAGATGATTGACGCTGCATTCTGGTCCGATGCCGGGTTGACTTGCGTTCTTTCTGAGCGATGTGTCAGTGGTATGGATGCGCGCGCTGTCATTCGGGCATGGGTTTTGCAAATTATCTACTCTAGACCTTCCGAAATTGATGTGTACGAGGGCGTTCGCCACAATATGTTGTGGCGATGGTTTGTTGGCTATGAATCTATGATTGAGCCCCTGCCAGATGAAAAACGCTTTATCGAGGACTTGCAAATGGTGAGTGCGGAGTCGGCAGTAATTGAGCTAGTGTGCAATTGCATTTTGGACGTAGATTTGCCGAAATCCGAGTTTCAAGAGTTTGAGGTGAATTTTGGATTGTTAAATTCGCTGCGTAAGGCGCAGAAATCAAGCTGTCTTGGGTTGGAAAATACTAATAGTGGTCGTGATGATATCTGTTAAATATTCGAGGCTGGATTGCTAGTCAATTCCAGGGAAACTGGCGGAACTATGCGATTGCAGATCCCAAATGGTCGCCGAGCGGTGAAGTTTTGGTCGGTCTATAGTTGGGCCTAGGTAAACGCTAAATATGATCGATCACGACGTTGCTGCGCGAAGTCGAGCCGAGCGGTCGACAGGTTCGGGTGCGAGGTGGTCGAGATGCTAGTCAGAAGTCTCTTCGCAGAGAGAATGTTACATTGCGTGGCGCACCGTACCAGCCCTGATCGTAAAAGCCGATCTGGGAGTAATATTTCTTGTCGAGCACATTGTTTAAGTTAAGAGTCGCTGAGACATGCTTGCTTAAAGCGTAGCGTGCCATGAGGCTGACAAGTGCGTAGCTATCCTGTTGGACCCGCTCGATGCGGTTGCCAGGTGCACGGGCGTTCTGGTACATGCGGCTTTGCCAGTCCACGCCGCCGCCCACAGTCAGGCGATTGAACTGACCGGGCAGTCGATAAGTCGTGTAGAGCTTGAACAAGCTGCGTGGCTTGTTGGTGTTGATGGGGTTGCCTTTGGCGTCCTCGGCGATAAACGTAGTGACGCTGCCGGTCACATTCCAGTCCGGCGACAGTTCTCCACCGACCTCCAGTTCTACGCCTTCGACCTTTGCGCCGGTGACAGGACGGTAAGCCGGCGTGTTGGCCGGTGCACCAACGACGTTGTTGCCAGTAACTTCGGCGAGATTGTCCTGGCGCGTCCGGAAGAGCGCTATCGCACCGTTGAGACGATTCTCGAACCATCCCGCCTTTAGACCAAGTTCATAACTTTTTCCGGTGATTGGAGGCAGAATGCCGCCCTGCTCATCGCGGGCATTCTGTGGTTTGAAGATTTCGGTATAGCTGGCGTAGACGGTATAGGTATCGCCTAGGTCAAGCAGCAGGCCAGCATAGGGTACGAATTCATTTTTGTACCGGTACTGCCGCTGCGTTCCAAAATAGTCTTGCTTTGTTTCCCAATCGCTGATTCGTCCGCCAACGATTAGCCAAAGCGGGTCAGCGAGCGAGAAACGACCCACGATGTAGCCACCGCTTTGCTTGTTGTGCAGGTCGTCGGCTTGGGATGCGACGCTCGACCAGACTGGTTCTGGCGTGGCACCTGGGTTGTAGATGCTGGCAACGTCGGGCAGCGGGGCTAGGGCGCGGTACTGCGGGTATGCAAGTTCGTCTTCGGACTGCATCCAGCCAAAAGACAACTCGTGCCGGCGCCCCAGCATCTGGAAGGGGCCTGAGAAAGATAGATTTAAAGCGCTGCGCCGTAGGTCGCCCCTGTAATGGGTAAAAGTGTTCGTCGTGCCCAGCCCGCTTTGCCGATCAGGATACCCGCCACGGTAGAGGTTTTTCTGCGAGGCATCGGTGATCGATCGGTTGTAGACCGCGCGGAAGCGCCAGTCATTGGCAAAGTCGTGGTTCAGATCCAGGAAGCCTGTCGTGATGTCGTTCTCAATGCGAGCCCATGCAGCATTGTTGGCAATCGAGCGGCTGAAGTCGGTACGAGTACCGTCCCTGTAAAAAAGGGGGAAGCCGCTGCCGAATCCGTTGTTGCCGCTGAATTGGTAGGTTAACCCACCGGTTAATGTAGTGCTGCGTGTCAGTTCGGCGGTGACTACGCCGTAGAGGGTGCGAGTGACCGTGTCCTGTAACTTCGTGTAGCTGTTGGCCTTGGCATAGGCTGCCACCAGCCGACCACGGATGCGGCCATCCTCGGTGAGGGGACTTGAGATGTCGGCATAACCTCGTGTCATATCCCAGCTTCCGATATCCACCCCGGCAGATGCGGCAAAGTCGCGTAGGGGGCGTTTACGTACGTAGTTGACTGCGGCCGACGGGTTGCCGGCACCAGTCATCAAGCCTGTAGCACCACGTACGATTTCCACGCTGTCGAACACGGCTAAGTCAAGGTTGTTTTCGCCGAAGGACCAGGGCGTCAGCACTGGCTGCGTCAGTCCGTCGAACTGAAAGTTGTCGATGTCGAAGCCGCGCGACGAGAACGCGTAGCGGTTGGTATCACTGCGAGTAACTGAGAGGCCGGGCGCGCTCTGCAACGCCTCCGCCGCGGTCTGCATGCCACGGTCATCCATCATTTGGCGCGTGATCACACTGACTGCTTGGGGTGTCTGACGGACCGACAACGACAGGCCCGTCGCCGTGCTCATGGCATCGGTAGTGTAGGCGCCTGTTTTCTCCACTACGCCAGTATCCTCCTCACCGGTTACGGTGACGGTAGGCAAATCAACGGAGCGTTTAGGTAACTCTCTTTCCTGCGCATAGCCCGGGTTGGCGATAAGCGCGAGCAATACAGTCGATGGACCCCAGGCTGTGGCTAGAAAACGCTGGGAGGATGCTGCGCGTATGAAGGTGTAGGGCATGGGTGAACTCACCGTTAGCGAGGCGAACGCCATCTGAAAGGTGATAGTGAGTATCGTTCTCATTCATGCGCACCTGATTATTCGAGATCGCAAAAAAGCTTTGCTATTCGACAAATTCTTTGGCTTGTGCATCGGAAGCCGAGCCACCCTGTCCCGACTTAGGCCAAGAGTGAAAGGCTTGGATCCCTATGGGGGGGCTATGTGGCAGGCTGTAAGCTGCTCTTTTGGGGGGTATTTCGCGATGGGGGCGATAGAGAGTTGACGGTGGGTCCAGTTGGAACAGTTGAAAACGACTCGTATGGGCGCGGGTGGTATTTCGCGACTGATCGCCAGAGTGGTCACTACAACGCTCCCAGTGGTAGCCGTAAATTCTGTTGCCACTGGGTAAGCACAGCTTGCCGTGAGCGGCGAGTGTGATCGTAGCCCTTCGATGCCCTTCTCACCTGGTGCGCATGGTACTAGCGCAAGTCAGAGTAAAAACGTGGCCGCATGCAGCGGGAAATCGCGTGGCTGGGGAGGACCATCCAACCGATCACAGCCCTAATCGGCGTATTCAGAAAGTAGGCGGGCCGTTAGCGTTTTCTTCAGCGACTCTCGGCTAGGTCTGGAATTTGCTTGGGGCGATACCGTATTGTCGCCGGAATGCGGTTGCAAAATTGGCGGCGTGGCGATAGCCCACAAACGCTGCTGCCTCCTGCACCCTCCAACCCTGCGCCAAATGCTCGCGTGCGACTTCCATACGGCGCTCGCGCAGCCAATTGAAAACAGACTTTCGGTAGGCCGCACGGAACTTCACACGTAGAGAACTCGGGCTCATGCACGCGAGCTTGGCTAGCGCCTCCAGTGAATGGTCGTCGCCTGGGGCGTGATAGAGCCGTTCTCGTACGCGTTCGAGCAATTGCTTGTCTCGAATGGAGAGTGCAGGGCTGTGGGTGAAGGGGGGGCGGCCGTAATCAGCCACTGCGCTGGCGAGCAACTGCAGACTTAAGCCGTCCAGAAGTAAATCCTGCATGACGCCCTGCCATGGGTTGTTCATCAGCTGTTCGAGGGCCTGCAACAGATAGTTGGGTGTGGCCCACTGTCGCAAATGTGTGCCCTCGGTCGCCATCGCAATGGCAACGGCTTCACCGAGTCTTGAATCGGCTATGCATTCTTGATCTCGCACTGAGATGCTGACGCTGCGTAGGGTCTGCCCCGCACTATGTATGCCGGTCAAGGAAACCGAATCACTGCAGGCGATGGTTGCACCTCTGCGAGCTACCAAGTTGATGCTGCTGCGTGGTTCGATTAAGGCGTTAGCCTCTCCTTGCAGCATAACAATGGCGCAGAACTTAGGTGGCGCAAGCGACGTTGCCTCGTATGCACGATGGACTGCAATGTTTGAGATTATGAGTTGCAATCCACTCTTCATTTCATATTGCTGCACTGATCCCTTGGCTAAATAAACGTCATCGCGGCCCTTTTTAGAACCGCTGTAGCGGAGCAATCGATAACGAAATCCCGTATCGCTGCCCAATCGGTCGAAGTCAGAAACTCTAAATCTGACCATAGCAGAATAGACTCCATAGTTGAATTGGTCCAACGATCACAGACATAGCTTTCTACGAAAGACGAAATCCATCTTACATGTTAATGATATGCGTTCGCATTGGCGAGGACTAGTGTTGAAATCCTAGACGAGCCACATAGCCTTTCGAGCGCCCCACCGCGGCCCGTCATCCATTAAATTTGGGATCGAAGTGCTTGTAATCGCCTTTCGCTGAACGGAGATGCTCCAGCGGGTCGAACCAGGGCGCTTCTTGGAAGCGCCTCAAGATCTGGGATTGAGTTCGTACTGCTCCTTGGTCAAGAATAGGGTCAGTGTCCCTGAATCGAGTGCTGCTATGGCTTTTTCTTTGCTGCGGTTGCCTGCACTGGACATGGTGAAAGGGTTCGTCGCTGTGGGGCGCCGCATGAGCATCACACAGGCTGCCGAAGACCTATGCGTGACCCAGTCCGCAATGAGCAAGCAGATCCGTACTCTTGAAGAGGCGCTCGGCATACGGCTATTCCAGCGTGGATATCGGAGCATCTCCTTCACTGCTGAGGGCGAACAACTCTTCAGGATGGCAAACGCAAGTATTCAACAGCTTCAAGATGCGTTCCATGTGGTCGGTAACAGTGGCAAAAGGCCCGTGACGATCACCGCAAGCATTGGCGTGACCAGCTTGTGGTTGCTGCCGCGGCTCGGAGATTTTCAGAGAGGCCATCCAGGTATCGATGTCCGGGTGGCAGCGAGCAATGCAGTGTTGGATCTCGCAAAGGAAGGCATCGATCTGGCGATCCGCTACTGCTCGGGCGCTGACGCACCCAGAGGGTCGCGGCACCTGTTCGCCGAGAGTATCGCCCCGGTTGCGAGCCCGCTGCTTGGCGTTCAACGCGTTGATTCCAAGGCAGCCCTGAAGAATTACGTGCTTCTTGAATACGAGGATCGCCGACGGTGGCTGACATGGGCAGATTGGCTATCTAGCCGCGGGCTTACAACTGACATGGCGCGCGGCGTACTGCGCTTTAACCAATACGACCAAGCCATTCAAGCGGCGGTCGCGGGACAGGGCGTGGCTCTTGGTCGCCTCGAACTCTTGGACCTGATGTTGCAGGAACGGCGCCTCGAGGTTCTGGCGCAGGGAGGGGATGCGCTTTGCACCCACTACGGCTACTTTCTGGTCCGACCAGACGACACCTCGAGTGACGAGGTATCGCAGGTTTTCGACTGGATCGTGGAGACCACGCAAGCTTCGCCGAAAGAGGACGCCGGCCGCTGTGTGCCGCGAGATCGGAGGAAGCCGACCCGCACAAAGACTCCCGCCGATGCTCGCAAGTGAACCAGCACCGTTTACTTGAGCTTCAGACATTCATTATAGCAATTGACCGCGCATTCAGATACGCATCGAGTGACTCTGGTCCACCTTCGGAACCATAGCCCGAGTCCTTGATGCCGCCGAAGGGCATTTCAGCACTCGGAATTGCCGGCATGTTGATCCACATCATGCCGACCTGAACATGCCTTGTGAGCAGGTCAGCATTCTTCAGTGAACTGGTAAAGCCGTAGCCGGCCAAGCCGAAGGATAAGCGGTTGGCCTCCGCAATCGCCTCTTCAATGCTGGTGAAGCCGCGGATGCCGGCCAGGGGGCCGAAGGGCTCTTCGTTGAACAACTTGGCATCCAACGGCACATCGACGAAGACTGTGGGTTCCCAGAAGTTGCCCACTTTGCCCATGCGCTTTCCGCCAGTCAGCAATGTAGCACCGCGCTCAATAGCGTCTTTGCTGAAGTCGCTCATGGCCGTTACTCGGCGCGAGTTGGCCAGGGGGCCCATCTTCGCGCCTTCTTCTAGGCCGTCAGACACCTTGATGCCCTTTGCGTAGTTGGCCAGTGCGTGCGCGAACTCGTCCTTCACGCTCTCGTGCACCAGAAAGCGCGTAGGGGAAATGCAGACCTGCCCCCCGTTCAGAAACTTCGCTGCGCCCAAGCACTTCACCGCAAGCGCGATGTCGGCATCCTCGCACACGATGACCGGGGCGTGGCCACCCAACTCCATCGTTACCCGCTTCATGTGTAGCCCAGCCAGTGCGGCGAGTTGCTTGCCCACTTCTGCCGAGCCGGTGAAGGTGACTTTGCGGATGATCGGATGGGGGATGAGGTGGTTGGATATTTCTGCAGGGTCGCCATAGACAAGCTGCAGTACGCCGGGCGGAATGCCCGCATCAGCGAAGGCGTTGACGAATGCGGCAGGGCCGGCCGGAGTTTCCTCCGCAGCCTTAACCACCATAGCGCAGCCTGCGGCCAAGGCAGGCCCGACTTTGCGCACTACCTGATTGATTGGAAAATTCCAGGGCGTGAAAGCAGCGACTGGACCGACCGGATCTTTCACCACCATTTGCCGCAGCTGAGGTTTGCCACGCGATGGGACCAAGCGTCCGTAGACGCGCAGGCCCTCATCGGCATACCAGTCGACCATGTCGGCCGACGCGAGCGCCTCACCTTTTGCTTCAGGTAATGGCTTGCCTTGCTCCAGAGTAATCAAGGCTGCAATCAGGTTGGCCCTTTCGCGTATCAGCGAGGCGGCCTTTCGCATGATTTTCGCGCGCTCGGACGGCGGTATTTCACGCCATACCTCGAAGCCCTGTTGGGCTGCGGTCAGAGCTTCGTCGAGGTCAGCTCTGCTGGCGTGGGCTACGCGGCCGATTTCCTTGCCCGTTGCCGGGTTGAGAACGGCAAGGGAGCGGCCGGCAGCCGCGTCGCGCCACTTGCCATTGATGAAGAGTTGCGTATCTGAATTAGTCATGGTCTCTAATTACTATCGTCATGCGATGCGCGTCGGGGTGTGTCGAGGAACTCAAGACCCCTGTGCACCGCCAATGCGACCAGGGCCATGCAGAGCATGGTTGAATGATGAACTCCTCTGTGCGGTGGACGGTCGGCGTCCTTCGCCCGTACGCAATGGCAAGTGCAGTATTCCGTTTCTACGGATGCTTGCTGCGAGTGGCATACTCCAGAGCGTCTTCAAGACGGTCATTTCCCCAAAACATTTCATCGTTCACAAAAAAAACTGGGGCACCAAATATCTTGCGGCGAATTGCTTCTTCCGATTGGAGGCGTAATTCTGCTTTTTTCTCCTCCGACTGTGCTGCATTAACCAGCACCTCCCCATTCAGTCCAATTTCATTGAGGATCCGGACGCACAAGGCGTTGTCATTGACGTCTTGATCTTGCGCGAAATTCAACGTAAAGACGGCTTTGCAGAACTCCGGAACCCATGTTGCAGCCGGATGTGCCGCAGCCACCCGCATCGGATAGACTGCTGGGCGCGGGAAGGATGTTGGCTTGCGCCATGGAATTTCGTACTTGCTCGCGAGTCGTTCCATGTCCCGCCAGACGTACTCGCCCTTTTCTTTGTGTTCGACAAAGGGGGAACTGCTCCACCCTAACCGGTTGAAGATGGGGCCTAGCATGAAGGGTTTCCACAGGACATCGACGCCTTCGCGCTCTGCTAGCGCCTCAATACGCATTGCAGTTATGTAACTATAGTTGCTTCCAAAATCGAACCAAAATTCGAGTTTTTTCTTCATGAGCCCTACATCCGCGTGGAAGACTTACCATGGATGTGCCGGTAACCGGTATGATTAACGCACGATTACGTCACGCACATCTGATGTTCCAGAATGTGTGTGGATCTCTGTGCCATGCCGACCTTGTCCGCCAGTAAAGCGCGCTACGCCAGCGGCGCCTTCTGCAGCAAAAGTGCCCGATGAGTTGAGCCATTCACGTTTGAGGGCGCTAAGTTCTGGCAGGTTGTGCTGCAGATACACAGAGCGGCGGTCTGTGCGCACGCAGATCTGGGGGAAAGATGCAATGCGTTGCGCCAACTCTTCGGCGGCGGCTCGTGCTTGGCCATTGGGGACTACTTGCTCGCACAGCCCCAACCGTTCGCATTCTGCTGCGGTCACTTTCCGGCCGGTCATGATGATCTCAAGTGCACGTCCACGACCCACAAGTCGCGGCAAGCGCACGGTACCACCGTCCGTGAGAGGAACGCCCCAACGCCGACAGTACACCCCCAGATACGCATCTTCAGCCATGATCCGGCAATCAGCCCACAGCGCCAGCTCCATTCCCCCAGCAACGGCGGGCCCCTCCACAGCTGCAATCACTGGCTTATTCAGGAAAAGTCGGGTAGGCCCCAGCGGGCCGCGGGGGATCGGACCGCCGTCCGTTGGGAATTCCAGGGAGCGGTGAGTGCTGCGGTTTTCCTCTGTCGCAATCCCGCGCCTAGCCAAGCTTTTGAGGTCTGCGCCAGCGCAAAAGGCACCGCCTTCCCCCCAAAGTACAGCTACATCTGCGTCGTTGTCGTCGTCGAACGCCAGAAACGCGTCCTGTAAGGCGTCTGCGTGATCTGGGTCAACCGCGTTCCGGATCTCGGGTCGCGAGAGGATAACCGTCGTGACTCGACCATTCTTTTCGATTCGAACTGGCATGAGCAGGGCTCCTGATTTGACGTTTGGTATGGCGAGGGCCGTGCACACACGTTGGCACTAGCAGCTAGTGTTCTTCAATGGATTTTTTTTTGTCTTGGGTTGCCTGGCGGGAATGCAGTAGTGAGCCCTTCGCTGCCCGGCGGGTCCACCGTGGTCGTTTTTGAAGTGGCGCCCGTTCGCTCAAGATGGGGCGACACGTCCTTTGCGCGCCCCAATCGATGCTGGATATCGCGTGAATAAAGCCGGCGCGGCGGCACTAATGGGCAGCAACCGATCCGCTGATTTCATCCAATGTCGCCCCTCTCCCAGAAAAAGCGGCGCCCTCGTGTGGAGGCTGATTGAGCTACCTTTCCCTTGCCTCCTGATGGGCTATCAGCGCCGCCTACGAATCCTCAGCCGAGACAAGTCGGCTTTCGTTCGAAAGTAAAGCAGTGCAGATGCGCTTCGGAGGTTGTTTGCGTTGCGCTTATTAAAACTTAGTTGTGAGGCTAAGTTGGAAAACCCTGCCTGTCTCAAGATAGCCTCCGCTGCGATCAACGGACAGGTAGCGTTTACTCTTTCCTAGCGTTGTCCAGTAACTGTGACCGTTTAGCAAGTTGCGCACTGAAAATCCAAGTTCAGTATTGTTTGCAAGGGAGTAGGTGAGGCCAAGATTGAGTTCTTTTGATGGCTGAATATAGACATCGGGCCGATCGGTTTGGACAGTTGTTAAACGGCGGCCGATATAATTATACCAAAGGTTGCCACGCCATTTTTCGTGTTCGTAGAATATCTCGGCATTATAGATTAGCTTGGGCGCTTCAGGGATTTCCGTGCGACGAAGTTCGGTGGTAGAGTTAACCGTAACCAAATAGCGGGCGATCGTCGTTTGCCAAGTGGCGTTGGCCCCGATGCCGAAGCCGGATAACCAGCCTTCGCCCAGATTCAGGGCAAAACGACCTGATGCTTCAAGCCCAGTGGCTTTGCCAGTCAGGCCATTTTCGGGCTTGGAAATCGCTATATCATTAACACTCGCGGTGCCTTCGTAGCCGCTATAGGAGGTGGTCGGCACTATTATATTCTGCAAATCCTTATGGTATAGCGCAATCTGAAAGAATCGATTGTTGCTGCTGTAATATTCAAGACCGAGATCGTAGCTCCATGCTTCAACTGGCCGGAGGTCGGGGTTGGCTTGATTGATCGCGGTTATCTCGTTGTCCGTTCCATCACGAGTAATTGAAGTCGTTCCGGCAAGCTGGTCGAAGGCCGGTCTGCTGTAGCTTGAACGGACTGCTGCGCGGACTACGGTTTTAGCGTTCGGCCGCCACGCGGCCAGTACGCTTGGGTTCAGGCGACTGAATTCGCTGTCGGCGGTATCGAAGCTGGAATTATCTCCATCCGATATCCAGAATGATGCTCTGAAATGATTGTGCTCGTAACGCAGGCCAGGCGTGATGTCCACATCGCCGTAGTCTCCGCTGAGGCTAATTCTAGTATTTACATAGGCCGCCGCGCGCTTCTCGCGACCATTGGTGACGCCGTCTTCACCCACTGCTAGTGTTGGAATGTATTGGTATGCACGACTGGTCATGGCGGCTCGATTAAGGAGCTTCAGGTCGCGCGGAAGTTGAGAAAAAAAGCCCTTAAGATATGTGCCTGGAGCGCTCGCCACGCCTTCATATCCCATCCCTGGAGTGAATGTGTAGCGTTTTTGTTCAGTTGCAACATTGTCGGTATTCTCGCCGTTACGTTCGGAGTCTTCATAAAGCAACCCCGCTCCGATGTGGGATAGGGCGCTGGATCCGTTCCAATCAAGGTGGGCTTTTAGTGTTTTTTTGGTTTCGCTGAGGCGGGAATAGTCGCGGGCAACGTATAGTTCTTCCGGATCGGGAATGTCTTGCAGAGCATTGCCGCTGGATGTCGTCAGCACAGGTTTTCGCTCGTTGGATGTGTCAAGGTCCAGTGCGTCTGGGCCAGTGGTTTCCCGTGTATTGCGAAATGAGCCAGTTATTCTTTCCGGCTGATCGAAACGGCCTTTGGCATATCCGCCCGTCAGTGAAAGGTTGACGTTGTCTGTCTTCCACTCACCGCCGATCGTGCTTGAAAGAAGTTTTTGTCGAACGTCTTCTGTTCGAAAGTACTGGGATGGGTTGGCTTGATAGGCTTTATATTGACCGTCAATTGAATTGTTGTAGTTCCCTGCCTCGCTACGAATGGTAAGTTGATCCATAGTGTTGTTGTTGCTGTAGGATGCATAGTTAAAACGCCCGAACGCCGCAAAATTATTCCCGCGATAGTCTAGCGAAGTGCTGACGCCATATCTCTGAATTTCGCTTCGAAAGAAGTTGTACAGCAGGCCTCTCGGCGACAGGGAATTTTCGTTTTGGCGAGCGTTTAGGCCGTTGTTGTAGGTCGAGTACCAGTTACTATGAATTGCTGTGGACTCGGCCACGCTGTCGCGCCTTTCATAATATGCAGCGGTATATAAGCCGAATTGCCTGTCGGCACCAAACAGGCGGGAATTGTCGATGCCAACAGCACCACCGAATGCATCTTGGTCACGCCGTTTGGCTGTTCCTGAAATCTGGTTAGTGGCGCGGATTCGCGTCATTGGGCCATGGTCGAAGCCACTCGGAGTGCGGAAATCAATGACCCCTGCGATGGCGTCAGAATCTTTGTCTGCCCCTGGAGTCTTGTCCGCGACAATCTCTGCTACGGCAAACGGGGACAGCAGGTTTACGGGGATCGCCCGCGAAGACTGAGTTTGTGGTAGGCGTACGCCATCCAGCGTATAGGCATTGTATGAAGTGTCAAAACCCCGGATAGTGATATATTGACTTTCCCCGGTTGCGGTTTGGTTTCGACCTTGATCGAAGCTGACAGATATGCCTGGAAGTCGTTTTGCAAGATCGGCGACGTTAGTCTGGGAGGACACCGAAACGTCGCCGACCTTAAGGATGTCTACTACGCCTGATGCGTACCGCTCTTCGTCTATTGGGTTGGTTTGAACGCTGGAACCGACAACCTTTACCTGGTCTAGCGTGGTCATGGAATTGGTTGGAATCCTAGGGGGCTCTGACGTATTAGAACTTGTTGCCGGCGGGGCAATGGGTCCGTCTTTATCGATATCTAACGAGGTGGCGTTGGCCCACGCGCCGGACTGGATCAGAGCGATGGCGAGGCCTACGGTAAGTGGGCTTTTGGGGGTATGTTTGTGTTTTTTCATATATCGAAGCCCTTGGAAAAGAGGGTGTGCTCGGGTTGCCGATTGCACCGACGTCGTTCAGTGTTTGGCTGGATAAGCAGTTTTGTGCAGCCCTTTAGCCGACGGAGCGATCAGTGCCGGTTTTGTAGGGCTCAGCGAAGTGTCTGAGGTAAGTCAAACTACTTACGTTGCTAGCATGCTCGGACGATAGGGGGAGTGCGTCCAACTGGGCCTGCTGCCTGACAAGTGGATGGGCATGCATGAGTTAGCATCCTGATTTGTCAGGCAATGCTTGCTCGCGTGTCTGATATTGGAGGGACACTCTGCATCGATATGATTAGCATCTGACTTCTAGGGTCAGTCTGTTGCCCCACCGCCGCAAAGTAATGCGTGGCACGTTTAAATTTTTCTGGATAGCACAAGATGGTCATCGATGTGGCCGTCATCAGAGATAACGCCTGCCGTTCTATTCGCTGTTGTCATCTTGATGTGTGCGGAAGTGATGGGAGTAGTCAAATTCTGCGCGGTCTTCTTTCAGCGCGCGTGACAGGGGTTCCCATAAATCAGCGATGCTTTGATTTGAAATTTTTTGGCTGCCGGTTCGTTCCGTGATGGATTGCTGCGGTGGACTCGGGGATTTGGCGTTGGTGCGGTCGTAGTGCCCCGGCGCTGACAGTGGGAGCAAAGCCTGCGGGTTCTATAGCTATGCTTATCGATGTTTGGCGTGCAGCTCTTGCGTGGTCAACACCGCAGCGGGGGTAGGCAGCCAGCATCGCCTGCCATGGGCGTGAGGCGGTCGGTGTGCGGACGATCTAGGGTGCTGGTAGGTTGCGGGGGCTGACGTAATTGTCAGATTGCCGACAGCATGGTGCCCGAGGTTGCCACCCAGGATGACGGCAGGCCTGCGCAGACCGGCGCGGGCACCGGATTGGACCCCCTGCCATGCGATTGCCTGATGTCACTGCGCTGCTGCGCCGCCGCCACCTCGCGCTGGGAGCGGCACTGCTGGTTGCCCTCTTGCTGGCGATGTTGTTCCACGGCGTCTCCCGCGGCGACGCACAGCCCAGCGCGGCACCGCCACCGGTACCGGTGGTCACCACGCGCGTCGAGCAGCGTGATGTCCCGCACTGGCGGAGCGGCGTCGGCACGGTGCAGTCGCTGCAGAGCACGGTGCTGCGCCCGCAGGTGGATGGCGTGCTGACCGAAGTGTTGTTCGAGGAAGGGCAGAAGGTGCGCAAGGGGCAACTGCTTGCGCGTATCGATGATCGCGCCATCCGTGCCGGTCTGGGCGGTGCACAGGCGGCGCTGGTGCGCGACCGCGCCACGCTGGATGCGGCGCGCTCGGACCTGTCGAGGCTGCAGCATCTGTCCAGCGACCAGCTGGTGTCGCGGCAGATGCTGGAGCAGCAGGCCGCCACCGTGCAGCAGCTGCAGGCCACCGGCCGCGGCAACCAGGCTGCGGTGGACGCAGCGCAGGTGCAGCTCTCGTATACGCGCATCGTGGCGCCGATGGACGGCCGCATCGGCCTGCGCCAGGTGGATCCGGGCAACCTGGTGCGCGCCAGTGATACGCAGGGGTTGGTGACCGTGCAGCAGACCGATCCGATCTCGGTGGTGTTCGCGCTTCCGCAGGACGCGCTGCCGCAGCTGCGACAGGCGCTCGCCGCAGGCGACGCACAGGTGCAGGCACTGGACCGCGAGGGTGGCCAGCTGCTGGCTGAGGGCACGTTGCAGGTGATCGACAACCAGGTGGACGAGGCCTCCGGTACGGTGCGGTTGCGCGCGCGCTTCAGCAATGAGTCCGACCAGCTGTGGCCCGGACAGCTGGTCAGCGTGCGGGTGCGCACCGGCCAGAGCACGGGCGCGCTGGTGCTGGATGCCGCGGCGATCCAGCGTGGCGTGCAGGGCAGCTTCGTCTACCGCGTGGTCGCTGATGGCAGCGTGGAATCGCTGCCGGTCACGGTCGGTGAACAGGACGGCGGGCAGGTGGTCGTGCACGGTGAGCTGCGGGTCGGCGACGTGGTGGTACGCGATGGACAGTCGCGGCTGCGGCCGGGCACGGTGGTGGCCGAGGCCAAACCCGCCGCAGCGCCTGCAGCGGTCCGGCGCGGGGCGGCACCGTGAGCGCGCGCACCTCGCTGTCCAGCTGGTTCGTTCATCACCCGGTCGCCACGACCCTGTTGACCCTGGCGGTGGTGCTGCTGGGCGTGGCAGCATTGCCGCGCCTGCCGGTGGCGCCGTTGCCGGAGGCTGAGTTCCCGACCATCCGGGTCAACGCCAATCTGCCCGGTGCCAGCGCCGAGACCATGGCCTCGGCGGTCGCCACGCCACTGGAAACCCAGCTGACGGGCGTGCCCGGCATCATCGAGATGACCTCGACCAGTGCACTGGGCAGCACCTCGATCACCCTGCAGTTCGATCTGGAAAAGAACATCGACACGGCCGCGCAGGAAGTACAGGCGGCGATCAACGCCGCCGCCGGCCGCCTGCCCAGTGAACTGCCGAACATGCCGACCTGGCGCAAGGTGAATCCGGCCGACAGCCCCATCCTGGTACTCAGCGTGGTGTCGACTCAGATGTCGATGACCGAACTGAGCGATCTGGCCGAGAGCCGCCTCGCACGCTCGATCAGCCAGATCAGCGGCGTTTCGGAGGTCGGCATCGTCGGCCAGCAGCGTCCGGCGATCCGCATCCAGGCCCAGCCGGAGCGGCTGGCGGCGATGGGCCTGACCCTGTCCGACCTGCGTGGCGTGGCGCAGAACGCCAGCCTCAACCAGGCCAAGGGCGCGCTGATGGGCGAGCAGCGCACGTCCACCTTCGAAGCCAACGACCAGCTGTTCAGTGCCCAGGACTACCGGCGCCTGGTCGTTGCCTATCGTGACGGCGCACCGGTGGCGCTGGGTGATGTCGCGCAGGTGATCGACGGCGCCGAGAATGCCTACGTGCAGGCGTGGCCGAACGGCCAGCCCGGGGTGGGCCTGATCATCAGCCGGCAGCCCGGCGCGAACATCGTGCGCACCACCGATGCGGTGCTGGCCGCCTTGCCGGAGCTGAGCGCGAACCTCCCGGCCAGCGTCGATGTGGAGGTGCTCAACGACCGTACGCGCACCATCCGTGCGTCGCTGCACGAGGTGGAGCTCACCCTGGTGCTGACCATCGTGCTGGTGGTGCTGGTGATGGGCCTGTTCCTGCGCCAGCTTTCCGCCACGCTGATCGTCGGCGCGGTACTGGTGGTCGCGCTGGTGGCGACCTTCGCCGCGATGTACGTGGCCGGCTTCAGCCTCAACAACCTGACCCTGGTGGCACTGGTGGTTGCGGTCGGCTTCGTGGTCGACGACGCGATCGTCGTGGTGGAGAACATCCACCGTCACCGCGAGGCCGGGCTCGGTCCAGTGGACGCCGCCCTGAAGGGCGCCGGCGAAATCGGCTTCACCGTGGTCTCGATCAGCCTGTCGTTGATTGCCGCCTTCATCCCGCTGCTGTTCATGGGCGGCGTGGTCGGGCGCCTGTTCGCCGAGTTCGCGCTGACCATCACCGTGGCGATCCTGATCTCCATCGTCGCTTCGCTGACCCTGGCACCGATGATGGCCGCGCACCTGATGAAGCGCATGCCGGCGCACCGGGACAGCGAGCGGACCCTGGCCGGGCGCCTGCTGGCCGGCTACGACCGCAGCCTGCAATGGGCCCTGCGCCGCCAGCGACTGGTGCTGGCCGGCTTCGGCCTGACCGTGGCGGTGGCGGTAGCCTCGTACGTGGTGATTCCCAAAGGCTTCTTCCCCCTGCAGGACACCGCCTTCGTGTTCGCCACCACCGAGGCGGCACAGGACATCGGCTACGAGGACATGGTGGCCAAGCACCAGCAGCTCGCGCGCATCGTTGCGGATGATCCGGCCCTGCAGGCCTACAACCACGCGGTCGGTGCCACTGCCGGCAGCCAGACGCTGTCCAACGGCCGCTTCTGGTTCGTGCTGAAGGACCGCGGCGACCGCGATGTGGACGTGCACGGCTTCATCGACCGGGTGCGGGCGAAGATGGCCAGCGTGCCAGGCATCACCGTGTACATGCGCGCGGCGCAGGACATCAATCTCGGCGCCGGGCCGGCGCGGACGCAGTACCAGTACGCCCTGCGCGGGCAGGACAGCCGCGAGCTGTCGCAGTGGGCCGAGCAGCTGACCGAGCGGCTGCGGGGCCTGCCGCAGCTGCGCGACGTGTCCAATGACCAGCAGGTCGGCGCCAGCGTGACCCGGCTGGAGATCGACCGCACGGCAGCGGCGCGCTTCGGCCTGACCGCCAACGACATCGACCAGGTGCTCTACGATGCCTTCGGCCAGCGCCAGATCAACGAGTTCCAGACCGAAACCAACCAGTACCGGGTCATCCTGGAAATCGCGCCGGGCATGCTGGGCCAGGTCGATGCGCTGTCCTACTTCCACCTGCGTTCGCCGCTGACCGGGCAGATGGTGCCGCTGTCGGCGGTGGCCCAGGTGCAGCCCCCGGGCAATGGTCCGCTGTCGATCAGCCACAACGGCATGCTGCCGGCGGTGAACCTGTCCTTCAATCTGGCCCCCGGCGTTTCACTGGGCGAAGCGGTCGGCCTGGTGGAGCAGGCGCAGGCGCAGATCGGCATGCCTGCCAGCATCAGCGGCCGCTTCCAGGGCACGGCACAGGCCTTCCAGGAGTCGCTGGCCAGCCAGCCGCTGCTGATCCTCGCGGCCCTGCTGGCGGTCTACATCATCCTCGGCGTGCTGTACGAGAGTTTCGTGCACCCGCTGACCATCCTGTCCACCCTGCCGTCGGCCGGCATCGGCGCGGTGCTGATGCTCTGGCTGTGGGGGCTGGACTTCTCGATCATGGCGCTGATCGGCATCGTGCTGTTGATCGGCATCGTCAAGAAGAACGGCATCCTGATGGTCGACTTCGCCCTCGACGCACAGCGCAACCGCGGGCTGGCGCCGCTGGAGGCGATCCACGAGGCCTGCCTGACCCGGTTCCGTCCGATCATGATGACCACGCTGGCCGCGCTGCTGGGTGCCATTCCGCTGATGATCGGTTTCGGTACCGGCTCGGAACTGCGCCAGCCGCTGGGCGTGGCGGTGGTTGGTGGCCTGCTGATCAGCCAGCTGTTGACCCTGTACAGTACCCCGGTGATCTACCTGGCCCTGGACCGGCTGTTCCTGCAGCGTCGCCGCGAGCGCAGGGAGGCGGCGGGCGCTGCCCTGGCGGACCCTGGATGAAACTGTTGATCGTGGAAGATGAAGGCAAGACCGCCCATTACCTGCGCACCGGCCTGGGCGAGCAGGGCTGGGCGGTGGATCTGGCTGCGGACGGTGTCACCGGCCTGCACCTGGCGCGCGAGTTCGACTACGACGTGATCGTGCTGGATGTGATGCTGCCGGGCATGGATGGCTTCAGCGTGCTGCGCGAGCTGCGCCGCAGCAAGCAGACACCGGTGATCATGCTGACCGCGCGGGACCGCGTGGATGACCGCGTGCACGGCCTGGGGCAGGGCGCCGACGACTACCTGGTCAAGCCGTTCTCGTTCATCGAACTGCTGGCGCGGCTGCAGGCCCTGGTGCGGCGTGGGCGCCAGCAGGAGCCGACTGAACTGCAGGTGGGCGATCTGCAGGTGAACCTGCTGGCCCGGCGGGCCTACCGCGATGGCTCGCGGCTGGACCTGACCGGCAAGGAGTTCGCGCTGCTGGCGCTGCTGGCACAGCGGCGGGGGCAGATCCTGTCCAAGACGGTGATCGCCGCCCAGGTCTGGGACATCAATTTCGACAGCAATACCAATGTGGTGGAAGTGGCGATCAAGCGCCTGCGCGGCAAAATCGACGGCCCTTACCCGAGCAAGCTGCTGCATACCGTGCGCGGCATGGGCTACGTGCTGGAAGTGCGCGAGGACGAGGGTGGGCGGGGATGAGGATGTCGATTGCCCAGCGCCTGTCGGCGATGTTCGCGCTGGCTGCATTGCTGGTGTTCGCCCTGCTGGGCGTGGGCGTCTATGGCGTGCTCGAGCGGCAGGTGGTGCGCTACCAGCATGCGGAACTGCAGACCAAGCTGCACGCGGTCAGTGGCAGTGTTGCGATGTGCGACAGCACCGAGCGCTGGAACAAGGTGCGCGAGAAGGTCGGCAACCTGATCTCCGGCGACCGCGACACCCTGGTCTGGGCATGGAGCGAGAACCCCACGTTCCGCATCGGCCAGGCAGAGCCGCAGGTGCAGGCCCCCGGCAAGGGTGACAACGGCATGGGCACGCTGCCGCGTGAGGGCGGGCACCCGCTGCGCACGCTGTATGAGCGGGTGCCGGGCAAGGGCGCGCGACCGGATGTGGACCTGTGGATCGGCATCGATTCGGAGCCCTACACGCAGGCGCTGCAGCGCTTCGGTGTTGCGTTGTGGGTGGCCGGCGGGCTGGGCGTGCTGCTGGTGGCCGGGCTTGGCTACTGGATCGCACGGCTGGGTCTGGCTCCGCTGCGGGCGCTGTCCAACGAGGCACGCTCGCTCAGCCCGCAGCGGCTGTCGCAGCGCCTGGCCGCGCAGGGTCTGCCGGCCGAACTGGGCCACCTCACGCAGGCCTTCAACGGCGCGCTGGATCGGCTGGAAGCAGCGTATACGCGGCTGGACGGGTTCAACGCGGACGTCGCGCACGAGCTGCGCACCCCCCTGGCCAATCTGATGGGACAGACCCAGGTGGCCCTGTCCCGTCCGCGCGATGTGGCGGCCCTGCAGGAGGTGATGCAGTCCAACCTGGAGGAACTGGAGCGCCTGCGTGCGATCGTCAACGACATGCTGTTCCTGTCGCGGGCCGGTCAGGGCGATATCGCGGTGGAAACGCGTCAGGTCCAGCTGGCAGACGAGGTCGCCACCGCCGGTGAATTCATGGAGTTCCTGTTCGAAGAGGCCCAGCTGACGCTGCATGTCGACGGCGACGCCACCGCCCGCATCGATCCGTCGCTGTTCCGTCGCGCGCTGACCAACCTGTTGCACAACGCCGTGCAGCACGCGCGTCCGGGCAGCGACGTGCGCGTGCAGCTGCAGTCCGAGGGCGAGGGCGTGCGGGTGGCCGTGCTGAATGAAGGCAACGGCATCGCCGCCGAGCATCTGCCCCTGCTGTTCGAGCGCTTCTACCGGGTCGACCAGGCCCGTGAATTTCGTGGCGAGCGCCATCACGGGCTGGGGTTGTCCATCGTCAAGGCCATCGCCGCACTGCATGGCGGCGAAGTGTTCGTGACCAGTTCGGGCGGCCTGACGACGGCTGGATTTACTATGGCTTGCTGAGCGATGCCGCACCGAACGCGTAGACAAGATTCTTGGACAGAAGATACGTGGTCCAGAGAAAACTCGCTAGGACAGCTCGGTTGACAATGATACGCGATTGTCAATGTTTAGAGGGGGCAAAACGCCCCAAAGGCCAGATCCTATCGTTTTATCTTGAGCGCCACATAGCCGAACAGCAGAGTGCGAGGGCGTTTATGGAGTGCCGCTATCGGCCTGAAAGTAGTGCGGGACTATCTTCCCGAAATTGTACCGTGATAACGCAGCAGGCTTCGCTCTGAAGTCCGGCTGAGCGACACAGAATGGTCATCTCTATCTCGTAGCATAAAGCCTACTTTGGACCGGTGAACTGATCTGTGCATTCGTCAAGCAAAGTCTCTAGCATGCTGTTGGGTTGCAATAATAGTCGGTGGCGTCGATCAGGCAGAGTTGTTGCCGCTGCAGTGCTGGTAATGCTCATAGCGGGCTGCGCGAGCTTGTCGAGCGGCTCACAGGCGAAGAACGTGATCGTTATGATCAACGATGGTGCAGGTTGGGGCACGTGGGATGCGGCTGCCTATTGGCAGTATGGTTCGCGCGAAGGTGCGCCCTATGCGCGCTTTCCCGCGCGATACGGAGTCACTACCTACCCGCTCAATCTCGAGCGAGCACCTACGCACGATACAGTGTCACGTGTCGGCTATATGCCGGAGCGAGCTTGGGACATAAGACCGACAGGGGACCCGACGTTGCCGTTTGCCGGCTATCGCTACCTAGCCGCAGCCGCGACTGACAGTGCGGCCGCCGGTACCGCACTTTCCTCGGGTACGAAGACGTATAACGGCGCGATCAATCACGACAACTTTGGTCATCCGGTGGCGTTTGCCGCGCGCCTCGCCAAGGGAGTGGGTAAGGCTGCTGGCGTGGTCACGAGCGTCCCATTCTCTGAAGCTACACCGGCCGCTTTCGGTGCGCAAAACTCCTCGCGCAACGATTACCACCGGATCTCGAGACAGATGCTTAGCGAGGGTACTCTCGACCTAGTCATGGGCACTGGTGCGCCAGGCTATAACGTGAATGGAACACCTTGCGGTCGCCTGGCATCGAATGAATCATCGTCTGGATGCGACAAGCCTAGCGAGTACCTGGCGCGCGAGGACTGGCAGCGACTGATGGCCGGCCAGTACCTGCCGCAAGGCGGACAGAGGCCTTGGCGAGTGATCCGGGGCAAGGAGGAGTTCGTCGCTCTGGCGGACGGCACACTAACCATGGACGGTCCTATTCTTGGTGTGCCCGAGATCGCTATGACCTTGCAGCAAGCACGTCAGGCAGCCGTGGTCGGCGTCGACGCCGGCAACCCGTCTGGTGTCGCCTATGTCCGAACCGTGCCAACGCTTGCGCTGATGACGCGTGGAGCGCTGCGGTACCTTGCTGCTCGCTCGGGCAAGGGCTTCTTTCTGATGGTCGAGGGCGGAGCGACAGATTGGGCCGCTCATACTAGCCGCTGTGGAACGCAGTGGAGCTACGGTACTTGCGTGAACGAACCTGAGTACGGGCGGCTGATAGAGGAGACGGCAGACTTCAATGATGCGGTAAGTGCCGTGGTCGAATGGATCGAGTCACATGGTGGCTGGAAGCGTAACCTGTTGGTCGTTACGACCGACCACGACAACAGTATGCCGATGGGACCGGACGCGCAGTCGCGTCCGTTTGCCCCCGTTGTAAACAACGGCAAGGGGAAGATGCCGGGATTCAGCTTCCGGCTGACGGGTGACCACTCCAACGCGCTTGTACCGCTATGGGCTAAAGGCGCGGGCGCCGAGCAGTTGGCCTTGCGTGTGCGCGGGTGGGACCCGGGCTACGCTCGGTACGTGGGATGGAACGACGGCCGCTACATCGACAACACTGATGTGGCTGCAGTTGTCAGGGCAGTGCTCGAAGGTCGCTAAGCCGATAGCATTTCCGGGTAGTCACTGAAGGGCTTCAGGTCGTCCTCGGCACACGCAGCCCCTCCCCGCAGTGCTTTATATCGAGCACGTGCAAACGACGTTTTTCAAGTGACGTTTCCTCTATCGCCGGTCAGGTTGGCGTGCTGCGAGCGCGGCGAACGCGATACTACGCCGGATTTGGGCGATGGTGCGTTCCCCTTCGGTCAATGCTGCCACGCTGGTGTGGACGGAGAAGGCACCCTTGACGAGTCGATACGGGTGTTTCGCTGCCGACCCGATCACAAATTCGGATGCGCCTTGCGAGATAAGGTCGATGGCGTCAGAGCCCTCGGCAAAGACTGCCAGTTCCCGCTCAAGCACGGCATCGCCTATCTGCAGCCTGCCAGCGTTCGTCGCCAGCCAGGCGATGTCGTGGTTCGGCGCGGGGTAATACGTCCAGCGTTCGTCGTCGGCCAGCCGCACGTGAAGGTAGGTGATTGGGGCGGGCGCAGCAATTGGGCTCTCCTTGCCTTGGTAGTTACCGAGTAGGATGCGGGCCGGCCCATGGTGCTCAATTCGGTCAGCCTCGCAATAAAGGCTTTCAGCAGGCGACAGCTCCAGGTTCGGTGGCAGCGCCAACCAAAGTTGGAAGCCTCGAACGACGCCACCTGGTGACGGCTCACCCGCGTGCCAGACGCCACTGCCGGCCCGCATCCACTCCACCGCTCCGTCCGACATTGCGCCGCGCTTGCCGGTAGTATCGCCATAGGTCATGTGTCCTTCGAAGAACGCGGTAATGGTGGCGATGCCGGAGTGGGGATGTGGCATGAAGCTGGAGCTTCCAGAGGAAGGGAATTCGAAGAGGTCCAAGAACACGAATGGCTTGAGTTGTTCGCCTAGGTCGCCTGGGCTCATTAGGCGCGTGATCGGTCCCAGTCGGTGACCAGGGGTGCGGTACTGAATGGCCCGCAGTGTGTTTGCGTCGTCGTCGGGATTGCTCATAACAAGTCCTCCATCAATAGATGTTTCGGCGAGGAAGCCTGCGACGTGGTGTCCGACCTTCAGTTGTTGGGGCGGATGACCGGCCTATAATCCAGCTTGCCGATACAGGCCCACTAGAGGACGAAAGCGTGCGACCTCGCTGCCGATGATCGCTACCATCAACGGCATGCTTGCTGTCCCGGCGAGGACGAATGACTGGGGCGTGTCGCCCAAGCCTGCCCAGACCGGGAGTACCTCCTGCGATGGCCAAGGATAGACCCTCCTGGCCGGTAAGCGGGGCCTGAACCGGCCGGACCAAGTTACATGCGACTGTTTACCGAGTCGTTGGAGTAGGCCCGGCTTTTCGGTGAAGAGTGCGTCATAGTCGTCCAAGGCGTAGCAAGGTGCCGCGCCCCCACGGTAATCTTCGTGCGCCCCTGCAAAAGCAGATCCAGGGTGGTGAGGTCCTGGATCTGCCGGACTGGGCCGACCGTGCTGAGCACCGACACGGCACTGCTCAGCCGGATGTGGCTAGTGCAAGCAGCAGCTGCGGTGAGTATTACTGCGGGCGATGCATCGACGTAGTCGGAGCGATGGTGTTCGCCGAAATAATCGCTACCGACGTTGTCGGCGAACACGATTTCGTCGAGCAGAGCCGCCAGCCGCTGCACTGCGGGTATGCGGTCGCTTAACGCCTCGGGCAGGAGCGCTGCGAAGCTGTGGATGCCGACCTCGACGAAGCATTCCTTCGAAACACCGCTGCATTGGCGCGCCGCGGTTCCGCATGCCTCTATGTCGGAGGTAGGGCACCGGTCGGGTTCAGGCCGCAATGGCTCCGATGGCGAGCTTGGCCTGGGTCAAGGCTGCCGCTTTGGCGTCTTCGCCAAGCGCTAGGCCTTCGGCGCGGACGAAGGTCACGTCGCTCAGGCCGATTAAGTGCAGGGCAGCCGTCAGCAAGCCTTCCTGATGATCCAGCGCCGCCACCGGACTGTTGCCGGTGTAGACTCCTCCGCGGGTCGAGACGATAAACACCTTCTTGCCCTTGGGAAGCAGCCCTTCGGGACCCTGCTCGGTGTAGCGGAAAGTGCGCCCAGCGACCAGTACACGATCCAGCCAGCCTTTGAGTTGGCTCGGGATTGAGAAGTTGTACATCGGCGCACCGATAATGATGAGGTCGGCGGCGAAGAGTTCATCAATGTAGACGCCGCCTTGGGCAATGTCCTGACCAAGTTCGGCAGAAGGCGGCGCAGCGCCCTGAAATACGGCTAAGTGACTCGGGCTGAGATGCAGCGGTGCGTCCTCCACGAGGTCGCGGACGACGACGGAGGCTCCAGGATGCAGTGCCAACTGTTTGGTGACGATTTCAGCTGTGAGAGCTCTACTGGCGGAATAGTCGCCCAAGATACTCGAATCGATGTGTAGGATGGTGGTCATGAAGGATCTCCAGTGACGAATGGGGTTGTTTGACGGCTGCATGATCCCATTGGGCGAAACATCTGGGTAGTAGTTATATTCTTATGGATAGTATCTAAAAATCAGATACATCAAGGGCGGATTATGTTGGACGGAGTGTCACTGGATCAACTAAGAACGTTCGTCGTCGCTGTGGATGAAGGCAGCTTCTCTGCAGCTGGCCGGCGGTTGGGGCGCGCCCAGTCAGCCATCAGTGAACTGGTGCGGGGCTTGGAGGCGCAGTTGGGGGTGCAACTGTTTGATCGGGCCGGTCGCTATCCTCAGCTGACCACCGCTGGCACAGCGCTCCTTGTGAGTGCGCGCGACGTTGTGGCTGGCGTCGATGCGATGAAATCGCGAGCTAAGGGCATGGCGGCTGGTCTGGAACCTGAGCTGTCGGTGGTGGTGGATGTCTTTTTCCCGATCGAGGCACTCGCAGTAGTGGCCAGGGAGTTCCGAGAGCAGTTCCCGGCAGTTCCTTTACGCGTACACGTTGAAGCTTTGGGCGCAACTTTCCAGCCAGTGCTTGATCGGCAGGCCAGTGTGGGTATTGTCGGCTTTGTTCCGTTGACCCCGCCTGGAATCATCACCGAGCCGTTGGTGAACATCGCTTTCGCCATGGTGGCGGCCGCTGACCATCCGCTTGCTGCTCGAAACGATGTGATTTCTCACAGTGACCTCGCCGAGCATGTCCAGTTGGTTCTCACCGACCGATCAGAGCTGTCGAAGGGTAGGGATTTCGGTGTGTTCTCTCCCAAGACCTGGAAGCTTGCCGACCTCTTTGCCAAGCGGGCGTTCCTACTCAATGGACTAGGTTGGGGAGGAATGCCATTGCACACAGTGCAGTCGGATCTGGACAGTGGAAGGCTAGTACGGCTTCACATTGAGGAGGAGCCCGTGGGTGGAGTCAGCATGTTGATGTCGGCTGTCTATCGAGTAGATGCACCACCGGGACCTGCAGGACGCTGGCTCATCGAGCGCATCATGGCGTGCTCCAAGCATCGTCAGCATGTATGAGTGTGCGCCAGATTGGTGTTCTCACAAACAAACATGCTATTTCCATCAAGAGCCTTTTCTGACGATGCGATGATTGCTTGAGGACGTCGACCCTGGCGATCAGCGCACGAAGCTGCGGCAATCCGGGGGCGACTGTTACTTGGCTGATATGTAAAGTTGACCCGTATTCTTTTTCGGGAGTAGGCGGTTGAAGAACTTGCGAACGTATATCGGCTAGGGTGCCTTGAGGCGAAACCACCCTTAAACAGCCGACCGGTGGCTGACATAGCCGAGCCCGTCGTACCGAGGACAGGGGAGTTTTACAGCTGGCCAAGGCGTTGGGTGGTTTCGGATACGGTGACTTCAATCATTCTGCTGGCTACTGTCTGCGCTTTTTCACCATGCCGGGCGTCATGCCTGACCAACGATGGTACGCGCGCGAGAAGGATGCCTCTGACGCGTACCCGACGCCTGTTGCGATCGTTGCGATGGAATCGTGCCCGTTCTCAAGTAGTTCTGTTGCCCGCATCATCCTGAGCGAAGTGATGAACTCTTTGGGCGTCTGTCCAGTCACGTTGGAGAAGCGCTTGAGAAATGCGGAACGGGACAGGCCAGCTTTATCGGCCAGTCTGGTGATACTCCAGTTGCTCTCCGGAGCTTGATAAAGGGCGCCGAGTACTCTGGACAGCACGGGATCGTTCCAACCGCGATGCGACTTCGCAGCGTGTCGGGAAACTTGATTCAGATAGTGTCTTAGTGCGGAGGTCAGAACGGCCTCGGCAAGGCGGGTGGCGATGGCCTGACCGATGAATCCCTGCCTTCCGTATTCAGTGATCTGATGGAGTGTTTCCCCGAGGAATGGCTGTTGCCGCAAGAATCCGTACAAGGGAACGAGCTTTGGCATGTTCTTGAGCACGACGATCGGGAACCTCTTGTCCATATAGCAGCTCGTGGCGACGATCTGCGTCGTGTTGCCACCGCCACCATAGCTAGTGTCCGTACTAAACATTCCCGCAAGGAATTCGTTGGCGGTACTCGCAGCCTTCAATCGAGAGGGAACGAAGTCTTCCATGGGAGCCAATGGAGTTTTTGTCGAATCGGCCATTGCGAAGGTGCTTGGCGTCGGCGCGAGCAATGCGTCACCAGGTGAGAGTCGGAAGCAATCCGACGAACCCTCGGTGTATGCGACACAGTTGCCTGCAACTACGAAATGGATCCTGACAGAATCATTGAGGTGCGGCAGTCTACAGCCCCACGGCGAAGTCAAATGGATCAACGCTTGTAACACGCCTGTCAGTCGAATTGAGCGCAGTAGGTCGTCCAGCGGTAGCGGCGGTCGGTAATCATTTGGATTGTCCGTGACGTTCTTCTGAAAAACAGACGGCATGGGAGCGTCCTGATAGTAATGGTGCTGCATCACGATTGGTTTGGGCCAAGAGTTCCGGCACAGAAGTTCCACGGGCGACTTGGAACAGCTGATTCTGGCCATCCCTGTCTTTGCGTGCATGTTGCGGGGCAGCACAAAAGAGGGGCTTTCGAGCTATACCTGAGAGCAACCATTGCCGGCCGGGGTTCGGCGATGCTGCGAGGCAGCATGCAATGAAAACTTTTGGTCAAGAACTTAGCGATTGCGGGCGGTGACGAATTGGCGCGCGGGAGCAAGAATTGCCGCTAAGCCCTAATGACTGCGTTGGCCGGCTGGTTGATGGGTAGTCATGTACGCATCGAGCCAACCGGAGCGAGATCACGGGTCCAAGTGCGGTCAGACAGAGTACCTATGTTTGCATCTGCCTCCAAAGCTATCGATCGACCGTACTTCCACGTCCGTTTTTGGTCATGAATCGGTCTTTGCGGCGTGCGGCATATTTTAACTGAAGTCTCATGCGATTGAAGAGGAAAAGCAGTGGAATCAAACAAAAAAGCAGCTGAATCCACTCCGGTGCTTATTGTCGGTGCTGGTCCGGCGGGAATGGTCGAAGCGCTTGCCCTTGCGCGACAAGGAATCCGAAGCACCCTGCTCACCATGTACCCCTATACCGCGCACACGCCTCGGGCTCATGTGATCAACCAGCGCACGATGGAAATATTCCGGGCACTGGGCATTGAAGAGAGCGTTGATGCGGTTGCCGATCCCGCCGAGTTCATGGAGAACAATGTCTGGGTCACCACGATGGCGGGTACTGAGGTTGCACGCATCAGCGCATGGGGCACGGGTCCTAATCGACAGAGGTACAGCGACGCCAGCCCCTGCAATATGTGCAACTACCCGCAACACCTGCTCGAACCCATCATCATGAAGGCGGTGGTAGAGACGGGTCTTGTCGACGTGCGGTTTGGTCATGAGTACCTCAGCCACGCGCAAGACGAGCACGGCGTCATCAGTCGAATCAAGGTATGCGAGTCTGGGCACGAGTACTCGATTGATTCGTCCTATCTAATTGGCGCCGATGGCGGACGTAGCCGCGTCCTAGATCAACTGGGAATCCAGCACGAAGGCGTGCAAAACGCGGGCCGCGTGCTTTTCGTCTGGATAGAAGCTGACCTCAGTCGATACGCCCAGCACCGCCCCGGCATTCTTTACCATCCGGTGGTTCCCGATGGCCGGGTTGGCCTGATCCTTGTACGCCCCTGGAACGAGTGGATTGCAGGCGCATATGTCGACGACTCGTTCGATGCTTCCAACCATGATGCAATCCTTGCCTTGATCCGGCGGTTCATTGGGGATGAAACGATCTCGATACGGATTAAGCATGTCTCTCCGTGGTCTGTGAACGGCTGCTCCGCTCCCCAGTATTCTCGAGGCCGGGTCTTTTGCATGGGGGACGCGGTGCACCGCCACGCCCCCTGGAATGGGCTGGGACTAAATACCGGTGTGGCGGATGCTTTCAACCTTGCATGGAAACTTAAGTTCGTCCTGGACGGTGTGGCCGAACCATCGCTATTGCATAGTTACGACGCCGAACGAGTTCCCATTGGCCGTCAGGTGATTCGGCGCGTTGGCGAGACAACCGCACAGATGGTCAACCTGCCGGCCTCCATCGGCAATCTGCCTGGGCTGCCTGTGTCGGAAATGGTGCTCAATGCAGAGACGCTGTTCGAGAACACCACCGCCGCCGCAGAGCGGCGCGAAGCTCTAAATACAGCGCTTGAGCCGTTACGCACGACCGGGTTCAATGCCCTCGGTGCGGAGATCGGCTACCGGTATCGTGCAGGCGCGATCATCGCGGACAGCACGGCGGAACCGTTGCCAGAAGGCCATCCCGATCATTCATATAGGGCTACCACGTGGCCAGGTGCGCGGCTACCCCACGTGTGGCTGGAAACCAGCCGCAAGCGCCTCTCGACTCTCGACATCATCAAGGGGGCGGCGTTCACCCTCATCGTCGGCATCGAGTCGGATAAATGGCGCGATGCGGTTGCGAGCCTGCCGCCCGCGCTGCAGTCTGTCGTCGAAGTTGTGCAGATCGGTGGTGCTTACGGTATTCGCGACATCTACGGAGACTGGCGACGTGTGCGCGAAATCGGAGAGGACGGTGCAGTGCTGGTCCGTCCAGACCATCACGTCGCCTGGCGGGCCATGGCTGCGAACAGCGTCCAGCAATTGGGAGAAATTTTGAGCTGCCTAATTGGTTCTGCGCCCAGACAGGAAGTCGCCACGGATGACATTACCGAACCCCGATACGCCCCTGTCGCTGCAACCAACTGAACACACTTCTATGTCGATACATCCAGACAGCATCGCCACGGCTGCGCAACTCTTGCGTAACGCGGCGGCCACGGGCAATTTCATCGCACCGCTCGGCGAGACCATTCCCGGCCTCGACGTCGGGAGTGCCTACGCGATCCAGAAGCATAACACCGATCTAAAGCTGCAATCCGGTGCGCGGCTAGTCGGTGCCAAGATCGGCTTAACCTCATTGGCGGTACAGAGACAACTTGGTGTGGACACGCCTGACTACGGTGTGCTGTTCGACGACATGTGGTACGGCGAAGGCCTGCCGATTCCAGTGGCTAAGTTGCAGCAGCCGAAGATCGAGGCTGAAGTCGCCTTTGTACTAGGGCGCGATCTCGATGTCGAGAATCCAACCGTTGTCGATGTCATCAGCGCCATTGAGTATGCGCTGCCAGCGCTGGAGATCGTCGGCAGCCGCATCGCCAACTGGAACATCAGCCTAGTCGACACCATCGCCGATAACGCCTCCGCGTCGGGCTTCGTTGTCGGCGGCTCTCCGAAGAGACTTGGTGAGCTCGACTTGTGTGTTTGCAGGATGAGCATGAGTCGCGACGGCGAGAGGAGTGTTTCCAGTGGTATCGGCGCTGCCTGCCTCGGTAGTCCGTTGAACGCAGTGGTCTGGCTGGCGCGCACCATGACGCGCGTCGGCGCGCCGTTGAGAGCGGGGCAGGTGATCCTGTCCGGCGCGCTTGGCCCGATGGTCGCGGTGGAAGCTGGCAGAACCTATACCGCGACGATAGAGAGTCTAGGCCGCGTCAGCGCCGTGTTTGACCGGTAATCAATCGCACATGGATAAACAACATGAGCAAGAAAATCACAGCAGCGATCATCGGCTCCGGGAATATCGGCACCGACCTGATGATCAAAATCCTGCGCCACGGCCGGCACGTAGAGGTAGGGGTGATGGTCGGCATTGACCCTAACTCTGATGGCTTGGCGCGCGCGGCTCGCATGGGCGTGGCGACCACCCACGAAGGCGTGGAAGGCCTAGCCCGACTCGACGTATTTAAGGACATCGATGTGGTGTTCGATGCCACCAGTGCCGGTGCACACGTTAAGAATGACGCGTTCCTGCGCGAGAAGAAGCCGGAAATCCGTGTGATTGATCTGACCCCGGCGGCGATCGGCCCGTACTGTATTCCGGTCGCCAACGGTGAGGTTCACCTCGACGCGCTGAACGTCAACATGGTGACCTGCGGCGGCCAGGCGACGATCCCAATGGTCGCCGCGGTGTCGCGCGTGGCTAAGGTCCACTACGGTGAGATTGTCGCGTCAATTTCCAGCAAGTCCGCCGGCCCCGGCACTCGTGCCAATATCGACGAGTTTACCGAGACCACCAGCCGGGCCATTGAGGAGATCGGTGGTGCGACCAAAGGCAAGGCGATCATCGTTCTCAACCCGGCCGAGCCGCCACTGATCATGCGCGACACAGTCTATACGCTGTCTGACTTTGCCGACGAAGACAGGATCGTCAAGTCCATTGAGGAGATGGTCGCGGAGGTGCGGCACTATGTGCCGGGTTATCGCTTGAAGCAGCGCGTGCAGTTCGAACGGATCGAGGCCCCGGTGCGGATCCCAGGCGTGTCCGATTCGATCACCGGACTGAAGACCTCGGTGTTCCTGGAGGTCGAAGGTGCTGCGCACTACCTGCCGGCCTACGCCGGCAATTTGGACATCATGACCAGTGCTGCGCTGCGCACCGCCGAGCGCATGGCCGAACGCATGCTGGCGACCCGGCAAACTGCTTGAGGAGGACTTCCATGGCCTTGGACCTGAGCAAGAAGATCTACATCTCCGACGTGACCCTGCGCGACGGCAGTCACGCCATTCGCCACCAGTACAGCGTCGAGCAGGCCAGGCAGATCGCTAAGGCTCTCGACGAAGCTAAGGTCGATTCCATAGAGGTCGCGCACGGCGACGGCCTGCGGGGTTCCAGCTTCAACTACGGCTTTGGCGCGCATACCGACCTGGAGTGGATCGAAGCGGTTGCCTCGGTGGTCACGCACGCGGAGATTGCGACCCTGCTGCTGCCGGGTATTGGGACCATCCACGACTTGAAAGCGGCTTTCGACGCCGGCGCGCGAATCGCCCGCGTGGCGACGCACTGCACCGAGGCGGACATAAGCAAGCAGCATATCGAGTACGCACGCAAGCTGGGCATGGATACGGTCGGCTTTTTGATGATGAGTCACATGACGACGCCTCAGCACCTGGCGCAGCAAGCAAAATTGATGGAAAGCTACGGCGCGACCTGCTGCTACGTGGTCGACAGCGGCGGTGCACTGAGCATGAGTGACATTCGTGACCGCTTCCGGGCGTTCAAGGATGTGCTCAATCCGCAAACGCAGACTGGCATGCACGCGCACCACAACCTTTCGTTGGGTGTGGCCAATTCCATCGTTGCGGTGGAAGAAGGCTGCGACCGCGTCGACGCCAGCCTTGCCGGCATGGGTGCCGGCGCCGGCAATGCGCCGCTGGAAGTGTTTATCGCCGCGATCAGCCGCCTGGGCTGGAACCATGGCACCGACCTATACAAACTGATGGATGCGGCCGACGACATGGTCCGCCCGTTGCAGGACCGCCCGGTGCGCGTGGACCGCGAAACGCTGGCGCTGGGCTACGCGGGCGTGTACTCCAGCTTCCTGCGCCACAGCGAAGCGGCGGCGAAGAAATATGGTTTGAGGACCGTCGACATCCTGGTTGAGCTGGGCAAGCGGGGAATGGTTGGCGGACAGGAGGACATGATTGTCGATGTCGCGCTGGACTTACTGGAACCGCGCCCGCACTGAGCAGATTCATGAATCTGGAGCTCGGTAAAGCGCTTTGGGTGCACACCACAGCCTGGAGGGGTCTGTACATGAGAGGTAAGCATTGTGTTACTCGCCTTGTGATGAGAGCTTCACCGGTGACGCTTGTCATGCTCTTAATCGGAACGTCCGCTCATGCGACAGAAGGCGGTGGCTCGTTGTTCCCATTGGGCATCGAGAACTTCGCGGTTGGGCCGATACCACCGCCCGGTTGGTATGGTTCGGTCTACTACTATTCATACTCGGCGGACAAGTCGCGCGACGATGCCGGCAACGAAGTGCCTAACAATCTCAAGATCGATGGCAACGTTATTGCGCCGCGCTTTCTGCTGGTTGCCGACCGAGAGATTCTTGGGGGAGTACTGCTGGCGCAAGTGGTTCCATCGGTTGTCCACACGCGTGTCGCGCTCGATACCGCGCCGGGCGTTCGCCAAAGAGATAGCAAGTTCGCACTGGGTGATCTTCTTGTTGGAGTAGGCATCGGTTACCAGCACAGTGAGAAGTCGGCTGGAGCCATAGGGATGGATGTGTTTGCGCCAACTGGCAGTTACCATGTTAACGATTTGGCAAATACCAGTCGGAATTACTGGGGCGTGGCATCCACGTACACATTCGACTACGTTGACCAGGCGGGCTTCAACTTTTCAACAAAAGTCTCGTATGGGTTCAACTTTAAAAATCCCGATACGAACTACCGATCAGGTCAAGAGCTCATCATTGATTACTCCGCAGGCTGGGGACTGAATAACGGCTGGACTCTCGGAGTGGGTGGCCACATCTACCAGCAGACCACCAATGATAAGCAGAACGGCCGAACGTTAGTCGATAGAAAAGGTCGGGCTTTTGCCGTCGGACCGTCTCTGAAGTATGACAGCGGTAAGGGATGGATGGTCACCGTCAAGTACTCCCCAGAATTCGGTGTCCGCAACCGTTCGGATGGTTCGGTTGCTGTTGTCAGGTTAGTCATGCCGCTGTAATTCAACCATCCATTCGGCCTGAATCGGGCAATAGTCTAGGAGAGTGATATGTCTATTTCATCGCTGGGGTATGTGGTGGTGGAAGCCAGTAATCTTGATACGTGGTCCGACTACGCGCGCAATGTCCTTGGCGTTGAGAGCAACTTGGTCGGCGAGGCGCTGGAACTTCGCGTGGACGACCGGGCTTGGCGCATCCGGGTCGAGGAAGGGGAACTGGACGACCTCAAGGCCATCGGTTTCGAGACGCTCAATGCCGCCGCTTTCGCCGACGTGCTGACCAAGTTGGCTGACGACGGGATCGAGTATACGCTCGACCCCGATTTGGCCAAGGCGCGTGGGGTGGTTGAGCTGGCACGTTTCTCCGACCCGGCCGATGTGGCCATCGAAGTGTTCTACGGTGCGACCCGAGTATTTCAGAAGCCCTTCGTCTCACCTGTCGGCGTGCAGGGGTTCGTTACAGGTGAGCAAGGGCTTGGTCACATCGTCATTGCAGTGAAGGACGACGTTGGGTACCAAGCTTTCTGGAGCAGGCTCGGTTTCAGGCTCAGCGACTACATTGAGTTTGAGGCGGCACCAGGCTTCCGTTCGAAGGTGACCTTCATGCACTGCAATCCGCGTCACCACTCGCTCGCCTTTGCTGTGGTTCCAGCGCCGAAGCGGATCGTGCATCTGATGCTACAGACCCAGCGCCTGGATGACGTTGGTCTGGCGCTGGATCGCGCCAAAAAGACGGGAGTGCCGGTGGCCTGGGATTTGGGCCGGCACACCAATGACCACATGACCTCGTTCTACATGCTGACGCCGTCGCAATGGGAGATTGAGTACGGTTGGGGCGCACGCGAAATCGATGACGATACTTGGACTGTGGAGCGCCACGATTCGATGAGCATCTGGGGCCACGAGCTGAAGATCAAGCTTGAGGACCGTGTGCATGGCTGACGGAAAATTCATCGAAATCGATGGCGTCAAGGTCCACTACCATGACGAAGGTGCCGGGCCGGCTTTGGTCCTGCTGCACGGCTCCGGGCCCGGTGCCAGTGGTTGGTCCAATTTTGTGCGCAACGTCGCGCCCCTGGCAAAGGCGTTCCGCGTCATCTGTCCTGATCTGCCGGGGTTTGGCAAGTCGGACATGAAGCCGGTGTCCGCTTCTATTCCGGGATGGTGGGCGGAGGTCATTATTGGTCTGCTGGATAAGCTCGGCATCGATAAAGCACACTTTGTCGGTAACTCGATGGGTGGAATGATCACCTTGAAGATCGCGCTGGAATTGCCCCAACGGGTGGACCGGATGGTCCTGATGGGGCCAGGTGGCGGTTTTCCTGTCAGTTCGGTGTTTCCCACCGAGGGTATCAAGACCTTGGCCGGCTTCTATGACGACCCGGGTCCTTCACTTGAGCGGCTCAAGGGGTTCATCAGCCAGTTCGTGTTCGACCCCTCGCAATTGACGGAGGAGTTGATCCAGCAACGTCTGGAGGCGGCGACAGATCCGCGCATCGTCGCCCAGCCGCCGATGCGGCTGGGGCCGGCCGGCCCGCCCGAGGAGCTATGGCGTGATGCGCGTCTGACCAGGCTGCCACACGAGACCTTGATCATCTGGGGGCGCGAGGACCGCGTGCTGCCGCTGGATACCGGATTTGTGCTGATGAAGCAGATTCCCCGTGCCCGCTTGCTGGTCATGCCGCAGTGCGGCCACTGGGTGCAGTGGGAGCACGCCGACGAGTTCAATCGGACCGTTGGGGACTTCCTTTCATGAGCCGTACAAAGCAGTACGACGCCGACATCGTCATCATCGGTTACGGTCCAGGTGGCGTGGTCGCGGCGAACGTACTCGGTAAGCTGGGCGTCAGTGCGATCGCGTTAGAACGCTACAAGGATATCTATTCCCGCGCTCGCGCGGTCACGGTCAACGACTGGACCATGCGCATCTTTCAGAGCCTGGGACTGGATGCGCAGATGAAGAAGATCATGGACGTTACCCACTCGCTGCGCTGGGTGGACTACCAAGGCGGCGAACTGATGTCCATGCCGTTTCCGCCGGGTGAATTCGGCCACGCCGTCTCGTACGCCATCTATCAACCGGAGATGGAGAAAGTGCTGCGCACAGCTGCTGAGAAATACCTGACTGTGAGAGTGCACTACGGGGACGAGATGACCGGCATCGTGCAAGATGAGGACGGCGTTACCGTCACGGTCAAAAGCGGCGATACAGGCGAAATAGGCCAACTTCGCGCGAAGTACGCGCTGGCTTGCGACGGCGGTTCCAGCAGAACGCGCGAGCTGCTAGGAATCAACCTAATCGGTGACACGCTGCCGGTGCGCTGGGTAGTGATCGACTGCCGTGTCAAGCGCTGGTGGCCTAATCGCCACATGCTGACTTTCTGGTCGGACAAGCAGCGACCGGTAGTGGACATTGCGCTGGCGATGGGTAATCACCGCTGGGAATTTCCGCTTAACCCAGGTGAATCGGAGGCCGACTTTCAGACCGGCGAACAGTTGTGGAAGCTGCTCAAGTCGCTGGGCGTCACAGAGGAGGAGGTGGAGATCCACCAGCACGCGTTCTACAACCACCATGTGCGTCATGCCGAACGGTGGCGGGAGGGACGGGTTTTCCTCTGCGGCGACGCCGCGCACCTGATGCCGCCGTGGGCGGGCTCGGGCATGCAGTCTTGCATCAGGGACACGCAGAACCTCTGTCTAAAGCTGGTTGAAGTGTTGGCCGGCCGACTGCCCGAATCCGTCCTCGACACCTACGAGAGCGAGCGTGCACCGGACGTTGAGCGGTACACGCAGATCTCGGTTGGCATGGGTAGGATCATCAAGCGCGAATTGTCCGACGGGCAGATCGACGCGATGATGGAAGCCGAACGCACCTCCGGCGTCCTGCCGGTGGCGCTTCGCCCGCCGCACTACCGGGAGGGCTGGCTGCAGATTGGCAAAGGCAGTAGGGAGGTGGTCGGCAAGCTGTTGCCGCAACCGCTCGTGGCCAACTGTCGCGGGCAACTCGGCCTGCTGGATGATCTGCTCGGAGAAGGTATCGTGCTGCTCGGTGCCGAGGTCGATCCTGCCCGCCGGCTGAACCCCGAACAGATGGCGGCCTGGAAAAGGTTGGGTGCCCGCTTCGTCGCGTTGCGCGCAGTCGGTCAGCATGCTCGCTCGGATAGCGATCTGATCGATATCGACGGCAAGATGATTGCGTGGCTCGAGCGAAACGGCGTCGACGTGGTGGCGGTACGTCCAGATAAGATCGTCATGGCTGCCAGCGGGAATCTGGCCGTGCCTGCGCTGGCAAGCGGGGCGGCACCATGAGTGACCGCACAAATGCCGTTGGACGTACCGCGGGATGAAGGTCGGTCGTTTTGGCGACTTGCTGTTTCGCCGACTGTTACTGCTGGCTGGCGCGTATTTCCTCTTCGGATTTTGTTCGCTGGCCGTCATCGGACTGTTGCCGGGGATGGCGCGTGATTTGGACGAGTCGCCTGAGGCACTTGCTTGGCTGGTTGCTACGTTTTCCCTTGCGTTTGCAATGGGTGCGGTCGTGGGCCCGATGTGGTCGCTACGCTATCCTCCAAGGACTGTATTGGTCATTGGGCTGCTTGGGCTGGCGATAGGGGCCGCCGCACTGGCGTTGGCCACGACTTCGTCGCAGGCCAACGTTGCTAGGTGGATACAAGGATTGTCGTCGGCGTTGATCGGTCCCACTGCTTTGGTCTTTGCGATCGTGCTATCGCCGCCCGAACTCCGTGGTCGGGCGTTGGGCATGGTGTTTGGCGGAACGATGGTGGCGATTGTCATCGGCATGCCGATGACATCGTGGATTGGCAAATGGATGCCATGGCGATGGATATTCGCGACCCTAGCAATGGTATCTCTGGTGATTGCGCTATCAGCCAGGCTGCTGTTGCCGAAGCTGAGCTCCGGCGAAGGTAGGCGACATGGCTTGGAAGGCATATTGCAAACCGTCGTGCAGCCGGCAGTCGGCTTAGCGTTGTTGACCACATCGCTTCGCATGGCGGCGCAGTTTTCGTGCTACACGTTGATCGGCTCTCTGGCGGTCAATCACTTCGGTCTTTCTGCTGGTTCGGTTGCGGTTGTCCTGTTCGTCTATGGAGTCTCTGGCTTGGCAGGCAACTATGCATCCGGTCACTGGTTGGACCGATACGGGATCGCGCCCGTCCTGCGATGGTGCGGTATTGCGCTGGTCATAAGCTACGCTTGTTTGACCCTGTTGTCCGCCAGTTCTGCCGAAGCTCTGGTCTGGGTATCCATCGTATGCTGGGGATTCACAAGCGTCATGTTCGCGACGCCACAGCAATCTTTTTTGGCTAGACAACCAGCACCGTCCAATGTATCAGTTGCATTGTCGCTAAATGCAGCGGCCTCTTACGCAGGTATGGCATTGGGTAGCGGCATGGCCAGCCTGATCGCATCGAGACTCGATCTTGGTGCAGTTGTCTGGTTCTCTTTTTTTCTTTCGGTGTTGTCGATTGCCACCTCGGAAATGTCTCTATCGCTTAGCCGCCTTACGGCAGGTGCAAGGGAATGACTCATGCAGATGTATGTCGACAACATTCTTTGCCGGGTCTGCTGCTCCAACCGCTATTTGGTCACCGAATGCCCGACCAGAGGCTGGCCGCTTGCCCGCTGCTTCGGCCGTGGTGGACATCATGCTCAACCCCGACCGCACGCTATGGGCGATCGGGTGTGGTCGGGCCGCGCGCCGCTGGGCGTCGAGCCACACTAAACCGATGGCGAAAGCATTATTCGCTTGGTTGCGGCGCACGTCGGCGCGGACGTGCAGCGTGGCCGACAACAGGCGTCGAAAAGACTACTCTAGTGATGCTTGAAGCAAGCCATGATGCGCTCGATGAGCCAGCGTCCTGCCGGGCCTGGTGGTGCATCAATTCGGTAGACGGCTGACATCAACATACTCACTCCTCCGGCAGGCTCCTCCTCAATACGAAGTCGCACCAGCCTTCCGCTGTCTAGGTCCGCCTGAACCGCGTGCAGGGGCATACCACCCCAGCCCAACCCATTGATTAGAAAAGCCCGCTTGGCGAAGAGGTCAGCCAGCTTCCAGGTCTTTGGGGAGAACACACCGAAATCCCGGCCTTTCGACAGATCGGAGCGGTCGGTCAGCACCAATTGCACGTGATTCGCAAGCTCGGCGTGAGGGATGACTCCCTCATGAGCGGCCAGGGGATGACCAGCCGCCGCCACCATGCTGAAGGCTATGTTTACCAAGGGCTCCGTCACAACGCCCGGTGGGGTCAGCGGTACGAAGCCAACGATGCCCACGCTGGCCTGTCGATCAAGTACTGGCTGGAACGTAGCGCCCAAGGCCTCCACGTGCACCCGCAATGGCACTGCCGGAAACTGCTCCCGAAACTCCCGCGCCACTGCGGCTAGTGCGTCGATCGGGAAGAAAACGTCCACTACCACCGACAACTCGGGCTCGAGGCCCGCCGCCATACCCTTGGCCCGCGATTTCATCGCATCGACCCCAGCCACCACATTACGCGCGTTTACCAGAAGGGCCGTGCCTGCGGGGGTCAATTGCGGATAGCGTCCGGCGCGGTCAAACAACGGTACGCCCAACTGTTCCTCTAACCCCCTTACCAGCTCGCTGATGGCTGATTGGGCACGTCCCAAACGACGCCCAGCCGCAGAAAAGCTGCCTTCGTCCACGGCAGCCACGAATGTTCTTAGTTGATCCAGCGACACACCGTCGAGCATACGGCCTCCAGAAGCATCTGAATTCTAGATGCTATCCATAAGAATATACCGACTATTCAGATGTTTCGCCTAATGGAATCATGCAGGTGTCCGAACAGCCCTTGCACCGGGCCGATCTTCTTTACACTGGAGAACCTTCATGACCACCATCCTGCACATCGATTCCAGCATTCTGGGTGACTATTCCGTAAGCCGAGGCCTCACCGCCGAAATCGTCGCCAAACAGGCCGCGCTACATCCTGGCGCGTCCGTTGTCGCCCGCGATTTGGTGGATGACGCACTGCTGCATCTGAGTCCCAGCCACCTGGCCGTTTTCCAGGGCGCAGCGCCTCCCAGTCCCGAGTTGGGCCAGGACATCGCCCAAGGCGGCACCTATATCGATGAACTCTTCGCCGCCGACGTCATCGTGATCGGCGCGCCGATGTACAACTTCTCCATCCCGAGCCAGCTCAAAGGATGGCTGGACCGCGTCCTCGTCGCCGGCCGGACCTTCCGCTACACCGAGCAAGGTCCCGAGGGGCTCCTCTCCAAGGGCAAGAAAGTCTTTATCGCCTCGACTCGCGGCGGCGTCTACACCGGCGCGAGCCCGGTGGCCGCTCTGGATCACCAGGAGAGCCTGCTAACGGCCGCGCTGCACTTCATAGGGCTGAACGACGTGACCATCGTCCGTGCCGAAGGTCTTGCCCTCGGCGACGACGCCAAGGCGGCAGCACTGGCCCAGGCCAAGTCCACCATCGAAGCCTTCGCGGCCTGAACCTGACCGGCGCTTTTACCCCATTCGTCCGAGCGTGCGGGGTCGTGGCATTAACGAAGCGGCTAAACAGGAATTTCCATGGAGATCGGCATACACAGCTTCGCGGCGCTGTTACCGGAAGCGTCCACCGGTCGTGTGCCCAGCCCGGCACACCGGCTTGCAACTCTTCTCGACGAAATCAAGCTCGCCGACGAAGTTGGCATCGACGTGTTCGGCATTGGCGAGCATCACCGGCCTGACTACGTCGATGCCTCGCCCGCAGTAATCCTCGCGGCCGCGGCCTCGCGCACTAGCAGCATCCGGTTGGCGAGCGCTGTATCCGTTCTTAGCACCGCTGATCCGGTACGGCTCTTTCAAGACTTCTCCACGCTGGATCTGCTCTCGCAGGGGCGTGCGGAGATCACCGTAGGTCGCGGCTCATTCGCTGAAGCCTATCCCTTGTTTGGTCATGCCCGGGATGACTACGACGCACTTTTCACAGAAAAGCTCGGCCTGCTCCAGCAGCTCGGCAGGGAGACGCACGTCAACTGGTCCGGAAGGTTCCGGCCAGAACTCACAGGCCAGGGGGTGTTTCCCCGGCCATTGCAGGAGGCCTTGCCGGTCTGGGTCGGCGTGGGTGGCACACCGCAATCGTTCGTCCGCGCAGGAGAGGCCGGCCTGCCGTTGATGGTTGCGATCATCGGCGGTGAGCCCTCGCGTTTTCGTCCGCTCGTGGATCTGTATCGCCGCACCGGCCTCAAGGCAGGGCACCCACCCGAGCAATTGAAGGTCGGCCTCCACGCCGCCGGCTTCTTGGGGGACACGTGCAAAGCGGCCCAGGACGCCTTCTATCCGGGGTGGCTCCATGCGTTTACCCAAATTGGCAAGGAGCGCGGATGGGGGCCTGTCACGCGTGCGCAGTTCGATGCGGCTTGCAGCCCCTCCGGCGCCTTTCTCATCGGCGACCCCGAGACGGTGATTACCAAGGCTCGTGCGATATCGGATGCTCTCGGAGGGATAGACCGTCTGGCATTCCAGATGAGCGCGGCGAACGCTGGAGCAGAGGTCATGGCCCGCTCGATCGAACTGATCGGAACAGCGGTCGCCCCCACCCTGCGCGACTCAACGCCTCCAGGCCCACGAAGGAAAAACGTGTCATGACGCTGTACGACGCTGAAACCAACACACCGCGGGCCATCCAGTACCGCACTTCCGGCCATCGCCTGGGCCCGATCACGCGACTGATGAGTCCTGGCGACCTAGGAGAACACCTAAAGCCGTTCGTGTTCCTTGATCTGTTTGAGTTTACGCCCTCCGATGGGCGCCGCTTCGTGCCGCACCCGCACTCCGGTATTGCCACGCTCACCACGTTCTTCGAAGGCCGCATGACCTATGGCGACACGACCGGCAAGCGCGGCGCGATGGCGGACGAATCGGTGGAGTGGATGCGCGCCGGCAGCGGCGTCTGGCATGCGGGCGAGCCCTCGCCGGGCAGCCTCATGCGAGGTTTCCAGCTTTGGCTGGCGCTCCCACCTAATCTAGAGCTGGAACCAGCGGAAAGCCTGTACTTCGAGGCTGACCGAATCGAGCGTGCGGGCCCCGCACGCATCCTGCTCGGCCGCTACCTCGACAAGGAGAGCCCGATTCCCGCGCCTGCATCTATCACTTACTTGCACGTGCGGCTCGCCGACGGCGAACGCTGGACCTACCACCCCGCGCCGGATCATGACATCGCCTGGCTAGCAACGAACGCGGGCAAGTTGGCCGTGAGTGGAGCTGTGCTTGAACGCGACCTCGCAGTCTTTGCCGAAGGCAAGGGCGCCATCGACATCACTGCGAAGGGTGCAGCCGAATTCGTGATCGGCTCGGCAGTCAAGCATCCTTATCCCCTCATCAACGGTTCCTCGTCCGTCCACACCAGCGCTTCGGCGCTGGCCGAGGGAGAACGCAATATCGCCAACATCCAACGCAGCCCCGCCTTTTCTGCGCTCGTGGCTCGGTAACTGCACGTTTCAAATGAGAGAGCATTCATGACCAAGAAATCGGTTCTCGTGATCGGTGGTGGCGCAGCCGGACACCAGCATGTTCAGGGCCGTGTCACTGCGCTGACCGATACGAGCGCCACCGTGGGATCGGCAGACGGCCTCGAACAGAAAATTGCTTTCCACTACGTAGTGGTTGCGAGCGGGTCTGCGTCGCTAGACCCGCTCATCAAGGCACAGGCTCGCACAGAAGCCGAGCGTGCGGCGGAGCTGAAAGCTCTGCATTCGCGGCTTCGTGCCGCGCGCTCGGTCGTGGTCGTTGGTGGTGGCCCTGTCGGTGTAGAGACCGCTGCGGAACTCCGCGAAACGTTGCCACATGTGGCGGTGACGCTTGTCCATGGTGAGAGCCGTGTGTTGGACAAGGCGCCCGACGAGTTCGCGGGTTGGGCGGGAAAGTATCTGCGCAGCAAAGGTGTCAAGCTAGTGTTGGGAGAGACTGTGACCACCCCGCCGATCAGTGCGCAACCTCAGGATAGGAAGGTCGTCACCAGCACCGGTCACGTTCTGCAGGCGGAAGCGTTGATCTGGGCTGCGGATATCCGCCCGGTGACGTCGTTCGTTGCAGCCTCCTGGCCTGACGCAGTGCAGCCTGATGGACTGGTCAAGGTCGATTCCTCGCTGCGCGTAGCCGGTCATCCGACGGTGTTCGCCGTCGGCGATGTGACTAATCTGCCGGAAAACAGGTTGGCGATTGTTGCTGGCCTTCATGTGAAGTCGGTGGTAGGCAATTTGAAGCGCCTGATCGGAGCTCAAGTACCCTCCCAGACCAAACTCAAAGTTTACAAGCCGACGTTGCCCGGTAAGGGCACTGGCAAATTGATGATCGTCTCCTTAGGCCGAAGCGATGGTCTAACTTCTCCGCCCTTCGGACAATTTCGCGCCTCGTTCCTGGCGAGCAAGATCAAGTCGCACGATCTACTGGTGGGCGCGTCACGAAAAGCGGTCGGCGCCCGGTAACGTAACCGCAAAGCTTGTCAGCAGATTCGCTGCAAGCAGCTATATCAATCAACCTTAAGCCCTGCGGGGCGCAAACAGAGGAATACAAGATGGCCAAGCCGACCCCCAAAGGCTATTGGATTGCCAATAGCGACATCTCCGACCTGGATGGTGTGTGGCTGTACCGGGACGCTAATCGTGAGGTCATGACTCACTACGGTGCCAAGTTCCTGGTGATGCATGGCCAGCAGCAAGTTCCCGAAGGCACATCGCGATCGTCCCAGACACTGGTCGAGTTTCCGTCGTATCAAGCTGCAGTCGACTGCTACAACCATCCTGATTACCAAAAGGCCGCTGAACTGCGTCAGAGGGTCGCTGTTTCATCGATGGTCATCGTTGAAGGATACATCGGACCGCAGGACTTCTAAGTCCACTTTTCCATTTTACTTTGGAGATGTTCCGATGCCGCTTCCAGAAGGCTCTTACACGCAAACTAGCTATGTGGTGCGTGACATTGAAGCTGCCGCTCATAAGTGGACCCGAGCCACCGGCGCGGGTCCTTGGTTCACGCTTGCACCAGAGACTCGCAACAGCGTCTATCGAGGCCGTCCGACCAAAGCTCGATATCAGTTGGCGCTTGGCTTTCTCGGATCGTCGTGTCTTGAACTGATTCAGCCGCTTGACGATGAACCGTCAATCCTGAGCGAGATTCTAAATTTGCGCGGCGAGGGCTTTCATCATGTTGCACCACGGCTCGCAGGGCTGTCAGGTACAACCTTCGACGCCCGCTGCCAGGAGCTTGAAGCGTCAGGCCTGAAGCTCGCCTATTCCAATGAAGTGGTCGGTCTCGGCCGAGCGGCCTTCTATGACGCGCTCGAATCAATAGGCGGATTTATTGAGGTGTTCGAGCTTGGCCGAGGTTATGCCATGGTTCCGACCATGGCCGAGCTTCATCGCGAGTGGGATGGAAATGAACCAATCCGTCCGATGCAATCGCTGTTCTGATCATTGCTTAGGAGTGTCGAATGTACAAGATTACTTTTCTCCTGCACTACCGTAAGGACCTCACGTCTGAGCAGGCGCGTCAGGAATGGCTTGGCAGTCACGGCCAGTTGGCCCTGACGCTCCCCGGGCTTCGCCGCTACGTTCAGAATCACTGGATTGCCGCCCCGGAGGGGCACGAATGCACCTATGACGGAAGCGTCGACCTGTGGTTCGACGATGAAGCTGCATTCAAGAACGCTTTCTCAAGTCCGCAGGGCCATGCGATGTTGAAAGACGATCTGCGGATTTTCGACCGAAGCATGGTTCCTGCCTATGTGGGTGGTGTGATTGACGAGCACGTCATGCTGTGGGATGCGGGCGATGGCCGAGCTGCTTGAGCCTGATTCTATTTACTACATGAAGGAGTCCGGCACGGTCAAACCCAGTGCAGTGGCTAGCACTCAATACGCCTGGCTCAAGGATTAACGAACAAGGCCTCATGCTGACGTACGCAACAATGCGGCGCCCGGTCCCGGCTTCGAGAGTGAAATGGAATTGAGACACTTGCGCTGCTTCCTGGCAGTCGCCGAAGAACTCCACTTCGCCCGCGCAGCGGAGAAGCTGCACATCGAGCAATCGCCCCTGTCGCGCACCATCAAGGAACTGGAGGAAGACCTGGGCGAACAGCTGTTCATCCGCACCAGCCGCAGCACACGCCTGACGCGGGCGGGAAAGCTGTTTCTTGAGCATGTGCCGCGCGTGTTCACCGCTTTGCAACAGGCCCGTGACAGCGTGAAGGCAGCGACCAATGGCTTCCACGGCCAGTTGCGCATCGCGCTGTCCGATGGCATTACGCCGTCGCGCCTGCCGGCTTTGCTCGCAATGTGTAGGCAGGAGGAACCTGAGGTCGATATCCGTCTGTTCGAGGTGCCGTTAGCGCAGCAGATTAAGGGGCTGCATGATGACCTTTACGACGTGGGTTTCGCGCAGTCCGATGAGGTGGACGAAGGCATTGCAGCCCAAGCGGTGTGGAGCGATCCGCTGATGGTGGCCGTTCCGGCGCGCCACCCCTTGCTCAGGTTCAAGCGCATCCGCCTGGAAGAAATGATGCGTTACCCGCTCGTGCTATGCGATCCGCTCGCGTGCGAAGGGCATGCACGCCAGGTCGAGCGCGTACTGCGCCGTTCTGACATGGAGCCGCTGATAGCCGAGCGTGTGGCGTCGTGCGATCTGATGATGGTGATGGTGTCGGCAGGCTTTGCGCTGGGCCTGACCGGCGCACCACACATCGCTGCCAGCCGCGAACCGGGCGTGGTCGCGCGCCCCTTGGCAGGACGCTCGCCCATGCTAACGACCTTCCTTCTGCACCGGGAAGGCGAATCTTCGGAAGTGCTGTCCCGATTCATCGAAAGGGTGCAGGCCATCGACTTGCCCGAAGGGGCAAGGCCCGTACAACCACCTGAACCCGATCCCCCGGAGGACATCGAGCCATGATGCGAATGACCCCTTTGCTGCTGGTTGCGGCACTCACGGCCTGCGGCCCGCCGGAGACGTCCAAGCAGGCCAACATCCCGACCGTGGAAGAACTGGCCGCCGATCTAGCGCGTTTGAAGGTACTGCGCCAGCAGTGCAAGACCGATCGCGCGACGCTGGGCGACGTGCTATGCAACCGTGTGGCCGAAGCCACGCGCAAGCGGTTCTATGGCGACGGCAATACGCCCTACACACCATCGGAGACGCCGCCGAAGTTCTGAGCGCCTGTTCTTCGCAAAATAATCAGTCGTTCTCTGCAAACACGCCGCAGCGCGCTCGCGCCTGCGGCGTTTTAACTGATTTCGTCCCTGCATGAAACATTGATTTTTCATCATCTTGCTTCCGATAACAGTCTTTGACCGGCACTGATCCGGCACTGATCCTCGCGCTATGCGGCATATCCTTGTGCCGCTTCTGAACGAGGGAAAGCGCAGGAATATCGGAGGCCAGTCAATGCAAGCTCAGGGCGTGCTGTTTGGGCAGATCGCCGCCGTCTTCGGCATCGTGATCGCCGGTGTGTGGAGTGCAACGCAATGGACAGCCGCCGCCCTGGGCTATCAACTACGCCTTGGCTCGCCGTGGTTTGAACCGCCCCGGCTTTTCCGGAGGCTCGTTGGTGTGAGTCACGCCGCGATGGCGAGACTCGGTGGTGGTGAATAGTAGTTTGCTTCGGCTTCTGCTGGCGGGATGTGGCCCAGCGGCTCCATCAGCCTGCGATTGTTGTACCAATCGACCCATTGCAGCGTGGCCCATTCGACTTCTTCTGGCGTGCGCCAGGACGAACGGCGGTGAATCACCTCGGCCTTGTAGAGCCCGTTGATGGTCTCGGCCAGCGCGTTGTCATAGCTGTCGCCGACGCTGCCCACCGAAGGCTCCAGGCCCGCATCGGCCAGGCGCTCGGTGTAGCGGATCGAGACGTATTGGGCGCCCCGGTCGCTGTGGTGGATCAGCCGGTTCGGCCCGACGGGTTTGCGCGCATGCAGCGCCTGCTCCAGCGCGTCGAGCACGAAGTCCGTCCGCGCCGATGTCGAAGCCCGCCAGCCGACGATACGGCTTGCGTAGACGTCGATGACGAAGGCCACGTAGACGAAGCCCTGCCAAGTCGAGACGTAGGTGAAGTCGCTGACCCAGAGCGCGTTCGGGCGATCCGCCTTGAATTGCCGCTGCACGTGATCGAGCGGGCACGGAGCGGATGGATTGCTCACGGTGGTGGTCCGCACGTCCTTGCCCCGGATCACGCCGCGCAGGCCCAGCCGCTTCATCAGCCGCTCGACCGTGCAGCGCGCCACATCGAAACCTTCTCGCCGCAGCTGCCGCCACACTTTACGCACGCCATGGACCCGGAAGTTTTCATCCCAGACCCGCTCCACTTCCGGCAGCAGCGCTGCATCCCGCTGGCCGCGCGCCGAGCACCGGCGCGGATCGCGCTGCCGCTGCTTGCGGGCGTGATACGTCGATGGGGCGATCTGCAGCAGCCTGCAGATCGGCTCGATCCCATGGGCCTTCCGGTGATCGTCAATAAACGCAATCATCGTTTGAGCGGGCGGTCGAGCTCCGCCTGGGCAAAATACGCGCTGGCCTTGCGCAGGATCTCGTTGGCCTGCCGCAGCTCGCGGACCTCGCGCTCCAGCGCCTTGATGCGCTCAAGATCAGCTGTCGTCGGGCCGGGCTTCACGCCCGCATCGCGCTCAACTTGCCGGACCCAGCGCCGCAGCGTCTCGGCCGTGCAACCGATCTTGGAAGCGACCGACGCAATCGCCGCCCATTGCGATTCATGCTCGCCCTGATGCTCCAGCACCAGCCGAACCGCCCGCTCCTGCATCTCCGGGGAATACTTCGATACCCTTGCCATGGCTCCATTCTCTCAAGTTATGGAGCCTCCGAGATTCCCGGGGCGGTTCAGTCTATATGACTGAAAACAATAGCTTGCATGACACTCACCATCTTCCCGTACTGGAATACTTGCAACGCCAGTTGAATGGCACACTGGCTGAGAGCCACTTCACGCATATGCGCTATCCCACAGCAATATCGCAGCTGCTTGGGTTTCGCATCATTGCCATCGATGAAGGAATTGCCTCGCTACAGTTCGATGCAGACGCTGCGATACATGGCAATCAACAAGGGACGGTTCATGGTGGGCTGCTCTGCGAGTTTGCCGACGCCGCAATTGGTACGGCTCACTCTACATTGATGCAGGAGGGAGAGAGTTTCACCACCATCGACCTGAAAACAAATTTTCTGCGCCCTGTCTGGACCTCACGGTTGCGGGCCAACGCCTGGGCTTCGCATCGCGGTCGAACGATCAGTCATTATCGCTGCGATATCCAGCGCGATGAAGACAGCAAGCTGGTGGCAACCATTGAAAGCGTCGTAATGACATTGCGCGGAGACGCTGCTTCGGGGCGGTGATCGTAGAGGCAATAATCATTTTTCTTACTTGGCCGGATCCCTATGCAATAGCGGAGAAACCTTGCACCTGGCACTTCGAAATTTACGGTGCTTCCCAGAAGTTGACGAAGACCTTCATTTCGCTAGCGCCGCCTAAAGGAGGCATATCGAGCAATCGCAGCTATTGCGCGCCACCAAGGCGGACTGAGGGCGCAGTTTTTCAACTGAACTAGCCGCACTCACCTTGCCCGTGCTGGTCGAGTGCGGTGTTATGTATGCACTGGAGCGGCCATGCTAGTCCTGTTGATGTCAGGATTGTGCTTGAAACGGTAAGGGAAACCGCGTCAAGTCACGTGTTCGGTAAGACAGCCGAAGGTTCCAGGGCATGAGAGCTTCGACTTCTGATGCTGGCCAGCCGTTGGCTGCGTAGCGGCGATCTCGATGAGATTCAGCGTTTCCTCAGGCGTCTACCCGATTGCCCAATAGCGTATTGAGTTCCGCACCGGAGGGAGTCCCGGAAAACCCGTTGAACCTGCCTTGCTCGGCGATCAAACGAGCCGCACTTAGGAATCCGCCCCAGGCTGCGCGGGCCAGCGCGCCGCCGACGCTGACGCGCCGGACGCCGAGGTCGGCAAGATCCTGCAAGGTCAGATCGCTTTCCCAGCCGATAAGCACATTCACCGGTTTGGGCGCGACAGCTGCGACAACCGCGCTGATCTGCTCGCGAGTCTTGATGCCGGGCGCGTACAGACAGTCCGCTCCGGCATCTGCGTAAGCCTTCAGGCGCAGGATGGCGTCATCGAGATCGGGACGACCCACGAAGAAGTTTTCCGCACGCCCGATCAGCAGAGCCTCACCGCCCGTCGCGTCAATCGCGGCGCGTGCCGCGCGCATCCGCTCGACTGATTCGGCAAGTCCGCGCAGCGGTACGTGCGAGTCACCCGTCGAATCTTCGATGGAGATGCCTGCCACTCCTGTCTCGACCGCCATACGCACGCTCTCAGCCATGCCCTCGGGCGTGTCGGCGAAGCCGCTCTCGAAATCGGCATTGATTGGCAAATCGGAGGCCTCGACCATGTAGCGCATGTGCGCCAGCGTTTCGGCACGGGAAAGCTGTCCGTCCGCCCGCGCCCAAGACCAGGCGTAGCCTGAGCTGGTCGTCGCGAGCGCCTTGAAGCCTAGGCTGGCCAGCGCACTGGCGCTGCCGGCGTCCCACGGGTTCGGCAGCACGAAGCAGCCCGATTGATGTAAGACGCGGAAAGCCGCGCGCTTTTGAGAAATGCTCGGATGGCTCATGAATCCCTCTTTTGATTTTGGTGCTACTGGCCGACAGCCAGCGCGGGTTTGGCGCCACTACGCTGCTCCTGGAGGAGCACGATCATCGTGGTGACGACCATGAAGCAGACAGAAGCCCAGACCACGCCGCTGGCTAATCCGCCGTCGAGCAGGAAACCAAACAGAACCGGCTGATGACGAAGTCATGTTGGCCATCCTTGTCGGTCACCGATCCAGTGCGCGAAGCACATTGGCGAGCTTCTTGACCGCGATTTCCAGCTCCTTCGGGGCGTACGCCGCAAACCCCATGAGAAAACCCGCCTTATGCTTGCTCGACGCATGCAGGGGTGTCAGTCCCAGCAAGTCGATGCCGGCACGGCGTGCGGTATCAATGGCCTCCCGCTCCGGGATGTCGCGCACGAAGACGCAGGGCATTTGCATGCCGCCATTGGGCACCCTCGGTTCCACGAAGTCGGCCAATTGCTTACGGACAAGCAGTTCGAGAGCGTCGCGTCGTTCGGCATAGACGCTGCGCATGGTCCGAACGTGCGAGCCGAAGTGTCCGCCCTCCATGAACCGCGCCAGCGTCAACTGCGGGATGGAGGCGCTATGGCCGTCCTGCAGCGTGCGGGCCACTGTCATTGGAGCGACGAGCTGCGATGGCAGCACCATGTAGCCGATGCGCAGGCCCGGAAACATGGATTTGGTGAATGTTCCGATGTAAATGGTCCGGTCGTGCGCATCGAGACCTTGCACGCATGCGGTCGGCTTGCCGGCGTAGTGGAACTCGCTGTCGTAGTCGTCCTCGATGATCCAGGCTTGGTTCCTATGTGCCCACTCGATGATTGCAAGCCGTCGGTCAAGCGCAAGCGTAGCTCCAGTCGGGAACTGGTGCGAGGGGGTCAGGAAAATCGCTTTTGCGGATTGCGCAGCGTTCTGCAATGACTCGATCCGAATCCCCTGGGCATCCAACGGCACCGGCACGGATTCGAGGCCCGCAGCGTCGAATGCACGACGCGCGCCGTGGTAGGCGGGATCTTCGATAAAGACCCGGTCCCCTGCATCGAGCAGCACAGTGGCGCACAGCGACAGCGCCTGTTGCGAACTGGTCAGTACCAATATGCGTTCAGGTGAGGCGCGGGCTCCACGTTCGAGGTTGACGTAATCCGCGATAGCCTGCCGTAGTGCCTCCACACCCTGTGGATGGCTGTGTGTCAGGGCGAGAGTTCCGTGCTCCTTCAATACCTGGCGCTGCAGCCGCTCCCACGTTTGCAGCGGGAAGCTTCGCGTCTCCGGCACCCCCGGCGCGAAGGGGCGCGGTATCAGGGTCTCGCGTACACCGCCGCTCTGGAAGATGGCGGCCCCACGCTGACTGAGGCGCGGTGATTCGCGGTGCAGTTTTTTCCGCTGGCTCGTGTCTCGTCTCGGAGGCACCTGTGCCCGTTCCGACACGAAGCTGCCGCTACCCACTCGTCGGTCGATGAACCCTTCCGCATGCAATTGGCTGTACGCGGCTTCGACCGTGTCTCGCGAAACTCCCAGTGATTGCGCAAGGGCCCGCGAGGCGGGCAGAGGCTTACCGACATCCAGCGCGCCGTCCAGGATCAATTGCCGGATAGCACGCTGAATGCGGGCGTGCAGCGACAAGGTTCCATGAACTGGGTCACCTATCCAGGCTTTGACAGATTCGAGTTGGGCGTGCTTAAACAATTGGTATGGGTGATGTCAACTAATTGGCGCAAGTAACCCTACCATTTTAAGGCGGCCATTGGACTTCAACAAGGGTTATGAGGCATCGACAGGTCATGCCATTTGCTACTTCGCGCCCCAGCTTGGGCGCGAGCCTCCCCCGACTCCTCGTTAGTGATGTTGCCTTGGAGATGTCGCGCGAACCCATTCTTTCCCTATTGGCTGGCGCGTCTGCTGCCCGCACCAGCGTTTGGGCCACACAGCGACGCCGCAAATGTGTCGGTGTCCCACCGCGCACGAAATTTGCGCTTCGCTCGCGCACTCCTGGCCACTCCTCGCGCAGCGTGGCGGTCAAGCCAGGGTTGAGCCTGGACAACTGATAATTGGTATGATCTACATGGCTAAATTGGATGGGCGCAACAGGCCATTTGTCAGTTAAAAAGTAACTCCTAATAAATAAAGGTTCCTGGAACCGAGTCCGCAGGAGTTATGAAAAAGCCATGTCGTCCGCAACCCCACCTTCATCCATACGGCTGAGAGACCTCCCGCATCCCATCGTCGCTGGCCTGATTTCGGTCATCGTCAACTACGGGGGCACTTTCATTCTGGTGTTTCAGGCCGCCAAAGTTGCCGGCCTCAGTCCGGAGCTGACGGCCTCGTGGGTGTGGTCGATTTCAATCGGCGTTGGGGTGACGGGACTCATGCTGAGCTGGGTCGCCCGCGAGCCGATCATCACGGCCTGGTCCACGCCAGCAGCGGCCTTCCTTGTCACGGCGCTGGCAACCACGCCCTATGCAGAGGCGGTCGGCGCGTACCTGATTTCCGCAGCGGCTTTCGTTCTGCTCGGCTTGTCGGGCTACTTCGAGAAAGTCATCCGGCTGATCCCACCCGGCGTGGCCGCCGGGCTGCTGGCAGGCATCCTGCTGCAGTTCGGGGTTGGTGCCTTCGGCGGCATGAGCGTCGATCCACTGCTGGCAGGCCTGTTGATCGTCGCCTACGTCGTGCTTAAACGCTTCACGGCACGCTATGCCGTGGTCGGCATTTTGGTGTTGGGATTGGCGTTCCTGCTCATCCAGGACCGTGTCGATCTATCCGGCTTGACCTTGAAGTTCGCGGCCCCGGTTTTCACCATGCCATCGTTCTCGCTCAACGCCTTGCTGAGCCTGGCGTTGCCGCTGTTCCTCATCACCCTGACCGGTCAGTACATGCCCGGCATGCTGGTGCTGCGCAATGATGGGTTCAGGACCAGTGCCAACCCCATCGTGACGGTCACCGGGCTGGGTTCGTTGCTGATGGCGCCGTTCGGCTCGCACGCCTTCAACATTGCAGCGATCACGGCTGCCATCTGCACGGGGCACGAGGCACATGAAGATCCCTCCAAGCGCTGGATCGCCGGTATCGCGGCGGGCGTGTTCTACATCCTCGTCGGCGTGTTCGGCGTGACGCTGGCCGCCGTTTTCATGGCGTTCCCGTCAACGTTCATCACCACCCTGGCCGGCCTCGCGCTGCTGGGCACCATCGGCGGCAGCCTGGCCAGCGCCATGGCAGATGCCAAGACCCGGGAAGCCTCGCTGATCACCTTTCTGGCCGCTGCGGCCAACATCAAGATGTTGGGCATTGGCGGTGCCTTCTGGGGTCTGTTGATCGGCCTGGTGGCCTACGCCGTGCTCAATGGTCGGTGGTCGCGTCCCAAGCCGCAGATCGAGGCGGCGTCCACCTCCGTGCCGGCAGCGAGTAAGGGAGCGGCCAACTGATGCAAACCTCGGCCGTCACGCAAACCAGTCACGACCAGCACGGCCTGTACCCGCAGGCGGTCACGGTCGAGGACTTCCGCCGGAATCTGGTGAAGGTGCGCGAACGCATTGACGCAGCCTCCCGCCGCGCCGGCCGCGACCCGGCGAATGTGCGCTTGCTGCCTGTCAGCAAGACCTTTGATGAGGCGCACATCCGCCTGGCCTACGCCGCCGGTTGCCGCCAGCTCGGCGAGAACAAGGTGCAGGAAGCCCACCGCAAGTGGACTGCCATGGCAGACCTGGCGGACCTTCAGTGGTCGGTCATCGGCCACCTGCAGACCAACAAGGCCAAACTGGTGGCCGCCTTTGCAACGGAGTTCCAGGCGCTCGACAGCTTGCGTGTCGCCGAGGCGTTGGACCGCCGCCTGCAGGTCGAGGGGCGTTCGCTGGACGTCTTCGTTCAGGTCAACACGTCCGGCGAGGCCAGCAAGTACGGTTTGCAGCCGCAAGAGGTGTTGTCGTTCGTCAAAGAACTGCCGGCATTCACAGCCTTGCGTGTACGGGGCTTGATGACGCTGGCGTTGTTCTCCAGCGAAGCCGAGCGGGTGCGGCAGTGCTTCATCCTGCTGCGAAACCTGCGCGATCAGTTGCGCGAAGGCGCGCCAGCGGGCATTGGGCTGGAAGAACTGTCCATGGGCATGTCAGGCGACTTCGAGATTGCCATCGAGGAAGGCGCCACCGTCGTGCGCGTCGGCCAAGCCATTTTTGGTGCCCGCAGTACCCCTGACAGCCATTACTGGCCTGCGGGCTCAACCACAGAGGAACCGCCGTCATGAAGACCGCTATTGCCATTCGCCACGTCTGCTTCGAGGATCTGGGTACGCTGGAGCCCCTGCTCGAAGCCCGTGGCTACGCGATCCGCTATGTGGACGCGACGGTCGATGACCTGCGCACCCTCGATGTGGTGGCCCCGGATTTGCTGGTCGTGCTCGGCGGCCCGATCGGTGCCTTCGATGAGGCGCTTTACCCGTTCATCGCCGACGAGTTGAACTTGTTGCACAAGCGGCTGGAGAGCCGGAAAGCGCTGTTGGGTATTTGCCTTGGGGCGCAGTTGATCGCCCGCGCACTGGGCGCTCATGTCGCACCAATGGGCATCAAGGAAATCGGCTATGCCCCCTTGAACCTGACAGCGGAAGGACAGGACTCGCCGCTGGGAGCGCTCGGCGATGTACCTGTGCTGCACTGGCATGGCGACCAGTTCGACATCCCGGCGGGTGCAGTGCGCCTGGCGGCTACGGACGTCTGCTCCAACCAAGCATTTGCCCTTGGACATCATGTCCTCGGACTCCAGTTCCATCTGGAAGCAGATGCACGTCGAATCGAACGCTGGCTGGTCGGCCATAGCTGTGAACTCACGCAATCCGGGATCGACGTGCTCGGGCTTCGCGCCCGAGCCCATGCGCTGCAGGCCCAGTTGCCGGCCGCCGCTTCTGCGGTGCTATCTCGCTGGCTTGATGCGGCAGAACCAGATCCCCAACGAGGCCGACCATGAGAGCGGCGTCATTTTCCGAAGAAAGACAGCCGCTCAAGATCGACGTTGTTTCAGTGCAATCGCAAGTGGTCTATGGGCGCGTTGGAAACAATGCTGCCGTGCCCACGCTGGAAGCCCTTGGCCTGACCGTGGCTGCCGTGCCGACCGTGGTGCTGAGCAACATCCCGAGCTATCCCTCGATCCACGGCGGCGCACTCCCTGTCGAATGGTTCGACGGCTACTTGCAGGACTTGACCGCGCGTGGTGCGTTGAATGCGCTGCGTGCGGTCCAAGTGGGCTATCTCGGAAACGCCGGCCAGGCGGTGGCGCTGTGTGCCTGGATCGAGACCTTGCTCGCGAATCGGCCCCACCTGCGCGTTGTCATCGACCCCGTGATCGGCGATCAGGAGCACGGAATCTACAGCGCCGAGGGGATCGCTGACGTTTACAGAAGCGGGTTCACCGCACTGGCAAACGGCTTGACGCCCAACGCTTTTGAACTGGCCTGCCTGACGGGCATGCCTGTGGACGACCTCCAGAGCGTGGTGCGCGCAGCGAGGACCCTGCTTACCGGACGTACCGAATGGGTCGCTGTGACCAGCGCAGTTCCAGATGCCTGGACGCTGGATGAGATGTGGATTGTCGTGGTGACCGAACGGCAAGACTTGACACCGGCACTTTTTTGAAGGGAATTCTGATGAATATCACGAACCCGAAGGTGTCCATCTTCTTCCTGGCCTTCCTTCCGCAGTTCGTCGATGAACGTTCTGGCCACTTGACGTTGCAACTGTTTGGACTGGGTGGGTTGTTCATCCTGTGCACATTGATGGCTTTTAGCCTGATGGCGGTATTTGCTGCGAGTACTGGTGCACGATTCAACCGATCGGTAGTGGCGCAGAAAGTCATGAATAGAATCGCCGGAGGGGTTTTTGTCGGTTTGGCGGCGAAGCTGGCGTCCATGGAGCGCTGATGCAGGTGCACGCCGTGGTGACCTGCCCCCGCTGAGGGGGGGGGGGCTACTGAGGGGGGGGGTATCGCCCGCAGGCGTGAGCGCTCGGTAGCGGGGAGGAGGTGAATCGCCTTCCGTACCAAGCGCGTGCCAGGGCCCACGAAGGCGGTAGCTGGTCGGTGGCGCCAACAGGGGGCGATGGGCCGTCAGCGTCGCGCGCCTGCAGTCCTGGATGGTGAGAGCGCCTCAGGAGGCCGTGCCATCCGTCCATCTATGGAGCTGAAGGCGGCATCGTTGACTTGCTCCACCGCCACCATGTCCCGGCGAGATCCAGGCCAATGCCGAAGTCTTGCACGAGACCCTCACCCCGACGTGCGCCGGCCTCGCCAAGTTCGGCCAGCGTTGATGTCGGATAACGGGTAGACCAGCGTCCGGCGGAACTGATTCGGCCTTCAGGTGCCAGCGGTCGGGTTCTGGATAGAGATGTTGTCAATGGGGCCTGCTACCACCAGAAGCTGAGGCGCCTGATTGCAGATGCCAGCGCCTTGTTGGTTCTCATGTCGCGGCGTTCGGGTGTTTGATCGCGGCCAGGACCTCGTTGACCAAGGCATCGGCATTGATGCCGCTGGCCTGGGCGTGGAAGTTGGTGACGATGCGGTGGCGCAGCACTGGCAGCGCGACGGCGCGGATGTCGTCGATTCCGACAGCGAAGCGCTCGTTGAGCAATGCCTTCACCTTGGCTGCGAGCATCAGACTCTGGATGCCGCGCGGCGAGGCACCCAGTGTCACTGATGCGTTGACCGAGGGCGGGGCGTAGGCGCTGTTGGGCTGGGTCGCCATGACCAAGCGGATCGCATAGGTCTTGGCGGCTTCCGGTACCGGAACCTGCCGTAGCACCTCCCGTAGCCGACGCAGGGTCGCTGCGTCAGTGACTGGCGAGAGGACGATCTCCTGGCCGCTGGTCGTGCGGTCGATGATTGCGTGATAGTCCTGCTCGCTCGGGTAGCCGACCACCAGTTTGAAGAGGAAGCGATCCAACTGCGCTTCCGGCAGCGGATAGGTGCCTTCCTGATCCACCGGGTTCTGTGTGGCCATCACGCAGAACGGTTCGGGCATGCGGATCGTGCGGCGGCCAACCGTGACCTGCTTCTCCTGCATGACCTCCAGCAACGCCGACTGAGTCTTGGGCGTGGCGCGGTTGATTTCGTCGGCCAGCACCAGGTTGGAGACCACCGGGCCTTCCTGGAAGGTCAACTCATGGCCGCCATCGGCGCGCTCGGCCAGCATCGAGGTGCCCACGATGTCGGCGGGCATCATGTCCGGGGTGAACTGGATGCGCGAGAACGGCAGGTCGACGGCCTTGCTGATGGAACTGACCAGTTGGGTCTTGCCCAGGCCCGGCACGCCTTCAAGCAGTACGTGGCCTCCTGCCAGAAGCGCAGTCAGAACGCCATCGACGACATCACGTTGGCCCACGATCATCTTTCCGACTTCCGCGGAGAGGGCGTTGAAGACCTGCTTGAACTCGACCGCGGCGTGACGAGCGGCTTCGGCGTCCTCTATGACTGACATGTCGTTCCGGTTCCGGGAAGAATAGAAGGAAAGCATTGTCACGCTGAAGGCTTGCACCAAGGTTGCCTCGGTCGCATTATTCCTCCACCAGGCTGTATCCCATGCCTCTGACCGAGTGGATTCGGATCGCATCGGTCTTTTCCGCCAGGTTCTTGCGCAGTCGTGAGATCTGCGATTCCAGCGAGTTGGAGTTCACAAGCCTGTCGTAGCCATACACCTTGGCTTCGAGCGACTCGCGGGGCACCAGCACGCCGGGACGCGCCATCAGTGCCGCCAGCACCAGAGCTTCGGTCCTGCGTAGTGGCAGGGGTTCGTCGTTGACCCAGAAGGCGCGGCTCTCAACGTCGTAGGCCAGCGGGCCTCAAACCTTGAGGTTGTGCTGGGCAGGCAGGGAGTGACGCAATGCGTTGCGAATGCGGGCAAGCAGTTCGCGTGGCTCAAACGGCTTGGAGACGTAGTCCTGGGCACCGGACTCCAAGCCATTGACCCTGTTGTCTATGTCGGCCAGTGCGGTGAGCAGGATGATCCGCTGCGGCCGGTTGTGCATCCTGGCGAAGGTGATGAGCGACAGCCCGTCGCCGTCGGGCAGGCGTCGGTCCAGCAGGACGAGATCGAACGTATTGTCCAGAATCATCGTCCGGGCGATGGCCAGGGTAGGGGTCAGATCCACCACAAACCCCTGCTTGGCCAGGAAGTGGATCAGGGTTTCGGCGATGTCCTGTTCGTCTTCCACCAGCAGCAGTCGCATTTCCAACCTCGCAAGGAATTGCAGCAAGTTCGCGCGGGCAACGCCAGCGCGAACCGTAGCAGCAGCGTATGGACCGGCGGCGGCATTTTCAATGCCGCTCGTTTCAGGCACATACGCTGGACCGAGGCGCGGGGAGACACGACGTCAGAAGTCGTACTGCAACTCCAATGAGAGCGTCCTGCCAGCCACGTTGTAGCGCGCGGTGTCGTAAGGCCTTCCCCCCACCACGACGAAGCGCGGATCCTTGTCCAACAGGTTGCGCCCGGCGATGTTCAGTCGCAGGTCGTTGCGCATCTGCCAGGAGACGGTCAGGTCGTAGGTCAGGTATGAGCCAACGGGCTTGGCGTAGTCCGGGTTGGTAACCACGCCTGCGACTTGAAAGAGCTCGTAGTCGTTGATGTAGCCGGGGGTGTAGTTCGCCCATAGCGTTGCGCTCACGTCGCGGTAAAGCCAGCGCATCGAACCGACGATCTTGTAGTCATCTACGCCCAGCAGGTGCCCCAGGGTGGAAATCGCGGGAACATCCTTATTTACCCGGCGCTCTGCCTTCAGGTTGTCCAGATAGGTGACCTTCGGCTCGAAGGTGCCCCACCGGGAGGCGAAGTGGTAGCCCAGCTCATAGCTGACCGACTCGTACTCCGATCCCTGGATGTTGAAGATCATGTTCTGCTGGGCCAGGATCTTGCCATTTGCGTCGCGCGGGTAGAACTGCTCGATCGCGTAGATGTCGGCGACCGGCAGAAAGCTGGCCAGCGTACCGCGGTTGGCGTACTCGTCGTAGATCCGGTTGCGATGCCAGGAGACGTCCAGGGTCAGTCCCTCCAGCACGCCGGACGGATACCAGGACAGGCTCAGCGAGCGCTGAATCGACGATTGCGGCTTCAGATCCGGGTTTGGCGCGCTGTTGTTGGGTACGTAGTAACCGCGCGAGTTGGGGCCGTAGTCGACGTCGCAGTCTGTGGTGCACGAATAAAGCGGGTCGCTGCCGTTCCAGATGATTGTGTTGTAGGTGTAGGAGCCGCTGACGTCGAACAGATTGGTGAGCGGCGGCGCCTGGAAGCCGCGAGTCCACCGGCCGCGCAATGCCAAACCGTCGACGACTTCCCAGCGGAAGCCGAAGCTGGGTGTCGTCTTGCTGAAGGTGTTCTTGCCGTAGATGATTTCACCGCCCAGATCCAGCGGAATACCATCGACGGTCCCGATCGCGCCCTCGGTGTCGTAGCTGTCGTGGCGGGCGGCCAGATTCAGGGTCAGCGACTTCACGCCCGGAAGGGTGAAGTCATGGCCGAACACCGGAACGGTGAACTCGGCAAAATACGCATGACGGTCGCGGCTGACGACCTCGCCGGTGTAGTTGCGCACCTCATTGCTATCGATGCCGTCCTCGTGCCACTCACCGCCGACGACATAGTAGATGTCACCCGCAGGCAACGGGTACAGGCTGCCGTTGAGGCGCAGCTCCCAGTTCTGGGTGCGCGAACTGCGTTGCTCGTCGTCGACCAGGTAGTAGAAGTCCGAGACGCTGGAGCCGCCGCCATCGGCCGAGGACTTCCATGGATTGAAGGCCAGGTTCGGATCGGTGCTGGTCAACGCCTGGCACTGGCGGTCGAAGGCTTGCTGGTAGCGCGCCAGCTGGTCACCGCTGTAGCGGTTGTTGGCGAGGAAGAAGTTGTAGCACGACAGGCCCGTTGGCGAATTCGGATCGTCGACGAAGCTCACAAGATTGCCGAAGTGGCGTGAGTCGCCTTCGTTTTTCGACGCGGAGGTCGAGTATAGAAGCTCCAACTTGGTTTTCTGGGTGAACTGGTAGCTCAGAGCCAGGTTGGCGCTCCACGAGGTCGTGGTGTTGGTCAGCATTCCGGGGGGGAGTTCACCGGCCTCGATCTCCGCTTCCGGGTAGTAGGCAACCGAGGTGCCGGGCGTCCATGCGTTGAAATGATAGGCCGGGAACGGGTTGTAGTATTGCCCGGGCGCCAGCATCAGATTCAGCGCGCCATTGTTGAAGTTCTGCTCCTGACTGTTCTCGCTACGGCTGTACAGACCGTCGGCGGTAAAGCGCAGCTTGTCGGTGATCTGCTGCTCGAAGTTGAGCGTCACGCTATTGGTTTCGGACTCGGGACCGGCCAGTTCCGGGACCACGTCGCGCTTGCCTTCTGGGCCGATCACGACGAAGTCGTCGATGGTCGGTACGCCGGTGAAGCCCGCAGGCAGGGTCAGGCCCTGGGCGACGTTGTAGCCGGTCTGCGTGACCGGATCCCAGTAGTAGTACGAGGTATCGATCACGCCCGGCTGCAGGCCGCGGCTGAAGCTGCGATAATCGTAGGCCGGGTCGCCGTTGAAATAGTCCCTGTAGTTTTCGGTGACGTAGCCGGTCTTCCAGTTGTTGACCGGCTTGCGCTCGCTGCGGTCGAGGGTGGCCGAGATGCTGCCGCTGTTCCAGGCGTAGCCGGAGTACAGGCTGATGCGACTGTTGTCGGCGTCGTTGCTGGAGTACTCGTGCTGTACGCTCAGTGTGCTGCCGACGAAGTTCCTCTTCAGAATGAAGTTGATGACCCCGCCCATGGCGTCGGAACCGTACACGGCCGAAGAACCGTCGAGGTTGATCTCGACCCGTTCCACTGCGCTCAGCGGGATGCCATTGAGGTTGACAAAGCCGTCCTCGATGCCGGCCGCGCCGGCGATGCGGCGACCGTTGATCAGCACCAGAGTGTTGCCCGCGCCCATGCCGCCGAGGTTGGCGGCGGACACGCCCAGAGTGCCGAGCGCCGAAGGGGCGCGGGTTCGGCCTCGCGTGGAACTGCCCAGTGGCCCCTTGGCACGCTCGTTTGTAATGTCGCCGATGGTCGCCAGGTTCTGCGGCAGAGTACGGATCAGCTCGGTGATGCTGGTGACACCGCGGGATTTGATGTCTTCCTGGTCGATGATGATGACTTTCGACGTGACATCACCGTGTTGCAGGCGGGTGCCTGTCACCTCGACGCGGTCCAGCGAGGGGGTGACATCGCCCCGAGGTTCCTCTTCCGAGTTTTCCGCCGGAGTTGGAGCGTCTTGGACGGCTGGCTCGGGTGGATCGACGGTCTGCCCCCATGCAGCCGACATGGCGCCATAGAGTGCAATCGTGAGCAGGGACATGGGCAACTTGGGGTTGTTCAAAGGACGATCCTCTCTCCGGATGCGAAGGTAGTGAATAAGTGGAAACACCGCGCGCCACCGGGTCAGACACGCTGCCAACATCCCGTTGTTGCCCACCTGCACCTTGTCCCTCCCCCGTGCAGGTGCACGACCCCTTGGGGCCGGGGCGATCCCCGGCGCTGCCCGCCGCAACCTGTCCACAGGTCTTGCTGCACGGACGGTTCATAAATAGGACATGAACCTTGTCCGAACCTTACCGGCTCATTGCCGCTCGTCGCGTAGATATGTCTTGTCGGCATGGGCGTATGAACTCCGGTTGTTAGCGGAGACGGCTCCGATCGTGCTAGCTGCAGCCAGTGCCGCCCCGTTGGGGGAAAGCGGGTTCGGGCGCCGCGCCAGCGCCATCTTGCTAATCTCTCCCGCATGGCGGGGAGCCGTTGAGCCATCGGACCCGGCCATCGCGTGTCGGGGAGCTGCGCCTGTTTCCCTTCAGTAGCCGCCAAGAGATCAGGAATGAAATACAAGCCGTTGGAATGGATCTACCGATCGATGATCGGCCAGATGACGGTATTGACCGTGCTGTTCATCAGTTTTATCGGCTATTACTTCGGTCTGCGGCCGATGCTCAGTGCGGTCCCTGTTCGGGAAGATGATCCGTTGCAATTGACATTGGGTCAGGTCCAGCAGCGATTGAGCGGCTTCGCGTTAAAAGTGCAGAATTCATCGGAAGATGCGACATTGCTTCAGTCCGACCCGATGCTGAAGGAAGTGGCGGCGCGGAATCCGGAGTTCCACTACTACATTCGGGTGGGTGCGCGTGAGTTCGGCGACGCCGAGCTGTCGTATTTCAAGGAGATGCAGTTGATCGAGCTCGATCGGATCAAGGCGCAGAATGTTCCGGGGGCCTGTCTGCAATTGAATAGCGCTCTTGATGAGGCCGCTGGACAAGGCTTTGTGAGTTATACCAACTGCAGCGACAGCGCCAGTTACTACGAGTACAGGGGCATAAGGAATGCGCTGGATCTGGACACCAGCCGCACACAGTACTATCCGCGCTGGTTATGGTCCTACAGCGGCAGCATGCTGTTGGCGGCCGCAGGGGTATTCCTGATCTTCATCGCCATTGTGATGTTGAATGTGAACCTGATCCGGCGTGTCGCGGCGCTGACCCGGGCATTCGACCCGAAGAACCTCGAGCAGAAGTTGCCGGAGAAAGGCCTTCCAATCGAGGTTGTGCCGCTGGTGCAGGCGGTGAACGAGATGATCTCCAAGGTGGACCAGTCGCAGAAGCGGCACGACTTCTTCCTGTCCACCGCCGCGCACGAGATGCGTACGCCGCTGACGGTGCTGCGCACCCGTCTGGAGATGCTCGACGACGGCGAGGTCAAGGACAAGCTGGTCGGTGACGTGGGACGCCTGACCAGCCTGGCCAATCAACTGCTGCGACTGATGAGCATCAATGGGGGCAGGAAGCTCGACACGCTGGTCGACCTGGTGGCGAGCTGCCAGAAGGTGATCGCCGAGCGTGAGCCGCTGGCCGAGGCGCGCGGCGTGGCCCTACGCCTGGACAGCGAGGTGGCCGCGTGCCGGGTGGTTGGCGATGCCGACCTGATCGAGGTGGCGATCGCCAACCTGGTCGATAACGCGCTGTCCTTTTCGGGGTCGGGCGGCAGCGTGGTCGTGACGTTGGATGCCGCAGGAAAGCTGTCGGTGCGCGACGCAGGCCCCGGCATCGTGGAGGCGCAGTTGTCCACGCTGTTCGAACCGTTCTCCAAGTTTCCGCCCAACCGCAACGGCCACGGACTGGGGCTGGCGATCGTCAAGGCCGTAGCCGACCTGCACGGGGCGCAAGTGCAGGCGGAGAACGCGGCGGGCGGCGGTGCGGTGTTCACGCTGGCGTTCGAGCGGGTGGGATGAGACCGGGTGGGGCGAAGTGGGGGTGGGGGAAGATGGGCCGGAGGGGCATGAGGATGCGTTCGGCGAGGGCGGCTGCCCGCTTGTAGGCGAGATCTTGTCAATCGGCTTGCTTGACTCGATGGCGATCTCGACTACGGTCCGGCTTGCGACGGCGTTTATCGATTGCCGAATCCTGCCATCGGGGGTTCGCGCGAACGCCTTTGAAAAATAGCCGCCCACGATGGGCTCCTGCTGCGGGGGGAGTTGCCATCGACGAGGTGGTGGGATACGCAACGTCGAATATCCCCACTTCCTTCCAGTAGTTGCCACAGTCCAGCAACTCGGAGTAGCCATTGAACAATCCGTCGAAGATTATTTCCACGCCCATCGGATGGCTCCCGACGTTGCGGCATCCGTCCACTTGGGCGTCGTTGGAGTCCGGTTGCAGATAGGTCCTGGCACCAATCTGGCGAGCGGCTTTCACCACAGCGCCGTATGCTTTCCTGACTTCCTCGTCAGTTCTGATGTGCCGGGAAGGAACGACGGTCGGGCTGCCAATGTCCCCCGTGAAGGTGCTCGGATTCGCGCGACCTTCCGAAAGGCTCGCGATCCTGGCCGCAGTTTGTGCTGCATGCTCTGGGGAACAGATGGAGCATTCGGCGTCGCCGCGTGTTGGAGCAGCAGCATGTCCAGAAGCGCGAACAAGTCGGACGTGGGCAGGTGGGCTGCCGGGTGGAGGAGCATGGTGTCCGTTGCCTGATCTGTGGCCGATGGGGCCGCTCTCCGAGTCCATGTCGAATAGCGGACAAGGCGGTGCGTGGGTTTATGGGGCGTCACGTTTGGAAGGCAAGCGGATCTGCAGTTCCGCGCGGGGGAAATCCACTGCATAGGCTGGCAGAAGATTCAGCAGATCAGAGCCGAGGATCAGGCTGGGTTGGTCGCTGCTGCCGGTGAAATTGGAAAATACGATGGGTACGTCGTGCATCGTCACCGAGCCGATGCTCAGGGTATCGATCTTGGCGATCCAGGCCTGGGTGGCGCCCTGGGTCGCGCCCTGGATGCCGCCGGCGGGTTTCAGGCATGCATCATCGATCGTCCAGTCGAGCGTGGCGAGAACCTGCAAGTTGGCGACCGTCGGGCCGGCGCCACTGTCCACCAGCGCGGGCGCGTTGCTGCCGTTCAGGGCGACGGGAATGGTGAGCAGCCCGTCGCCGCCCAATTGGCCGGCGACGGTGACGAATCCCTCGGGTGCCGGCCCGGACGACCCGACGCTCAGCGTCGCGTGTTCCCGATCGAACAACAGCCTGGACTGCTGGAAGTACTCCATCCCGATGATGCCGCGTGCGGAGGTCGTATTGGCGTTGGGCAGCGCGAGCATGGCGATGTTCTCGTCCTGGAACAGCGGGGTCGAGAACCGGTCGATGGGGTAGAGGCGGGATGTCTGCGCATCCACGGCACCCCGGATGGTCATTTCCCCATCGAGCGCGGTCAGCGAGAGTTCGTGGACGAGGCCTTGACTGATCAGGCTGCTCTGGGCCGCCGTGTCCACGACCATGTCGTAAGGGCCGCTGCCGTTGAGCTGCGCGCCGATGACCGGTCGACCGCGGTCATCGTGGCGCAGTTCGGCGACGGAGGATGCCTGCATCAGGGCCAACAGAGAGAGGGTTGCGATGAACAAGGGATCACCTGTGTCGTTGATGCGATGGAAAGCGGCCCGCGCATTCCCTCTTGCGAGTTCCTCGCTGGAACCCGCACATCCATGTGCGGGGATCCGATGGGAGGTCGCGGGCCTCGTGCTTATCAGCGGAGTGATCCATGGTTGCTGGCGCGGTACAGGCTTGCCTGCCGGGATGTGGCCGAAGTATCTCGCGGCCTTGGCCTCGGCCAAGGTGATGTCGCCGGCCAGCACCAGCGTGGTGTTGGCCGCGCCGTAGTAGTCGTGGAACCACTGTTTGACGTCGGCCAGCGAGGCCGCGTCCAGGTCCTCCATCGAGCCGATGGTGCCGTGCTGGTAGGGTGGTTGGCCGGGAACAGGTTGGACAGGATGTTCTGGTCCACGCGTCCGTAGGGGCGGTTCTCGCCCTGGCGCTTCTCGTTCTGGACCACGCCGCGCTGGGTGTCCAGCTCTTCCTGGCCGATCGCGCCCAGCAGGTGGCCCATGCGATCGGACTCCATCCACAACGCCATGTCCAGCGCGGTGGAGGGGACGGTTTCGTAGTAGTTGGTGCGATCGAACCACGTGGTGCCGTTCTGGTCGGTGGCGCCCACCTTCTCGAACGGAGTGAAGTAGGTTCCCTTGTGGTTCTCCGAGCCGGAGAACATCAGGTGCTCGAACAAATGAGCGAAGCCGGTCTTGCCCGCCGGCTCGTCTGCCGAGCCGACGTGATACCAGATGCTGACCGCGACCACAGGGGCCTTGCGGTCCTCATGCACGATCACCGTCAGGCCGTTGGGCAGAGTGAAGCGCTCGTAGGCGATATCGGGAATAGCCTGGCTGGCGGCAGCCGCGGACACTGTGGGCGTGGCATAGGCCAGCGGCAGGCCGGCGACGGTGCCAACGCCAAGGATGCTGGCAATCAGCAGGGACAAGGGGCGGAGCATGGAGGTCGGGTCGTTCAAGGTGAGAGGAGGTATGACCGCGCGCTCGGGGCATGGGGCCTCCTGCTGCAGGAGGTCAGCGGATCTTGTTGCCGTACACGTCCTGGACCTCGACCGGGCCGAGGTCCAGGGCGCGGATGTCCTGTTCGATTCGCCTTAGATCGCCGGCGATCACCCAGGTCAGCCGATCGAGCTGGTAGGTGGCGCGTGCGCGCTCCCGCACCTGGTCCAGAGAGACGCTGGCCAGACGCTGCATGGCACCCTCGGCACGGTTGTACGGCAGGCCGTGGCTGCGCGAATTGATCATGGAGGCCAGGAATGCGCCGCCACTGGTGAAGCTGGACGGGACGGCGCGGATGGCCGAGGCCTGTTCGCGTTCCAGTTCCTCCTCGGTGGCCGGATGTGCGCTCACGTAGTCGGAGATTTCCTGCCTGATCTCGGCCAGACTCTGGGCGGTCTTGTCGGCCTGCACCATGCCGCCTGCGCTGAAGACCCGTGGGCCGCGGGGCGAGCCGCCCACGCCGGCGCTGAAGCCGTAGGTCCAGCCCTTGGTTTCGCGAAGGTTCGTGTTCAGGCGGCTATGGAAGCTGGCGCCGAGGATGGCGTCGGCCAGCGATTCGGCGGCGGCGGTGTCCGGGTCGAAGGGCCCGACCAGGTGGCCGACCTGGATGCTGCTTTGTTCGGTGCCCGGCGCGTCGATCAGGATGACGCGTCCACGGGCGCTTTGCGTCGGCGCACGCGTGCTGTCCTCCAGTGGCGTAGGCGTGACGGGTCGCCAATTGCCGAAATGCCGTTCGGCCAGGTCGCGGGCGCGCTCCAGGGTAATGTCGCCCAGCACGTAGAGCGTCGCGTTGTTCGGTCCCAGTTCGGCGTCATGGAAACGGGCGAGCAGGTCGTGCGAGTGCTGCCTGGGGGTGTCTCGCTTGCCGTCTTCGCGTGTGGTGATCCGGCCCTTGGGATGGTCCTTGCCCCACAGGGCGCGGGCGAAGACCCCACCGACCGCGTTGATCGGCTGGCGTTCCTGGGCATCGAAGAAGGCATCCACGTCCACGCCCTCGACGCGCTTGTCGATCTCCGCCTGCGGGTACCGCGGGCGGCGCAGCAGTTCGGCGGCCAGGGCGAAGCCATCCTCGGCGCGGTCGCTGGTCATGCCCCAGTTGAATCCGCTTTGGCGGTTGCTGACAGCGGCGTTGAACGCTATCCCGGTGCGGCCCATCTTCTCGGTGAGCGCGGCTGCATCGTATGTCTGCGTTCCCAGGGCCATCAACTTGAACGCCTGGCTGGCGATACCGGGGGCGTAGGCCGCGTCGGCGTCCGAGCCGGTGTCGAACTGTACGCTGGCGTCGATCAGGGGCAGGTTGTGGCGTTCGACGACGACCAGTTTCATGCCATTGGACAAGGTCGTTTCGGCGATGGGCGGGAACTTCACCTCGCCCTTGAATTCGCCCGGCTCCGGGATACGGCTGCGATCAACCGTGGTGGCCGCCGGCGCAGTCCTCGGCCTGGGCAGAAGCAGCGATTCGTAGTAGGGCCTGTCCAGCCATTTCCGGCTCACCGCCTGGAGATCCTGCGGCGTGGCATCCTGCGCCCACTGCCGCTGCCGGGTGAAATACACCGGGTCATCGTCGTACAACTGCCCTTCGGCCAGCAGCATGCCGACGGCCGCGTTGCTTTCCAGCGAGCGCAGCAGTGCGTTGTCCGAACTCAACGCGATGGCCTCGATGTGCCTGCGGTCTGGCGGTCCCTTGGCGAAGTAGTCGCGCAGGGCCTGGTCGAGTGCCTGACCGGCCTGCTCCGGCTCGACGCCAGGGCGCAGCGTGACGTGGATGCTGAACGTGTTGCTGAGCCGGTTCCTGGCCAGACCGGCGGTGACGCTGCTGGCCAGCTCCAGTTCGTTCACCAGCCGCTCGTGCAGGAACGTGTTGCGGGGGCCGGCCAGGGAGCCTGCCGCCAGTTGGAGCAGGGTCAATTCGCGGGGATCGTCGTTGGAGACTGGCCAGGCGCGGCGGATGGCGGTGGCCTGCGCGTCGATGTAGATGACATCGCGCTTGATCCCGGGAAACTCGGGCACCCATTGTTCCAGGCGGGAGGCCGGCGCGCCGGCCGGCACGTCGCCGAAGTAGTGGGCGACCTTCTGCTTCGCCGTTTCCAGGTCGATGTCGCCGGACAACACCAGCACGGCGTTGGATGCGCCGTAATAATCCTTGAACCACTGCTTGACATCGTCGAGCGAGGCTTGGTCCAGGTCCTCCATCGAACCGATCGTATCGTGTGCGTAGGGATGGCCTTCGGGGAAGAAATGCTTGCGGTAGAACGCCATCGCGGTGCCGTCCGCGCGCGCTTCCCCCTGCCGCTTTTCGTTCTTGACCACCGCGCGCTGCTCGTCCAGTACCGCCTGGGTGATGCTCTCGCCCAGATAGGCCATGCGATCTGATTCCATCCACAGCGCCAGATCCAGGGCATTGCTGGGCACGGTCTGGTAGTAGCGCGTGCGATCGGCATCGGTGATGCCGTTCATGTCCGTGGCACCGGCCTTGTTCAGTGGCAGGAAGTACTCGCTCCTGCGATGCTTGGTCTCCTGGAACATCAGGTGCTCGAACAGGTGCGCAAAGCCGGTCTTGCCGGCCGGTTCATCCTTGGAGCCGACGCGATACCACACGCCGACGAAGACGCTCGGCACGCTGCGGTCGGTATGGACCACGGTGGTCAGGCCGTTGGGCAGGGTGAATACGTGGTGATCGATCTGGATCTGCTGGGTGGGGCTGTCGGGCTTCTCGGCCGCCATGGCGGGAGCCAGCGAACAGGACATGATGCTGGCCAGCAACAGGGGAAGGAGGGGCTTCTTCAGGCGGTTCAAGCGTATGCTCCGGTCGCGAAGGGGCGAAACGGGCATTGACGCATGCCAACCTTGCCCGGGCCTTGCATCTGGGGGGCGCCGTAAAGGGTGCCCGCCGAGGGGGGCGGCATTGCTGCGGGGGTAAGGTTCACGCAACGCTGCTGTCGTGAAATGCGAGCCTGTTGATTGAGTTCAGTCGTGGATGATGCGTGAGACAAATCCGGAGGGCGATGCGTGGATCGCTCGACAGTTGGATACGTTGGCCGACGCGGGCCGGCGATCCTTGTCGCACGTCGCGCACCGTGCCGCCTTGGAGCGGGCCGTACGATGGGCGGCACCCGCTGCGGTGCCCGCACCGCTGTTGTTCTGCCTGGCGAGTGCGTTCTCGCGGGTAGATGTGGTCTGGATGCTGCTGGTCAGTGCCGCCGTGCCGCTGTCGGTGCAGGTGGCGGCCTACGTGGTGTTCCGTTCACGCCAGGTGATCGACCGCCGCGCCGCGCTTGGGGTTTTTGATGCGCGTCTGCAGGCCGGGGATCGTATTGGGTCGGCCGACCAGTTCCTGCACGAGGGCCACGGCGATGGCTTCCGTGCCGCGGCCGTGCAGGATGCGCAGCCGTGGATCGAGCGTGCGCTGGCGTTGCCGGCCAAGGCATTGGACGCTGGGCGCTTGGACTGGCCGCGCCGCGCCTGGGTGTTCCCCTTGGCGGCGCTGGCGTTGCTGGGGCTGGCGATGCTGTTGCCAGGCGCGCGCGGGCCATGGATCGACGAGATGGGGAGCAGTTCGGCCGCGGCTTCTCCGCAGGCGTTGCTCACGCAGCAGCCCGAGACGGTCGCCGGCGATGCCCAGAGGCCGGTCGGATCGGAGGATGCTGAACACAGTGGGGCCAGTGCGGCCATCCAGCCCGGCGAGGGGGGAGGGGCTGCGCCGGCGGCGGGGGGCGACGCGTCGCAATCCGGAGCGAGGCCATCCTCGCCGGGACCGCAGCGCGACGGCGGCAGGATGGCGCCGCGCGGGGCTGCTGCCTCGGCGTCGAGCGAAACCGTCGCCAACGCGCCGGTCGTTGCCGCCAGCGCCAACAGCGCTGGAAGGGCGATGGCCGCGTCGGCCGAGGCGTTGCAACGACCCACGCCGTCGCAGGTCCAAGCCGATGGCGGTGAAGGGGGGGACGGCGAACCGGGTATCGACAGTCGCGGCGCCAACCCGCTGGAGGACACTGCGGACAGCCCGGCGCAGGCGGGGCTGCCGAGTACGGGATCGCGCGGCAATCCGCCGCCGAGTCAGCCCCGTGCGGGCGAACAGGGGCCGAGCCAGCCATCGCAACGCAATCCCAGCCAGCGCGGCGACCAAGGGCAAGGACAAGGGCAGGGACAAGGCAATCGCGAGGGCCAGCAAGGGCAGGGGCGGAGTGCCGGCGAAGGCATCAAGCGCACGCGAGGTGTTTCTGGCCTGCTGCTGGGGGTGCCGATGGAGGACCGCCTGATCGGCACGGCCAACCCCGGACGGATCAAGAGCCTTCCGCGGCCGGCACAGCCAACGGCCACGCAGACGACGCCGGATCGGGCCCAAGCGCGTGGCGAGGGGCATGGCGACGCAGGCGAGATCATCCACCGCCCGTCCGGGGCCGAGGACGAGCGCTTGGTGCGCGACTACTTCATGCGCCAGCGCGAAGGCGCCGGCCCGCAGGACCAGGACGACCGATGACGGGGACGACGATACCCAGCGCCGCACAGGCGCGCTTCGAGCGATTGTTCGATGCGGATTTCCTTGCCCGCCTGGGGCCGCTGTCGCTGCGCGTGGCGCAGGCGCAGAAGGGCGGACGGCTGGCCGAGCAGAAGACCAGCGCACGCGGCCAGGGCGCGGAGTTCGCCGACTTCAAGCCCTACGTGGCTGGCGACGACCTGCGCGCGATCGACTGGAACGTCTACCGGCGCCTGGGTCGGCTGTTCGTGCGGGTATTCGAGGAGCGGCAGGACATGCCGGTGTACTTCCTGGTGGACCTGTCCGACAGCATGTTCATCGAGCAGCCCCCGCGGATCGAGGCGGCCCTGAAGAGCACCCTGGCACTGGCGGCGATCGCGCTGGGCCAGCACGACGCGGTGAGCCTGCTGCCGTTCTCCGCTCGGATGTCGTTGCAGGTCCGCTCGCTCAGCGGTCGCAACAATGTCATGCGCGTGGCCCGCCATCTGGCCGAGTACGAGGCAGCCGGCAGCACGGCGCTGGTGGCCGCCATCGAGCAACTGGCGGGCATGAAACTGCGCCGCGGGCTGGTGGTGGTGGTGTCGGACTTCTTCGACCCGACCGGCATCGACGCGGTGGTATCCGGCCTGGAGCAGGTAGCGCACAGTTTGCTGCTGGTGCAACTGGTCAGGGCGCATGATGCCGATCCGGCGCTGCATCCGGACCTGCGCGGCGACGTGCTGATCGATGACGGCGAGTCGCCGGATGGACTGGAACTGAGCGTGACGCCGGAACTGCTTGAGCGATACAGGCAGGCATACCGGGTCTTCGCCGGGCGTCTGCAGGATTTCAGTCGCCAGCGCGGCGCCGGGCTGTTGCGCATGGATGCCGGGCAGGACGTGCTGACGCAGTTGGCGGCGCTGTTCGGATCGGGGGAACTGCGGCTGTGAACTTCTCCCTGCTTTCCTTCACCGCGGTTCTCGCCGGCGGCCTGGCCATCGCCGGCTTGCTGTATCTGTTGCAGCGCCTGAAGGTCCGGCGCCGGGCTGTGCACCTGCCGGCAGCGATGTTGTGGCGGCAGGCCGCGCGCGAGCTTCCGCCACGGGTGCTGGGCAAGCGCTTCCGCGACTGGCTGGCCTGGCTGCTGTCGCTGCTGATCGCACTGCTGTTGTGGCTGGCCTTCGCCGGACCGAGGCCGGCGGCCACGCCGGCGGCCCAAGTGCAGCTGTTCTACCTGGACGCCTCGGCCTGGATGACTGCGGGCGATGACTTCGCGCAGGCCAAGGCGGCCTTGCTGGCTGACCTGGAACGCGCGCCGGCCGATGCCTACGAGGTCTACCTGGGCGATGCGGACAACACCGCCTTGCTGCGTCAGGGCGAGTCGCCTGTGCTGCTGGTCAAGCGCCTGCAGGGCGTGACGGCGCAGGCGCATCCATCCGGCTTCGATCGATGGCTGGCCGACATGGGCCGGCGGGCGGGCCCGGATGCCCCCGTGCAGGTGCGCTACTACGGTTCGCCCGCCGGGGCGGCTGCAAGAGATCGTGATGTGCCTGTCGGGCTCGAGTTGATCTGGAGTCACCTGGCCACGCCGCTGCCGGGCAATCGCGGGCTGGTGAACCTGGGAGTGGCTGCGGCCGCGTCGGCGCGGTGGGACAAAGTCGATGTGCTGCTGGAAGTTGCCGCTACCGGGATGGAGCTGCCCAAGCTGGATGAGCTGCGCTTCGAGCTCGACGGCCAGCAATTCGCGCCCGCAAACGTGACGGTGTCCGCGCCGGGCAAGTGGCTGCTGCGCGACCTGGAGGCCCGCGGCGGTGAGCTGACGGTGGCCCTGCGCGAGCGCGACGGCTTTGCCGTGGACGATGGTGCCCGCCTGCGCTTGCCGGAGCGGCGGCCGATCCGGGTTGCGTTGACGCCGGGCGTGCCACGCGCGATCGGCGATGTGATCGCCGTCGATCCGGCGCTGGAGATCGGCGACGCCACGCAGGCGCAGGTGCTGGTGCGGTTGTCGAGCGAACCCGACATACCCGGCAAGCCGGCCCTCGTGCTGGGCGATCCCGCTACGCAGGACAGTGCCTTCACGTTCGGCTATGTCACCGAGGCCGAGCGACGCGAACTGCTCGACAACCTGGCCCAGCTAGGCCTGTCGCAAGCGCAGAACTCGGCCCTGGCCGACCGGTTCGAGCGCGCGGTCGGGGTGGAGCTGGCGCCCGCCGACCGGCGTTCGGTCGCGGTCTGGCGCGAGGTGTTTGATGCCCAATCTCCATTCGTGAAGTCGCGCGCCATGCCGGTGTTCGTCGCGCAGAGTCTGCGCTGGCTGGCGCCGCCGCCGCTGTGGAGCCCCTATGCGCAGGCGGGCCGGCCGTTGGTCGAGCGGTCCGGACTGTACGGCCTGACCGGCAGCGCGCAGTTGGAGGCGCAGGGCTTGGGTGATGCGGTGTACCTGCCGGCGGTGGGTGAATACCGGGTGGGTGCTCAGCGCGTGTCCGTCTCCCTGGTCGACCGAGGCATCTCCATGGCGGTGGCCACGCCGCGGCCGGATCGCCTGCCGGAGCGGGTTTCCCTGATCGACCGGGTGGGAGGCAGCCTGCCGACAAGGTTGGCGCTGCTGTTGGCCGCCGTGCTGCTGGCCGTGGAGTGGCGTCTGTACCAGCGCGGCAGGATGCCTTGAGGAGTCGTTTGTGAGCCTTGTTTTCCAGCACCCTTACGCGGCCCTGTTGCTGTTGCTGCTGCCACTGCTGTGGTGGCGGGTGGCCGAGCGTGGCAGTCGTCTCCATCCGTGGTTGCGCGCGGGCCTGCTTGTCTGCGTCGTGCTCGCGATGATGCAACCGAGCCTGGTGTATCGCAGCGCACGCGCTAGCGCCGTGTTCGTGATCGACCAAGGGGCGCGCTTGCCGGAGGCGGACAAGGCGCGCGCGCGTGACACGCTCCAGGCGCGGTTGGCCCAGGCCAAGGGCGCAAACACGACAGTGATCCAGTTGGGCGGCGCGCCGCTGGAATTGGCCGCTGGCCAGCATGTGCGGCTTGACGGTCCGGCGGATGCGGCCTCGCTGTCGGCGGCGCTGAGTCAGGCGCTGTACGCGATCCCGCACGACGGCAGCGGTACGGTCACCTTGATCGGCGATGGGCTGACCAGCGACCGGCACTGGGGGCCCGCTGTCGCCGCACTGGTCCGGCGCGGTATTCCGGTCGACACGCTGGCGCTGGATCCGCCCGCGCGCCCGGCCTTCGTCGGTGCCATGCGGGTGGCGCCGGCCCGGGTCGGCGAGGCGGTGCGGGTGAGCGTGGAGATCGAGGGGGAGGGACGAGGACTTGCCGTCGCGCTCTATGCCGGCGATACGCAACAGGCACTCTCGCCTGCCTTCGACGTGCAGGATGCGATTTCGTTGGCGCTGTCGTTCCCGGCCGAGCATGCCGGCTTCATCCCGTTGCGCGCGGTGCTGACCGATGCGCAGGGCGTTGAGCGTGACCGGTTCGACACTGTGGCCGCGATCCAGGAGCCGCTGCGCGTGCTGTACCTGGGGGCCGATGTGGCCGGTGGCGAGCACCTGCAGCACCTGCTGGGGCGGGGCTTCGCGGTTGAGGCGCGGGGTGCGGACGCGTTGGGTGGGGACTTCGATTTTTCCACCTATCGCACGGTCTTCGTCGACGATCTCGCACCCTCGCGCCTGCCCGCTGTGGTGCAGCAGCGACTGGCCGATGCGGTGGCCGACGCCGGCACGGGCCTGGTTTACGCCGGTGGCGAAATGGCCTTTGGCGGAGGCGATCCGGACACACCGCTGGCGCGTATGCTGCCGGTTGAGTTCAAGAAGGAAGAGCAATTGCAGATCCCCAGCGTTGCGCTGGCGATCGTCATCGACAGTTCCGGCTCGATGGTCGGTGAGCCGATGGAACTGGCCAAGCAGGTGGCGCGGCTGGCGGTGCGCAAGCTGACTCCGGACGATCGCGCCGGCGTGGTCGAGTTCTATGGCGCACGGCAGTGGGCGGTGCCGATCCAGTCTGTCAGGAATCCCCAAGACATCGAGCGGGCCATCGGCCGCATGCAGGCCCAGGGCGGCACCGAACTGTTCCCGGCGATTCAGGAAGCCTATTTCGGTCTGAAGGCCACCGATACCCGCTTCAGGCACATGCTGGTGATCACCGATGCGGGCGTGGAAGACGAAAACTATCGCCAGCTGCTGCGGCACATCGCCCAGGACCGCATCAACGTGTCCACGGTCCTGGTCGGCGGCAGCGCCCAGGGTGAGGAGCGGATGGTGGAACTGGCCAACTGGGGCAGGGGCCGCTTCTACGCGGTCGGCGATGAGTCCAGCCTGGTTGAACTGAACCTCAAGCAGCCGCAGATCGAGCCGACTTCCGGCTACCAGCGCGGTAGCTTCCCGATCCGCCTGCAGGATCGGCAGGACTGGTGGAAGGGCATGGACCTGACGCGGGTGCCGACCTTGCGCGGTTACGCTCGGGTGGGCCGGCGCGAGCAGGCCGAGATGCTGGCGACCGCTGCCTCGTCGGACGATCCGCTGCTGGCGAGCTGGCAGTACGGCGCCGGGCGGGTGACAGCTCTGACCACCGAGCCGCTTGGGTCGGGCACGGGCGGCTGGCAGGGCTGGGCCGACTATGGACCGTGGCTGGCACGGATCCTCGCCCGCAGCGCCGCCCAGCAGCCGGCATTTGACGTGCAGTTGCAGCGACGCTTCGACGAGTTGTCCGTGCAAGCACAGCGCCTGGGTGCAGGGGAAGCCTCGGCGCCGACGCTGCGTCTGCTGGATCCGAGCGGCAAGCGCGTGATCGAGCAGGTGCCTCTGGACGAAAAGACCCCGGGCCTGTTCGTCGCGCAACTGCCATTCGATCCCATGCGCCAGGCGCTGGCAGAGTTTGTGGTCGGCGCGGAGGTGGTGCGCGTGGCTGACCGGGCAGGTTCGGACGTCCGCCCGGAGAGCCGGCTGCGCCGGGTCGATGCCCTGCCGCTGGCGCGGCTGTCGCAATTGACCGGGGGACACCATGCGGCTGCGGGTACGCCATTGATTCCGACGTTGGCGCGCGGACGCGGCGCGTTCGATGCTGTCGCGTTGTGGCCTTGGCTGGCCTTGTCGGCCCTGCTGCTCTATCTGACCGAGCTGGCGTACCGCCGCTGGCCCGGCTCCTTGTTGTGGAATCGGAATCGGAATCGGATGCGATGAACTACGGTTGCAGGCCCTTGGTGTTGGCCCTGACGCTCGCGCTGGCGACCGCGCCTGCCGCGGCGGATGAGGCGGCGTTGCAGCGCTTGTTGGTGGCCCCCGGGTTGGACATCGCTCTGACCGGGCACCTGTATCGCGAGGCGGTGCTCGATGACGAGGGCATCCAAGGCCTGTACGCACGGTTGGGGCAGGTGGTCGACTCGGATGTGGACTCCCATGCGCGTGCGCTGGCGTTGCTGGCGCGGGCCAGCATGCGCTGGGAACAGGGCGATGCGGTGCAGGCGATGGCTGATGTCGATCAGGCCTTGACGCTGGCGCCGGGCCCGGACGCCTGGCGCTTGAAGGCAAGCCTGCTCGACGCCCGGGGCGACGGGACAGCCGCAGCGGAGTGGTATCGGAAGGCCGTCGAGGCGAGCGCGCAAGAGGGTGAGGGCGAGGTGCTGCGGCGGCGGCTGGCCCTGCTCGACGCGCGCGCTCCGGCTGCGGCGCTGCGCGAACTGGTGCGGGGCAGCGGAACGCAGCCGCGCAATCGCATGGCGGTGGCGCTGGCGCTGCTGGGCCATCCCGATGATGCGCTTGCGCTTTTCACTGTCCAGGGCAAGGGTGCCTCGGTCTACGTGCAACATATACAGGCGGCCGACTGGGCCCTTGCCGCGGGACGTCATGCCCAGGCCCGGGAGCTGTCCTGGGCCGCGTTCGGCGCGGCCGGCAACGCCGCCGATCAGCGCTACGCCCTGGCGCTGCTGATGGAATCCTGGCGCGAGGCAGGTGCCTTGCCCGAAGCGGTGACCTTCCTGGCGTCGCGACCGGCAAACCTGGAAGTGGAGCAGGTCCGGGTGGATACATTGCTGGAGCTGCAACGTTACGACGAGGCGATCGCCCTGGTGCGAGCCTCACCGCGCCCGCAACTGCGTCAGCGCCTGCTCGGTATCCTGGAACTGGCCGGCCGGCGCGAAGAGATGGCGGCCGAGTATCGACGCCTGATCCAGGCGCAGCCGCATTCGCCCGTGGGCCATGATGGCCTGGCAGCGCTGTACGTGGGAGAGGACAAGCCGGACCAGGCATTGGAGGTCTACCGGACGCTGTTCGCCAACAACCGGGGGCGGACCGACCTGCTGATCCCCGCGGCCCGTCAGATGAGCGCGATGGGACTGCATGCCCAGGCGATGGAGTTGCTTGCGCAGGATGGCAACGATGCGGCGATGGCCATTGCGATCGATTTCTTTCTGTTCGACGCTCACCTGGACCAGGGCCAGGACGCACAGGCCGGGCAGGTGCTGGAGCGCCTGCAGCGGCGACTGCCCGCTGCCGACCCGCGACAGGTCGAGGTGGCTGACGGCTACGAGCGCCTGCAGCGCCCGGAACGGGCGTTGGCGGTGCTGGAACAGATGGAGCGGCAGCGCCAGGGCGGGGTAGACTACGACCTGCAGGTGCGCATGGCCGACCTGGCGGTCAAGAGCGGCCACGGCGAGGCGGCGCTGGCGCGCTTGCGCCGGCTGTGGGAGCAGACGCGCCTGCCGGCGCGGCGCAGCTTCCTGGAGCGGCAGATCGTCCGGGTCGCGCAAAGCCTCGATCACCTCGATGGGATCGCCGCCGAGCTGGACGCCCGGCTTGCCACGGGCAACGCGCGGCGCAGCGAGGTCGACCTGCTGGTGGCCATTCGCCTCGCACAGAAGAACCGGGACGCGGCCGAAGCCGCTGTCTCCCGCTATGCCGGCAGCGGTGGAGATCCGGTGCAGCGGCTGACCCAACTGAGCGACTTCTACGTGCGGCTGCACGATGGCGAGCAGATCGACCGGACCCTGCGGCAACTCGCCGAAGCCGATCCGGCCAATGCGGACCTGTACCTGCGCAAGCTGGCGATCAATACCCTGCGCCAGCCAGCACGCACCGCTTCGGGCGAGCTGGAGACCCCGCAGGCGCAGCAGGCGCGGGTCGAACGCTTGATCGAGCAGTTGCAGGCTGGCACGCGCCAGTCCGGGGCCGAGGCCAGTCGTTTCGCCGCGGGCCTCTACGAGATGGCGGGGATGAGCGAGCGCGCCATCGACGCATATCGCCGAGCGTTGGCGCAGGCACCGGGCGACATCGACAGCCTGCTCCAGTTGGCCGAGCAATTGCGCAAGGGAAACCGCACCGACGAAGCAGTGGCCATGCTGCAATACGCCGCCGAGCGTGCCACGGACCAGAAGGCCTTCGTGCTGGCGATCGATGGCCTGGTCGGATTGTTCTCGGCAGGCGAGGACGCGGCTTCGCGTCGGAGTGGGCAGGCACGGCTGGCTGGCAAGGTGCTGCCGTGGGCGCAGCGCCGGGTATTGGAACGCATCTCAGGCAGTGACGATGTCTACCCATTGTACGCATTGCTGGCCGATGTCGGTTTGGTCCAGGCCGATTTCGACCTGCAAGTGCGTGCTTACGAAAACTCCCTGCCGCTGGCCGGCGACCAACGGCCGCTGATCCTGCGCCAACTGGTCACCCTCAATTCCAGCGCGAGCAGCAGCGACGGCGCCACCGGGCCGACGCTGGGCGACGACGGGCAGAAGATCCGCTTCGGACGCCGTCTGATTGCGCTCAAGCGGGAGTTCCCGCCGGACTTCTATGCGGACCTGGCCCGCACGCTGCTTGCCGGTGGCGACACACTGGGCGCCGAGCGCGCCTTCTCGGTCATGACCGACATCGGCGGGCTGGTGAACCTGGCCCAGATCAAGGGCGACGCCTATGCCGCCGAGGGTTACGCAGAGCAGGCGCTGCTGAACTACGGCCAGGCCCTGGCCCGCGACCAGGACGACCTGGACCTGCTGCTGAAGACCTCGATCCTGCACGAGCGGCAGGGGCAGTTCGAGATTGCCCACCACTGGTACTGGCATGCCCTGCGCAGGGTGATCCTGCGCCAGCCGCAACGCGATGGTGGTGTGGTCGCCGAAGGCGGGCTGGACCTGCAACGCTACTTTCCCTCACTGGTCGAGGGTCTGCTGCTGACCTGGCCCGACGACGCGGCGCAGGAGCAGGAGAACATCGCCATGTTGCGGGGGATGTTCGACGATGCCATCGCGCAGGTTGCATTGGACGGAGCAACGTCGCTGGCGCAGCATCCGCGCCTGCGGCTGATCGTGGCGCTGCAGCGGAGGATTGCCGAGTCACGGCGCGACTTTGTACAGGCCGATGCCTTCGAGGTCGTGCTGGCGCACACCTTCGCCGATGATCCGGAACAGCGTGCCGACGCTGAGTACTTCCGCCGCCTGACCGCACGGTCGTCGGCCTTGCCTGTCGCCGCGGCAGCGGCCGGCGAGGACTGGGCGTTGCGGGCGTTGCAGGCGCAGGCCAGCCAGGAGGGCAGGGCGGGCAATCCGGCGCTTGCCTTGGCGTTGGCGGTCGCCAGCGAGGATACCGCGGGACTTGAGACCCTGGTGCGGCGCGCGCTGGAGACCGAACGCAACTGGAGGGCATCGAATGCGAACCGGCTGCCGACCGATCCAGGTCCGGGAACGCTGTACCAACTGCTTGTTCAGGGGTCCGAACACCTGCCCGCAGACATGTTCCGCCGTGCGGTCTACGCACCGCTGCAGGCGGAGCCGTTCCACGATGAAGTTCTGCTCAATCTGTACCGCGGTTCGCCCGAACGCTACGCCGAACTGGAGCGCCTGCTGGGTGCGCCGCCGCTGTCCGACGATGTGCTGATCCGTCTGCTGGCCGAACACGGCAACGACCCGATGCCGTATCGTCCGCCACCGCGCGATCCGAGCACCGCAGGGGTGGGAGGACTGACCAGCCGCTTCTCGGTGGAACAGCAGATCACGCTTTACCAGATCCTCGTCGATCGCCTGGCCAAGGGCGCCACGCCGTCGATGCTCCAGTCCGCGTTGCTCCAGCGCTTGCTCCAGCAGCCGTTGAGCAGCAGCCAGCAGGCCCGGACCGCGGCGATCGTGCGCAAGGAAGTCAATGCCCAGCCGGCCGGCTACGCGAGGACCGCAGCATCGATGGCGCCGGGGCTGCTGGTGCTCGACGCGGCGCCCAGCAATCGCGCGCTGCTGGTCCAACTGGCCGAACTCGTTGCCCAGACGTATCCAGATGGAACCCACCTGCCGGGCTTTTTCAGTGCCTACTTCGCCGGTGACCGGGAGGGCGCATTGGCCCGGCTGCAGGATTTCCAGCACGACACCGGCATGCAGGGCGGCATGGCAACCAGCCTGACCAGCAGTATTTCCCGGAGCAGCGCCAGCGGCGGATCGACGCGTTTCCTGAGAAATCCGGCGCCCGGGCAGAAGGAAGCGGCTGCGTTCTATCAGGAATTCGTCCTGGGTGCGATGAACGGGCAGGCCCCGCCCCCGCGCGCCACGCTGGTCCGCTACTACGAAAAGCTCCTGACCTTGGACCCGGACAACACGACCTGGCTGACTGGACTGCTGGCCTTGCAGTTGCAGGCATCCGAAAACGCGGCCTTCCTTTCGACCCTGCAGCCCTACGTGGAACGCAATCCGGACGATGCCGAGGCTGCGGCTGTGCTGGCGTTGGCATACCGTGCGGCCAACCAACAGCCGCAGGCCGAGGCGGTGGTTCAGGCCAGCGGGGTGGACATCGACGACGCCGAACTGATCGTGCGCATGATCAACCGCGCCAACGCGCCGCGCCAGGGGGCGTTCGAGCCGGACTTCGGTCGGCTGTTCCTGGAGGTGTACGGCAACTATCAGACCTCCAGCCCGGATGCGCCGGTGGTGGTCGCAGTACAGGCGCGGCAACGCGCCGTCCCTTCGCAGCGGCATGCCGTGGAGGACCGCCTGCGGCCCTTGGCGAAAGCGTTCGCCGAACACCCCGACAGCACTGCCGGTGTGCTGCGCGGACTCTGGCGACAGAGTGCGCCGGGCGAGCGCCAGCAGCTGTTGATGATTCGGTTCGACTCGCAGGGGGGGGCGCTGGATACAAGCCGTGGGAGGGCCCGGCGGGCGAGTGGCGAGTCGATGCCGTCCGAATCGCCGGATCTGCTCGCGGCCATGGCGGCGCTACCGTCCATCAGTGACGAGTACGAACGCTACTTGCGCGCCCTGCCAGCGGAAATCAGACCGCGCAGGCAACGCCTGTACGACTTGCTGGCGCAGGGGCTGATCGCCCAAGGACAATCCGGTGCGTGGATGGAACGGCTGCAGCAGGAACTCATGGACGGAAGGATCGACGCACATCAACTGCAGATCCTGGCCACGCTATCGGTTCGGTCGGGGGTGGTGTTTGCCCCCGAACAGCGCCAAGCCCTGCTTGCCTGGCTCCGGACCACGCCGTCCATGGTTGCCGAGCAGCGTGAATTGCTGGCGCGTGTTCTCGCTGATGCTGGGGATCCTGTCGGCGCGACAGGCTTGCTGGAAGCGGCGATCATGCAGTCGTTGTTTCCGGATGGTCCGGACAGTCCCGGTTACGATCCCTGGGATGGAGCGGTCGATGCGCTGGCCGGCATCCTGGAGCGGCTGGGACAGTGGCAGGACAGGGAGGCGGCGCGGCGAACCTATGCCGACCTTCGTCGGATGATCGACACGCGACGCACGGGATCGCACGTACGGATGGGCGATTTGAAACCGCCCGCCTGGCTGGAGGAAGCGCGCCCGGAATGGGAGCCGTCATCGAAATAGGGCTGCGTGCAAGTGACCATCGCTCGCTGCCGACCCGTTCTTGTATGGGAAGCCGCGATTGCCTTTGACGGTCGAAGAGGCGTTTCAGGTTCGCGATGGCGTGTGCTGAAACGCCTCGGTCCAGTGCCCATTGTTCCGCCCCCCCAAAAGCTGACTGCAATTTCGCAAGGATCAGACGGATCGGCCGTTCTTCGACGGCAAATACCTGCGGAGGCGTGTGCGGATGTGGTCTCGATAGCGCAGCCATGTTTCGATGCGTTGATCATGCATGGCATCGCCTTGGTGCTGCGTATCTGCGATTCTGCAAGGCTACTGGCGTCGTTTGTCACGCTCATAACAGGTAATGGTTGTTCAGATGTGCGTGGTCAACCGGGCTTGTCGGGAAAAGCGCGTGCGAAGATGTCCACTACCGCCACCATGCTCGCTCTGGTTGCTCCACTGTTGCTTGCGTCGGGCGCGAGCGGATTGATGCTGCCATATATCAACAACAGGAATTGCTGGGCAGCCAGGCCGGGATAGTCACAATCGGATCGCGAGGTCAGCACGGATTCCACGTGCATCTGGTGGCTGAATCGACGTTCACTCCAGCGGATGGAGTCCTGTGGCGATGGCGCCTGGATTGAGCGCGCCAAGGTTCGGGCGATGGCGATCGCCGCAGGGTGAGTCTCTTGTCGAAGCACCGCCTCTGCGATGCTGGATAGGCATTCTCGCAGTGACGATGTGGCCCGTTGTGTAGGCGAAGAGAAGGCAGGTAGCTCGTTTACCCAATGGTCTATGACAGCCTTGAACAACTCCGCCTTGCTTCGGAAGTAGCTGTACAGTGTGGCTTTGGTCACGTCGAGCCTTTGCGCAAGCATTTCCATGCTGGCGTGATCGTATCCAACCTCGCTGAAGACCTGTCCAGCCTTCAATAGCAGTTCCAGTCGGCGTGACTGCCTATAGCGGATATTGCTGGGACGCTTGCCAAGAGTGGGCATGGCAAGTGTCCTTAACTGATGCGAATGCGAGGTTGCACCAGCGCGTTGATGCGCTCAGCGAGCCATAACAGTGCCGAGCGGCCTGGCCCGTGCAACGACAACTGGTGGCGGCGATAGAGCACGGCGTGGCTCAGTTGCGCGAAGCGACCCTTGATGAAGCCTCCTTTGAAGAAGCCAAAGCGTCCCAGCGTCCCGAACGCGTTGTAGTCACTCAGTGAGACCAGTGAGCCGAGATCGTGGAAACGGAATGGGGGGATTGGCCGTTGCGATTGCGCCCGCAGCCAGGCGGGCAGATGGCGGGCCAGGTGCAAGGCCTGCTGATTGGCGACCTGAGCGGTGGAGGGCAGGGGGTGCTCGAATCCTGGGGGAGTCAGGCTCGCACAATCGCCCAAGGCGAAGATGCGCTGTTGACCGTGCGCCAGCAGGTCGGGACCGACCACGATCTGGCCCACCCGGTTCAGCTCCAGCCCGCTATCGGCAAGATTGTCGGACGCGCGAATGCCGGCAGCCCAGACTTTCAGCATGGCCGGTACGCGAGTGCCGTCGGCCAACACGTAGCCATCGGCATCAGCGGCCATGACCTTGACCCCGGTGCGCACGTTCACGCCCAGTGCCTGCAACTGCTGGGTGGCTGAAGCTGCGACGTCCTCGGGGAATGCGCCAAGGATGCGCGGAGCGCTTTCCAGTAGGGTCAGACGCAGGCGCTGACGCACGTCGGTCTCGCCGCCGTAGCTGGCCGCAAGTTCGACCATGCGGTTCAGTTCCGCGGCAAGCTCGACCCCGGTTGCACCACCGCCGACAATTCCGATGTCGATGTCGTTTCCGCGCACGAAACTGCGCGCCACGTGCGCGCGCAGGCGCAGGTTGAAGGCATCTGCCTGGTCTTGGCTGTCAATGAAGTGGCAGTGTTCGGCTACGCCGGGTGTGCCGAAGTCGTTAGCGCGGCTGCCGAAGGCCAGCACCAATACGTCGTACTCAAGCTCGCGTGCGTCGGCAACCCATTGGCCGTCTACCTGCATGGGCGCCAAGCGGATTTTCCGGGCTTGGCTGTCGACGCCGTCGAATTGGCCGGGGACGTAGTGGAAGTGGTGCGCGCGCGCATGTGCCAGGTATTGCACCTGTTGCTGGTAGATGTTCCATGTGCCGGCGGCGAAGGTATGCAGCATGGGTTTCCACACATGGGTCGGGCCGCGATCGACCAGCGTGATACGGGCCTGCCCGCGGCGACCCATGGCATGGCCGAGGCGGGTCGCCAGGATCAGTCCGGCGACGCCGCCACCGACGATCACGACGCGCGGCGGCAGGTACTTGCCCGGACTCACCGCGCCGCTCCGAACAGGGAGCGGATCATCTCGTCGGCGAGGCGGACGGTGGCGGCGCGATCACGCTCGGGATCGACCCGCGAACGCATCGCCAGCCCCTGGAACATCGCGGCGATCATGCCCATGCGCAGGCGCAGTTCGACCTCATCCATCCCCGCCGGTATTCCTACGTGGCGGGCCATGTCCAAGAACCGGGTGTCGATCGCCCGGTCGGTACGCTGCAGGATCCGGGCCACCGCGGGGTTGCGCGCCGCCTCGGCCGCCAGTTCCAGCATCAGCCCGACATGATCGGGGTTGCTATTGCGCTCGACCGCCTCAGCGGTGTGGCGGGTAAGCCGGGCCACCAGGTCGCCACCCTCCTGATCCTGCTCCATCTGCCGCACCAGTTCGGCCATGTCGTGTTCCTCGCGTTCGGCGATGGCCTCGACGATGGCCTCCTTGTTGGCGAAGTAATGATAGATGTGGCCCGGGCTCATGGCCGCGGCCTGCGAGATGCGGGCGATGCTGCTGCCGTGGAAGCCTTCCCGGCGGAAGCACTCGGTCGCGGCGTCAAGCACTTGCTGTCGACGCAGCTCGCCCTTGTCGGATTCGGGGTGGGACTTGGCGGCGGCGGTCATCTCTGGGCTCCTCTTCTGTGTTCGGACCGGCGCGATTGCGGATTCGCGCCGAACTGGATTATAGTACAAACATTCTAGTACGAACATTCAATCTAATTCCTCCCTCCGAGTCCGCATGCTCCCCACGATGAAGACCAAGCCTGCCTTTGCCGCCACGACCATCCTGGCCCTCGCCCTCTCTGCCTGTTCGGGCGGGCCCGGCACCGCTCCTCCCTCTGGACCGCCGGAAGTCGGGGTGGTTGTCGTGCAGCCGCGGGACGTCACGCTGTCGTCTGAGTTTCCGGGGCGCACCACGCCGTTCTTGATCGCCGAGGTGCGTCCGCAGGTCGGGGGCATCCTGCAAAAGCGCCTGTTCGAGGAGGGCAGCGAAGTCCGGCCCGGGCAGCCGCTGTACCAGATCGACCCCGCTCCGTACCGAGCCACGCTGGCCCGCGCCGAAGCCAGCTTGGAGCAGGCGAAGCTGCTGTTCGATCGCTACGAGCGCCTGATCCGGAACAAGGCCATCAGCCAGCAGGACTACGACGACGCCCGCTCGCAGTACCTGCAGGCGAAGGCGGCGGCGGAGACCGCTCGCATCGACCTGGGCTACACCCGGATCGTCGCTCCGATCTCCGGCCGCATCGGTCGTTCCTCGGTGACCCAGGGCGCTCTGCTCACTGCCAACCAGGCCACCGCGCTGGCGACGGTGCAGCAACTGGACCCGATCTACGTGGATATCGTGCAACCTTCGACCACGCTGCTGAAACTGCGTGAAGACCTCGACAGCGGCCGCCTCAAGAGCGCGGGCGACGGCCAGGCCGAAGTCGGCCTGCAACTGGAGAACGGCAAGCCCTACCCGCATGCGGGCAAATTGCAGTTCTCCGAGGTCAGCGTGGACCAGGGCACTGGCGCGGTGACCCTGCGCGCGGTGTTCCCGAACCCGGACGGCGTGCTGCTGCCGGGCATGTTCGTGCGCGCGCAGTTGCAGGAAGGCGTGCGCGACGACGTGCTGCTGGTGCCACAGCGTGGCATCACCCGCGACGCCAGCGGGCAGGCGACCGTGTTGGTGGTCGGCGAGGGCGACAAGGTCGAATTGCGCCAAGTCGCAACCGAGCGCACCGTTGGCGACGACTGGCTGGTCAGCGCGGGGTTGAAGCCCGGCGACCGGGTCATCCTGGACGGTGTGCAGGTCATGGGTCAGAACCTGCAACCGGGCATGCCAGTGAAGGCAGTGCCGGCGAGCGCCAAGCCCCTCGCGCCGGCTTCCGCGCCGGCTGCCGAGTAAGGGGTCGCGCACATGGCACGCTTCTTCATCGACCGGCCCATTTTCGCGTGGGTCATCGCCATCGTCATCATGCTCGCCGGCACGCTGGCGGTGCGTTCGTTGCCGATCAACCAGTACCCAAACATCGCCCCGCCGGCGATCCAGATCAGCGGCTCGTATCCGGGCGCCTCGGCGCAGACGGTGCAGGACACCGTGGTGCAGGTCATCGAGCAGCAACTAAATGGCCTAGACAATCTGCGCTACATCAGCTCGGCCAGCAATGCCGACGGCAGCTTCAGCATCACCGTCACCTTCGAGCAGGGCACCAGTTCCGACATCGCCCAGGTGCAGACGCAGAACAAGCTGTCGCTGGCCGAGCCGCTGCTGCCGGCCGAGGTGCAGGCCCAGGGCGTGCGCGTGGCGAAGTACCAGATCAACTTCATGCTGGTGGTCGGCCTGACCTCCACCGACGGCAGCATGAGCGCCTTCGACCTGGGCGACTACATCGTCTCCAATATGCAGGACCCGCTCTCCCGCATCCCCGGCGTCGGCGACTTCATGGTGCTGGGCTCGCAGAACGCGATGCGCATCTGGCTGGATCCGGCCAGGCTCAACAGCTACAGCCTGACCCCGCTGGACGTGAGCGCGGCGATCCAGGCGCAGAACGTGCAGGTGTCTTCCGGCCAACTTGGTGGCCTGCCCACCCGCGAAGGCGTGCAACTCAATGCCACGGTGATCGGCAAGACCCGCCTGCAGACGCCCGAGCAGTTCCAGAACATCCTGCTCAAGGTCAACACCGACGGGTCGCAGGTGCGCCTGCGCGATGTGGCGAAGGTGGAAATCGGCGCGGAAAGCTTCTCCATCAGTGCCAAGTACAACAACCAGCCCTCGTCGGGCATCGCTTTGCGCCTGGCCACCGGCGCGAATGCGCTGGACACCATTGCCGCCGTGCGCAGGACACTGGACGGCATCAAGCCGAACCTGCCGGCCGGCGTAGAAATCGTCTATCCCTACGACACCGGCCCTGTCATCAGCGAATCGATCGAAGGCGTGGTGCATACGCTGTTCGAGGCGATCGTCCTGGTGTTCCTGGTGATGTTCCTGTTCCTGCAGAACCTGCGTGCCACCCTGATCCCGACACTGGCGGTGCCGGTGGTATTGCTCGGTACGTTCGGGGTGATGGCGGCGTTCGGCTTCACCATGAACATCCTGACCATGTTCGGGCTGGTGTTGGCCATCGGCCTGCTGGTGGACGACGCCATCGTGGTGGTCGAGAACGTCGAGCGCCTGATGGCCGAGGAAGGTCTGTCGCCGAAGGAGGCGGCGATCAAGTCCATGACCCAGATCACCGGCGCGCTGGTCGGCGTCGGCCTGGTACTGTCGGCGGTGTTCGTGCCGATGGCGTTCTTCGGCGGTTCCACCGGCGTGATCTACCGCCAGTTCTCTATCACGATCGTCGCGGCGATGGTGTTGTCGGTGATCGTCGCCATCGTGTTCACGCCGGCCTTGTGCGCGACGATCCTCAAGCCGTTCGATCCGGCGCACCACGAGAAGAAAGGCTTCTTCGGCTGGTTCAACCGCTGGTTCGATCGCAATGCCAACCGCTACCAGGGCGGTGTGCGTCGTCTGCTGGGCGCGCGCAAGCGTGGCATGGCGGCGTTCCTGGTGATCGTTGCCGCCCTGGCGGTGCTGTTCCCGCTGATCCCGACCTCGTTCCTGCCGGACGAAGACCAGGGCACGATGCTGATCCAGTTGCAGATGCCGCCGAACACCAGCGCCGAGCGCACGCAGGCGGTCCTGGCCGAGGTCAGCGACTACCTGCGCAACGAGGAGGGCGACACGGTGGCCTCGGTGATGGGGGTGGCGGGCTTCAACTTCGCCGGTCGCAGCCAGGGTTCCGGTCTGGCCTTCGTCAGCCTGAAGCCTTGGGACGAGCGCGGGAGCAGCGTGTTCGAATTGCAGCAACGGGCGATGGCGCGCTTCAGCAGGATCAAGGACGGCTTCGTGCTGGCGATCGTGCCGCCGTCGGTGCAGGAACTGGGCAACGCCACCGGCTTCGACTTCTACCTGGAGGATCGTGCCGGCCTCGGCCATGAAACGTTGATGGCCGCGCGTAACCAGTTGCTGGGTATGGCCGCGCAGAACCCGAAGCTGACCCTGGTGCGCCCGAATGGCATGAGCGACGAGCCGCAGTATCAGGTGTCGATCGACGACGAGAAGGTGCAGGCGCTCGGTCTGTCGCTTTCCGACGTCAACAACACCATGTCCGCGGCCTGGGGTTCGTCCTACGTCAACGACTTCATCGACAAGGGCCGCGTCAAGAAGGTCTATATCCAGGGCATTGACGAGTCGCGCATCACGCAGGAAGACTTCGACAAGTGGTACGTACGCAACAACGCTGGGCAGATGGTGTCCTTCGCCGCCTTCGCCACCGGCCAGTGGACGTACGGTTCGCCGAAGCTGGAGCGCTACAACGGCTTGCCGGCGGTGCAGATCCAAGGCTCGCCGGCGGCGGGCGTCAGTTCCGGCGAGGCGATGGCCGAGATCGAGATGATCGCCGCGCAGCTGCCACAGGGCGTGGGCTTGTCGTGGACGGGACTGTCCTACGAGGAACGCCAGTCCGGCGACCAGACACTCGGCCTGTATGCGCTGTCGCTGCTGGTGGTGTTCCTGTGCCTGGCCGCGCTGTACGAAAGCTGGAGCATTCCGTTCTCGGTGCTGCTGGTGGTGCCGCTGGGCGTGATCGGCACCGTGCTGGCGACCTTGCTGCGCGGCCTCGACAACGATGTGTTCTTCCAGGTCGGCCTGCTGACTACGATCGGCCTGTCGGCCAAGAACGCGATCCTGATCATCGAATTCGCCCGCGACTTGGCCGAGAAGCAGGGCAAGCCGCTTATCGAGGCAGCCATTGAAGCCGCGCGCCTGCGCCTGCGCCCGATCATCATGACCTCGCTGGCCTTCACCGTGGGCGTGATACCGCTGGCGATCGCCTCTGGCGCCAGTTCCGGTAGTAAGCACGCGATCGGTACCGGCGTGATTGGCGGCATGGTGACCGCAACGGTGCTGGCGATCTTCTTCGTGCCGCTGTTCTTCGTGGTGGTGGCGAGCCTGTTCAAGAAGAAGCAGGCGGCGCCTGCCGGCGCCGCGCTGCCGCCGGGAGACCCGTCATGATCCTGCTTCCGTGTCCACGTGGTGCGGCGTCGCTGACGCCGTCCGCGTCCCCCGTCCCGCCATCTTCGAGCGATGGCGGGTACCGGCCAGTCCCATCCCCCCTTTGGGGCTGGCCTGCCGTCCGCAATGGGCGGCCCCCCGGCGGGAAGGCGATCCGCCTTCCCGCCGGTTCTCTTAACGCTTCGGTACGTCCCATGAACCCACTTTCCGGAAACCTTCGCCGCCAGGCGCGTCCGCTGGCGCTGGCGCTGCTGACGGTCCTGCTGGCCGGCTGCACCTCGCTGGCACCGAAGTATCATCAACCCGATGCGCCGATCTCGGCACACTGGCCCACGCTGCCGGCCTCGGCTGGCGGCGACGGCAGGGCTGTCGATATCTCGTGGCAGCAGCTGATCGCCGACCCGGCGTTGCGGGAAGTGATGCGACTGGCGCTGGAGAATAACCGTGATCTGCGGATCGCAGTACTGAATATCGAGAAATCCCGCGCGCAGTACCGCATCCAGCGTGCCGAACTGTTCCCGCAGGCAGCGGTCGGTGCGGCGGCGTCAGCGCAGCGGACGCCGGCGTCGGTGTCGCCAAGCGGCGTCGGCGGCGTCAGCCGCTCGTATAGCGCCGATGTCGGCATCAGTTCCTACGAACTGGACCTGTTCGGTCGCGTGCGCAGCCTCAAGGCCCAGGCGTTGCAGTCTTACCTGGCCACCGAGGAGGCGCAGAGGTCGGTTCATATCAGCCTCATGGCCGAAGTTGCCACGACTTACATGACGCTGGTGGCCGACCTGGAGCGTTCGTGGCTGGCCGATGAAACGCTGCGCAGCCGCGTGGAGGCACTCGCCCTGCAATGGGAGCGTCATGGGGTCGGTAGCGCCAACGATCTGGAACTGCGTCAGGCCGAAGGCGAAATGGAAGCGGCCCGGTTCGATGCACTGGCGTTGAGCAGCCAGGTGGAGCAGGACTTCAACGCACTGGAGTTGCTGGTGGGTGCGCCGCTGCCGGACTCGCTCCAGTCGCAGGAACCGCCCCGACTCGGCCGGACGTTGGGCGTGGAGGCCATTCCGGCGGGGCTGCCGTCGGATCTGCTGCAGCATCGTCCCGACATCCTGGCTGCCGAGCATCGCCTGATCGCGGCCAATGCCAACATCGGTACCGCACGGGCGGCCTTCTTCCCGAGCATCCATCTGACCGGCAGCGCCGGTCGTGCGAGCGACGACCTTTCCGAACTGTTCGACAGCGGCGGACGCGCATGGAGTTTTGTGCCGCAGATCAGCCTGCCGATCTTCAACGGCGGGCGCCTGCGTGCAAACCTGTCGATCTCCAAGGCAGATCGGGATATCGCCGTGGCCGAGTATGAGAAGGCCATCCAGACCGCGTTCCGAGAGGTCGCCGATGCGCTGGCCCTGCGCGGGGTGGTGGACGTGCAAGTTGAAGCGCAGCAAAAGCGCGTGGAGGCTGCGAGTGCTGCCTACGCCCTGGTGAAGCTGCGCTACGACAACGGCGTATCCGGCTATCTAGAAGTGCTCGATGCGCAGCGCACGCTGAATGCTGCCCAGCAAACCCTGGTACAGACCGAACTGGCCCGCCAGGCCAGTCTGGTCGCGTTGTACAAGGCACTGGGCGGCGGTTGGACGGGCTCGGTTGAGACGGTGGCGAGTGTTGGTGCTCCCACACGAGAAACGGAGTAGCCGCTCCGGTGCGTCGACCTCCAGATCTTCGGTGATCTTGCAAGCCAGAATGGAGAGCGCCTTGGCCCTGTTGGCGAGCACGAGTTTTCTGAGTGGCATTCGCGGTTGCGAACGCCGGAGCTTCAGTACGATGGGATCTGCCGACCATCGGCGCAGTGCGGCGCATTTCCCGCGTGGATATTCAAAATGACGCTCGTGATTAAAGTTCCCTCATGTGGATCGCGCGTTGCTCATCGAGGCGGTGTCCGGGTCTGGTGCGCGGTATCCAACTCCTTGCTGACCTCCTCCAGCAACAGCTCCACAATGGAATCAATTTGAAAAACACGCTGGTATATAACAGTCAGATTTGTTGGCGCAGTTCCAACCGTGCACGTTCCGTAGCCAAAAATTCTGGATGAAGCCGCCATGTTCCAGTGCCCCAAGCAAGCGCAATGGTGTGCTGTAACAGGACTGTGCCTTGAATAGGTCGGCTAAGGTGAGCTTGGTCGTCGATGGAAGTGAATGCGCTCAATAGCGCGAAGGCGCGATCCAACACCGCAACACTGCGGAGACGTCATCCGGTTTGGCATCATTGTTTTCCGCCTCTCATATTAAGAATAAGAACCCCCAAATTCTGCTAAGAAGAATATGTGGGTCGCGACGTTGGATAAGGGTTAGCACTAGCTAGCTTTACCCTACTCATCGTTCTACTGTTCTTCCCGCCAGAACGACATTCTGTCCAGAGGAATGTCCGGGGGCAAGCGGCTAGCGTCCGCTCGACTCGGCACCAATTGCTGGCTTGCAGGAGTGTGTACTCCGACACTCTGATATTGGCGACCGCTTTCTGTCGTGAGTAGCGCTTTGGAGCGGAGCAACCGGTCGGCCCGCACCATCATGTGTCAACCGCTATCTCAAGTCGCGGCTCGTCGTGTGTACTGACGTGCCCCGCTTTTTCAACGAAGCACACAAAAGAATCGGAGGCCAGTAATGCTCTTCCTTCTTCGCTGCGCGATTACTTGCGCGCTTGTCACTATCGTGGCCCCCGTGCCTGCGCAACCTGCCTATCCGAGCCACTCTATCAAGGTCATCGTTCCGTTCCCGCCCGGGGGCGGAACGGACTTGGTGACCCGGCTCGTGGTCGAAAAAATCCGCATTGCTACCGGATGGCTGCTTGTTGTGGAAAACAAGCCCGGTGCAGGCGGCAACATTGGCATGGACGTAGTAGCGAAGGCAGTGCCAGACGGCTACACAATCGGCATGGGGCAGACAGCCAATCTCGCCATCAATCCGAGCTTGCACACCAAGATGCCCTATGACGCTGCCAAGGCGCTCGTGCCAGTGGCGACCGTGGCTGGGCAGCCTGTTGTACTCGTCGTCAACAGCACAGCCCCCTTCCTGACGCTGGCTGATTTTGTGAGTGCCGCGCAAGCCAAGCAGGGCTCCTTCACGATGGCCTCAGCCGGCAACGGTACGGTTGGGCATTTAACGGGTGAACTGTTCACGCGCCAGGCGGGGATTAACACCCTTCACATCCCGTACAGAGGTGCCGGTCCGGCAGCCAACGATCTGCTCGGAAATCAGGTCGACTACTACTTCGCCACGCCGCAAGCAGTCCTCCCGTTCATCAGGGCCGGCAAGCTGCGCGCGTTGGCGGTCAGTTCGTCCCAGCGTCTGCCGATCTTGCCAGACGTGCCGACAGTGGCCGAGAGCGGCTACAAGAATTTTGACACCAACGACTGGAAGATGCTCGTGGCACCGGCTGGCACGCCGCCTGCGATCCTGGCCCAACTGCAAGCGGTGGTCGCTAGAGTGCTCTCCGATGCCGAGTTGATTGTCGCATTGCAAGAGGAAGGCAGCGCGCCCCTGATCTCCACACCACAGCAAGCGGCCGATTTGCTTCAGTCCGAACAGGAGCGCTGGAGCACAGTCGTGCGCAATAGCGGCCTCAAGCTGGACTGATCTACCTTCCCCTGCGCTTCAGGAGAAATCAATGGTACGGAAAGGAATTCGTTACATCGTTGCGTTCACCACTGCGGCGGTCATGCCGTTTAGTGCTAGTTCGGCTTCTAGTGGTCAAGGCTTCCCGCAAAGGTCTATCACCATTGTTGTGCCCTACGCAGTCGGTGGCACCACGGACATCGTAGCCCGGTTGGTCGCGAGCCAAATCGCAGATGGCCTGGGTCATCCGTTGGTAGTGGAGAACCGGGTGGGCGCCGGCGGCCTGATCGGCTGGAACGCCGTCGCGCGGGCCATGCCTGATGGCTACACGCTTTTGACTACGGAGATGTCCTTCACTATCGCGCCAGGGCTTTTGCCGGAATTGCCGTTCGACGGATACAAGGACTTTGCCCACATTATTACCGTCGCAGCTGCTCCGAATGTATTGGTTGTCACCCCCCATTTGCCTGTGAAGACGGTGCAGGAATTCATCGCTCTGGCGAAGGCCAAGCCTGGCGCGATGTACTACGGATCGGGTGGCAATGGCACAAACACGCATCTGGGGGCGGAGCTCTTCAACAGCGCTGCAGGGATCGAGTTGGTACATGTGCCGTACAAGGGGGCCGGGCAGGTGCTGACCGACCTTATGGCAGGCCAGGTGCAGGCCTTGGTCACTTCGCTGTCGACCGTGTTACCGCACATACGATCCGGCAAACTGCGCGCACTTGTAGTAGCCAGTGAATCGCGATCACCACTACTGCCGGATGTGCCCTCAGCGAAAGACGCCAACCTGCCAGGTTTCCACATGAATTTCTGGGTTGGTTTTGCTGCACCTGCAGGCACTCCGCAATCGGTCGTCAAGACACTGAACCAAACGATTGCTGCCGCGGTGAACACCCCTAATGGCAGACACCGCTTCGCCGAACTGGGACTCACCCCGGTCACGGACACACCCGAACAGGCGACTGAGAAGGTCGAATCCGAGATCAAACGCTGGTCACATGTTGTGAAGTCTGCCGGTGTCAAGCCCGACTAGCTAGCCTGTACAGTGTTGGATTTGGCGGCCTTCGCCGGCCCGCGGATGCCTTGGGGCGGCCAGTCATCGAGGCATGTCCCAATGTAGCTCCGAACACAGCCCGGACGATTTTACCAACCTGCTGGAAGCCGAGACCGACCGGGTAGGTGCGCTCTATGTATGCAAGAGGTGGTTGCGCCGCTTCAATACCGCGAACGGTTTCGCCGGTCTACCATATCTGGTGCAGACTGCGGCGGCTGTGGTAGCAGGCGCCCCGACGCCTGCCAATCTGACGCCTTAATGAGCTGAGAACCGTGCCTTCTGTCGATGGAGCGCGACCCAAAGCATCCGTGGGAATGATGACTGCGTCCTATGACCGGCGGCGCTAAGCCCCAACTAAGAACGACGCCTACGACATGGGCGTCGTTGAGGCTGGCGCCATGAACTTGGCCCGAGCCCCAGGACGCACGGCACGTGTCAACTGCGAGCTGGACGCGTACCAACGGCCGACGTGTTTCCATGCGAGGAGGGCGGTGGTAGCACTGGGTTTTGCAAAGGCGGGGGCTGTACTGTCAGCGCTCGAGCATTTGTCTGGCGTGCGGGGTACCAAGATTGGTAGTTCTTTAGAATGGCAACAGCAATGTATTGTGGGCTTTGGACTACCTGTCGAGGAAACTACTGTGGACGCTGCCTCAATTGCTCAGGCCCAACCAATCGGAAGTACCGTTCACGGCTGGGCCTCGCGCCCTAGGCCAGAGCGCGTCACATTGAGGGGCAACTATTGTCGAGTGGAGCCGCTGGACCCAACTCGGCATCACCGCGATCTGTACGCTGCGTATAGTGAGGACACCGGAGGTCGCATCTGGACCTACATGCTCGCCGGTCCTTTCAAAGATGCAACTGCTTATCAGCGCCACGTTATCGAGTCGTCGGCAAGCGATGATCCACTCCATTTCGCCGTCGTCGAGGTGGCGTGTGGTCGCGCCTGCGGAACTCTGGCACTGATGCGGGCGGATCCCGAGAATGGCGTCATTGAGGTCGGCCACGTTGCCTTCTCATCGCGTGGGCAACGCACTCGGTTGTCAACCGAGGCCCAGTACCTTTTGATGGAATATGTGTTCGACTACTTGGGTTATCGTCGCTACGAATGGAAGTGCGACTGCTTGAACGCGCCTTCGCGCTGTACAGCACATCGGTTAGGGTTCCAGTTCGAAGGGGTGTTCCGACAGGCCATGGTTTACAAGGGCCGCAATCGCGACACGGCATGGTTTTCGATCATCGACACCGATTGGCCAGCAGTGCAGGCAGCCCTCAAGAGCTGGCTTTCACCAGAGAATTTTGATACCTCTGGCACGCAGCGCCGAACATTGGCAGCAATACGAAATTTTTCAGTGAGCTAACCGCACGTAGATATGCTCAAAAACACCGAAAGGCAGGTGCCCGACTGCCTTGCGGCAGGTCTAGCATGACTTCGTCGGGCCACCATGGTTAATGCAACTAGCGGTTGCTATTGGGAAGGCGTACTGAACTACCGATGTCAGGCTGGGTGTCATCATACAAGGCTGCGGGATGGGGGGAGTTGAACAGGTTATCGAGGAGTGTGTCATGACCCGCCAGACTCGCACCGACCTTCTCTCACCACGCGTCAGCGCATCCTTGGCGCAGCCAGCGTGTGCATAGGCCGCTGTGATCGACCGCACCCTAGTCGACTTCAACACAATCAGGCGGATGTGCTCATCAACACCAAGGCCGCCCGGCGGGTAGCGGGCGCGACGCCGATGGGGTCGGCCGGAGTGGATCATTGTGGGGCCGACGAGACGATCTACTGCTCGTTGAGCAACAATGGCCGGTCTCCAGCGCACCGATCCGCCAACCCGCGCGTGAATAACGCACACGGCCACATCGCGCACTAGAACGACTGCAGCGATTCAACTCTCGCGACCACATTCACGTGGTGCCTATTTTTGCTTGCGAGCGACCCACCGATTACAGCCGAAAATCCCAATGGCAACATCAAGGGGGTACTTTCGCCAGCCCCGACGGCATCCGTGTTGATCGCAGGGTCGCCTGTGGGGGCAAACGGTTGCCGGCACGGGTGCCAACACCAACGAGCATTGTTGGCAACAACTCGGTTTACTCAGTGGTTGCGAAGACGGGTGAATCAACGCGCTTTCTGGTTGGGGACCGGTTGTAATACGAGATTACTACCATTGCCTACTCAGCAGAACGCACGGCATTCTTCTCAATGTCCAGCACCTCGACCAAGGGTGGAACATGCTGCGGCGGGGTCGATGCCATTCGGCGACTATCGTCGTACGCCGCACCGACAGCAAACCAGTGGGCACTTGACGTGAAAGACACAGCGATCCTTTCGCGGGTCGTCGAGCAGCGCCCTGCATGACTCGCAAAGCCGTGACTGCCAATTGCCATGCGCCTTCGGCGCCGCTCTCCTCCTCGGTTCGAAGCTCGGCTGCTTGATCATCCGAATCGGTCTATGCGATATACATCCAAGGACAGATTGGTACCCTCGGAGGCCCCGACGGCGACGCCAGCAAGTTGCGCAACAATCTCGGCAGTCACTGCGGCTTGAGTCATCCCAAGATGGTGGTGGCCAAACGCGAGCAAAACACGTCCGTCACATAACTGGTCGATCACGGGAAGAGAGTCCGGCAACGAGGGACGAAGGCCCATCCAAGGCGTCGCATTTGCAGTGTCGAGTGGCGTGCGAAATAAGCCTAAGCTCAATTGCTGGAGTTGCCACGCGCGTCCCATCATGGCCGGGCGCTCAAGCCCTGCAAACTCTACAGTCCCGGCCAGTCTTAGGCCTTGAGCCATCGGCGTCATGATGAATTTGCGCTCCAGGGAGGTGACAGAGATCGGTAACCTTCCGCGCTCGAAGGGCAACATCAAATGGTATCCCCGCTCGGTTTCCAGGGGAACTTTTCTACCCGTTAACAGCGTTGTCAATCTCTTTGAGTGGGCACCGCAGGCGATCAGCACTTTGCGAGCGCGTATGACTCCCTGTGTCGTGTGCAGTGATACGCCACCTTCTTGCAGTTCCCCACCGAGCACGGGCAACTCAATGACAGTAGCGCCGAAGGTCACCGACGCCGCTAGCAGTTCGTGTAGAACGCCGAACGGGTCGATGAAATGCCCTGTGCGCGGGAAGAAAAGCCCACCGAGGACGCGGCCACTCAACTGCGGAGCCATCTCACGCACTTCCCAACCCTGGAGAGAGGTCACTGGCACACCTTGATGGCGCATACGCGCCATCAAGGCGGCAGTCTCCACCATGGACTCCGAACGCTCGTACACCAGCAACGAGCCTCCTTGGCGCAGGAGGTCCGTACGACCGATTTGGGCGAGTAACCGCAGCCAGGCCTCCAAACTGCGCTCGTTCAGGGCCCGCAGACCGGCAACGGTCCGCTGCAACGGTGCTGGTTGCAAATTCATCAGCAGTCGCACGAGCCAAGGCATGCAATTCGGCAGGTAGCGCCAGTCCAAGCGCAAAGGGCTCAGTGGGTCCCAAAGCATCCCGGGCAGGTTCTTGAGAAGCGACAGATTAGCGACAGGAAAAACCTGTTCGGTCGCTAAATGGCCGGCATTGCCGAACGATGCCCCCAGCCCCGGCGCTTGTCGGTCAACCAAAACCACCCTCAGCCCCGCGCGCGCCAAGGTATAGGCGCACGTCACACCGATAATACCCGCCCCGACGATGACTACATCCGCGAGCGGACGAAGGCTACTTGAAGATATCATCGACATATCGATTCACTGACTGGCGGAACCATGGAGGCAACATAGCGAAACATTGTGGTCTCGAAGGGCGGGAGGCTCGGCGGCATATCGTAGATATTTCCTGCTACCTGACTGCTTTAAGACCGTCAGGTTAGGAAACTCGCGGCGCAGTCTAAGAAAAACAGCCCGGGTGATAGAAGACGCAGGAAGAATTGTTGTAAGCGACGGACGGCAGTCCGGCTCCTGACCTAAGAATGGCCGCGAAACGCGCTGACTGGACTGCGGCAGATGTGCTGCGCGACAAAACTCGTCGGATGAACAGCGGGGCAGTAGGGCGCGCACGCCAATTTCAACGGTGTGCGCGGCATGCGAGACGGTTTCGCGGACATGGATCGCGCCGGGCCCAACGATGAGGGGAACACCTGCTGCGGCCGGCCGCGCCACACTTTCCTGAGGCTGACTATGGGCCAACAGTGGCCAGTCGCCCAACGAATCACGATAGAGTACTGAGGTCATGCTGACATCGGTTAACTTACGTCCCTTCGCTACTAGGGAGGCGTAGTCGGAACTACGCTTGGCAGTGCAAGGTTTCATCAGCGCTGGAATGCAAGCTGTGTGGGGGTCGGTGGCCATGAAGACTGCTCGTAGCGGCAAGTTGAACGGATCAAGTTAGACGGGACGACCAAACCAACTGGCCTTTTGTTGGCCTTTATGGCAATGCGGGCGCAACGCAGATGCCCCAGGCAAAAGGGTCTCGATCGTCGATCAGCAAGCTCGTTTCAGACGTGATGTAGGCACGGCCTGTGATTAGAGGACGTATTTGGTCTCCCTCCCATTGGTAGCGCCCTTCGAAGCAGCAACCTGCTATGCCCGCCTGAACCCAGGGATGTCCAGGGGACAGCATCCCATCTGCGGCAAGGCAGGCCATCTTGGCGCTGGTGCCTGTACCACACGGGGAGCGATCGTAAGATTTACCGGGGCACATGACGAAATTTCGGCTGTCCGCCAACTCGTCGTCAGCGAATAATTCGACGTGGTCGATCACGGCACCATGCGCACCACGGATGCCTTGGTCGTGCAGAGCCTTGAGCGTGGACCAGCCAAAATCTGTGAGTCGCTCAACGTTGTTCAAATCAAGGCGCTGACCATGGTCTGAAATTAGAAAGAACCAATTCCCGCCCCAAGCAATGTCTCCCACCACGCAACGGTAGCCCGGGACATTCACAGCTATCTGCTTGCGATAGCGGTAAGAACGTACATTTCGCACAGTAACTGTCCCGTCGTCATGCAGGACCGCATGCACCGCCCCAACAGGTGTATCGATGCTGTGCTCGCCAGGGCGAATCATTCCGAGGTGCTGCAACGAAGTGATCAGTCCAATCATGCCATGGCCGCACATGCCAAGGTAGCCGACGTTATTAAAGAAAATCACTCCACAGGCAGCGGTCGGGGTCACTGGCTCGCAATACAGCGCCCCAACCAAAACGTCGTGGCCGCGAGGTTCCAATAGACACGCGCACCGCCAGCGATCATGCTGCATGCGCAGTGCATCCAGTTTCTCTGTCATCGTTGTACCTGGCAACGATGGAAAACCGGACATTACCAGCCGCGTTGGCTCGCCGGCCGTGTGCGAATCTATGACGTCAATTCGTTGCATACCGCCCCTCCGGTGCGCGTAAGGTTCGATCGATGAACATTCAACGAGCTGCCTCTGCTTGACTAGTCATACGCTCGTCTCGTATATCTTTTCCCTCTCGCGCTCCGGCCAACTCTGGGTCCATGAGATGTGTCGGTAGACCCGTTAGGGCGCCCCAATAGAAGATGACAATCGCGGCCCCGGCGACAGCCAACGAATCAAACGGGTGCGCTAGCAGGGAACTTCCCCCATATGTGCCAATACTAGAAAGGCCGATGAGAGTGACATAAAGCCCTATGAGCCACGCAGAGGAGCGCACCTGCTGAGCCAAGCTCACCCGTACAGTGGGTACGATGCTTCCGCTCACAACATAGGCCAGGAACATGAGAATCTGCAGGCCGAGCAACCAAGAGACCGTCTTCCAGCCTGACCAGAAAACAATTAAAGAGGCGGTGACAAAGGACATCGGTCCTAGAAGGGTGAACGCACTGACCCGAAATGGCCGTGTCATACCGGGCGCACTACGGCGCAGCGCTGCTACGCTGATGGGTGCGACGGCATAACTCAGCATTAGCGCCGCCGAGACGACGTTGATCAATGCTTCCCATGAAGGAAATGGCAAGGTCCAGAAGATCGAAAGACCGAAGGTTAACCACAGTGCAGGACGAGGCACCCCTGATTTTTCGTCTACTTCCTTGAAAACCTTGAAGAAGGTGCCGGTCTGCGCCCAACCGTAGATCACACGCGGCGTGGCATTCATATAGATATTGCCGCAACCGCTAGGGGAGATGATGGCGTCGGCGACCACCAAGTAGGCCAGCCAGCCCACACCAAGTGCTATCGCGATATCTCGATAAGGTAAAGTCATTTCCTTTGAGATACCGGCCCATCCATCCCACAGGAAACTACTTGGCACCCCTCCAAGAAAGGCTAGTTGCAAGAGTGCGTAAATGCCAGTGGAAAGGAATACCGAAAGCAGCAATGCGAAGGGTATGGTCCTTTGCGGATTCTGTACCTCACTTGCTACCGAGATGATCGGCGTGAGGCCCAGGTAGGCGAAGATAACGCCTCCCGCAGAAACTGCCATGGCAATGCCCTCTATGCCAAAGGGCGCGAAGCCGTGGGCTAGCAGGTTCTCGGGCCGAAAAAAAAGCATAAGAACGCCTATCACTAATATCGGCACGATGAATTTAAAGATACTGATGATATTGTTGGCTTTAGCAAATGCCTTAGCGCTCTTGTAGTTCAGTATGAAGAACAGGAAGAGCAAGGCGAGTTGGACAAGCCAACCCAGCAACGTTGGATCATTGGAGCCGGGCTGGGTCATGCCGGGAAACCATGCTGCGGCATATTGTCGCGACGCGATGACTTCAATTGCGATAAGGCTTGAAAAGGCAATCAACGTAACTGATCCCATTAGATAGCCCAGCAATGGTCCATGGGAATACGTAGGGTAACGCACAACACCGCCGGCGCGTGGCAATGCTGCACCCAGCTCACAGTAAACGATACCTAACAGCAAAACGGCTAGACCGCCTAGCATCCACGAAAGCATGCCTGCGGGCCCTGCGATTGTCGCCACGTGACTTGCCGCGAAGAGCCAGCCCGAACCAAAAATGCCACCCAAGCCGATGAGGGTGAGATCGACGGTCGACAAGTCCTTCTTGAATCTTTCTTCAAATTCCACGGCCCCTCACCTCCCTGGTTGGATATTTCCTTCGGCAGACTAGCTTTAGGCGTGCTCTGATCGCATGCCATTCCTTTCTGACCGCGTATTGATAGTGCACTTTCCGCTGCAAGCTGTCTTGACGGATTTCGTCTTGAATTTGGCGATATCGGCATCTGCGACCGGATTGCGCCGGACACGCCGCAGCCGCCAGGGATCACCGCGCATATTTCCGCATTTATCCTAAGGAATTACCGTATTGAGAGGGATTTATAAAAATGTAGGATTATTGAAAGCATGAATTTTCTGGGAGCAACGACCCATGGTTCTTACCGATTTGAGGCCGCTGTCACGTGGGGGCAGCCGTGTCGCTACGGGGTCGATGGAGCAGTTGCTTTCTAAAATATTTCCGCTAATGGCGATACTGGACACCGTTTCCAGTGCCACGATCTTTTTCAAGGATGACCAGGCTCGCTATGTCTTTGCCAATCAAACCTTGGTGCAAAGATGTGGATTTAACAGCCTTGCACAAGTGTTGCAAAAAAGCAGCGAAGAAATATTTCCCGACACATTCGGTTCTATCTACAAGGAGCAAGACTGGCTGGTCTTGCGGCAAGGAGTAACACTAGAGAATCAACTTGAACTGCATCTCAACACGGAGCGGCGCCCCGCTTGGTGTCTGACGCACAAACGCCCGATACATAGCAGCACCGGAACCGTCATTGGGCTGGCGGGCATTTCCAAAGATCTACTTGAATCAAGTGACATGCATCCGGTATATGCTCGCTTGGCGGAAGTGGACCAACACATACGCCGGGAATTCTACCGAACCATAACAATGAGGGAATTGACAAGCATCTCAGGTAGCTCGGTAACTCAACTGGAGCGCTTCTGCAAAAAAGTCTTCGGACTGACCCCAAGGCAAATGATTCTGAGGGTTCGAATGGATCATGCGTGCCGCCTACTCAGGGCCAGCCGCCTATCCATCACAGAGGTCGCCCTCGAATGCGGCTACGCGGATCATAGTGCGTTTGCGAGACGATTCAAACAGGCGATGGGTGTTACGCCCTCAGAGTTACGAAGCTTGGCGAAAGAAGGCGCCTAATTTATTTTATTGATCAATGTCCATTGAAGAGCGCTTTTTTACATTGCGACGGGGTGGATGGGTTGTTCCATAACAATGCTGGGGGCCTTGGAGCGTTTTGCAGCGCTAGAGCGTGTTATGAACTTTGGCGTAGTCGCGCTACCGTAGTGGGATGACAGCGCGCCGTCCTTACCCGACAGATGTGACCGATGAGGAATGGGCGTTTGCTGCACCGTATCTGACCCTGATGGATCCTGAAGCACGACAGCGCAAGTACGATTTGCGATTGATGTTCAATGCCCTGCGTTGGATGGCGCGAGCGGGTGCCCCTTGGCGATTGATGTCGCGCGGTTGATCTTCTCGGCGACCTTGAAGGCGGCTTGCAATTCGGAGATGCCGAACTGCTGCATGAGCTGGTAGCGCTCGGCCTTCTCCTCGGGTTCGGTTTGCGCGAGCGATGTTCAGCGGTAGTGGCGCACCAGTGCGGCCAGCCCGCTTCGGCGCTGGCAATGGTGGGCTCGGTTTCAGTGCGGCACAGCCGCAGCACGGTGCCCAGCAGCTATTGGGGCGCGACCGCAGGCGTTCGGGCGCCGACGAAGGCCGGGATCAGGTGACCGGAAGGCTTGCGCCATTCGGGCTGCGTAGCGTCAACAGGGAATAGAAGGCGGCGCTGACCAGCAGGCCGATTACCCACGATACGTCGACGCCGCCGAACAACTGCGTCCACGGGCCCTGGAAGAAGGCATTGCTAATGAAGGGCACCTGTGCCAACGCGCCGATCGCATAGGCCAGCAGCGCGCGGCCATTGAACAGTCCGTAGCGGCCTCCATCGCGAGCAAAGATTGCGGCAATGTCGTAGCGTCCCCGGTTGACAACGTAGAAGTCCAGCAGATTGATCGACACCCACGGGGCGAGGATGAACAACAGGGCGAACACCGCGTTGATGAAGATCTCGATGAAGTTGCTGGAGGCCCACAATGCACATAGCGTCGATGCCACCAATAGTACGCAGGACAGCGCGATGCGCGCCAGTCGAGCAGGCGCCCACGCGGGAGAGAACGTTTGCAGAGAGGTCACGCAGGACAGCACCGCTCCGTACAGGTTCATCGCGTTGTGACCGATAATGTTGACCAGAAACAGCACCATCAGCACGTAGCCAAACCAGCCGGTATGCAGGCGCACTGCTTCCATCGCGTCGAACTGGCCGCCACCGCTGACGGCGAGCATGCCGAAAGCGAAGGCTAGGATCGGGCCGAGCGCTGCACCTAGGTAGGTGTAGATGAAGGGGCGGAACACGCCGACGCTACGCGGCAATGCACGCGAGTAGTCGGAGGTATACGGTGAGAAGCTGATTTGCCAGACGGAGCAAATGCCGAACATCGAGAACCAGCCGGCAAGGGTAAAGCTGCCGTGGCTGAAGGCATCAGCACCGAGATTGGGCACCATGATGGCAAAACCGATCACCAGTGCGCCGCCCATGAACCAGATGCCGATGCGATTGAAACCATGGATGAAGTTGTAGCCGATGATACCGATGGCGGTGGCCAAGGCGGCGCCGATCACGGTGGCTAACGAAATGGGCACAGCTGGCAGCACCGTGTGCAGCGTCTTGCCGGATAAGATGATGTTGGAGATGAAGTAGCCGAGGTAGATCAGCGTGGTGAACCCGACTACGAGTAGTGAGCCGAAGCGACCGAATTGCGCACGGCTTTGGATCATTTGGGGGATGCCGGCCAGCGGGCCCTGCGCCGAGGCCAGGGCGAGGATCGCTGCGCCGAATAGATGACCGCTGCAGATGGCCAGAAGCGCACTGACGATGTCCAGCTTGAACGTCAGTGCCGACATCGCGCCGGTAATCACCGCCAGTGGGGTGATGTTGGTGCAGAACCACAGTGTGAACAGGTCACGGGGATTGCCGTGGCGCTCCTTGTCAGGGATATAGCCGATTGAGTGGCCCTCGATGGAGAAAGCGCCATCCTGCCTGTTTGCATTGCTCATGAGCTGGTTTCCTTGGCCGGTCGATTGGCCGACAGGCACGAATTAGGATTACCCGGTGCCCTGCTCGTGTTGGGAGGGCTCAAGGTCGAACCGGTCAGGGGACCAGACTGCGCACACTCACCTATCGAGGGGGGCGAGAGCGCGGAGGCCGGGGGTGAGAAAAAACGGGTTAGTCGCTAAGCCGAGCTGACGGCTTAGCGCATCACGAAGAGGTCATCCAGGGGGGCATCGGACGTACGCAGCCACACCGCCTTGGTCGTGGTGTATTCCAGGGCGGCCGCAGCGCCGCCTTCCCGTCCATGGCCCGAAAGACCGAATCCACCGAACGGAGCCAGCGGTGAAATCGCGCGATAGGTGTTGATCCAGACCACGCCCGAACGGATCGCCCGGCTCAGCCGGTGCGCGCGCGTCAGGTTGCGGGTGAAGATGCCGGTGGCCAGGCCGAAGGCCGTGCTGTTGGCTTTGGCGATCGCCTGCGCTTCATCGTCGAACACATCCACCGACAACACCGGGCCGAACAGTTCGGTGGTGATGCTGGCGGCCTGCGGCGCGCCGCTGCAGTCGATGATGGTGGGCGGGAAGTAGATGCCGGCGCGGTCGCTGCGGGTGCCGCCGCAGAGCACGCGGGCGCCCTGGGCGATGGACGCGGCCAGCACCGCTTCGATGTTCTGGCGCTGGCGCTCGGTGCACAGCGGGCCGAATTCGGTGGCCGCGTCATCGGGGGTGCCGATGCGGATGGCCGCGACCTTTTCCAGCAGCCGGGCCAGGAAGGCATCCTTGATGCTGGCCTGCACCAGCAGGCGTGAACCGGCGACGCAGCTCTGCCCGCTGGCGGCGAAGATCGCTGCCAGTTGAGCGTTCACGGCGCTGTCGAGGTCGGCATCGTCGAAGACGATGAACGGCGATTTGCCGCCCAGCTCCAGCGAGACACGGGCTAGGTTTTCCGTCGTGTTGGCCACGATGTGGCGCGCGGTGGCCGGGCCGCCGGTGAACGCGACCTGGGCCACCTTCGGGTGGCTGCTCAGCACTGCGCCGCACTCGGGGCCGAATCCGGTGATGACGTTGACCACGCCCGGCGGGAAGCCGGCCTGGTGCAGCAGCCGGGCGAAGGCCAGCAGCGGGCCGGGAGCTTCCTCGGACGCCTTCAGCACCACGGTGCAGCCGGCAGCCAAGGCCGGGCCCAGCTTCACCGCCGACAGGAACAGCTGGCTGTTCCAGGGCACGATGGCGGCGACTACGCCGATCGGCTCGCGGCTGATCCAGACCTGCATGTCCGGCTTGTCCACCGGCACGAAGCTGCCTTCGATCTTGTCGGCGATGCCCGCGTAGTAGCGGTAGTACTCGGCGATGTAGGCGATCTGGCCGCGGGTTTCTCGGATGATCTTGCCGGTGTCGCGGGTCTCTATCGCCGCCAGTTCCGGCGCCGCCTGTTCCAGCAGGTCGGCCAGCCGGTACAGCAGCTTGCCGCGCTGGGAGGCGGTCAGCGTCGCCCAGGCCGGATCGTGCAGGGCACGATCGGCGGCCTCGACCGCGCGTTCCACCTGCTCGCGGCGCGCCTCGGGCATGGTCGCCCAAGGCGTGCCGGTGGCCGGGTCGATACTTTCGAAAGTACCGGCGCCGGCTTCGAAACGGCCGTCGATGTAGAGCTCGAACGGGCTGTTCATGGTCATTCCAGGGCGAAGGCGGGCATGACGTCGTTGATCATACGCAACAGCGAGGCCTTCTTGCGCTCGAAGGACATGCCGGTGTCGATCCAGAACGAGTACTCATCAAAACCCATGGCCTCGTAGGCCTTCAGGCGGGCGATGACTTCCTCGGCCGGACCGATCACATTGTTGCTGCGCATTGCCTGGGCCGAATACATCGGGTGGGCGGAAATCTCCTCCTCGCTCAGCGGGGCGATCAGGCCCTGGCTGATCGGGCGCTCGTTCTTGAACCACGCGCCAAAGTAGTTGTAGAACACGTTGATCTCATCGGCAGCGTGCTGTGCATCGGCTTCCGAATCGGCCACGTAGGTGTGGCGCAGCAGCATGATCTTCGGGCGCGGCACCTCGCTGAACTTGTCGCAGGCGGCGTTGAAGTGGCCGATCAGCTTCTGCACTTCCTCATCGCAGAAGTGCAGCGGCGTGACCTGCACGTTGCAGCCGTTCTGCACGGCGAACTCGTGACTGTTGGGATCGCGCGCAGCGACCCAGATCGGCGGGTGCGGCTGCTGTAGCGGCAGCGGTGCCGAGGTGGTGCTGGGGAAGGACCAGAATTCACCGTCGTGAGCGTAATCGCCCTTCCACAGGCCCTTGATGGCCGGGATCAGTTCGCGCATGCGCTGGCCGGCGTCCCAGGCATCCATTCCTGGCACCATGCGCTCGTACTCGAACGAATAGGCACCACGGGCGATGCCCAGGTCGAGGCGGCCGTTGGAGATGATGTCGGTCATCGCTGCTTCGCCAGCCAGCTTGATCGGGTGCCAGAACGGGGCCACCACGGTGCCGGTGCCCAGGCGCACGTTCTTCGTCTTGTTGGCGATGTCGGCGAGGTTGAGCAGCGGGTTCGGCGCGATGGTGAAGTTCATGCCGTGGTGTTCGCCGGTCCAGATGGCATGCATGCCACCCTCGTCTGCGATCTGGCACAGCTCGATCATCTCGTCGTACAGTTGCTTCTGCGACTGCTGGTCCGAGACGCGTTCCATATGGATGAACAAAGAAAACCGCATTTCAACTCTCCCTTCCAATCAGTTCTTTCACCACACCGCAGGTGTGGTTGCCGTAGTAGGTGCCGTAGGTCTTCAGCGCACTTTCGCGGCAGTAGCGCTGCAGCATGCTGGTGACCGCTGCATCGGCGATGTCCAGCGCAGGCACTTCGGCCAGCGCCACGTACTGCCCATCGCGCGCGCTCGCCTCGGGCGTGCTGCACAGGAACGACACGAACTGGTGGTGGGTGTCGGTGTCCTTGTAGACCGAATAGACGAAGCTGGGCGAGGCTTCCGGCTGGTGCCTGGCGAAGATGCGCTCCAGCGCGTTGTCGGCGCCTTCATTGCCGGTTTCCACGGTGGGCAGGGCCCAGCGGCCGTTGCCGTCGCGCACCATCAGCACCTTGTCTTCATGGGCGATGATGGCGCTGATCAGCACCTTGGCATCGGCCATCGCCTCGGTCGCCACCTTGGCCGGGGTGAAGTAGCCGCCGCGGTAGTAGCCCAGCCCGGGCAGGCCGGCCGAATGGAAGGCTTCCACCTCGCCGATCAGGATGGCGTGGTCACCGGCTTCGACGACCTTGTGCATGCTGCAGTCGAACCAGGCGCTCACCTCGTCCAGCACCGGGCTGCCACCGGGGCTGCTGGCCCAGGCGACGGTGGCGAAACGGTCCGGGTTGCGCCGGGCAAAGGTGTTGGAGGCCTCGGTCTGCGCTTCGGCCAGGATGTTCACGGCGAAGCGGCCGCTGCGGGTGAAATTCTCGTAGTTGCCCGAGGAGCGCGCGATGCTGACCAGCAGCAGCGGCGGGTCGAGCGATACCGACGAGAACGAATTGGCGGTGAAGCCGATCGGTGCACCGTCGGCGTCGTTGGACGTCACGATGGTGACGCCGGTCATGAACGAGCCGAAGGCTTCCCTCAGCTCTTTTGGATCGATAGCCATATGTTCCCTCCAACCGATGGCCTGGAATGTGTGCCGCTAGTTCGTTGTGGTGCCCAGCCATTCCGCCAGCGCCGCGTTGACCTTGGCGGGGGCGGTCAGGTTGACCATGTGGCGTTCGTGCGGAATGACCACGGCCTTGCCGTTGCGTGCCAGCGCCGCCATCGACAGGGCCATGGCCGGCGTCGAGTTGGCATCTTCCGCGCCGGTCAGTGCCAGGGCAGGGCAGCCCACTTCCGACCAGCGTTCGGCGTAGGTCACATCGCCACGGGCGAAGGCGCGGTAGGCATCGGCATAGCCCTGCACATCCACGTTCTCCAGCCACGAGCGCACGTCCTCCACCAGCGACGCCTTGGTGGTGCCTTCGTCGAACCAGCGCTGCAGCGGGGTTTCCACGTCCACCCAGCCAGTGGCCAGTTCATCCGAACGGGTCACCACCGCGTGGCGGGCGGCATCGGTACGGCGGTGGACACCATTGATGACCGCCAAACGGCGTACCAGGTCCGGCCGCTCGATGGCCACGCCCGCGGCGATCAGCGCGCCCATCGAGTGCCCGGCTAGGTTGACCGGGCCCAGCTGCAGGGCGTTGATGAACTCCACCATCCACGCCACGTAGTCGGTGAGCCCGGGCTGGCCCGGCAGGTGCGTGCTGTGGCCGTGGCCGGGCATGTCCACCGCGATGACGCGGTACTGCTGGGCGAAGGTGGCGATCTGCGGACCCCAGGCGGCGGCCTGCATGCCGACGCCGTGGATCAGGACCAGGGGCTCTCCCGCACCCTGGTCTAGGCAGTGCGCCTGTTGGTTACTTGACAGCGGCAGGGTTCGAGACGTCATGGCCGAGCTCTTTCAGGTCCTGGTAGCGGTCACCGATGCGGTGGTGCGGGCGGCCGGCGGTGGCCGCGCCCAGCACGACCACCAGCTCATCGGCAGCCGGGGCATCGGCGATGGCGAACTGCACGGTCAGGTAGTGCGAACGGCGGCCTTCGTCGTTCTTGTCCATCATCGGCAGCACGATCGGCGCATTGGCCGGGCCGCGGGTGTTGGTGAAGGCCAGGTAGGACTTGGCGCGCACCGCATTGCGGTAGATGTTGCCGAAATGCAGGGTGTGGATCAGTGCCGAGGCGTGTTCCAGCTCGCCGTCCAGGCCGACCACCGCGCTTTTGCCGAAGGCCTCCACCGCATCGCCCGAACCGACCTCACCGAGGATCAGGCCGGTCAGGTGCTGGCTCAACTGCGGGCCCAGCGCACGGATCTCCGGCGAGAGGTCGTCCACGTAGCCCCGGCCGGCCCACGGGTTACGGATCACGGCAGCGGCAGCCACCATCTTCAGCGACTTGCTCGCCACCTTGCCACCATCGGAAAAGACGTTCTCGATGTGGAGGACGGATTTACGTATCAATCTCATGGGGAGAGATTCCTTTCGTTGCCTAAGGTACGGAGGAGTATGGTATGCCGTAAGATGGTATGCCATCGTGGATAACCCTAGCCCATGCCAAATGGCGCTGCAGCTCCTCGCCGATCCAGTAACCTGCTCGTCTCCCTTTTTGCCGCAACGAAGAGGATTCGCGTTGGCGCCCCCGGCCTAGCCTCCCTTCTGTAATTGGCGGGGTCTTGCAATGGGCAGGCGTGTTGTCTGCCATCTCAAATGGAATCACTGATTCAAGTTATGACCCTAAAAATAGATACGCCCGCAACTCTTCGTGAGCTTTCGCTTAACAGGCTGCGCGACGCCATCATCAGCGGCTATTTCTCTTCGGGAACGAGGTTGGTCGAGCGCACGCTATGCGATGAGCTCGGGGTGAGTCGTTCCGTGGTACGAGAGGTGATCCGTTACCTTGAGGCTGAAGGCCTTGTTGAAACTGTCGTGGGCAAAGGCCCGACTGTCGTTACTCTGAGCTGGGACGTTGCTGCCCAGATCTACAAGATTCGCTTGCTGCTCGAGCAAAGCGCAGTTGCTGATTGCACCGCTCGGCTTACTCCTAAAGCATCAGCCAAAATTCGAGCGTATTTATCCGAGTTCAAACGTGCCTATGCCGGTGATGACGTCAATCTGATCATCGCTGTATCTACCCGGCTCTACGAAGAGATATTTTCGGTGGCCGGCCATGGCGTGGCGTGGGAAGTGGTACAGCGCCTCAATGGTCGCATCAGTCGTCTGCGGGTGATGACGATGAAATCATCCGATCGCCCGATGACCGGCTATCAGCGCATCGAAGCGATATGCAACGCGATCTGCGTTCTCAAAGATCCTGTCCAAGCTCAGCGCGCGGTGGCTGAACACATCAACGAAGCCGCGGGCATCGCCAAGAAGATTCTTGAGAAAGAGGATGGGACTAAATGAGTGCGTATTGGATTGCTCAAGTAACGGTTTTAGACCCGGAGAAATGCTCGGGCTACACGGCCGTTGCACCAATAGCGTTCGAAAAATTCGGTGCCCTGTTCCTGGCGCGCGGAGGCAAGTTCCATCCATTAGAGGTAAGCGATTCGAGTGTCACGTCGTCATTCAGTTCAAGGATATGCAGTCAGCCTCGGACTGCTACCATTCGCCGGAGTGCCAGCCCGCCAAACTAAAACGAGATGGCCAATGTGAGGCTCAGGTTGTGATCGTTGAGGGTCAATAATGACTACAGGAAGCACCAGTGCGGCCCACCCGTTATCTCGTTTGCGAATCTAATACTAGGGCGTGTTCGCGATAGCAGGTCAGGTCGACCAAAGAAGGTTTGGAGAAGGCCGGGCTTCGGGACCCAACAGATCATGGGGGCAGTCATAGCTCGAAGTCTCACTTTCGATGGATTACGACGACAGTTCTCACGCATGGCTCCCACTGGTCAACCTGCCGCTGGCTAGCTAGGCTAGCCCGGAAGGCGCAAGGGTCATGGGTGGTAGAGAGCAAATTTTGTCGAAGCCTAGGACGTGATATACACTATCTCCATGTATATCCTTGACTGGAGGTCGCGATGCAAGTCGCAAAATGGGGCAATAGCCTGGCTGTCCGTCTTCCGACCAGCGTCGTGGAGGCGCTCGAGCTGAGCGAAGGCGATGACATCGAGATCGTGGTCGATGGGCCGCGGAAGTTCGCCGTGCGCAAGAAGCCTGGCGTGGATGCATTGATCGCGAGGCTGAGGCAGTTCCGAGGCAAGCTGCCGGCCGACTTCAAGTTCGACCGGGACGAGGCGAACGCCCGTGGCTGATCGCAGTCCCGTCTTTTTAGACAGCAATGTCGTGCTGTACCTGCTGTCCGAGGATGCTCGCAAGGCCGATGGTGCCGAAGCGCTGCTCAGGCTCGCGCCCGTCATCAGCGTGCAGGTGCTCAATGAGGTCACGCACGTGTGTGTGCGGAAGTTGAGGATGGGTTGGGGTGAGATCGCGCAGTTCCTGGATCTGGTGCGCAGCTTCTGCAAGGTCGTCGCCCTGACCGAGGATGTGCATGATCGAGCGCGACACATCGCGCAGCGTTATCGGCTGTCGTTCTACGATGCCTGTATCGCGTCGGCTGTGATCGCGGCGGGCTGTACGACGCTCTACACCGAGGACCTGGGCCACGGACAGATCCTCGAAGAGAGTCTTGGGATCCTGAATCCGTTCCATTCCGGCACGGGCTGACATGCCGGCGTGCCGCAGTAGATGACCATGAACACAACAACTCGCGCTGGAACCGCAGAACGCCTCGGCCGCTGGCTCGGTTGCGGCTGGCGTGCTTATGCGCGTGGCGAACGGCAGGTGTCGGGCCGATTGGTCGCTTGGGGCCTGCCGGCAGGCGTTGCGGTAGCGCTGCACTGGGCAGCGAAGTTGGCGGTTCTTGGTGCGCTGCTCTACGCGGCATTCTGGCTGACACTGGCTATTGCTCTGGTCCTGGTGATCGCGGGCACAGCCAGTAGCCGATACCGTGACTCCGGCTTGGCTACCGGATCGGAAGAAGGGTTGCGCCATGGAGAAGCCGGCTTCGGTATCTATTCTTCGAGTGGTCACCGCCTCGATCCGCACGATCCAAACGATCCTTTCGACCAGTAGCAGGCGAACAGGCGGTCGCCGGCTCAACGCGTGATCCTGTTGACCCCGGAAGACGTGCTGTCCTTAGCGTCCTTAGAGCCTGCGGCCAGATTCTGTGCGATGACACCGGCTTTGATTCCGACCCACCCTAGCGCAGCGACCCAAAACGTTGGTAGCACCAGGAACATCGCTGCCATGACATACATCATCAGCATGTCGCCGAACGCGTTGTTCAGCCCGATCAGTGGATCGAAGTTCGTGTGCGGGCGGTTGTACCCGAAGCCCCAGTAGAGCGCGTCTAAGATCGTGCTGTCGATCCAACGCGCCAGTTGGAACCAGAAGTCAGCCTAAGCTGGAAGAACAGGAACAGGCGATCCAGGCAGCTGAGGCGAGCTCCGCGCATGCGTCGGCCATCTCCCTTCTTGAACAGTTTGCAAGCTTCTTCAGTGTGAAGCAGCGTGACGAGATTGCCGCTCGTCTGGGTACAGCTAGTCCGCAAGTGTCCCGCAAGAAGAAGGGAAACCGGGGCGAGGTGAAGCCGAAATACTGGCTACCGCATATGCAGGCAACATGGACGGGGCGCGGGCGCACGCCTAAGGCATTTGCCGCCTGGGAAGGGACAGCCGCTTATAACGAATGGAAGAAGAGCCACCCTGATGAAAAGTTTCCGGCATATCCGGGATAAATCAGTCCGGCTCCTACTGCCAAAACGGGTGTCAGTTCATCGGCGACAATCGATACGGACTCAACACGACGCTGCCACAAAGCCTTGGCGGAGCATTCCGCCCATGTTTTGCATGGGCACCGAATCAGGCCTGCCGCAGTACCTCGGCCACAAGCTGCTGCGTCATCTGCTGCAACAGTTCCATCAAACCCAGCAGGTGGTATTCGCTGAGTACAGTGCCCCGGTTCTCCTCCGGAGTGCTGTACCAGATCACCAGCAGCGTCGCCAGGGCGTTGGCGCGGGCGGCAACGGTGTGGCGGCGGGCGTGAGATTCACTGGGCATATTCGCGTGCATGCGGAAGAAATCCTTGTCGGGGGCAAACTCCATTGAAGACGGGCGACGGCGCGGTTTCCTCCACTCCCGCCGGTTGCCAGGAATATTCCGTCCCTGAGAACGACTTTGGGGCTTTACATGGCGCCATCCTGGGCGTTCCATAAGGCCGACAGCGCCGTCATGCCGCCGCCATCCTTGTCATGTCTTCCGACCGCCATACGTGGTTCCTCGACCAGGTTCTCTGCCACCGCGCCATGCTGCGCGGCTACCTGCGCAAGCACCTGTCGTCCGATGAGGACATCGACGATGTGATGCAGGAAGCCTTCCTGCGCATCTACGCCATCCAGGACCCGGCCGCCATCGACTCGCCCCAGGCCCTGCTGATCACCATCGCGCGCAATTTAGCCATCGAGCTGATCCGCCGCCGCGCCAGCCGCGCCACCGACGCGGTGGCGGATTTCGATTCGCTGGGCGTCTGTATGGAAGCCCCTCAGATGGACGAGTGGATCGACGCGCAACGCCGGTTCGATGCATTCTGTGCGGCGGTTGGCAGCCTGCCGCCGGTCTGCCAGCGGGTGTTCGTCCTGCGCAAGGTCTACAAGTTATCGCAAGCGGAGATCAGCGCCATGCTCGGCATTTCGCAGAGCACCGTCGAGAAGCACGTCGTCAAGGGGCTGTTGCGCTGCCGGGACCACCTGCGCGAGCACGGTCACGACGATGCGGCGCATGCACGGTCCATCGATGCTGCTTTTCCTTGCCGGGATAAGCGGGGCGGCCGATGAGTGACGTCGTACCGCTGCGCACGTTAGCGCGGATTGAGGAGGAAGCCGCCACCTGGGTCTGGCGCCTGGACGGCGAGCCCGTGTCCGCCGAGATGCGCGCCGAGTTCGAGCAGTGGCTCGCGCGCGACCCGCGGCACCGGTGTGCGTTCGAGGAACTGGGTGGCGTGTGGGCCACGTTGGATGCGCAGGCCCGCAGCACTCCAGATGAGATTACCAGGCCGGCTGTAATCGCTGCCAGGGGATCTGCGGTGTCTGAGCCGTCGCCCCGCAAGCCGGCCGCGCCCAGGCGGCGTTCCCGGCGCTGGCTTCTGCCCTGGGCCGTCGCGGCCGCGCTGGTGCTCGGCGTGGGCACCTTCGCCTGGCTGCAGCGCGGCAACGAGGCACAGATCCTGGCCACGGCCGTGGGCCAGCAACATACCGCCGTGTTGGCGGACGGATCGGTGGTGCAGCTCAACACCAACACCATCCTCGATACCGATTTCAGCCGCGCCCAGCGCGTGGTGCGCATTCGCAAGGGTGAGGCTTCTTTCCAGGTGGCCCACGACCCGCAGCGGCCGTTCCAGGTGCAGGCCGGCCGCATCGTCGTGCGGGCCGTGGGCACTCAGTTCAACGTGCGTGTGCGCGATACGCGCGACGTGGAGGTGATCGTCACCGAGGGCAAGGTCGATGTGACCTCTGCCTCGGCGGTTTCGCGCGCCGCGCCAGCCACTGCCGGGCGACCAGTCCTGCCCGCGGCGGCGACGCGGCTGCAAGCCGGCCAGCGCTACGAGGCGGCGCGCCGCGCGGTTCCGGTGACCCAGACCATCGCACCGGCCGAACTGACCAAGGCACTGGCCTGGCGCGAGGGAGTCGTGGTGTTCGACGGTGAGCCCCTGGTCCAGGCCGTCGCCGAGATCAACCGCTACTCCGACACCCGGCTGGTGGTGGCCGATGCGGGGCTCGACGGGCTGCGCGTGGGCGGCCGGTTCCGTGCGGGGGATGTCGAGGGCTTCCTTGGCGCGCTGACGCGCACGTTTCCCATCTCGGTGCGGCGTTCGGATGATCTGGTCTACCTGCACGAGCGCGTTGGTGATGGCGTTCGCCGTTAGCAGGCGGATGGGGCATGTCGGCTGACGGCGCAAGGCTGCGGCATGGATGGTCACGCTGTATCGCGCTCAGCCACGTTCATTCCTGAACGAATCTGGCATCGGATAGCGGAAATCTCCCTCTACCCCGTCCCCGAGTAGCCCGGGCACCCGTGCCTACCAGGACAGTGACACCATGAGGATGGTCCGCGCCACCTTCGTCATCTTCTTGCTCTTCGTCGCCAGCATAGCGATAGCGCAACCCGGTCCGCCGCCGGATGGAATCCGCTTCGACATCGCCGCCCAGCCGGCGCCGGCAGCGCTGAACCAGTTCGCGCGCCAGGCCGACATTACCTTGTTGTTTGCCTACGATGCGGTCAAGGGCCTGCACACACCTGCGTTGCAGGGCGTCTTCACCGTGGAGGAGGGGCTAGCGCGGCTGTTGGCCGGCACACCGCTGGTCTTTGCAAGGACGCCAGATGGGGTGTACGTAGTGCGTCACAAGGGCCCGGGGCGTTCGCTGACCGTGCGGGTGGGGCAGGACGGCGGTAGGTTTGGAGGGGGGAGTGGCGGATTTCTGAGCTTGGCCCGTCTCCATGGCAGGTCGGTGACGCCGCCGGCCGCCTGAATCCACCTGGGGGAGAGCCAGACGCCATGCCGAACCGCACGATCCGCACCAAGCACACCCTGTTGACGCGCGCCTGTTCCCTCGCGCTGCTGGCCGTCGCGGCCGTGAACAGCGCCGCCGCGCAGACCGGCGACAAGAAGACCTTTTCTGTTCCGGCGCAGCCGGCCGCTGCTGCGCTGAACAGCTTCGCATCGCAGGCCGATGTGACGCTGGTGTTCTCGCCCGACGCCATGGCCGGCATCCAGACCGGCGCCGTCAACGGCGACTACACCCCCGAAGAGGCGCTCCAGCGCCTGCTAGCGGGCACCGGGCTGGGCTGGGAGCGCACACAGGAGGGCGCGCTGGCCGTTGTCGCCATGCCCTTGCCTGCTTCGGCCGATGTGCAGACGTCGGCGCGGACCACGCTGGACACGGTCATGGTCACCGGCACGCGGATTAGGGGCGGGACCACGGCGTCGCCGCTAATCACCATCGGCTCAGAGAACATCCGGGAAGAAGGTTTCACGGACCTGGGCGAGGTGATCCGCAGTCTGCCGCAAAACTCCAGCGGCGGACAGAATCCCGGCGTGATCAGTGGCAGCACCAACATCGCCGACCAGAACCTAACGGGCGGATCGGGCCTCAACCTACGCGGCCTGGGACCCGACGCCACGCTGACGCTCCTCAACGGCCGCAGGCTTTCCTACAGCGGTCCCTTCCAGGCCGTGGACATCAGCGCAATCCCGGTCGAGGCGGTCGAGCGCATCGACATCGTCGCGGATGGTGCTTCCGCCATCTACGGTTCCGACGCGGTGGCCGGCGTCGGCAACGTGATCCTCAAGCGGGATTTCGAGGGCGTGATGGTCGGTACGCGCTACGGCACCGCGACGGAGGATGGACTGACCACGCGCGAACAGACGGCGACCGCTGGAACGGCCTGGGATACGGGGGGATTGATCGCTACCTGGAAGCATGCTGCGACCGATCCAATCTATGCGCAGCAGCGCGACTACACACGCGAGCTGATTGGACCAAGGACTATCTATTCAAGCAACGAGCTGCGCAGTGGGCTGCTGAGCGCGCACCAGTTGCTGGCCGATTCGGTCGAGCTGCACTTGGACGTGCTCCGCACCGAGCGCGACATCGAATCCTACTCGGCCACAGCCGCCACCTACACCCGGCTTCCCTACGCGACGACCACGACGTATCTCTCGCCCAGCGCAGACATCTTGCTGCCGGGCGAATGGATGCTATCGATAGGCGGTACTTGGGGCAAGGACGAGAACAACATCCGATACGTGAGCACGGCGAGATCGACGGGAGCGTCGTCAACCACTGTCGATAGCTGCTACTGCAACGAAAGCCGCTCCTACGAGATCGGGGCAGAAGGACCTCTGTTCAGTCTTCCAGGGGGAGATGCGCGGCTTGCCGTTGGCGCGGGCTACCGCAAGAACCGCTTTGCCGACAAGAACTACCTCACGGGGACCACGACCACGGCGGGAGAGGAAGGCAGCCGCTTCGCCTATGCCGAGGTCCATCTGCCCTTCGTCGGACCCGAATCAAGCATCGTCGGCATTCGGCGGCTGGCGATGAGCGCTGCGCTGAGGACGGAGCGCTACGACAGTTTCGGGGGCGTCACCACGCCCAAGCTCGGATTGGTGTATGCCCCCAATGGGGATTTCACGGTCAAGGCCTCGTGGGGCAAATCCTTCAAGGCGCCCACGCTGGTTCAACTCCATCAGGCGGCCATCGTATACAACAATCCCATTTCCTATTTCGGTGTCAGCGGCTACGCGAGCGATGCCACTGCCTTGTTGACCTGGGGCGGTAACCGCAACCTCAAGCCCGAGCGCGCGCGGACCTGGAGTTCGTCGCTGGCCTGGCATCCGGAGGCCGTCAAGGGCCTGGAAGCGGAATTGACCTGGTTCGGTGTGGATTACAGGGACCGGGTGGTGCAACCGGTGGGGAGCTGGTGGCTCGCGCTGACCGATTCGAGATACGGTACCTACGTCGATCACACCCCCACGTCTACAGAGCAGAGTGCGGTTCTTGCCAATTCAACACTCATCGACTACTCGGCCACTGGCTACGATCCCGGGGACGTGGTGGCGATCATCGCCAACCAGTACACCAATGCCATGCGGCAGAAGATCAAAGGCGCCGACCTGTCGGCATCGTACCGATTTGACCATGCCGGCAGCCGATGGACGATCAGGGGTGCGGCAAGCTGGCTGGACATCTCGCAGCAGACCGCTGCCGGCCAACCCACCTATGCCCTTACGGGCACGATCTACAGCCCCGTACGTTTGAACGGCCGGATGGGCGTAGTTTGGGACAGAGGCGGCTTCACCTCCTCGGCTTTCGTCAACTACACCGATGGCGTGACGGCCTCCAGCGCCGTGACGGGAAGCGCCCCCCAGGATTTGAGCTCGTCCACCACCATCGATCTGACCTGGCGCTATGGAACCGGATTGCGTGTGGACTTCTGGTCAGATGTGGAAGTAGTGCTCGCTGCGCAGAATGTCTTCGACCGAGAGCCTCCTTTGCTGCACACCATGGCCTCGACCACTGCCGTGCCTTACGACTCCGTCAACTACTCTGCGATCGGCCGCTACTTGAGCCTATCGCTCTCAAAACGCTGGTAAAGAGCCCACTTCCGCGAATGGACGCGGCATGCGGGCCAGGCGGGTCACCGCCACGACTTCATCCACCCCATCGGGAAATCCTGCATGCCATTGATGAGTCGGCTTGTTGCCGTAACCGCACTGCTGCTGGTGTTCGCTCCGGCGCAGGCGGCGCGTGGCGTCACCTTTGAGGACCTGGATGGCGTGCATGACGCCGGCGGCAACCTCGTCACAACCCTCGACCTGTCGAATGATGGCCGTTACCTGGCAGTGGCGCACGGCCGCAACTTGCAGGTGGTCGAGGTCCGGACCGGGCGTGTGCTACGCGAACTGGGAGAAGGGCAGCTACCCCGCTGGTCGCCTGCAGGAGACCAACTGGCGTTCTACTCGGTGCGCTCCGGCAGCATGCAGCTCTGGCGCTGGGAAGCAGGCGAGGCGCAAGCCCGGCAGCTCACCCGCTTTCCGCGCGGCGTGGACCCGGACCCTGCGGCCAGGATCGCTGGCTACGTGATCGAGGCCTTCGACTATGCATGGTCGCCAGATGGAACCCGCGTCGTTCTGGCATCGCGGGTCGGCTTGCCAGCGCACGCGGCCCAGCCAGGCGAGCCGCTGGTTCTGGACGGAGACACCCCGCCGGATCTGACGCTCGGAGGCATCTTCTTGCGCCCCGCCGGCGCGACCGGCGGCATTGCCGAATCGCCGGACGGCAGGCAGTGGCGGTATCGAGCGCCCGTGCCAGGCGAGAGACTGGTCAGCCGATTGTTCACGGTGGACGCGCGTACCGGCGCTGTCGAGATGCTGGACACGCGCGCCGGCAGTCTTTTCCACCCTCGTTGGTCGCCCGATGGCCGTGCCATCGCCTTCGCGGCGATCGCCGAAGGAGACGACCTGCTGACGGCCTCGGCCGCTGAGATACGGCTGAAGGACTTGTCCAGCGGCCTTGAGGCAGCGATCGCAGCCGGTGGCGCCATGAAGTACCGGCCGCGCTGGTCGCCGGATGGCCGGATGATCGCTTACATGGAGGGCGGCGCGACCTCGGAAGCCGACATCGTGGTCGTGTCCCTGGGTCAAGAGGGAGCGCGCAGATACCCCTTGCACCAGCGGATTCGGCAGTACGAATGGACGCGGGATGGGGACGGCCTGCTGCTGTCCCGCGCGGACGGCGAGCGCGTACGGCTTGAGCGGCTCCGTTGGGCAGACGCATCGCCGCTGCTGCTGTCGGCGCAGACCGACGTGGGGGCTTGGTCGCAGGCCGCAACGGGTATGGTGGTGTGGGTGCAGGATGCCTTGGGACCCGACGTCTGGCGTTTGCACGATGCGGCCGCGCAGCCGACCCGGCTGATTCGGTTGGCATCGGATCGCAAGGCCCCGTCCGTGCTGCTTGGCCGCACGCAAGCCATTCCCTACAGGACGGCCGCCGGAACGGCATTGGAGGGTGTGGTGCTCTATCCACCGGATTACCAGCCCGGCCGGCGCTATCCGCTGATCGTCGATGTCTACCCCATGAGCCGGGGCAGGGACTGGATGCGCCCCATGTCTGGCAACCAGGCTTGGGCGGCGTCGGGCTACCTGGTATTCAAGCCCTATGCTCGGGCGCCGCATGCATGGACCAACTGCGCAGGACCGGCCGACTTCTGCCAAGCTTCCAGGGGCGTGCAGGGATGGGACACGGCGCTGGCCGACGTGATGGGGGGCGTTGATGAGTTGATTCGGCTTGGTCTGGCCGATCCCGCGCGGATGTGCGTCTATGGGCACAGCAACGGTGGTGGCCTCGCTGCCTACTTGATCACGCAGACGGACCGATTCCGCTGCGCCGTCGTGGTGGCGCCTGTCTGGCCCAGTTGGATCGGGTCGCCGCTGCTGTTCACGCGCAACTGGCAGATGATGGCGCAATGGACCGGGGTGAGCGTGCTGGACGATCCCGCTGCCTATGTCGGGCTGTCGGCTGTATTCCGAGCCGAAAGGGTCAGGACGCCCGTGCTGCTGGCCGTCGGAGATGACGATGGCATGTTCCTGCTGGGCGCCATCGAGCAGTACAACGCGCTGCGCTTTGCCGGCAAGGAGGTCACCTTGCTGCGCTATCCGGGCCAGGGGCATGTGTTCCAGGGGGACGGGCTGCGCGATCTCTGGCAGCGCGAGATGGCGTACTTCGACCGCCACCTGAAGCAGGACGGGAGGGTGGCGCAGGCGTCTCCAAGTATCCCTGCCGGCCCGAAGTAGCAGAGCAGGGGCGAATGCCGGATTCAACGCATCGAAGGGTGCGATGGCGCGGCTGACCGCAAGACCTCATGTCTGTTGGCGCACCCAGTTCTCGACCATGCATAGGTCGAAGATTCTGAGGAATGAGAGGTCGCGTGCCGGCAGGTCGGCGGCAAAGAAGCGCTCCAGCTGGGCCGTATCCAGATAGCCGTGTGACCGTAGCCGTCCTCCCAGAAGGAAGTCGCGCATGCCTGATTTCTGCCTCGCATACACCGCACCACAGTAGTTGAGGTAGGACCCCTTGCTGCGGCGGCTCAGGATGGCAGCGGGCAGCCTGTCTGCGAATGCCGCTCTGGCCACCGAACGGTTACGGCCCTCGGCGATCCACATCCAGGTCGGCGCTCTCAAGCATGCTTCCACCACGGGCTGCGCCAGCAGAGGAAAGCGCACGGGGCGGCGTTCGTCACGCGGCACGCCGTCCTTGAAGGACTGAGCGCCGATCAACTCGAAGATCCGCTCGCGGTCGCCAGGCAAGATGTCCGCAGGCAAGTCGAACCAGGGATGGTGCTCATGGGGCTGCGAAACACCCGAGGGCGCGAGGAAATTCGTGTCCGCTTTCCAGAGCAGATGGGGCCTGCTGCGCAGCTTGCGCAGTGTCAGCTTAGCCGCTTTCCACCATGTGCATTGATGGAGCGTCGCGAGGTCTCGGATGGCGGTCATGCCTGCTGACAGGCCGTGCTCCTTGAACGCGTCGGCGGCAGGGGCCGCTCCCTTGAGGTAGCAAAAAATGGTGTCGCCGCCTCCGCCCGAGAAGTAGCTGGCTGCACCGCCGCGATCGCCCGCTACCTCCATGGCCTTGTCGCTGGCATAGTGAAGGATCCCGACCATGGGCACGGTAGAGCTTTGGGACACTGCGAACTCAAAGCGTGCGTCCTCGAAGCGGATGTGTTCCTCGTCGAGGCTGAAACCGACATGGTCCATCATCGTCCTGGCGTAGTCGCGCTCGTCGGCACCCGGGACGGGAGTCACCAGGGTGCAAGCCTGGACCTCAACCGTGGCTTGGCCCAGGCATGCCGCCACGATCGATGAATCCAGTCCTCCAGAAATCTCCAGCAGTATCTTCCTGTCAACCTCTGCCCAGGCTTGGACAGCACGGGCCACCGCCTGACGGACCGCTTGCGCCGCTTCGAGCGCATCGCCGTACCTGCGGCCTGGCGCGACGAACTGCCAGGGTGACCAAGCCCGGTGGACGGCCGTTGCTTGCCGACCCATCCTCAAGGAACAACCTGGCAGCAGTTCGCGAACGCCGGAAATGCCGGTCTGCTGCGCCCTCAGATAGGGGAATGTCAGGCCATGTCGAATGTGATTCCAGTCGACCTCCTTTTTGCAGAGGCCCAGGGAGACGGCAGCCGAGACATCCGAAGTGACGAATCGGCGATCGCTCTGGCCAGCGTAGAAGCACGGCATGCCCCCCGATGGCGAACGCATGACTACCAAACTGCTGTCGGCCGGCAGGCCCTGCAGCAGGATGTAGTCGCCCCAGAAATTACCGAGGAGATGTGCCTCCAGATCCGCGGGGGCCGCGAAGAGAGGGATATCCTCTCCGTCGCGCACCAGGCCCCCATCGTTCCTGAAGAGATGGCCGACGATCACGCATCGTTCCTGGACAGAAAGCGTCGGTGTACCTACCGCTGCCAAGACCGCGAAGCGACCCATCGGCGATTGATGACGCAATCCCAAGGCCTGAAGGAGCGCACGGTGGTCTTGGCCGTCTGCGGCCTCCAGTTCGTTGGGAATGACGAGGTAGCGGTAGCCCATCATCAGACCGTCCGGATCGGGCGATAGCTATGAACATTGCCCACCGTGTCATTGAGCACCCAATGTCCACTCTGGACCCAGCAGTGAGCTGAGAACGGCGAATGCGTCACGCCAAATACGAGATGGGCGCCCAGCCCCCTCTTCGACAGGAATCGGATCAGGGACAGCGAATCCAGCAGGCAGGAGGGGGAGACAGGGGTGTAGATGCGTGCACTCGCAAAAAGGCGGGCCCCAGCCAGCAGGCGCCTTGGCGTCTGAGCTTCGGGACGATCGGCGGAGATTTCCGGCCGCATGTTGACGTAATGTTCAAGAACCCGCTTGAAGGCCTGCCGACTCAGCCGACGCCTTGCCGAGTAGATGGTGCCTGCGACTTCAAGGAGCGTGGCTAGGCCGGCGCCGGGAGAAGGAACGCTCTGCTCCAGCGCGCTGCGGGTAGCGTGTGCCAAAGGATCTGTCGGTTGAATCCGACCTAACCTCTTGATCTTCCGACGATACGCAAACCGGACAGGTGTCCTTGTTTGTGTCCCACCATTGTAGCCTCTGAGGCACTCTCACCGCTAGGGGAGACGCAAACCGACCGATCCGGCCAACGTCAGACTTTTCCTACAACAGTTTGTCATTTGTTCAGCTAAGATCCATTGGTGGAGTGCTCGCGAGTGAAGGCGGCCTAGCCAGGGGGGGAAATGCATCGAGGTTTTCAGATAGGAAGTCTGTCCGAATCTTTCGGAGGCTCTTACGCCGTGCAAGGTCGAATGATCCGAGAGCAACAAAGCTCTGTGGTGAGCAGCACGCTCGATGCTTACCTCAACGAGGATGGAAAACTGGACGCCAGCTCTCTGAGTAAGGCATGGTTCCCGACCGTAAACGCTGATGTCTTCATATCGCATTCCCATAATGATGAGAATGAAGCATTCCGTTTGGCCGGTTGGTTACAAGAGAAATTCGGACTCACTGCCTTTATTGACTCAGTGGTTTGGAATAGTGCGGATGCGCTTCTAAGGAAGATAGACAACAAATATTGCTTGCAAGAGAGTGGGGATATTTACGACTATCAGAAGAGAAACCTCTCAACAAGCCATGTGCATATGATGCTGGCTATGGCAATAAGTGAAATGATAGATAAGTGCGAATGCCTGTTCTTTCTTACTACCCCTGAATCTTTGACGCCAGGAAAAACGATTAACAACAAGTCGCAAACAGCATCCCCCTGGATTTACGCTGAGATTGCGATATCAAAAATAATCCAAAAGAGGGAGCTATCCGCTGCTCGAAGAAATCGCCGAAGCTTGGCGATGGATTCAGTATCTAACGAGTCAGTTGGATCGGTGCCCCTGATTCATGAACTAGATGTCAATCACCTGTCGAAAGTCAGCGAAAGTCAGTTACAGGCTTGGGCAGTAAAGTATAAACCGTCGATTGACCTGAGTCCTCTTGATGTTCTCTATGAGCTGATCCGAGAGCGTTATTCTGTCAAATAAACTGAAAAGGAATTTCGTTATGAGTTATAGAAATAAAACTTATGTCGCTTTTGCCAGTGAGGACATCAAACTTTATCGGCTCATGGAGGCATGGCGGGACAACGATAAGATTGATTTTAACTTTTACGATGCCCATGATCTTTTTGTCTCCCGTGATACGAGCAAGCCTGAGACGATCAAACGAAATTTGCGTGAGCGGTTGAAGAATGCAAAGCAGATTGTCCTCTTGGGCAGTGCCAATGCAAAGAAGAAGGGGGGCGACGGTTCTTCGTTCTTGGCGCACGAGATTGAAGTGATTAAGGAATTTGATCTACCGGTGGTCGTGGCAAATCTGGATGGCGATCGTAAGATCGACCGGAATTTTATTCCGTCGCCCTTTTTAGATGCTGAGTATTACACGATGTCTGTGTCATTTCAGCCAAAAATCATCAAGTTTGCGCTCGACGACTATGCGCCAAACTACGCCACCAAGAGGGGTAAAGGGCCTCATTATTACTTGACCAGCGTCTATGAGAATCTCGGACTCTAATGCACAGGTCCTCAATGAGCGAGTTGTTGCAGGATATGAAGACATGGCGCTTCTGGCGCCACTACTTTGTGAAGTGTTTTGCCGTGCTTGGAACGATTGTCGCTTCAATTAGGATATGGCTCCTTTTTTTCCCACAGCATTCACACATCCTCGGCGGAGTCGGCTTCATCTTGGCAATGATCGCTTCCGTTGCTATCGCCTTTGTAGTGACCTGGCCCAGACCAATTGAATGTGAATATTCCTCGCCTGAAACCAAGGTCAAGATAAAGAAAGGGGATATTTTTAAGCAAGACGAAGATCATTTGGTTATCGGCATATGTAATACATTCGACACCAAGATACCTGAGATAATTGAAAAGAAGAGTCTATTGGGGCAGGCAATTGACCGTCTCTACGGATCTGATTACGAGCGGCTCGATGCTGATTTAGATGGTGCACTTAAAAGCAAAACGCCGATCGAGCCCCTTACTAAGCCGGGCAAAACCGTGCGGTACGAAATAGGGACCGTTGCAGTAATAAAGAATCAGGCTAGAAAATTATATCTCTCTGCTTATTCCGAAATGGACATGAGTAACTCCGCCAGCTCTCAAATAGAGGGTCTAACGAAGAGCTTATTTGACCTTTGGACTGAAGTAGTTGCGACTGGGAATTGTCAGCCTATTTCAATCACCCCGTGGGGAGGTGGGCCTTCAAGAATTTCGAGTATCCTTCCCGCTCAGGATTCGATACGGCTAATTATTCTTTCTTTCATGTTCGCGTCTCGAAAGAAGAAAGTATCCGATCAATTGACAATTGTTGTTCCGCCTGCCGTATTCAAAAAGCTCGATCGGCTTGAATTGCAGGCATTTCTATCGTCGTTGAGAAGCTCGTGATGACAAATAGTAGCATTGAGCTTCCAAGAAACGAAAGCTGCGCATTCTGTTCGTATTTGCGGGGGGAGCGTCCCTACACCATACTATGCAGAGACGAAATGACCGCGACCCTTGTAACAAGGGAGCAGCGGGGTAAACCTCATTTGCTTGTCATTCCAGTAAAGCATTGTCCTACAATCATAGATCTAGACGACGAATGCGCTAAGGCATTGATCCTGGCAGTAAGGGAGGCCGCGCGCTTGATCGATGCAGCTTATGGTCGATCAGGAATAGCCGTTTGGCAGAACAACGGGATCGATGCTCGTCAGACCATAGGCCATGTGCACTTTCATGTTGCAGGAACTATGGATGACGGCGGAACATTGTGGGGAGACGTGGAAGAACTGCCTTTAAGTGAGACTGAAAAGATTGCAGCATTCTTAAAACAATACTTGGGATAGTTGGCTGATAGCTTTTATCGCTTCTTTGCTAGGGTATAATTTGCTGGCATCCCCTTTGAGGCCTACTGATGTCCAAACCTACCCTCGACTCAATTGCAACCGCCAAGGCCAAGCTGGCGGAAGAACTGAAAAAGCTCGAACAACAAGAAGCCACTCTCCTTGAAGAAGAAGCTTCGAGCGCGTTCTTGCAAGTGTCAGATCTGCTGAGCCGCTTTGGCCAGCATTTTACCGCTAAGCAAAAGGCCGATATTGCGGCTCAGGTGGGCAGTTCTAGCCCTAGCCCAGGTCGGCCGAAGAAGGCAGCCGGGACCAGGAAGGAAGTTGCCCCGAAGTATTGGCTGCCTCACACCCAGGAAACCTGGACGGGCAGGGGCCGCACCCCTCGTTCGTTTGCTGCATGGGAAGGTTCAGCAGCTTACAAGGAATGGAAGGCCAAGCATCCAGACGAAAAATTCCCGAAGTTCCCGGGATAAGAGCACCGAAGCCTCGCAATGCGAGGCTTTTTTATGTTCATCTTAAAATTAACCGCGTTAGGAAACGGAATGTCGCTAAATTCATATAGGCAAGCGCTGCAACGATCCAATGAAGCTATCAGCAGGTTGCAATCGCAAAAGGCCAAAGAGATAGCGAAAATTGCCGATTATTCAAAGAGAAGGCTAGCAGCCACGGAGGCGGCTCGTAAAACTAAGCAGGCCTCAACCATTAATTCTAAGCTTCAAGAGGCATCTCGACATGCTGATGCTGAGGCGCGCGCTCAAAAAGAAGTGAGCAAACTTGAAGAAAAGATAGCTGCCGAGCAGAAGAGGATAACTGCTACACAGAAAAATATTGAACGGGAAGAAGCTCGGTTACAAAAGCAACGAGATATCACAGCCACAAATGCAGCCAGAGCACAAGAGCAACGGATGAATCAAATTGGACGAAGCCTGCGCCAACATGACATTCTTCATCAGCAAACTCGTGCTGAGTTGGCAAATCTCCGAGTGCTACCTGAAAAGATCACAGTCGCTTTTTTTGCTTCCGACCCTGGAAGCGACAAAAGCAACCGGCTTTTGCTCGATGAGGAAGTTCGGGCGATCCAGCACAATTTGAGGCTTTCTGAACATCGGGACTCAGTAGAATTTCAGTCCAGATGGGCTGTCAGGCCTGGCGATCTCTTTCAAGCCCTTAATGAGATTAAGCCCACGATTGTCCATTTCAGCGGGCATGGATCATCCGAAGACGAGTTAGTATTGCAGGATGACTTAGGCAACGCGAAGTTTGTTTCAAAACAGGCGATCGTGCAGACCATTGCCTTGGTCTCAGATGCCGCAAGGCTGGTATTCTTCAATACATGTTTTTCATATGAACAAGCGCGCGCATGCACTGAGCATGTCGATGCGGCCATTGGTATGAACAGTTCAATTGGCGACGAGGCAGCTAGAATTTTTGCGGGGCAGTTTTATTCTGCAATTGGCTTTGGTCTGTCAATACCACAAGCATTTCAACAAGCGAAAGCTCGATTGCTGTTAGAAGAAATTGCCGAAGATACAACGCCGCAACTTTACATCAAAGAAGGCGCCGAGGAGGGGGATCTTATATTGGTCAAGCCTCCCTCATTTAACTTGTCTAGTTCTTAAACTTTTTTCGATTGGACAATGCTTTCGCGAATTGCCCTGGCGTATAAGTAGGGATATCAATGCCTGGATTGAATTTCGCTAGTGTCTCAGCACAAGCGCGCAACTCAGGAGGACATTCGTTCCGGTCGATATAGGACTGCAAGCCAGGAACCAGCACGCTTTCTGACGCAGCACCTATCACTTTATGTCCGGTCAAAGCTGCGATTTGGACGGCTCCAACTTTCTCCCTCGTTAAATTAGTGGCGAAGGTATGGCGAAAGACATGAGAGCCGATGCCTGTGTCGAAACCGCGTTTTTTTAAATATCGACTAAACTGTTGGACCATCGCGCTCCCGTAGCCTTTGATGTATGCCTCGCCATCGTAGACTGAAATTGTAAGCGGCAGATGCGGGAATAAGCGGTCTTGTCCCGTGGATTTGACTTCATCGACATAGGTCAGGAAATTAGCATCGAGAAGCGGCTGTGTAATGACCCAGTGAAAACCTGCTCACGTCATAATCGAGGGAACTGACGATGAGCATGAAGATGGAAGAAGACATCAAACGCTGGACGGCCAAGCGCAAGAGCGCAATGGTACTGGACATTATTCAAGGCAAGAGCACTGTCGCCGAGGCGAGCCGCCAATACGACCTGTCGCCCTCGGAAGTCGAGCAGTGGGTCGACGATGGCAAGCGGGGTATGGAGAATGCCTTGCGGGCCAACCCGCAGGACGTGCGTGAACAGTACGAGCGTCAGCTCAAGGACCTTCAAGAGGCCTACGGCGAGGCGATGCTGGAGTTGCGCGCGAGAAAAAAATTGCAGTCCCTGCTGGGCGAGGACGAGAAGTGATCGAGATGATCCGCCAGGGACTGCAAGCCGAAGGCATCACCGTCTCGATCGCCAAGCTGTGCCGTTGGTTCAACGTGCCGCGCCGCACGGTCTACTACAGGCCTGTGAAGTCGCCGCCCAAGCTCGATGCGCAGTTTGTCGCGCCCATCAAGGCGCTGATCGAAGAGTCGCCGTCGTTTGGCTACCGAACGGTGGCGCATCTGTTGGGGTTCAACAAGAACACCGTGCAGCGCGTGTTCCAGTTGATGGGCTGGCAGGTCCGCAAGCGGCCCATCGGCTTCAGGCCTCGGATCCAGGCATTGCCGTCGGTGGCCACCAGGCCCAACGAACGCTGGTCGACGGACCTGTGCCGTGTCTGGGCGGGTCGGGATGGCTGGGCGACGCTGGCGCTGGTGATCGACTGCCATACCCGCGAGTTGCTGGGCTGGCATCTGTCGCGTAGCGGCAAGGCCTGCACCGCCGGTAGCGCCTTGGAGCATGCTCTGATCGCCCGCTTCGGGACATTGGGCCGCGTGCCTGCGCCGTTCTTGCTGCGATCCGATAACGGGCTGGTCTTCACGTCTCGCAGCTACACCGCGTTGGTGCGAGGCTACGGGCTGCGCCAGGAGTTCATCACGCCACACTGCCCGCAGCAAAACGGCATGGTCGAACGCGTGATCCGTACGTTGAAAGAACAATGCGCGCATCGGCATCGCTTCGAGACCATCCAGCACGCCAGCCGCGTGGTTGGAGACTGGATACGCTTTTATAAACACCGGCGCCCGCATCAGGCGCTCGGCATGAAAACCCCGGCTGAGGCATTTGCATTAGCCGCTTAACCTGAGCAGGTTCTGCTGGGTCATTACAGTTCGGCCTTCACGCCCATGACCTTCACCGTGGCCCCCTCGACGCGGGAGGCATAGGGCGCGGAACTGGTTTCGACAATCGCTGCAGCGTTGAGCGCACGCCTGGCGACGGCGCCGAAGAAATTGCCCGTGATGCACACGACGACATGATTGCTGAGGTCGTGCTGGGAGAGCGCCGCTATTACACCGTCATGGGCATAGGCGGGCACGGTGACGACGAGAGTCTTGGAGAAGCGGACAGCGTCTTCGATTTCCATGCTGAGCACGGGGTGGAAGTCGCCTTCGATTCTCGCCGCGGCCCGCAGGCTGCCCTGGGTCTGGATGGCGCGCAGGTCTTGGCTGTGCGCCGGGTCAGCGTGCAGCAGCACGCGGATGCCGCGATCAAGGAGGTCAGCGGCGAACGCGCAGCCGCAGTGGCCCGCGCCGATGATGGAGACGGCAGTGTCCATGGGATGCCTCTGTGCCTGGGGGAAGCACAGCCCACGACAGGTGCGCGATCGTGGGCACTCTATGCGCTAAGCAGACCGCAACAACACGACAGATGCATGTAGGAATTACGACCGGTAGGAGACCGATGCAGGCGAATGTGGCCGGGATTGTTTTCCTGTCGGCGGGACATGGGGAAATCGCCTATGAAGGGATCAATAAGTCGAGCGGTATTACCGCTTCGTGCTCTATACACTGCGCTTTCTTGCACCGAATTCTGTGCATGCCATCAATGAAATTCGATTCGTTTAGTCGCAAGGTCATCACGCGTAGGCATGTATTCATGCCTTCTACTCGGGCGTGTGACCCTGTAGGGGATGCCGCATCCTGACTAGCGTTATCCATCGGTCAACTCCCGCGCAGTCGGCGGCGCGCATGGTCGTCAATGTTTCATGCCGTGTTGCGCCGCTTCCAACGATGCGCTACCTTCGCGCCGTCGCCGCCAATCCGGCGACCGGGGGTGACAGCCCGTAACCAGAGGCGCACAAGCGCCCATCGCCCGATGAAGGCGTTTTTTGTTGTCCCGCGTCGGGCGGGGGACATGCCGGTCAGTTCCATGGCGGGCGGTGCGCGGGGGCCGAAAGGCCCGCCGGTCCTCTGGCCGGTCTGTCAACCGCGCTCCGTCCGCCACCTTGTTTGACAGCGGGATGGCGGTAACTCGAATCCAGAGGACCGCAGCCATGATCACGTCCGCTACTTCTCGGTCAGAATGCTGCGTAACGACGGGTACATCAGTCGCGACGAAGCGGCTCGCGCCCATTCGGCCGTGATTGAATTGATCGCGCCGGCGTCGGATCTGAACGATGTCTCGCGAGGAGAACTGGCGACGTTGGTTGGCATCTTGTGGCAGATGCAGGTGGTGAGTCGGAATGGGTTGGAAGAGATAGTCGCGGATATGACGCAATGAGCCATGCGTCGCTCGATTCACACCTTCGTTAGAGCGTCCGGAGATAGGGATTGTTGGGCGGGATTTCGGCGAAGAGTTGACTTGGATCCAGAAGCAGATAGCCATGTAATCGGCGTGACTTCCTCGGACCTGTGACGTCGCAGGCCCAGATGTTCAGGCCGCTGGCATGTTTGCGGTGCACTTGCAGCCGCTCGAAGCGCTTTTGCACCCACTGCCAATCTTGCTGGTCCTCCTGTCTGGCGAGCGTGCCTACCTGTGGATGTTCCTGAGCATAACGCTGGAAAACGCCGGGGCTGACCAAGTACGCAGTATCGCTCACGGTATGTACCAGTGCCTTGGCGTCATTGATGATGAGCCGGCGCGCGGCAATACCGGCCCGCAGCCATGCCATGAAGTGTTCTCCCGAGGGTTGCGGCGCCGCGGATGCCGGTGGGCTGGGGGCGGGTTCAGCCGAGGGGGCGGTGGCTGGAACGGTTTGCCGGGAGATCAGCACTTCTGCCTCGGGCGGTGATGGCGGTACCGCATCAGGAACCTCTTCTTCCAGCACCATCGGGGTCGTACGTGCGCTACCACTGACCATGGCCAGCATGTCCTCCATTGCGTCCGGAATGCCGGTCCCCTTACTGGGCGGCCCTTGGGGCGGGTTGATCGGGGCCGATGCAATCCCTTCCGGCGCAGTCGCAGGCTGGGTGGCGGCTACCGACGCTTCCACCTTGGCGTCGGCATCCGCGTCGGCAGGCGTGGCTTCGAGCGCTACGGTGCCGGCAAAGGGTTCGGGGCGCTCCCCGGATTCCCAGACTAGGGCAGGCGCCAGGCGCAGCAGCGTGAAGCTGTGCGACCAGCCGCTGTCGCTGCTGATGGTTGCCCGCCAAATCGCCTTGCCGTCGGGGGTGGGCTGCAACATGCCGTGGTCCTGGAGCACGTTGAAAACGGCGGTGTTGTTCGCGGGGACGCCGTCGATGCCTTGCGACAGCAGATGCGCACGCAGCTTGTCCGAGACCGTCTTGCTCACTAGCCATAGCGCGTCGTCGGTGAGCCAGCCATCGGAGGCCCCGGGCTGATTCAGCTTCAACTCTTCCTTGAGCAGGTAGCGCAACCCCTCAAGCAGCTTACGTTGCAGGGCGTGTTTCGGCGCAGCCATGGCGCGGGCCGGATCGCCGCCGAGTTCCTGGGCCACGGAAGCGCGGTCGGCCTGCACGACCAGCTCGCCCAGCACGCCGGCGTGCTCATACTGCCCGGCCAGGACGTAGAGCAGCGGACCCCAGAGCGCGGGATAGCCGCTAAGCCAGTCCAGCAGCGGACCATCGAGCAGTTGGCGGTAGAGCAGCCCTGTCGCGGCACTGTGCAGGCGGTATTCGCGGTCGTCGCGGTAGCGGAAGCGGTACGGCTGGCGCAGCGGGCCGTGCCAGGGATGCCACACGGAGCCGTCGGCCAGCTCGACCTGCAGATCGACGGCCACCTTGCCGATGTCGTGCAGCAGCGCGGCGTAGGCGACGGCAGCGGTCCAGGCTTCGGCCTGCGCCGCCTGGTCTTCGGGGCTGGCGCCGATGGGCAACAGATGGGACTGCCGCAGCTTGAGCGCATAGGCGACGATTTCCAGGCCGTGATCCAGCATGCCGCCCGGGTACGCATGGTGATGGCTCTCGGAAGCGGGGAATTGCTGGACCAGTTCGGCGTAGCGCTCCAGCGGCGTGCGGTACAAGGTGGCGAATTGCCGCCGCGACAGCGACGTGCGCTGCCAGATGTGTTCCAGCAGCTTCTGCCGGCGCGGTGTCGCCAGCAGCGATGCGGCCGATTCGGGCCGCATCAGCCCTTTGGGGAGGTCGGTGGCGGGCGCTGGCGACGGGGCGGCGACCGGCGGCCGTTTTCGCTGGAACAGGGAGAGCATGCGGGTGTCCTCGGGGGGGGCCGGTTGGGAGGCCTTTTGGCCTTTTCGGGTAGGGCCTTTCCCCTTGCATCCCCATTCCCTTGCCATTTCGGCCCTTTGGCCTTTAACCGTTTCGGTATAGCGGGGCATGGGGTGCGGCTCCAGCGTCAATGGGGAACCCGCTGGAATGGATTGGACGGCGAGCCGGCGCCGGTCGCGTTCTATGCTGCGTGGACGCTTCCGCCAGGCCGGTATTCGTCATGCGACAAAGTTGACAAACGCGACAAGGGAGACTAGAGTGAATCCTGTCTCAAACCTGCCTGGGAGATCACCATGCCCAATGCCATTGAATTCATTGCCGACCGTCTGCCGCGCGTCACGGTGGAGGATGTGCGCCGCTTCGCGGATACCGTCGAAATCCGGGATGCCACGGCTTTCGCGGCTGAGTTGCAGGCGTTCGTCCACGAGCGTGTGGAGGCGGTGAAGCTGCCCGCCAGCCTGGAAGCGGAGACGGTGCGAGAGGCCCTGGCACGCAAAGCGGGCGCGCTGCGCGCCGAGACGCGCTGGGCGCCGAGTGAAACCGACGTCCAGCGCGGCCGCGCTGCGCTGCTGGAAACCTTCAACCAGCCGCACAACCTGCCGATCCCCGAGTACGCCAAGCTGGCGGACAAGTCGCGCCAGCAGATCTACAAGGACATCCTTGCGCGTCGGTTGCTGGCGCTGAACGTGGGGCCGCGCGGCCAGAAGCTGCCCGACTGGCAGCTCGACCCGGTGAAGCAGCAGTTGACCCAAACCGTGCTTCAGGAGGTCGAGGGCATCGACCACTGGACGATCTACCGTGCCCTGTCCGAGCCGCTCGAAGGCTTGGGCGGACGCTCGCCGGTGGATGCGGTGACGCACGGCACGATCGATGACGTGGCCGAAGCGGTGTTCAACGTGCTGGGCGTCCAGGTGCATTGAGGCAAGACCGCCATGAGCCGCGAACTGCCCTTGTTCCTGATCGATGCCGGTGAACTGCTCCAGCATGTGAGCCGCGTCGTCTATCGGGGCAGCCCGCTGTACTATGGCCGCAGCAGCACCAATCGCTACGACGACCCGGCGCGGACCTACGGCATGCTCTATCTGGGCCGCGACCTGTTCACGGCGCTGATGGAGTCGGTGTTTCACAAGCACCAGTGGGTGACGGACGAGAAGCGCTCAATCGCGCTGAAGGAAGTCGAGAGCCGGCTCGTGCGCGCCGTGGGCGTCCTGGACGACGTGCGCCTGGCCGACCTCACGGCCGAGGGTGTCATGGCGGGCTACTTCGGCCTGAACCTGGAACAGTTGGCCGGCCGCGACTACACGCACACGCAGCAGGTGTCCGCCCAGGTGCATGCAATGCTCGGCGATGACGGCCAGCCGCTGTTCGACGGGGTGCTCTATCCGTCGCGCAACAACTATCCCGCCAAGAGCATCGCCCTGTTCGAGCGTGCGGCAGCAAAGGTTGGCGTTGTCGATGACATCGACCTGGTGGACCATGTGGACTGGCCGCGTTTCGTTGCCACGTATCGCGTCGGCGTGGAGCCCGATCCCGGCCCGGTGGAACCGGATGACGAAGCGTCCTGAAGCAGCAAGAGAGCACATTGAAGCCCCAAACAGAATGAAGTGGACCAAACTGGAATAGGCATCCCGCAGTAGCAGGAGACGACCATGAACACCACGACCCGCATCAGCACCGCAGAACGCCTCGGCCGCGCCTTTGGCCGCGGATGGCGCGCCTACGCGCGCGGCGAACGTCGGATGTCGCACGGGTTGGTGTCCAAGGGGGTGCCGGCGGCCGGTGCCACCGCGCTCGTGTGGGTGGTCAAGCTGGCTGTGATGGGAGCGATGCTCTACGTTGCTTTCTGGTTCGCCGTTGTCTTGGTAGCCATGGTGGCAGCAGGATGGGCAATGGATCAGCGCCATCCAGATGAAGATGATTTCGAGTTGCAGTATCCGACCATTGAGGAGCTTCGGGCTACGCCAGGCTACGACCCCAATCTTTATAACGATACGCCCCACGAGATGTATCAGGACGACTGACCTCAAAGCTAAATCATCACCTGAGCTTACCGCCTGAGATGGCGCCAGCTCCTTTGCCGCCAGCGCTGCCGGCATCTTTTGTGGCGGTGGCGAAGGTGTTGGCGATTGCGCCGGCACGGACCCCCACCCAGGTGAGCGCACCAATCCAGAATGTGGGCAGCACGATGAACATGGTGCCCATGACGAACATCAGGAGCATATCGCCGAAGGCGTTGTTCAACCCCACCAATGGGTCGAAGTTCGTGTGCGGCCGATTCCATCCAAAGCCCCATCCATAAAGCGCATCGAGGATCGTGCTATCGATCCAACGTGCGAGCTGAAACCAGAAGTCCACGAAGAACAGTGCGAACTGCACGACGCTGACGGTCACCACCGTCTTCAGGTCATAGGTGCCAATGAGTAGCACCAATGGAATGCAGATGACCAATGCCATCTTGAGCAAGGCGAGCACCATCGGCAGCGCCTGGCGCACCACGTCCATGGCGGGAAACGCGGCAATCGCGCCGACGGCCATCCCAACGTCTCCGGTGGCCCGCGTCACGACGTTCGGCAAGGTCTTGTCGATCTGGCCGCCGTAGTCCGTATAGACGCTACCCTGGTTCAACTTCTGCTGCCGCGGTGACGCGATGGCGCGGATCACCGAGTCGTCCACCTCTGCCCGGCTCAGGAACCCGGCCCAGCCAGCCAAGCGATTCAACAGGCTCGGGTCCACCTGACCCAGCAGGCGTGCCCGCAGGCCGTTGTTCCCATCGCTCCACCACTGGCGGCAGGTCGGGTAGCCGCCACCACTGGCCACCTGCGCAAGCCCTGCGTCGCGGGTGCTGTCGTAGGGCCAGTCCTCGCGCGGCGTGCTGGAGCGATAGGTGTCGTAGTAGCCGGCCGTGTCCGTGAAGAAGCGCGAGCCGATCCAGGTCACGTCGTGCATCTGCGCCTCATCGAGGTTCGGGCGCTGCATGAACAGCTTGGCCCGAGCAGCCCCGTAGCAATCCCGAGAGAAATCCGCCACTTCCTGAGCCAATACCGGATCGTCGATTCGCGTCGCGTCGATCTCCATGCGCATCTGCCGCAGATCGGTGCCGCAGGGAATTGCCGCCACCGAGGCGCCGGTGACGGCGCGCGAAAGCGCATGCATGAAGGCCCACCAGACCGGCACCTTCGCCGACTGGTTGTTGATGGTGCTGAAGGATTGCGACCAGCCGGTATCCGTGGGCTGCGGAACGCTGACCTGGCACTGGGCCGAGCGCGAGCTGTCGTACTGGATGGTGTTGAGATCGACGTCGATGAACGGGATGCCGGCGAACATCACCACCACGATGGCCACGAACACCCGGTTCTCGATGCGCGCGGCCGAGAGCACGCCTTTGTTGCCCTCGTCGGCACCTTCCGAACGGGCCTTCAGCCACTCCTGCACGATGATGGCGACGAACGGCAGCGCGAAGACGCCACTGGATACCAGCACGGCCCAGATGCCGTTGTGGACGATCCAGGACACCAGCGTCAGGTAGTACTCCAGGTAGTCAGTCGTGAAGAGCGTCATGGCCCGAATCTCCCCTCAGCCCTGCATCAATAGGCTGGCTTCCAGCACCACGATGGCGACGACGCCCGCGATCTCGCTGCGCATCAGGCGGCGCCGTGCCTGCCCATCTGCCCCGTCCTGGTCTTCGCGCGCCAGCAGCCGCCGGCGCATCCAGACCCAGCCATAGGCCGTCGCTCCGTACAGACACAGCCGCCAGATGAAGAAGTACCCCGCGGACGCCGCCAGCCACCGCTCCCAGCCGGCCACGCTGCCGACCAGGTAGATGCCGGCGATGTTGGCTCCGACCGCAGCGGCGACGATCACCACCACCCACAGCAGCGCCTTGGCCGCGCGCCGGCTGAACAGCCAGCGCAAGGGGCGCCAGGCCATGCGCACCGCGCTCATGGCCGATTCCCCGGATTGCCCTTCTGCAACTGGTCGAGGCGGTCGGGCACCGGATCGCCCTCGTAGATGCCGCGTGAGCCGGCCGCGCGCGTACCGTGGCGCTGGATGATCGCCATCGGCGAGTTGTTCGCCAGCTCGCGGCGCAGCTCCAGCTCCGTTTTCAGGTTGCGGATCTCCCGGTCGAGCGTGTCGCTCTCGTGGTTCACGGCCTCGACCGCCAACTCGTTGGCCGCCACGTTGGGCTCCTTCTTGCCGGTCAACAGGGTCCGCTGAAGCAGCAATGCCTTCTCCAACACGGACGACAACGCAACTTCGGAAGCCAGGCGTCGTGCCAGCAGATCCTGGTCGGGCTCGTCGCGCAGCGCCTCAATGACGCCGCGCGTGATCGGCAGCGACGTGCTGCCCGCTTCGCGCAGGTTCTCGAACGTCGTGTTGCGCGTGCCGGAAACCAGTTCCTGCAGCACCTCCAGCTTGGTTTCGTACTCTTCCTGGATCAGCGGCGTCAGCCCGACGCCGGGCACCGTCTCGGTCTTGGTGCAGGAGTCGCACGTGCGCTGCACCTGTTCCCCGAGGACCCGCGTGGCCCATTCGGTCGCCTGCTGCGGCGACGTCCAGGTCTGGCAGGACAGGCTCGCGCAACTGGCGGGCGAGATGGAGGACGTGTCCGTCACGCCGCGCCCGTTGACCAGGTTGTAGCCCGCGCGGGTGACGTCGCCGACCACCCGGATGGCGGATTGGCCCGCGCCGCCGGCATTGCTGCCGCCCACCCAGGGCACGCCATCGTTGCCCCGGCGCGTCTCGGCCTGTTCGACCGCCGAGACGGCATCGTTGCTTCCCACCGCGTCACGCAGCGCCATGCCTTCGGCCATCTGGCTCCAGCCAAGCTGGCCGCCCGCCGTCTCGGCCATCTTCTCGGCCATCGCGCGGCACGTCAGCTTGGAGCGGTCGAAGTCCAGCCGCGCCTGCAGTACGCCGTTGGTCAGCAGGTTGTACAGGCCCGGATCGGCGCGCTGAATGATCAGCGCCGGCAGGGACGCCACCGCGCTGGTGGCGCTCTGGATCACGTTGCTCATGATCTGCTGAAAGCCGTTCGTGATGCCGTTGAGCTGATTGCGCAGCGTGGTCTGGATGCTCATGTCGCCGCAGATCAGGTTGCTGTTCCACCCCACGCCGACCCCGATGGAGCGCATGCCGGCCGCGCGGCCCATGGACACCGCGCTGCCGCCGCCGATCGAGTACATGACGTCATCGCCAATGACGGGGCCGCTGTTCTGGTATCCGACCTGTGCCCACGCCAGGCCGCAGACCAGGGCGAGCGTGCCGGCCAGCGCCGTCGGGCGCAGCAGACGGCATGCCTCGGTAGACAGGTTCTTCGGTTCAGGACGCTTCATCGTGGCACCTCAGAGGAAATCGACGCTGCCGAGGAACACCTGGCCCCGGCGTTCGCAGCACGCATAGGGACGCCACAGCACCCACGCGTAGTCGCCTTGCTGGGCCTGGGTCAGCGTGCCGCTGTGGGGGAACACCACGCAGGTGTTGGACAGGCGCGGCGTCAGCTCCTGCCACTTGCCGGTCGAGGCATCGCCTTCCATCAGCGCGCCGGCCGGCCAGTAGCCGTCACGGGCGTTGGCGAGCAGCGGCTGGTACACGTGCAACTGCCCGCGCCGCGTGACGACATCACCGGCGCGCTGAGCCACGACCGCCCCGGATTTGTGGTCGTCGGTCTGGTGCAGGAAGCCGCCGCGCGGATAGACATTGCCCCAGAGGTTCATCGTGGTGCGCGCACCGACCTCGCGCATGCCTGGAATCAGCGCCTCCGGGTAGGCCATCTCGGGCACGTTGTAGCGCCAGGCCAGCGTGTCCAAGGTGCTGAGCAGATACGGCATGAAGGCCGTGCCCGCGCCTTGGCAGAAATAGCCCGAGGACGAGGCGAACTGGTTGAACACCTCGCCGCCGGGGTGGCCGATGACATCGGCGTTCTTGAATTTGGCGAGGTTGTTTTCGTGGTCCTCGTTCGTGGTCCCATCGCCGCCGGCCTGTGCGGAGGGATTGGGCGTGCTCATCGCCCGGATTTCGACCCAGGGGTTCTCGCCGGTGTTGCTGTAGCTGGAGACGACCGCATCGGGCACGTAGTGCCTGACCTTCACGGAGGTGCGCACCGAGCAGCCGCCGTAGGTGCAATACAGCCAGTAGCAGATGCCCACCACCCGGTACTCCAGGCAGTCCGGCGACATGACCGACGAGACGATGGTGGCGGTGTTCAGCGCGTAGCTGCCCGTGGCGCTGGCCAGCAGCAGCGAGGCCACGGCCACCCGCAGGCGGCGCAGCAGATCGAATGGGCGCGTCATGGCTGCACCCTCCGGTGCTGCTCGATGCGCGCGATGGCGCGGGCGACGTCCGGCTCGCCATAGACCACATAGCGCTGATCTACCACGACGGCCGGGATGCTGGTAATGCCCAGGCTCCAGGCGTCCGTGACGCCCTGATAGGCCGCCGCGATGCGGCGCTGAAGGTCGGGGCCTCCCTGATTCAGGCGCTCACGGACCACGCTTTCCGCTTGCCCCGCAGCGGAGGGCAGGCCGTAAGCAAGCTCGGCCTCGATGCGCGCCGGAGCGTCCAGCAGGATCAACCGATCCGCCTTGCCGGAGACCCCGTGAGCCTGGTCGGTGATGACCCAGGTTTCAGCGTGAAGCGCGCTGGTCGCCAGGAACGCGACGACGCCGGTGGCCGTCAGCCACAGATGTCTGGCGGAAACGGTTGAAGAAAAACGACGCATGGCATGCCACCCCGGAGTTCACGATTCCGGTAGTGCAACGCAGACCACGATGGGGACCTACTGCAAATAGGAAACGCGGGATACCCGCTTTCATTTTGGTAAGCAGGAGGTACACGCAGTGCCGGTCTACTCTGGCAGCTCTGCGTTACTCAGACCGACTTGACGATGTGCTCGTGCAGCCATTGGTGCGCAGGGTCTCGGTGCAACCGCGCATGCGCGCCAACTTGTTCGCAGGCGCGAGCGGCCGTTTCACGCACCCTGCCCATACACCGGGACCCGGCTGATGAATGTGGCGTTCATTTCTAGGGGGGCGAAGATCACGGAAGGGGTGCGGCACAGCGTTCTTATCGTGCAGTTCTGCGCTGCGTCTTCAACGCAGCCATTGCCGTGTCCACGATGCCCTGGAGCGTCTCGCGCGAGGCGCCATCTTGAGCCTGGGCGGAGATGCCCTGGATGATGGCCGCGAAGTAGGCGGCCAGACGGCCGGTGTCGGTGTCCGGCGCAAGCTCGCCATCGGCAACGCCGCGCTCCAGCCGCTGGCGGATCAGCGCCGTGGTGGTGCTGCGCAGATCGCGCAGGTACTCGCGCAGCGAGGCGTTCTGGTCCTGGCAGTTGACCAGCCCGAGGCTGACCATACAGCCACCCGCGGACGGGCTGGCCAGCGCCGCGCCCAGGCTCGCGAGCAGCATGCCTTTGATGGCCTGGCGGAGCTGGGGCGTGTCGGCCAGCGCCTTCATGCTGCCGGCCCCGGCCGTGCGCAGGTACAGCGCGATCGCTTCCCGGTACAGTGCCTCCTTGGAACCGAAGGCCGCGTAGAAGCTGGGAGGGTTGATGCCCAGCGCCCCCGTCAGGTCCACGAGCTGGGTGGCCTCGTAGCCCTTGGCCCAGAAGACCTCCATAGCGCGTCCAAGCGCCACGTCACGATCGAAGCTGCGCGGGCGGCCCCGGGGCATGCCGACTCCTTTGTGTATGCGTGACTGCAAAATTCTTGACGCTGACTGCGCCTACTGAAAATAATGTAATCCATACTACAGTTATGGAGCAAGCCATGTCCGACCCTTCCGCTGCTCGCATCGAGACCGTTCGTGACTACTTCCGCAAGGTCGATGCGAAGGACCCGGCACTGCTGGATCTTTTCACCGAGGACGTCGAATTTTTCTTCCCCAAGTTCGGCCCTGCCCGCGGCAAGGCGGCGCTGGCGAGGTTCGCCGAGCGTATCGCCCAGGACGCTGCGACGCTGACCCACGACATCGATGGCTTGGTCTTCACCGTGGACGGCGACCGAATCGCCGTGGAAGGCCACGAGTGGGGCGTGACAGCGGATGGGCGGTCCTGGCCCGACGGGGAAGTCTCGCAGGGACGCTTCGCCAACGTCTTCGAGTTCGACGGGCCGCTGATCAGGCGGACCTCCATCTACGTCGATCCAGATGTGACCAGCGAGGATGGCCGGCGGGTCGCGTTGTACCGGGGCAACCCGCCGACCGCGAAACCACGCGAGATCGCAGCGCGCTACTTCGAGCGATGGGCCGCCTTCTGGGCAGCGTCAGACGATCCGCGAGCCTTAGCCGACATCCTCGAACTCTTTGCCCTAGACGTGGACTTCGACATCCCCGGCAACCTTGAGGCGGTGCCATGGATCGGCCCGCGCCGCGATCGCGAGGCGGTGGGCGCCTTCCATCGCGAACTGGCTGCGCAGATCGAGCCGGTCCGGTTCGAGGTGCGGAAGATCCTCGGCGACGACGAAGCGGCGGTGGCGGTCGGTGAACTGGCCTCGAAGGTCAAGGCCACAGGACGGCTGATCGAGTCACCGTTCGCTTTCGTGCTGACTGTGCGGGACGGCAGCATCGTGCGCTACCGCATGCTGGAGGACAGCTACGCGGTCGCGACTGCGGCGTCAGTGGGAGTGCATCAGGATGCGCCAGCGTAGCGGGCCGGCACTGGCAGCCGAGAGTCATCATTGCCTGGACGTGTTCGCCGGCAGCTCGTGGGCGGGTTCGGCAGTGTTGTCGGTGGCAGACAGCATGTCCATGGCCGACAGCAAGGCGTCGCCCTCGATCGGCCCCTGCAGCAGGATTGCCTTGCCGGTCTGGCGATCGTGCAGCCGCAACGACGGCGTGGCGGTCACGCCGCTGTTCGTGGCTTCCGCGGTCTGGGTGCGGATCGGCGCGTCGGGCCGCTCGCTCGCCAGGCATTGCTCGATGGCTGGCGTCAGGTCGGGGTAGCGCTGGCCCTCGGGCAAGCCCTGGCCGTCGCTGCGCGTGTGGCCATAGACCCATTCGACGGCCTGCCAGAAGGCGGCATGGCCGCCGGCTTCGCCCGCGCATTCCGCCAGACGCGCTTCGGCGGACGCGGCCGGCTCATGCGCGGCCAATGGCAGGTGGTGCCATTGCAAGGCCACGTCCGCGTTGCCGTCCACCCAGCGCTTGAGCACCGGGAAGTAAGAGCGGCAGAACGGGCATTCGAGGTCCGCGTAGAGCGTCAGCGTGAAGCGGCCTTCCGGGTTGCCCATCTGCCACGGAGGCCCAGCCACCGGCGTTTCACTGGCCGGCGCTGAAGTCCGAGGCGTGGACTCGCCAGGCGAGCGGGACACGAGCCAGATCAGCAGCAGCGCAACCACCACGGCGGCCAACGCCCAGGGCCAGCGGGACCGCCAGCGCCGACGGCGGAACGCCTGGACCTGCATCGGAATGGAAGGACGTTTTGGTTCCATGGCGTTCTCCGGTGTACGGCAGATTCAGGGCCGGTCCAGGGCCGGCGACTCGATGCCGCGCGCCCGGTCGATCTTCTCGGCCACCTTGAAGGCGGCATCCAACTCGCTGACGCCGTGCTGCTGCATGAGCTGGTAGCGCTCGGCCTTCTCCTCGGGTTCGGTCTGCGCGAGCGCGAGGTACAGGCTCGGCGGCACGGCGCGGAACAGCACCTCCATGCTCTTGGAGAGGATGACGCCCTCGGTGAACTTGCCCGCTTCCTTGCGTGCCGAGAGCATCAGCGCCTTCTGTGCCGGCGAGAGTTCGCGGAACCGCGCGATCTTCTCCACTTCATCCGGCGGCATCGACAGGCAGATCCACCACTCGATCATGTTGAGCATGGGCTCCGCGGCGCGCGGCAGATCGTCGATGTTTTGCGTCGCCAGCCAGAACCAGGCGCCCAATTTGCGCCACATCTTGGTAATTTTCACGACATAGGGCGCGAGCAGCGGGTTCTTCGTGATGATGTGGCCTTCGTCGGTCACATTGATGATCGGGCGGCCCAGGTACTGGTCGCGCTCGGCGATGTTGTTCACCGTGCTGATGAGGCTGATGTACGCGATCGAGAGCTGGGCGTTGTAGCCCTCGCGCGCGTAGGTGGCCAGATCGACCAGCGTAATGTCGGCCTCGGGCCATGGCGTGCCTGGCCGGTCAAACATCTCGCCATCGGTCCCTTGACAGAACATATCCATCGCGTCCGCCATCTCCAGCAGCCGCACGCGCCGCATCTCGGGCAGCGTCGTGTCATTGCCCCGAGCGCGCAATGCGTCGCGCACGTCGCGCGTCAGCACCGTGCGCTTCTCGCTACCTCCGCTGTGGCAATGCTCGGCTGCATCGAGGATGCACTGGCGGATCAGCGAGCGGTCTGCGCGCGTCATCCGGGCTTCTTCCTTGTCCTCGCCACCCGTGATCATCAAGCGGGCCGTGATTTCCAGTTCCCCCAGCACATCGCGCTGCTCGTCCGCCTCCATGGCCGAGGCATCCGGCGGCTGGTCTTCGTCCAGCGCATCGGCGTCGAGGGTCTGCACGTCGCTGGGCGTCTCGATCAGCCGGCGCGTATCGGCGAACGGCGCCAAGGTCACGCCCGAGCCGGGCGCCAGCTTGACCCGGTTGACCGTCAAGCCCAGCCGCCTGGCGAAGTCGCTGAACAAGCCGAAGCTGTTGCCGGCCTCCACGATGAAGAGGCGTGGCCGGTAGATGGCCGTGACCTGGTTCAGCAGATTGTTGAGCGTGGCGCTCTTGCCTGAGCCGGTGGGGCCGAACAGGAACAGATGGGCATTCATCTGCCGATCCAGGCGGTTGAGCGGATCGAAGGTGATCGGCCCGCCGCCGCGATTGAACATCGTGATGCCAGGATGCCCCGTGCCCTGGCTGCGCCCCCACACCGGCGAGAGGTTCGCGGCGTGCTGCGCGAACATCAGTTGCGTGTACCACTTCTTCCGATCCTTGCTGGGGTTGTAACAGCACGGTAGCCAGCGCAGGTAGCTGTTGAGCGGCGCCACCTCGTCGTCCTCGCGCACCGGCTGCAGACCGGCGTTGAGCATCACGTTCGCCAGATCCAGCCCGCGCCGGTCCAGTTCTGCCTCGTCGCGGCCGCGCAGATAGAATGCCAGCGTGCCGCGATAGAGCTTGTGCGCGCTTCCGATCAGCGAGCGCGCCTCGTGCACGTCCTTGAGCGTCTGCTCCGACGCCAGCGTCTCGCCCACGGCTTTTTTCGCCAGGTGGTTGAGATCCGATTCGAGGACATCCTGGGGCGTGGCGACCATCGTTAGGCACATCACCGTGTCTTCGGGCATCTGGTCGAACAGCGTGTTGATCGCATCGCCCTTGCGGGTCTCGCCGGTCAGGTGCCCGGTGCCGGGCGGCATGCGCAGCCGGTCGGTGATCAGCACGCGGTGCGGCATGCCGTCGAAGTACCAGGCCCCTTGCGCCACGTCCGAGCGCGGCTGACCGAAGAACAGCCGCTGGCTGAAATCCCGCCCGCTCGCCAGTTCGATCTCGCCGGCGCCGGTCTCATCGGGATAGCGCGCCAGCGCATAGAAGCGCTCCCGATCCTCGGCCCCAGGCCCGAGCAGCGCGGGACGCGGGTTGAACCATCGCAGCAGCCAGTCGTGGATGTCTGCGGCTCCCATGCGCCCGGCCTGGATGCCGGCGTTCGCCAACCCGCCGCACAGCCGATCGCAGACGATGCCCAGCATCTGCTCGGGCGTCTGCCCGCGGCGATTCGCCTGGCCCTGTCCGCTCGCGCGGCGGTACACCACCATGCGCACGCGCCGCGTCTGGCCGCGCCAGCGCAGCCGCGTGACCACCGTGTCCTCGAACAGCCCGCCGGGCTTGGCCACCGCGCGCAGGTGGTGGCCGAAGAAACGCAGGTAGAACTCGGTGAACGCCGAGCCGCGCGCACGTGGCTGCACATAGTCGCGCAGCGTCTGCATGTACTGGTCGAAACTGGGCTCGTCCTGGGCATAGAGCTGGAGCACCCACGGGTTCTCGTCCAGTTCATCGAAACTGTCCTGCAGCGCGTTCTCCAGGGCGTCGCGGGCATGGGCGAGCCAGCCAGGCTCCCGGCCCTCGGTGCCCAACGGCACCAGCTCGAAGAAGGCGGCCACGGATTGGCCGTCCTCCAGGAGCATGGACTTGGACTCGGGCAGAAACTCGACCCAGGGCAGCAGTTCCACGAAGGACGGCGCGACGTCGTACAGCGCCTGCTCGTCGGCCACGGTCGCCGGCCTGCGGTCCTGGACCGCGGCGCCGGGTTCGGAGATGCCGGCCTCGTGCAGGGCCTCGACGTGGCGCTGCCAGCCGTCCGGCTGCTCGTCATCATCAGCGCCGGCTGCGGCCAGCTTCGGCGCGGCCGGCTTCGGCCAGGGGAGTTTCCACCGCATCAGTAGGCCTCCGTCCGCTCACCCGGCATGGCGTACTGCACGCGCTGGTACAAGGGAAACACCGTCGTGTAGCCCGGCACCGGCACGGGGTCCGTGCCGGCAAGGTGCGGGTACACGTACATGACGAGATCGGGGTTCGGCAGGCGCTGGAACTGGCGATGGACCTCGTTGCGCGCGGTGCGTGTGTAGCGCGTCTGCTCGGCGGGCGCGGCCTGCACGTCGGTCTCAGTCAACGACCGGCGCAGGTTCTGGCGCGCATCCAGCAACTGCCGGCGTGCCGTCTGGCCGGCGCCGCCGCCGTCACCGGCGTTCTGCTGCCAGACGTCCATCATCGTGTTGTCGCCGTGGGGCAGCAGCTTTTCCTTGCTGGTGGCGCAGCCGGCGAGCATCGCGACAGCGAGGGCCAGCGCCAGGCCCTTATTCGAGTTCGAGAGCATGGCTTTCTCCTGCGCGGTGATCGACCTTGCGGCCTTCGGGATCGAAGTCGATGGCCAGCGGCTTTTCGAGGTGGACGGCGACCTTGGCGCCCGGCTGCACATAGACGGCCGCGAACGCCTGGCCGTAGAGCTTGTTGACCCAGGCCGACATGTCCCGGACACCGCCCGCGAGAATCTGGCTGACCGCTTCCTGGCCGGTGATGCCCACGGTGCCGATGGAGCCGTCCGAGCCGACATAGGACATGCGGCCGCTGTCGCTTTCGATGAGCGAGGCCACACCGGCGCCGGCCGCCGTGATCAGGGCCTGCGAGCCCAGGTACTGCTGGGCGTTGCTGCGCCGCTCCCCGCTGACGCACGGAATGCCGTAGGGGTCGCTGATCCAGCCCAGGCCGTCGCGTTGCTGGTTGTTCTGCTGGTTGCCCTCGCGGTCCTCGGGGATGGTGCGGACCGTGCCGTCGTAGAAGACGAAGGTGATGCTGCGCACCTGGCCGCGCACGCACGAGAGCGTCCAGTCGCCCGAGGCGGTGCCGGAGAACACGGCGCCGGCCACGTCGGGAATGTCGATGCCGTTGGCCGTCAGGTTGTCCGGGCCGACCAGGACTTTGAAGGGATAGGGATCGTTCACCGTGCCGTCGATCGGCACGCGGCCGATCAGCGCGGTCATCGCGACCGACCCCATCAGCGTGGAATTGGTCGGCACGGTATAGACCGGCTTGGCGCTTTTGACCCCGGCGGCACGGGCGCCCGCGTTGGCCACGGTCTCCGCCGTGGTTTCGAGCGTGCTCTGCGCCGGCCCGAAGCTCGTGGGGAAGCTCATGCCACCGCTCGCGCCACTCGCGCCACTCGCGCCACGACCGCCGTTGCGCCCCTCGGCGGGCTTCGCGTCGTCTGGCTCCACCCACCGCACGCCACCCTCCATGCCGGCCTCGTCGCCGCCCTGCAGGCCCAGACCCACCGGCAGGTCCGCATGGCCGCCGCCGCGCCCGCCGATGCTGTCCAGGCGCCGCTGCAGCTCGGCGAGCAGCCCTTCGGTCTGCTGGCGCGCGCTGGCCGCCTGCTCCTGGTCGCGGCGCAGGTTGGAGCGTTCGGATTCGAGCGCCGAGTTGATGCGCTGGTCGATGGAGTGCTCGCGCTGGCGCAGCCGCTGGTTCTCTTCGCGCTGGGACTTGTTGTCCGAGAGCGCGGTCTGAAGTTCGGTGCGCAACTGCTTGACCTGCGCAACCAGCGTCGCCACGGTGTCGCGCGGGGTATCGCCCTCGATGCCCAGTGCCTTCATTTCTTCGGGCGTGAGCTGGGCGCCGCTGTCCGCGGCGGGTGGCGCCGGGTTGCTTCCCCCTGAGAACAGCCGGATGCCGACGAACAGCACCAGGATGGCGACGGGGATCATCAGCCACTTGAGCAGGCCGTTACTGCGCATGGCGGGCCTCCGTGGCGTTCTCGTCGCAGGCCGGCTGCGGCAGGTGCACGGTCGGATCGAAACGGTGGATTGCTGGCAGCAGCGACTGCGCAAGACCGCGGCCGCGCGTCACCAGGTACAGGACCGTCGTGTCCTCGGGCGTGCCGCGCGGGCCCAGCGCGTCGTGCTGGAAGGTGGCGGTCAGGAAATCGCCCTGCAGCACGCGCGGATCGAGCGTGATCCAGTCGCTGCTGCCGTTGGTCAGGCGCACCGCGGTCACCCACTGGTCTTCCAGGCGCCACGACGCAAGCGCGATCGCGCGCACGGGCAACGTCGGCACCAGCGTGCCGAGGTCGAGGTCGCGGCGCAGGTTGACCCGCATGACGCCCGGCAGTGGCTCCACGGTGCGCAGCGGCGCGTAGAGGTTCTGCGCGGCGAAGCGCGTCAACACGACCGGGACCGGGGTTTCGCGCCGCGCGGTCCGCGCGCCTGCCTGGCCCTGGGCCCGTGCCGGGGCCTCGGCACTGTCGGCCTGCTCGCCATAGCGCGACGGGCTGCTGTCGCTTTCGACGATGCGCACCGGCTCCAGCTCGGCTTCTCCGTCCTTGGGCGGTTCGGCTGCAATGTCCAGCAGGATCAGCGCGCCCGTATCGGCATCCTGCAGCTGCAGCCGCGTGGGCTCGATTGGCTCGCTGGCGCGCAGGTACACCGCGCCGCCCGCACTCTGCACGCGCAGGCGTTCGCCCACGCCCGCGGGCACGCCCACGCGCACGTTCCGGTCGATGAACACGATGCGCTCCTGGCCGACCTTCAGCGGCACCGCCAGCGGCATGCGTTCCCAGCGCAGGATCTCCACCGCCTGGACAGCCGGGGATACGGTCACTGTGGCGGCCACGGCCAACAGCCCCAGCAGCGTGAGTACGGGGTGCTTCTTGGGCTTCATGGGGCAGGTCCTCCTTGAGGCGCTTGCGGAGACAGGCCACTCGGTGCCGGGCGTGTCGGCTCCGGTGCGCTGATGCGCTGGGGCGCGCCGTCGTAGCAGTCCAGCGCCAGGCCGAACGGGTTGCGGGCGGGATCGACGTCCACCCGCGTGACCTTGATCGGGTAACGCACCAGGGCGCGCTTGACCTGCTCGGCGCCGTAGTACTCGTCCGCCGTGATGTCCAGCGTCACCACCCAGTCGCGATCGGACACGGTGCGCACGCGCGCCGTGGGGTCGTCGCCATAGCCGCGGCCGGGAATCTCGTAGATGCCGCGCACGCGCTGGCGCAGCTCGCCCGTGGAGCGGCGGTAGTCGTAGTCCGCCCGCAGGAAGGCCTGGCAGGATGGGGTGAGGTACGGCGAGAGCGTGTGGAGGTTGCGCGGGTAGTCCTCTTCGCCATTGGTCGGCCAGCGGTTCAGCGTCTGGAACACGTAGAACGTGAAGGCATAGACCGATTCCGGCGGCACCTCCCACCACTTGCGGGTACTGCCGGAGCGCAGATCGGGCGGGACGTGGATGGTCAGGTCGCGCGGCGCGCTCCACCAGCCGCCGCCCATGACCAGGGCGACAATGACCAGTGCGCCCGCGCCCAGGCGCAAGGTCTTGATGTGTGCCTGCAGGTGGGCGATCTCGTTCTTGAAGCGGCTCATCGCATGTTCCTGCGGGTGGACCAGAAGCCCGAGCGCGCGATCAGCACGTGGCCGCCGACCCAGCCGGCCATCAGCGGGTGGCGCGTGGCGATGCGCCATTGCAGTTGCCGATACAGCCAGGTGTCGGGACGCCCGCGCTTGAGGCGGCGCAGGATGCCGCCGCCGATGAAGATGCCGAGCGCCACGCCCAGCACGACGAAGGTCGGCGCCAGCGCGATCGTGCGGAACACCCAGGACAGCGGCGCGCCGACCAGCAGGCCGGCGGCGCCGGACAGGCCGCAGCAAATCCAGAGTTCGTCGGCGGTCAGGCCGCGCACCACAACGGGATGGCGATTGAGCCGGTGCGGAAGGAAGGTGACCGTTCCGTCCGCACGGACGTGCTGCTGCTCGGACATACCGACCTCGCCTTACAGGATGCCGGTGGCTTCGGTGAGCAGCCAGATGCCGATCACGAGCAGCACGGCGCCGATGGCGACCGTGAGGCCGAACTGCCCCCACGTCTTGCGGCCGGTGTGGATCTCCGCGTAGGTCCCGTAGGCGTGGTAGCAGACGCCGATGAACATCGACGCCACCACCAGCAGGGCCACGAGCATGATGATGTCGTAGCCGTAGTTGCGGATCGTCTCCATGATGCCGTTGCCGGTGCCGCGCGTCGGGTTCTCCAACTGCGGCAGGCCTTGTGCGAACGACAGCGCGGGCAGCGCGGCGGCGCCCAGGGCCACGGCGGCGCGCTGGGCAAAGCGGGAAGTGAGGATGCGGTTGTGCATGGTCGGGCCTTTCAGGTCAGGACAGGAGGAAGAAACTCAGGACGAGGTACATCGCGACGAAGCGGATGCAGACGCCGAGGAACTGGCGCTGGTTGAGGCGGCTCTCGGACCACCCCACGTAGGCCGTTCGGATGGCCCAGACGCCCCATACGAGCAGGACCGCGAACACGACGCCGACCAGAACGGTCGCCATCGCGGCAGGCGCGATGCCGCTGTTGGCTTGAAATGCCGAGACCTGGGCGCCGTTCATGGCGTGCCCTTCGCAGTCAGCGGCGACGAAGGCTCGGCCGCCCGCTCGGTGCGGTAGTCGCCGGCCAGTTCGGAGGGGTCGCGCGGCTGGGCGCGCGATGGCGTCAGGTGGAACTGGATGCCGGCACGAACGCGCGCCAGGTCAGCCAGCAGCCGCGGGTAGTCGAAGTGGTAGCGCTCGCCTGGCTGGATGGGGGTATGCGCGGCGCTGGCCGCGACGGTGCGTTCCAGCGCGTCGAGCTGGCGCAGCGTGGCGATCAGCTCCTGGCGCTGCGCCGGGGACTCGGCCAAGGCCATCGGGGACTGACCCAGCAGAAGGGCCGTCAGGAGATAAGTGGGCACGCCGCGATGCGCGGCGCGCAGCCAGATCGAAGCCACCATCGCGCCATTCCTGCGTGATCAGCAATGGCGTGATCGTGGAGATCAGGGCTGCTTCAGGCCGCAAACAATAGGAACTGGCGGACGACCGGATTTGGGCCCGACGCGAGCGATCCTAGGCAAAATTGAGACGACGTTTCGATTATTGCGTTTTTCGAGTGTTTCGAATATGATCCGCCTTGTACAACCGATTTCGCTTAGGAGCTCCTTATGACCACCGCCACTGCCCAATCCAAGATGACCCTTCCCGCCGCGGGAGAGGTGAAGGCAGCTGTCCAGGGTCAACGTGCCTTGGCGGCGTATTTGGCAACCCAGTTCGAAACGCAGCACATCCAGATCTTTGACGACCACAAACAGGCGCATCAGGTGGAACTGCCCACCTCGGCCTTGCGCCTGCTGGTTGACATCTTGGCCGAGCTGGCCGATGGCAACGCCGTGAAGGTGGTGCCAGTCCACGCGGAGTTGACGACCCAGGAGGCGGCTGATTTGCTCAACGTATCCCGTCCCCATTTTGTCAAGCTGCTTGAAGATGGTGTGCTGGCTTTTCATCGGACTGGCAAGCACCGCAGGGTGCGGTTCGCCGATCTGATGCAATACAAGGAAGCACGCGAGCGTGGCAGTGAGCAGGCGATGGCCGAACTCGCTCAGCAGTCGCAAGAGTTGGGAATGGGGTACGAATGAGGCATTCCCCCTTCACTGCTGTCTACGATGCCTGCGTTCTGTATCCCGCGCCACTGCGGGATTTCCTGATGTGGCTCGGCCTGTCCGGCCGCTTTCGCGCGCGTTGGAGCCAAGCTATTCATGAGGAGTGGAAACGCAACCTGCTGATCAACCGCACCGATCTCAACAGGGCGCAGGTCGACAGGACGTCTGACCTGATGGACAGAGCCATTCCGGACGGTTTGGTGGAGGGATATGACACGCTCGTGGCAGGCCTGACGTTGCCCGACCCTGACGATCGGCATGTTCTGGCTGCGGCGATCCGCTGCGGTGCGAGCGTGATCGTCACGTTCAACGAACGGGATTTTCCTAACGCGTCGCTGGCCCCGTACGGCATCGAGTCGCAGCACCCTGATGAGTTTGTGGAGAACCTGCTGGATCTGGATGCGGCTGCTGTCGTGTCCGCAGCGCAGCGCCAACGTGCCCAGCTCAAACATCCGCCGATCGACGTGGATCGCTACCTCGAAATTCTGCTGCGCCAAGGCCTGGTGCAAACAACCAAAGTCCTGGCGACCTACCGCACTATCCTCTGACCCACCGAGAGACACGGATGACCAAGAATCCCCCATCAGATGCTGCTCTACCGAAAGGCATCCACCGAAGCTGGAAGCTACCAGACAAGTCGCTGGGCGACTTATGGGATTCGATTGTGATGGACGACGCGCTCAAGAAGCAGTTGCTGTCGCAGGCGATCGTCAACTTCACGGTACGCCCCAAGGTTGAGCGCACAGTGCTCCCCCTGCATGGCGTGATCTTGTTGGTCGGCCCGCCGGGGACAGGGAAGACCTCGTTGGCACGGGGCCTGGCGCATCGCGTGGCCGAGTCTTTCTCCTCGGCAAAGTTCCGGCTCTTGGAGGTTGAACCTCATACGCTAACGAGCTCTGCAATGGGCAAGACCCAGCGCGCCGTGGCAGACCTGTTCTCGCAATCGATCGCAGAATCAGCGACGGCGGGGCCAACGATCGTGCTTTTGGACGAGGTAGAAACGCTCGCGGCCGATCGATCCAAGCTCAGTCTTGAAGCCAACCCTGTCGATGTGCACCGGGCCACCGATGCGGTGCTTGTGCAGTTGGACATGCTCGCCGAACACCACCCGCAGCTGCTGTTTATTGCAACCAGCAACTTTCCGCAGGCTGTCGACAGTGCCTTTCTGTCTCGATGCGACCTGGTGATGGAGGTGCCGCTGCCCGGCAAGGACGCTTGCAAGCAGATCCTCGTGAACTGTCTGTCGGGGCTGGCCAAGACCTTTCCCGTGATCGGCAAGCTTTCCTCGGCTCACCAGTTCGACGCGTGCGCTGGCGAATGCGTGGGACTGGATGGCCGGGCCATTCGCAAAGTCGTAGCCAACGCCCTTGCGGCCGACCCGCACGTTGCCATCGATCCGAACAAACTGACCCTGGAGCACTTGCGTGTTGCGATACGACAGGGCAAGCAAACGCGCCTTCAAGGAGGGAAGCAAAAATGACCACCGTCGTCAGTCGGACGGTTCGCAGCTCGCCGCACCGCGATGCGTTGCATACCTGGGACGCCATTGTCGAACTGCTCACTCAGGGGAAGGACGGCACGGCTCGCTCTGAACTCAGGGCCGTGGCGGGCGTGGCGGCCAGCCTGATCGCTGATCAGGCGCCAAAGAGCGCGCCTATCGTCGCGACCTGCGATGGGCCGCGGACCAGGATCTACTGCCTCTTCGACGAAGACGCGGTCGACGGGGACGATGCCAACGAAGACGTCTTGGGGTTCGAGCCGCTGAAGGGAGACTGGGCAGTCTCTCTGCCGTGCCCGAAAGAGCAACTCGGCTGGGTGCAAACCGCGCTCAAAAAGCACAGTTCCCGCATCACTGCACGCGACTTGGACCAGGGAATTGCCACGCAGGCGCAGGCCGATGCTGGGCAAGCGCTGTCGCTCGACCTCGGAGGTTTCCTGAAGTCATGAGCACCGTCGCCACCTACTCGTACACGCACTCGGTTACCTATGTGACCGACAACATCCTCAAGAGCCTGAAAGACATCATCCTGCTCAGCGGGCTGGACCCCGAGCATTTTGCGGATCGCTGGGAAAGCAATACCCGAGCCATCAAGACGTGGCTCGGGACCGGTGATCTGCGCAAGGTGATCCTGGAGATCTACAACCCGGCAACCGACAAGCTCGTGACCCGATGGGATATCGACATCGTGTATGGGTGGTCCGATGGCGATGGCAGCTTCTGGACAGATACCGAGCAGTTGAGGTACGCGATCAAGAAGGCCGGGCTGCTGCCATCACAGGCCAAGTACAAGGTCATGCTCGATACAAAGCCAGGACGGCCTGACGTGGAGGGGTGGAGCAAAGGAAGTTATCGCTCGACGGATGGGATGATCAAGCAGAGCCTGGGCTCGACTGTCGAACACAGCGGCCTGGCGGGACAGGCCGGATATTGGAGGCAACGCTGATGCTGTCGATCGATGAAGCTTTTCGCAAGTTCAAGTCGCGCCTAGAGCTCAACGAGCGCGAACAGAAGAATGCATCGCAACGCCAGAATGAAGTTCGGGACTATCTACAGACGAAATTCGGCATTGCGCGCAGCTTCCTGACCGGCTCTTACGCCCGATACACCAAGACCAAGCCGCTCAAGGATATAGACATCTTCTTCGTGCTGAAGGACTCGGAGAAGCACTATCACGGCAAGCCCGCATCGCTGGTGCTGGATGATTTTCAAGCCGCATTGGTGGAGAAGTATGGCGAGGCGGCCGTGCGCAAACAGGCGCGCTCGATCAACGTGGATTTCGGGGTTCACATCGACACGGAGGACAACACGGACTACCGGGTGGTCAGCGTGGATGCGGTGCCCGCATTCGATACCGGCGACCAGTATGAGATACCCGATACGGCGTCCGGAAAGTGGATCAAGACGGACCCGGAGATCCATAAGGACAAGGCAACCGCAGCGCACCAAGCCTATGGCAATGAGTGGAAAGGTCTCGTGCGCATGGTGAAGTACTGGAACAACAATCCCAAGCACGGCGATCAGAAGCCGGTGAAACCCTCGTTCCTGATCGAGGTGATGGCTCTGGAGTGTCTTTACGGCGGCTGGGGAGGATCGTTCGATCGCGAGATCCAGTCGTTCTTTGCCACGCTTGCCGATCGTGTTCATGACGAGTGGCCGGATCCCGCCGGACTTGGCCCGGCGATCAGCAACGATATGGATGCCGCGCGCAAGCAGCGCGCGCAGCAGCTGCTGTTCCAGGCGAGCCAGGACGCAAGCATCGCCATCGACCACGCGCGTCGTGGTCGCAATATCGAAGCGCTTCGCGCCTGGCGCGCACTGTTTGGCCCCAAGTTCCCGCTGTCCTGACCGCGTCAATTGCCATAAGTCCAATCGAGGTACAACATGTCCCAGTGGTCGCTTTCACAACTCCTGTCCTCCCTGCACGAGGACATCCAGCAGCGCTTGTCCGTGGTACGCAAGACCTTCGGTCACCCGGGTACGAAGGGCGATGCGAGTGAGAACGTCTGGATCGACATGCTGGATACCTATCTTCCCAAACGGTATCAAGCGGCCAAGGCGCATGTGGTGGATAGCCTTGGGAACTTCAGCCAGCAGATCGATGTGGTGGTTTTTGATCGGCAATATTCGCCTTTCATCTTCACCTATGAGAACGAGACGATCATCCCAGCAGAAAGCGTGTATGCCGTATTTGAGGCTAAGCAGACGGCCGATGCCGGGCTTGTGGCCTACGCCCAAGATAAAGTCGCCAGCGTACGCAGGCTGCACCGCACCAGTTTGCCCATCCCGCACGCTGGTGGGACTTACCCAGCGAAGCCGTTGATCCCGATACTGGGTGGCTTGCTCACTTTCGAAAGCGAATGGAGCCCCGCATTGGGCCCGTCCATGGACAAGGCGCTGAATGCAAACCTCACCGAGGGGCGTCTGGACATCGGATGCGTTGCCGCCCACGGGCACTTTTTCTACGACCAAGCCGGCGGCGCGTACAGCTACACCAACGAGAACAAGCCGGCGACCGCGTTTCTTTTCAAGTTGATCGCGCAGCTTCAGTTCAGTGGAACGGTTCCCATGATCGATGTGGAGGCTTACGGTCAGTGGCTGACGAAGTGAGGGATCGCTGTGGCAAGCATACTTTCGGAGTACCACCGCTTCCTGGCGCACTTGGCGCAGCGGCACGTGCATGACGACGTGCGCCGACTTGCGCACCTGGTGCTCGATCACCTGCAGCCTCTGGCCGAGGTCGGTGCTGCACGCCGCGGGCGCTCCACGCGCTTGGCGCCGCTGGCCATCGCGCATCTGGCGCAGATGCCTGTCGCCTACGACGGGGACGCGCGCGGCCCCGAAAACGGGCCGGCGCTAGGGAGACTGCACCAGCTCGAAGTCGGGCCGTTTCGTGGATTCATGCGGCAGGAGACGTTCGACCTCAGCCATGACATCACCCTGGTCTACGGTGCCAACGGCACTGGCAAAAGCAGCTTCTGCGAAGCCTTGGAAGTGGCGATGCTCGGTTCGATCAGCGAAGCGCAGGCCAAGCGGGTCGACCAGCGGACGTACTGCAACAACGCTCGCCTGCGCCGCCACGTCGCGCCGGTCCTGTCGAGCAGGGCGGCGGACGAAGCGCGGACCGTCCAGCCCGACGAAGCCGAATACCGCTTCTGTTTCATCGAGAAGAACCGCCTCGACGACTTCGCCCGCATCGCCGCGCGGACCCCGGGCGATCAGCGCCAGCTCATCGCCACCCTGTTCGGCGTGGACCAGTTCAGCGAGTTCGTGCGCGGCTTCAACCTCTCGCTTGATCAGGACCTCATGCTTGCCGGTGTTCAGGCCGCGCAGCTGGCACAGCGTCGCCTGCAGTTGGCGAACTCCGAACAGACCATCGCCGCCCACCCGCAGAAGATCGCAGCGGTCGAGGGCCTGGAACAAGCCTTGGCGCAGCGCATGTCGCCTGGCGCGACCTATCAGGCCTGCGTCGACTGGTTGCTCGGTACGCCGCAGCAGCAGGGGCGGCTGCCGTATGTCCAGGATCAGCTGGACGCCAACCCGCCTGCCATTCACGAGGTGACCCAGGCTCGCCTGCAGACGTTGCTGGCAGAGGCCTATCGCGTCCAGGGACTGTGGCAAGCGTCTTCCGCGCAACTCGCGGCCCGCGCCGGCGAGGTGTCGTACGTGAAGCTCTACGAGGCCGTGCAAGCGTTGGCGGACGGGGCGACCGCGTGTCCTGCATGTGGAACGGGACTGGCCGCCGTGGCGCAGGATCCGTTCGCCAGGGCGCGAACGGGCTTGGAGCAGCTCGCGCAACTGGCCGCCCTGCAGCAGCAGGAGGCCGGGCTTCGGGCGCAGTTGAGCGAGGCGGTCCGAGCGCTGTGGGACGAGATGCGCCGCGCGGTGGCGGCGGCTGGGGTCGCCTGTCCTGCCGAATCGCAGGCCTCGGGTCTTCCGCCGCTGCCTCCCACGGCTGCGGGCAACTGGCTCGGCGCATGGGTCGACGGAGACCAGCGCGCCTGGCAAGCCCTGCTGCGGATCGCACAGATCATCGAAGGCTTTGACGCGCAGGCGCGTGACGTGCATGCCCAGCGCGGCACGCTAGCCCAAGAGCGGGACCGCCTGCAGCAGCATCAGCTGGAGATCGAACGGCTGCGGACCATGCGCACGGCGGCCGATCAGGATCTGGCGGCGGCCCGCCAGACTGTGGTCCAGTTCGACGAGGCGAACCGCGAGCTGATCCAGGCCGCCGCGGCCGAAGTGCCGGTGGTGGCGCACCATCAGCGGGTCAAGGCCGCCTATGACGGGTTCCTGCCTGAGATCCAGGCCTACCTGACCGCTCTGCCGGGCGTACTGCTGCAGGGGCTGGGAGAACAGGCCCGCCATCTGTACAACGCATTCAATCGGGCCGATCCGCCCGGTGATCTGCTGCACGCGCTGTGGTTGCCGGTGGCCGAGAACGGCAAGATCGAGATCGAGTTCGCCGGCGAGGCGGGCGTGCGCTACGACGCGTTGATCGTCTTCAGCGAAGGTCACATCAAATGCCTGGGCCTGGCGATCCTGCTCGCCAAGAACATCGCGCAAGGCTGCCCCGTGGTCATCTTCGATGACGTCGTCAACGCGATCGACGACGACCACCGCGATGGCATCTGGCGCACCTTCTTCGAGGACGGCTTGCTCGACGACAAGCAGGTCATCCTCACCTCGCACGCCGAGGAATTCCTGCACCGCATCCAGCAGGAGTTGGGCGCGCGGCGCGCCGCGGCCATCAAGCGCTACAAGTTCCTCCCGCATCAAGGGGAGCATGAGCTGCGCGTCGACGGCGACCCGCCGACGAAGAACTATGTTCTCCTGGCCCAACAGGCATTGGCGGCCGACGAGAAGCGCGAGGCACTGCGCCAGGCGCGGCCGGCGCTGGAGAGTCTGACAGACCGACTCTGGACATGGCTGGGTCGGCGCGCGGACGGTCGAATCGACATCAAGCTGGGCGGGCCCCGCTCGCCCTGGGAGTTGAACAACAAGTGCAGCAAGTTGCGATCGGCGGTCGATCGCATCGCGGCACAGCACGCCGGTGCGCCGCAGGCGGTTGCCGCGCTCGCCGCCCTGCTCAATGTCAGCGGCGCCAGCATCGAGTGGGGCTACCTCAACAGCGGCGTGCACGACGCGCAACGCGATCATGAGTTCGATCGCGCCACCGTCAGGGTCGTCGTCGAGTCGATCGCGGCATTGGACGCCGCGCTGGACGTCCTGCAAAGACGCTGACCGGGTCACAGGTACTTCTTGAAGCTGCCGGCGGTGAGATTCGTCGCCAGGCTCAATAGCGCCGCGCTGGGCAGCAGGATCCAAAGAGGATGCAGCGACACCGGCAATGCGAGGTAGATCACCCAGGGCAGCACGACCAGCGGCAACAGGCTGGCCTTCGCGCGGTGGTAGATGAAGCCGGACTCGCGGCCGGCGCCGAAGCGGCGGATGTCCCGCCGCACCAGGCCATCGACAAGGCCGACGAACGCGGCCAGCAAGAACAGCGGCAGCGTCAGTACCAGCACCAAGAGACGTACCAGGAAGGTCAGCGTGGTGAAGGCCGCGGCGATCAGATAACTCTCCGCCCATACGTAGGCCTGGCTGATGAAATAGCGGAAATTGCGGGTGCCGTCGCGGCTCGGCGCACGGGCGCGTGCGGCGGTGCTGTCCATCTTGGCGAGCAGTCCGGTCCTGATGAAGATCCAGTCATAGCCCGCCTGCACCAGCTGGTGCGCCGTGCGTCCTGGTTCCTGCACGATCGCGCTGCGCGTGAAATGCCCGGACAGATGGCCCACTTCGGCCTGCAGCATGGCTTGGGAGTGGCGCCAGCCCTGGTCTTTCCAGAACAGGTGCATGCCGACGCACTCGACGACGATCGAGATCAGCAGCGAGGCGACCAGCACGCCGAACAGTCGGAGCGGCAGCGTGATCAGGCTGACGATGAGGCCTTGTCGGCGGTTCTGCTGCTGCCGCGCGGTCGAGGCGGTTTCGCTCACGGCCGCGCCTCGCCGTCAGCGGCCTGTTCGGCCGCCAGATCGTCGAGCAGGTCGTCGGGCAGTGCCTGATCCTGCAGCCCGGGCGTACCCAGGTTCTCCCACCACTGGCTGCTTTCCGTGTAGCTCTGGCGCATGTAGCCGGCCAGTTGCTGCAGGTCCTCGGGCATGACCTCGTCCGGGTCGGGTGCAGGCAACGGCATGCGCACTTTCCACAGCTGGCCGCCCTGTAGCAGCGCGAAGCACTGCCCCTTCGGCAGGCCGACGACGTGCGAAGGCTCGATCATCGGCACGCTGGACATGCTGATGCGGTCCTGCGTGTTGGATGTGAAATCGGTGGCGCCACGCACGTCCGAGCTGTCGGTGGCCCCACTGACGATGGTGGTCGAATACACCTCGACCTTGGGCAACTGCCGTGTCAGCAGTTCGGCGGTGGCGGTTTCGCGCACCCTCAACATGAAGAGGTTGTTGAAGTTGCCGATCACCTGGCCCGCCTTGGCCCGGTTGCCGATGCGCGCCTCGATGTCCGAAAGCGTCTGGGTGTAGGCCGTCACCTGGACCCCGGCACCGCCCCCCTTGTTGATCATGGGGATGAACTCATCCCCCATGAGCTCGTTGAATTCGTCCGCGTGCACGTTGATCGGCACCTTCGCGTCAGCGCGCGCGTCGGGTAGGCCGTCATCGATGCCGAACTTGTAGATGTGCCCGGCGACCGAGACCAGGTCGCTGAACATGCTGTTGCCCACCGCGGCGGCGACTTCGGCGTCGGACAGCGCATCGAGCCCAACGTAGACCACCGCGCGCTTGCGGATGATCTGCATCCAGTCAAAGATCGGCCGCGGGTCGTTGAGGTCGGAGTAGTTCGGCGCGAGCAACTGCGAGATCTTGCCGCTGGTCAGCTTCTCCAGCAGCGGCAGAAGCGAGGCGACAATCTTGTCGAAGTAGGTCTTGTCGTAGCGCACGGCGCTGCGCAGGCCATCGAGCACCGGGTCGTAGTTGCGTACCTGGGACAGGTACTGTTCGAGCGCGATCACCCGCTTCTCGCGGCCGATCATGTTGCGCGGGATGTTCTTGTCGTTGAGTCGGGCCTCGAGCTGGACGATCACTTCCCAGGCCTTCGGCTCGGTCTTGGCGAAGTAGTGCTGGGCGTACTCGATGAACAGCGCGTCGATGTTGATGACGTGGCGTTGTATCAGCAGATAGTCCGGCCGCTGACCCAGTTCGATCAGGGCTCTGGCGATGATGTTGACGAAGCGCCATGCGAACTCGCGGAAGGCCGCGCTGTTGCCTTCGCCGGACAGCTGCCCGGCGATGCGCGTGGCGACTTCGGAGATCCGGCCGAAGCGCCCCACCGCGTTGTAGCGGGCGCTGATCTCCGGCCAGCCCAGATGAAAGATGTAGAACTCCCCCTCGCGTCCCGCGCGCTTGGCCTCCACGTACATGCGCTTGAGCAGGTCCGCATCGCCCTTGGGGTCGAACACGATGACCACTTCATGCTCGCCCTGCGCGTTGCGGCGCCGGATGTCCTGGGTGATGAACAGCTCCGCGAGCCGGGTCTTGCCGACGCGGGTGGTGCCCAGCACCAGCGAGTGTCCGACCCGCTCGCCCAGCGGCAGGGAGACGTCGACCTCCTCCGGCTCGATGCCGTGCAGGCGCGGCATGCCGCCGACCGGCGGCAAGGGACGCACCGGGTTGAAACGCACGTCCCAGCGGGTCAGGTCTGCGATGCGCGAGAGCGGATTGGGCGCGAACTCCAGGCGCTCCTCCAGCCTGCGCGCGAACTGGTAGGCCAGGGTCGGCTCGACGTAGCGGCGGAACTCCGGCCGGTACGTCTGCATCAGGCGATGCGTGTGCTTCTGCTCCCAGAGAAAGCCGCGGCCGATGAACAGCCGCTGCTGGCTGACCGGCACCTCTCTGCTGGTCATGACATAGCGCGGCAAGCGGCGGATGTTGCGGCGGTAGCGCAGGATGACGCGCGCCTCGCGCAGGCGGATCGCGCCGAATGCCGAAAAGGCGGCCGCGCCGCCGATGCCGATGACCGGACTCAGCGCGAGCGACCAGGGTGCCACCAGGCACAGTGCCGCGGCGCCGGCGCATACCGCAACGGTGTATAGCTCCACCGGCGGGCGCAGCAGGACTTCGACCGGCTGGCTGCTTGCCATCGGGTCATTGCTCGATGCCGGTGCTGGTGATCAGCACGGGGTAGTGGCGCACCCCCAGCCGCTCGGCCAGGTCGTCCGCCGCCACCGGCGATAACGCCACACCCGGCGCCAGCGCGCGCAGGCGGGCCAAGCCGGCGGCCGTCTCGACATTGACCACCAGGCCGGCCGCGCCTCGCTCGCGCAACGTGGGCGCTTGGCGACGCAACCAAGCGTGCGAGACCTCGTCGTCGCCTACCAGGAAGAAGGGCCGCAGGCCCGGCGCCTCGATGACGCGGCGCGCTACCGTGCCGGGCGTCAGCCGCGGGCTGCGCACAGGCAGCATGCTCGCTTCGCCGCCGGAAGACGGCGGTGCCTTGGGCACCACCATGGTCGGCGGTGCCGCGCCATGGCGGCGCGGCTGCAGGTTGAGTGCTTCGTAGTACGGCAGTGCGGAAGCGCCGCCGCGGTCTTCGACCACGATCAGCGGCTCGGAGGCCTGCAGCGGCAGCGCCCAAGCGATCAGCAGGCAGGTCAGGCCACGGGCGGGCCATGCGGTCGAGGTCATCGTGAGGTCTCCTTGCGGGTGGCCGCCGCAGTGCGCGACGTGCCCAGCACGCGGTCGAGGTGTTGCGACACGCTGCGCCGGTAGCGCGCGGCGGGTGCGCCACCGGCCGGTCGGTGGTAGCGGCCGATGGCCACGATCCAGTCCTCGCCCGGCGTGTGCTGCTCGCGCAGGATCTGGGCGGCGATGTCGAGGTTGCGGTACGGGTCCAGCAGATCGCACGGGCGGCTGTAGCGCTGGCGGTGATAGCCGAGGTTGACCTGGCCGAGGCCGGCGTCGATGCGCGTGGCCTGTGCCTCACGCATCGCGCGGTGCAGCCCCGTACAAGCCTCGGCGCGGGAGGCATAGCGGCGGGATTCGCCGGCGACGTTGAGCGACCACGGCCAGGGCATGAGGCGGCCGTCGCGGCGCACGCCGCTCTCCTGCAGGGCCACGGCATACAGCACGCTCGACGGCACGCCGGCGCGCTGCGCGGCCAGTTGGTAGGCCGGCGGCGGAATCTCCTGCGCACCGGCGACGCCCGCCGCCAGGCCGGCGGCCAGCAGGCCCGCCGCCAGCGGCCGGGCGAGGCTCAGGGCAAGCGCTGCCATCGGCCTTCGACCTGGCGAACGGTGGCGGGCAGCTCGCCGGGCAGGTCCAGCGACAGCCAGCGACCGCCGTCGTGGTTCAGGGTGACCTGACGGCTACGCACCTTCTCCGGGTCGATGCGGACGCGGCGCGCCCATTCCCGGATCCGCGCATCGTCAGCCCGGCTGCCGACCATGTAGACGTCGAACGGCGTGCCGGCCGCCTGCAGGCGCTGCACCGCCTGGTCGCAGGGTGCGCAGCCGTCGCGGACGAACACGGCCGTGCGTCCGCTGCCGCCGATCGCCGTGCGTGCGATTCCGGTCGACGCGGCAGCGAGCAGGTTGACGCGCTGCGCGCCCGGATGCAGTCGCTGCCATGCGTCGTCGTAGGCGCGTTGGTAGGCCAGCAGCTTCTCCACGCGGCGGGCCTCGGCCTGGACTTGCAGTTCGGCATAGCGGCGCCGCTCGTCGTCGGAACGCGCCTCCATGCCCAGCGCCGTCAGCGGATCGAGGTTCGGCGAGTAAATGCCCAGCGGGCCGTCCATCAGTTCGCGGTAGCGGCTCCATTCCTCGCCGCGCAGCCCCCAATCGCGCGCCAGGCGCTCGTCCTGGTTGCGCTCCACCTGGCTCTGCACGGTGCGGGACTGGGCGGTGGGCGCCGGCTGGGCCCAGGCCGGAACATGAAGCGCGGCCAGCAGGACCGCGATGGGGAACGTCAGTCGATGCATGGCGCCGGCCTCCGTCAGGGAATCGCCAGCCGGCGGGTCTGCTCGCCGAGGCGGAACACGGCGGTCTTGCCGTCGATGGCGTCGAGTCGCCACTGGCCGACCGTCTCGCCGGGCAGCACGACCTGGATCTGCGCGGGCGACCAGCCAACGCCGGCCGGGGCGACGGACAGGCTCCGCTGGCCTGCGCGCAGCTCGGCGCCAATGACCTGGAATGGGATCGGCTCTTCTTGCGCGGCCGCCGCTGCCGGTCGCGTCGAGCGCAGCTGCGCCGTTGCGGAGGACCGCGCCGCCTGCCGCGCCTTGACCAGGTCGAGCTCGCTGCGCACCGCCGTCAGTGCATCTGTGGTGGCTCGCTCGGACAGCGCCTGCTCGATCTGCCCCAGGCGCGCGTTGAGGCTCTGGCGGATTCCATGCAGTGCCGCCGCCGTGGCCGCTTCCGGCATGGCCTGCAGGGCCTCGATGGCTTCGGCCAGCTCGGCCACGCGCGTGTCCAGCTGTTTCACCTGGGCCTGCGCGGCATCGAGTTGCTGTCGTCCGGCGAGGTCGCCCGCCACGCGGAAGCTGATGACGGTGGCGACGCTCAGAGCGATCAGCCAGGCCCACAGCAGCAGTTGCAGCACCAGGGTCGCGGTGGACCGCGAGGCATGGGGGACGCCGGTCATGGCTGCTGTCCTTCGACGAGCGGGAAGGTCTCGACGGCGCCGGGGGCTGGCATGTCGATGGCGGGCACGGCGGGTGTGTCGACCGGACCGACGAAGCAGACCTGCCGGGCACGGTCGTCGACCTGGAGATCCCAGGCCGGGCCGGCCAGCGTCAGCAGTGCGTCGCGCAAGGTCAGCGGCCCCAGGCGCAGGTGCGCGGCCGGCAACGGCAGCGAGTACAGCTCGATGACGGCGTGCGCCGTCTCGCAGAACTGGTAGCCGCTACGCTTGAGGACGTGGCGCAGGCCATCGCCGACCGTCGCGCGCGCGTCCTCAGGCAGGACGACGTCGACCACCTGCAACAGGAGGTCGCGCTGCGCGGCGGTCGGCACCAGCTCGACGAGTGTGTAGCGGCCGTAGCGCACGACTGGCACGAACTCGGGCGTGGCCGCTTTGGGAAGGGCGATCGCCTCCTCGATGGGAGGTGGCGCGACCGGCGCAGCGGTTGTCGCGCAGCCGGCCGTCAGGACGGTGGCCGCCAGCAGGCTGGCACCGACCAGACGCCGTGTTGGGCAAATGGCTTGCATGGCTCGGCTCTCTGTTGCAATAAGCCGATATCTTCTTCGGAGGCGCCAGGCCGATCAGCAAAGAATGTGAATCGCGCCCCTTCCGCTTTGTTCACGATGGCGATCCACCGGATTCGCGCAAAAAATGGTCGATATCAAGCCTTTCGTGCAGATCACGAGATGCTTGAACCGTAGGCGAGGCAAATGGGTTAGCTCTGTTCACGACCGCTTGTTGCATGCGGCATTCTGGACTAAGAGCCTATGTGAGAGCGGTAAGAAAGTAAGCCAGATCGCGCTGTTGCGGTAACGTTCGTCAAGGGACGGCGAGGCTTGTGTTTGCCATCATCGCCATTCCTTCGCGCCCTATCCAGGACGAGGAAGACTCAGCCTTGGACTGCTTGTTCAAGCAAATGAAGTGGTTTAACGGTGCAAATCACTGACCGCTTCAGCCCTGCATCAAATATGGGGAGCTTGGCCACCCTCGTCCCCGGCCCGAGGCAACTGGATACGCACTCGTATCGTGATCAGTAAGGCCGCGAGTAGCATCAAGACGCCGCCTACAATAAATACGCCCGTGATACCGCTGAAGCTGGACATCGCACCGCCTGCAGCGGCCCCAACTGCAAGGGAGGATTGCACAGAGACCGCCACCATGCCTCCCACGCTCTCGGCCTGATCTAGAACGGAGCCACCCAGTCCGACCACGCCACCGGCACGCCGCTGAAAGCCAGGCTCCAAAACGCCGCCAGCAACGCTCGCCCTGCCAAAGAACCCGGCACCAGTACCAGCGCCAATGCTGCGATGCCGACCGGCGCTGGATCAGTGCCAAGGTTACGTGCAGGCTACGTTACGTCAACTAGTCGGCCAACTGCGTACCCGCGAAGTTGGCCGCCCCAAAGCCGAGCAGTATCAGCGCAACTCCTTCCTGCGCCGTGCCCAACGCATGCCCAGCAGTTCCGCAGGCCTGTAGAGAATTGGCCGCTTCAACAGCCTGCACCCGCGGAGCGTTAGCGTTGTCGCTTGCCGCGAGGAACGACACGAGCAGCAGGCTCATCGACATTGCTGGGCCTCCCGGGAAAGCATGGAACTACCCCTGGACGCGCCGGTTCCTCCTGACGGTCGTTCGCCGGACCGGCGCATGACCAAATAACGACAGATCATTTTCCTAAGACATTAACCTTGCGTGAACCTTTCTTGGCGCACCGCAACATCCAAACCAAGGGGAAAGTGAATGTATTCACAGCCACGGCGCCTGCGCCGCGCGGTTCTACCGTTCGCCCTGATCGCCGCGCTCGCGGCCACCAGCCCGGCCCTGGGCCAGTCTAATGCTACCGGCACCATCTACGGCGTGACCGGTGACCCGACGACCTCGGTAGTAGTAGAGAACACGCAGACCGGACAGGTCCGCACCATCCGTCCCGATGCGCAGGGCCGCTACCGCGCCGCCTCGCTGCCGGTCGGCAAATACCGCGTGCTGCTGCAGCGCGACGGAACCACCATCGCCAGCCAGGACGAGGTCAACGTGCTGCTCGGCGGCGGCAGCGAAATCTCCTTCACTGCCGCGCAGACCCTGGATGTGGTCAATGTCACGGCCAGCGCGGTTCCGCAGATCGACGTCTCGCAGACCGACAGCCGCCAGGTGTTCACGGCCGAACAGCTGGAGAATCTGAGCGTCGGCCGCGACATCGCCGCGCTCGCCCTGCTGACGCCCGGCGCCGTCGCCGGAGATTCGCGCTACCAGGGCGCGCGCGGTTTCAGCGACGTGGCGGCGTTCGGCGGCTCTTCGGCTTCGGAAAACGCGTACTACATCAACGGCTACGCAGTGACCAACCCGTATACCGCCCTCGGCTCGACCAGCCTGCCCTTCGGCGGCATCGCCCAGTACCAGGCCATCACAGGTGGCTACAGCGCCGAGTTCGGACGCGCCACCGGCGGTGTGGTCAACATCATCACCGAGCGCGGCACCAACGACTGGCGCTTCGGCGGCCAGGTGGTGTGGAATCCGGATGCCGGCCGGGCCAGCCGCCGCAGCATCTATTACCCGGAAGGCACATCCAGCCCCAATGCCGGGCGCATCTACCAAGACCGCGAGACGCATTACGAGAACGAAGCGGTCACCTATGCCGCCTACGCCGGCGGTCCGATCGTCAAGGACCGGCTGTTCTTCTACGCCGCCGGCGAGGTCACCCGGCAGGACGTCCAGGGCCTGTCGGTGGGGACCTCCGGCTGGAGCAGCGGCACCAACGGCCTTCAGGATTACGACTACAAGATCCCGCGCTGGCTGGCCAAGCTCGACTGGCAGATCAACGATTACAACCTGCTTGAGGTGACCGCGATCTCCGACGTCACCAAGAACAAGGAGCGCTACACGCGCTACAACTTCACCACCGGCGAGCGCGACCCTTCCACCGTGTCCGGCTATGACTACGAGGATGGCGGCGAGCTGTACATCGGCAAGTACACCGGCTACCTGACCGACTCGCTGACATTGAGTGCGGTTTACGGCCGGCAGAAACAAGACCACCTGGTCACTCCGTTTGGACTGAATCCGGACCCGAACGCGGTCTACGTGACCGACGGGCGCAACATCGCCGACGAACTGAAGTTCCGCAACAGCCAGCAGGCGTTCTCGTCCGTGGCATGGAACGACCAGTACGACAAGACCGACGGCTACCGCGTCGACCTGGAATGGCGCATCGGCGACCACGACATCCGCTTCGGCCTGGATTCCCAGGACCTGGAGGTACGCCGCGGTTCGGCATCCACCGGCCCGGGCTATTACTGGTCCTACAGCGGTGGCGCCGGTGCCCGGCCGGGTTCACCGCTGGGCGGCGGCGCGGTCATCCCGGCCAGCGGTGAGTACGTGACCAAGGTCTCCAGCCGCACCGGCGGCACGTTCCGCGTGGAGCAGTCGGCGCAGTACATCGAAGACCGCTGGCAGGCCACCGATAATCTGTTGCTGTCACTGGGCCTGCGCAACGAACAGTTCACCAACTACGATGCCAACGGCGCGGCCTACATCAAGCAGCGCCACCAGCTGGCACCCCGCCTGGGCGCGAGCTGGGATGTGTTCGGCGATGCCTCGTTGAAGGTGTTCGCCAATGCCGGCCGCTATCACCTTGCCCTGCCCAACCGCACGGCCTATCGCCAGGCGGCACCGTCGTTGAACACCAGCGAGTACTTCAGCTTCACCGGCATCGACCCCAACACGGGCGTGCCACTGGGACTGACGCCGCTGGGCAATGGTCCGTTCTCGCCCAACAACGAATACGGCCAGACACGCAACCCCACCTCCATCGCCGCCAAAAACCTCAAATCGCACTACCAGGACGAGTACGTGCTGGGCTTTGAGAAACAGATCTCCGAGCGTTACAGCGGTGGCGCACGCTTCATCTACCGCGATCTGAAAAGTGCCATCGAGGACTTCTGCGATTTCCGTCCGGGCGTGGCCTGGGCCGAAGCCAATGGCGTGGACCCGTTCGTGTCCGGTGGCATCCAGGACAGCTTCTACAGCTGCCGGCTGTTCAACCCGGGCGAGAGCAACACCTTCGTGATCACCGATGACAACGGCACCGTCACCACCGTGCCGCTGAGCAGCAGCGCACTGGGCTTCCCCAAGCTCAAGCGGCGCTATCTGGGCGTGGACCTGTTCCTGGAGCACAAGTTCGACGGCAGGTTCTACGGCAAGGTGGATTACACCTGGTCGCACAACTACGGCAACGCCGAGGGCCAGCTGAATTCCGATCTCGGCCAGTCCGACGTGTCAGCCACGCAGACGTTCGACTTCCCGGAACTGACCCTGGGTTCGAGCGGCAACCTGCCCAATGACCGCCGCCACTACCTGAAGGCCTTCGGCTACTACCAGATCACGCCGCAGTGGCAGGTCTCGGCGACCTTCAGCGCGGCCTCGGGCCGACCGAAGAACCGCACCGGCCTGCTGCCCGAATCGATCGGTGCCGACGACCCGTACTTCTACGATTACATCTACTACAACGGGCCGTATTACTTCTTCGTTGACGGCGAGCCCTCACCGCGCGGCAGCCATGGCAATCTGCCCTGGACCACCAAGATCGACCTGGGCCTGACCTGGCGTCCGGCCTTCGCCGACGGCAAGCTGCAGGTGCGTGGCGATGTGTTCAACGTGCTGGACCGGCAGACGGTGCAGAACACACTGGATTACTACGAGTATCCCAGCGTGGGCACGGTGTATTCGCTGGCCAACCGGGTCGTCAGCTACCAGGCCCCGCGTTCGTTCCGTTTCCAGGTGCGCTACGACTTCTGAGTTTCCCCGGGCTGCAAGACCATGCAAAGGGGCGGCGGTATTCGCCGTCCGTCCTTTCGCCGGCGCGAGGGATTGGAGGCACTTGGGCAGGAACGGAGAAAACAGAAGGGACCCCAGTTTCTGAACTGCCCCCCAGAGGCGAGCATGGCCGAGGGCCGATAGAAGTCGGCTAGGCGCTGCCCGTCCCTGACGGGCCTATGCGTCAAGCCGGTTTCGGCGGCAATGACCGGCAGTGTGCCATTTCCCGATTTCGCAGCTTGCCGAGCAGGTCCCGAGAGAGAATCACGGGCTATCCCCGCCGTTGAGCCAGCCCCTGTTCTTCGAGGAGGTCGGCCTGCTGCTGCATGGTTTCCCGTTGCTACCAAACCCCAGGTCGCCCGGCCCCTGGCCGCCGCCGATCAACTGCTGATCCAGCCAGGTCGCGCCAATCACGCGCGCCTGCCGTTCAATGAGCAGGTGCGATTTCAGCTCTGCGGCCATACCGCACAGGCATTACGCGTCGTACTGGCGGACACGTTCGGCCAGATCCTCCGGCACCTTCTACAGACTCTCGGCCACGCGATCATGATGCAGGCTCGGCGCAGGGTTGCCAGCCGACGAACGTGGGCGGCGACCACACAGAGGTTGACGAGCAAGCCGAACAGCGTGCGGCGGTAACTGCTGGTGAAGCGTTTTTTCAGACGCACGACCGAATGAACGAACACAGGTGCCGTGCTGCCCGGCTCGGTGATGATATCCATGCCATCCTCGTCGTGGCCCAGGGTGAGCCGAGCCAAGAATTGCTGGGCAGCGGTGTCACGCGCCCAGACGGAGAGAAAGATCAGGTTGCCCTGTTCGCCGCGGATACAGGTATCGGTCATGAGATAGCTGCATTCGTCGATGTGGAACAGTGGCTGTGGAGATGAAGAGGCAGGCATGGTGGTGTCCTTGATGGAATGTGGGCGCGCACCGCCCCCAGGGGCAGTGGCTGCCCCGTCAGGGATGAAAGAACGCGGCTCAGAGATCGCGTTCGGTGAACGAGCCGTCGGCCAGATGCTTGACCACGCGGTTGCCGACATTCCTTGCGGCGTCGTGCTCGACCTCGATGAACATGCTGTCCGGCACGACGATCTGGAAATGACGCAAGACCTCGCGGTAGTAGTCGAGGTCGTGGCCGAACGGATCAGCCTCGTGCAGATTGCTGTACAAGAAGTTGTCGTCCTCGACCTGCATGGTCTCGTCGACCAGTTCCGCCGGCTTGGGGATGACCATGAAGAAGTAGCGCATCGGTCGGTCCCAGCCGAGTTTGACGGTGATCGGAAATCCCTTATGGGACGTGGCGAAGTTGTGCTGGCTCATGGGGAAGCTCCTGGATTGAAGGAGCCGGGAGCCTCCCCGTGGGGGAAGACCCCCGGCGGGTGGATGAAGTGCACTGCGGTGCGTTACGCGGCTTGCTGTTCCAGCTGGCGTTTCCATTCCTGAGACTTGAAGTCCAGGGCATAGCCCGGCGTGCCGAGACGCGAGATCTGCGCGCGCAGCGTGCGGCGGTCGATGGTCGAGTCCAGTTTCACGGACTCGCCCAACGGCCACAGCAGGCCGGACAACGTGGCATCCTCGCTCTCCGGATTGCCGGAGAGGTGCCGACAGCGGTAGACGGTGCGTCTACGCCGAACGGTGTGGTATCGATCAGCGGATCCTTCGATGCCCGCACGGGTGTGGGCCGGGCCGGCTCGGATGCGGGCTTCGTCGCGACTGAGCTTGTCGAGACCCGAGAGCGTCATCCCGTCCAGGTTGGCACGGATCTCGAAACGCATGCCGCCGGCGGTGGGATAAGCCTTGGATAGATGAAGCGGATCGCGAAATCCCCGCCGAACTTGCCTTCGGGGTACTGCTCCAGTTCCGCATCCTTGACGGCGAACTCGCCGATTGGCGTGACGAGCCGGCCGACGTTGAACGGCCCGTTGCGGCCGAGGATGGTGCGCAGTGTCAACTGGCCTGACACGGTGATGGGTGTAGCGAATGACTGCGGCCTGTTGATGGCCGCCATGACGAATCTCCTTTGGAAGAAGTGGTTCCGGTGAATCCCGGTTGGGGAAGAAGAAGCGGACCGGCCCGTGAGCGGGCAAGGTCCGTGCGGCACTAGGCCTTCAGTTGACGCAGGCCTTCGGCCAGCATCCAGAGCGCGCGGTTCAGGCGCAGGTTCTGGTCGATGCCCTGGACTTCGCGCGTGCGCTGACGACGGCCGTTGGCCGAGCGACCCGACAGGCCGCCTTTGATCATGTTTTCCTGGACGCGATTGAAGGTCGCCCACAGATCCGGGCGCCGGTCGTCGAAACGTCTGGGGACCAACAGCTGGCTTTCCGTGACAGGCGTGGGCTTGTCCGGATCTTCGTACTTGAGCGCAAGCGCCGAGCGTGCAAACATCTCGGCTTCACCCTCGTCGAGGGTGATAGCGCGCATGGCATTGCGCGATTCCTGCATGCGCTCGAAGCCGTCGAGGACCTGGTACGCGCCTTCGATCACCTGGCCGGACACGTCGCCCTTGTGGGGCACGCGGATGTCGGCGGCGGTGTCGCCGCAGACCAGGCCGTTGTGGCAGACGAAGCGGAACATGCCGGCGAGCATCTGGTAGCTGCTGCTGCCGTCATGGCTGTTGACCAGGATGATCTCGTTGGCCTCGGCGCCGTTGATCTGGCTCGCGTGGCGCAGGCGGATCAGGTGCTTGGTGAACTCGCGTCGATCCTCGTTGCGCACGCGGGTCTGGCAGACCATGAACGGCTCGAAGCCCTCCGTGCGCAGCTTGGAGAGCACGGTCGCGGTGGGAATGTAGGCGTACCGATGGGACCGGCTGCCGTGTGGTTCATCGGCGAAGATGCTGGGCGCCACGGCGCGGATCTGGTCATCCGAGAGCGGACGGTCCGCGCGCAGTACGGGGGAACGATGCGAAAAGCGTGTGGCGAGAGACATAGTGGTTCTCCTTGACGAATACAGCGATCCGCACGGCCGGTTGTCGGCTGTGCGGATCGCTTGGGATGAAGAGACAGGTGCAAGCGCCTCCCCGAAGGGAGGTGCGTGCGTGGCTGGGAAGAAAGACAAGGCCCCGGAGGGGCCTTGAGGGGTCAGAACGAGGCAGCGAGCGCCGGCTCGCGTTCCTCCACCTCGGGCTCGCGCTCGGCGGGCTCGCCAGGCGGGGTGTCAGTCATGGCCTCGGGGTTGGCCTCGGCTTCCGGGTACACCTTCTGCCCGTCGACCTTGATCAGGCCGATGTGGACCAGAGTGGATTCCAGGCTCGCGGCGGCTTCGCCGGCACGCTCGCCCTTGGTGCGGATGTACGGATCGATCCGCATGTCGTTGAGGCGGAAGGCGATCAGTACCTTGCGCTCGGCCTCGACGGCCTGCACGCAGCGACGCACCAGATGCTGTGCGTTCTCGGTGGCGACGATGGTGTCGATGTAGCGGTACTCCGGTTCATCGACGGGGCCGGCCAGCGCGGCGATGGAGCACGACAGGAACGGGTCACCGTTCTTGGGCGTGACTTCCTGCGGAAGGTTGAGATAACCGATGCCGCGGGTGGTCAGCTCGTGCTGCTCGATCTTCGCCAGTTCGGCGCGGTCGACCAGCTCGGCCTTCAGCAGGCGCCCCTTGAGGCTCGCTGCGGCTTCTCCCTTGCGATCGCCGCTGGGACGGATGTAGGCATCGCCCCACAGGTCGCCGATGCGGAAGCGCACCAGCGGACGCTGACGCGGATCCTCGACGCCGACGTAGCGTTCGACGAGCTTCTTGGCCTCCGCACCGGAAACCTTGACGTCGAAGTTGCGGTAGCTCGGATCCTTGGCAGAGCCGACCAGTGCCGCGACGGTGACGGCGAGGAAGGGCTGGGCGCGGCGGCCGCCCTTCAAGGGAACCTTGCGGGCCCGCTGCAGGAAGCCGAGGCCGGAGGTGTGCAGGTCGAAGTAGGACTTGCCCTGGTTGGACGTGGTGTTCATGGTGAATCTCCATAGAAAAAAAGCGGAGACACACCAACCCCACGATGCGGGGAGAGGTGCGTAACCCCGCGGTGGGTTGACAAGATGGATGCATCCACCACCGGCAGGCCGGTGGCCGTTCGCGCTGGGATGCGATGCGAACTGGCTCGGTCACGCAGTGGAAACTGCGCCGCAACCTCGAAGACCGATGGTTGCCTGGCATGTCGCTGACAACGTCAGCAGGCATGGGGTCAGCATGGCCGGGCCTCGCGCGCGCGGCAGCAATCAATCGGCATCCGGGCGCTTCCCTTTGTCCGCGCCACCCGGCGCCTGCCACAGGCACTTGGGGCCGCGCAGGTGCTCGGGGGTATCGGCACGGGGACGGCTGGGGCGGCTCCAGGCGCCGCCGCCGCGCGCGCCGATCAGCCGCCAGCCGGCGGCGCGCAGGCTGGCGCCGCCTTCGTCGGGCAAGGTGTAGGTGATCAGGCGGATGTAGCCCAGCGCCCTTGCCGCCTGCCAGGCCGCGCCGTAGAGCTTGCTGCAGGCGTTGGGTGTGCCGTCGGTGCACATCCGCGTAACTTCCAGCGTTCAGCCATCGTCTAGGTGCTGCGCGACCGGACGGCCGACGATGGCCACGCTGCGGATCACGTCGCTATCGCTCAGCGTGACGGCCAGGGCGAACTTCGCACCCTGGACCGGACGGTGATGGCGATGGTGCGACAGAACGATGGCATTGGCCGTGCGCAGCGACACCGGCAGCAGGTGCAGCCTCGGCGAGGTCGGCGTCCTGTCCATGCGCGTCAGTCGCCGCAGAAGCAGGCAATCGGTTCATCGGCGGCGTCGAACAGGGGGCCCTGGTCGGCGGCGAATCGCGCCAGGTCGGCGTAGCTGGGGCCATCGGCGCGGAACCTGGCGCCGGTGGGCTTGCTCGCCAGGTTCAGGGACTCCATGCGAATCCACCACACGGCGGCTTCGGGCCGGGCCTTGATGAGGGCCAGGCGCTGCCCGCGCGGCTTCAGGAAACACAGGTCGCAGTTGCCTTCGAGCGTGCGCCCGTTGACCGTCAGCAGGTCGAGGTTGAACGGCTGCGTCTGCCAGAAAGCGCCCACGTCGTGCACAGTGACGCCGGCGTCCGCCAGCGGCATGCACATGGTCTCGTGGGTCGACTCAGTGGAGTGCCCGCGTGCGCGAATCTTGGCGACACGCCGCTGCCCGTCGGCGCGGATGCCGATCATCTGGTCCCAGTCCGTCCAGCCCAGATGCCGCAGGTAGTGGTGCATGGGGCGCATCTTCAGGCTGGTCGTGCAGCCGCGTGCGACGGGATTGGGCAGGTACTGGCGCTTGCGGATCAGTGCCACGACGGTGGCGGTGAAGCACAGCGTTTCCTCGCTCGCGAAATCCGCGACCTTGAGGTTCTTGAGGGCGATGCGGTCTTGTCGGGTGATGGTGTCCATGGAAAGTCCGGATATCGACCGGGTTGACGACACGCCCCTGACGGGACGCGCATACATCCCGTGGGTTGGAGGAAGGTGGCATCGATGCCCGGTGGGCAGCGTTCGCCGGTGAGATGGCGAGGCGAACTGGCGGGTGGCATGGGTCTCCCCACGGCAGCCTGAAACCCTGGCTGCTGGCATGGTGCTGAGCGGGTCAGCGACGCATGGAGGCAGCATCGGGCGCGCGCACGAGACCGTCATGCGGCAATCGGGATCCGTTGCCTCCGGATTGCGTTGAAAAAAAAGCTCCCCGAAGGGAGCGAAGTGGGACATTACGATCAGCGTATGGCGTGCAACCTGCCCTCGGCGTCGAAGGTGAGGCAGATGGCCGCGTTGGCGAGCTTGGGCTGCGCCGTGTGGCGCAGGAAGCTCGGCAGCAGGGCCTCGAGCACGCGATCTGGTGCATCCGAGCAACCCACGGCGATGAAGGTCTGGATGATCCTGGCATCTTCATCCTCGCTCTCGCGATCAGCGTCGGTCGCAATGACCAGTTCGGTCGCCTTGCCCAGCAGGGCCTGGAGCGACATCTTCGCCCACCCCAGCTCAAGTTCCACTAATAGGTTTGCTGGCCATTCCACCGGGGAAAGGAAACTCACTCAAGTCCCTTGAGCCGGTCCAGCGCCCAAGTGGGAAAGAAGGCTACGCATCGACGGTGAGAGAGACTGCCAGTCCGCATAGCAAGCACACAACTCACGCCGTGCCCAGTAGTCAGTGAGCGGGATACTACGTATGCGATAACGCGCACAGCTGTTTTCCACCACTGCTAGCGGAAGCACTCCCACTCCGACGCCTGCTTGGACCATCTCACAGATGCCGTCAAACGTCTTCATGCGCGAACGGGGAACCAGCGCCATGCCGGCAGCGCGCGCGTGAGCATCGATGTGATCCTGCAGGGCATTGCCGTGAGTTAGGGAAACAAAATATTCGCCACCTATCTCGCTGTACGAAATCTCCTTTCGAGACGCTAGCTTGTGCTTATGCGGCACAATCAATACCAGGTGGTCAGATGCTATCGGCTGCACTATCAAACCAGCAGAAGCATTCACGGCGTTCGATATGACGCCGGCTTCTCCCGAGCCAGAGGCAATCCGAGCCACAATTTCTTCACTGGTTCGCTCTTTGAACTCCAAGCTGAGCTGGGGTCTGTCGTGGAGCCAAACACCTACTCGGGGAGGCAGAAACCAGGTCAGCGCAGCTGTATTGGCATACAGCGTGAGCGTGCCTCTTTCTCCATCTACGTAGCTCTCAAGCTCTGCCTTCATTAAGGCTTGCTGCCGCAAGATCACACGCGCGTGATGAGCCAGAACATCTCCCGCCTCCGTTACGATCACCCCGCGAGGCCTGCGTTCGAGAAGTTTCAGCCCCGCATCGGCCTCCATGCTCCTTAGTCTTTCGCTGGCTGATGCGAGAGCCAAGCTTGCGGCTTTTGCTCCACGGGTGATGCTGCCGGATTCAACGACATGAAGGAACAAACGTAGGTCAGCTAGGTCAAGTCGCATACTATGATCACCCTTCGGGTGATCCGAAGGATGGCTCTCCAAAATCCGCATTGTTTGGCGCACCGATCTTAGCTTCAATACTGGCATGGACGACAAACTTTTTTTCTATAGCCTCCTCATCGGAACCTTCTTGTTCGCGGGTATGGTTAAGGGAGTGACCGGGATGGGGCTTCCAACGGTGGCTATGGGCCTCTTGGGCATAGTCATGCCCCCATCGATCGCGGCCGCCATTCTGGTTATCCCATCATTTGTAACGAATGTGTGGCAGCTCTTCACGGGCCCATCCGTTCGAAAGATCCTCAAACGGCTTTGGCCGATGATGTTGCTGATCGTGGTCGGCACTATTGGCGGCTCTTCGCTGCTCGTAAAGATTGATGCTACTTGGTCCGGATTTGGGCTTGGTGTTGCGTTGATCGTCTACGCGGCATACGCGCTTTTCGCGCCTACTCTCACAGTGTCGGAGCGGGCCGAACGGTGGGCATCTCCGATCGTCGGCTTGGTTACCGGCTTGGTGACTGGCGCTACAGGTGTCTTCGTGATGCCCGCCGTGCCGTACCTAGGTGCGCTACGTTTCGACAAGGAAGAACTTGTCCAGGCACTTGGACTGTCTTTCACCATCTCAACCGTAGCACTCGCAGCCGGTCTCTTCGCGCATGGTGCTTTCCGCTTGGATCAACTTGGGCTTTCGAGCATGGCAATTATTCCGGCCCTCATCGGTATGTGGATCGGAACATTGATACGCGCCCGCATCAGTCCCAAGCGCTTTCGCCAGTGCTTCCTGATCTTCCTGATCGTCTTGGGTCTGGAACTGGTTTCACGCCCGTTTTTCTGATTAGCTCGCCAGCCTGATTAGGTTACAGTACTGGCGTGAAGGCTCAGCCATGTGCTCAACGCTGGATCAATGCATCGAATGCTGGATTCAAGCCGAAAGAGAGTTTGAGCAATCTGCGTATCAGCTCGCCTCCGCAATGTCCGGCAGTCTGACAGCGCTGGACGCTGCGTGGAGTGAGTTTCACCGGTGCCATGACTTAGCTAGCGACGCGCTCAAGGCAGTCGTGGAGGCAAAGAGGAAGCTGAAGGCCTCTAATCATTAGTACTGCGGTGCAAGAAGATGTCGGCTCTTTTGGCTATGTTTCTTGCATGTACGGGGATCTAAGTGGAACCCATCTGGTTGAACCAATTGAAGCGCATTCAGGCACTCGCGTCCACGAGTCTTGCTTACTGTACAGATCCATACGAGAGGGAAAGACTTCTCGAAATGCTGAACGTATGCGACGGGATGCTCGCGCGGCACACCGGCCTTTCGCTTTCAGCGGTATTGAACGTTGCACCTGACCAGAAAAGCTATCCGACGCCCAAAGTCGATGTGAGAGCTGCGGTCCTTGAGGCCGGCAAGATCATGCTGGTTCGGGAAAGGGACAACGGGTTGTGGACGATGCCGGGCGGGTTTGCCGAGATCGGCTTTTCGCCTGCTGAGAATGCAAAGAAGGAAGTGTTGGAAGAGGCCGGGGTTATCGTTAGTGTTCGCTCATTATATGCGGTGCGGCACAAGGCAAAGGGCCCATTCCTCCCCGACGTGCGTGATTTCTACAAGATGTATTTCCTGTGTTCCAGAGTGGATGAGACGGTGCCCGCGCCGGGCACCGAAACTACAGAGGTGAGGTTCTTTGGAGTCGATGAGCTTCCGCCGCTTTGTCTGGATCGCGTGGTGCCACAAGACGTGGAGCGAGCGGTGCTGCACGCCTCCTCCCCAGTCACTTGTTGGTTCGATTGAAATTCTCTTTTGCTGAGACTGGAGTAGCGGTCGTCGTTACGGGTTTCGGCGCAGGGATTGCCGTCGAAGAGCGCGGTGTCACGAAGTCCCACGTTTCTCCACTACGAAGTCCGCTACCTTGTGATTCTCCGGGCAATGTGAGCTTGCTTGATAAGACCGTCCATGGTGTTTCCCGTGACGCGCGCTGCTGACGACACATCCATCGGACTAGGCGGGCGTTCCGCTGGTTTCGAAAAGGCGGTATCGATGCCCGTTGGGCAGCGTTTGCTGGTGCGATGTCGAGGCGAGTTGGTGGGTAGTACCGGAGGCAGCTTGAACCCCCGACTGCTGGCATTGGTGCTGAACAGCGCAACGGAGCGCTGTCACAGTAGCGGTTGCGCGCCCAACGCGGTCTAGTGGCAGTCAGGAATTGGTGTCCCCAGATTGCAATCAGAAAATAGAATGCTCTGCGAAAGGAAGAGTACAAGAAGAATCGAAGGAATTGGCGCGTGTTTCGCGGCGTGCCTTCAGAATTGGAAAGATAAATTCTGAGGTGTTAGCATCAATGTTTCTCGGGGTACCATGGTGATTCATGGCACGTCTGTCACTGCGTTGCAATCTTTTCGCTGTAGCCCTCGCTCTCGCGTGTATGGTCGTCGTGGTCCCCGCATGCGGGCGGGAGAGTCGTAACCCAACGACTGCGCGGACGTATTACGAATCCTTGGACATGTCCTCGCCTAAAGCAAGTGCGCGTGCCTTCGTCGGTGCCTGGGCGAGACGGGATTTCATGACGGTCTATCTGCTACTGTCTCCGCAGGCCGAGGAAGACGCGGCGCGCTCGATCGACGACTATATGACGCAACGGCTCGTTCCAGGTTTCGACATGGCCGATCAGCAGGTCTCGCCGTCCCATGCATCTTCTGGTATCTCCACTGAAGCGATCATCGCCGGCGAGTCTCCGGTGCTGGAGTTTAATACCGATCCGACGCGGCGCTTCGATGCGCTGTTCGGCTACGCGGCCGCGCAGGGCAAACTGCCCTTCGCGCTCAGCACAACAACGCGTCTCGAGGCTGGACCCACGGATGACGTAGTGGCGACCTTTACCGCCGTGACTCCTGAGGCAGAGACGCTTGAGCTCACACTGCAGCTACAGCCTTCCGGTCACTGGAAGCTGGACCAGGTACGGTGGCCGGGCATCGCCAGTGAGGCACGGCCATGGGACGCTTCGGCCGGACCAGCGCGTGGCGCGACGACTGGGGGCGGGCTACCGAAAAACGATGATGACCACGCTCGCACGTTCTATGAGTCCCTGGACATGCATTCGCCGGGCGCGACGCTGCGCACCTTCCTTGCTGCGTGGTCTCGTCAGGACTTTTTGGTCGTCTACCACTTGCTGTCGCCAGCCGCGGAATGGGAGACGATGTCGGCAATGGGCGATCTGAGAGTTGGTGCGCTGGTGCCGGGGCTGCTGCTGTCCGACCTGGAAGGCACGCCCGTCCTTCAAACGCCAAGGCGCTCGTCGGAAGAACGGGCACGTGGTGTGACGTCGAACAACGAATACACGTTCGACCCGGCCCGCAAGTTCGACGTGCTACTGATGCGTGCTGTGCAGTTGGGTAAGCTGCCTTTCACACTGAATGCGGAGACGCGCGTCGAGCCTGCACGGGTGGACGCCGACGTGGCCACCGCTACACTGCACAATCCTGGTGCGCCTGATCTGGCTGTGCGGCTGGTTGCCCTGCCTTCGGGACGCTGGAAAGTGGATCGGATCGCGCCCGTAGGTACCGACGAAGGCGCATGGCCATGGGCGGTAGAGGCGGTGAACTGAAATTGCATCGCGGTCCCCTGCGGCCGGTCCGGCGTCGTAGTGGCTCAGCCGGAAGAGGTGGTTGCCGGATTGGTCGAGGACTGGCTGTTGCGAGGAGGATCTCGCAGTACCTGCTCAATGCGTCGCAACAGGTCGGTGCGTGTGGAGTCCGGCTGGGCCGAGCCTGGCTCCAGGACGATGCCGCAGTCCCGAGCGGTGTGGATATCCGATTGCTGACGCGCTGTCAGCCTCTGACGCACGTCGAACAGAGTGGCCCACGCATCACGCCCATCCCACGCGCGCTGATCCGGTTCCGCGCCAGCGTCGCGTAAGACTTCCATATACCGCACGATCTCGTCGTCACCGAAGGCGAAAACGTTAGCGCAGTCACCCTCGCATCTACGTTCGGCCATTCTGATCGCCAGGGCAAGTGGTGCGCCGACGTTACGCTCTGGACCACCCGGGTAGGGGCGGAAACCGAGCTTGGCCAGGGTTGCCACGGTTTCGGCAGACAGTGGTGCAATCTCGAACAGGGAGCGACCCGGCATCAACGAGTCTGGCTGGACGCCGTGCTCGATCAGCAACGCGAGCTTATCTGACGGATTGTGCTGGTTGTACTGCAGAAGGTTCAGTGGCCAGTAGACCACGGTGCTGCACTGGCCGGCCGGTTCGGTGAGCTCGCTGACGTCGCGTCCCCAGTGGATGCCCTGCACCTGTACGCCACGCTCCAGCCAACGTCGCAAATCCGCCGCTGGACCATGGCGCAGTGCCGCGTCGACCGCAAGAAGGCCGATCGTCTGTCGCCCGTTCACATCGTCTTCGCTGCGCCACGCCGCGTTGGCAACCGCGTCAAGGAACCGATATCGCCGTTCGCTGACAGGGGGGGGCGTGCCGGTGCGGCCCTCGATGACTTCGGTGCGCACCAGGCACACCAACTGCGCTGGCGTCAGCGTTGGATCGCCGGCATCCAGTGCCGCCTGAAGCGACGGCAGGTCGCCGCGCTCGATCGCGGGTCGCAGGCGGGCACGGTGCCGAGCCATCGCCTCGTACATCGGAAGATTGGCGGCAAAGGTTCTTCTGGCGGCTGCTCGGTCACCGAACCACGGAGAGTCGTAACCGGCGAAGAAGGCGACAAAGCCAAGACACGCGGTCACTAACAGCACGAGCCCATATCCGAGTCGGCGCACACCGGCACCGTAAGCGGCGATCGCGACTATGAACGTACTCAGCACTGCACCCAGCATGGCACACAGCAGCAGGAGCGGCGGCATCATCTGCACGCCGATAAGGGAATACATACCTTTCGGTCTGGCTAGCGGCAGTACGGCGCTGATCAGATAAACCAGCGTCGTCGTGGCAATGACAGCGGCTACGGTCATCATCCAGCGACGCCACCGACGGGAATGCGTCCGATGCGTGTCTTGCCCGATGCCGGGTGGTGGTGGTATTTGATCGTCCATATGGCTCAACCGCTTGATGGGGCACATCGGCCGTCACGCTCCATCAGCCTGCCGTCGGAGCATTTCCGGCGCAAACGAGTGTTGTTAGAGGTTGTCAGTTCGTAGTCTATCAATTGTGCTCCTGACCACGTTAGCGACGCATAGAATCACCATCGGAGACGGATCAGGTAAGGCTTAAGTTGGTCAGGGTCCACCATGCCCTGAACTGGGAATAGGTAAAAAACTCCCTGTAGGGAGGCTTAAATAGGGCGAGGTTATCAACGCATCATCTGTAGCCCGCCTTGTACGTCGAACGCTAAGCAGATGGTGGCATTGGTAAGCTTGGGCTCCGCAGTGTACCGAAGTGCGCTTGGCAGCAAAGCCGCCAACACACGCTCGGGCGCGTCCAAGGAATCCACTGCAATGAAGGTCAGTATGGCCTGTGCATCCTCGTCCTCGCGGTTCTCCTTATGGGCGTCGTCGAACACGTAGTTCGAGACGAACCAGGTGCAGCTACCTATCGAGCGTGAGAGACAGCGTGTCGTCCTTGCGGATGGCGGGCACGGCGTCCTCCGGCTCGCCCTCAAGTCCGACATGCAGCAACTCGACCAGGTTTAGCGCCACGGCATCGTCGGCCAGCAAGGGCTGCCGCTCTGATGAAGCGTCTTTCCCTCCCGCACTTGGACTTGCTGCGGTGTGACGATTCGGGCCAATTGCTTGATCCAGTGACTGGCGTAAATCCCATGCTGATGCAGCAGGAATGCCTGGCCCGCCTCGAGATAAAACTTGGTGGCAACTCGTCGCCGTCAAAGGTCTCGATCTCCCTCACGCCAAGCCCCTGCAGTACTTCGCGGGAAAGCTGGCCTCTCGGCCGAGTAGCCCTCCCAAGAGCGGCAGAAACCTGCCGGCTCATGCGTCCAGTCGTGGAGCCAAGACTTGGGAGCGAATGGCACGTCGTTGAGCAGATCGATATTGGACGAGTCGAGGCGGCTATGGGCGTAGTGCGTGACGAAGTCGCTAGCGGCCAGCCCTGCCTTCACTTCGATCAGGCCTTCCCGGTGGGCCTGATCATTGGCTGCTTGGATGCGCTTGTGGTCGTCCGTCTCGTTCAGTAAATGCCGACGATCGGGAGGCTTTGCGAGCGTGGCGTCCGGCAACAGCACTACCTGTTGCTTACCGTAGGACGGCGTTCGCCCGACCGGCAGACCTTGAAGGAAACAGCGCCGCTGGGTGTGCTGAGTAGACAGATCGAGCAGGACCCGGCCCATGGCGGTCGGCCGCCACTGCAAAGTCGGGGGGGGGGGGGCAGAGGTCGTCGCACATCGACGCCGTAAAAAGGCCACGGGCACCGTGAAGGCTTCACACAGCCGTGTCAGCTCACGCTCGGCCCAATCGGCCAGTGTCAGTGCGGGTTGTGGCGGATGCACTCCGTCCGGGCGAATCGAGGTGCTCTTTCGTGCGAGAGCGGCGTGGACCGGGATGTCCTCGCCCCGGATGACGGCGGCTGTTGCGACAGTGAACGAGCGATCTCGGGTGTGGACGCCAAGGGTAGGGGCGGAGTAGAGCGCGGACAGCACGCCAAGACCGAAGGCGTTCTTGGGCACTTGCAGTTCCTCGCCCTAGCCGGACTCGGCGATGTGGGCAAGGGTCTGCAGGGCGTCGATGCCGAAGCCGTCGTCAAGGACGACCAGCGCGTTGCCGTCAACGACAACCTCGACTCCCGTGGCGCGGCCAGCGTTCTGCGGCAGTTCAACGAGCATGGAGTGTGGGGTGAAGGGGGCACAAGTTGACGATCAGGCGGTGCGGGTTAGTCCTCAAACGGATGGTGGCCGTGGTGGACTCCTCGGATGGGTAGGCACCGAGGCGCTTAGAGGAAAGACGGCGCGGTAGCTCCGACGCTTTAGGGTGCTGGACTGGAGGTGCCCGTTCAGGGAAATGGACGGAAATGCCCAAAGGAGGAGAAACATCGACACCCGCTAGGCGCGCGCGTCCGTGGCACGATGCGAAGACGAGGTGGTTGGAGCGAAGAATTCCGCGACACAGCCCTGGCGACCGTGGCTGCTAGCGATGGCCGATAGACTACGGCGATGCAGGTACTACGATCGGCCATATACCACGCTATGTCGCACATAAATGCGTATCGCCGCTGGCCGCGTTATACGCGTCCCACCAGTTGGCAAGGCTTGGCCTGGGGCGCAGTTCGGCGAAAGAAAAGGCGCCGAAGGCCGCATGGCCTTCGGCTCAGGAAGAAGTCGCCACCCGTGGGCTGTGCCAGGAATCGGTCGTCGTCGAAGCCGTTCGCTGTCGCAGCATTCGCACTCGGCCGTTATCGTGGCTGCGGCCGAAATCCTTTGGCACGCATCTGCGCACAAAGGGAGCCCAGTTTTTCGCCGTTGGGCACGGCACTGAATACCGTCGTCCCGAAGGGTCTCCTGATGGCTGGTAACGGTAAACCGGCCAATCATCAGGAGACCCTTCGCAGAGAACGGAAGCGTCGGACAATCAGGAATGCGCTGGGCGCGATTCATGGAGAAGTTGCCTTCTTGTCTCGCAGCCATCGTGGGCACGGCAAGACGCGCACTCTCTCGGAGAAGGCTTCGCGCGCTGAGGCTCCCGCCCTGTGGTGGGATGGCCGCCATGTGACAGCAAAGAGTGCTACATGACGTCGGGGTTCAAGACTGCTGAGAATGTCCTAGGACTGCGGCTGCGTTTGCGCGGTGCGCTACGCTTGCGGACACCGGGCGACTCGACGGGTAGCGTCCCCTTGCAGTCCGGATACCTGCTGCAGGACCAGAATGCTCCGCTCTTGCCGGTGCGCTGGCGTGTCGCTGACCCGCATTGCGGACAAGTCGGCCCCTGAGGGATCTTGATGGGCAGCGATGTGCCGCGGTACTGCGCGATCAGTTGGGTGATCCAGGCGGACTGCTTGGCGATGAACGTGTCCAACGTCAGCTGGCCCGCTTCGATCATGTCCAGAGCCTGTTCCCAGACCGCCGTGGTGCCGGGGTCCGCGATAGCCGCGGGCACGGCGTCTATCAGGGTGAACGCAGCATCCGACGCGCGGACGGAGCGGCCTTTCTTCAACAGGTAGCCACGGCCCAGTAGGCCGCTGATGATGCTGGCGCGGGTGGCTTCCGTGCCGATGCCCACGGTGTCCTTGAGCTTCTGCTTCAGCCGTGGATCGGACACCAGCCTGGCGACGCCCTTCATGGCCTTGATCAGTTCGCCCTGAGTGTAGGGACGCGGTGGCAGCGTCTTGAGCGCCTTCAGCTCGACACCGGCCACTTGGCACGACAGGCCCTCGCGCAGCGGCGGCAGCACCTGGCTGCGCTGGGCAGCGCCGCCGGCGTCCTCCGGGTCGGCCTGCGGCTCGACCAGCACCAGGCGCCAGCCCGGCACCACCACCTGCTTGCCCACGGCCTGGAGCGCCTGGCCCCCGCACGACAGTCGCGCGGTGGTCCGGTCGAACTCGTGGTTCGGGAGGAACTGCGCCAGGTAGTGCGCGCGGATCAGGCGGTAGACGGCGAGTTCCTTCTCGTTCATCGCCGCCAGGTTCGCGGGTTCGAGCGTCGGGATGATGCCGTGGTGGGCCGAAACCTTCGCGTCGTTCCAGGCGCGCGAGTGCTGGGTGCGGTCGAGCTGGTCGAGAACCGGCCGCAGTGTAGGGTCGGTCTTGAGCAGACTGTCCAGGACCGCGGGGACTTCGCTGAGCATGCTCTCGGGCAGGTAGCCGGAGTCGGAGCGCGGATAGGTCGTGGCCTTGTGTGTCTCGTACAGCGCCTGAGCGATGTCCAGGGTCTCCTGCACATCCAGCCCCAGTTGCTTGGAGCAGACCTCCTGCAGGGAGCCCAGGTCGAACGGCAGCGGCGGGCCTTCGCGCATGCGCTCGATGTCAACTGACGCGATCTGAGCGGCGCCGGCCGCGTGGATCTGACGTACGGCCTGCTGCGCGACGGGCTCGCGCAGACAGCGACCGGCATCGTCGGTGCTGGTCTCGGGTGCCAGCCATTGCGCGACGAATCTCTGGCCGGAAGCGGACAAAGCGACGTCGACGGACCAGAACGGCACCGACACGAACGCAGCGATCTCGCGATCTCGATCGACAACCAGGCGCAAGGTCGGTGTCTGCACGCGGCCGACCGACAGCACGCCGTCATAGCCGGCTTGCCGCCCGAGCAAAGTGAACAGCCGGCTGAGGTTCATGCCGACCAGCCAATCCGCACGCGAGCGCGCCAGCGCCGAGTAGTACATCGGCAAGGTTTCGGCCGAGGGCCGTAGCTTGCCGAGCGCCGTGCGGATCGACGCGTCGTTGAGCGCGGATAGCCAGAGGCGTTGGATCGGGCCGCGGTAACCGCAAAGCTCGACGAGTTCGCGCGCGATCAGCTCGCCCTCGCGATCAGCGTCAGTCGCGATGACCAGTTCGGTCGCCTTGCCCAGCAGGGCCTTGACGACCTTGAACTGCGTGGCGGTCTTCGGTTTGACCTCGACCTTCCAGCGTTCGGGAAGAATGGGAAGCTGCTCGATGGACCAGCGCTTGAAATGTTCGCCGTAGGCTTCCGGTGGCGCGGTTTCCAGGAGATGCCCGATGCACCAGGTGACCACAATGCCGGCACCGTTGAAGCAGCCATCACCGCGCTGCGTGGCGCCGAGGATCCGGCCGATGTCCTTGCCCTGGGAGGGCTTCTCGCACAGAAATAGCCGCATGTCCGTCCATCCGCTTCCCGTTGTTCATGGAGTTGCTGGGATCGAGTATGCCGAGCGCCTGTTGGGGCAGCAGCAAACAAGCTGCATGCGGTAGCGACCGCTTTCACGCCGATGGAATGGCCTGGGTGGGATGGCGTGCGGCCGGCAGTGTGCGGGCCGGGAGCCGCGATGTTCGGGAGCGCGTGGTAGCCGGTGGATGCCGGTGGATGCCGGTGGAGCTATCCCCAGGGGATAGCTCGCGAGGACATGGGGGGCGGCGACGTGCTGCGGCCGCCCCCCCCATGCCGGGTCACTTCCTGCGCTTGGGCTCCTTCGGTGCAGCCGGTTCCTGGCTGGCCTGGGGCTCGGGCTGCGCGTCCTGTGCGGTCTCCTGGGATTTGGGGCTGAGGACCACGGACTCGATGCGGAACGGCAGGATGCCGACGCTGCGCGCGTTGATCTGCCAGGTCTCGCGCGGCTGATCCTCGTTGTCCGTCCAGGGTTCGCGCTCCATGCGGCCGACGACCAGCACGCGCATGCCCTTTTGGTAGAGGTCCTTCCAGTGCGCAGCGTCGCGGTGCCAGATTTCCACCGGCGCCCAGAAGCCGCCGCGGTCCTCGAAGGTGCCGTCCTTCTTCGGCACCGGGTTGTCGAAATAGACGTTCAGCCGCAGCAGCCGGCTCGGCTCGTCGTTGCCGTTGGGAAACTCACGGTACTCGGGGGGCGAGCCGATGTTGCCTTCGCCGTAGAAATGGGTGCTCATGTCGCAATCTCCGTGGTGGTTGAAAAAGCCCGCGCCCACTCGGCGTCGGGTGCATGCAGCGGCAGGAAAGCGGTGGTCACGGCTGGTGCAGCGATCTCCGGTCGCGCATGGCGGCGGGGACCGAGCCAAGCCGGCGCAGATAGGCGTCCTCGGCCTGGGCCAGCTTGCTGGCGCATTCCTGGGCTTGTCGTCCGAGGGTGTGCAGCAGGCTGATCTGCATGTTCAGAACAGCGCGCTGCTGCTCGATCCCATGCAGGTCGTCCAGCAGGTTGAACGGCGTGGCGGTACTGCCCACCATCTCCTGCCACAGCGCCACGCCCATGGCCGACCTGTCCGGTCTGCGCCAGCGCAGAAAGGTCGTGCCTGCGCCAGTGCGCTGCTGGGCCAGTTCGACGGGAAGCAGGTGGAAGGGATGCCTGCGGGCCTGTGGCAGCACCCGCCGCTGCGCCAGTGCGATCAGTTCGTCGCGCAGCGCAAAGCATTCGTTGGCCCAGGCTTCGAGAGCCCCCTTACCTTTAAAGGGCCTTAAAAGGCCTTTTAGATAGGCCGCGTGTTCCAGCTGGATGAAGTCCGCCTGTTGCAGGCCCTGGAAGCGCGCCTGCGGCAGATGGCTCCGGTCGTTCATACTGGGTCGCTCACGTCGTCGCCCGGATCGGCGGTCGCGCCGCTCTCGGCCCGGGCCTCCTCGGCGGAACTCGTCGCAATGGGGTCGGTGCGCTGCTGCAGGCCGCGGCGCACGATCGGCGGCGCGAAGCGGGAGCGTCGGGTGCCTTCCAGCACGTCCTGCGGCAGCTCGCCATACTTCTCGAGGGCCTGCTGGGCAGCGGCGTTCTTCGCCGCGAAGTCGTCGCGCGTGGTGCCGGAGTAGCGGTACTGCTGCGCAAGGGAGAACAGGCTGCGCAGTGCATGCGCGCCAGCGTGCAGCCAGCGCTCGAGCGTGCTGCGGTCGATCAGCGCGGTGTGGTGGGCCAGGATGAGCTTGCGCGCGATGTCGTCGTAATCGGCCAGCAGATAGACTGCGGCGAAGCCGAGCTGCGCATTGACGAAGAGCGGCAGCTTGACGGGCTGCACGTTGAGGTTCTCGCCCAGGCTCAGCGCCGCGGGCACACCGGATAAGGCCTGGTCGACCTGCTCGCGTAATGCCTGAAGGGTAGTCTTGGTCTGTTCGAGCTTGTCGTCGATGCGCAGCATCCACCAGTCCGAGTACGGATCGTCCTGTTCCGAGCCGCGCTTCATCTTGTTCATTACCGAGACGAAGCCATTGAGGCCGACGATGGCCGGCCGTCGTTCCGCGGCGGCCCGGCCGTGCCAGATGCGCGAAGCGTGGTGGGTGTGCAGCGTCAGCGACATCGCGCTGCGCAGTGATCCGAGATTGAGCTGCAAGGGTTCGTTGGTGGCCATGGGGACGACTCGCTGTCGGAAGACGAGCCGCCAGCTTGCTCAACGAGCGGAAGGCAGTCAGTCAACAAACCGAACTCGGCGTGACCCCGGTTGTGTCCTGGGAGCGATGCGCGCGAAGCTATCCCCAGGGGATAGCTCCATGGAGTGCCACCGAGGACCAAAAGCTTCTCGCGGACGGAAGCGGGGAAGAAGCGGATGCAGGAAAGTCGGCGGGATCGCACGGCGATTCGTTTTATGAGCGTCTTCCGTCGCCAGTGGAGCGTAGCGTGACCACGCATACCACGGCAGTCAGCGCCGAGAGCACAGCCAGCACACCAAAGATGCTGTGGAAAGCAGAGGTGTAGGCATGATGTGCAAGTTCGATGATCGCCCCGTCCGTTGCACTGACGGCGCCGGTAGAAGAACCATGACTGGCGCTGGCTCCTATCTGGCTGGCGATCGCTGTGGCGTCCTGCGGGAGCGACAGTGAGCCGGCCTGCGCCGCTGCGCGCAGGTTCGCGGTCGTCAAGCCGACCAGAACAGCACCGATGGCCGCGATGGCGATGGCTTCTCCTGCCACGCGCATGGTGGTGAAGATGCCGGCCGCCATGCCTGCGCGTTCCTTGGGTACCACACTGACCGACAAGGCATCCATTAAGCCCCACGGCAGGCCATTGCCGATGCCGATCAGCAGCATGGGAATCGCCATCGCCCACAAGCTCCCGTCAGCAGACAGACCCATCATCAACCAGGCGCCGAGCGCTGAGATGAGGAAGCCGATGCCAGACAGCAGACCAGGCGAGACATGTTGGGCCATGCGCCCGGCCAGTAGCGGCACCACCAGCATCGGTGCGGTCAGAGGAAGGATCGCAAGGCCGGCCGTGAACGCATCGCGCCCCTGGATGACGATGAACCAGATCGGGACATAGACGATCAGGGCGATGAAGCTGAATCCGGTTGCCACCGGCAGCAACTGCACGCCGATGAAACGCGGGTAACGGAACAAGGAGAGTTCCAGCATCGGACGCGGACGCCGCAGTTCCACGGCGACGAAGGCGCCGAGCAGCAGAACAGTGCCACCTAGCAGCGACACCACGCGCAGGCTCGCCCAGCCGTCTTGCGGCCCGCGCACGATGCCAAACGTCAGCGATACCAGGGCGGCCGTGAATAGCACGGTGCCCGGCCAGTCGATGCCTCGCGCCTCCGGGTCACGGGATTCCCTGATCCGTCGCGTACCCAGCATCAGGATCAAGGCCGCGATCAGTGCGGTGGCGAAGTAGAGCGAGCGCCACCCCAGGAGTTCGATCAGGAACCCCGAGGCCATTGGCCCGAACGCAAGACCGACGCCGAACGCGGTGCCTAGGAAGCTGAAAGCCCGAGTGCGTTCCGCGCCCTCGAACTCCTGTGCCAGCAGAGAAGTGGCCGAAGTCAGCACCAGAGCACCGCCGAGGCCTTCGGCGGCGCGCAGCAGATTGAGCAGCAACAGGTTCGGGGTCAGGCCGATCAGCAGCGACGTGGCGATGAAAATCCAGAGTCCTGCCACGAAGCACCGCTTGCGGCCGATCTGGTCGCCGATAGCGCCGGCCGCCATGACGCAACCGCCGAACGCGATGGCGTAGGCATTGACGATCCAGCCCAAGGCGGATGGGTCGCCACCCAGGTCGCGTCCGACCGCCGGCGTGGAGATCGCCGGCCCGGTGAATACCAGGGGAATGATGATCGCGGAAACGCAGATCGCCGCCAGTACCTTGTATCGGTCGTCTACGGCGACCGCCGAACGTGTCTTCTCCATCGCAGCTCCGATGCACCCTCCGTCCACGCCGGATGCGCATAGAGCCGAGGGCTTGACGATTGCCCTATAGGCTAATTAATTCTTCAGAAAGTGATAATATGGCTTGAACGCAAATGACTGCTGCAAATAATGCAGATATGAACGGCACCGAGTTCGAGCAGATCACGGCTTTCCTGGCCGCCGTCGAGCATGGTGGCTTCACCGCCGCCGGCCAGGCGCTGGGGCGCGATGGCTCCATCCTCTCGCGGCGCGTCACGGCATTGGAAAAGCGCCTTGGCGTGCGCCTCATGGAGCGCACCACGCGAAGGCTGGCATTGACGGAAGCGGGCGAAGCCTTCCATCAGCGCATGCGCGGTGCCTTGCAAGCCTTGCAGGAGATCGAGCAGGACACCGCAGCAGCGGCGGCTGGCGTGCGCGGCACGCTGCGCATCGCCTTGCCTGCGACCTTCGGCCGGATGTGGGTTGCCCCGATCCTTCCCGCCTTCCTGGCGGCCTATCCCGATCTGGTCGTGGAGACGGCCTTCGAGGATCGTTATGTCGATCTGGTTGCGGAGTCCTTCGATGTGGCTGTCCGCATCGGAACATTGACCGACAGCAGGCTCGTGGCGCGCAGGCTCGCGCCATCGCGGCGCATGCTTTGTGCGTCGCCCGCCTATCTGCAAGCGCACGGTACGCCTATCCGGCCAGCCGATCTTGCGCAACACGCCTGCCTGGGGTTCTCCCGCCTGGCCTCGCACCCCCTTTGGCACCTGCGCGACGGTGACAAGGCAACGGCGATTCGGATCGCAGGCCCGCTGGTCACGGACGATGCGCAAAGCCTCGTCCAAGCAGCCGTTTCCGGTGCAGGCATCGCCATGGTGTCCGACTGGCTGGCAGGCCCGGAACTGTGCAGTGGCCGGCTGGTGCCAGTGCTGCCTGACCATCCCGTGGAGAACAACGAGACGATCTACCTGGTGCATCCATCCGCGCGATTGGTTCCGGCTAAGACACGGGCGTTCAGTGATTGGATGACGTTGCAGTTGGACGTGACCTCGTGGAGCGGCGACATATCGGGCAGGTAACGCGCGAACGAGTAGCTCTGCGCTATCCCTTGGGGATAGTTCCACGGACGTCCATTGAGCTCTGTTGGGCAGGGCTGCGCGATCAGCTTTTGCGTAGCAGTTCGCGCAATCGGTTGATGTGCTGCATGGCGACCTCCGGTGGCACCACTTTGGGCTTCGGAGATCGCGGGGGCTGCGGCATAGGTGCCGCCGCCTTAGGTTGCGCAGCCCGGGCATTGAACTCGCCATGGATGGCGCGCTGGATGATTCCGAACAGGTAACCCGCAGGATTGCGGATCGAGCTACCACGGCAGCGTGCGTCCCATTCGTCGAGCACGGCCTGACGCAATGCAGGTTGGACCTGCTGTAGCGCCACCATGACACCCCTTTGCTGCTCGGCCATCAAACCGGTGAAGCGCGTCGGCCACTCCACGCCGTCTGGCGCGCGCGCCCGCGCGGTAGTACGTACTTCATCAATACTTTCCTTACGTACTGTACGGTCCTGCTTCTGATTCCGAAGAGAGCCGTTCGATGCGGGTTTCGCGCCTGCTTCGGATTCCGAAGACGGCCCCACGGCGTTCCGAAGAAGGGGAGTCGAGCCTTCTTCGGATTCGTGCCCAGCGTCCTCTTGTGGGTAACTTTCTGCCAGCCCGTCGCCCTGGCGCACCATGCGCTGGGCCAGCACCTGCAGGCGCGATGGCAAGGTGCGGCCGCTGAGCAACGGATCGGCGGCGATCTCCTGCAGGGTGTTGAGGCCGACGACCTGGACGGCCTTGGCCGAGTGGCTCAAGGATTGGCTGACCAGCTCCAGGTAGTCGGGATCGAGCTGCATGGCCTCGAATGGGGTCAGGGGTTCGTCGTGCAGCACGTAGAGGTTACCGAGGATCCGGCCCGACCTCAGATCGCGCCGGCGGCGCACCAGGCTCAGCCAGCAGGTCAGGCGCAGCAGCGTCAGCGCGCGTGCCACGGTCTCGTGCGAGGCTTGCGCGCTGCACGGTATCGTGGCGAGCCAGGGACGCAATTGCTCGTAGGTCGGAAACGCGGTGACGCCGTCGTCATTGAGCAGCAGCCGGAAAACTTGCCAGGCATTGCGCTCCAGCGGGGTCAGCCTGCGGTCGAGGAAGAGCCGTCGCGGGACGCTCTCGTGGCGGTTGCCGCTGTAGAGGAAGCGGTCCGCGGCAGGTGCCGGCGCCTCGGGCTTGGGCGCGAGGGCCTTGAGCACGCCATCAAACAGATCGGCGAGTGCGACCGGGCCTTGGCGCCGGGGTGCGTCACCCACCGCCATCGGCTAACCCAGCCCCTGGTCGATCCAGGCCTTGATGGTCGACCAGACCACCGACAGCGGCAGCGCCATACCTTCCGCGAGATCCATCGTGGCATCCAGGATAGAGGCGTCATCGTCGAACTCGATCCCCTTGGCGGTGGTCAGCGCCTTCCACTGGTTCCACAGCGCAGTGTCCTGCTGCTCGTCCAGCACGGGATGGCGCCCCTTGCGCTTGGGCAACCTCAGAATCTCGCGCCGCAGGGCGACTTCCTGATGGGTCAGTCCATAGAAGCGGCTGACCATCTCCGTGCTGGCGCCCAAGCGCAGCATGCGGTCGACCGTGGCGATCTCCTTCTCCACGTCCTGCGCCTGCTTGAGCAACCGCTGCAGGACTTCACGGTTGATGCTCACCGAGCACCAGGACACATTCGCGTTGGCCAGGACGCTCACCAGGGCAGGATGCTTCAGCGCATCGAGTTCTTCCTCGCCGAATCCCATGGCCTTGCAGCGGCGCAGTTGGCCGTTGCGCAGGTCGAACAGCGCCTGGGCGATGACAGCCTGGTTCAGCGGGTGCGGTGCGCTCATCGGTGCCTCCTCGCTCAGGGGCCCGAGGCCGTGGTGCCGGCTTCCAGTTCCAGTAGCCGCCGGGCCAGGCGCAACAGCCGAAAGAGCTTGACCAGCGCGGTGTCGCTCAAGCGCTTCGAGGGATCGCCGTGGCCGTACAGCAGCCCCGGCAGATGGGCGATGACCTGGCTGTTCGCGCGCGATTGGCCGCTGAGCGCGGAGAGCAACGCAAGCACCGCGCGGCGCGCCTCGGGCGGATCCGCAGCGACCTCGGAGCACGCGAAGCCGATGCCGTCGGCGCGGTCTTCGACGTGCTCGGCGAGGGCCGACTCGGCGGCGATCTCGCGGGCGAACTGAGCGATGTGGATGCGCAGCCGATCGGGCGAGTCCAGGCCGGGCTCAATGTGCCAGATATCCGAGATGGGGTACAGCCCGCCGGCTTGCACCGGAATCGACTGCAGCACGTTCGCCGCGAAGTCAGGTGGCAGGGGATCGCCCAACTGGTCGGCCACCATGCGCTGGATGGACTGCAGGCGTTCGGTAGTGGGCACCGGCGAGACGACATGGCTCTGAATCCGCTTCTGCGCGGCCGAGTCTTCTTCGACAGCATCCGTTTGCGGAGAGGCAGTGGGCGGAGGGGCCGGCGCGGTAGATGAAGCGGGCGCCGTCGTTGCAGGGGTCGGCACCGCCGTTGGCGTCGGAGCATCGAGCGCTGGTCGCGTCTCCGTAGCGGGTTCGGGTAGAGTTGGCGGCGCCGGGGGCGGCGATGGGTCGCTGACGAGGGCGCGGTGCCTGGTCTCGGACTCGGTCAAGTCCAGGCTCAGCACGTCGTAGTCGACGCCCAGCAATTCGGACATCTGGCCGACCAGCTCGTCCTGCGCACGCTGCGACGAGAATTCGTCCGCCTGCGTGTCGAACTGGGACAGCACGTCTTGGAAGAAGCCGTCGAAATCCAGCGACAGGTCGTGCCCTTTGGCATAGCGCTCCCAGGTGCGCTCGCCGGCCTTGCGCATGACGGCGAGGCGTTCGACCTGGTGTCGGCCGAGCCCAGCGTAGAGCACGGTCGGGATGGCCGGCAGCAGATAGCGCACCGCATCGTGCATGCGGCTGATGTGGGACTGCTGAACGGGGTAGCCGTCGGCCGCGAGGCGGCGCGCGAGCTCGGACTGGCTCAGCGTCGTGCCGGCCTCCTGCTCGTAGAACTCGCGCGCCTTCTCGACACCAAGCGCCCGCTCGATGAACGTCAGACCGCCGCGCAACTCGTTCTCCGCGAGGTGCCCGGTCAACGCCACGATCTCCCCGCGATCGGGCCATGGCCGGAACTGGCAGGAAATGCGAAAGAACCGTTCGTCCCGGGTGTCCGACCACAGCTCGCGCAGGATCGCCAACCGGGTGTTTCCGCCGTTGCGGATGATGTAGTGCGGATCGCCCGGTCGCCGGGTGATCGCCGGCGGCGCATCGAGTCCGCGCTCGCGGATCGAAGCCTTGATGTCCTCGTAGGCCGGATTGCGCTTGACGCGCGGATCATGCTCATACGGGCGCAACTGGTCGAGAGTGACTACCATCGGGGTGTCGGCGATCGGGTCGCTCAGCGCCGTGGCCGCCGGGCCGTTGCGCTCGAATCCCGCAGCCATCAGCTTGGTCGCCATCTCTTGGCGGGTCAGCTCAGCCATGATCTGCCCCTTGGGGCGAACGGCTCTGCCGGTCGGCCCGGCGGACCTGAGCACGGGCGTTCAGGCTGGCTCGGTGATCGCTGGCGGTCGAGCTGGTGTAGATCGGCTTGCAACCGGTCTTGGTGAATTTCAGATGGCCGCCTGGCGTTCGTTCGACGTGCCAGTCCTCGCCGATGGCGAACTCGATCAGGGCGCGCAGCCGCTTGTGGCCGCGCGCCAATTCATGCGCGTTGGCCATGGGGGTTCCTCCCGGAGATGTCGGTCTTCGGCGGGCGCCTGACCACCAGGGCCAGTTGCTCGCGCCACTGCGGAAAGAGCTCGGTGGCGAGCGAGCGCATCGTGTCAAGCGCTGCGGGCGCGACTCTGCCGGGCGGCTGCCGGTATTCGACGCGATGGACTGGCAACCCCCGCGTCGAGGCGCGCGGATAGGCCTCGATTGCCGGTACGTCGGTGTCCAGCACGCGGATGCCTTCGTGCCGCTGGAAGAGGTCGCGCAACGCCTGCTGGATCATTCGCGCATTCGCGGACACCGGATGCACCCGATTGATGAGCAGGTGCAGCGGCGGTGGCTCAATGCCAAGGTGGCGATAGGGCGCGATGTCCTCCAGCAACTGGATGGTGCCGCGGCGCAACTCGCGTGCGGCCAGGATCTCGGGGGTTACCGGGGATAGCGCCAGATCAGACGCCAGCACCGCCATCTCCAGCAGCACACTGCGGGCACCCTGCGTGTCGATTAGGACCAAGTCGTATCGGGGCTCTAGTACCGGCAGCAGGTGACGTAGGCGCAGGCGGCCGTCCGGTGCATGCAGCAGCAATGTGTTCAGTTCGCTGCGGTCGTCATTGGAGAGCACCAGGTCCAGTCCAGCGATCGTCGTCCTGGATACCAGTTGCTCGATCTGCCGCTCATTGAAGGCGAGCAGTTCGTAGATGCCCCCGGGCGCACGCAGCGCCAGCTCGTAGTAGGACGAGAGCGTCGGCTGCACGTCGAGATCGAGCAGCAGCACGCGCAGGCCGGCGTCGGCCAGCAGGCCGCCGAGGTTGGCTGCGGTGGTCGTCTTGCCCACGCCGCCCTTGGTCGAAATGATGGATACCACCCGCATGGCACCCTCCTGCGTATGAAAAAGGAAACTCGCGGAGAGCGACCTAAGCCCGGTTGTTCAAGCGTTCGGTTATCCACTGGTCGATTTCCACCGAATCCCAACCGACCGCACGCACGCCCAGGCGCAGCGCCTTCGGGAACTGGCCCTTCTTCATCAGCTTGTAGATGTGCGCGCGCTTGAATCCCGTCTTTGCTTCTACCTCGGCGCGGCGCAGCACCCGCCGATCGATGTCGGTTGCTATGGGTTCTTTCTGCTGAGTCATCTTGATCACTCCTGAGCGCTCTGGGTCGAACGCGGAAAGTGATCTCGGTTTAAGCCTTCATCTTTGACTGTGGCTACCGTAAATGAGATTTAGTGCGATCCTTAAAGGCAGTAGTATTATGAGGACTGCTCTGTGGGTCTTTGAATCAGGCTCTAAGTTTGCAGCGCGCACCGGACTCCGTACAATTGCTTTTTGAAAGAAGGGCGATTTGGATGGTAATGAAGTTGTTCTGGAATTGGTGGCTCGATGTGTGCGGCGACGAACACTCACACTTGCTATAGATGGTGCCAATAGTGTGTTGAGGAAAGCGCCTAGGGACGTATGAGAAGCTACGCCTTCGAGCGCTGCGCAAAGGGCTTCCCTTGCTCGCGCCTGATGGTGTTTCGTTCGCTGAAGTCCTGTAGGTGTGGCGCCGGATGCGGACGCACGCATTCACACGGCGAGACGATCGGTCGCGAACGCTAGCTCTTGATCTCTGACCTTCGCGTTTGTTATAGCTATTCAATTCATCGATAGGTGTCGGCTTCCTTAATTCCTGTCATTGCGCAAAGCTTTGTTAAGCAGCGCGGTCTCCGCCTAGTATCCCGAGTTTGGGCGGTTTTCGACCGGACTGATTCTGGTGCTAGTGAGGAGGCGACGCCCGGTTGCGCCGCGCCACCCACACGGCGTCGATCCTGGCGTTGATCGACGCGCTGCCCGAAGGCTTTGAAACCACGGTAGGCGAGCGCGGCCTGAAACTTTCTGGCGGCGAGCGGCAGCGCATCGCCATCGTGCGTGCGCTCTATGGAGAGCCTGCGATCCTGTTCCTGGATGAAGCCAGTTCGGCGCTGGACGAGGCGACGGAGCGCGAGATCATTGCTTACATTCGCGAATTGGCCAAGGAGGTGACTGTACTGGCCATCACCCATCGATGGAGCGTTGTGACCGCAGCCGATCAGGTCATCGACCTTACGGGTGATCGAAATCACACTTCGTCGTCGGAGCATTGCACCGCGAAAGGGGGGTACAATTGCAAATGACTCTCAATACACTACGTAACGATACCCTCTTGTACCTAAGCCGAATGCGGCAACTCCTCTGGTCATCAGCGTGATTGACCTGCTCCCCGTGGCGGGGCCGACAGGCCCCTATCACGATTGTCGCGCCTGTCGCTGAAAAATGTGAACTCCGTCCCGTTCAGCTTCGAGGGTGACGGATATCTGACGGGCAGCCAATCAGGCGGGCGTTGCTGATTGCCTGGCGCTTTCCGCAGGCGCGGCAGGACAACACGGTCCCACCCCTGACATGCTCCATCTTCTGCTCGTTCCACACGCCGATTGACCCGCAGGCAGTGCAGATGGCTTCAATCTGCAGGGCCCGGGCCAATCCGCCCTCTGCGCCAAGCCTGTAGGTGAGGTCGGTGATCTTGAAGATGCCGGTATGACTCATTGGAGCGTCGAAGTAGGTCTATTGCGGAAAGATACGGCTAAGCAGATATCGGGAACGTGGCCGCGATGTTGAGGCGCGGTAGAACCACCGCCTACTCACCGCCCTGTGAGCTGAATTCCTCGAGCCTGGCACGACTTACCGACTGGTGGTTCCCGCAGCCAGGGCAGTCGAGGGCTGCAGCACCATTGAGGTCAACCAGTCCATGCCCGGGTGTGGCTCTGAACTGCCGTGAGCATTTCAGGCAGGAGCAATCAATGCGGGTTACCTGAAGCAAGGTGCCATCTGCACGGGTCACTCCTTCGACGCTTGTTACATAGAACTGTCCGATGTCGCGCATGAAGATGAACGAAGTCCTGAACGTGGGGCGCCCATAATGCGGGTTGCTCAGGCGTTGGGTGCGTCGATGGGCGAAGCAGATTCTGAAGAGTTAAGAATGCACATCCCGGTCCCTACTTGTGCCGGGTGATAGAGTGTGAATAGGTGCCGATGTGGCCCCCTTTCAAGGCAAAGACCATGCCCATTCGGGCCGTTGTATACGCAAGCGAAGCAGTTGAAGGTCTTTCGATTGATCAGCTAGAAGCGCTCGTAGCCGATGCTGCGAGGTTCAACAAAGTTGCAGGCGTGACGGGAGTTCTGCTGTACGACGGAGCTAGATTCGTGCAGTACTTTGAAGGCCCGGAAGATGGGGTCGCCAGCGTCTATGAGCGCGTGCTGCAATCGACGAGCCACACGGGCATCGTCGAACTGGCGAGAGGCCGCGTCTCCACCAGGCAGTTCCCCTATTGGTCGATGCATCGGCTCCCCGCAGACCAACTGCTCGTGGGCAAGCTTGCAAGGGCAGATTGGTCGCGCTTCAAGAAGAGTGAGCCTGAGGACATTGCTGGGTCGATGTGGGGAATCGATGTGCTGGCCGCAGCGGTGGCCCCCTACGTGCAAGCTGCATAGCTCCGACTCAGATCCGATCACGACGATGCCCTTTCGGGGCGTCAGCAGCGATGGGTGTGAACACCATCAACCGTTCGGTTGCACTGAGTGGGGAAGGCTCGTGCGTGTAACAGTCGCCTTTCGTCTTACTGCGCCATTCCTCGGCGCGGGTACATAGTGGAACAGGTGCCATTCACGGATCCGTGAATGGCTCGTCGCCTCTGTGTGATCTGGCCAGGACAACGGCGGTTTCAGCCGGGACAGGTACGCCGTAGAGCCATCCTTGGCCGACAGCAGAAGGCGCGATCTGCTGCAGCAATGTATCCTGTTCCGCGGTCTCCACTCCTTCCACGATCACCTCCAAGCCGAGCTGGCGAGCGATCTGGTACATACCCGGCAACACCGGGCGCAAGGGTGATTCTTCGGTAATCGCAGCGACGAACATGCGATCAATCTTGATGCCGATGAAAGGAGATTGGGCAAAATGGGAGAAGTTGGAGCTGCCTGTGCCGAAGTCATCAATGAGGAATCGGAATCCCAATGCTGCCAACGCTGCCATGTGTGCGGTTACGCCAGGGCAGACCAGCTCCTCACGCTCGGTGATCTCGATCCTGACCTGATCCGGTAGAACACCGGCCTGCCGCGTGACGCTGACGACGAAACGAACAGTATCTTCCGAGGCCATGTCAACGGGCTCAGCGTTTACGCTTAGGTAAGGCGCCTTCGCGTCTCCGAGGGCCGGTGCCATCTCCCTCAGCGCCTTCGACAGTACGTACCGGAACAGGTCCGAGCTCAGGCCAAGTTGACGGGCCATCGGTACGAAGATGCTAGGAGATATTTCACCTTCGCCAAGTGGGGTCCAGCGGCTCAGCACTTCAAATCCGACAAGGCGCCTATCCACCACGGTGTAAAGAGGCTGATACACCAACTCGATCTCGTTTCGGCGCATGGCAAGGCTGAAGCGCTGCTGGAGCGTCTGCCTGGCAGTTCTGTTTCTGCGTATTAGGAGGTACGAGAGGGTAACGCCAAGCGTGGCCCCTATGCCGATGATGGTGTAGAGCAGAGAGGGAGCAAGGTCCCAGACGCCCCGCCGGGGCCGCGATACGAACGCACAGATGTTTGCCTTGTTGCTGCATCGGCTCAGCCCTATGCGGGATGATGCGTTTTCACTGGCATCGGGTGCAGGCACCACTCTCCGGAACACATAGGAGCGATCACGCGTTTCGACCGTGAACGTGCTGGTTTTCGCGGGGTCCAGGCCTTCGAAGGACGAGGGCGACGACACCGTAAATGTCCTGCCCTGCGCGATCAGGTTGGTGCCGCCGTACGGTGAGCCGACGAGATCGGAAGTATTCCACAGCTTGGTCTCGCCTGACGAATAGTGTGGCGTAGGAAGCCTAAATGGAACGATTCTTCCCCAAAGCGCACTGCACAACAGGTGACCATCCTGGATCCGGCCCACGTCACTCATATAACTGGAATCGAAAGCGACTTCCTTGAGCGCTCGAATGTCGGCGTCGGAACACAATGCGAAGGTAGACGTCAGCGCTGCGTCTGAAGCGCCCCTTCTTGCCTGCGAGACAGTCTCTGCCCGGGCCACCACGGCTTCAGCGATGGTCTCTGTGGACTCACTATCCTCCACATAAAGAACAGCCTGGGCGACGATCAGCATCGCCAGCATGGATAGGGCTGCGGGCCCTAGAATTGTCAACAGGAATCGAGTGCGGTTGCTGGTGGCGGTCAATCGGCTCCCCCTTCAACGGAATTGCCCCCGGCGCTGAGTTAGAATCGCATTGCCGCCCACAACGTATCGGCACCCTGTCACAGAACTAAAGTTATGGATTTCACTCTCATCGAGAGAGTCTGAATCGGTCAGCTACTCGGTTGCATTCGGCGGTGCTAGGGGCGCGATCTCAAGCACGTTGACGCCTCGAACCAGCGTAACGCCTGCTCGTGTTCCATGGCGTTTCGGGTTCCGGGAACCGTCATTCGCGGGCGGCACCTCGCACGCAGAAGCGCAACGCCGCTGCTTCAAATCCATTGTAAAACATGCACGCAGCCTGATCGATCAGCTTGACGGCCCGATGTAGATGCCATTGACGGCCTGCTGCGGGCGTCGGACCTGCAGCGGTAACGGGGGCGCCGGCAATGCACGCTTGTCCTTGGGCAACGTGATCCCGCTGTCCAGCCTTGCTCGCATGATGTGCTCGAGTGCGGGCTCCTATCGCACACGCAAGCCCATACTCTGCGCCGATGACTTCTCACCCAACGCATGTCGGCTTTCATGCCTCTGACGTGAATAAACTGTTGGCTAAGTTGCGGAAGCTGGTCGATGCCGGCAACAGCGCGGTGATGATCGAGTACGACATACGTCTCGTGCTGTCCACAGCGCAAGCACAACTGCCGGCGGGAGGGGGGGGCAGGGTTGCGAACTACACCTGGCGTTGCATCTTGCGACTTGGATCTATGATTGAGATTCTATTAATGGTCGCGATGAGCAGTTCATCCATCATGCTTTGAGCAGTGAATCAGCTGCTGTCAGAGGACGACACCAAGCCGTAGGCGAATGAGCGTGGACCTATTCTTGAGTCTGCCTCGACAGGGATAGTGAAGCTCCTTGCAACGCCTATGCCAGGCACACCTCTATTTCTCATCAGAAAGAAGTGAGCATGGAGCCTTTGTGATATGAGTAACTCTAATCTACCTCCTCCCACCGATCTCCCTGCGGTCTATGTCAAGCCGGGACCGGAATTGCTGGATCCAACCAATCCATATCCCCAGCCTGATTTTAGCTATGAGAGCGGATTTCCAGATTCCCCATATGGCGACTACTCATACTTCTATGATTACTGCCTGTATGAGTGTGGAGTTGCCGAGATGAAGGAGCTATCCCAGCATCTTCAGCTCTATGGGACGGCGGGCGGCGACCCTATGGCGTACCTGTCCAATTGCGCTGCCGGCGACCGAGTGGCGCAGGCAATGGGGATGGGGGCAAATCAGGCGCAGTTGAATAGTTCCATGCAGGTTCCTGATAACCGCAAGTTCAGTGGTAGCGCACTCACTCCATTCCGTGGCCCCAAGCACTATCAATCCGGAAATGGAGAGACGATGAGCATCGATATCGAAAAGATTCAAGTAAATCAGCCTCTCGGCCAGATCAAAGATCGTCACAGCAATCAGAGCCTTCAGCAAATTGCCAACTCACTCGGAACAGGTGTTCACCCCGTTTCGGTTGAATTTCCGTATGACACTGCAAGTTCAGGCGCTTCGGTCGGATTGACGCTTGGAAACATCACCCTCAAGCTGGCGGGGACCATGGTCGTCAATGGGGACGGGACGTTCACGCTGGACGGTGAATTCCGAGGATTCAATGATCGATACGACGGTGGCGCTGCGAACAGGGGGCCACTGAAGGAGTTTCTCACGCGCTTTATTCAAGGTGGGACGCCCTACGAAATTCAGATCGAGGGGACACAGCCTGTTCGGTATGACAGCACCAAGCCCAACCACCTTGGTACAAAGAACTGGATGTTGGAACGACCGCAGAAGACGTCGGAGATCAAGGGGTCTCCCAGTACGTGGGATGTGGTTTACATCTATTACGATACCAAAGCAGATGGGTTTGTTGCGCGTACTGGCGAGAACACTGCTGTCATCGTGCGACCGCAGGAGACAGTGCACTTGACCGACATCAAGCAGGTCGTCTTTCGCGATGACTTCTTTGAAATCCCATCGATGCCGATCATTGGCGGCTACGCGAGGCCGGCATGAGAAGGCGCTCATTCTCTGGCATTCCTCTCACGTGCGCGATCTTTCTGTTGGTTTCTGGCTGCCAAGAGCAGAGCGATGGGTGCAGCGACATGAGCGAAGATCAGATAAGGGAGCTTGTTGCCAGTGCCTATCGTGAGATGGCAGGGCGATCAACAGATCTAGACGCGACGACGGAAATTGGCTGGGACAGTCGTCCCCCTACCTACTATGCAATGAAGTCGCCACTGTGGGATCTGGACCTTCATGTCCAGGGAAGGGACGGGAGTTCAAGAACAATGACCGCAATGCTGACGTGCAGCGGTGATGTGGAGTTCTCCTCCTCCCGCTAGACATTTTAAAGCGATAGGCAGTCGGGCGTCCTGAAGGACGCCCGATCCATCCATCATGACGTTGCCCTGTTGGCTGGGCAGCAGGCGCTCTTCTGGCGTGGAAGCACTAAGTGGGAATGATTGCGTCCAAGCGGAAAGGCGCTATTTGCGCTACGCATGACAGTTGGTGGACGTAATGAACAGAGCGAGACCTGGTCGCAAGCTATTTGAGTTCGTCAAAACTTTCTCATGGTTCAGCCCGCCCAGTATATTTCTGGGATGGATCAGGCGCGATGCTGTTGATAGCAGCTCTCTGTGTACCGCAGGACGAGGACGAGGCAAAGACCGCTTCTGTGAGCAGTCCCGGCGGGCTTCTAAGTGCGATGGCTACTTGAACCGATACATTTCGCCAAATTTCACCAATTGATAACGAATCGCATTTGGCATAGGATTCCGCTCGCCAGCCCGGACCTCGTCTCGCCAGCGCCCCGCTCACCGAAACGAAGGCGCCCATGAAGACTGCATCCCTGATGGCCACTGCCGCTCTGGTACTGGCCGTGTCCCTGCCGGCATCCGCCCATACCCCCTATCTGGTGCCCAGCAGCTTTGTTCCCCGGGCCGGCCAGACCATCGCTCTGGACGCATCATTCGCGGACGTCTTCTTTGTGCCGGAATCGGCGTTCGACGACAGCCAGTTCACGGTCACCGGCCCGGACGGCTCCGAAGCGCCGTTGGCTTCGCAGGTGATGAAAACCCGCACCGTAGCCGAGTACACACTGCCGGCGGGCACCGGCACCTACCGCATCGGCACCGGCCCCCGTCTGGGCGCGCTGTTCCGCACCTGGGAGCAGAACGGCAAGCGCGAGAGCTCGCGCGACCCCGCAGTGAAGATTCCTGCCGGTGCCAGGATCATTTCCGATTTCCAATCGCTCACCCAGGCCGTCAGCTACGTCACCGTGGGCAATCCGGACCGTGCCGCACTGGCCCCTCGCAACAAGGGTGTGGAACTGGTGCCGGTCACCCATCCCAATGACCTGTACGTAGGTGAGACCTTCGATTTCATCGTGCAGTACAACGGCAAGCCGCTGCCCCATCAGGCCGTGGAGATCACCGAGGCGGTGTGGAGCTCGGATCGCACGCCGCAGGTTGCAAACCTGGAAAGCGATGCTGCCGGGCACGTGCGCTTCCCGCTTTCCGCCGCCGGCACCTGGATTGCGCTGGCCCGCTACCGCACGCCCGCGCCGGCGGGTGCACCGGTGGCCGAGTACAGCAACAGCGTCACGCTTTCGTTCCGCGTGCTGAATCCCTGAATCCCCTGAAACACTGCCTTCGAGGTCGACATGAAAACCACCGTGCTTGCCAGTGTGTGCGTTGCCACGCTGCTGCTTTCTTCTGCTGCCTCCGCACAGACCGCGCCGGGCCCGCGCCCGCTGGTGGGCGGCCACGGCAACAACGTGCTGGCCTTCATCGCCGAGCATGACGACAACGGCGATGGCCGCGTGACGTGGGAGGAGTTCGAAACCTTCCGACGCACCCGCTTCAACGCCACCGATACCGACAACAACGGTACTGTGGAAGAAGCAGAATACGTCGCCGAGTTTGACGCTCGCGTGGCAGCCGAGATCGAGCGTGAGCGTGCCGCCCAGGTCGAGCAGACCCGGGCGCGTTTTGCGGCCCTGGATAGCGACAGGAACGGCCAGATTTCGCGCACCGAGTTCGATGCTGCGGGTGAGAAGACCTGGCAGGGCGGGCTGAAGGCATTGGCCAGCAAGGGCTCGGAAGCCACGGCTGCACCGCAGCGCGAGGCGAAGACCGCCGGCGGCGCCCAGCGCTTCGACAACCAGCGGCGCAGCCGCCTGGGCATGCCAACCAGCCACACCGCTGCGGGCTTCCTCGAGCTCTACGACGAAAACGGCGATGGCAAGGTCGACCGCGCCGAGTATCAGCGGGTGCGCGATGCGCAGCTCTTCCGCACCGACAGCAACGGCGATGGCCAGCTGGCGCTGGACGAGTACATGGCCGAGTTCGAGACTCGCGTGGACCGTCGCATCGACGCACTGGACCAGGGCGGTGACCGCCAGGTACACGTGCGCTTCGGCGTCCTGGACGCCGACAAGGATGGCCACATGACCTTCGCCGAGTACCAGGTGTCGGGCAAGCGCCTGTTCGGGACCGCTGACCGCAACAAGGATGGCGTGGTCGATGCGCTCGACGCCAAGGTGCCGGCGCCCGCATCGCGCCGATGATCCTGCCGACCACCCGGTGCGGGTGACCCATTGTTGCAGCGTCTGTTCCGTCCGCTGACCGGCCTGTCTGTATCGCGGGGGCCGGGCAGCCCCGTGCCTGATCGAGCCCTCGATGAAACCCATTTCCACACTATTGCTGGCAATCTTCGTGACCCTGTGCACGCTGCTAGGCGCCGCTGCTCGCGCGGCCGAGCTGCATCGCGACGATGTGCTCGGCACCTCGCTGGATCTGCGCATCGACGCACCCGCCGATCAAGCCATGGCGGCCGAGCGCGCGGTACTCGCCGAGATCGCGCGGCTGGATGTGGTGCTCAGCCGCTGGCGCGAGGACAGCGAGCTGAGTCGCTTCAATGCCAGCGTCGAACCGCAGGATCTATCCCGCGACCTGCGCACTGTGCTGGGCCTCTGCGAGGAATGGCGCGCGCGCACTGAAGGGCTTTTCAGTTGCTGCATGGGCGCACTTGCACAGCGCTGGCAGCAGGCGCAGGAAAGCGGCCTGCTGCCCACCCGCGAAGAGCTGCGTGTACTGGCCTCCGCCGCAGCTGCCGCAGAGGTCAGCCTCGATGACAGCCGGCCGGTGGCGCGACCGCAGGCCGTTCTGTTCGATGTGGATGCCCTGGCCAAGGGCTACATCATCGACCGCGCCCTGGCCGCGGCCCGCGCTGCAGCACCGGCAGCCACGGCCATCAGCCTGGATATCGGTGGCGATGCCCATTACTGGCAGTCCAGCGGGGCAGGGGAGGCGTGGCAGGTGGGCGTGGCTGATGCGCGCGCGCCGCGCGACAACCAGCCCGCGCTGGCCACGGTGGCGCTGCGCTCGCAGGCTATCGCCTCCAGCGGTCACGCTACCCGTGGCTACACGGTCGGTCGTCGCCACTACAGCCACATTCTCGATCCGTGGTCGGGCTGGCCCATGCAGTTCGCACCGTCCGCCACCGTGGTCGCGGCCGATGCCACAAGCGCCGATGCGCTGGCTACCGCACTGTCGGTGATGCCGATCCGCTCCGGCCTGGAGCTCGCCGACGCGATGCCAGAGGTGGCCGCGCTGATCCTCAGCGACACCGGTACCGCCTTCAGCTCCCAGCGCTGGCCCGCGCTGCTTGCAGCCGAAGCCGGCCAGACCGTCGTGCCCGAACAGCTGGTCATGGATTATGAGGTGCCCCGACTGGTTAGCGATCGCTACCACGCACCGTATCTGGCCCTGTGGATCGCCCACCAGGACGGCAGCCCGGTACGCCAGCTGCTGGTGCTGGGCGAGCGCTCGCGCTATCTGCAGGATCTGCCGCAATGGTGGCGCCGTTACGGCCGCGACGATCTGCCTGCGATCCAGGGCATCGCGCGCCCAACCCGCATGCCTGGCCGGTATTCCGTGGCGTGGGATGGCCGCGATGACCGCGGTCAGGCTCTGCCGCCGGGGCCCTACCGTGTGCAGGTCGAGGCGGCGCGCCAAGGCGGCGGTCACGAATTCCTGTCCGTACCGATCGATACCGGGCAGGGCAGGGGCCTGCCGACGCAAGCGCAAGGCAGCAGCGAGATCGGCGCCCTGCAGATCTCCAGGCCCTGACGCGAATCCCTTTCCACATCCTCCCAGCAACGCAGACCGCGCCGCATCCCGGCGCTCCGCAGCCAGGAATGCCCCGGGCGACCACCCACCCGCGGCGACATCACCTTCCACAACTGCGGAGTCTCCGATGAAACTGAAACCCTCACTGCTGGCCCTGGCTGTCGGCACAACGCTCGCCCTGCCAACGCTCAGCCAGGCCGCCGCGCTTGAAGCGGACAGCACCCTCGACACCATCCAGGTAACCGAGACGCGCAAGAAGTCCGACAACCAGAACGTCACCACACTCTCCGCAAGGAATCTGCGGCAGCAGGGTGCGCAAAGCATGGAGGATGCCATCCGCTACGTGCCGGGCGTGGAAATGGTCGACCTCGGCCGTGCCGGCTTCAACGGCTTCAATATCCGTGGTCTGGAAGCCGACCGTGTCTCCATCACGCTCGATGGCCTCAGCTTCCCGCAGAGCATGGATCCGGGCAGCTACCAGCCCTATGAGTTCTTCCGCTCCGGCCGCGGCAGCGTCGATCTGGAAGCAGTCAAGGCGGTGGAGATCATCAAGGGAGCCGACGCGATCACCGCCGGCAGCGGCGCGCTCAGCGGCGCAGTGATGTTCACCACCAAGGACCCGGCCGATTTCCTCAAAGCCAGCGGCAACGACAGCTTTGGCTCGGTGAAGTACGGCTACACCGGCTCGAGCGACGAGAACATGGGCTCGCTGACCCTGGCCAACCGCACCGGCCGCTTCGAATCGCTGCTGGTCTACACGAAGCGCGACGGCCACGAGACCGAATCCTGGTACGACACCACCCTCAACCGCCTCGGCCCCGGGCGCCGCACCCCCGACCCGGTGGATCGTGAGAGCGACAACCTGCTGGCCAAGGTCAATTTCCTAGTGACCGATGCGCAGACGCTGGGCGTGGTCTACGAGCGCGCCCGCGCCACCAACGATGTCGACAACTGGACCCGCAGTGATGGCAGCGGGTCGTACTTCTTCCGCAGCGCTGAAGACCGCAGTGATCGCGACCGCTACGGCCTGAAGTACACCCTGCGCGCCAGTAATGCCCTGTTCGACAGCTTGGAAGCGACCGCCGATTACCAGAAGAACTACATCCAAGGGCAGACCAATGTACTGGTAGCCAACGGAACGGCCGCGACCTACGGCACCCGATGCTCGACTACGGCCCTGTGCTCGCGCCAGGAAAACCGCTGGGACACCCAGAAGCGCAACCGTATCGCCTTGGATTTCGACAAGAGTGTCGAGGTCGCCGGCCTGCGCCACGACATCGTCTACGGCGCGGCCTGGCAGAAGACAGAGATCCACTGGAACTCGGTCGACTCGCGCTGGGGCAACACCGGCAATCTGTTCACCCGCGAAACCGACCCGTCGTTGTGGCCGGACACTCGCGAAACCGACCTGACCGCCTACGTGCGTGACCGTGTGCGCCTGCTCGATGACCGCCTCAGCCTGACCGGCGGCCTGCGTTACGACAGCTACAAGTACACCCCGGAAACCTCGGCCGGCGGCAACGGGCAGTCCGGTTACATGGGCGGCGCCGGCAGCGTTGGCGTGTCGAAGTTCTCCTCGCCGACCTGGAACCTGGGTGCCGAATTCAAGTTCACCGACACCCAGTCACTATGGGTGCAAGGGGGGCGCGGATTCCGCGCACCCGGCGTGAATGACATGTACGGCAGCTCGTCCACCACCGAGGTGACCCGCGTGTCAGACGGCGCCACCGTGACCGTACCCGATGGCAGAAGCAATCCCGACCTGGATGCCGAGCGCAGCCTCAATCTGGAACTGGGCTGGCGCTTCCAGAGCGATCGCCTGCGCCTGGGCGTTTCGCTGTTCCGTGACAAGTACAGCAACTTCATCGACACCGCCCAGTTCGTGGCCGACGAAGGTACCCGCTACCGCAACAGCCGAGGTGTCGTCACCAATGGCTATACCTACACCATGCCGATCAACCGCGGCGACGTGGAAGTGAAGGGCGTGGAAGCGGAAGGCATGTGGTTGCTGGCCGACAACTGGCTGGCCCGCGTTGCCTATTCGTACAACGAGGGCACCGACAACGACGACCAGCCGCTGGCCAGCATCATCCCGGCCAAGGCCGTGGGCGGCCTGACCTACAACGCACCCTCGCGCCGCTGGAGCGTGACTGCCAACATCACCCACCAGCAGCGCAAGGATCCGTCGGATTACGGCAAGAGCATCACCAACGGCAGCTATGGCGTCGAAGTGGTACCGGTCTACGCCTACAAAGCCCGTGAATACACCCTGCTGGACGTATTCGGCAGCTACGCCATCACTCCCCGGATCAACTTGACGGCTGGCGTCTACAACGTCTTCAACAAGGAGTACTACCTGTGGAACCGCGTGCGTACCGCAGGCGGCGGCAGCGCGATCTTCCAGGGTGCGACCAGCCCGGATGGCATCGGTCGCTGGTCGCAGCCGGGACGCAATGTCCGCTTCACCCTGAGCTACGATTTCATGTAAGCGGGCACGCGCTGCGTCTAAAGTAGCGTCGGGGACGACTGAACCCTTCAAAGGGGCGTAGGTGCTCAGCGCCTACGGCCCTTTTGCACACAATAAGCAGGTCGATAGTCGCTCAGCAATGCGCACATGCTCGGCTCAGGCGTCACCGGTTCCGCGACTGTTATCCACAGCGCCAAAGCATCTGTTTTCGTCAACATCTCCAGCTGTCGCCAGAGAATTCCTCCCTAATTTTGAGGTTTCTTCCATGCGCGCCATTGTTCGGGGAAGGCCCCGGGGTAATCGTCCTACACATCAGCGACCGGGAATCGGACGTCAGGATCGATCCGGCGTGCCTCTCAAGCGGTCAATTATTCTTCGCTCGGGATTGTGTCTGCACTTGGGAGACATGCTGGAACGCGAGGATATGGTTGGTCGCAGCATCGACCATGACCAGTTGCGGATCGTGCTGCTACTTGAAGGCAGTCTCGACATGACCTATGCGGGGCAATCGCTGCAGCTGAATGCCTCCCGGCGCGGCGCAGGCGCTGCGTCACAGGTCGATGCTGCGATGGTCTCAATGGCGGTGCCGACAGAAGTCCAGCGCAGGGCACGCCGAGGTGACTATGCCAAGCGGATCAGCATCGGTGCCGGAGGCGATTGGATTGAGCAGTCGCTGCGAGCAGGCGGTGCGTCTGGGCCTTCGCCAGGCCAGTTCCTGGAGCGAACTCTGGCTGCTCGCTGCTGGCGGGCGTCGGCGCATGCACGCGTCTTGGCCGAGCAGATCCTTAACCCTCCGCCTTTGCCAGAGACCTTGGTAGGGCTGTATCTGGAGAGTCGTGTAATCAGTCTGGTGGTCGAAGCATTAGCAGGAGAGGCCACACGGGTGTGGCCAGAGCGGGCACTACAGCCCGCCGTGCACCGGCGGATGTGCGAAGTTAGGGAGTACCTGGATGTGCAGGCGGGTCGGGAGCTGGACATGGAGCAGATCGCACGCCATGCAGGAACAAGTGTGGCCACGCTCCAACGCAACTTCCGCCAAGCGCATGGACTGACGGTATCCGCGTATGTGTTGCAGGTGCGCCTGAGTCGGGCCCGGCATGCGTTGGAGTACGAAGGCGCCAGTGTCGCCCGCGCCGCGCTGTTGGCTGGCTACGCCAACCCAGCCAATTTCGCCACAGCGTTCCGCCGCCAGTACGGACTGTCGCCGCGGCAGGTACGTCCAGGGCTCTAGTCGCGGCGCTGTCGGCTTCGATGCGGTCCACACGAAGGTTTGCGCGGTTAGCGCAAACGTTTGGGCGGAATTCACGTGAAAGAATAATTAACACGAATGAATCTCCTTCCATGCCTCCAGCAATGACGTGCGTGCGTTCCGTCTGCCCGATTCAAGGCCAAGCGAAGGCGTTCCTGCCCCCACTCACGCCGAGTCTCGCTCATGACCATGCTCGTCTTCCAACGTGCCCCATCCCCTCGCTCCAGCGCGCTAGCGCTGGCCCTGTCGTCCGTATTAGCCTGCGGTGGCGCCGGCGCGAACGAAGCCTCCGCGCCGGATCCGGTCGACCTCGACGCAGTCCGGGTAAACGCTTACCGTCCCGCCCAGACCATCGGCGCGGCAACCAAGACCAATACCTCCCTTCTCGAGACGCCACAGTCTGTATCGGTCATCACTCGCGAGGAGCTCGACGCGCGAGGGGTACAGAACCTCAATGAAGCAACCCGCTACAACGCAGGCGTGCTTCCGGAAAGCTCGGGCATGGACAACCGTGTCGATGATCTCTACATCCGTGGATTTGATGCCGGCAGCTGGGGCAATAACGTTATGTTGGACGGCCTACGCGCGCCATCCAACGGTAGTGACAGCTGGAACCGTGTCTCATTCAATACTTGGAACCTGGAGCGGGTGGAAGTACTCAAAGGACCCTCCAGCGTGCTCTACGGCCAGCTTGCGCCTGGCGGCATGGTCAATCAGGTCAGCAAGACTCCGATCCTTGAACAGCGCCACGTGTTGCGCTTGCAGGTTGACGGTAACGGTCGGCACCAGGCGTCATTCGACACCGGTGGTGCCAGTGGCGCGCAGCAGGCGCTTTGGCGCTTGGTCGGCCTGTATGCCAACGGTGACACCCAGCTCGACCACACTCCACACCGACAGTGGTTCCTGGCACCCAGCGCGACTTTCCGCTTTAACGACGATGCAACCCGGCTGACGCTGCTGGGCAACTACCAACGCGACAACGGCGGCAGCACCTTCCAGTTCCTGCCCTACCAGGGCTCGGCGATCCCGGCAGCAGAGGGCTACATCGGGAACAAGGCCTTCCTCGGTGAGCCGGATTGGAATACCTATGACCGCACCGTGTGGAGCGCCGGCTGGCTGTTTGAGCATGCGTTCAACGAGGACTGGAAGCTAAGCCAATCAGCTCGCCACACGCACGCCGATTCGCTGTACCAAGCGACCGTGGTCTTTGGGGTTCGCGGGGCAACGGTGACCAACCCGAATACACTCATCAATGGCCGCATCCTGCCGCGTCGTGCAGTGCAGGGCTTGGGAGAATCAGACGGGCAATCGATCGATACACGCCTACAGGGCCGATTCACCACAGGCGATGCGCAACACACCCTGCTGGCCGGGTTCGATTGGCAGAGGAGCGACTGGAGCTTCCTGCGGCACATGGCGAGCGTAAACCAGAACACGATTGCCATCGACGTTTACCAGCCCATTTACACGTACTACGACTTTGCCTCGGCGCTGACTATTCTCCAGGCTGACACCAAGGAAGTGGATCGCCAGTCTGGCCTGTACCTGCAGGATCAGATCGAGCTGGGCCGTTGGCGCCTGACCATCGGTGGCCGTTACGACAACGCCAAGGTCGATGCGCGTAACCGACTGACCGGTCGTCGAGGAAGTAGCGACAACTCGGCGTTCTCCGCACGCGCCGGCGCACTTTACCTCTTCGACAACGGCGTTTCTCCGTACCTCAGCTACTCGGAGTCATTCCAGCCAGCCACCGGTACCGATCGGGATGGCGGGGCGTTCGAACCCATCACCGGCAAGCAGTGGGAGGCTGGTCTGAAATACGAGCCGCGCGCGATCGACGGCATGCTGACGTTGTCGTTCTATGACCTGCGGCAGCAGAACATGCTCACCGCAGATCCGCTCAACGTAAACGGGGAAAGCTACCAGGTGCAGACCGGAGAGGTGCGCGTGCGTGGCATCGAACTGGAAGGGCGGGTCACGCCTCTGGAAGGTTTCAGCGTGATAGGTGCGCTGACCCGTCTGGATTCGGATGTCACCCGCAACAATGACGGCCACCAGGGCAACCGCATGATCCGGGTGCCTGATTGGATGGGCTCGTTGTGGCTGGACTTCACGGTGGCCGGCGGTGCATGGGACGGGTTCGGCATCGCCGCCGGCGTGCGCTATGTGGACCAGACCTATGGCGACCTGGCCAACGCACTGTTGGTACCGTCCTATACGCTGTTCGATGCCGCGCTGCGCTATGACGTTGGCCAGGTCGGTAACGGGCGCCTGCGCTTGTCGCTCAATGGAAGCAACCTGGCCGACAAACGCTATGTTGCTACCTGTAGCGCACTGACCGCCTGCTACTACGGCACGGGGCGCACGGTGGTGGCGGCCGCCCAGTACGACTGGTAAGACCATCGTCCGGACATGGCAGGTAACAAGCGCCTACCGTTCTACGGTAGGCAACGGCCCCTCTCCAATGATGTTCACTCCGTCCGGCCTCCGGCCGGTCCCTCCTGCGGTTTACCGAGTTGCATCGACCAGGCGCGTCCCAATGTCCGTGTTCCGATTGTTGATCTGTGCATTGCTGCTACTGCTGGGCGCCTGTGATGTACCCGTGGGTATGAGTGCGGCTCCCGTGGGTATCGCCGCGCGCACTTTCCAGAATGCCGACGGCAGTGTCACCCATATCCCAGCACCGCCGCGGAGGATCCTATCGACTTCGGTCGCGATCACCGGCACGCTGCTGGCCATTGATGCGCCGGTCGTGGCCAGTGGCTCGGCTGCCGATGGCCACTTCTTCGGCCAGTGGCATGACGTTGCGGTCAAGCGCAAGGTCGAGAATGTCTGGGCGGCCGGTAACATCGACCTAGAGGCCGCCCACGCTGTCCAACCAGACCTGATCATTGTTGCGGCCTCCGGCGCTGACTCGGCGGTTGAGCAACTCAGCGCGCTGCGCGAGATCGCGCCGACCATCGTGCTCGATTACGGCAGCCAGGACTGGCAGTCACTGGCCCGGCAGCTCGGCCACGCAACCTCGCGCGAGGCTTCGGTCGAAGCCCGCATCGCCCAGTTCGACGCGCATGTTGAAGCCGCTCGCCTGAAGATCGCGATTCCAGACGGCGAAACTACCCTCATCAGCTACAACGGGCCGGGCGCACCGAATCCGATCGCAAGGCCCAATGGTGTGCACGGGCGCCTGCTCAGCGCGTTGGGCTTCCGAATCGAGGCACCAGACCCTGCGTGGCATGTCGGGACCGGTGGCCCGCGCGGAGATTTCGTCTGGGCCCAGTACGAACAACTGTCTCGGCTGCGGGGCCGCACTACATTTCTGATCTGGGCCGGCGATCAGAGGGTGGAAGCTTTCCTGGACGACCCGGTGCTGGCCAACCTGCCGTCGGTCAAGGCCAGGAAGGTCTATGCCATGGGTGAGGATTCGTTCCGGATCGATTACTACAGCGGCACGCAGATTGTCGACCGCATCGTGCAGCACTTCGGCAAATGAGTCGGATGCTACATCAACGGGGCAGGGCGGCATGGCTGCGCTCGCAACCAGCCGGGCGCGGCGCAGGCGTGTTCGCATTCCTGATTCTGTTACTTGTTCTGGCCGCAACCAGCGTCTGCGTAGGTGTGCGGATGATCGCGCCGACACAGGCGCTGAAAGCGCTGCTGGCCTTCGATCTGGCGGATAGCGAACACCTACTGGTGCAGCAGCTACGCGTACCACGGACTGTGCTGGCTGCTCTGGTTGGCGCGGCACTGGGCGTGGCCGGTACGCTCATGCAGGCACTGACCCGCAACCCGCTGGCTGATCCGGGACTGCTCGGGGTCAATGCCGGCGCGGCGGTGGCGATCGTCGCGGCGATTGCTTTCCTCGGCGTCGACAACGTCACCGGCTACTTAGGCTTTGGCTTGGCCGGTGCCTCAGTGGCCGGCGGCGCGGTCTACCTATTGGGCGGGGTGCGTCAAGGCTTCGATCCGGTCCGCGTGGTGTTGGCCGGTGCCGCGGTGACAGCGCTGCTGCTGGCGCTTACACAGATCATCACGCTCAACAGCGACGAGGCAGTGTTCGACCAGTTCAGGCACTGGGCGGTGGGCTCGCTGCAGGGGCGTGGCCCAGGCGTGCTGTTGCCGGTTACGGTACTGATCACGTCCGGGCTCGTGCTGGCACTGCTGCTGGCCGGTGCCTTGGATGCAGTCGCGCTGGGTGAGGACTTGGGGCGTGCATTGGGGGTACGCCCGAACGTGGTCTGGTTGCTGTCGGCACTCGCCATTGTGCTGCTGGCAGGCACTGCCACTGCAGCGGTTGGACCGATCACATTCATCGGCCTTAGCGCACCCCACATGGCGCGCGCGATTGCCGGCCTCGACCACCGCTGGGTGATTGCTTATTCGGCAATGCTGGGAGCGCTGATGGTACTGGCCGCCGACGTGCTTGGGCGAGTGATCCTACCGCCGGATGAGATCGCGGTTGGAATCATGGTCGCACTGCTCGGTGGCTGGTTCTTCGTTGTACTTGTGCGCCAGCACAGGATCGTGCGGCTGTGAGCCGACAAGTGTTCTTCCTGCGCGGCAGCGCTGGCCCGGTGCTGCGCGTCGGACGCCTTTCGCTGCTGCTGCACCCGCGCAGGTTACTGGTGCCAGTGTCGCTGCTGTCTCTGGTGGCATTGCTCGGTCTCTGGACGATGACCATGGGCCACATCGAGCTGTCGGTGCCGCAAGTGCTGAAGATCCTGCTTGGCCAAGCCGATGGCGGCGTCGGCGAGCGCGTTGTGCTCGGCATCCGCCTACCTCGGCTTCTGACTGCTGTCTTCGTTGGTGCAGCGCTGGGCACGTCTGGCGCAATCTTCCAGTCGGTGTCGCGCAATGCGTTGGGTTCACCAGACATCATCGGATTCACCACCGGCGCGGCGACCGGCGCACTGCTTCGAATCGTGCTGGCCGGGCCGGGCTCACTGGAAGTAGCGATGTCGGCTGTGGCCGGTGGTTTGGGCACCGCTCTTGTGGTTTACCTGCTGTCGGCGCGGGGAGCATCGGTCGGCGGCTACCGGCTGATCATGGTCGGCATCGGCGTGGGTTCGGTGCTGGCCGCGTTGAATGGCCTGCTGCTGGTCAAGGGCGACTTGGACAATGCGATTGCTGCCAATCTGTGGCTGGCCGGCTCGCTGGCCGCACGCAACTGGGTCCATGCAGGGCCGGTGATGGCCGGCGTGCTGCTGTTGCTGCCAGTCGTGCTGGCGCTTGCACGACCCCTGGCCGTGATCGAAATGGGCAACGAGCAGGCCAGGCAGCTTGGCGTCGAAGTCGAGCGAGTCCGTCTGAGCGCGCTGTTCTGTGCGGTAGTGCTGGCGGCGCTGGCCACCGGTGCAGCCGGCCCGATCGCCTTCGTCGCCTTGGCCGCGCCGCAGCTTGCGGCACGCCTGGCCGGTGGCAACGGCCCGTGCATCATCGGTGCTGCTGCCATGGGGTCCTGCCTCCTGGTGGCCGCGGATCTGCTCACCCAGGCACTGCCCACCCGTATCACCCTGCCGATCGGTCGCACCACCGGGATCATCGGCGGCCTGTACCTGCTCTGGCTGCTGAGCCGGCCGCAGAGGAGATACCCCTCGGCATGAAACCCACCCACGTAAACGACCAAGTCGACACCATTGGCGACGATGCCCTTCGTGGCGAACAGCTGGTACTGCGCTACGAGCAGCGGCTGGTTGTCGATGGGATGGACGTGGCGATCCCCACTGGCCGGGTCACGGTGATCGTCGGCCCCAATGCCTGCGGCAAGTCGACCCTGCTGCGCGCACTGTCACGGCTGCTGCTACCTGAATCGGGCCGAGTGCTGCTGCATGGACGGGATCTGCATCAGCTGCCGACGCGCGAAGTTGCGCGCCGACTCGGCCTCCTACCGCAGTCCTCGATCGCACCACCGGGCATTTGCGTGGCCGATCTGGTTGCACGCGGTCGTATCCCGCACCAGTCGCTGCTAAGGCAGTGGACCGATGCCGACGAGGCTGCAGTCCGCCAGGCACTGGCCGATACCCGGCTCGAGGCGATCGCCGAGCGCCCCATGAACGAACTCTCCGGCGGGCAGCGCCAGCGGGTCTGGCTGGCGATGGCACTGGCCCAGCAGACTCCGGTTCTGCTGCTGGACGAGCCCACCACCTACCTTGACATCGCCCACCAGCTGGAAGTTCTGGAACTGTGCCGCCACCTGAACCGAAAAGGTGGCCGCACCCTGGTGATGGTCCTGCATGATCTGAATCAGGCTGCGCGTTATGCCGACCACCTGATTGCGATGCGCGCCGGTGCAGTGGTAGCCATGGGGCCACCTCACGAGGTGCTCACGCCCCCGTTGATCAAGCAGGTGTTCGGCATCAACGCGCTGGTGATTCCCGACCCGGTCTCGGCGACGCCACTGGTCGTGCCGATCGGAGCCACCACGGAAAGGGACCCCATCATGCTGTGAAGCGTGATGCGTAGACGCCGCCAGGAGAATACATGCTGACCCGTGCCCCAAAAAAATTGTGTATCGGTCTATCGCTGGCTACCACATGGCTTAGCGGTAACAGCTGGCGCCGAGACGACAGCAGAATCGAACAGATCCATGATCCTGCGTTTTACTTGTCGTTGGCCCAACGGGCAGAGGAGGCACGTCTGGATTTCGTGTTCCGTCCGGATGCGCTATTCATCAATCCGGAGACACTCGCAGATGGTCCGGGCTTCAGCAGCCTCGATCCGACGGTATTGCTTTCCGCACTGGCACTGCAAACATCCAGGATCGGGCTGATCTCCACTGCGTCCACCACCTTCATGCCACCGTACGTGATCGCGCGCCAGCTGCAGTCACTTCATCATGTCAGTGATGGTCGTGCGGGCTGGAACATTGTGACTTCACTCGATGGGAACCTGAACTTCGGGGCTGGTGCAATGCCACCGGCAGATGAGCGCTATGCGATGGCGGCAGAGAGTGCGGCAGTGGTGCGCGCATTGTGGGACAGCCATCCGCATGAGGCACTGCAGATCGAACGCATCGCTGGCCGCTATGCCGACTCCTCGCAGGTCCGTACGATTGACCATGTTGGCCAGCACTTCCAGGTGCGCGGCCCGCTGAACCTGCCATCCCATCCGGCAGGCAGCCCACCATTGTTCCAGGCAGGTGCGTCGGCCACCGGTCGACAGTTCGCTGCGTCGGTCGCCGACGCGGTGTTCGCAGCGACTCCAGACATTGCAGCCGGCATTGAGTTGCGCCAGGACCTGCGCGCGCGTGCGGTGCGATGTGGTCGTTCCGAAGGCTCGGTACTTGTCTTGCCGGGCCTGAGCCTGTATCTGGGGCACACGCGGGCCGAGGCGCAGGAACTTTACGCGGCCACACATGCTGGTCTTTCCCTAGAGCGGCGATATCAGGCGATCGAGCATATGCTTGGCTTGGACCTGCGTGCATGGCCAACTGACTATCCGCTCGGCGTGGAGATGCTGCCGACGCAGCGACCGAAGCCCCGCAGCCAGACGCATGCCGATCTATTGTGGCGCCTGGTGCGGCACGAGCGACCGACCGTAGAAACGCTACTCTCGCGTCCAGAAGTCGTCGGAGCTGCGCACTGGAACGTAATAGGTACAGTTGACGACGCGGCCGCGTCTATTATCGAACGTGTCGACGCCGGGGCAGCTGATGGTTTGATCCTGCTCCCGGGCGGAGCATTGTCATCGCTCGACCTTGCCCTGAAGGAACTTGTACCACGACTGGCGGAGTGCGGTCTGTTTGATCGCGAATATAGCGGCACCACCCTTCGTGAGCATCTTCAAAAGGCGGGCAACGATGTATGAGCGATGCAGCTAGGTCTTCATTACTGCCTTTCAACCGCGGTTAACCAGGGGCAAGTAGCGCGAAGATTTGGACATGAACACTCATCAGGGACTTGATCGGCCTTGATCCAGAAGACGTTTAGGCCGTTGGCGTCAATCCGGCTAGCGTTAGAATCAGATCCTGCCTCATCTCTCATCTCTGCGGGAATCTTGGAAGTGACCACAGACTTGATGGCTGAAGTCTTTCCCAATGTCGTCGATGTACGCCAGGGTCTGGATTTCAAGTTCAGGCCTGGTCCTAAGAGCAATAGACCGTAGTAGGCTCATGGTCAACCGTGGATTAGGGATGTTTATCGTGGGTAAAAGGATTCGCGCGCAATCCGAAATCACTGCGCGGCCTGAATATGAACTTTGAGGCCGCGCGCAAGTAGGTCAGCCTATCTCGCTCACCAGAGGCTCCCGCAGATCGGCGAGCTACAGACTCAAATGCCATCCAGTCTGGATCGTCCAAATGTTTGTAAAGACGAAATGACTGATGCAGCGGAGAGCCGTTGCTGATCATCAGTAGCACGTTGATTCGCCTTCACCCACAGCGCAGGTGGGCGCGGCACCAGCATGCTGATCGTACAAATCGCTGATGATTTTCATAAGTGCTCTCGCAGGTTTAGTTCCCCGCTGATCGTTCGCGGCACCGTTGCGCCCAATCTCGCTGTCCTGCATCCGCGACATTTGAACGACACGCGCCGGCCATCCTCGTCGCTGACGCTTCACCATGCCGGTGAGGAGCGCCCGTTGTCGGCCTGACCGCTCAACGGGCAGGCTCGAGGACGCCCAGCCATGAAACGCAACCGATTCGCCCTCGCCGCGGGGCTGTGTTTGGTCGCTGCAACTGTTGCCGCCGCTTGGGTGCGCCTTGCAGAGGACGATGCAGCGCCCGTCCCGGCGCCTGCCCCCGTCATTTCCGTGCGTTTGGTGCGGCCGCTGCACACTCCGCTGCAAGTACGCGCGCCAGCCACTGGCAGCGTCGCTGCGTGGGAAGAAGCCAGCATTGGTGCAGAGGCCAACGGGTTGCGCCTGACCGATGTGAAGGTCAATGTCGGCGACACAGTACAACGCGGCCAGCTACTGGCGAGCTTCAATCCTGGCCTGATTGAGGCCGAGCTGGGTGAAGCGGCTGCAGCGGTAGCACTGGCTGATGCAGAGTCCAACCAGGCTGCCGCCAACCTGCAGCGGGCTCAGGTGCTGGATGCCTCCGGCGCTATTGCCCGGCAGCAGCTCAATCAGTACCAGGCCACGGCGCTCACTACGCGCGCGCGCCTGGATTCGGCACGGGCGGTAGTGCAGAGGGCTCGCCTACGGCTAGTGCAGACCCGGGTACTGGCGCCCAGCGACGGGATCATCAGCGCCCGCACGGCCACCGTGGGCGCGGTGGTGCCAGCAGGCCAGGAACTGTTCCGCTTGATCCGGGATGGGCGCCTGGAGTGGCGTGCAGTGGTGGCATCGGCAGACCTGCGCGCCATGCAGCCCGGCCAGAGGGTGAACATCAGCATACCGGGTGCCGGATCTCTGGAAGGGCGCGTACGTGCGCTCGGGCCGGTGATTGACGCCGCCACGCGCAGCGGGCTGGTCTACGTGGATCTTCCTGCTGGCGCGCCATTGCGTGCGGGCGCATTCGTGCAGGGATACGTCGCGGTCGGCGAGGAGGGTGTGTTCACACTTCCCCAAGCTGCGGTGCTGCTCCGCGATGGCTTCAATTACGTAATGCAGGTGGGGCAGGACGGCAAGGTACTCACTCGCCGTGTTGAGGTGGGCCGCCGTAGCGCGGACCGGGTGGAAGTTGTATCAGGCCTTGAACCGTCTGATGCGGTGGTGGCCTCTGGTCTTGGTTTCCTCAATGACGGCGACTTCGTGCGGGTTCTCAGCGTACCTGCTGCAGGTAAGGCCTCGCACTCATGAACCTTAACGTGTCTGGCTGGTCGATCCGCAATCCGGTGGCAGTGACGCTGCTGTTCGTTGCGCTTGCGTTGGTCGGTGCCTTTGGCTTTGCGGCGATGAAGGTACAGAACTTCCCGGATATCGACTTTCCCATCATCACCATCACCGCAACGCTACCTGGCGCCTCACCAGCACAACTGGAAAACGACGTTGCACGCAGGATCGAGGATGCTCTGGCCAATCGGCAGGGCATAAAGCACATCAAGACGACATTGGCCGACAGCGTGGCCACCATCAGCGCTGAGTTCCACGTCGGCAAACCAGTACAAGAGGCAATGGATGACGTACGCGACGCGGTGGCCGGTGTCCGCGCGGATCTGCCCGCCGAACTTCGAGACCCGGTTATCCAGAAGGCGGAGCTGGCCAGCCAGCCGGTGGTGACCTATGCGCTGAGCTCGACCACATTGGACATGCAGGCGCTGTCCTGGTTCGTGGACAACCAGGTAAGCAAGCGGCTGCTAGGCAAGGCGGGCGTAGGTGCAGTATCGCGCGTGGGCGGCGTGGACCGCGAAGTTCGGGTGGCGTTGGACCCGGGCCGACTGCTGGCGTTGAATGCCACCGCCGCGGATATCTCCCATCAGTTGCGTCAGCTGCAGCTGGAGGCCTCCGGTGGGCGGGTGGCTCTTGGGCGTGCAGAGATGTCAGTTCGCACCATCGCCACCGTGGATTCCGCCGAGCGCATCGCCGACATGAATCTCACCCTGACCGACGGCCGCCGCATACGGCTGGGCGAGGTGGCGGAGGTAACCGATACCGTGGCCGAGCCTCGTACGGCTGCGTTGATGGATGGCCGCCCGGCGGTTTCGTTCAATGTGCTGCGCTCGCGCGGCGCGAGCGAGCTGGAGGTGGCCAGCGCAGCCCAGTCCGTTATTGCCGACCTGCAGGAGAGCTACCCGCAGATTCACTTCGAACAGGCGGTGGACTACGTCGGCCCCGTGGCGGAGAACTACCGCGGCTCGATGATGCTGCTGCTGGAAGGTGCGGTGCTGGCGGTGGTGGTGGTGCTCTGCTTCCTGCGCAACTGGCGTGCGACCTTCATTGCCGCGATTGCCTTGCCACTATCGGCCGTTCCGACGTTTGCGGTGATGCATCTGATGGGCTTCTCGCTCAACACGGTGTCATTGTTGTCGCTGTCACTTGTCGTCGGCGTGCTGGTGGATGATGCGATCGTGGAGATCGAGAACATCGAGCGCCACCTCCTGATGGGCAAGACGCCCCTGCGCGCAGCCGGCGAGGCAGCGAACGAGATCGGCATGGCGGTGATCGCCACCACCCTCACGCTGGTGGCGGTCTTCCTGCCTACCTCGTTGATGGGGGGCGTCGTCGGACAGTACTTCCTGCAGTTTGGATGGACCGCGGCGGTAGCCGTCCTGTTCTCCCTGCTGGTGGCGCGGATGCTCACCCCGACCATGGCCGCCTTCCTGCTCAAGGCGCCGGCGAAGCGGCACAAGGAGCCGCGCTGGATATTGCGCTATCTGCAGTGGGTACGAGCCTGCATGCATCGGCCGGTGTTGACCCTGGCCAGTGCAGTGGCGATGGTTGCGCTGGGCATGCTGGTGGCCGCGCAGCTGCCGGGCGAGTTCATGCCGCCAGATGACGGCAACCAGGTACAGATCAGCCTGACCCTGCCCCCGGGAAGCGCCCTGGCAGACACCCTTGCGCTGGCCGAGAACGCCCGCGAGATCGCCGTACGCAGCCCGATGGTGGCCTCGGTGCACACCTCAATAGGCGGGGGTAGCGGCGGCTCCGGAGACCCGGGCGACGCTGCACCCACGGCAAGCGTCGCCACGGCCGTACTCACCGCCAACCTGGTGGCGCGCAGTGAGCGCAATGGCCTTACCCGTTCAATCATCGAAGGGCAGCTACGCACGGAACTGCAGCAACTGGCGGGCGCGCGCGTCAGCGTAGGCAGCGACAGCGAAGGACTCGAACTGGTTCTGAGCGCCGACGACGGCGATCGGTTGGCCGATCATGCGCGCCTCGTTGAGCGGGAACTGCGTGGCATACCCGGCATCGGTGCCGTGGTGTCTTCCGCTGCGCTGGTGCGGCCGGAACTGGTGGTGCGTCCCGACTTCGCACGCGCTGCCGACCTGGGAGTCACCTCCAGCGCGATCGCCGATACCCTGCGCGTGGCCACGCTGGGTAACTATGTTCAGGACCTGGCCAAACTGAACCTGAGCGAGCGGCAGGTTCCGGTGGTAGTGAGGCTGGCCGACAGCGGCCGCAACGACCTGGAAACGCTGCGCCGATTGCCTGTCCCCGGGGTCCGCGGTCCGGTGCCCTTGGAGAGCGTGGCAGATCTGGCGCTGCTGTCTGGTCCCGCCGAGCTGACCCGTTACGACCGGCAGAGAAACATCAGCCTGAAGGTCGCCCTTAATGGACTGCCGCTGGGCGATGTGGAACGTGCGGCAATGGCATTGCCGAGCCTGTCGCGGCTGCCGCACGGCATCACGATGGCGCCCGCGGGTGATGCCGAAGCCATGAGCGAACTGGTGGCGGGCTTCGGAATGGCAATGGCTGCCGGGGTACTGTGCGTTTACATGGTGCTGGTGCTGCTGCTGAAGGACTTTGCGCAGCCGCTGACAGTACTTGTAGCGCTGTACCTGTCAATACCAGGAGCGTTCGTGGCGCTGCTGCTGACTGGGCAGAGCCTGTCGATGCCTTCGATGATCGGCTTGATCATGCTGATGGGCATCACCACCAAGAACGCGATCCTGCTGGTGGACTACATCGTGATCGCGCGCCGCGAATTGGGCATGAATCGCCACCGCGCAGTGGTGGATGCCTGCCGCAAGCGCGTGCGACCGATCGTGATGACCACCATTGCGATGGGCGCGGGCATGTTGCCGGTGGCGCTGGGCCTGGGGGCTGATCCGAGTTTCCGCGCGCCGATGGCAATTGTGGTGATCGGCGGCCTGCTGACATCGACGGTGCTGTGCCTGTTGATCATCCCGGTGGCCTACTGCGCGATGGACGACCTGGTCGGGGGTCTGCGCAGGCGAACGCGACCTGTCGTCGCTGGTGTAGCTGGTTCGTTGGGAGTATCGGCATGATTCTCATGATGATCGTGATGGCCGGAATGTTGATCTACATCGCGGCGTGCATCCTGTATGTCTACCGCTTCCGTGGACAGCAGCGCTACCAGGGGTTTTCGCAGTACCTGCGCAAAAGCTGGCCGGTGTTCGCACCGCTCAACTGCCTGCTGTACATGGCCACGGCACGCGAGGCGCGGCAACCGGTACTGAAACCGCATTACATTGAGGGCATCGAGCGGCTGCGCCGCAACTGGCGAAAGATCCGCGACGAAGCAATGGAACTGCATGCGTCCGGTGCGTTCGAAGCGGCGTCGGCACCGGGGTCGGCCGGGCATCATGATCTTGGTTTCCGCACGTTCTACAAGCGCGGCTGGCGCAAGTTCTACCTCAAGTGGTACGCCGATCCACACCGGTCGGCAGAGCGCCTGTGCCCGACCACGGTGCGGCTGCTGGAGGGCATACCAGGGATTCGTGCCGCGATGTTTTCGGTGCTGCCTGCGGGCGCGGAGCTGAGCATGCATTCCGATCCGCTGGCCTGCTCCCTGCGCTATCACCTGGGACTGGATACGCCAGGTACGGCGAACTGCTACATCTGCGTGGACGGCCACTTCATATCCTGGCGCAATGGCGAAGACTTCGTGTTCGACGAGACCTACCCGCACTTCGCACGCAACGACAGCACTACGAATCGGGTGATCCTGATGTGTGATGTGGAGCGTCCGATGAACCTGCTGGGGCGTGCCTTCAACCGCCTCTATGCCAGACTCGCCTGGGCGATGACGGTGCCCAATACACCCGAAGACCGGCAGGGGCCAATCAGCTGGCTGTTCGCCCGTCTGGCGCCCCTCCGCGAGAGCGGGTTGGCGCTCAAGCGTCGGCATCGCCCGTTGTATACGCTATTGAAGTACCTGCTCAACGCCAGCCTGCTGCTGCTTCTCTTCGCAGTGATCATGGGCGTGATAGGGTTTCTCTCGAGGCTGTTCGGCCTACTGGGGATGTCATGAACAGGGAATCGCTGTCCATCCTGATAATCGAAGACAACGCGCAGCTTGCGGCGAACCTTTACGATTTCCTGGAAGCCTGCGGGCACACCCTGGACGCCGCACCCGACGGCCTTTCTGGCCTGCACCTGGCCTCGTCCAAAGACTATGACGCGATTGTCCTGGACTGGAATCTGCCCCGCCTGGACGGCCTGACCGTGTTGCGGCGCCTGCGCGGCGAGGCAAAGAAGCACGTACCGGTGATCATGCTGACCGCCCGCGACCAGGTGGCTGACAAGATCGATGGATTCGAGGCAGGGCTGGATGACTACCTTGTGAAACCGGTGGCGCTACCGGAGATCGAGGTCCGGCTGCGTTCGCTGGTGGCGCGGCGCCGCCATGCCGGCGCCACCGACAACGTGCTGCGGGTGGGCGATCTGGCCTTCGACCTTGGCACCCTGCAGGCGCACCGGGCCGGCAGGAAGATCACCCTGACCCGTACCGGCCGCCGTCTTCTGGAGCTGTTGATGCGCGAGAGCCCGCAGGTGGTAACGCGGGCAAAGCTGGAGCGCGTGGCCTGGGGCGAGGTGGCGCCAGGGACCGATCTGCTGCGCTCACATATGTACGTGTTGCGCCGCGCCCTTGAACAGAATGAAGAAGCACCGTTGCTGCATACCGTGGCCGGTTCGGGCTACAGGTTGAGCCAAGGTGGGTAGGCCGCCGCGCCTGCGTGGGGTTCACTGGTGGACCAGTGTTGCCCTTATCCTGCTCGGTCTACTGGTATTGTTCGCCATCGCAGTACAGAGCTTCAGCGGCCAACTGTTGATGGAGGGTCGCTACTGGGAAGATCTGACCCGCGCGATCTCCGACGACCATGCAGAACGGGCCCGCAGCGGCCACGAAGACGCACTGCCGAGCGAAGGACTGGTGCGCTCCTGGTACGTGCGCGAAGGCGTCGTTCCGTCCGGCCTGCCACGCCAGCTGGCCCACCTGCCGCCGGGCATCTACACCTCCGAAGCGTCGCTCTTTGGCGATGCGGTGAACTTGGACAGTGGCGAGACCTACCATGCCGTGGTGGCTGGCCTGCCACAGGGCAGGCTTGTAACCGTAGTGAACATCGAGCCCCTTGAGCAGCAGCAGAACCATTACGCGCGCCTCAGCCTGCTTTGGATCCTGTGCTTTGCTGCGGTCATTGGTGGCTTCATCGTCTGGCTGCATGCCAACCTCGTGCGCCCGGTGCGCGACCTCGCGGCACGCATGCAGGCCATCGATCCCAGCGATGCCAGCGCACGTCTGCCCACAGACTATCCGCGAGAAGAAATACAGGTGATCGCGCAGGCCAGCAATGCCCACCTGGAGCGCGTAGCTCAGTTCATCCAACGTGAGCGCAGTCTGTTGGACCAGGCCAGTCACGAATTCCGCACTCCCATTGCGGTGATTGCCGGGGCGGCTGATGTTCTGCGGCAGCTTCCGCTGCCAGCTGCCTCGCAGCCGGCGCTGGCACGCATCGAGTACGCGGTGGAGGACCTGTCTGAAACGATGGTCGCGTTGCTCTACCTGGCCCGTGAAGCCGGACCGGGCGTTGAAGACGCGGAGATAACCGCACTGCATGATTTCCTGCCGCGTCTGGTGCTCGATCATGAGTACCTGCTTCGCGGCAAGGATGCCCAGCTCCGCCTTGGCACGCTGGAGCCGACCTTCGTCGCAGCGCCAGAAGCGATGGTGCGCATTGCGGTAAGCAACCTGATCCGCAACGCAATCGAGAACACCGATGTGGGGTTCGTAGAGATCGTGCTTTCGCAGGGCAGGGTGGCTGTGATCGATTCGGGCAGTGGCTTCGACCCGGTGGAAGCCGCGCGACGCTACCGGGACAGTCTTCGTCAACCGGCACCGATGCGGGGCCAGGGACTGGGACTGTTCCTGATTGGACGCATCTGCGAGCGCTTCCGCTGGACATTGGAAATCGACTCAGGCACTCGCGGTACTCGCGCGACCCTCGATTTGTCAGCTAGCGTGGTCGAGGTTCCCTGATCGTACAGCGAGTGTTAATACGCTGACCTCCATCCGCGACATTGCGGCGACATCGCCACTTCATTCTCACTTGGAACCGGCCGCGCGCATTTGACGCGGCCTCTCCCGCAACAGCGGGTTCCCTTCCTGGTGAGGTCCGGCGTCCTATGATCAAATTTCTCTGTCCCGTATTGGCCTGCAGTCTGTCGTTCACGGCGTTGGCGCAGGAGGGGTCCGGCGGCGGCCCCGATGACCACGGCCCCCCGCGCTGGGGGCTGGGCCTGGCGGCCGTGGTTACTGACAGCCCCTATGCCGGTGAAGGCACCCGCGTGATGCCGATCCCGCTGGTGAGCTACCACGGCGAGCGGTTCTACTTCGAAGGGTTGGGCGCCGGCTGGGTATTCCTCAAGAACGATTCTTTTGAACTGGCCGCCGTAGCTAAAGGGCGCATGGATGGGTTCGATGTAAAGGACCTGGGCCGCAGCGAGCTGGCACGCAACGGGGTTGACTACCGCTTGCTGGACGATCGCGACATGGGCCTGGACCTGGGTGCCAAGGTCAAGTGGTCAGGTCGTGGCGGCGAACTTGAGGCCGAACTGCTGGCCGATGCCACCGACACCAGCGGCGGTCAGGAGTTCTCGCTGCAGTACGGCTACGGCTTTGATCTGGGCAAGGGCCGGCTTACCCCGAATGCGGGTGTTACGTGGCAATCCAAGGACATGGCCAACTATTATTACGGCACATTGAAGGAAGAGGTCGCGCGCGGCGTGGTCGACTACAAGCCCGGCGCCGTAACCATCCCGCACGTAGGTGTGAGCTACTTCCGGCCACTGGGTGAGAATTGGATGCTGATGGGCTTTGCGCAGTATAAGTTGCTGCCTGACAAGATCACCGACAGTCCTTTGATCGAGCGCGATACCAGCGGGAGTGCAACGCTGTTCATCGGGCTCTCGCGCGGGTTCTGAGTGACGCGCGTGCCATGCTGGCAGAGGTGTCGCGATGGGACTCGCAAGTCCGCACCTGTCTGATTCTGTACCTCGGACTTGGGATGTTTATCGGTGCTAGGGCGGATCCGCTTTTGGCCGGAAGCGGACCTCGGCCCCTCGCGTTGAACCACGCCCTAGAACTTCACCCTCACCCCAGCGTTCACCACAATCCCTTCCAGCGGCGCCCATGCGTCCACGGTCCACTGGCCATCATCGGCGCAACGAGGCCGTAGTATCGGGTTGTAACCGCTCTGGCGGACGTTGAGGATGTTTTCCAGGTTGAGGAACAGGCTGAATCTTCCCAGCACAATCTCCCCCAGCGCACCCACTTCCAGATACGGTCGGCTGCGTCGACGCCAAGGATTGTCATCAAGCGCCTGAATGCCGGTGTAGTAGGCTTCGAAACCCACGCGGCCACGTTCATGCTGCTCCCACATCGCAACCAGGCCTGCACTGTGCCGGGGTGTGAGTGAGACCAGTCGGCGGCCAGCGCCTTCCTCACCGGGTTCGCGCGCATCGGTGTAGACATAGCTGCCGGTCACCGTGATGTCCTGCCAGCGATAGCGCAACAGAAGTTCACTACCACGGGTGCCGGTGACACCCGCCACATTGACCAGTTCCACACGTTCACCCGGGGCGGTCGCAGACTCCACCAAGCGCACCGCATGGTCGATGTCGGATGCGAACACGCTGAGGTTCAGCTCCTAAGGGCCATGCACATAGCCTGCATCGATGGAACCGGTCGTTGCGATCTCCGCGCGAAGGCCGGTGAGCGGCTCCAGCCGTGACAGGCCAGCGGCCTCGATCTGCTCGACAAAGGGCGTAGGAGCGTAGAAGCCTCTGCCGATCGAGGCGCGCAGGGTCCACTTGTCAGGGCGGAACAACAGCGACAGGCGGGGGCTGAAGTGCACACCATAGGCGCTGTGGTCATCCCAGCGCGCACTGCCGGAAAGCGTAAGATCATCGCGCAGCGCCTGCTCGGCCTGCACGAACAGGGCGGGTACCGTGTAGCGGTAATCAAACTGCCGGTATCGGGCGGAACGGAACCGGTCCTGCTGCGTGGCAATGCCCGCCAGCCAGCTGGTGGCGCCTATGCCGGACGCATAGCTCACTTCGGCAAAGCCGGTCTGATGGGTGTCGTTGTCCTGCAAAGGGCCATACCCGTGATCGTGATCGGTGGACATGGCCGATGCGCGCAGCTGCAGGCGATCGCTTTCGCGTACCCGCTCATCTAAGGAAAGCCAAGGACGGCTACTGACGTCCACTGAGTTCTCAAATCCTTGATCCAAAAGGGAATTTCCTGTCGGTGGATATCTGCCCGCACCCAGGGAGTCTGCCCACAGCTTACCCAATCAAGTACATTTTTCGGGCCAACAATGCGGTATCCGACGCACCGCATTGATGCGACTTGAAGGTCGGCGCTGAAGCCGCCGCAGCTCCTGTCCCATCTAATCTGGGAGTTTGGAGTTGGAGCATGGCGCTCACCGATCTGCAGGTCCGCAACGCGAAGGCAACGGGCAAGAACTACACCCTGGGCGACTACGATGGCCTGTCGCTCTTTGTCTCGCCAAAGGGCAGCAAGGCGTGGCACTTCCGCTACCACTGGCTGGGAAAGCAGTCGCGGATGTCTCTAGGCATGTACCCTGAACTGGGCTTGCGCGATGCCAGGGCCATGCGGGACGAAGCGCGGGCGTTGCTCGCCAAGGGCATCAATCCCAGGATCGCCCGCAAGCAGAAGCGGCAGGTTTCGCGGTTGGCGGGTGAACATACGTTCATGGCCGCGTACGAGAGATGGCTTGCCTATCGAACGCTGGCCTTGGAAGAAGGGCGCCAGAGCACGCTGGCGCAGATCCGACGGGTATTCAAGAAGGACGTCATTCCGGTACTACGGCGGACGACCATCCACGCGATCACGCGGCATCACCTGTTGGAGGTGATCGGGCGGATCGAGAAGCGTGGATCGCTATCGGTGGCGGAAAAGGTGCGTACCTGGTTTCGGCAATTGTTCGAGTACGCCATGGTGGTCGTGCCGGAGATGGAGAACAATCCGGCGCGGGATCTGCATGTCGTGGCCGTTCCCCTGCCACCGGTTCAGCACAATCCGTTCTTGCGAATGGAAGAACTGCCCTCGTTCTTGAGGACCTTGCGTGCGTATCAGGGGCGAAGGGTGACGCAGTTGGCTGCTCGCCTGCTGCTGTTGACTGGCGCGCGTACTGGGGAGTTGAGACTGGCGACGCCAGATCAGTTCGATCTGGAGCGAGGGTTGTGGGTCATTCCTGTGATCTCGCTGAAGCAGCGCATGATGCTGACTCGCAAGCGGCGTAGGCGAGTAGAAGACATCCCGCCGTACATCGTGCCGCTATCGATCCAGGCACAGGCGATCGTCCGTCAGCTGTTGGGTGAATTCAAGCCCGCGCAGAAGTATCTGTTTCCTGGTGTGGTGAGGCTGACGGATCGCATGAGCGAGAACACCGTCAACTTTGCATTGAAGCGCATGGGGTATGACGGACGACTGACAGGGCACGGGCTACGAGCCACGCTGTCGACAGCGTTGAACGAGATTGGGTATCCGCGAATATGGGTAGATGCGCAGTTGTCGCATGCGGATCCGAATCGGATCAGCGCAATCTACAACCATGCGCAGTACGTGGAGCAGAGAAGGGTGATGATGCAGGATTGGGCGAACCGTTTGGATTTGCTGGAGCATGGGAACGTGGAGGCTGCGAGCCAGCATCTGATTGTGCATTTGCAGGGGGTGTCGGGGATGGCTTGGCGTGGTAATCAGACCCCGCAGGGTTCGGGAGTCCAAGCGTCATATTCAATGGAGGCTTGTTCTCGATAGGTTCCGCGGGGTCAGGCGGAGGATGGAAAGGGTCGAGTTGCGACGCATGTGGATTCCGATATGGCCGTCAACTCCTGAGGCTTTCTTCTATTGACTTGAGCAGTATCCGAAGATGGCTTTGCTCGAGATCGGAGGTCGTCGGCAATGAACGTCTGCTATCGGCCGAAGCGGACATGCCGAATAATTGGTACGATTGCTCTCGCCCTCGCAGTGAGCCACAAATTCAACCGTTGCATGTGGAAGTAGGGAGGCCCGCCTCAAGCGGGCCCCAGGGGGAAGACAAGGGGCAGTGATCGCAAGTTTGAGATGCAGGGGTTTTATCGTATCCAGTGCCACGATAGGTGGAGCACGTATATCTGTGCGGCACAAAGCCCATCTACTGCCGGAATATCAAGGGGATTTGATTCGTGCAAATCATCGAAGCGACCATTCATCGCCTGCACAAGGCTGCGCATACCCATGGTGAAGGCTCTGTCACCACACAACTGCGCGCCAACAACTTGCCAATCGACGAAACGCTGGAAGGAGTCTGCCGGGACTTGTTAGCCCTTTACAACCGAACGTCCGACAGTTCCGGCACCTTCGGCAACAACCCCAATGTTCATGTATTCCCCGTTCGCTTTGATGAGTATTTGCAGGGCACGCTGGCTTTCCAAGATCTGAGTCAAGCCACGGTGGATTTGATAGCCAGCCAGATGGCTGGCGTCCGACTGGCCAACGGTGGATATGCGCTGTTCCTGCGCTACCGCGAGCCTCCGAACGACTTTCTTCTCATCGCCATGCTCAAACTGAAGCCGGGAGCGGGTATCGATGAGGATAGCTTGGGCTTGCTGCCAACGTTGAATATTGACTTAGACCTGCTCAATGAGGCTGCGCGCATCAACATCACGCGCCTACAGCTCAACGAACAACCGTACCTTACCTTCATCAAAGGCGCTCGTAAGGCTGCGGAAGTGACCGAATATTTCCGCAATGCATTGGCTTGCCAGAACTACACCAATGCGGCCGAGCAGACGAAGCAACTCATCTTGGCTGCCGACGACTTCGTCAGGCAGCGCGAAGACTTGGAAACCGAAGAGCAAAGGCAGCATGAGCGACTGGAAACTCGCCGCCGTCTGTTCGAATGCCTGCAACAGAATCGGGATGAAATCACCTTGGCAACGGCCGCTGCCGCTATTTACCCTGCCGAACCCAACGATTTCGTCACATTCAGCCAAGCTGTCATCAAGGGTGAGCGCAAGTACAAATTCGATGGCAGATTCAAGCCTGACAGGAAGACGGCTCAGAATTTGAGGCGGATCAGCGGCAGCATGGGTTCTGTTCGCGTCAGCTTCGATGTGGAGGACGTCCGGTCAGGTACGGTCGAATATGATGCCCAGCGCAACGCGATCATTATCAAGCAGCCATCCAACAAGCTGAAACAAGACATTCTCGAACATGTCGACACACCTGCCGACTGACCCGCACGACTTTGCGCTCTGGTTGTTCAACCACCTGGAGGATTTGTCGTGCGTGGATAACAGCACATTGTGGGAAGGGAAATTACCTACCGGCATCGATTTCACTTTGGTCGAGTCACATCTGGAAAACCTGACGGGTTCTCTGGCTGGTACATGCCGCGCCGACACTCGCGAAATTGGGTTCCATCCATCCAGCGCCCACGTATATCAGGATATCCGGCAGCTACTTGGCCACGCCGGCAACCGTACGCGCGTACCTGCACGTTTTACTCTTCGGGATATTGGTTTCTCCTATCCCTCTACGGACGATGCCACGGCACCCCCTGAGTTGGTAACGCAATATGTGGATGCCGTCTGTCTATTATCGGTTCTCAACAACTTGGCCGACGTACGCAATGGCGGGCTTCTATTCGTGTCCAGTCACGATGCCCAACTCACGGTCCTGCCGGAATTTGGCCCCGAGGATCTTCGCCCGCTCACGTCGTTCCCACGCTTCGCGGCGGAATTCGCCAATGAAGAGTCGCATGCCGATCAGAAACGATCGATCATTCGAACTGTTCTAATCGAACAATTCCGGCCACGGCGAAGCGTGACGTTGGCGGATGTGCTGGCCAAGTTCGAGGACATCGCCACGGACGCCCGTCACTCGCTGGCAATGTACATGGCCGAATTTTCCGTAGCTAAGGTGAAGGGCGAGGTAGAGCGCCAGAACCTGGACGACACTTTGAGCCTTAACAAGACGCTCGCAGACATCCAGAACCAGTTGCTGGCGCTGCCCGCCGCCATTTTGCTGGCGGGCGCCACCATCAAGACCGGGGAGGACCTTCGCAACTATGCCGTATTCATTGGCGTTGTCGTCTTCACCATCTTCGTTTTGACTCTGGTGTCCAACCAGCGTCATTCCATTGATGCGATAGATGCTCAGATTGCGCGTCGAAAAGCCAAGGTGAAGAACATGCCGGTCGACAGCAGTGCTAGCGTCTTGCCGCTATTCGATGCCTTGGAAGACCGTGTCACTAAGCAGAAGCGTACCTTGACCTTCATCAAGTACGTCATATGGGTTGTGGTCTTGCTTACCGGGTTGGCAGTGATTAATGTCAGCCACAATGGCGTGGTGATTGATGTACTTGATCGAGCGTGGGATTGCTTGGCTGACTGGATAAGTCGAACAAATAGCAGGTCAAACTAGGCTGGGGAGAGGAAGCACGATCGCAGCTAATTCATGTTCATGCCATGGACGTCGGGGATTGTGCGATACGCTCTCAGACAAAAAATTTGATCCGCAGTGCGCGCCGTTATTGGGGCTGATGGCGTGTTTACCTAATCAAAGCAAGAACTTTGATACCCGGCAAAGAATTGATTGCCGAGGGTAGATGAGTAGACATCAAATTTCTATGGCGATGTCGCACGCGGCATGTCTTAATTCTGGCGTTGGCTCGCCTATCAATGTCCGCTTCTGGTCGAAAGCAGAGTCTTACAGTTGACCGTTTTCGACCCTAATCGGTTAAGAGGTGGATCATCAAGGAGGGCGATTCAAGAAACTTGCTCTCACTGAGCAGCATCTGTTTGTTTTTTATATAAAATATCTAACAAACAGAGGTTGCTATGAACAGAGGCTGCTATGAGTGCGTCGCAAGCCATTCGAGAATTAATTGCCTCGTTGCCGACAGGCGAAATCTTTACCCCATCATTGTTTGCGGAGATGGGTTCGCGCGCGGCTGTCGACCAGGCACTCATGCGGCTCGCCAAAGCAGGCAGCATTGACCGTATCGGTCATGGTCTGTACGTCTTACCCCAAAAGGACAGGTTTGGTGTCAAGCCGCTGCCCACCCCCGAGCAGGTGGCCTGGGCCATCGCTCGGGCCGAAGGTGCAACGATTGAGGTCCACGGTGCTGAGGCAGCGCGGCGGTTTGGCTTCACTACGCAGATGCCAGCCCAGCCGGTCTTTTACACCACCGGCTCTTCGCGGACGATCCGATTGGAAAAGATGGTCGTGCGACTGCAGCATGTGGCTCCGCGCAAACTGATCTTGGAAGGTCGTCCGGCCGGGCAGGCCCTATCGGCGCTGTGGTATTTGGGCCGAAATCAAGTAACGTCTGACACATTCATGCGGCTCGCAGAGAGGTTGCCGGCTACTGAATTTCGGGTGCTGTGTGGTGCCAAATCATCGATGCCAGCTTGGATGGTGCAAGCGTTGCATAGCTACGAGTACAGCGGCCTTATGCATGGCTGAGTCTGCCGCGGCGGTTAGGTCGGTTGCGCCGCTATTACGCTGTTTACGGAAGAAGGCCAGAGATTTAGAGTATTTGAGGCAAGTCTACTCGACGAACACCGCGCTTACGACTGCGCCGATACTGGGGAATTGCGACAATGCACATCAAGTTCGTTGAGATTGCCAATTTCAGAAAGCTGCTGTCGATCCGGGTCGACCTTGCCGCAGCGACGACGTTGTTTGTCGGCGCAAATAACAGCGGCAAGACCTCCGCGATGCTCGCCCTGCGGCGTTTCCTGTCGCCACGGCGCTGCCCCTTCGAGATGCACGACTTTACCCTCTGCCACTGGCCCACGGTTATTGACATTGGGCAGAGCTGGGTCGAGGCGCGGGACAAAGAAGAGGTTGTCGATCTCGTCATCGACCCGTGGGTGTCAGTCCTACCGACGCTGGATCTTTGGCTCCACGTCGAATCTGGGGAGATGCATCATGTGCGCGACCTAATTCCGACGCTTGACTGGGAAGGTGGCAGTCTCGGTGTCCGTCTCCGCTATGAACCGAAGGACTTGAAGCTCCTTTACAAGGACTTCATGGGAGCGCTCGGCGATGCCGAGGCGATGAGGGCAGCTGCAATTGCCGCTGTGGCGGCCGAGCACCCGGACGCCGATCCGCCGCCGGCGCCACCCAAGCTGACGATCTGGCCGGAGAGTCTCGTAGACTTCCTCACTAAGCGCCTGTCGACCTACTTCACAGTTCAGGCTTATTCGCTTGATCCGGCCAAGCTTTTGGAGCCGAGCAAGTCTCAGGCGCAGCCCCAGGTTCTGCCGCCAACGTCGCTCCCGATCGGAAGCGATGTCTTGGCCGGTCTCATTCGTGTGCACGACATTCCGGCGCAGCGTGGATTTGGCGAGGAGCAACCGTCGCAGGAGGACGAAGATGCGCCGGCGGCTGCGGCGGGAAGCCGCCTTTCAGACCAGCTGAAGAGCTACTACGGCAAACATCTCGACCCAACGAAAGGACCCGACCCCAAGGATCTGGGCGCACTGCAGGCGATCGAAGCCGCACAGGACGCATTCGACAAGCGCCTCACCGAGAGCTTCAAGGCCGCTTTCACTGAGGTCGAAGGCATGGGCTATCCCGGCGTGACCGACCCTAGGCCGCGGGTGTCGACTCGCTTGAAGGCGATCGACGGCCTCAATCACAGCGCAGCAATCACCTTCGAGGTCGACGTGATCGCTGACGACGGCGGAATGACGCCGATCCTGCGCCTGCCCGAAGCAAACAACGGCTTGGGGTATCAGAATCTCATCTCGATGATCTTTCGCCTAATGAGCTTCCGCGACGCGTGGATGCGCGTCGGCAAAGCCTCGAAAGCCACATCAGCCGCTCACATCGAACCGCTGCACCTCGTGTTAGTCGAGGAACCGGAGGCACACCTGCATGCGCAGGTCCAGCAAGTCTTCATCAAGAAGGCCTATGCTGTACTGCGCGCTCATGAGGACCTTGGGGACAATGCGAAACTGCGCACCCAACTCGTGGTCAGCACCCATTCGAGTCACGTCGCACACGAGACGTCTTTCTCTTGTCTTCGCTACTTTCGTCGCCTCCCGGCTGGAATGGCCGCGAAAGTGCCCGTCTCAACCGTGATCAACATGTCAGAGGTGTTCGGGGCCAATGGCGAGACGGAGCGGTTCGTCACCCGATACCTGCGCGCGCAACATGCCGACCTGTTCTTCGCCGACGCCGCCATCCTCGTGGAAGGGCCGGCAGAGCGAATGCTCGTCCCGAACTTCATCCGGGCGCACTATGACGAACTGAACCAGTGTTACATCACGCTGCTTGAGATCGGGGGGAGCCATGCTCACAAGCTGCGGCCCTTGATCGAGCACCTAGGCCTGCTGACGCTCGTCATAACGGATTTGGACACCTTGACGGGGACGGGTGGCACTTCGGTTCAGCCCGCAAAGGGAATCGGCCAGAAGACCAACAACGCCACGTTGAAAACGTGGATCCCGGCGATGGATGACGTCGACGCCCTCATCGATGCTGATGATAAGGCGAAGACCCGGCGCTCCGACGGCGACCCACTCTTTGCAGTCCGCGTCGCCTATCAAGTGCCCGTGAAGGTGACACCTCCCGGAGTCGCCGCCCCGGACACTGCATTTCCGTATACCTTTGAAGATGCGCTTGTATTCGAGAACATCGCGTTCTTCGCTGCGTTTGAGGGGGCCGGACTGGTGCGGAAGTTTAGGGAGGCGATCGAAGCTGGCGGCGGTGCCGCTGCGATTGGAAGCCGCATGTATCAGGCGTTGAAGGACGGGAAGAAAGCCGAGTTTGCCCTCGACGTGCTGGAGGCCGAGGGGTTCGATGGCCTCGTTGTGCCACGCTACATCGCCGAAGGTCTGGAATGGCTACTGGCGCAGCTGAAGAAAAAGCAGGCCGAAATCCTGCCCGAAATCAGGCTTGCCGAGCCGAACGCATCGCAACCTGAGCAGGTCGCGTGATGAGCGCTGTGGACGATCTCCACGATGCCGCGGCCGATGAGACGATTGTCGGCTGTCTGGATCTCGCCAAGCCGCGTAGCTTCTTCCTCTATGCGGGCGCGGGATCAGGAAAGACGCGCTCGCTGGTCGAGGCTATTCGAGTGGTTTGTGAGCGGCAAGGCCGCGATCTGTCGCTGAGCGGCCAGAAAATCGGCGTGATCACCTATACCAATGCGGCCTGTGATGAGATCAAGCAACGCTTAGAGTTCGATCCCCGCGTCGAGGTGTCGACCATTCACGCTTTCGCTTGGTCTCTGATCTCCGGTTATGACAACGATATCCGGGGATGGGTGGCTGCCCGGCTGCTTCAGGACATTGCAGAGTTGGAGGAAGCGCAGGCGAAAGGGCGTGCGGCAAGCAAGGCAGCCGCCGATCGCGCTCGTTCGATGGAGAGCAAGCGGCGCCGATACGAGAGCCTGGGATCAATCATCCGCTTCATCTACAGCCCAACCGGGGACAACCGGACGCGCGACTCCTTGAACCACGCCGAGGTGATCGCCATGACGGCAGATTTCCTCACCGGAAAGCCGGGCTTGCGTCGCCTCCTCGTTACGAGGTTCCCAGTGCTATTGATCGACGAGAGTCAGGACACGAGCCGCCAGCTCATGGATGCTCTGCTTGACGCGGAGGCGGCTCACCGAGAAAGGTTCTGCCTTGGGCTCTTCGGCGACACGATGCAAAGGATCTACGCCGACGGAAAAGAGCGCTTGGCTGAAGCCATTCCAGAGGTTTGGGCTCGGCCGCGCAAGATCATGAACCATCGCTGCCCGACGCGGGTTGTGGAGCTGATTAATCGCGTCCGACAAGACTATGACGGCGAGAAGCAGACGCCGCGGAGCGATGCCGCAGCGGGCACCGTTCGCCTCTTCATTGCGCCGCAGGGGGCGGACAAGCCGGCGACGGAAGTGGCTGTTGCGGGACGGATGCGGGAGGTCACCGGCGACGAAGGCTGGTCCTCCTCCGAGGCCATAAAGATACTGGCGCTTGAACACCTGATGTCCGCTCGTCGTTTCGGCTTCGAACGGTTCTTCAGTCCGCTATACGCCGTCGATCGGATCAGAACGAGCCTTCTGCAGGGTACGGGGGCCGGGATCGGCTTTTTTACTCGTGAGGTTCTGCCACTCGTCGCGGCACTTCGGGAATCCGACCGGTTCGCGGTTGCGTCGATCGTTCGCAAGACGTCGCCGCTCCTTGAGCGCAAGTCGCTTGAGGAGGCTGGCGAAGACCAGGCCGCAGTGCTCGGCGGCGCGAAAGCGGCGTGCGATGGCTTACTGGACTTGGCCTCGAGCGATACGGTGCCTACCGCGAGGGAGGTGCTGCGCTACATAGCCGAGAAGCGGCTTTTCACGATTCCAGATGTGCTGGCGCCCTTCGTGGCGCCGGACGCGCCCGCCGAAGAGGAAGACGCAGCTGGCGAGGACGAGGAGGAATTGAACCGCAAAACAGAACTCGGTGGGTGGCGACTGGCGCTGGAAGCGCCGCTAGACGAAATCGAGCGCTACGACCGCTATATTCAAGGCGCTTCCAGCTTCGACACGCACCAAGGGGTTAAGGGGCTGGAATTCCCGCGCGTGATGGTGATCGTAAGCGACGAAGAAGCTCGTGGCTTCATGTTCGCCTATGACAAGCTGTTTGGCGCAAAGAGTAAAAGCGAAACGGATCTAAAGAACGAGGCGGCCGGCAAGGAAACGTCCATCGACCGGACCCGTCGGCTCTTCTATGTGACCTGTAGTCGAGCCGAGGAGAGTTTGGCGGTAGTCTATTACGCTGAGGCGGTCGAAGCTGCGCGGGCTGCGATAGTGAAGCAGGGCTGGTTCGTCGAAGACGAGATCGAGATAGTCGCCTAGTTAACGGTGTACTCCCCCGAATTGCTTGGCCCGAATTGTCGAGCTGAGGGACTCAACTTTCCAAGGCAAAAACGAGTCGGAGTCTGAGGTGGCTGCCATGATCACTGAAGTCAGCGCTGCCGATTTCGAGCAGAGCCTGGAAGAACTGCTCAACCAAGTGCATTGTCATAAAGGCAGCATCGTCATCAACAAGGACGACAATCCGATTGCGGCGCTAGTTGAAGCAAAATTATTTGCTCGTATTCGACGCACGCGGGAGAATTTCGACGTGCTGAGTGACCGGATCACCGAGGCGTATGCTGACATGCTGGTTGAGGAAGGCTTGGCTGAGATCGATGCTGCCGTGATTGCGGAGCGACAGAGGTGCTGATGCCGGACATGCATGGTTGCATGGTCTTAGCCCCAGCTGACACGGCCAGTACTGCGTCGCCACATGTCAGGAGTTCAAGCCGGCGTCGCTCTTCGCAGCGCGGCTTGATTCAGCGTTGGCACCGAGCATGCTCTACGCGACGGCTGGTCGCAGGGCAAACTGTCGATGGATGCGCTCTGGTGCTACGCGACGGTAGATCGCGTCGCCAACGTGATGCGTCCCTATATGGAAAGCGTGACCGTATGAGCCGCAGCAATCTGCCCGCCTTGATCCGCGCCCGTCTTAAACAGCATGCGGGTGCATCGAAGCAGGACTTCAACTTGACGTTGACTCAATACGGTCTGAAACGGCTGCTGTACCGGCTGTCGGTCTCCCAGTATGCGGATTGGTATCTGCTTAAGGGCGCGCTGTTGTTCTCGCCGTGGCGTTCGATGTGCACGACGATGGCCGGGGTCGTGATCAGTCGTGCAAGGGGTGAACACTAGGATCCGGCCATCTAGGCACTCTTGGGAATGTTGGCCCGGGACACCCGGCATGGCAAGCGCATTCGACAGCTTCTGGAAGCACTGTCTAGGCTATGCAGACGCATGGAGGATGCAGCTTTGATCTAGATGAGGAAATCGAGGGCGACGTCGCACTCTGATGTGGGCAGGGCTAGGGTCGGCCTGCGGACGCACGGAACTCCGCATGGGCCGAGAAGGCGCCTGCCGTCAGGTTGATGTCGGCGCCCGCGATGCCCGCCCTGCGCGCAGCGTCGTGCCATCCATCGACGGTCGCAGCGACGTCTTCCACGATCTGCCATGCCTGGTCGTCGCCAAGCCCGTAGAACGCCGCCGTATCGAGGACCGTTTCCAGGTTCGGCCGGTTGTCCGCATCGTCGAGGTTCAGGACGTGCTCGGCCTTGTCGATGTTGGGGTTGATGTCGAAGGCGGGGGCCAGTCGCCATCCTGTTTCGCCCAGCACGAAGCCGTGGTTGCGCAAATGGTCGTCCCGGTTGCCGACGGCGACGTTGAAGGCGATGCGCCGGAACAACTGCGCCAGGTCGGTATCCGCATGAGCGGCATCGCCCTGGGCGCGCAGGAATTGGGCCAGTTCGAGGTAGCTGGTGCCTTCGCTGTGTTCCTTGCGCAGCAAGGTCATGGCTGAGGCATAGAAGCGCCGCGCGCCTTGCACGCGGTCGAAGCGCTGGACGCAGAAGGTATGGAAGTCATTATTCAGGCGGATCAGCTTGGCCGGCGGCACGTCGACGCCGGCCTTCCGGGCCAGGGTGTGAGCCACGTACTCCCAGGCACCCACGTCCCGGTCGTCGTCCCGTGCGGGGAACTTGCCGATCCAGAGGGAGCCATCGGTTTCCGTGAAGTTCGCTTTGGGGCGGGCGCCGCCGAGGGACGCACCGGGTGCAACCAGCACCGTCAGCCATTTCCGCAGTGCGTCGAGATCGTCGATCCGGCGACTGCTGAGCTGATAGGCGACGGCTTCGAGTTCGCGCAGAGTGGTCACCGGCGGGGCCGCCATCTTCTCGTTGCCGAGGAAGGTGTCGGTGCCTGTGCGGCGGAAGCGCAGTGCCCCTTGGCGCGTGAAGTCCTGCACGCCAATCAGGAAATCCCAGGCGTAGAGGGTGCGGGGCGTGCGGTTCTCGTCCTTGGCCTGCAGCGCTTCGCGGCGCTTCATCAGGGTCTGGCCCCAGCGATCGGGCGAGGAGTCCAGAAAGATGCCGAAGTTACCGAGCTCTGGCATCGGGAAGAAGGGGGATTCGTCGAGCGACAGGTCTGGATCGAGCGCGAAAGCCCGGGGGTCTTTCAGCCAATCGCGGTCGTAGTGGAAACGGATCTGGCCGCGGTCATGCGCCAGCGTGCCGACCTGGCAGGCGGGGCCGAGGTCGCTGTCGAGCCACACTTCCAGCACGTTGTCTGCCGGATTCATGACGAGGGCTTCGTGTCGGACGGTGGGGCAGAACTGGTGCGCTGGCCGGCGGCGCGTGGCCGGCGCGTCGGCGGTGGCGCCAAGGCCAGGTCCTGGAGCTTCCGTCCAACCTTGTCGTCGGCGGCCAGTGCCTGAAGATCGTTCTCCAGGCCGAGCACGGCCAAGACCCTGACGTAGGAACCCAGCGTAGCCCCCGGGTCGCCGGCTTCCACCTTGTACAAGGTGCTTCGCGAGATGCCGGCCCGCTGCGCCACGACGGCGTTGCTCAGCTTGCGCCGCAGGCGGGCCAAGCGCAGCCGCTCGCCCAGCTCGGAGAGCAGGCGCTGTTCTTGCGGGAAGATAATGGGAGGCTTGCGCGGCATGTTCTCTATTATGGACTAAAATCGATCCATTTGTCTATGATAAACAAATTCAGTCTTGCCAAGCTGTCTGGCGAGCGGTCCGCGTCGTTTCTTCTTGGCTGCATTACCACGGATCAGCTCCTCGGAACGCTTGAAGGTGGCGTGCTTCGCTGGGTGTTCTGCTTGGCTAGCCATCTGAGCAATTGAAAGTTATCAGCGATATGATATCGTTTAATAGTCTAAATAATCCTTCGAGGCCCTAGCCATGAGCGTCGTTGAAGACCATCCCGGCGTGTCGACCCTGGTCGGCACGCCCAAGGAAATCCAGGCTCGGCTCGGCCGGTCCCAGGCCGACCGGGTGCTGGTGGTGGCGTTCGACCACATCAAGCCCAATGTTTTCGAGGCTTTGGCAGAGAATTTCAGCAACGTCGCGTCGTCCATGTTCGAAGTGCTGCTCGAACGCCAGGACGGCGAATCGCTCGAACGGCTGGCCGAGGTGCTAGTGCCGCGCAGTCCGCCGTCGCCCAGGCTGCTGAAGGAAGTGAGCATGCTGGTGCAGGCACGCAAGGTGGTGCTGGAGAGCGGAGATTGGCTGACGGCCGCGCAGATCGCGCAGTTGGCGGGATTGAGCACCCGCAACCCGAGCGCACAGCCCAACAAGTGGAAGAAGCAGGGCCAGATCTTCGCCATCAGCCACGGCGGCATCGACTACTTTCCAGGCTACGGCCTGGATGCCGATGCGGGCTTTCGTCCGCTGAAGTCGCTGGCCAAGGTTATCAAGGCCTTCGCCGGTCACAAGGACGGCTGGGGCATGGCCTACTGGTTCCGCTCCGAGAACAGCTTTCTCGGTGGCAAGCGGCCGCAGGATCTGCTGGCCTCGGCGCCGCAGCGTGTCATCGCGGCCGCCGAGGACGAGATCCAGGACGTCGCCCATGCCTAAGCGTCGCCCGCAGCCCGGCGCGGATGACGAGCCGGCCGGCGACCTGCACGCCTCTTTCACCGAACTGGTGGAGGGGACGGTGTTCCATCGGGTGCATCAAAGCCAGTACCAGGCGGACCAGTTCAACCCGGGCGTGCGCGGCAACGCCCGCTTCAGTCCGATCCAGGACGACCAGGGACAGGCGATCCCGACGCTGTATGCGGGCACCACGTTGCCGTGTGCGCTGATGGAGACCGTCTTCCACGACGTCCCGCATACCGCTGGCTTCAAGAGCTTCGACAAGGCTAAGCTCGCTGGGCAGGTCCATTCCACCGTCCGGGTCGAAGCGGACCTGCACTCGTCGACCTGTCCAGCGTCGCGCTGCGCAAGCTCGGCGTGACGCGCAAGCAGCTCATCGACACGGAGAAGGATCAGTACCCCGCGACCCGCAAATGGGCCATGGCGCTCCACCGCCAGTGCCCGCAGGCGCAGGGACTGTCCTGGGTGTCGAGGCAGGACGATTCGGCGCGCGCCGTGGTGCTCTTCGGGGATCGCACAGCCTGACCGACAACCCCGGCACATACGACGCCGTGCTCGATCTGGCGGACCGGATTGGGGTCTCCATCATTCCGGGGAAGAGCTGAATGGAATGCTTCTGGATCGAAGAGAGCGGCTATACCGGCTTCGACCTGCTCAACGCGGAGCAGCGCTTCCAGGGCGCGACGGCGATCGCCATCGATGACGACGAGGCCAGCGCCTGATCCGGGGGCACTTTCCCAAGCTGCAGGCGGACGAGCTGAAGTACCGGACCCTGGCGCGACGGCCGGCCAACCGCCTCCGCCTGATGGCGCTGCAACGCGACTTGCTGGGCCACCACAAGTGCGTGCCTACGTATGCCGACGCACTCGACGACGATCAAGATCAGCAGCGAGGTGCCCGGCTGCGCAGCGTGTTTCTGGCGCTGCAGTTGGCGTGATTCAGTCCATGCCGGGACGCGCGCCAGTGATGCGTTGGTCGTCCCGCTTTTCACGCCAATGGTTGTTGGTGGTGCTCCGCAGCTGTCGGTGGACGATGACGAGCGGAGTCGTCTTGCCTACCTCGTTGCAGACGTACATAATGACGCCAATCGCGTCGAGTGGGACGCGAGAAATCTGTTATCAATCAACAGGTTGAATGCATTTTACTGTTCCCTTCACCCGCTCCAATCAAGCATGCAAGACGACCTCTTCGGAGACGCGCTTCCCCCGCCTCCGGCCAATCCCTCCGCCGACACCGCCTCTCGGGCAAAACCGAAGGCGTCGGCTCGCCGGAGCCTGGCCAAGGTGCTGCCCGCGCCTGCGGCGCAGGAGTGGCGCGCACTTGCACAGCAGCTTCCGCCGCAACTGCGCTTCGGCGTCTCCACGTGGTCGTACCCGGGCTGGGAAGGGCTGGTCTGGGACGGCGAATACGAGTCGAGCACGCTGTCGAAACACGGCCTTGAGGCCTACCATCAGCATCCGCTTCTGCGCACGGTGTGTGTGGACCGCACGTTCTGGCGCCCGTTGACGGCAAGCCAGTATGCGGTTTACGCGAAGCAGGTCGATGACGACTTCCGCTTCGTCGTCAAATGTCCCGCCCTTGTCACCGACGCCCAGCTGCATGGCGAAGAAGGCAGGACGCGCGAGCTCAATCCGGCTTTTCTCGATCCCTCGCTGGCCCTCCAGGAATTCGTGCGGCCCGCGCTCGAAGGCCTGGGCGGCAAGCTCGGCGTCCTGGTATTCCAGCTGAGCCCTTTGCCTTGGGGATGGCTGAACCGCTTGCCCACACTGTTCGAGAAGCTGGGCCTCATGCTGGCGGCTGTCCGCGAGGCCTTGTCCGCGCATGATGCCGTGATTGTCGCGGTGGAAGTGCGCGACCCTGAACTGCTGGGCCAGGCGCTGGTGGATACGCTCAAGGCGCATGGGGCAACCTTCTGCCTGGGCTTGCACGGCAAGATGCCGCCGATCGACGCGCAACTGCCGATGTTGCGCGCGCTATGGCCGGGGCCGCTGGTCTGCCGGTGGAACCTGAACCGCATTTTCGGTGCTTATGGCTATGCCGACGCGCAGAAAAAACACGATCCGTTCAATGCCATCCTGAGCGAGGATCTTCCGACGCGCACGGCGCTGGCGCGCACGATCCGCGGGATCACGGGCGCGGGCCAGCCCGCCTACGTGACGATCAGCAACGATGCCGAGGGCTGCGCGCCGCTGTCCATCCAGGGGCTGGCCCAGGCCATTGCGGCATAGGGCTGGCCGGGTCCAGGGACACGGGTTGCCAGGCAAGGGCCCGTGGCGCCGCGTTTCACATCGGGATATCCAGGGGGGCAGCCGCGCGCTGGGTAAAATCCGCTCTCCATGCGCTTCTCCGACCTCGACCATCGCCTCGCCGCACTCGGCGCCCTGCCTGTCCATCGCGGCCGGATCGCGCGCGTCTGGCTGAGCGGGCAGCCGCTCGACACGGGGACGCGGCGGCGGCAGGTCAAGGACTTCCTGCCGCTGTCGGTGCGTGAGGCCTTGCCCGCCGTGACGGCGGAGCTGGATGGCCTGGCCTGTATCCGCTCGGAACACGCCGGCAGCGATGGCGCGCGCCTGCTCGTCGAACTCGCCGATGGCCAGATGGTGGAAAGCGTGCTGCTGCCGCGTGACGGGCTTTGCGTCTCCACCCAGGTCGGCTGTGCGGTGGGCTGCCGCTTCTGCATGACCGGCAAGAGCGGCCTGATCCGCCAGGTGAGCAGCATGGAGATCCTGGCCCAGGTGGTGCTGGCGCGGCGCCAGCGCCCGGTGAGGAAAGTGGTCTTCATGGGCATGGGTGAACCGGCGCACAACCTCGACAACGTGCTGGAGGCCATCGACCTGCTGGGCACGGAAGGCAATATCGGGCACAAGAACCTGGTGTTTTCCACGGTGGGCGACCGGCGTGTATTCGAGGCCCTGCCGCGGCAGCGCGTCAAGCCTGCCTTGGCGCTGTCGCTGCACACGGCCAAGGTCGGGCTGCGTGAGCACCTGTTGCCACGCGCGGCAAGGATCACGCCGGAAGCGCTGGTCGAACTCGGCGAGCGGTATGCCCGGGACAGCGGCTATCCCATCCAGTACCAGTGGACGCTGCTGAAGGGCGTCAACGATGGCGATGACGAGCTCGATGCCATCGTGCGCCTGCTCAAGGGCAGGTTTGGCGTGCTCAATGTCATTCCCTTCAACAGCCTGGAAGGCGACGATTACCAGCGTCCCGAGCCCGAGCGCATCCGGGAGATCGTCCAGTCCCTGCACAGCCGGGGCGTGCTGACCAAGGTGAGGAACAGTGCAGGGCAGGACGTGGACGGCGGCTGTGGGCAATTGCGCGCCCGTGCCGTCGTTGCGCAGCAGGTGGTCACGTTGCGCCGCCGCGTCCCTGTCCCTACCACCGGTACGACAAGGTCGCCATGACGGTGCGCGGTGCGCCGAAGTAGCAACGCGTCTGGCTCAGGCAGATGCCCACGTAATCCTTGTCCAGCAGGTTGTTTGCGTTCAGGGCGAGCGAGGCGTCGCGCCAGGCGCCGCCCAGCTTGCCCAGGTCATAGCGCAGCGCGGCATCCACCAGCGTGTAGGACGCCAGTGCGATGGTGTTCGCCTGATCGCCGAAGCGCTTGCCCACGTGGCGAACCCCCACGCCCGCCGACAGACCCGCCAGCGTGCCCGTGAAGGTGTAGTCCGCCCAGGCCGATGCCTGCGAGCGCGGGGTCAGGTTGACCTGGTTGCCCTGGTGGCTGTCGTTGCTGCGCTTGTATTCGGCGTCGGTATAGGTATAGGACGCCAGCAGGCTGAACTGCTGGCTCAGCGTCAGCTTGCCTTCCAGTTCCACGCCGCGCACGCGGGTTTCGGCCGATTGGACGACGAAGCCGGGATTGACCGGGTCCGTCGTCGAGACGTTGCGTTGCGCCACGTCGAATAGCGCAATCCCGGCGAAGCTTTCGCTGCCGGTGGGCGCGTATTTCACGCCGACTTCGAATTGCCTGCCGGTTGTCGGTTTCGCCTGCGTGCCTGGGTAGATCAGGTCAGCGCTGGGCTGGAAGGATTCCGTGTAGCTGGCGTAGGGCGTCACGCCGTTGTCGATCAGGTAGGCCGCGCCCACCCGCGCGGTGAAGGCGTTGTCCGTGCTGCGCGTGGTCGAGTCCGACAGGCGGTCCATCATGCGCTGGCGCACGCGGTCCCAGCGCCCGCCCACGGTGTAGGCCCAGCGGCCCAGGCGGATCTGGTCCTGGACATAGAGTCCGAAACGCTCCTGATGCTGCAGGGCATCGGTGACGGGCGTGTCGGGGCGCTGGATCGCCTGGCCGTATACCGGCGCGAACAGGTCGATGGGAGGCGCGCATTCCGCGGTCTGGCAGATCCAGTTCACGCTGTCATAGCGTTGCCGGGAATAGTCCAGGCCGGTCAGCAGCGTATGCGCGAGCGGACCCGTGGCGAAGCGCGAGGTCAGCGCGGTGTCGACCGTGATGTCGTAGGAGGTCTGGTCGGCGTCGTAAAGCCGGCGCTGCAAGGTTCGGCGGTCGGGCAGCAGGCCGTTGCCGGTCACCGTGTCGAAGGCCTGGTGCACGCGCGCATAGCGGGCGTTCTGCTGCAGTGAGACCGTATCGTTGAATCGGTGCGAAAGGCTGTAGCCCAGGCCAGTCTGGTCCCGCCGGTAGTTCTCCCGGTCCGGCTCGCCCACATAACGGCTGCGCGGCACGCTGCCGTTGGGATTGGCGTGCAAGGTGCCGTCCGCCGGCAGGTATTGCGGCAGGAAGCCTATTTCGTCGCGCTGGTATTGCGTCATCAGCGTCAGCTGCGTGGCCGCCCGGGGTTGCCAGGTCAGGGACGGCGCCAGGAACGTGCGGTCGTTCTTGACGTGGTCGACGGCGGTATTGCTGTCACGCCGCAGCGCCACGACACGGTACAGCCAGGTGTCGGTCTCGCCGACCGGGCCGGTGAGGTCGACGGCGCCCTGCAAGCGGTCCTGGTTGCCCGCCTGCAGCTGCACCTCGCCCGCGCGCTCGGCCGAAGGGCGCTTGCTGACCATGCCGGTGAGGCCGCCCGGCGTACTGTCGCCATACAGCACCGAAGCCGGACCGCGCAGCACTTCCACGCGTTCCAGGCCGTAGGGTTCAGTCTGCCAGATGGGTCCCAGCCGCAGGCCGTCCAGGTAGAACGACGACGAGCTGAATCCCCGCAGCGATATCCACTCCACCTGGTTATCCATGCCCAGCTGGTCCACCGATACGCCGGGGGTGTACTGGATGGCCTCGGTGACCGTCTGTGCATTGCGCGCGTCCATTTCCCTGCGCGTCACGACGCTGACCGATTGCGGGTTCTCAAGAATGGACGTGTCGGTCTTGGCACCCGTCGCACTGCGTGCCGCCACCCAGCCCGGCGCCGGGCCCCAGGCTTCCTCGATGGGGCGGCTGCCCGTCACGGTCACGGCATCGAGGGTGGAGACCGGGGCGGGCGCGGGCCTGACGACCAGTGCGCCTTGCCTCTCCTCGGCGACCAGGCCGGTGCCGGCCAGCAGGGCCCGAAGCGCATCGATGGCGCTCATGCGGCCGGACAGTGACGCCGCGCGCTTGTCCGCCGCCGCGCCGGCCTCCACCAGGATGGGCGTGCCGGTCTGCTGCGCCAGCGCGTTCAGCGACTGCGACAGCGCACCGGCAGGCAGCTTGACTTCCGCCACGCCGCCTTGGGCGGCGGCGGTCATGCCGGCAGCGCTGACGGCGGCTGCGAACAGTCCGCGGAGAAGGGCGTGGCGCGTGGCGCGCCGAGGCGCATGGCGAGGCTTGCGTTCGATCATGGTCAGTCCTAGGAAGGGGTCTGAACAGGAAAACGAACGGGCGGCGCTTTACCGGACAATTATTTTTGGGCCAGGGGCCGGACCCGCGCGCGGCCGTCTGCAAGCGCCTCGACCGAGACTGGCAGGACGTCGGGCAGGACCGCCAGGAATCGTGCGGGATCCCGCGCCGGGAAACTTCCCGTGACGCGCATGGCTCGCATTGCCGGGTCCGCGGCAAGCAGGATCGGTTGATCGCGCCACGCATTCCATTGCGCCACGGCGTCGGTCAGCGGCGTGGCGTCGAAAACCAGCCATCCCTGGCGCCAGGCGTCGTGCATGCCGGCCGGTGTGTCGTGTACCGCTTCCAGGCCCGCCTGTGTGGTGCGTATCGTTTCGCCGGGCCGCAGCAGTACGCCTTCTCCGGACGCATCCGGGCCCCAGACGCGCACCAGCCCGCGTTCGAGGCTCACCTGCATCGCGTCCGCGCGGGCGCTGAGGCTGAAGGCCGTTCCCACGACCCGCACGGTTCCCCAGCGGGTGCGCGCCACCAGCGGCCGGTCTGGGTCAGGTCGGACGTCCAGCGACACTCGCCCCTGTACCACCAGGATTTCACGCAGCTTGCGGTAATAGGCCACCACGGCGTGGCTGTCGGCATCGAGCGTCAAGAGGGAGCCGTCGGGCAGCGTGAACGGGCGGACTTCGCGCTTGGCGGTGTGGATGTCCAGCCGGTGTTGGGGCTGCGGCCCTTGCCCTCGCAGCAGCCAGCCCAATCCCAGGGCCAGCCCGCCGCCCGCGACGGCGCGCAGCAGCGCGCGCCGGCCAGGCGTGGCTGCCTGCGGCCTGGGCAGGTAGGCTTGCAGGGCTTGCGTGACACTGCTGTCCGACGACCACAATGTTTCGGCCTGGCGCCAGGCTGCCTGGTGGCGGATGTCCCGTGCCAGCCAGGTGGTCAATTGACGGCGGGCCTTGTCCTGGGTGCCGGTGTCGCCGCTGGTCATCCGCGCCAGGTAGGTCAGGGCACGCTCGACCATGGCCGGAGTGGCCTGGGGCGCGGCGTCACGAGGCGGCATCGAGGCTTCCTTCCCGCCAGGCTGCGCAGTCGAGCACGGCGCGCACCACGTGTTTTTCGACCGCAGCGATGCTCAAGTCGAGGTGTTGCGCGGTCTCGGCATGCGTGTGGCCATAGATACGCACCATCAGGAACACCTCGCGGCGCTTCCTCGGCATCACCGCCAGCCGCGCCAGCAGGCGTTCTGCTTCCTGCCGCGCGCTGGCGATGCGATCGGACTCCGGCGCGACGGCTGGCGCGATGACGGCCAGCGTGTCGAGCATGGCCTGTTCGGCGCGCTTGCGCCGGGCTTCGTCGATGACCAGGTTCCTGCCGATCCGATAGAGCAGCGCGCGTGGCTCCGCCAGCAAACCCGCCCGCAACTCCATCCCGAGGACGCGGGCATAGCTTTCCTGGACGACGTCCGACGCATTGTCGCGGCAACGCAAGGCGCGTGTGAAAAAGCCGATCAGTTCCTGGTAATAGCGTTCGGGCATGGAGCGTGTCAGCCGAGGGCGCGCGGAAAGTCTTTGTTGTTGATGGTTCTCATCATATTGGCGCCGGGTGAGCACCCTGCGGAATGTCGCAATAGAATTGCAAATGAGAACTGATCTTATAATTTTACCTCGTCTTCCCGTCCTTCTGGCGCGTGCATGTCCCACCTCAAGATCGAAGAACTCTACCAAGCCCACTACGGCTGGCTGCGTGCCTGGCTGATGCGGCGGCTGGGCAGCGCCAGCGACGCCGCCGACCTGGCGCAGGATGCCTTCGTGCGCCTGCTGGTCGCGCCGCGCGGTTTCGACTCCCCCCAAGGCGCGCGCGCGTATCTGCGCACCATGGGCAACGGCTTGTGCGTCGACCTGTGGCGCCGGCGGGAAGTGGAGCGGGCCTGGCGCGATACGCTGAGCGCGCAGGCGGTGTCGCCGTCGCCGGAACATCAGGCCATCGTGATCGAAACATTGCTGGAAGTGGGCGCGCTGCTGCGGCGCCTGCCGGCCAAGGTGGCGGACGCCTTCGTGATGGCCCAGGTGGAAGGCTTGAAGTACCGCGAGATCGCTGACAGGCTGGGCGTGTCGGAACGGATGGTGAAGAAATACATGGCGCAGGCCCTGGTGCATTGCGCCTTGCTCGAGGTGGACTTCCAGGCCGCCGTGCCGGCGTGGGCGCCGGTGCTGACGTTGGGGGCCGAATGAACCCGGGTGCGGCGGATTGGCATCGTGCGTTGAGGGAGGCGGCGGACTGGTACGTTTGCCTCAACGAGGCGCCGGCCCACGGGCCCGAACGCGAGGCCTGGTCGCAGTGGTTGCGCAGCGGGCCGCTGCATGCCGCCGCCTGGGACAAGGTGGATGCGGTGGGGCGGCGCTTCGCGGGGCTGCGCGAGCAGAATGAGCCTTTGGCCGTGGCGGCCGGCTTGCGCCAGGCCGCGCGCCCGGGCCGACGGCGCAGCCTGCGCACGCTGGCCGGACTGCTCGCCGCGGGCGCGGCGGGGTGGATGGGGTGGCGCCAGCCTGCCGTGCAGGATCAACTGTTCGCCTGGCAGGCCGAGCTGCGCACTGGCGTCGGGGAAATCCGGGATACGCGCTTGTCCGATGGCAGCCGGCTGTGGATGAATACCGCGAGCGCCGCGGACTTTGCCGTCGATGCGGCGTGGCGGCGATTGACCTTGCACCAGGGAGAGATCATGGTGCAGACGGCCCAGGACGCCGATCGGCCATTCGTGGTGGACACCCGGTACGGCACCTTGCGGGCGCTGGGCACCCTGTTCCTGGTGCGCAGGCAGCCCGCGTCCGTGCATCTGGCCGTGCTGGAAGGCGCTGTCGAAGTGCGGCTGGCGGGCACGGGCGACCGCCGGGTGGTCGCGCATGGCGAGCAGGTGGATTTCTCGCGCGAGCATTACGACGAGGTCGCGGCGCTGGATGCCGCGCAGGCCGCGTGGCGCACGGGCAGGCTGAATGTCGACGATATGTCTCTGGCCGATTTCCTGGCGCAACTCTCGCGCTACCGGCCCGGCTACCTTGCCGCGCATCCCGAGGTGGCAGGGCTGCGCGTGATGGGGAGCTATCCGGTACCGGATACCGACGCGGCGCTGACGCTGTTGTCGGAGGTGCTGCCAGTGCGGGTGCATCGCAGCCTGCCGTGGTGGGTCACGGTGGAGCCGCGCTGAAGGGCGGTTCCCTTTTTCCGTTCTCGTCCGATCTGTATGGGGAAGGCACGGCGCAACGTCGTGGCCACGCACCTTGATCTTTCTTCATGCACACCCCGACCCCCCTTGCCGTGACATTTTCCCTCCGCCTGCTGGCCGCCAGTCTCGCCGCCGCTGCCGTGGGTTCCCAGCCCGTGCTGGCGCAGCATGCCGCCGTCCAGCAACAGCTCGTACAGTTCGATATCGCCGCCGGCCCCCTGGGCGTGGCGCTGAACCAGTTCGCCCAGGACGCCGGGATCTTCCTGGGCGGCGCGGGCAGCCTGACCGAGGCCAAGCAGACCGCCGGCCTGCGTGGCCGCTATCCGGTGGAACAGGGGCTGGCCATCCTGTTGGCGGGCACCGGCCTGGAGGCCCAGCGTACCGGGCCTGACCGCTATGCGTTGCGGCAGGCGCTGGGCGCCGAGACGCTGGCGCCCGTTACCGTGACGGGTGGGCTGGCTGCCACTGCGGCGACGGATACCTTCATCGTCGACATGAGCGCCAGCGCGAGCAAGACCGACACGGCGCTGCACGAGACGCCGCGTTCGATTTCCGTGGTGACGCGCGCACAGCTCGACGCGCGTGGCGCGCTCAGCATGCCCGAGGCGGTGCAATACACGGCGGGCGTGACCACGGGCGGCGCCGGCTTCGACCCGCGCTTCGACCAGATCTCGATACGGGGCTTTTCGGTCAACACAAAGGGGGATTACCTGGATGGCCTGCGGCAGACGCCGGGCATCTATGCCACGCCGCGCACCGAGCCCTACCTGCTCGAGCGGGTGGACATCGTGAAAGGCCCGATGTCGGTGCTCTATGGCCAGGGCACGCCTGGCGGGCTGGTGAACCGCGTGTCCAAGCAGGCGCTGGATGCGCCGCTGCGTGAAGTGATGGTGACGGGCGCGACCCATGACCGCAGGCAATTGGCTTTCGACGTGGCCGATCAGTTGAACGAGGCCGGCACGGCACGGTTCAGGCTGACCGGATTGACCCGCCGCGGCGAGCACGACCGGATGATCGCGGACGACCGCGACGTGCTGGCGCCGGTGTTCGACTTCCGGCTGGGCGAGAAGACGACGCTGACCCTGCGTGGCCAGTACATCAAGGACGAAACCGATGCCGGCGTGGGCACCTATGTCGACAATGGCAGGCCCACCAGCCTGCGCATCAGCGATCCGGATTACGACCATCAGCGGCAGGAGGAATACCAGCTGGGCTATGAGCTGACCCACCGCTACAACGAGGCGCTGACGTTCAGCCAACGCCTGCGCTATGCCGACCTGGACATGGACGTGCGCTACCTGGACAACGCCGGCTTGCGGCCGGGGACGCGCTTGCTGGACCGTTCCGCCTGGTCCGTGGGCAGCAAGGTGCAGAGCCTGGTGGTGGACAACAACGCCCTGCTGCGCTTCGACACGCGGAATGTCGCGCACAAGGTGCTGGTGGGCGTGGACTATCAATGGGTGGACTGGAACAACCGCATCGGTTACCAGGCCACCGGCGTTCCGCCACTGGACCTGGACCGGCCGCAATACGGCAATGTGTCCTTGGCCACGCCACCCTATGACTTGGTGTCGGTCAAGCAGCGCGACGAGCAATATGGTTTCTATCTTTCAGAGCAGGCCAGCGTGGGCAAGTGGCGGCTGAACCTGGGCGGCCGCTACGACATGGCGCGGCAACGCAACCAGAACATGCTGACCGGCGCCGCGCCCACGCGCAAGCAGGACGAGGCCTTCACCTGGCAGGCGGGCGCGCTTTACCTGAGCGACAGCGGCTTCGCGCCTTATGTGAGTTACGCCACCTCCTTCGTGCCCAACACCAGTCTGAATGCCACGGGCAAGCCGCTGGACCCGACGCGAGGATCGCAGATCGAGGCCGGCGTGAAGTTCCAGCCGCAAGGCCAGCGCAGCCAGGTGACGCTTGCCGTCTACCAGATCGAGGAGAAGGATGCGGTGAGGACCGTCCCGGGCACGCCGTATTCCGAGCTGGCGGGCGTGCTGCGCTCACGGGGCGTCGAGCTGGAGATGCTGGCGGAACTGGACAGCGGCCTGGACCTGATTGCCTACTACAGCTACAACCGCAGCCAGGTGACGCACAGCAATGATCCGGCCGAGATCGGCAAGACGCCCAGCCGCCTGCCGCGCCACACCGCGGGCGCGTGGCTGGACTATCGCCTGCCGCAAGGTCCTCTGGCGGGGCTGGGCTTCGGCGCGGGCGCGCGCTACGTCGGCAGCAGCTACGGCGATACGCTCAACACCCTGCACAACCCCGCGGCGACCTTGTTCGACCTGGCGCTGAGCTATGACCCGAGCCAGCGCCATCCGTCACTGAAGGGCTGGCTGGCCACGCTCAACGTGCAGAACGTGGCGGACAAGGAAGTGCCGGTATGCAATGGCGGCTATTGCTACCTGGGCATCGGGAGGCAGATCGTGGGCAGCTTGCGCTACCGCTGGTAAGCGTCGGAATGCCGGCGTCTTGCGGCGCCGGCGCCACAGTCCGCAAGGCCCACCACACCGGGGGTGTGCTCGCAGACCCGCAGGCAATGGTTCGCCATGCTGGAAGGCCGTCTGCAGCACCAACTGAATGATCGCCGAGCCGCTGGCTGGGCCGTGTGGGCCTGGGCCGGGACCATGCGCGCCAATTTTTCGCCCGGACTGGGCGTCTCCTGCCAGTGCTGTCTACCAGCGTCCGCCCGCGCCGCCGCCGCCGCTGGAGCCGCCGCCAAAGCTTCCCCCCGAGCTTCCGCCGCCGCCGCCGCCCGAGTTTCCCGAGGAGCTGGACGGATCGCTCAGCCTGGCCAGCACCACCATGCCCAGCGACACCTTGTAGCTGCAGAACTCGCACGCCTGTATTTTCTCGCCGGTGCCGGTCTTGCTGCGTGTTGCCTGCTCCCGCACCTTGATCTCGGGCTTGCCCAGCGTGAGTCCCTTGCACTTCGGGCATTCCTTGAAGGAGGATGCCTTGTCTCCGGCAAACGCCATCACTTCGATGCCGCCGGTCTCGTCCTTCCAGATCTCGAAGGACTTGGCGCGGATCTTCTCTTCCTTCATCTGCTGTTCGGACAGATACTTCTTCTGCCCATCGCGCTTGAGGGTGTCCCGGTGTATGCGAGTCCAGGTCCCCGGCTTGGCTGGCGGCACGTCGCGCTGGCGCGCATACCGGCTGTGCCTGGCCAGATCGAAGTAGGCCCGGTAGGCAAGCGGCGACAGCAGCAATGGCACCAGGCTCAGCCTGGCAAACGACACGCGCATGTCCAGGCTGGTCTTCTCGTCCTTGGTGATCTTGCGCAGGAAGCCGCTGCTGCCGTAGTACTGGTACAGCACGAGGAACACGCCGAACACCGCGGCGAACCAGGGCAGGTTCCTCATGCGGTAGACGCTGTCCACCTTTTCCATGAAGACGATCAGGAACCCCGACAGGAACATGACGAACAGGAAGGTGAAGAGGGTGAACCAGAAGGTGTAGTTCGAGTATTGCTTGTCGTTGAACCCGTGTTTCTTCAGCACCCGCTTGCGCGCCAGGCCCATCCAGAAGACACCAAGCGTGAAGACGCCCAGGACCAGGAAGGTCTGTTGCAGCGGGACGGCGTGCCGGTTCCAGAACGTGGGGCGATAGGCCTGCAGGCCGGCCAGCTCCAGGCCGTTGTCGGGAGACAGGAACACGCTTTCGACGGCCTTCGCGGCGGAGAGGACGGCCATGTCCGTGTTGCCGTCCTTCAGATAAGGCACCAGATAGGACTCGCCGATCCGGCCCAGGAGCGCATCGGGAAGGATGCCCTCCAGGCCATAGCCCGTGATGAAGCGGTATTCGCGCCGGTCCATCGCCAGGAACAGCAGCAGGCCGTTGTCGGCGCCCTGCTTGCCGATGCCCCAGTGCGAGAACAGCTCCATGGCGAAGGCGAAGTCGCTGTCGCCTTCGTAGTCGTTGACGACGACCACGGCGAACTCGCTGCCGTTGGCGGCCTCGATGGCCTTGCCCAGGGCATCGATCTGGGCGACGGTGCCGGCGCTGAGATTGCCGTCAGGATCACTGACGTAGTGATCCTGGCCGCGCGCCTTGGGGCTGGGCAGGGTGTCGACGGTGTATTGCGCAGCGGCAGCCAGGCACCAGAACAGGCCGATGAGCGTGGCAAGCAGCGGGCCGAAGGTCTTGCGCATCACGGTTTCTCCGCCAGCAGGAACAGGCGAGGGAAGGGCGGCAGCACGGTGCCGTCGTCCGGGGTGACGGCGTCGGGATCGCGCCCGGGGCGGCTGCGTTCGGCTTCGAATCGGGTGTGCTGGGCGGCGGACCAGGTCATGGCGTGCAATCCTGTGAGGCGGGCGGGGCTGTGCAACTGTATCCGCGCTGGCCTGCGGCTGCATCCAGGTTTGCCGTTTGTTTCCAGATGCCTGGGCGCTAAACCCCGCACGCGCGCCGCCGCTGGACGCCACGCGGCGCTGCAGGGGGCGCTGTGCGACCTTGCCCGCGATGCTGGCCGACCTGGCGCAGGCGGTCGCGCCGGGCAGGATCGGGTGAGATGTGTCGGCCAGGACGCTGCCCCGAGACTGCCTGCGATCCAACAGCCGCCGAAATAAGTTTCCCTCGATATAGTATTTAGCCTCGCCAGGCACGCCCCCTAGACTGCGTCGATCGATCCGGCCCTGCGCCGGCCCTTCTTCCAGTCTTGCGGGTGCTGCATGTCATTCCGATTCGTCGCTGTTTCTCTTCTTGCCGCCAGCGCGGTGCTTTCCGGGCCGGCGCATGGCGCCACGCCGCTGAAGGAAATCAAGCTGGACTATGCGTATTACGCGCCGCCCAGCCTGGTGATCAAGAAGCAGGGCTGGCTGGAAGAGGCCTTCAAGGCCAGCGGCACCGAGGTGAAGTGGGTGTTCACGCGAGGCAGCAACAACTCGCTGGAGTTCCTGAACAGCGGCGCCTCCAACTTCGCCCTGACCTCCAGCGTGTCGTCCTTCGTGGCGCGCGCCAACGGGCAGCCGGTGAAGGTCATCTTCAACTATTCCTGGGCCGAGCCCAGCAGCGTCGAGGTGCTGCCCGGCTCGCCCATCAAGTCGGTGGCCGAGCTGAAGGGCAGGAAGGTGGCCGTCACCAAGGGCACCGATCCTTACTTCTATCTGCTGCGGGCGCTGGGCGAGAACGGCCTGGCGCTCAATGACGTCGAGATCGTCCACCTGCAGCATCCGGAGGGCAAGACCGCGCTGGAGCAAGGCCGCGTCGACGCGTGGGTGGGCATCGATCCGCACCTGTCGGCCGCCAAGGTGGCCGGCACGCGCACGATCTATGCGAACCCCAAGTTCGCGCTGGGCGCGGTCTTGAACACCAACGAGGCGTTCCTGAAGGAACACCCGGAAGCGGTGAAGACGGTGATACGTACCTATGAACGCGCCCGCCAGTGGATCATCGATCATCCGCAGGAGATCGTGGACCTGGTCGCGGAAGAGACGAAGCTGCCGAAGGAAGTGGCGGCCAGGCAGATCGGCCGCATCGACTTCACGCGCTGGGTGCCGGGCGATTACACGATCGAGGCCATCAAGCCCGTGGTGCCGCTGCTGCAGGAGGGCGGCATCCTGCGCAAGAGCGCGAATGCCCAGCAAGCCCTGGATACGCTGATCGATGCCGCGCCGGCGACGGCCGTTTCCAAGGAGAAGTGACGTGAGTCATGGCCCGGAGGGCAGTGTCTACCTGAGCGAGCCACTGGCTCGCACGAGCGCCCAGGCGCGGCCTGTCGGCCGCGCCTGGCGTTTGCCCGGATGGTTGCGCGGCCTGGCGCTTCCAATTTTCGTTTTCGCTGCGCTGGAAGGCTTGGTGCGATCGGGCCGCATGCCCGATTACCTGATGCCGGCTCCCTCCCAGGTCTTCGAGACCATCCTGGACCTGGCGCACGGCCCGTTGTGGCAGCACATCGGCATCAGCGCGTTCCGGGTCTTCAGCGGATTCGCCATCGGTGCGGCGCTGGCGCTGTTCATCGGCACCTGGGTCGGGCTCAGCCGCCGTGCCGAAGCCTACCTGGAGCCCAGCTTCCAGGCCTTGCGCGCGGTGCCTGGGCTGGCCTGGGTGCCGCTGCTGCTGATCTGGCTGGGCATCGACGAGGCCTCGAAGATCACCCTGATCGCCATCGGCGCGTTCTTTCCCGTGTACCTGAACCTGGTCGCGGGCATTCGCAACGTGGACCGCAAGTTGGTGGAAGTGGGGGCGCTGTACCAGTTCTCCAGCTATCGCCTGGTGCGGCACATCTTCGTGCCGGCCGCGCTTCCTTACCTGTTCACGGGCTTGCGCCAGGCCTTGTCGATGGCCTGGCTGTGCGTGGTGGCCGCCGAGTTGCTGGCCGCGACCAAGGGCATCGGCTACCTGCTCACGGACGGGCGGGAAACCTCGCGGCCAGACCTGGTGCTGGTGGCCATCATCTTGCTGGCCGTGATGGGCAAGCTCACGGACTCGGTGTTACGGGCCTTCGAGACCCGGGGCCTGGGTTGGCGCGACAGCTACGCCGGCAAGCCGGGTTGAGCGGAGACTGCCATGTCGATTCTGCTCGATGTGAAGGTCGAGGAAAAATGGTTCGGCGCCAGCAAGGTGCTGGAGGATGTTGAATTCAGCCTGGTGGAAAGGCAGGTCCTTGCCTTGCTGGGCCCGAGCGGCTGCGGCAAGAGTACGCTGCTGCGCATTGCCGCGGGCCTGGATGACGACTTCCGGGGCCAGGTACGCCAGGGCGATGCCATCGATGCGCGCAGGCAGGCACCCATTTCGTATGTCTTCCAGGAGCCGCGCCTGATGCCGTGGCTGACGGTGGCCGAGAACATCGGCTTCCTGGACAGCGGCCGCCAGCCGGACCGCGCCTGGGTGCAGGACCTGATCGACGCGGTGGGCCTGACCGGATTCGAGCAGGCCTTGCCCAAGCAACTGTCGGGCGGCATGGCCCAGCGCGCCGCGATTGCGCGTGGCCTGTATTCCCGGCCGCAGGTGCTGTTGCTGGATGAGCCGTTCAGCGCGGTGGATGCCTTCACCCGCATGGCCTTGCAGCAGCTGGTGCTGGACCTGATCGGCCGCTACGGCATCTCCATTCTGCTGGTCACGCACGACATCGACGAGGCGCTGTATCTTGGCGATGAGGTCATCGTGCTGGGCGCGCGTCCAGGGCGCGTATGCGCCAGGCTGGACGTGGCGCTGGCGCATCCGCGCGCGCGCGGGGATGCCGTCCTGGGCGAACTGAAGGAGCGCGCGCTGGCCGAGCTGCATGGCGCGCATGCGCTGTAGCGCTTGGCTCGGCGGCCGCGGCAGCGCGCCGCCGATGACCGCCAGTCAGTCCGGCTGCCACAGCCCGCGTTCGCGCAACACGCTGCCCGCTCCTTCCGCGAACCAGTAGGCCTCCTCGATGTGGGGTTGTCCCGACAGGATGAAATGGGTGAGCCCGAGGGCCTGGTATTCGGCGATGCGATCCGCGATCTGCGTGTGACTGCCAACCAGCGCGGTTCCGGCGCCGCCGCGAACCAGGCCGTAGCCGGCCCAGAGGTTCGGCGAAATCTCGAGCGACCTCGCCGACAAGCCTTCCTGGACGATGCGCTCGCCGTGTTCCTTCACGAATGCGGTCATGCGCTGTTGTCCCACCGATTCCGTGCGGCTGAATAGCGCAAGCGCCTCGCTGACACGCGCGGGGGAGACGCGAGCAAGCAGACGGTCGGCTTGCGCCCACGCCTCTGCTTCGGTATCCCGGCTGATCACGTGCAGGCGAATGCCGAACGCCAGGGAGCGTCCGTGTTCGCGTGCCAGCGCGGATACACGTGCCTGGCGGTCGCGTATCTGTGCCGGGGTTTCGCCCCAGGCCAGGTAGACGTCGGCATGGCGCGCCGCGACCTGTTCGGCGGCTGGGCTGGCGCCACCAAAAAAAACGGGCGGCGCGGGATGCGGCGAAGCCGAGAGCCGCGCTCCCTCGATGCGATAGTGGTCGCCAGAGAAATCCAGCGCGGGGTCCGCGACGGCCTGCGTACCCAGGGTGCGGAAGATGTGCAGGAATTCCCCCGTGCGCGCATAGCGCTCGTCATGCGAGGCATGGTCGCCGAAGCGCTTCTGCTCGACCGGATCGCCTCCGGTGACGATGTTGATATTGAGCCGCCCGCCCGTCAGGCGCTGGAAGGTGGCCGCCTGGTGGGCGGCGAGGGTGGGAGAGATGAACCCTGGCCGGAAGGCCACCAGAAACTTCAGCCGGCGGGTGTGCTGGGAGAGCGCGGCGGTGGTGATCCAGGCGTCTTCGCACCACGTGCCCGTCGGGGTAAGCACCGAGCTGAACCCCAGTGTTTCTGCCGCGCCAGCCACCAGCTTCAGGTAGTCGAGCGTGGGCGCCCGGAAGTCCCCGGCCACGCCCTTGATGCGATGCGAGTCGTCACCCGACCCCGTGATGTCGCGGCTATCGCCATTGGTGGGAAGGTACCAATGCAGTTGGATGCTCATATCCTTGTCCTTCGCGGCTTGTCGTCGATGCCCAACCGAACATCCTAGCCAGTGGCGGGCGCCGGCGGTAACGATTGATTGGGCATGTCGTCATGCCCGGTGCTGTTGGCATGCGAGCGGAAGACCACATAAGCAATGATCAAATCCATCGTTCGGCTGCTTCTTCCTGCGTTCCATACTCCGTCACTTCCGCGTCCGCCAGGGCGTGCCATTGACGTGTCTGGAGTCCTCATGGTGCTATCCGCAGTCTTCACCCGGAACGCCCGCATCCTGTTGGGTGCCGTTGCCCTGAGTGCTGTCGCCTGGGGGCAGCCTTCGGCGGCTCAGTCCAGGGAAGTCGTTATCGGCTACCAGGACATGGTGCTGCCCTGGCGCTATGCGCAGGAGACCAAGGCTGTCGAGGAGCGCACCGGCTACAAGGTCACGTACCGCAAGCTGGGAAGCGGCGCCGAGGTGGCGCGCGCACTGGCCTCGGGCGCGATCCATATCGGCGAGGCAGGCTCCTCGCCTTTTGCATCGGCGCTGTCGCAAGGCGTGCCCATAGAGATCTTCTGGATACTGGACAACATCAACGACGCCGAGGCGCTGGTCGCGCGCAAGGGCGCCGGCGTCGAGTCCGTCGCTGGCCTGAAAGGCAAGAAGATCGGTGTGCCGTATGTCTCGACCACGCATTTCCACACCTTGGTGGCGCTGGAAGGCGCTGGCTTGGCAGCCAAGGACGTGCGCACGCTCAACCTGCGTCCGCCCGAGATCCTGGCTGCCTGGGAGCGCGGCGACATCGATGCCACTTTCATCTGGGACCCGGTGCTGGCGAAAGTGAAGCAAAGTGGCACGGTGCTGATCACCTCGGGCCAGATCGCTGCGCAGACCGGGAAGGCCACCTTCGATGCGCTGGCCGTGACCCGGGCATTCGCCAAGGAACACGATACGTTCTTGACACAGTTCGTGCAGGTGTTGGCCGATGCGGACCGTTCCTATGTCCAGGACAAGGCGGCATGGACTCCCGATTCGGCGCAGGTCAGGGCCGTGGCGAAGTGGAGTGGCGCGGAGGCGGCCCTGGTGCCCGAGAGCCTGGCGCTCTACGCCTTCGTGCCGCCGGCCGAGCAAGCCTCGCCCAAGTGGTTGGGCGGCGGCAAGGCGTCTCTGGCGGCAAAGTCCTTGGCGGCGACCGCTGAATTCCTGAAGGCGCAAGGCACGATCCAGAGCGTATTGCCGGATTACTCGGCGGGCGTGAATCCGACCTGGGTCGCGCGTGCCAAGTGACCTTGGGCGGGAGGGGGCGGCGGCCCACGCTGGCCGTTCCTTGCTGAGCCTGCGCGATGTGTCCGTCCGCTACGTGTCGGACGGTCGCGGCGCGAGCAGCGCCGCCACGCTGGCGCTGTCCGACATCGGCCTCGAGGTCATGGCCGGCGAGTTCGTGGTGGTGTTGGGGGCGTCGGGTTGCGGCAAGACGACCCTGCTCAATTGCATCGCAGGCTTCACGCCCGTATCGGCCGGCGTCATCGTCCACGATGGCGTGCCCGTGACCGGGCCGAGCGCCAAACGCGGGGTCGTGTTCCAGAAGCACGCGTTGATGCCCTGGCTGGACGTGCGCGACAACGTCGCGCTGGGCCTTCGTCTGCAAGGCATGGCCCAGGCCCGGCGCCAGGCGGTGGCCGACGAGAAGCTCGCCCTGGTCGGCTTGCGTGATGTGGCGCAGGCGCCGATCTGGCAATTGTCCGGCGGCATGCAGCAGCGGGTGGGCATCGCTCGCGCCCTGGCCAGCGATCCTGACCTGCTGCTGCTCGACGAGCCCTTGGGGGCGCTCGACGCGTTCACCCGCGAATCCTTGCAGGAACTGCTGTTGCGGTTGTGGCGGGACACGGGCAAGACCGTGCTGTTGATCACGCACGATGTCGAGGAGGCGCTCTTCCTGGCGTCTCGGCTGCTGGTGATGACGCCGCGTCCGGGGCGCATTGCGCACGACCACCTCCTGTCCTTCAACCAGCGCTATGTTGCGGGCGAGAACGTCAGGGCGGTCAAGTCATCCCCGGACTTCATTGCCTGGCGCGAGCGCGTGCTGGAGTGGATCGCCCCAGCGCAGCAGCCGGAGCGGGCGCATGCCTGAGACTGCCACGCAGGCACCCGGCACGCCGGTTCCCGCGGGGAGGCGCTGCGAGGCCGGGCGGGAAGGCCACCTGCCGGCCGTCGAGGCTTTCCGGTTGCCGGGACGCGGGTCATCGCGCCGCATCAGCGTGCTGTGCATCGTGGCGCTGGGGGCGCTTTGGTGGCTGGCCACGCACTTCCAATGGCTGCCGCCGCTCTTCCTGCCTTCTCCAGCGGCGGTATGGGAGGCTTTCCGGAATGCGTGGGACGGAAACATCCAAGGCGGCGAAGCCCTGCCCGTGCATCTCCAGTGGAGCGCGATCCGGGTGTTCGGCGCTTTCTTCCTGGCGGTGGTGACGGCCGTGCCTGCCGGTATCGCAATGGGCGTGAGCCGTATCGCACGTGGCCTGCTGGACCCTCCCATCGAGTTCTATCGACCGTTGCCGCCCCTGGCTTACCTGCCACTGATCGTCATCTGGTTCGGCATCGACGAGACATCCAAGATCCTGCTCATCTACCTAGCTTGCTTCGCGCCCATTGCGCTGGCGGCCAAGGCGGGGGTTCGCGGCGCCAGCCTGGAGCAGGTCAACGCCGCCTTGTCCATGGGGGCGACGCGTTGGCAACTGATCCGACATGTGGTCCTGCCCGCCGCGCTGCCCGAGATCCTGGTGGGGTTGCGCATCGCCATCGGCTTTGGTTGGACCACCTTGGTTGCCGCGGAGATGGTGGCGGCATCCGTGGGGGTCGGCCAACTCGTGTTGAACGCCTCGAACTTCCTTCGCACCGACCTCGTCGTGATGGGCATCCTGGTGATTGGCGTGTTCGCCTGGGCCTTCGATCTGTTGATGCGCCGCGTGGAGGCGCGGCTGGTGCCCTGGAAAGGCAGGCTTTGACGCGCGTCGCAGCCGGCCTCCCTTTGGGCCGCGCTCAGGCGGCGGCTTCGCCCGGCCACTGCTCCGTATCCACCTCCCGATTTCCTTGCGCGTTGTACCGGCTGCCCACGACCGCCTTGGGGTGGAAGAACGCATCCAACTTCGCCATGATGGCGCCGCTCAGCTGGACGTCCACCGCTGCCAGGTCTTCGCGCAGGTGTTCCACGCTGGTCGTGCCCGGGATCGGGATGATGTCCTCGCCGCGATGCAGCAGCCAGGCCAGCGCCAGCTGGGCCGGCGTGCAGCCGGCTTCCTCGGCGATGGCCGTGTAGCCCGCCAGCAGCCTGGCGTTCGCCGCATAGTTCTCGGCGGTGAAGCGCGGCATGGTGGCGCGGATGTCGGTGGGGCCGAAGGTGCCGATGTCCAGCGGGCCGCACAGGAAGCCGCGGCCGACGGGGCTGAAGGCCACGAAGGTCACGCCCAGGTCGCGGCAGGCGTCCAGCACGGCGATCTCGGGGTTGCGCGTCCACAGCGAATATTCGGTCTGCACGGCGGTGATGGGGTGCACGGCATGCGCGCGGCGCAGCGTGCCGGCCGACACTTCCGACAGGCCGATGCTGCGGATCTTGCCTTCGCGGACCAGGTCGGCCAGGGCGCCGACGCTTTCCTCGATGGGCACCTGCTTGTCCCAGCGGTGCAGGTAATACAGGTCGATGACGTCCGTGCCCAGGCGGCGCAGGCTGTCTTCGCAGGAGGCCTTGAGCGTGGCGGCGCGGCCGTCGATGACGCGCACGAGCTTGCCGTCCCCGTTCACGTCGACGCCCTGCATGCCGCACTTGCTGGCCAGCGTGAAGCGCTGGCGGTGCTTGCCCAGGATCTGGCCCACGCGGATCTCGTTGGCGCCGAAGCCATAGAGCGTGGCGGTGTCGAAGAAGGTCACGCCTTCATCCAGCGCGGTCAGCAGCACGCGCTCCGCCTGCTCCTGCGAGGTGGGGGCGGCGTAGCCGTGATTGAGGTTCATGCAGCCCAGGCCGATGGCGCTGACTTGGAAGGGGCCTAGGTGTCGCGTGGGCAAGGTCATGGCGGATGTCGAAGAGAGAGGGTTGGAAACCTTTCGATTGTAGGTGGCACTTGGCGCGGCGTGGGCTGAAGTTGACCGTTTGATTTTCTGTTTTCCATAAGTGAAGTCGGCTCTATTTATTCATCATGGATAAGTATTTGTCGCGTCGCAGCATTCTTTCCATACTGTGCTCTCTACGCTCTTGATGCGCATACGGCCCGCCATTCCGTTAATCATGAGATCACTTAATGAAATCAGAAATCATCCGGCGGGGGCTGGCTGCAATGATGGCGGCGGCGATGGGTGCGGCAGCCGCGCCCGGGATCGCGGCAGGTTATCCCGACAAACCCATTACCCTGGTCTTTCCCTGGTCCACCGGGTCGGGCATCGATGCCGTCACGCGCGTGTTCGCGCAGAAGCTGGGCGACGAGTTGGGCCAGCCCGTGATCGTGCTGTCCAAGCCCGGGAGCGCTTCCACGATCGGCGCGACCTACGTCCAGCGTGCCGCACCCGATGGCTACACCTTGTTGATCGGCGACGGAGGCACCTTCGCGGTGACCAACAGCTTGCGGCAGACGCCGGTGTTCGATGCGGTGAATGATTTCACGCCTGTCTCGTTGCTGGTCAAGACGCCGTACTTCGTACTCACCAATGCCGGATCCTCCGTGAGCAGCCTGGGCGATTTCGTCTCGCGCGCCAAGGCCGAACCGGGAAGCATCGCCTATGGCAACGTCGGCGTCGGGTCCCTGGCTCACCTGGCAACGGAGGACTTCGCGGCCAAGGCAGGCATCAAGCTGACGGCAGTGCCGTACAAGGGCAGCGGCGAGGTGTTGAGCGCGCTGCTGGGGAACCACATCCAGTTCTCGTATACCGGGGGGGCATTGACGCACATCCGCTCGGGCAAGGTCAAAGGCCTGGCCGTGACCAGTGCGCAGCGCATCGCGGCGGCGCCGGAATTGCCGACCGTGCGCGAGGCGACGGGCGTGGACAGCGTGGCGGAGGCGTGGTGGGCCATCGTGGCGCCGCGCGGCACGCCCGAGCCCGTCGTGCAGCGCCTGAACGCAGCCATCGGCAAGGTGGCTGCCCAGCCAGACCTGCAGGCCCAGTTCGCGGGCTGGGGCTTCGAGTTCGGCGCCAGCACGCCCGAACAGGTGACCACGCGGATCCAGGCCGAGACTGCGCGGTGGAAGCAGGTGATCCAGGTTGCCGGCGTGCCCCGATCGATTGATCGAGGACGTGTCAGGCGCCGGCCGGAAGCCGTGCCGCCAGCCGGGCCCGCCACGCGGGCTCGGCCTCGGGGTTCTTGCAATGCAGCGGCAGTCTGCCCGCCAGGATGCGCGTGACGTTTTCCAGGCAGGCGGCTTGCAGCGCGGCATACATATCGCGCGTCTGGCCCACCAGATGCGGCGTCAGAAAGACAGTGTCCAATCGACGCAGCGGGCTGTCGGCGGGCAGGGGCTCGATCGCGAAGGTGTCCAGCGCGGCGCCGGCCAGCCTGCCTTCGCGCAGCGCGGCATGCAGTGCCGCCTCGTCCACCAGTTGGCCGCGAGCGGTGTTGACGAGACAGGCGCCGGGTTTCATCAGCGCAAGCGCCTGCGCATCGAGAAGCGTGCCGCCGCCTGGCGAGACGTTGGCATGGAGGCTCAGGATGTCGCTGTGCGCCAGCACGGTTGGCCACGGCAGGACCTGTGCGTCGAGGCGGCGGGCGGCGGCCCGGTCCAGGCTGGGGTGGTCTGCCACCAGCAGCGTGCAGCCGAAGCCGCGAAGGCGTTCAGCGACGGCCTGGCCGATGCGTCCGAAGCCTGCCAGGCCGATGGTGCAGCCTTGTGCCATGCGGGCCCAGCGTGCATCGGCGGTCGAGGCCGGGCGCGGCAGCGTGCCTTGCAGGACCGCGCGGCTGCGCAGTGGCTGGTAGCGCAGCATCAGGATGAGCATGACGGTGGCTTCCGCCATCGACACGACGTTCTCCGGCACGGCGCCATGTCCGACGATGATGCCCATCGCCTTGGCCGCGGGCAGGTCCACGCCGTCCAGGCCGATCGTGGGCGAGACGATACCGTGCAGGCGGGGCGCGCGCGTCATGAGGGCGCGGGGAAGGATATGCCGGGAAGGAAAAACGGCCACGTCCGCCTGCGCGAACAGGAGACCGTCGCGATCGGCGTCGTAGACCAGGGCGTGTCCGCCGGCGGCAGGCGGGCCCCGCAACACGTCGACGCCCAGGCTTGCCAGATCGCTCGCCAGGGTGTCGAGCAGCGCATCCACCTGGGCGTCTCGCCCGATCAGGACGGTGGGCATGGCGCCTACAAGGCGAAGCCCGGATCCAGGGCATAGGCCTGTTTGAGCAGGGCGCCCCAATCACGGCCGTCTTCCGTGATGACGGAAAGGAATTTCTCGACCTGAGCCGTGGCGTATTGCACGACCTCGTCCGGCGGGATCACCAGTTGGTCGACGCCACCGGCGGTCAGGGCCGCCACCTGTGCGCGGCAGGCGAATTCGAAGTTGTGGTGCTCCACATAGGCTTCCGGAATGGTCCGGCCACAAATGAGCGCGCCGTGGTTGCGCATCAGCAGGAAATACTTGCCCTTCAGGCTGTCCACCAGGACCTTGCGGGATTCATCGTCGAACTCGAAGCCCCTGAATGGATGGTTGGCGGTGCGGCTGTAGACGCGCAGTGCGTGCTGGTTCAGCGGTAGCAGGCCGGCCTTCTGCATGGACACGCCCAGGTTGGCGGTCGTGTGCGTGTGGAAGACCGCGTTGATGTCCTCGCGGGCTTCCAGGATGCCGGCATGGATGACCTGGCCACCTCGGCTGACCGAGTCGGCGGTGTCCGACAGCTTGTTGCCGCGGAAGTCGTACTTCACCAGCGACGAGGCGGTGACCTGGTTGAAAAGCTGGCGTTCGCCCTTGATCAGGTAGGTGTCCGGGGCGTCCGGCACGCGGGCGGACAGGTGGTTGTAGGTCAGGTCTTCGACGCCGGCGGCGGCCATCAGCCGATAGCTGGCGGCCAATGCGACGCGGGTCCTCCATTCAGCGTCGCTGACCTGGCCGCGCAAGGGAGCTTGGGGATTGGACATGGTTTGACGGTTTCCCGGTGGGTTTTCAGGGCTTGCCGGCCTGGATCCAGGCGGCCAGGGTGTCGACGGCTGCCTGGCTTTGCTCGGCAGTGGGGTAGCCGGGCAGGCCGAGGGCATACTTGCGCACGACGCGGATGGCGCCTGCGTGGCGCTGGGAAAGCTGGCGCACGAGTGCCTGGCCTTCCTCGGCCAGGCGCGCAGCAGGGACGACACGCGTGACGAGGCCGATGCGCAGGGCTTCGTCCGCGGACACGATGCGCCCAGTGAGGACGAGTTCCTCGGCGACGCGTGGCGAGATGAAATGCGGCAGATAGGCCACCACCACCAGGGGGGCGAGGTTGTGGGCGATTTCGTCGAAGCCGAACTGCGCGTCGTCGGCGGCCAGCGAGATGCTGGCGTGCAGCGAAATGCCGCTGCCGAAACCGAAGGCGCGGCCCTGCACCAGTGCGACGCTGGCCCCCGGGAAACTGCGCAGCAGCGCGTTGGCCTTCAGGATCAGGCCCAGGTTTTCCTTGGGGGCGATGCCCGGCACTTTCTCCTTCTGGTCGCGCCCCAGCGTGAAATCAGGACCTTTGGCATCGATGACCAGGATGTCGGCACCCGAGTCGTGCGCCTGCTGCAGGGCGGCGATGTAATCCTGCATCAACCGGTAGGTGAAATGGTTGTTGGTATCGGGCGTATCGAGCGTGATGCGGGCGATGCCTGCGTCGAGGGCGTAGTCGATCATTGCGTCAGTCCTAGGTTTTCCCGGAGCGTGTTGCCGGCATATTGCGTGTGGAAAAGGCCGCGCCGCTGCAGCAACGGCACGACGGATTCGACGAAGCGATGCAGCCCGTCAGGCAAGGCATCGATCATCAGGTTGAAACCGTCGGCGGCGCCGGCGGCATGCCAGGTGGCGATCATGTCGGCGACATCCTGCGGCGTGCCCACCACCTGCTGGTGTCCGCCGCCGTTGCGATAGAGCAGTTCGCGCACGGTCAGGCCTTCCTCGAGCGCCAGGCGCACGGCTGCGTCGCGAAAGCCCTGCGACCCTCGGAAATCCGTGTTGGCCTGGATTTTCTCCAGCGGCAGCGGTGCATCCAGCGCCAGGTCTTCCGGCCGCAAGCCGACACGCAGCGCCAGCTTCTTCAGCTCGGCGTCTCCGCCCAGCGCGTCGAGCGCCTCCTTGCGGGCGCGTGCCTCGGCCTGCGTGCCGCCGAGGATGGGCAGCAGGCCGGGCAGTACCTTGATGTCGTCCGGCGCGCGGCCATGCGCGCGAGCGCGCTGGCGGATGTCGGCGCGGAATTCGCGCGCTGCAGCCAGGGTGTTCTGTGCGGTGAAGACCACATCGGCGGTTCGGGCGGCGAGTTCGCGTCCTTGCGCTGACGCGCCGGCCTGGAACAGCAGCGGATGCGTCTGCGGCGACCGCGGCAGCGTCAGCGGGCCTCGCACGTCGAAGTGCTCGCCTTTGTGGTCCAGCGGGCGCACGCGGCCAGCGTCGGCGAAGCGGCCGCTGGCCTTGTCGCCGACCAGCGCGCCCTCTTCCCAGCTCAGCCACAAGGCCTTGACCACGTCCACGAACTCTTCGGCTCGGGCATAGCGCGCGGGGCCCTCGGGCAGCGCGGCTCGGCCGAAGTTGGCGGCCACGGCGGGGACGAAAGTCGTGACCACGTTCCATGCCGCCCTGCCGCCACTGAGATGGTCCAGCGACATGAAGCGGCGGGCCAGTCCGAAAGGATCGCTATAGGTCGTGGATGCCGTTCCCACCAACCCAACGTGGCGTGTTTGCGCGGCCAGGTAAGCCAGCACCGTACCAGGGTCCATGGCGCCCAGGTTGGGGCGTTCGAAGTTCTCTTCGTCCACGGCCAGCGTGTCGGCCAGGAAAACCGCGTGCAGCAGGCCATGCTCCGCCAGTTGGGCGACCTCCCGGAAATGCGCGGGGTCGAAGTACGAGGTGGCGGGCCCCTCGCGATGGCGCCAGGCCGCGGGATGCATGCCCAGGCCCAGCGCGGTCACGTTCAGGATCAGTCCGTCGGACATCTCTGGCTCCAGTCCGAGGGGTCAGCCGACGCGCGGATCGCGTTGCGCGGCGCTGCCGGCATCGGTCCCGGTGGTGTCGGCCTCATCCACGCGCAAGCCGCGAGCGCGCAGCAGGGGCAGCACGTGTTCGCAGAAGAAGGCCAGTTCGGGCTCGTAGTCGTAGAAGCCGATCTGCACGCCGTCGATGCCTGCGTCGTGCAGTTGCTGCAGCGCGTCGGCCACGTCGGCGGGGCTGCCGATGATCTGGATATGTCCGCCCAGCACCCGGTCGGCGGGAATGTGCTCCTTCCAGCCTTGCGCGTCTCCGCCGGCATGGCGCGCGGTGTAGGCCCGGATGGAGTCGACATCGGCCTGCGCGACGATGGCGTCGCGGTAGGCGTGGGCTTCCTCGCGCGTGGGTTTGCAGAGGATCAACGGGAAAATGATGATCTTGCCGTTACGGTTGCGGCGCAGGTAGGGTGCGCGGATGTTGCGCACGTGGGCGGGCAGCGCCTCGATGGCCCGGCCGAACTCGGCGCCGGCAGGGCTGGAAGTGAACACGATGTCGGAGTGGCGCGAGGCGTAGTCGAAGCCGGCGGCGGATGCGCTGGCCGACACCATGATGGGGCGGCCATGCACGGGGCGAGGCGAGACATAGGCGCCCTTCAACCGGTAATGCGCGCCCGAGAAGTCCAGGTTGTCCCGGCCTTCCCACAGCAAGGCCATGATGCGCGAGAATTCGTCGGCCTGGCGGTAGCGTGCATCGTGGTCGGCTCGTTCCATGCCGAACATCAGCGGCTCGTTCGCGTCGTAGCCGGTGACGATGTTCAGGCCGAAGCGGCCCTGGGCGATGTGGTCGGCAGTGGCGGCGAAACGCGCCAAATACAGCGGATGCAGATTGCCGTACAGCACGTTGACCGTGGAGATCGTGATGATGCGTCGGGTCAGGGGGCTGAGCGCCACGGTGGCGATGAAGGGGTCGAGAAAGTTCTCGCGATAGCCGGCCGCGCCGCCGAAGCCTCCCTTGGGCACCCATTGCTGCAGGCTGAACACGAAGTCGAAGCCATGCGCCTCGGCCTGCAGGGTCAGGCGGCTGTTGTAGGAGAAGTCCCAGCGCGTGTCGCGTGGATGGGTGGACTGCGAGAAGCCGCCGGTCTGCGTGGGCAGGAACAGGCCCAGCATCAGCGGCTGGCGCGCCACGCGGGAGAGCGGGCTGCCCGGGTCGTCCAGGGGGCCGGGCAGGGGGGCGTGGTCGGGCAGGGGGCGGGTGTCTTGCGGCATGGCGAACTCCCGCTTCAGCGCGAGGCGGGCAGGGGACGGAAGCTGTCCCACAGCGGCTTGAACGAGGTATCGGCGACGTCGGCGTAGCCGGGCACAGGGGCCTTGATGGAGTCGCTGGCCAGCAACAGATGTCCGGTCTTCTCCAGGGCGGCCTCGGTCAGGTGGGGAGAAAAGGTGTGCGCCTGGCGACGCAACGACAGCTTCAGCACGTCCAGGCCGGGCTTGCCGTACTCCTCGTTGGCGATGGCGGCCAGGTCATCCAGGTTCGCCGGATCGACGATGTATTGCAGGGCTGCGATCACGGCGCGCACCACCTTGTCGGCGGTATCGCGGTTGTTCTTCACATAGTCGCGCGTGGTTTGCAGCGTGGTGTAGCCCAGCCCCTGGAACACCGCGGGGCCCTTGCCCTGAGTCAGGTCCAGCACGTAGTCCCACTTCCCGGTGACGTCCACGGCGATGACGTTCCATGGCTCCATGACGAAGGCGGCGTCGATCTCGCCAGCCTCGCCCGCGGTCAATTGCCGGTCGGCGCCGCGCACGGGCACGATGGCGATATCCTTTTCCGCATCCAGGCCCGCATCGGCCACGATGTAGCGCGTGGACACGTCGGCGAAGCCGCCTCGCGCCAGCGTGCCGATGCGCAGCCCCTTCAGGTCCTGCACGGTGGGCGTGCGGCCCAGCTTGTCGCTGACGTCCTTGCGCACGATCACCGCGCCGGCGAAGTCGGTCTGCAGGTTGGCCACGCTGACGATGGGTTGGCCACGCTTGACCGCCTTGACGTTGTTCTCGAAGGCGGCGTCGATGAACTGCACCGAGCCGCCGATGAGGGCCGCGGTCGCGGGCACGCCGCCGGCGAAGTAATCGATGGAGACATTCAGGCCTTCTTTCTCGAAGAAGCCCTTTTCCTTGGCGACCAGGATGGGCAGGCCGAGGAGGGAACGGTTGGAAATGCCGATGTGCAGGTCGGTCGCGGCGTGGGCGTCGACGCCTGCGGCGCCCAGCGCGGCCAGGGCCAGGGCGGCCAGCCAGCGGCGGGGTGAGGTGGGAAGGGGCGTTTGCATGAAGGCTCCGGGTCGTAATGCGGAAGGCGAGGTACGGGGAAGGGGCGGCGCGGGCGTTCAGACGCGCCGTTCGCGCCAGTGCAGGAGTCGGTTCGACAGGGCAAGGACGAGGCGGTCCAGGGTGAAGGCAATCAGCATCAGCACGATCAGCGGCATGATCATGCCGGTGGTGTCGAACCCGCCCGCGGCCTCGTCGATCATGTAGCCGATGCCGGCGCGCGCGGAGATGAACTCGCCCACGATGGCGCCGATGATGGCGAAGGAGATCGAGACCCGGATGCCGGAGAAGATCCATGGCACGCAGTTGGGCAGCAGTACCTTGGCGAAAAGCTGCAGGCGGGTGGCTTGCAGCACCTGCATCAGGTTCAGCAGGGTGCGATCCACCGAGCGGATGCCTTCGTAGGTGTTGATCATCATGGGCACCACCACGAGCGAGAAGGCCAGCAGGAACTTCGAGGCGAAGCCGATGCCCACGAACATGACGATGAGCGGCGCCAGCGCGACGCGCGGCAGGCTGTTGAGCGCGATGATGAAAGGCTCGAGCGCCGGGCCAAGCACGCGGCTGACGCCCAGCAGCAGGCCCAGCAGGATGCCTGCTGCGCAACCCGCGCCCAGGCCAGCCATCGCTTCGCCCAGCGTGACGCCGGTGTGGCGCAGGATTTCCAGCGTGCGTAGCGACTCGAGGAAGGCCGTGGCGAGCAGGCTGGGACTGCTGGTCCAGAACGGGTCCACGAGCCCGGCGCGAACGCCGAGTTCCCAGGCGGCCAGTCCGCCGGTCAACAGGATCGCCTGCAGGACGTGGATCTGATTCCGGTGGGTCATGCGTGGCCTCGCATGGCAACGGCGGACTGCGTCTTGATGTCCTGCCAGAGGGTTTCCACGCGAGCATGGAAGTGCGGGTCCACGCGCAGGGCTTCCAGCCGGCGCGGGCGCGGCAGGTCGATGGCGTGGTCGGCCGCGATGCGGCCCGGCCGCGCGCTCATGACCAGCACGCGATCCGCCAGGAAGACGGCTTCGGCCAGGTCATGCGTGACGAACAGCACGGTCTTGCGATGCGTTTCCCAATAGGCGCTGAACATTTCGTGGATGAGGGCGCGCGTCTGGGCATCCAGCGCGCCGAAAGGTTCGTCCATGAGCAGCAGGTCGGGCTGCGTCGCCAGCGTGCGCGCCAGGGCCACGCGCTGGCACATGCCGCCGGAAATCTCCTTTGGATAGTGGTGCTCGAAACCTTGCAGGCCCATATCGGCCAGCATGGCGTGCGCACGGTCGGCGCGTTCAGCCGTCGGCAAGCCTGCCATTTCCAGGCCCAGCTCGACGTTCTTCTGCACCGTGCGCCAGGGCAGCAGGCCATGCTGCTGGAACATGTAGCCCACGCTGCGGGGGCGGCCCTGCTCCTGCTCGCCCAGCGAGAAGGAACCGGCCTGCGGCGGCAGCAGGCCGGCCAGGAAATTCAGCAGCGTGCTCTTCCCGCAACCGCTGGGACCCACCAGCGCCACGAATTGACGGGGCGCGATCTCCAGGTCGACGTCTGCAAGGATCGGCGTGGCGCGCGCGCGCCTGCCCTGCGCGCCAACCGTATAGGAAAGGCCGCGAATGCGCACGGGCGTTTCGCGCGACGGGGGAGCGAACGCGGCGGCTGGCGCGGCGAGCGCGCCGATCGACACGGCCGACAGGCTGGTCATGCGTCGAAGCCCGTCTTGGCCAGGAAATACGCCAGCGCGGCCTCGCCTACCACCTGGTCTTCCTTGGCGGTGCCCGAGCTGATGCCGATGCCGCCCACGATGGCGCCGCCGACCGTCACCGGGAAGCCGCCGCCGATGATCGAGAAGTGGCCGCCGTTGGTGATGTGGATGCCGAAGGTGGGCTGGCCCGATACGCACAGCTGGTTGTAGACATGGGTGGGCTTGCGCGCGCCCGCGCCGGTGAACGCTTTGTCGATGGCGATGCTGATGCTGGTGATCTTGCCGCCATCCATGCGGCGGAAATTCAGCAAGTGCCCCGACTCGTCGGTGACGGCGATGCACATCGGGATGCCCAGTTCCTCCGATTTGCGTACGGCACCCTCGATGAGGATGTCGGCTTCGTCGATGGAAAGGCGTTTGATGTCAAGCATGCTTGGTTTCCTTGGCGGTCAGGTCGGTGGTCTCGAGGTAGTCGGCCAGCGCCTGCAATTCCTCGCCGGCGATGGGTGGGAATGGCGGATAGGGGTCGCCCGCGGGCACGCCCAGCAGCTTGAGCGAGGCTTTCATCGTGGGCATCAGGCCGTGCTTCATCCAGCGCGCGGGATAGAGCGCGAACTGGCCTTGCAGGCGGCGGGCTTCCGCCGCATCGCCGGCAAGGTAGGCCGCGATCACCCGCCTTGCCAGCGCGGCGGCGGGGGGCGGCGTGGTGATGCCGGAGCCGCCCAGCTCCAGCGTGGCCAGCAGCATCTGCAGGGTGGTGAAGTAGCGGGCATGTCCGGCCCGGTCGATCTCGTGGATCAACCGGCCCACGCGCGAGAGGTCGCGCGAGCTCTCCTTCAGATACTTCACGCTGTCGAGCTGTGCCAGTTCGATCGTGCCTTCCACGGAGACGTCGGCGCCGGGTCCGGCGTTCAGGTACAGCATGATGGGCAGCGGCGTCTCACGCGCGATGGCCTGCACATAGGCCAGCAGCTCGCGCTGGGTGGGCGGTCCGCCGAAGGGCCGCAATGGCGCCAGCAACTGCACCGCGTGGGCGCCCAGGTCGGCCGCCAGCGCGGCCAGTTCGACGGCGACCTTGAAGGAAGGGTGGGAGATCCCGACGGCGACGGGCGTGCGCCCGTCCACGAAATCCACAGTCTGGCGGATCAGCGCGCGGCGCTCCTCCAGCGTCAGGTAGGTGTATTCCTGCGCTTCCACGCCCGCGGCCACGACCATGGAGGCATCGCAGTCTTGAACTACGTAGTCCACCTGGCGGCGCAGTGCCTCCGCGTCCACACGCTGATTGGCGTCGAAGGGGGTCAGTGGCGGCACCACCAGCCCCGGGATGGCAAGGCTCATGCTCTTCCTTGAATTATTGAATTTGCTAACTGATTGCCAGCGCCGCCAGGACGCCAAGGGGAGGGTGCCGGGGAGCCGCACCAATGCATGCATGACGGCACGCGACTCCCGCGGCGAAGACAGTATTAGTTAGTTGATTGCGAATACCAACAAATGAAAAGCCATATTCTTATTCGATGCCTTCCTGGTGTTGTCAGGCTTTTCTGTTGGCTGGGACTCTTTCATATGCAATAATTAATAACTATCTACGGCCTTGGTCCTGCATCCATGTCTCAGCCCGACCCCTTGGCTCCAGCCCGGCCGCCCAGCATTCCCTTCCTGTATGACGAAGCGCCCGATTTCGAGGCGAGGTCCACGCAGGGAACGGTCTCGCTCAAGGCCTACCGCGGGCGGTGGGTGCTTCTGTTTTCACACCCGGCGGACTTCACGCCGGTCTGCACCAGCGAATTGATTGCCTACGCCCGCGCTGCCGACCGTTTCGCGGCCCTGGGTTGCCAGCTGTTGGCGCTGTCGGTCGACGGCCTCTATTCGCATCTCGCCTGGCTGCACAGCATCAAGAGCCATTTCGACATCGACGTGCCTTTCCCGGTCATCGAAGATCCCTCGATGTCGATCGCGCGCGCCTATGGCATGCTCCAGCGCCATGCCAGTTCGTCTGGCACCGTGCGTGGCACTTTCCTGATCGACCCGGAAGGCATCATCCGCGCCATCAACTGGTATCCCATTTCCACGGGCCGCTCCATCAGCGAAGAGCTGCGCCTGCTGCAGGCCGTGAAGCTCAGCTATGAGCGGCCGCTCTACACGCCTGCGGGATGGCAGCCTGGCGACGATGCCATCGTGCCGCCGCCCCGCACGTTCGAGGACGCGCAGGCGCGTTTGCCCGACACCCATGCAGTGGATTGGTACTACCGGACCCGGCCGGTTGATCCGGTCTGAGCCTGCAGGATGTGTCCCCTCTCCCTTCCTTACCGAGCTGCGAGCGACGCCCATGACCGATGCACTGCTTCCCGATACGCCGAAAGTGACGGCCTGCGCCAACGTCCTGCGTGTGCTGGGCCATCCGGTGCGCTTGAGCATTGCGCTGCTCCTGCAAGGACAAGGGCCGCAGACCGTATCCGGCATCGAGGCGCGACTGGGGCTCAAGCAGCCGAATCTGTCGCAGCACCTGGCGATCCTGCGCGATGCGCAGATCGTCGAGTCCTCGCGGGCAGCCAAGTCCGTGACGTATACGTTGGCGGCTGGCCCCGCCGTGCCGGTGCTCCAGGCCTTGACCCGCGACCCCGCGGCCACCCCTGCGCCGGATACGGCTATCCCCGCGCGCGCCGGCATGCGCACGGACGGCGATGCATTGGTTTTCGCCACCGTCCATTTTCCCAACGCGAGCGAAGCGCGCTAAGCTCCGGAGCTTCCTCCCAAGAAGCCCGAAAGCCGTGTCCGCCGTCCTGCTGAGCGTCGTCCCCATCTTCGTCCTGATCCTGCTGGGCTGGATCCTTGCCAAGGCACGGATACTCAAGGCCGGCGCCGATGCCGTGCTGGGCGAGCTGGTCTTCAAGATCGCGCTGCCTGTCCTCATCTTCCGCACCTTCGCGCACGCGAACCTGGGCGAGGCCTCGGCGGTGAAGCTGTGGGCGGCCTATTTCATCGGCGTGATCGTGACGTGGACGGCAGGCACCTTCATCGCCCGGCGCTTCTTCAAGCGCGACGCCAAGGTGGGCGTCATCGCTGGCTTGTCCGGCGCCTTCGCCAACAACGTCTTCATCGGCCTGCCGCTGGTGGACAGCTTCGTCGGACCTGACGGCCTGGTGGCGCTGTCCCTGCTGATCGCGGTGCACCTGCCGCTGATGATGATGGCGGGCCTGATCCTGATGGAGCGGGCCGCGGCCAAGGTGGACGGCACCGCCAGCCAGGGCGTGGTGGCGGTGGGACGGCTGGTGGTGCGCAACCTGGTGCGTTCGCCGCTGGTGATCGCGGTGGTGGTGGGCCTGCTGTTCAATCTGCTGGGCTTGAGCCTGCCGCGCATCGCGTCGGCGGTGATCGATCCCATCGCCCAGGTGGCGGGGCCGCTGGCCCTGCTGTCCATCGGCATGACGCTGGAGAAATATTCCCTGCGCGGCGAGTTGGGCCTGGCGGCGATGTCCACGTCGTTCAAGCTGCTCCTGCTGCCCGCCGTCGTGCTGGCGGCCAGCTGGGCGCTGGCACTGCCGCGCGACTGGGCCATGGCGCTGGTGTTGAATGCCTCGATCCCCACCGGCGTGAATGCCTGGCTGGTGGCCGAGCGCTTCAAGGCCGGCCAGAGCCTGGCGGCTTCCACCATCACACTGACGACCCTGCTGGGCGTGGTGACGGTCAGCCTGTGGGCGTGGGGCCTGCAATAGGACCCACGGCACGCGGCAGGGCAATGCGTCGGTGATTTATTTGTAGCCAGAGGTTGCAGGCGCGGGGGGCGCACAGGGCGCGTCGCCGCGCCATCGGGACCATGTCGGATTGACGGTCTCCAAACCCACCCATTACAAGATCGTGTCACCCGCCTGAAGGTTGCGGCGGCGTGGCCGCGTGCGGGGCTGGCATGGCCACGCCGTGCCATTCAACGATCTCAAGGGGAATCATGCACATGCTGCACTGGAACAAGCGTTTGCAACGGGCGGGCCTGTCGCTGGCCTTGGTGGCGATGGCGGTGGGTGCCGCGCCGGCGGCCCTGGCAATGTCGGAACAGGAAGCCGATGCCGCAGTGGCGCGGTTGATGAAGTCCGCCGAGTACAAGGCCCTGTCGGATCTGCTGGACAAGGACCACGACAACATCGTGGAACAGAACATCCAGCTCCAGCAGATTCCCGCGCCGCCTTTCGGCGAGGAGAAAAAGGCCAAGGCCTTCGCCGCGCTGATGAAGGAGGCCGGCCTCGACGCGAAGATCGACGAAGAGGGCAATGTGCTGGCGCTGTGGAAAGGCACGGGCAAGCGCAAGGACGTGCACGCGGTGATCGCGCACATCGACACGGTGTTCCCGCTGGAGCAGGACCTGACAATCCGCCGCGAGGGCACCAGGATCCTGGCGCCGGGCATCGCCGATGACACGCGTGGCCTGGTGGCCTTGCTGGCCTATGTGCGCGCCATGAAGCAGGCCGGCATCCAGACGGAAGAGAACCTGCTGTTCGTGGGCTCGGTGGGCGAGGAAGGCCTGGGCGACCTGCGGGGCGTGAAGCACCTGTTCGGCAAGGGCGAGTACAAGGACCGCATCACGTCCGCCATCATCGTGGACGGCTCGAATCCCGAGCAGGTGACGCTGGAAGGCCCGGGCAGCAAGCGCTACGAGGTGCACTTCAAGGGGCCGGGCGGACACAGCTATCGCGCCTTCGGCATGGTGAACCCGATGTACGCGCTGGGCAATGCCATGGCCGAGTTCGGCAAGGTGGAAGCGCCCAAGGGCACGACCTACAGCGTGGGCGTGGTGGGCGGCGGCACCTCGGTGAACGCCATTCCCGGCGATGCGTGGATGCTGGTGGACATGCGCTCGACGTCCATGAAGGACCTGGCGTCGGTGGAGCAGCAGTTCCTTGGGATCATCAAGGCCGCGGCCGACCAGGAGAACAAGGCCCGCAACACCAAGACCGGCCCGATCGCGCTGGACTACAAACTGGTGGGAGACCGTCCGCCGGGCCAGACCGCCGAGGACCATCGCCTGGCGCAGATCGCCCTGGCCGCCACGCGCGCGCAGGGATGGAAGGGCCGTCCCAACAGCAGCAGCACCGACGGCAACATCCCCATGAGCATGAACATTCCCACGGTGGGGATCGGCGCGGGCGTGGGCGACCATGCGCACTCGGCCGAAAAGGAATACCTGGACGTCGAGAAGGGCCAGAGCCTGCGGGCGCTGCATCGGCCGCTGCTGACGATCCTGGATGCGGCGAAGGTGCAGCTCAGGTAGCAAACAGCGCGGGATAGGGGCGGCGCGTCGCCGTCCCCCCCACAACCGGGGCCGCGGGCCGACAGCCCCGGCGTCGAGGAGAACCACCATGGCCTTGAAGCACGCACATCCCCTTGAAGTCATCGAATTGTTCCCCGACGGCGAGACGCCGCCCGGGGCCGTCAGCACCAGCCTGCTCAGGACGCCACGCGTCCAGCTGCTGCGGCTGGTGCTGGCCGCCGGCCACGGCTTGCCGGCCCACCACGTGGCGGCCGAAATCACCATTCAATGCCTGGCGGGCCAGGTGGACGTCACCGCGGACGAGCGTCTCTGTCCCCTGGCGGCCGGCCAACTGGTCGTGCTGCCGGGCGGACAGCAGCACGCCGTACGGGCCCGGGAGGACGCCGTGGTGCTGGTGACGTTGCTGCACGAGTAAGCCGCCCCGGCGGGGGGGGGGTGTAGTCCTTTCGGCTGCTGCCGGGCGCCCCGGCATAGTCCTTCTGCGCGGCCCGGCCGGGTCAAGCGAGGGATGGTCGCGATGCTGCGGGTGAGCGACAGTGCTGGTGTGACATTGCACCCAGGCCGCCACCATGACTCCTTCGTCCGACATTCCTGCTGTATCGCGCCAGAGCTGGCGAGTGCTGGCCGTCAGCACGCTGGCCTTCACCGTGTGCTTCATGGTGTGGATGATGTTCGGCGTCATCGGCATTCCCTTGCAGCAGTCGCTGGACCTGAGCGCCACGCAATTCGGGCTGTTGACCGCGATGCCTGTCCTGACCGGCTCGCTCGTGCGCGTGCCGCTGGGCATCTGGACCGACCGCTACGGCGGGCGCATCGTGATGGCGGTGCTGATGGCGTCGACGGTGCCGGCCATCTGGCTGATGGCCCATGCCACCCAGTACTGGCAATTCCTGGTGATCGGCCTCTTCGTGGGGTTGGCGGGCGGCACTTTCTCGGTCGGTACTCCCTATGTCGCGCGCTGGTTCCCGAAGCAGCGCCAGGGCATGGCCATGGGCGTCTACGGCGCGGGCAATGCCGGCTCGGCCGTCAACAAGTTCCTGGCCCCCGCGCTGCTGGTGGCCGGCGGCTGGACCCTGGTGCCGCAGGTCTACGCGGCGATCATGGCGGCCACCGTCGTGCTGTTCTGGCTCTTCAGCGCGCATGACCCCCGGCACCTCGTGCCCAGCACGGTGCGTTTCAGCGACCAGCTGAAGGCGCTCAAGGACCCGCGCGTGCTCAAGTATTGCCAGTACTACAGCATCGTCTTCGGCGGCTATGTGGCGCTGGCATTGTGGATGGTGCAGTACTACGTGGGCGAATACGGCCTGAGCATCCAGAGCGCCGCGCTGCTGGCGGCCTGTTTCTCGCTGCCGGGCGGCGTGCTGCGCGCGATCGGCGGTGCCTTGTCGGACCGCTATGGTGCGCACCGCGTTACCTGGTGGGTCATGTGGGTGAGCTGGATCTGCCTCTTCCTGCTGAGCTATCCGCAGACCGAATTCCGCATTGCCACCGTCGACGGCGTGCGCGCCTTCCACCTGGGACTGAACGTCTATGTGTTCACCGCCTTGATGGGCCTGCTGGGCGTGGCCTTCGCTTTCGGCAAGGCCAGCGTCTTCAAGTACATCAGCGACGAATATCCCCAGAACATCGGCGCCATCAGCGGCATCGTCGGCCTGGCCGGCGGCCTGGGGGGCTTCGTGCTGCCGATCCTGTTCGGCCTGTTGCTCGACCTGACCGGCGTGCGCGCCAGCGCCTTCATGCTGCTGTACGGCGTGGTGTGGGTGTCGCTGATCTGGATGTACTGGACCGAGGTGCGCCGCACCGACGTGATGGGCGCCGCGCCGGTGCCCAAGGCTTCCGAACTGGAGCGATCATGATCTCCTCGCAGGCGCGGCCGGGCCGCACGCTCAAGATATGGACCCCGGAGGACAAGGCTTTCTGGGAGCGCGAGGGCGAGGCCATCGCCAAGCTCAACCTGTGGATATCGGTGCCCGCGCTGTTCCTCGCCTTCGCCGTCTGGCAGGTGTGGAGCGTGGTCGCGGTCAGTCTGCCCTCGCTGGGCTTCCGGTACTCGACGAACCAGCTGTTCTGGCTGGCGGCCGCGCCCGCCCTGAGCGGCGCGACGTTGCGCATCTTCTATTCCTTCATGGTGCCGATCTTCGGCGGCCGGCGCTGGACCGCGATCTCGACCGCGACCTTGCTGATCCCGGCGTTGGGCATCGGCTTCGCCGTGCAGGACCCGGCCACGCCGTATCCGACGATGCTGGTGCTGGCGTTGCTGTGCGGCCTGGGCGGCGGCAACTTCAGCTCCAGCATGGCGAACATCAGCTACTTCTTCCCGCAGGCGCGCAAGGGGTCGGCGCTGGGCGTGAATGCGGGCCTGGGCAACCTGGGCGTGTCGGTGGTGCAGTTCCTGAGCCCGCTGGTGATCACCGTGGGCGTCCTCGGCGTCTTCGGCGGCGAGCCCCAGATGGCGTTGCGCGCCGGACAGAACGTCCCTGTCTGGATGCAGAACGCCGCCTTCATCTGGGTGCCCTGGATCGCGCTGGTGTCGGTGGTGGCCTGGTTCGCCATGAATGACCTGGCCGATGCGAAGGCGTCGATGAGCGACCAGGCCGCGATCTTCACGCAGCCGCACAACTGGCTGATGTGTGTGCTGTATCTCGGCACCTTCGGCTCCTTCATCGGCTTTGCGGCGGGCTTTCCGCTGCTGATCAAGAGCCAGTTCCCGCAGGTGGACCCGCTGGCCTACGCCTGGCTGGGACCCCTGGTGGGTGCGCTGGCGCGGCCCTTCGGCGGCTGGCTGTCCGACAAGCTGGGCGGCGGGGTGGTCACGATGTGGAATTTTCTCGCGATGGCCGCCGCGGTGGTGGGCGTCCTGGTGTTCCTGCCCAAGGGGGCCGGCACGTGGGCACTGCCGCTGGGGCCCGAAGCGGGCAGTTTCACGGGGTTCTTCCTGATGTTCCTGGTGTTGTTCGTGACCACGGGCATCGGCAACGGATCGACCTTCCGGATGATTCCGGTCATCTTCAACACGCTGGCACGGCGCCGTGCCGGACCCGGCGAGGCCGCGCAGGCCGCCGCGGTCAAGGAAGGCAACCTGCTCGGGGCGGCCGCGGTGGGCTTCGCCGGCGCCTTCGGCGCCTACGGCGGTTTCTTCATCCCCAAGAGCTACGGCAGCGCGATTGCGCTGACGGGCGGGCCCGAGGCGGCGCTGTGGATCTTCACGGCCTTCTACCTCCTGTGCGTCGGGTTGACGTGGTGGTGCTATGCCCGCCGCGACGCCGGCATGCCCTGCTGACATTCCACGAGAAAAGACGAGAGCCATGAGCCATTTCCTCGATCGACTGACCCATTTCCGCCTGCCCAAGGAGTCCTTCTCGGGCAAGCATGGCCGGACCACCGGCGAAGACCGCACCTGGGAAGACGCCTACCGTGAACGCTGGGCCCACGACAAGATCGTGCGCAGCACGCATGGCGTGAACTGCACGGGTTCCTGTTCGTGGAAGATCTACGTGAAGGGCGGCATCGTCACCTGGGAGACGCAACAGACCGATTACCCCCGCACGCGTTGGGACATGCCCAACCACGAGCCCCGGGGTTGCGCGCGCGGCGCCAGCTATTCCTGGTATCTGTACAGCGCCAACCGCGTGAAGTACCCCATGGTGCGTGGCCGCCTGCTGGAGCGCTGGCGCGTGGCGCTGAAGGTGGCCAGGTCACCGGTGGATGCGTGGGCGCTGATCGTGCAGGACGATGCCGCCCGGCGCGATTACCAGCAGGTCCGTGGCATGGGCGGCTTCGTGCGCAGCACGTGGGACGAAGTGAACGAGCTGATCGCGGCCGCCAACGTCTACACCATCAAGCAGCACGGCCCCGACCGCATCATCGGTTTCTCGCCGATTCCCGCGATGAGCATGGTGAGCTACGCGGCGGGCAGCCGCTACCTGAGCCTGTTGGGCGGCGTCTGCATGAGTTTCTACGATTGGTATTGCGACCTGCCGCCGGCCAGCCCGCAGGTATGGGGCGAGCAGACCGACGTGCCGGAGTCGGCCGACTGGTACAACAGCCACTACATCATCGCCTGGGGTTCGAACGTGCCGCAGACGCGCACGCCGGACGCGCATTTCTTCACCGAGGTCCGCTACAAGGGCGCGAAGACCGTGGCGGTGACGCCCGACTACAGCGAGGTGGCCAAACTGGCGGACATCTGGCTGCATCCCAAGCAGGGCACGGATGCCGCCCTGGCCATGGCAATGGGGCACGTGGCCTTCAAGGAGTTCTATTTCGACCGCCGCAGCGAGTATTTCGACGACTATGCGCGCCGCTATACCGACTTGCCGATGCTGGTGCTGCTGAAGGAAAAGACCCTGGCCGACGGCAGCGTCGTGCAGGTTCCCGACCGCTATCTGCGCGCCAATGACCTGGACGGCAAGCTGGGCCAGGCGAACAACCCGGAATGGAAGACCCTGGCGCTGGACGCCACGGGGCGCGTGGTGCTGCCGCAGGGATCCATCGGTTTCCGCTGGGGCGCCGAGGGCCGCGAGGACGCGGCCAAGTGGAACCTGGAGAGCAAGGACGCGCGCGAGGGCGCGGCGGTGACGTTGCGGCTGTCCCTGCTGGAAGGCGAGGCGGGCGGCCACGAGATCGTGACTGTCGGCTTTCCCTACTTCGGCGGCATCGAGACGCCGAACTTCCCGGCCAATGCGCAGGGCAGCGACGTGAATGCCGCCCGCGTGCCGGCATGCCCGCTGGCGCTGGGCAATGGCGGCACGGCGCTGGTGGCCACGGTGTTCGACCTGCAGGCGGCGCAATACGGCATCGACCGGGGCCTGGGCAGCGGCGCGGCCAGCTACGACGACAACGCGCCCTATACGCCGGCATGGGCCGAGCAGATCACCGGGGTTCCGCGCCAGCAGATCGTGACGGTGGCCCGCGAGTTCGCGGCCAACGCGGACAAGACCCGCGGCAAGTCCATGGTGATCATCGGCGCGGCCATGAACCACTGGTATCACTGCGACATGAACTATCGCGGCGTCATCAACCTGCTGATGCTGTGCGGCTGCGTCGGGCAGAGCGGCGGCGGCTGGTCGCATTACGTGGGACAGGAGAAGCTGCGGCCCCAGACCGGTTGGACCGCCCTGGCCTTCGCGCTGGACTGGGCGCGTCCGCCGCGCCAGCAGAACAGCACCAGCTTCTTCTATGCCCACACCGACCAGTGGCGCTACGAAAAGCTGGACATGTCCGAGATCGTGAGCCCGCTGGCCGACCGTGCGCAGTTCGGCGGCAGCATGATCGACTACAACGTGCGGGCCGAACGCATGGGCTGGCTGCCCAGCGCGCCGCAACTCAAGGCCAACCCGCTCGGGCTGGCCGCGCAAGCCGAGGCCGAGGGGGTGAGCCCGCGCGACTACGTCGCCCAGGCCTTGACGGACGGGCGGCTGAGCATGAGCTGCGAGGACCCGGACGCGCCCGAGAACTGGCCGCGCAACCTGTTCGTGTGGCGCAGCAACCTGCTGGGTTCCAGCGGCAAGGGACACGAGTATTTCTGCAAGCACCTGCTTGGCACCGAGAACGGCGTGCAGGGCAAGGACCTGGGACACGACGATGCCAAGCCGGCCGAGGTGGCCTGGCACGCCGAGGCGCCGCAAGGCAAGCTGGACCTGCTGGTGACGCTGGATTTCCGCATGAGCACCACCTGTCTCTACTCGGACGTCGTCCTGCCCACGGCCAGCTGGTACGAGAAGAACGACCTCAACACCAGCGACATGCATCCCTTCATCCACCCGCTGTCGGCGGCGGTGGACCCGGTATGGGAGTCGCGCAGCGACTGGGAGATATACAAGGGCTTCGCCAAGGCCTTCAGCGAGGTCTGCGTGGGCCACCTGGGCGTGGAGCGCGACGTGGTGCTGACGCCGCTGATGCACGACACGCCGCAGGAACTGGCCCAGCCCGACGGCGTGTCCGAATGGAAGAAGGGCCAGTGCGAACTGGTCCCGGGCAAGACCGCGCCGCAGGTCACCGTGGTCACGCGCGACTATCCGAACCTGTACAAGCAGTTCACCGCGCTGGGCCCGCTGATGGACAAGCTGGGCAACGGCGGCAAGGGCATCGGCTGGAAGACCGGCACCGAGGTCGAGCAACTGGGCCAGTTGAATGGCGTGGTGCGCGAACCGGGCGTGTCCGAGGGACGCCCGCGCATCGTGAGCGACATCGACGCCTGCGAGACGATCCTGCTGCTGGCGCCCGAGACCAACGGCCACGTCGCGGTGAAGGCCTGGGAGGCGCTGTCGTCGATCACCGGGCGGGACCACAAGCACCTGGCGCTGTATCGCGAGGACGAGAAGATCCGCTATCGCGACATCCAGGCGCAGCCGCGCAAGATCATCAGTTCGCCGACCTGGAGCGGGATCGAGAGCGAGACCGTCAGCTACAACGCGGGCTACACCAACGTGCATGAGCTGATTCCGTGGCGCACGCTGACCGGACGGCAGCAGTTCTACCAGGACCATCCCTGGATGATCGCCTTCGGCGAAGGTTTCAGCAGCTACCGGCCGCCGGTGGACATGAAGGCGACCGCGGGCATGCAGGGCATCAAGCCCAACGGCCATCCCGAGATCCAGCTGAACTTCATCACGCCGCACCAGAAGTGGGGCATCCACAGCACGTACACCGACAACCTGCTGATGCTGACCTTGAACCGAGGCGGCCCGGTGGCCTGGATCAGCGAGGAGGACGCGCGGCGGGCCGGCATCGAGGACAACGACTGGATGGAGATGTTCAACCTGAACGGCGCCGTCGCGGTGCGCGCGGTGGTCAGCCAGCGGGTGAAGCCCGGCATGGTGATGATGTATCACGCGCAGGAGAAGATCATCAACACTCCGGGCAGCGAGATCACCGGCGTGCGCGGCGGCATCCACAACTCGGTGACGCGCATCGTGCTCAAGCCGACGCACATGATCGGCGGGTATGCGCAGTACAGCTACGGCTTCAACTACTACGGCACGATCGGCACGAACCGCGATGAATTCGTGGTGGTGCGCAAGATGGCGAAGGTCGATTGGCTGGACACACCACGCGGGGATCATCTGGCCCCGGTCTTCCAATCACAGGGCGAGAACCCCTGACGCGGGCGCCACAAGGAGCACACCATGAGAGTAAGAGCGCAGATCGGCATGGTCCTGAACCTGGACAAGTGCATCGGTTGCCACACCTGTAGCGTGACGTGCAAGAACGTCTGGACCAGCCGCCCGGGCGTGGAGTACGCGTGGTTCAACAACGTCGAAAGCAAGCCGGGCATCGGGTATCCCAAGGAGTGGGAGAACCAGGACAAGTGGAACGGCGGCTGGACGCGCAAGGCCGACGGCAGCATCGTGCCGCGCCAGGGCGGCAAGTGGCAGTTGCTGATGAAGATATTCGCCAACCCGAACATGCCGGAGATCGACGACTACTACGAGCCGTTCACGTTCGACTACGAGCACCTGCACACGGCGCGCGAGATGAAGGCGGCGCCGACCGCGCGCCCGCGCAGCCTGATCACCGGGCAGCGCATGGAGCGCATCGAGTGGGGCCCCAACTGGGAGGAGATCCTGGGCGGGGAATTCAGCAAGCGCTCGAAGGACAGCAATTTCGAGGACGTGCAGAAGGACATCTACGGGCAGTTCGAGAACACCTTCATGATGTACCTGCCTCGCCTGTGCGAGCATTGCCTGAACCCGGCCTGCGTGGCGAGCTGCCCCTCGGGCTCGATCTACAAGCGCGAGGAAGACGGCATCGTGCTGATCGACCAGGACAAGTGCCGCGGCTGGCGCATGTGCGTGTCGGGCTGTCCCTACAAGAAGATCTACTACAACTGGAAGAGCGGCAAGGCCGAGAAGTGCATCTTCTGCTATCCCCGCATCGAGGCCGGCCAGCCCACCGTGTGCTCCGAGACCTGCGTGGGCCGCATCCGCTACCTGGGCGTGCTGCTGTATGACGCCGACCGCATCGAGGCGGCCGCCAGCGTGGAAAAGGACCGCGACCTGTACGAGGCGCAGCTCGGCGTTTTCCTCGATCCGCATGACCCAGCGGTGATCGCCCAGGCGCGTCGCGATGGCGTGCCGGACGGCTGGCTGGAGGCCGCCCGCAACAGCCCGGTCTACAAGATGGCCGTGGACTGGCGCGTGGCGCTGCCGCTGCACCCCGAATACCGCACCATGCCGATGGTCTGGTATGTGCCGCCGCTCTCGCCCATCACCTCGGCCGGCAATGCCGGCCACCTGGGCGTGAACGGGGAACTGCCCGACGTGAAGCAGTTGCGCATCCCGGTGAAGTACCTGGCCAACCTGCTGACGGCCGGCGATACCGTGCCTGTGGTCCGGGCGCTGGAGCGCATGCTGGCGATGCGCGCCTACCAGCGCGGCAAGCACGTCGATGGCGCGCCCAACGTGGCGGCGATCGACCAGGTCGGCCTGTCGGCCGCGCAGGTCGAGGACATGTACCACATCATGGCGATCGCCAATTATGAAGACCGCTTCGTGATCCCGACCGCGCACCGCGAGTATGCCGAGAACGCCTTCAACCTGCATGGCGGCTGCGGCTTCTCTTTCGGCAACGGTTGCAGCGAGGGCGTGACCGAGACCAGCCTCTTCGGCAGCGAGAAGAAGCGGACCATTCCCATCCAGGTGGACCTGTAGGAGACACGCCATGACCTATCGCATTGCCTTTACCTTGCGCGCGCTGGCCCACCTGCTGCGCTACCCCGATGCCGCGATGCGCGGCCACCTGACCGATATCCACGCGGCGCTGAATGCCGAGCAGGCCATCGGCGCGATACGCCGCGGCGAGCTGGATGCGTTGATGGACCGCCTGCTGGCCGAGGGCATGGATGCCGAAGCCGCCTATGTCGACCTGTTCGACCGCGGGCGCGGCACGGCGCTGCACCTGTTCGAGCACGTGCATGGAGACTCGCGCGATCGCGGCCCCGCCATGATCGACCTGGTGAAAACCTATGAACAGGCGGGGCTGCTGCTGGACCCGGCCGAGTTGCCCGATCACCTGACGGTGCTGCTGGAGTACGCCTCGACGCAGCCCACCCGCGAAGCGCGCGCCTTCATCGGCGAGTTCGCGCATATCCTGCGGGCCATCCTGGGTGCGCTGCAGAAGCGCGGCAGCGACTATGCCTGCGTGATTGCCGCCGTCCTGGATCTTTCCGGCGAATCCTCGCAGCCCTCCTCGGTGCAGGAGGATGCGCCGCTGGACGACACCTGGCAGGAACCTCCCGTTTTCGGCGGCTGCAGCACCCAGGGGCAGGCCTCGCCCAAGCCGGCTTCACCCAATGCGGCCCAGCCCGTCCACATCCTGCGCCGCCCGCCCGGCGCGGCGGCCTGATCCAAGGAGATTGCCATGCCGGTCATCCTGCACAACTTCCTGTTCAACGTCTATCCGTACATCTGTCTCGCGGTGTTCCTGATGGGCAGTCTGGCGCGCTTCGACCGCGACCAGTACACCTGGAAAAGCGATTCCTCGCAGATGCTGCGCGCGCGCCAGCTGCGCTGGGGCAGCAACCTCTTCCACATCGGCATCCTGTTCCTGTTCGTGGGACATACCGTCGGGCTGCTGACGCCCCACATCTTCTATGAGTGGCTGATCACGGCGCCGCAGAAGCAGATGCTGGCCATCGTCTCCGGCGGCGTGGCGGGCCTGGTGTGCTTCGTCGGACTGACGATGCTGCTGCACCGCCGCATGTTCGATCCGCGCATCCGGCTGACCAGCCACAAGACCGACCTGGCCATCCTGATCATCCTGTGGATCCAGCTGGTGCTCGGACTCGTCACGCTGCCGTTCTCGTATGCGCACCGCGCCGACGCCAGCGCGATGCTGATCCTGGCTGACTGGGCCCAGCACCTGGTCACGTTCCGCCCCGACGCCAGCGCCTTGATCGCCATCGACTGGCCTTTCAAGGTGCACATGGTGCTGGGCATGACGATCTTCCTGTTGTTCCCGTTCAGCCGGCTGGTGCACGTCTGGAGCGGCTTCGCCTCGCTGGCGTATGTGTTGCGGCCCTACCAGCTGGTGCGTTCGCGGCGGCTGAACCTGCCCCGCGCCCAGGACCCGGCGCGCCGCGAAGGAGGCCGCGCATGAACGCGCCGACGACATTCCCTTCCGTGCCCCAGGTCAACGGCGTGCCGCTGGCCACCGCCCAGGAAATCCTCGGCGACGGCGACCTGCGCCAGCGCGCCTGTACCGAACTGTTGCGCCAGGCCGCGATCGCGCAAGGCCTGCTGGCGGCCGACGATCCGCCGCCTGCCGCGGGCGCGATCAGCCAGGCGGCTGCCGACGCCATCGAGCGCCTGCTGGACGACGTCTTGCGCCTGCCCGAGCCCAGCGAGGAGGCCTGCCGCCGCCATCATGCCGCGCATGCGGCGCGCTATGCCGTGGGTGAGCGCGTGCGGGCCCGCCACGTGCTGTTCGCCGTGACGCCGGGCGTGGACGTCAATGCCCTGCGCCAGCGCGCCGAGGCGTGCCTGCTCGACGTGCGCAACGCAACGCCGGCCGAACTGGCCGCGGGCGACCGCTTCGCCCAGGCCGCGGCGGCGACCAGCAATTGCCCCTCCGGCAAGGAAGGCGGCATGCTGGGTTGGCTCACCAGCAACGAGTGCGCGCCGGAGTTCGCGCGCGAATTGTTCGGGCATGCCGAGGTCGGCGTGCTGCCCCGCCTGGTGCATAGCCGCTTCGGGTTCCATGTGGTCGAGGTGCTGGCGCGCGAGCCCGGTAACGTGCCGGCCTACGAGGTGGTGCGTGCGGCGGTTGCCCAGACGCTGCGCCAGCAGAGTTTCGCCACCGCCCTCACGCAATATCTCCGTGTGCTGGCAGGCGAGGCCACGGTGTCGGGCGTGGACCTGGATGGAGCCTCTTCGCCGTTGGTGCAATGAGCGGAAGCCTCGCCGTGGCACGCTATCATGGCGATCCTGTCCGCAAGTCACCCGCCTGACCGTCCGATGAACCGTTCGACCGTTATCCGCGCCGGCACCGCAAGCCTTGCCAATCGCCATGGCGACGCCGCCCGCTGACGAAGGGCGCTTGCTCGCGTCCCCGCCTCGGCGTCAACTGGCCGCCAAGATCGGAGCCATCGGCTGCGTCATCCTGCTGCTGGCGCTTTCCTCGATCGGCGTCACCCTCTGGGTCACGTGGCAGTTGGAGGGCGGCGCCGCGGCCGTGAACGAAGCCGGCCGCATGCGCATGCGAACCTGGGAATTGGCCGCGGCGCTGGCCGCCAGCGACCACGCCTCGGTCCACGCCTTGCTCGATCAATACGATGCCAGTCTGCAACTGCTGCACGAAGGCGATCCGGCGCGGCCCCTGGCCGTGCCGCGCGACGATGCTTCGCGCGAGGCATTGGCGGAGGTTGGCCGGCAGTGGCGCGGCCTGCGCCAGGAATGGGGGAGCGGTGCGGCGCCCGCCGCCGAACACATCGCCCGGCAGGCCGGCGACGCGGTGCGCACCATCGACCGCCTGGTGCTCACCATCGAGCAGCAACTGGCCCGCTGGACCACGCTGCTCAACTCTGCCCAGTTCGTGGTGATGGTGCTCGCCATCACCGCCGCGCTGGGGGTGCTCTATGCGGCGCAATTGATGATCTTCTCGCCCTTGGCGCGCTTGCGCGAGGGGCTGGGCCGCGTCGAGAGCGGAGATCTGTCCGCGCGCGTGGCCGTGCTCAGCGATGATGAGTTCGGCGCGGTGGCAACGGGGTTCAACCGCATGAGTGCGCGGCTGCAGGATCTCTACGCCAGCCTGGAACGCCGGGTGCGGGAGAAGACCCTGCACCTGGAGGCCGAGCGCGCCCGCCTGGCGGTGCTGTACGAAGGCGCCGCGCTGGCCGCGCGTGCCGGCACGCTGGAGGCGCTTGCCCAAGGCTTCGCCTCGCATACGCGGCGCGCGCTGCATGCGGATGCGTCCGTCGTGCGATGGGCGGATGAGCACACGCGCCGCTACATGATGCTGGCATCCGAGGGGCTGCCGGCGCAACTGACGCAGGACGAGTATTGCCTGCCGGCGGGGGATTGCTTCTGCGGGCAGCCGCGCGAACGGGCGCAGACGCGCATGTTCGCCCTGAACGAGCTGCGTGTCGGCGTGTCGCCAGCGGGGCTGAATGCGAAGCAATGCCAGCGTGCCGGCTACGCCAGCGTCCTGAGCGCGCCGGTGAAGCTGCAGGATCGCGTCGTGGGGGAAATCGATCTGTTCTTCCTGGCGCCTACCGTGCTAGGCAAGGAGGACCGCGTGTTGTTGGATACGCTGGCCAGCCACCTGGCCGGCGCGATGGAAGGGTTGCGGGCCGACGCCTTGCGCCGGGAAGCCGCGGTGGCCGAAGAGCGCGGGCTGCTGGCGCGCGAATTGCACGACTCCATCGCCCAGAGCCTGTCCTTCCTCAAGATCCAGGCTTCCCTGTTGCGTGAAGAGGTCAAGCGCGCGCCCGGCGGCGCCACGACCGGCGTCCAGGGCACGCTGGCGGAGCTGGACGCCGGGATCAAGGAGAGCCTGTCGGACGTGCGCGAGCTGCTGCTGCATTTCCGCACCCGCACCAACAATGAGGACATCGCGCCCGCGCTGCGCACGACGCTGACCAAGTTCGAGCACCAGACCGGCCTGCAGACCGAGCTGGATATGCTGGGGGAGGGCATGGCCTTGCCGCCCGACATCCAGATCCAGGTGTTGCACGTGATCCAGGAGGCGCTGTCCAATGTGCGCAAGCACGCCCGGGCAAGCCGCGTCTGGGTGACGGTGCGGCAGTCCCCCCAATGGGTGATCACCGTGCGGGACGATGGCTGCGGCATGGACGCCACCCGCGGCGTCGACGAGACGCACGTGGGTCTGCGCATCATGCGCGAGCGCGCCGCCGGGATCAGCGCCTCACTGGATATCTCGGCCGCGCCGGGCCAGGGCACGTGCGTGACGCTGGTATTGCCGGTCTCCCTGCCCGCGTCGGCGGGCAAACCGGCGGGAGGAACCTGATCATGACGCAGACCGGGCGCGTGCGCCTGCTGGTGGTCGATGACCACACCCTTTTTCGCAGAGGCATCATGGCCTTGCTGGCCACCTGTCCGCAGCTGGAGGTGGTGGGCGAAGCGGCCGACGGCGGCGAGGCCTTGCGCCGTGCCGCCGCGTTGCAGCCCGACGTGATCCTGCTGGATCATCATCTGCCGGGCGTGACCGGCGTGGACGTGCTGCAGGGCCTGAAGCAGGCGGCGCCCGCCGCGCGCGTGCTGATGCTGACCGTGAGCGAGGATGCCGACACAATGACCGCCGCGCTGCAGGCAGGCGCAAGCGGCTACCTGCTGAAGACGGTGGATAGCGACGTGCTGGTCGGCGCCATCGAGCGCGTGGCGCGCGGGCAGTCGACCGTCAGCCCGGAAATGACGGACAAGCTGGTGAGCGCGTTTCAATCCCTGCATGCGCAGGCGCCCGCCGCGCCGCCGCCCGCGGACCCGCTGGCGGTGCTTTCCAGCCGGGAGCTGGACATCCTGCGCGAGATCGCGGCGGGGGCGAGCAACAAGGAAATCGCGCGCACCCTGTCGATTGCCGAGGCCACGGTGAAGATCCACGTCCAGCACATCCTGCGCAAGCTGGGCTTGAATTCCCGGGTGCAGGCCGCGGTGCTGCTGGTGGAGCGCGGCACGCCGCAGTGATTGCCGCGTGCCCGGGTGTCAGGCGGTCCCGGCCGGCTCCCTGCCGCGCAGGCTGTCCTGCAGGAGCGCCAGCACGGCGCGGCCGCTGCTGCCCAGGCGGCGGCCCGCGAACAGTCCATACCGCACGCTCAGCCCCTTGCCATCCGCATCCGTGATGGGCAGCACCCGCATGGTGTCGGGGCGCACGCTTTCCGCTGTCAGCAGCGCCACGCCCAGCCCGTGCTCCACCGCGGCGGCGATGGCGCCGATGTTGTGGCTGGTCAGCGCCACGCGGAAGTCGCGGCCCGCGGCCGTCAGCGTTTCGAACATGAGCCGCCGCCACGCGCAGGGCTCGGCATAGACGATGACGTCCAGCGGCCTGGCGGGGTCCGGCGTCTCGTCGATGGCGCAGGCCCAATGAAGGTCGACCATCCAGGTGTCGACGGGCTCGGCGGCGAAGGCCGAGCACCCGCTGATGGCGATGTCCAAGGTGCCTTCCTGCCACGCCTGCGCCAGCGCGTCGCCGTGGTCGATGACGATTTCCAGGTGCAGTTGCGGACACGCGCGCCGCAGCCGGCCCAGCGCCGCCGGCAGCGCGGAGATCGCGACGTCTTCGGCCAGGCCCACGCGGACGCTGCCTGCCAGGGCGCGCTCGCCCAGCCTGGCGGCGGCCGCTTCGCCCAGCGCAAGAATCCGGTGGGCATAGCCCAGCAGCAATTCGCCGTCGGTCGTGGGCAGGACGCCGCGCCCGGTGCGGTGCAGCAGGCGTTTGCCCACCAGTGCCTCCAGCCGGCGGATCTGCGTGCTGAGGGCGGACTGCGCCCGGCCCGCCTGTTCCGCCGCGCGGCTGAGGCTGCCGTGCTGGCAGACGGCGACGAAGGTGCGCAGCAGCGCGGGGTCGAAGGCGTCGGATATCATGATTATGTTAAGTCTGGGATATTGGATATCAGTCTACCAATATGGCTGTGCGATCCCTACCATGAGGGTCATGCGCAGGCGGACGGCGTCGTCCTCGCCGCGCCACCCCCGTTTGAAAGGAGCTGATTGATGAGTGCCAAGACCAATACCCGCATCGTCCTCGCCGCGCGTCCCGACGGCGCGCCCAGGCCCGGCGATTTCCGCGTGGAGACCGCGCCCGTGCCGGCGCTGAAGGAAGGCGAGGTGCTGCTGGAAACGGTGTACCTGTCGCTGGACCCATACATGCGCGGCCGCATGCGCGACCTGAAGTCCTATGCGCCGTCGCTGGCGCTGGGCGACGTGATCGTGGGCGGCACGGTGTCGCGCGTCGTCGCGTCGCGCAATCCCTTGTGGCACGAAGGCGACCTGGTGTCGGCCTATGCGGGCTGGCAGCGTTATGCGGTGTCCGATGGTCAGGGCCTGCGCAAGCTGGATCCGGCGGCTGCGCCGCCCTCCACCGCGCTTGGCGTGCTGGGCATGCCGGGGCTGACGGCTTATTCCGGCCTGCGTGAGATCGGCAAGCCCAAGGCGGGCGAGACGGTGGTGGTGGCCGCGGCCAGCGGGGCGGTAGGCTCGGCTGTCGGGCAGATCGCGCGTATCCACGGCGCACGCGCCGTGGGCATCGTGGGCGGCAAGGAGAAGGCCGAGTTCGTGAAGAACGAACTCGGCTTCGATGTGGTGCTGGATCACCGTGCGCCGGACTTCGCGCAACAGCTGGCCCGCGCGTGCCCCGATGGCATCGACGTCTATTTCGAGAACGTCGGCGGCAAGGTGTGGGACGCCGTCTTCCCGCTCCTGAACGATTTCGCGCGCGTGCCGGTGTGCGGCCTGATCGCGCATTACAACGATGCCAACGACCCCGCCCAAGGCGTGGACAGGCTGCCCGTCACGATGCGCGAGATCCTGAGCCGACGCCTGACGGTGCGCGGCTTCATCGTCTTCGACTTCGGCCTGGAAGAGGATTTCCTGAAAGCGGCCACGGCATGGGTGGCCGACGGCAGGCTGCGCTATCGCGAGGACGTGGTGGAGGGCCTGGAGAACGCGCCGCAGGCCTTCATCGGGCTGCTGGAAGGGAAGAACTTCGGCAAGCTGGTGGTGAAGGTGGGAGAGCTGTAGGGCGGACGAGCCCGGGGCGCGGCCGCGGCATCGCGCCCAAGCGCCCAATAACCCCACTGGCCACGCCGGAATGTAGTAGTGCGCGAGGATCCAGGCCGGGCCGCGCGCGCACGCGTGCACTGGCTGGATGCGCGCAGCGGCAAGGCCGTGGGGCCGGACCGTGCCGTGACCGGCGCACGGCGGTCCCGTCGGTTTACTACTACACGCGTTCAATTGACAATCATTCTCAATCCGTTTTCCGTTATGATCCGGTTCGACGCAAGGAATGATTGTGGTGAAAGTACCTGGAATGAACGTCCCGGCCGCCTCGCTCGGGGCTTCTGTGTGCCTGGGTGTGCTGTGCGCGGGTAGCGCATTTGCCCAGGCGAGCCAGCCGGCCTCGCTGGGAACCATCACTGTCACGGGGCAGGCCGAGTCCGGCTACCAGCCCTTGCGGGCATCGCCGGCGATGCGCACGGATGCGCCGCTGCTCGACATTCCCCAGGCCGTGAACGTGGTCACCGAGACGGTGATCCGCGACCAGGCGGCACGTTCGCTGGACGATGTCCTGGGCAACATCAGCGGCATCACGCAAACCAACACCCTGGGCGGGACGCAGGATGCCTTCATCCGCCGCGGCTTCGGCCAGAATCGTGACAACGCCATCCTGACCAATGGCATGAAGACCGTGCTGCCGCGCAGCTTCAACGCCACCACGGAACGCGTGGAGGTGATGAAGGGGCCGGCCTCGACGCTCTTCGGCATCCAGGATCCGGGTGGCGCCATCAATGTGGTCACCAAGCGGCCCGAGCGCGTGTTCAGCGGCGAGGCCAGCGTGGGTGCCAGCAGCTTCGGCGGCGGCAACGGCATGGTCGACGTGACGGGTCCGATCGCGGGCACGTCGCTGGCGTATCGCCTCATCGGCAGCCACAACAACACGGAATACTGGCGCAACTTCGGCCGCAACCGGGACTGGCTCTTCTCGCCCTCGCTCAGCTGGTTCGGCGAGCGCACGGTCGTGACGGCGTCGTACATGCGGCAGGGCTACAGCATTCCCTTCGACCGCGGCACCATCTGGGACATCGACGCGGGCGGCCCGATTCCGCTGGATCGCAAGATCCGCCTGGACGAGCCGTTCAACATCACCGACGGGCAGAGCGCGCTGACGACGCTGAATGTGTCGCACGAGCTGTCGCAGGATTGGCGGGTGACGTTCGACTACAGCTACAGCACCGACGACTACACCGACAACCAGGCGCGGGTGATGGCCTACAACGCCGCCACCGGCGCGGTGACGCGGCGCGTGGATGCGACGCGGGGCTCCAGCATGATCGGCCATGCCGCGCGGCTGGACCTGACGGGCACGGCCCGCCTTGGCGGCATGAAGCACGACCTGCTGATGGGCGCGGAGTACGACTATCACCGCACGCTGCGCTCGGACATGATCCGTTGCCCGCAGGCCGTCAGCTTCAACATCAACCGTCCGGCCTACGGCTCGGTGCAGACCTGCGACCGCGTCGTGGCGACCGACAGCGACCAGTACGAACGCCTGCGGTCGCCATCGGTGTACTTCCAGGACGCCGTCCACCTGAACGACCAGTGGATCGTGGTGGCGGGTGCGCGCTATCAGCAATACAAGCAGATTTCCGGCCGTGGCCGTCCCTTCGTGCTGAACACCGATACCTCGGGCAGCAAGTTCGTGCCGCGCGTGGGCGCCGTCTACAAGGCCACGCCGTCGACCTCGTTCTATGCCAACGTGGCCAAGAGCTTCCGGCCGCAGTCCTCGTTCTCCAGCTACATGGGCAACCTGCCGCCGGAAGAGGGCCTCACCTATGAAGTGGGCGCCAAGTGGGAGATGGCCCGGGGGTTGACGGCCAACCTGGCGGTCTACACGGCGGACAAGGAAAACGTCACGTACTTCGAGAACGTCAATGGTGTGATCGAGACGCGCGCCGCGGGCAAGGTGCGTTCGCGCGGCGTCGAGATGGACGTATCGGGCCGCCTGACGGACCAGTGGAGCGTGATCGCGAGCTATGCGTTCACCGATGCGGTGGTGAAGGAGGACCCCGACTACACCGGCAAGCAGCTGGCCAACGTGGCGCGCCACACCGCCTCGCTCTTCGCGATGTATGACTTCGGCGTGCTGGACAACGGCAACGGCTTCAAGCTGGGCGCGGGGGTGCGCGGCGTGTCCAAGCGACCGGGCATCAACGACAACGCCTACTTCCTGCCGGGCTATGGCGTGGTGGATGCGATGGCGGCCTACACCTTCAACACCCGCAACCCGGTGACGGTGCAGCTGAACCTGCGCAATCTGTTCGACCGGACCTACTTCTCGTCCTCGCTGGGATCCAGCCGCTACGGCAACGCGTATGGCGAGCCTTTCAATGCCACGCTGTCGGCCAGCGTGCGATTCTGATGTCAGCGGCGGGACGTGACCGATAGCCATCATCCAGAAAGGACGCCTGCGCTGTCTGCGCAGGCGCTGTCCGCGGGCTACGGCGCCCGCAATGTCGTGCAGGCTGCCACGCTGGCCTTCGAACCTGCGACGTTGACGGTGCTGCTGGGGCCCAACGGCTCGGGCAAGTCCACCTTGCTGGGCGCCCTGGCGCGCCTGTTGCGCCCGCAGGCCGGCGCGGCCCTGCTGCATGGCCAACCCATCCACCGCATGCCGACGCGGGAGGTCGCCCGCCAATTGGGCATCCTGCCGCAGGCGCCCGCCTTGCCGGAAAGCATGACGGTGCTGGACCTCGTGTCCTTCGGGCGGCAGCCGCACCTGGGCGTGCTGCGCCAGTGGCGCGACGCGGACACCGAGGCGGTCGATCGCGCCATGCGCCTGACGGGCACGCTGGCCTTCGCGGACCTCCCGGTGGACGGCCTGTCCGGCGGGCAGCGGCAACGCTGCTGGATCGCAATGGCGCTGGCGCAGGAGACCGGCATCATCCTGCTGGACGAGCCGACTACCTACCTGGACCTGAAGTACCAGGTGGAGATCATGGATCTGCTGCACAGCCTGGTGCATGCGCATGGCCGCACCCTGGTGGTGGTGCTGCATGACCTGAACCTGGCGCTGGCCTATGCCGACCGCCTGGTCCTGATGAAGGATGGCCGCATCCGCGCCGACCTGAAGGACCCCGCTGCCTGTACGTCGGCCCTGGTACAGGAGGTGTTCGACGTGGACGTGGTGGCGGTGCAGGGGCCTTCCGGCATGGCACGGCCGCTGTTCATGCCACGCCGGGCGGTGGGGCTGGCAGGGGGCACGCCGTCGTGACGCCGACGTCCCGGGGCATGCCGGAGGGGCTGCGCGGGGCGGCCGCGTGGCGACCCGCGCCCAGCCTGCTGGCGCTGCCTTTGCTGCTGCTTGCCGCGGGCCTGCTGCACCTGGCCGTCGGCGCCAAGACCATTCCGCTTGCGACGGTCGTCGATGCCTTGCTGCGCCCCGAGGCCGGCAATTTCGATCATCATGTGCTCTGGCGCCTGCGCATGCCGCGGCTGGCGGGCGCATTGACCGTCGGCGCGGCCCTGGGGCTGGCGGGCGCCCTGATCCAGGCCGTGACGCGCAACCCGCTGGGCGAGCCGCAATTGCTGGGCTTGAATGCCGGGGCCGCGTTCGCGGTGGCGGCCACCACGGCGCTGTCGGTGCCCGTGCTGTCCGACCCGGCGATCCGGCCGCTGACGGCGGCCGTGGGCGGGGCGCTCTTGTTCGCCGCCGTGATGGGCATGGCGCGCGCCGGGCGCAGCGGCATGACGATCATCAAGCTGACGTTCTGCGGCATCGCGCTGTCGGCGTTCGTGTCGGCATTGACGTCGGCGTTGCTGATCCTGGACGAGGACTCCCTGCAGGACCTGCGCATCTGGCTGGCGGGCGACCTGGCGGAGGCCGGCGCGGCGGTGATCCGCCACAGCCTCCCGGTGGCGCTGGCTGGCGCATTGCTGGCGGCGCTGCTGTCGCGGCGCCTGCATACCCTGGCATTGGGCGACAGCGCCGCGACAGGCCTGGGCACGCACGTGGCCCGGACACGCGCGGCGGGCCTGGCGGCTGCCGCGCTGCTGTGCGGGGCGGCGGTGTCCATCGCGGGGCCGCTGGGCTTCATCGGCCTGGTCGCGCCGCACATGGCGCGCCGCCTGGATGGCCGCCGGGGCCGCAGCCGCCTGCTGGCCGCAGCGGCTTGCGGGGCCTTGCTGGTGGTGTGCGCCGACATCGTGTCGCGCGTCGCCCTGGCGCCGCGCGAGCTCGCGACCGGCGTCGTGACCGCGCTGGTGGGGGTGCCCGTTTTCCTGGCCCTGGTGTTGAGGCGCCGCACATGAGCAGTCCGGCGCACGATGTCATGGCCGCGCACGGACGGCGGCAACTGCGGCTGGGGCCGTTGCATTGCCTGGTGCGTCCGCGCGTGGCGGCGGCTTGCGGGCTGGCTTTGCTGGGCCTGTTGCTGGGCGCGTTGTGGGTGCTGCCCCAAGGCCTGTACGAAACGCAGCTGTCCAGCCTGTGGCGCAGCACCGACCCCATGCAGCGCATGGTCTGGCTGGATATCCGCCTGCCCCGCGTGCTGACCGCCTTGCTGGCGGGCGGCATGCTGGGCGTGGCGGGCGCTGCCATGCAGACGCTGGCGCGCAACGGCCTGGCGGACCCCGGCCTGGTGGGCATCAAGGAGGGGGCGGCGGTGGCGGTGGTGGGCATGGCCGTTTTCTTTCCCGATGTCGGCGCCGCCTGGCGTTCGGTGGCGGGCCTGCTGGGCGGGCTGTGCGTGGCGAGCGTGGTGGTGGCCTTGTCACGCGACCTGTCCAAGGTGCGCTTCATCCTGGTGGGCATCGGCGTGTCTTGGTTGCTGCATGGCGTGATCGCCTGCTTCATGACGCTGGCCGACATCAAGGACGTGCAGACCGCGCTGGTCTGGATGGCGGGCAGCCTGCATGCCGCTGCCTGGGAGACATTCTGGCCTGCGCTGTGCTGGGCCGTTGTCGGGACGGTCCCGCTGGCCGTGGGCGCGCGAGGCGCGGGCACCCTGGTGCTGGGCGCGCCCGCCGCGGCCGGCCTGGGCGTTGCCTTGAAGCGGGCATCGGCCCTGTATTTCGTGGGCGCCTGCGTGCTGACGGCCGCCGCCGTGGCAGCGGTGGGCAGCCTGGGCTTTGTCGGCCTCATCGCGCCCCACCTGGCGCGCCTGACCTTGCGCGGCCGGCAGGCTGCCCTGCTGACGGGCAGCGTGCTGTACGGCGCGGGGCTGGTGCTGCTGGCCGACAGCCTGGGGCGCCTGGTCTTCGCGCCCTTGCAGATCCCGGCCGGCGTGGTGATGGCCGTGGTGGGCGTGCCCTTCCTGCTGGCGCTGCTGTGGCGGCGCCGCGATCAACTTTGAGGAATCCGTTCGAATGATCCACCGATCCTGCCTGATGGCCTTGGGCCTGCTGTTTGCCAGCGTGGCGCTGAGCCCGGCGCTGGCGCAGACCCGTTCCTATACCGATGACACCGGCCGCGTCGTGGCGGTGCCCGAAAAGCCCCGCCGCATCGTGGCCATGCATGACCTGGACATCACCATTCCGCTGCTGGAGCTGGGCGTCATGCCGGTGGCCAGCCACGGCCGCCAGGCCCTGGATGGCAGCCGCTTCATGCGGTCCAGCGCAAGACTGACGGGCATCGACTTCGACAATTCGCCCATCACCTTCCTGGGGGCGACCGACGTGAACATCGAGGCGGTGGCCGCCGCCAAGCCCGACCTCATCATCACCGGCCCCAGCCGCACGCTGCCGGTGCAGCAGCTGGCCAAGGTGGCGCCCACCGTGGTGGTCGACAACCTGCAGGGCGGCGCGCCGCATATCTACCGGCGGCTGGCGGAACTGACGGGCACCCAGGACCGCCTTGCCATCCTGGACCGCCGCTACCAGGCGCAACTGGAAGAACTCAAGCACGTGGTGGGCGATCCTTCCCGCGTCACGGTGGCGGTGTTCCAGGCCCAGAACGGCAAGATCGGCGTGTATCACACCTATCGCTCGCTGGGCCGGGTGCTGCGCGATGCGGGCTTCCGTTTTCCCGCCTTGATCGACGGCATTCCAGAAAACGGCCGCATCGAGGTCAGCGCCGAGCGCCTGCCCGAGCTCGAAGCGGACTTCGTCTTCGATACCTACCGTTCCGACAAGGGTGGCGTGCCGCAGGACGAGATCGCGGCGATGGAGAAGCTGATGCCGGGCTATTGCCAGTTCCTGAAGGCATGCCGCGAAGGGCGCTACATCCTGGTGGCGCGCGAAGAGGCGATCTCGAATTCCTATGCCGCGCTCAGCCTGATGACGTCGCTGGTGCAATCGCACCTGACGGGCAGGCCGCTGCCCGGCGCCGCGAAGGGGAAGTGAGATGACGGCATCCATCGAGACCGCCGGCACGCGGACGGGCATCGTCGCGGGCTCGGCGTCGCTGGCGCCGCTGGTCCAGCACGTGAACCGCGCCTTCCATGCGCGCCATCCCGAGTGGTCGTTCACGCCGAGCCTGGCGGGCGCGGCGCAGGGCCTGGCCAGCCTGATCCACGGCAGCGCGGCGCTCAGCCTGCAGCGCCGGGAGATCAGCGACGAGGAATCCGTGCCGTACTTCAAGGGCGTGGGACATCGCCCGCGCGGCGTGCGTGTCGCGCTGGCCGGCCCCGAGGCGCCCGATGACGAGGTGGGCGCGGTGGCGCTGTTCGTGCATGCGGACAATCCGCTGGTGTCGCTGGACTTGGTGCAGGCCGCGCGCGTGTTCACGGAAGGACACGCCGATGGTGACTGCGTGACCTGGGGGCAATTGAACGTGCGCGACGCCGCGTGGCAGTCCCGCGTGATCCGGCCCCTGCTGCGGGAAGAGGGTTCCGCGCTGGGCACGCATTTGCGCCGCCATGCGCTGGGCGGACGCGGCTGGACGGCGGGCTGCGGGCAGTTCGACGCCACGCGCGAGATGCTGGCGGCCCTGGCTGGCGAGCCGTCGGGCATTGCCTTCGCGCCTCTTGGCGTTGCCGGGAACGTGCCGGGCATCCGGCCGCTGGCGTTGGCCATGGCGCCGTCCGCGCCGCCCGTGGCGTGCAGCGGGGCCACGATTGCCGACGGCAGCTATCCGCTGGCAGGCGGCATTACCCTGTATGTCCGTCCGAATGAGCGCGGCGGCCTGACGCCGCAGGCGTGGGCGTACGCCGAATTCCTGCTGTCGAAGGAAGGGCAGCAGGCCATTGCCCAGGCGGGCTCGGGTTACCTGCCGCTGGACCCGGCCAGCCTGCACGCTGCCCGGACCGCGCTGCTGTCGTTGATCGAGGAGAAGGCCTGATGCTTGCGCAAGAAGACAGGGACGGCGCCGGGCAGGAAGCCTTCGTGCCGCCCGCCTATGTGCCCGCGACACTGGATCTGCCTCATGCGCTGGCCGCCAGCGGCTGGACCGACGGCGTGCTGCCGCTCATCGGCAACGACGGCATGGACACCGTCATCGGACCGTTGTGCGAACTGTTCTGCCAGGCCTATCCGGGCCTGAGCTTCACGCTGTCGTTGCGGGGATCGGCCACGGCCATGCCCGCCCTGGTGGCGGGGGCGAGCTGGTTCGCGCCGATGTCGCGCGACCCGTGGACCGAGGACACGCTGGCCTATCGGCGTGCGCGCGGCCACGACCCCTGGGCGCTGCGCCTGGGCTACACCGGCCACGGCCCGCGGACGTCGGGGCGCACGCCGCCCGCCATGTACGTGCACGCCAGCAATCCGCTGGCGGGTGCCACGTTGGCGCAACTGGCGCGGATCTTCACGCGCGGGGCGGCTGACGGCGAGCTCTCCACCTGGGGCCAGCTGGGGCTGGAGGGCGCCTGGCGCGCGCGGCGCATCCATGTCTATGGCATGCGCGACACCAAATATGCGCGCGGGCTGCGCCACCGCCATTTCGCGGGCCTGCCTTACGCGGCGCGCTACGAGGCGTTGCCGAGCCGCGAGGACGTGATCCGCGCCGTGGCGCAGGACCCCTATGGCATCGGCGCGGTCGGCTGGGTGCAGGCGGCATCGATCAGCGACCAGGTGCGCGTGCTGGCCCTGGCGGGCGAGCCGGGCCGGCCTTTCGAGACGCCGGACCTGGCGACCATCGCGTCGGGGGGCTACCCGCTGAAGGCCTGGGTGTCGCTGTTCCTGGATCTTGCGCCGGGGCAGGCCGTGCCCGCGCTGCTGCGGGAGTTCGGGCGGCTGGCCTTGTCGCGGGAAGGGCAGCGCATCATCGCGGCGCGTACGCACGAAGACGAGGGCTATGTGCCGCTGTGCGAGCGGGACTGGCGCGAGCAGCTGCGGCGCCTGGGCTGACGTGCGCCGCGCGGGGATGTATCGTCTGTGGCCAGACAGATGAGGGAGAAACGCATGGAGACCGTGCCCGGCCAGCTGGATCGTTTTGGCGACCGCCTGCGTGCCAGGCGTGCCCGCCTGTCGGCGCGCATGCGGCTGGTGGCGGACTTCATCGACCAGAACCGTGCCTCGGCGGTCTCCCTCTCGGCCATCGAGCTCGCAAAGGAGATCGGCGTTTCCGACGCCACCGTCATCCGCACCGTGCAGGCGCTGGGCTTCGAGGGCCTGGTCGAGCTGAAGGCCACGCTGGCCAGCGCGATGGGCGAGCGCGACATCATCTCCATCAAGATGGCGGCCACGCTGGGCGGCGTGCAGCAGGATGCCGAGCACGCCATGGATTACGTCATCCAGGAGCATCGGCACGCGCTGGATCATCTGGACCTGCCGGAGAACCGCCGGGCCGTGGCGCGCGCGGTGGCGGTGCTGGGCCAGGCGCAGCGCATCGCGGTCTTCGGCATTGGCGCGTCGGGCCTGCTGGCCGATTACGCGGTGCGACTGTTCTCGCGCAACGGCAAGCCGGCCTATGCGCTGAACCGCACGGGCATTGCCCTGGCCGAGCAACTGCTGGAAATGGCGCCGGGCGATGCCCTGATCGTGATGGTGCAGCAAAACATCCACCGCGAGGTGGCGGTGACGCTGCAGGAGGCGGCGCGGCTGGACGTGCCGGTGATCGTGGTGACCGGCCAGCGCCGGCGCGCGCTGTCCAGCCAGTGCGACGAACTCATCATCGTGCCGCGCGCCAGCGCGGGCGACGCGCCTTTGCACGGCCCCACCCTGGCCTGCCTGGAAATGCTCATGCTGGGCGTGGCGGCCCTGACCGCCGAAAGCTCGCTGGATTCGATGGCGCGCCTGGTCTCGCTGCGCAAGGCGCTGCGCGGGGGCAAGTAGGCGGGTCCATTCGCCTGCTTGCCCAGGCGCCCCTGGGATGGCGCCGGGTCAGCCGATGCGGGCCAGCGCGGCGCCCGCGGCCAGCGTGCTGCCGGTTTCGGCCTGGCGCGTCAGGCGGCCGGCACGATGCGCCAGCACCTGCATTTCCATCTTCATGGCTTCCATCACGGCAATGAGGTCGCCTTCGGCGACTTCCACGCCATCCTCGACCTTCCAGGCCTGCAGCGTGCCGGCGATCGGCGCGGCGACAGCCGCGGCGTCGGCCGACTGCCCGGCCTCGGCGTCGCCGCCTGTTGCCGCGCCGGCGCCCGCCGACAGCGCGCGCAGCAGCAGCGCCGGCAGGCCCAGGCTCACGCGGCGGCCATCGATCTCGATGGCGGTGCGTTGCAGCGGCTCGGCGGACACCGGCACGGCGCGCGCGGCGGCGGCCAGGGTGTTGGCGAAGTCGGTCTCGATCCAGCGGGTATGGACCTTGAAGTCGTCGCCGGTGAAATCAGGGTGGCGCAGCACTTCGCGATGGAAGGGCAGCACGGTGGCCACGCCTTCGATGCGGAACTCGGCCAGGGCACGGCGCGCGCGGGCCAGCGCCTGCTCGCGGGTGGCGCCCGTGACGATCAGCTTGGCCATCAGCGAGTCGAAGTTGCCGGGCACGACCGAACCCGACACGACGCCGGTATCGACGCGCACGCCAGGACCGCCTGGCGCTTCGAAGACATCGACGGGGCCGGGCGCGGGCAGGAAGCCGCGGCCGACATCCTCGGCGTTGATGCGGAATTCGATGGCGTGGCCGAGCGGGGCCGGTGTGTCGGTGATCGACAGCGGCAGGCCGTCGGCCACGCGCAACTGCTCGACGACCAGGTCCAGGCCGGCGGTTTCCTCGGTGACGGGGTGCTCCACCTGCAGGCGGGTGTTCACCTCCAGGAAAGAGATCGCGCCGGTGTTGCTGAGCAGGAATTCGACGGTGCCGGCGCCGACGTAGCCCGCGCGCGCGCAGACGTCATGGGCGGCGGTGTGGATGCGCTCGCGTTGCGCGTCGGTCAGGAAGGGCGCGGGCGCTTCTTCCACCAGCTTCTGGTTGCGGCGTTGCAGCGAGCAGTCGCGCGTGCCCAGCACGACGACCTTGCCGTGCGTGTCGGCGATGACCTGCGCTTCGACGTGGCGCGGGCGGTCGAGGAACTGCTCGACGAAGCACTCGCCGCGGCCGAAGGCCACGGTGGCTTCGCGCACGGCGGATTCGTACAGCTCGGCCACCTCTTCCATTTTCCAGGCCACCTTCAGGCCGCGTCCGCCGCCGCCGAAGGCGGCCTTGATGGCGATGGGCAGGCCGTGCAGCTCGGCGAAGGCGACGACCTGCTCGGCGTTCTGCACGGGGCCGGGCGTGCCGGCGACCAGCGGGGCGCCGGCCTCCATGGCGATGCGGCGCGCCTGCACCTTGTCGCCCAGCTGTTCGATGGCTTGGGGAGGCGGCCCGATCCAGGTCAGGCCGGCGTCGATGACGGCGCGCGCGAAGCCCGCGTTCTCGGACAGGAAGCCGTAGCCGGGGTGGACCGCGTCGGCGCCGCTGCGGCGGGCCACGTCCAGCAGCTTCTCGATGTTCAGGTAGGTGTCGGCGGGCTTGTGGCCATCCAGGCCCCAGGCCTCGTCAGCCAGGCGGGCGTGCAGGGCGTCGATGTCGGGGTCGGCGTAGACCGCCACGGATTGCACGCCGTAGTCGGCGCAGGCGCGGATGACGCGGACGGCGATTTCGCCTCGGTTGGCGATCAGGACTTTTTTCATCTTGCGCAGCTTCTTGCAGTCGATTCGGTTGTCAGGCACGGCCGTGCCGGGGAGAGCGGGGCAGCCGGGTGGGTTACGCCAGGGCGGGGGCGGGCCACTCCGCGAACGGCTCGATGGGATTGAAACGGACCCGCGCGCCCACGGGGATCTGGCCGGCCAGGTCCAGGTGGTAAGGCGCCACGCAGGCGATGACCGGATAGCCGCCGGTCAGCGGGTGGTCGGCCAGGAACAGCACGGGTTGCCCGCTGGGGGGCACCTGGATCGCGCCGGTCGGCGTGCCTTCGCTGGGCAGTTCGCCTTCGACGGCACGGGCCAGCGATTGCTCGCCTGACAGGCGCACGCCCACGCGGTTCGATTGCGGGGTGACGAGCCAGTCCTGTTCGCAGAGCGTCCGCACGGCCGCTGCCGTGAACCAGTCGGTGCGCGGGCCCATGCAGACATCCAGCACGACGGTGTCGCCCGCCGCGGGCAAGGTGTGCGCGCCGCAAGCGGCTTCCTGCACGATGGCGCCACGGGTCACGGGATTGACCGCCAGGCGGTCACCCGCGGCGAGTGCGGCCGGGCCGACGTTCGCCAGCGTATCGGTGGCGCGGCTGCCCAGCACGGGGGCCACCTGCCAGCCGCCTCGCACCGACACATAGGCGCGGGCGCCGGCGCGGGGCACGCCCAGCGTCAGGCGGTCGCCTGCCGACAGTGCCAGGGGCTGGTTGCAGGCCAGCGTCCACACGCGTCCGGTGCTGTCCTTGAGCGTGACCGGCACATCGGCGCCAGTGACGGCGACCACGGCGTCGCCGTGGCTGCGCAGTTGCAGCCCGCCGCCCACGGTCTCCAGGCAGGCCTCGTCCGAGGCGTTGCCGACGAGGCGGTTGGCGAGCCGCAGCGACTGGCGGTCCATGGCGCCCGAGGCAGAGACGCCCTGGCCAGCCTGGCCGGGACGGCCCAGGTCCTGCGTGAGGGTCTGCAGGCCGGGAGAGACGATGTCGATCTCGACGCCCGATGACGCGGCGGCCGATGACGCGGCGGCCGATGACGCGGCGGCCGGTGCCGCTGGCGTGGCCGAGGCCTGCGCGGCGGCGGGCGCCTTCCTGGCGGGCCGCAAGCGCTGGTCGACGAAGCGCACGCGGTCACCGGGTTGCAGCAGCGCGGGCGGCTCGCGGTCGATGTCCCACATGGCTTCCGGCGTGATGCCGATGATCTGCCAGCCGCCGGGGCTGGCTTGCGGATAGACGCCGCTGAAGGTACCGGCCAGGCCGACCGCGCCCGCGGGGATGCGGGTGCGTGGCGTCTTGCGGCGCGGCACGTTCAGCAGCGGATCGCCGCCCGTCAGATAGGCGAAGCCGGGTGCGAAGCCCGTGAACGCCACGGTGTATTCGCTGCCGGTGTGGCGCTGCACGACTTCCTGCGGGCTCACGCCCAGCAGTTGCGCGACTTCGGCCAGGTCCTCGCCTTCGTAGTCGACAGGAATCTCGATGAGACGGCTTGCGCGCTCGACGCGCACAGCCACGTCGCGCGTGGCCATGGCGGCCACGGCCTGCTCCGCCGACAGGCGCAGCGGATCGAAGGACACCAGGATGGTGCGGGCGGCGGGCACCAGTTCCAGCACGCCGGCGATGGGATCGCGTTGCAGCGACTCGAGCAGCGCCAGCGTCTGGTCCAGGTCTGCCAGCTCGACCAGAAGGGAATGGGTGTTGACGGGAAGAAAGCGCAAGACTGAAGCCTCGTTGGGAATCCGTTAGACGTGGTAGGTCGAGTCCGCCACGTCGGTGATGAACATGTGGCCGGGCGCATGGGTCACGGCGAAGGGCACGCCGGAGGCCATGACGGCGGCTTGCGGGGTGACGCCGCAGGCCCAGAAGACGGGGATCTCGCCTGGTTCGATCCGCACGGCGTCGCCGAAATCCGGGCGGCCGATGTCGGCGATGCCCAGCGCGGCGGGGTCGCCCACGTGCACGGGCGAGCCGTGCACCGAGGGGTAGCGGCCGCTGATGGTGGCGGCGTCGGCCACGCGGTGCGCGGGGATCGGGCGCATCGAGACGACCATCTCGCCCTGGAAGCGTCCGGCCGGACGGCATGCCTTGTTGGTGCGATACATGGGCACGTTGCTGCCGTCGGCGATGTGGCGGATCTCGATGCCGGCCTCCTGCAGCGGGGTCTCGAACGTGAAGCTGCAGCCGATCAGGAAGGTGACCAGGTCGCCGTGCTCTTCCCACAGGGCCGTGGCGTCGGCCACTTCCTCGGCCAGCTTGCCGTCGCGCCAGACGCGGTAGAGCGGGATGTCGGTGCGCAGATCGGCGTCCGGCGCCAGCACGGTGCGCGGCGAGCCGGCGTCGCTGACGTCGAGAACCGGGCAGGCCTTGGGATTGCGTTGCGCGTAAAGCAGGAAGTCGTAGGCCCAGTCGCGCGGCAGGGCGATCATGTTGGCCTGCGTCATGCCGGGGGCGACGCCCGCCGTGGGCGCGACCTTGCCGGCACGGTATTCGGCACGCGCGGCGCGCGCGGCGGCGATGGCCGCCTGCTGCGCCTGCTGGAGCGGATTGAGCGCGGTCTTCATGCTTCTTTCTCCTGTTCGGACTTCGGTTTTCAGGTGTCAGGCGAAGGCGCGCAGCGTGACGCCCGCCTGTTCCAGCGTGCGGCGGACTTCGACGGCCATGGCCACCGCGCCAGGGCTGTCGCCATGCACGCAGATCGAATCCGCGCGCACGCGGGCCAGACTGCCGTCGATGGCTTCGACCACGCCTTCGGTCACCAGCCTGAGCATGCGGCGCGCCACCAGCTCGGGGTCGTGCAGCACGGCGCCGGGCTCGCGGCGGGAGACCAGCGTGCCTTGCGGCGTGTAGCCACGGTCGGCGAAGGCTTCGGCCACCACGCGCAAGCCGGCCTCTTCGGCCCAGCCCACCAGCGGCGAGCCGGCCAGCACCACCAGCGCAAGGCCGGGGTCGATGGCCTGGATCGCCGTGATGACGTCGCGCGCCTGCCGCGCGTCCTGGGCGATGGTGTTGTACAGCGCGCCGTGCGGCTTCACGTAGCGGACCGTCGTGCCGGCCGCGGCGGCCAGTCCTTGCAGCGCGCCGATCTGGTACACGATGTCCGCGACCAGATCGGCGCTGGCGATATCCATGTTGCGCCGGCCGAAGCCGGCCAGGTCGGGATAGGCGACGTGCGCGCCCACCGACACGCCCTGCGCGGCGGCGGCCTTGAGCGTGGCCAGGATGCCGGCGGGGTCGCCCGCATGGAAACCGCAGGCCACGTTGGCGCTGGTGACGATGCCCAGCATGGTGGCGTCGTCGCCCATGGCCCAGGCGCCGAAACTCTCGCCCAGGTCGCTGTTCAGGTCGATGCTGCGCATGTGTGCTTCCTTACAGGCCCAGGAAGGCGAAGATGGGGCCGATGGACATGTAGCCCATGTACCAGGTCAGTGCGCAAGTGATGGCGCCCAGCACCAGCAGCCACATCGGGGTGGCGTGGCCGCCCATGATGTCGGGACGGCGCCAGCCCACGTACACGAAGATCGTCAGGCCCAGCGGCAGGATCAGGCCGTTGAAGCCGCCGGCGAAGACCAGCAGCGCGGCGGGCGGGGTGCCCAGCAGCAGGAAGATGCCCAGCGACACGGCGATGAAGACCACGGTGGCGCGGTTGCGGCCGGTCTCGTTCATCTTCTGGTTGAACACGGTCATGAACGAGACCGAGGTGTAGGCCGCGCCGATGACGCTGGTGATGCCGGCTGCCCACAGGATCAGGCCGAAGGCGCGCAGGCCGAATTCGCCGGCGGCAGCCTGGAAGGCTTGCGCGGCGGGGTTGGCGGCCTTGCCCGAGACGTCGATGGCCACGCCGCTGGCGACCACGCCCAGGATGGCGAGGAACAGCACGTAGCGCATGATGCCGGTGACCAGGATACCGTTCAGGGCGCCCTTGGTGACGGTGCCGAGGTTCTCCACGCCGGTCACGCCCTTGTCCAGCAGGCGATGCGCGCCGGCATAGGTGATGTAGCCGCCCACGGTGCCGCCGACGATGGTCGTGATGGTGGCGAAGTTGATGTTGTCGGGCCACACGGTCTGGCGCAGCGCCTCGCCCACGGGCGGGTTGGAGGCGAAGGCGACGAAGACGGTCAGGCCGATCATCATCAGCCCCAGCACGATCATGATGCGGTCGACCGCCACGCCTGCGCGGCGCGACAGGAAGATCGCGATGGCGGCTGCCGCGCTCAGCGCGCCACCCCATTTCACGTCCAGGCCCATCAGGGCGTTCAGGCCCAGGCCGGCGCCGGCGATGTTGCCGATGTTGAAGACCAGGCCGCCGAAGATGACCAGCACGGCCAGCACATGGCCGCTGCCCGGCAGCGCCGCATTGGCGACGTCCGAGGCGCGCATGCGCGACAGCGTCACGACGCGCCAGATATTCAGCTGCACCACGAAATCGATCAGGATCGACGCCAGGATGCCGAAGGCAAAGGCGGCGCCCATCGTCGCGGTGAAGGTGGCCGTCTGGGTGATGAAGCCCGGGCCGATGGCCGAGGTGGCCATCAGGAAGACGGCGGCCAGCAGGGAGTTGCGGCGGTTCTTGACGGCGTCGGCGGCGGACGCGGCCAAGGAGGAGGAGTCGCTCATGGGCGTGATCTTCTTAAGGAGTTGGGAGCAGGGCGGTGCTTGGCCGTCCTGGCGGCTGCGCTGATTGATCAATCAATCTTGATGCTGTTTGCCCAACAGAATGGTATTGAGCATACAAAATCAATAAATTGTTCAACAATTTGATCAATTTTGACCCATAACAAAGCGAAGAGGTCCTAGTAATTACCCGAACTTTGTCCAGCAGGGGGCGGCTGATATAGTGCGGCGACGGCAGGATTGCCAGACAGGCCCTGGCCGTCAGGGCTGTGGTGGCGTGCCTTTCGCCCTGTCACTCTTTTCATGGCCGACCCTCATCTTCCCGCCTCGCTGAGCGAGCGCGTGGCCGAACAGATCCGTCAACGCATCGTCGAAGGCGGATTCCTGCCGGGCCAGCGCCTCTCCGAGCAGGCGCTCAGCACCGACCTGAACATCTCGCGCAACACTTTGCGCGAGGTCTTCCGCGTGCTGACCAAGGACGGCCTGCTGCGGCACGAGCCCAACCGGGGCGTGTTCGTGGCGATTCCCAGCATCGCGGCGATCATCGACATCTACCGTGTGCGGCGCCTGATCGAATGCCAGGCGCTGGCGCAGGCCTACCCGCGCCATCCGGCCAAGCAGCGCATGCGCAACGCGGTCGAGCAGGCCCTGCGCGCGCGCGAGGCCAGTGACTGGATGGCGGTGGGCACGGCCAACATGGCGTTTCATACGGCCATCGTGGAGCTGGCCGACAGCGAGCGCCTGAACCTGCTGTTCGCGCAGGTGCAGGCCGAGCTGCGGCTGGCCTTCGGCCTGCTGCGCGACCCCGAGTTCCTGCATGCGCCCTATGTGGACATGAACCGGAACATCGTGACGCTGGCCGAGGCCGGCGAGTTCGTCAAGGCGTCAGAGACGTTGAACGAATACCTCGTCCATTCCGAGCGGATCGTGCTGGCGGTGTATGCGCGCCGGCTGGCGGACGGGTCGCTGGGCGCGGCTTGAGTCGTTGCGCCGGCGCGTGCCGGTGCAACGGAAAGGCGGTGATCAGTACTTGCGGATCCGCACGATGATCCCTGGCCGCGCTTCGAAGCGCGGCACGGTCTGGTTCTGCAGCGCCTTGCCCTGTGCATCCCAGACCAGCGTCTCCATGGGGAATTCCTCCTTGCGCGTCATGGCGTCGATCTGCTTGACGATGACCTTGTCCGCGCCTTCCACCTCGGGATTCCAGGCATAGGCGCCGATCTCGCCGTACCAGATGGCCGGCGCGCCCGGGTCCAGGCGGCGGTCGGGGCACATCACGAATCCACGCTCGCGCAGCACGCGCAACGCGCCCACCGGCACCTGGCGCACGGTCGGCGTGGTGCGGTCCTTGCTGTGGCCGGGGCAGACATCGGCGCTCAGCGCGACGGCGCCTTCGGTGATCTCGCGGTCGGATTGCGCGAGCGCGGTCGAGGCGGCGCACAGCGCCAGGGCGCCGGAGAGACGAGCAAGCGAATGACTGGGGAACATGATGCGTCGGACTCCTTCCAAGGCGGCGAGATAAGAGTGGCAAGCGGGGCGCCTGCGACGCGCCAAACGATACCCGGCGTGCGTGTGAACGCGCGCGCTTCTTGCCGCTGTTCACAATTCTCGGAAAACCGTTACAGTCCGACGTCCCCGCGAAGCCCGGGGGGCGATGTCTTCTTGTTGAATGGGTGCGCGCGTGTTTCATCTTTATGCCGGGATCATTGCCCTGTACGTGATCCTGAGGTTCGTCCGGCCCCTGCCGTGGGGCAGGACCGCCAAGGTGCTGTTGTCGGCGTTGATCGTCGTCGGCGCGGAACACCACTTGGTGACCCGCAATATCTTCGGCTCAATGGCGTCGCCCGAAGTGCCGGGCTGGTTGCTGATGGGCCTGGGCTGGGCCACCGGCACGCTGGTGTTGTTCGGCCTCTTCCTCATCCTGTCCGATCTGCTGGGCTGCCTGTTGCGGCGGGTCGCGCCGCGCCCCAGCCGGCTGCTGCTGGCGCCCTCGGGCTGGCGTTGCGGCCTGCTCGTGCTGGCGGTCTGCCTGGGCGCGCTGGGCGTGCGCGAAGCCGTGCGCGTGCCGCCGGTGAAGACGGTCGAGGTTGCCATCCCCGGCTGGCCGCAGGCGCTGGACGGCCTGCGCGTCGCGCAACTGACCGACCTGCACGCCAGCCGCCTGCTGGATGCGCCCTGGATGGAACAGGTCGTTGCCCGCACCAATGCGTTGAAGGCCGACCTCATCGTCATCACCGGCGACATGGTGGACGGCTCGCCCGCCGCGCGCGTGGCGGACGTGAAACCGCTGCAGGACCTGGCCGCGCCGCTGGGCGTGCTGGCCATTCCGGGCAACCATGAGTACTACGTCGATTACCTGGGCTGGGTGGACGCCTTCCAGAAGACGGGCCTGCGCCTGCTGCGCAATGAGCACGTGACGCTGACCCACGCGGGGCAGCGGTTCGTCGTGGCAGGCCTGACGGACCGGGTGGCGGAGCGGATCGCGGAAACCATGCCGGACCTGGCTGGGGCGCTGGCGGGACGCGATCCCGCCGACCCGGTGATCCTGCTGGATCATCGTCCCGGCAACGCGCCGCAAGCCGCGCAGGCCGGCGTGTCGCTGCAGTTGTCCGGTCACACGCATGGTGGCCAGATCCTGGGGCCCGACCGCCTGGCGAAATGGATGAATGGCGGTTTCGTTTCGGGCCTGTACGACGTGGGCGATCTGCGCCTGTACGTGAGCAACGGCGCGGGCCTGTGGCCCGGCTTTCCGTTGCGGCTGGGACGCCGCAACGAGATCACCGAGCTGGTGTTGCGGGCGGCGCCGGCGCGCCAGGCGCCCCGCTAGCCGCCTCGCTCAGGTATCGCTGTCCTGGCGCAGGCCGGTGACCCAGTCGGAAAACGTGCGCAGCACCTGCGGTTCCGCGCGGTTCGACGGCCAACGCAGGTAATAGGCGCGAGGCGCTGTCCAGCCCGTGTCGCTCAGGCACACCAGTTGCCCGGTGGCCACCGCGCCGTGCGTGATGTAGCGCGGCAGCAGCGCAATGCCCAATGAGCCGATGACGCCGTTGTACGCCATGGACATCAGCGCATAGCGCGGGCCCTTGTGGAAGTGGTCTTCCGGGACGGCGCCTGCCAGCCCGGCGGCGGCCAGCCAGCTTTCCCAGGCCTCGGGCACCGTGGTGCGGCTGATGAGCCGGTGCGCGGTGAAGAGCGCGGCCAGCTGCGCCTTGCTCAGCGCGGGCTTGCGGCGCTTGGCCAGTGCCGGGTCGAAGTCGCGCAGCGCATGCTGCGAGATATAGGGGCGCAGCACCAGCGGCATGACCAGCCTGGCCTCCAGGCCCGGCTGCGGGCCGGGGCTGAACTCGATGGAGGCGTCCTCGTTGCTGGTGGTGAAGTCGATGGGGCCGACGCGCGTCGACAGGTTCAGCGTGATGTCCGGATGGGCGGTCACGAACGCATGCAGCCTTGGCATCAGCCAGTGATTGGCCAGCGTGGAGGACACCGACAGATTGAGCATGCCGCCGCGCCCGCCCGTGGCGGAAATGCTTTCCGTGGCGCGCTCCAGGTGGCGCAGCACCTGGGCGATGTCCTTCCAGTAGGACTGGCCCGCCGCGGTCAGGTCCAGGCCGCCGTGGCGGCGGACGAACAGCGGCACCCCCAGCAATTGTTCCAGCTGCAGGATGTGGTGGCTGACAGCGCTTTGCGTCAGGTGCAGCTCGCGCGCGGCGCGCGTGAAGCTGAGCAGCCGGGCGCTGGCGTCCAGGCAACGCAGGGCCGTGGTCGAGGGCAGGGTGGTCATGGGCATCGATTTTATCAATGGCTGCGCCGAAAAATATCGTTTGTCCGCGCCGCCTGGGGATTTCTAGAATTCCCTGCAATGCTGGAACGGATGGCTGGGCCGCGATGCCCCTGCAGTGAATGCAAGGCATCGATGATTTTGATGCCATGCCTGTTCCCGCAGTCCGTCCGACGCACGGTGCGGCCTCGATGCCGCGCCGGCCACATACAAGGGGAATTGCCACATGTCGTTCACATCGTTTGCCCGCCCGCTGGCGGCCGTGGTCCTGGGGCTGTGCGCGGCCCAGCCTGCCTGGGCCGCCTATCCGGAACGCCCGATCAAGTACGTCCTGAGTTCCGGCGCGGGTTCCGCGCCCGATACCTTGATGCGCATGGTGCTGCAGGAGGTCGGCCAGCGCATGGGCGCCACGTTCGTGGTCGAGAACCGCTCGGGCGCCGCCGGGTTGCTGGCCATGCAGGCCATCGCCAATGCCGAGCCCGATGGCTATACCGTCGGCCACGGCAACACGCAGACGCTGGGCATCAGCCCCAGCCTGTCGCCGCAATCGGCCACGGCCGCCCAGCGCGTGGACCTGATCGTGCAGGTGGGCTACACGGCCAACCTGCTGTCGGTGCGCCCGGGCCTGCCCGTGGATTCGGTCCAGTCCCTCATCGATTACGCGAAGGCCCATCCCGGCAAGCTGGTGTACGCCTCCGCGGGCAACGGCACCTCGGGCCACGTGGGCGCGGAGCTGTTCCGCGAGATGAGCGGCATCGAGATCGTCCACGCGCCTTACCGCTCGGCGCCCGCCGGCGTGAACGACGTGATGGCGGGCCACGTGGACATGGTGTTCGACAACATGGCGGGCAGCCTGCCGTTCGCCAAGGAAGGCAAGCTGAAGGCGCTGGCGGTGACCAGCGCGCAGCGCTCGGCACTGATTCCCGAGCTGCCCACGGTATCGGAAGCCGGGGTGAAGGGCTTCGAGGTGACGGCCTGGTCCGGCGTCATCGCCCCCAAGGGCGTGCCGGCCGACCGCATCGAGGCGATCAACCGCGCCGTGAACGCCGTGCTCAAGGAACCGAGGATCATCCAGGGCATGCGCGACCTGGGCTATGAGGTGGCGGGCGGCACGTCGCAGTCCTTCACCGACATGGTGATGCGCGAGCGCGCCAAGTGGGCGGGCGTCATCAAGTCGTCGGGCGCCAGCATCGATTGAGTTTCCCGGGCGGCGGGCCACGGCCACGCCGCCGTCTTTTTTGTCGCCGGGCCGTCCCAAGGCAAAAAGCGGCTCCTTCGGGGGGGCAGCAAGCCGAAGGCGCGGCGTGGGGGCTTTTCTTGCCGCCAGCGCCGTCATCCGATGACGGCGCGGGGGCGTTTCCTCTCAAGGCAGTCTGAATGTCCGTCCTGCATACCCTGGCCCAGTGGGCCGCCACGCGCCGCGCCGACTGGTCGCCCATCGTCCTTGCCCGCGCCGAGCATGCCTTCGCCGATACCGTGGCCTGCATGGTGGCCGGCAGCGCCGATCCCGTCACCCGCAAGACCGCCGAGGGGCTTGCCGCCTGGAGCGGCGGCCAGGCCACGCTGTTCGGCGGCACGCGCCGGGTGGATGCGCCCTGGGCCGCGATGGTCAACGGCACCGGCGCGCACGTGCTGGAGATCGACGACAACTTCTATCCCGCGCTGACGCACGCCTCGGCCATCCTGGTGCCCGCGCTGATTGCGCTGGGGGAGGAGCTGGATGCCAGCGGCGCCGATCTGCTGGATGCGTACATCGTCGGCATCGAACTGCATGCCGCGCTGGGCCGCGGGGTGAACCGTTCGCACTATTTCGCCGGCTGGCATCCGACCGCGACGGTGGGCTGCATCGGCACGGCGGGCGCCTGCGCGCGCCTCATGAAGCTGGACACCGGCAGGACGGTGGCCGCGATGAGCCTGGCGGTCAGCATGGCCTCGGGCAACAAGGCCCAGTTCGGCACGGAGGCGAAGTCCTTCCAGTGCGGCATGGGCGCGGCCAACGCCATCATCGCCGCGCGGCTGGGGGCGGCGGGCCTGACGGGCAACCCTGAAGTGCTGGAAGACCCGCAAGGCTTTCTGGCGCTGTATGGCGGCCCCGCGCCGCGCGGCTGGGACGCGCCGCTGCAGAAGCTGGACAAGCCGCTGGCGCTGGAGGAGTTCGGCGTGGCGCCCAAGCGCCATGCCTGTTGCGGCTCGGCGCACAACAGCCTGGACTGCATCCTGGACCTGCGCCGCGAGCATGGCTTCGGCGCCGGCGACGTGGCTTCGGTCTCCGTGCTGGTGGGGGCAAGCAACAAGAAGAACCTGCGCTACGACGATCCGCAGGACGAGTTCCAGGCGCGCTTCTCCTTGCACTACAACGTGGCGCTGGCCTTGCTGTACGGCAAGGTGACGTTGGCCGACTTCACGCCCGAGGCGGTGTGGCGGCCCGAGGTGCGCGAACTGTTCGCGCTGACGACCATGCAGGCCCGCGCCTTCGAGGACGAGCCGAAGGATCCCGACCAGCGTCCGCCGCACCTGGTGGAAATCACCCTGAAGGACGGATGCGTGCTGAAGGCCCAGCGTGTGTATGCGCGCGGCCTCATCCAGGATCCCTTCGACGACGCCGAGCGCGCCGACAAGATCACCGAGTGCTGCGCGCCGCAACTCGCGCCGCGGGAGTTCCAGGCGCTGCTGGCCATCCTGACGGATGTGCGCGGGCTGGATTCGGTACGCAGGCTGACCGCGCTGTGCGCCGGCAGGCAGGAGGCAGCATGACGATGCAACAGGCGCTGGCGCAGGTCCGGCGGGAATTCGACGAGGGCGTGTTCGCGCAGACGCTGGCACGCCGCGTGGCGGTGCGCTCGGTCAGCGGCCCCAACGCCGACGAGGCGGTGCTGCAGTCCTACTACACGGACATCCTGGAGCCGGAGCTGGCCGCGCTGGGCTTTGCCTGCCGCCGCATCCGGAATCCGGCGCCGGGCGGCTCGCCTTTCCTGCTGGCCGAGCGCATCGAGTCGGCGGAGGCGCTGACCGTGCTGACCTACGGTCACGGCGACGTCGTGCCGGGCTATGACGATCAGTGGGATGCCGGCCTGGGTCCCTGGGAAATGGCGCTGCGCGATGATGCCTGGTACGGGCGCGGCGTGGCCGACAACAAGGGCCAGCACGGCGTGAACCTTTCCGCCTTGCGCGCCGTGCTGGACGCCCGCGGCGGCAAGCTGGGCTACAACGTCAAGGCATTGTTCGAGCTGGGCGAGGAGCGCAGCTCCCCGGGCCTGCGCGCCGTGTGCGCCGAGCAGCGCGAGGCCCTGTCCGCCGATCTGTTCCTGGCTTCGGACGGCCCGCGCGTCAGCGCCGCCCAACCCACGCTGTTCCTGGGCTCGCGCGGAGGCGTCGTGTTTGAGCTCAGCTGCAAGCTGCGCGAAGGCGGGCTGCATTCAGGCAACTGGGGCGGCATCATGAAGAACCCCGCCGTGATCCTGGCCAACGCCATCGGCACGCTGGTGGATGGCCGGGGCCGCATGCAGGTGAAGGGACTGCTGCCCGACGGCATTCCGGACTCCGTGCGCGAGGCGCTGGGCGCCTTGCAGGTGGACAGCGAGCGCCTGGGCCGCAGGATCGACCTGGACTGGGGCGAGCCGGGCCTGAGCCCCGCCGAGCGCCTGCTGGGCTGGAACACCCTCGAGGTGCTGACCCTGGCTGCCGGCAATCCGGCCAAGCCCGTCAACGCCATACCGCCCGAGGCCAGCGCCTATCTGCAATTGCGGTTCGTGGTGGGCACCGACTGGCGGAACGTCGAGAGCCTGGTGCGCCAGCACCTGGACGCGGCGGGCTACCCCGAGGTGACGGTGCGCGTGGTGCGCGGGTCGCCGGCCACGCGGCTGGACCCCGCGCATCCGTGGGTGCGCTGGGCCAAGGATGCCATCGCGGCGGTGACGGGCGAGGTGCCCGCCGTGAATCCCAACCTGGGCGGCACGGTGCCCAATGACGCGTTCTCGGACATCCTGGGCTTGCCGACGGTATGGGTGCCACACTCGTATCCCGGCTGCAAGCAGCACGCTGCCAACGAGCACCTGCCGCGATCCATCGTGCGCCAGGGGCTGGACATGATGGTGTCGGTGTTCTGGCACCTGGGCGAACCCGAGGCGCAGGCCGTGGCGAAGGCGGCCCGCGACTGAGGCCCGGGCCCGAGGTGTCAGGTCTCGGGCCGGCGCACCATGGAGAAGCCGAAGGTGTTGATGCCGTCCTGGCTGTCCGCGAAGACCTCGCCGCCATGCATGACGGCGATGGCGCGCACGATGGACAGGCCCAGCCCGTGGTGCGCACCGCTTTGCGCCCGGGCGGCATCGCCGCGATAGAAGCGCTCGAACAGGCGCGCGCGTTGCGCGGGCGGAATGGGGTCGCCGTGATCCGCCACGCGCACCTGCACGCGTGAACCCACGACCGAAATGGTGACGGTGACCAGCGTGCCGCGCCGGGCGTAGCGGGCGCTGTTCGACAGCAGGTTGGCCAGCGCGCGGTGGAACAGCCGCCGGTCCACGCAGGCCGAAGCGTCGCCTTCTATGGTCACGCGCATGTCGCGCAGCAGGAAGGCGTCTTCCAGGTAGTCGGCCGTTTTCTGCGCTTCGTGCCGCAGCGACACCTGGCTCAGCTCTGCCGCGCGCACGCCATTCTCGGCACAGGACAGGAACAGCATGTCGTTGACGATGTTGCTCATGCGCTCCAGTTCCTCCAGGTTGGACATCAGGATGTCCTGGAGCTCGTCCACGTCGCGGCGCTGGGACAGGGCCACCTGGGTCTGGCCGATCAGGTTGGTCAGCGGCGTGCGCAGCTCGTGCGCGACGTCGGCATTGAAGCCTTCCAGTTGCAGCCAGGCGGATTCACGCCGGGCCAGCGCGTTGTTGAAGGACACGCCCAACTGGTGGATCTCGGGCGCCAGCTTCTCCAGGCGCAGGCGCTGGCGCGGATCGCCCGGCGGCAGCGCGTTGGCCTCGCGGCTCAGCTGGCGCACCGGCCAGAGCCCCAGCTTGGCGATCCAGTAGCCCAGCGCCGCCACCAGCAGGATGCCCAGCGCGGAGGTCGTGCGCAGGATGCGCGTGAAGCTTTCCTTGGTGGCCAGGTAGGACGTGGAGTCCTGCGCCACGACGAAACGCACGGCGGGACGGTCGCCCAGGGCGGCGATGGTGCGCGACATGACGCACCAGACGCGCTGCGCCTCGTCCTTGACGAAGGCGATCTCTTCGTCGGCCAGGGGCTGCCCCGTCTTGGTGGCCAGCGCGTTGCCGTAGCGGTAGCGGGGATCATCGGAAATGATCCAGTAGCGCATGCGGCCGCCGTCCTGCGTCATGCCGGCCAGTTTCTGGCGCACCACCTGCCATTCCTCTTCGGTGTGGCGGTCGCGCAGCATCGGGTCCAGCAGGACGTGCTGGAACATCAGCTCGCCGCGGATCTGGCCGCGCACGGAATCCGTCATGACGCAGTACAGGAACACGGCGACGCACGAGAACACGACCGCGGCGGTCACCGCGAACATGATGGCCAGCCGCCATGCCAGGGACAGCTTGCGGATCATGCGACCTCGGCTTGCGGCGCGTCGTCGCGCGCTTCCAGCACATAGCCCATGCCACGCACCGTGTGCAGCAGCTTGGCGGGGTAGGGCGCGTCGACCTTGGTGCGCAGGCGCTTGATGGCCACCTCGACCACGTTGACGTCGCTGTCGAAATTCATGTCCCAGACCTGCTCGGCGATCATGAGTTTAGAGAGGATCTCGCCCTGGTGGCGAGCCAGCAGGCACAGCAGGGAGAACTCCTTGGCCGTCAGGTCCAGCCGCTGTCCGCCGCGGGTGGCCTTGCGGGCCAGCAGGTCGATGACCAGGTCGTCCACCTGCAGCACGGTGGCTTCCAGGTTCTCGTTGCGCCGCCGGGTCTGCGCCTGCAGGCGGGCAACCAGTTCGGTGAAGGAAAAGGGCTTGGGCAGGTAGTCGTCCGCGCCCTTGCGCAGGCCTTTCACGCGATCATCCACGGCCCCGCGCGCCGACAGCATGATGACGGGCGTGTTCTTGTGGCGCCGCAGGTTCTCCAGCACCGCATAGCCGTCCATGCCGGGCAGCATCAGGTCCAGCACGATGGCGTCGTAGTCGAATTCCATGGCGTAGTGCAGGCCGTCGGTGCCGTTGCTGGCGGTGTCCGCGGTGTAGCCCAGTTCGGTCAGGCCGCGAAGCAGGTAGGAGGAGGTCTTCTCCTCGTCCTCGATGATGAGTACGCGCAAGTTTCGGTTTTCCAGGTGGCGCACGCGCGGGGTGGCGCGTGGGCGGAGGGTGGATGACTGTACGGCAGCCAGGATGTCCGTCTGCTGTCCGCTTGCTGACATTTCTGTCAGCGTTCTTGCGGCCAGGGGAGATTCAGGAACGAAGGGTATATCCGTGCAGGGGGCAACCAGCCACTGACAAGCTGGCGCGCCCAAAGTTCTTGGCGCCGGGCAGTCCCGCTGTCGGATTGCGGCCACCTGACAGAAAGTCGGTTTTCCGTCAAGAAACTGTCGGTTGCGCGTCAAGCTTGGGTCAGCGTCGGGTCTCCAGAATGCGCACATGGATGGCGATGGCGCTAGCGCAAGGCTGGCCCCGCTGTCCTGAACCGCCTACTCATCTGGAGAGTGACATGAAGACGACCCAAGCCCTGACATCCCTGATTCCCGCCCTGGCCCTGACGTTCGCAGCCGGGCTCGGCACCGCCCATGCGCAAGAACTGGTTCCCGCGCCGCAAGCCAGCAGCACCCAGTCCCGTGACCAGGTTCGCGCCGACCTGCTGGCCTGGCACGAATCGGGCCTGGCCGATGCGTGGCGTGGCGAGCAGACGCCCGACATCGAAGCGCCGGCCTATCGCGCCGAGCACCAGCGATACCTGGCGCTGACGGGCAAGCAGTCCGTGCAGACTGCCGCCACGCAGCCCTCGCGCGAAGGCCGCGGCGGCTGATCGCTTGCGGCATCCGGCTCCCGCCAGGCGAACCCCGCCTTGGACGGGAGCCCACCTCGCGCCGTATCTGCGGCGCCGCACACCGACGGAGATGACCTCATGAAGTACAAGATTGCAGGCCTTGCATTGGGCAGCGCCATGATCTCGAACGCACACGCGGCCGACGCTTCGGTCACGCTGTACGGCCTGATCGACCTTGGCGTGAGCCACGAATCGGTACGCGGACCTAACGGCTTTTCGCAAAGCCGCAACGGGATGGTCGATGGCGTGAACAGCGGTTCGCGCTTCGGGATGCGCGGCGTGGAAGAGCTGGGCGGCGGTTTGCGCGCCCTCTTCACGCTGGAAGGTGGCATCACCGCCAGCAACGGCAACTCAGCGCAGGGCGGCCGCCTCTTCGGGCGCCGCGCCACGCTCGGCCTGCAAAGCGATGAATGGGGCACCCTCGAGCTGGGCCGCCAGACGAACCTCGCCTCGACCTGGATCGCCGACGCGGTCAGCCCCTTCGGCACCTCGTGGCACACCGCCAACATGGGCACGACATTCAGCGCGGCCAACACCATGCGCCTGGACAACCTCGTGCTGTATCAAACCCCGAGCTTCGGCGGTTTCCAGGCCGGCCTGGGTTACTCGTTCAACGCGGACAGCACCCGCACGAACAACAACGGCCAGCAGACGGGCTTCGCCACGGCGGACAACAACCGCCTGCTGACCACGGCGCTGCGCTACAGCAACGGCCCGGTCTATCTGGCCGCGGCCTATGACCGCTTCAATCCCACCCATGCCGCGGTGGGCGGCCAGTCGCAGGCGCGCATCGAGTCGTACATGCTGGGCGGCACGTACAACTTCGAGGTGGTCAAGCTGGGCCTGGCCTGGGGCCAGACGCGCGATGGCTGGTTCATCGGCCAGAACATGGGCACCTCGCCCGACGCGGGCGACTACCAGGACTTCGGGACGTTTACGCTGCGCGAGGGCTTCCGGGTGAATTCCACGATGCTGGGCGCCACCGTGCCTTTCGGCGCGACTTCGTTGCTGGCCTCCTGGCAGCGCGCCGATCCGAACAACGCCAGCCTGACCGGTGACGACGCCACGATGAATGTCTACAGCGTGGGTATGACGCATGACCTGTCGCGCCGCACGAACCTGTATGCCTACACGTCCTATGGCGACAACTACGCCTTCAATCGCGACGCCAGCAACCGCACCGTGGTTGCCGGCATCCGCCACCGGTTCTAAGCGGAACGGACGCCGCCCGCGCTGTGACGGACTGCGATGTCTCCGACAGCGGTCGTGACGGCTGGCTCCGCGAAGGTCTGGGCGGCGTCCGGTCTGGCTGGGAGGGTTGGGCCACCCCAGGGGTGGCCCGCTCGCATTGGCACCGCGTCCAGGACGCGCTCAGGAAACCGGCTGCGCCAGGCGGGTCCAGGCGCGGTCGCGGTCGTCCGTCCATGAGGACGTGACGGCGGACGACGGGGTCACGCTGCCCTTCAGTCGTGGCAGCACCAGCTCGGCAAAGCGATAGGCTTCCTCCAGCAAGGGCATACCCGAGACGATGAAGACGTCCGCGCCGGCATCGCGGTAGTCCTGCAGGCGCGCCAGCACCTGGTCCGGGCCGCCCACCAGCGCGGTGCCTGGGCCGTGGCGCACGAGGCCGATGCCCGACCAAAGGTTGGGGGCGATCTCCAGCGCCCGCAGATCACGCGGCTTGGCGCCGCCGTGCAGCGCGGACATGCGCTGCTGGCCGACCGAGTCTATGCCTTTCACATAAGCCTGTGCGCCGGCCACGGCGGCCTCGTCCATGTGGTCATAGAGGTCCTGGGCGGCGGCCCAGGCTTCCTGTTCGGTGTCGCGCACGATGACATACAGGCGGACGCCGAAGCGGATCCTGTCGGCGCGGCCATACTGCGCCGCCAGCGCGCGGACCTCCTTGACCTTCGCAGCGAATTCCTCGGGCGTCTCCCCCCAGGAAAGATAGGTGTCTATGTGCTTGGCCGCCACGCGGTGTGCGGCGGGCGACGAGCCGCCGAACCAAAGCGGCGGGCGAGGGCGCTGCGTGGGCGGCACCGAGATGCCGCCGTTGACGATGTTCAGGTGCTTGCCCTGGAAGTTCACGATCTCGCCGCGCAGCAGCGCGTCGAGCACGGTCAGGTATTCGTCGGTGTATTCATAGCGCTCGTCGTGAGACAGGTGAACGCCATATTGCGCCATCAGTTTGGCGTCGCCGTTGACGATGTTGACTCGCACCCGGCCGCGAGAGAACTGGTCGAAGGTGGCGATCATCTTGGCCAGCAGGGTAGGCGATAGCAGCGGCGGATGTGCGGCGATCAAATGCTGGAACTGGTCGGTATAGGGGATGAGCGAGGCGCCCTGCACCCATGCGTCGTGGGTGCCAGTGGCCAGCAGCGCGCCGGTGTAGCCCAGGTGGTCGACCGCGCGGGCAAGTTGCTGGTAATACGCGTAGCTCAGGTCGCGCGACCCATCGGCGCGCCAGGGATAGCGGCCGTCCGGCCCGGTGAGATACCAGAGTATGTCCATGGGAGTGTCCTGTGTGTGTCGTGAAGGCGCGCCGGGGCAGGCGGCTGGCGGGCTCAGGCGGGCAGGGCCGTGAGCAGGCTGGCATCGACGGTGTCGCTCACGTCGATGGGCGCGGGAATAAGCCCGAAGTGGGCGAAGAGGTCGGCGTGGTCCTGTTGTTCCTGCAGGAAGGTCTCGTCGGGCGGATATACCCCCCAGTTGCGCCCCTGGATGGCCTTGAGCCAATCCGACGCGGACCAGCCGTTCAGGCCGTCCAGCAGGCTGGCCGCTTCCTGGGGATTCGCGCCGACCTGCCGGTCGGAGTCCACCAGGGCGTGCAGCAGGCCGCGGACTGCCTCGGGCTGGCGACGCAGCAGATCGTGCCTGCCCCAATAGACGGAGCGATTGGAAAACGTCCCGCCCGGCGCGGCCAGGACGCGCACCGGTGTGGTGGTGGCGATCTTCGCGTACAGCGGATCGGTGGCCACGATGGCGGGCAGCAGGCCCTGAATGAAGGCATCGGCGGCCGTGGCCGGGATGATGTCGCGCGCGACCACATCGTGCCACGACAGGCCCGCGGCCTCCAGTTCCGCCGCCAGGAATTGCTGGTGCCAGGACAGCGGCATCAGGCCGATGCCCTGGTCGCGCAGGTCCTCCAGCTTGTGGAAGGGCGAGTCTGCCCGCACCAGCAGGCCGCCGCGTTCATGGCGCGGGTCCGACATGCCCACGACCGCCACGCCCAATCCCTGGCTTTTGGCCAGGATGGGGGGCGTGGCCCCGGTCCCGCCGAACTGCAGGACACCGGTCTCGAACAGCTGGATGGTCTGCGAGCCCGCGCCATAGACGAAGAACCTGATGTCGTGCTCACGCAAGGTGGGCGAGGCTTGCTGCCGGCGCGCCAGCAGGGACAACGAGATGTTCTGGGGATGCGCGCCGACGACGATGGACATGCGGACTCCGAGGGTCAGGAAAACAATGAAGAGGGCGACTGTATCGCCGCCGTTTCGTGCATGTCGATGCTTGCGCCATACCGATTTCCCATATGCAAATCCGTGACGGGCGTAGCGCATTTCGCTGTGTCGTCCACCCATTAACAATCAAGAATTTTGTATTTGAAGGATTGAATCGCGGACTCCTAAGATGCCCGGCTGGTTTTACCGACTCCCCATCTTCAAAGGGCATCCATGCGTCGCATCACCCAAGTCATTTCCTCCGCCGCGTTGGCGGCAGGCCTGTCCTTCAGCCTGGCCGCGGCGCATGCCGAGGTCGTCAAGCTCGGCATCGCGCAGACCACCACGGGCGGTTCGGCTGCGCTCTATGGCATCGAGCAGAAGAACGCCATCGAGCTGGTGGTGGCGCAGGCCAACGCCAGCGGCAAGCTGGGCAAGATCAAGCTGGAGACCGTCCATTACGACGACGCGGCGGATCGCAACCAGACCGTCAATGTGTTCCAGCGCCTGATCTCGCGCGACAAGGTGTCGGTGATCCTGGGCCCGACGCTCACGACCTCGGCCTATGCGGCGGACCCCATCGCGCAGAAGGCCGGCGTGCCGGTGGTGGCCTCCTCCAACACGGCGGTCGACCTGCCGAAGAAGATCGGTGACTACATCTTCCGCGTGAGTCCGCCGGAAGACCGCGTCACGCCAGGCGTGGTGCAGGCCGTGCTGACCCGTAACCCGAACATCAAGCGCGTGGCGCAGATCTACGGCATCGACGACCAGTTGACCAAGTCGGCCTACGGCGTCCAGAAAGCCGCCCTGGCGGGCCACAAGCTGGACATCGTGGCCACCGAGACCTTCCAGCGTGGCGACGTCGATTTCGCCGCCCAACTGACCAAGATCAAGGCTGCCAACCCGGACCTGATCGTGCTGGGCGCGCTGGCCGAAGAGGCCGCGGGCATCATCCGCCAGGCACGCCAGCTGGGCATTCCCCAATCCACGCTTTTCATCGGCACGCAGTCGTCGATCTCGGTGAAGTTCTTCGAGCTGGGCGGCGATGCGGCCGACGGGCTGATCGTGGGCACGGCATGGTATTCGGCGTCGCCCAACCCGGCCAGCGTCGAGTTCGTGCGTGACTACAAGGCGCGCTACAACGGCCGGGAGCCGGACATCTACTCCGCCTATGGCCACGATGCCGCCGCGCTGGTGGTGGAAGCCATCCGCCGCGCCGGCTCGGGCGATCCCAAGGCCATCCGCGAGCAGCTCACGAAGATCAAGGATTATCCGGGCGTGCTGGGCCCCATCGGCTTCGATGCCGACCGCGAGCCCACCGTCGAGCCCAAGATCCTGGTCGCGCGCCGCGGCCAGTTCGTGCCGCTGGACTGAGTTCGCGTCATGGACGTCTTCATCCAACAGTCGATCAACGGCTTGGCGCTGGGCGCGACGTATGCGGTCTTCGCGGTCGGATTCACGTTGCTCTTCGGCGTGCTGAATGTGTTGAACCTGGCCCAGGGGTCCTTGCTGATGGTGGGCGGATTCGCCGGCCTGGAGCTGACCCTGGTGCTGGGCTGGCCGCTGCTGCCCGCCTTCGTCGCCGCCATGCTGATTTCCGGCGCGGTGGCGGTGGCGGCCGAGCTGCTTTTCTTCGGGCCGCTGGAACGGCGCGGCGCGAACCGCTGGATGGGCCTTGTGGCCAGCCTGGCGGTGGCCCGCCTGCTGATCGCGGTGGTGCAGGAAACGTTCGGGACGCAGGTGCGCCGCTTCCCCGCGCAGGACTGGATGCAGTGGGCGTGGGACGTGGGCGGCGTGCGCATCCAGGTGCTGCAGGTGCTCATCATCGGTTCCGCGCTGGTGCTGATGGCGGCGCTGGCCTGGCTGTTGCGCCGTACGCGTACGGGGCAAGCCATCCGCACGCTGGCCTTCAGCCCGGACGTGGCGCGGCTGGTCGGCGTGCCGGTGCGGCGCATCAAGCTGTTCACCTACTTCCTGACCGGCGCGCTGGCGGGGGCGGCCGGCGTGCAACTGGGGGTGCTCTATAACGCGGTATCGCCGTTCATGGGTGAGAACATCCTGCTCAAGGGCCTGTCGGCGCTCATCCTGGGTGGGCTCGGCCATGTGCCGGGCGCGGCCATCGGCGGACTGGCGCTGGGCCTGACCGAGGTCTATAGCGTGGCCTACCTGAAATCGTCGCTGCGCGACGCGATTGCGTTCGGCGCGATCTTCGCCGTGCTGCTTTTCCGCCCGCAGGGCCTGTTCGGACGCGCAACGAGGCAACGGGCATGATCGACTGGCTGCTTTCCTATGAGAACGTCATCGCCCTGATCCTGCTCAACGGGATCCTGGGGGTGTCGGTGTACCTGATGCTCAGCGTCAATCGCTTTTCGCTGGCTACCGGCGGCCTGGTCGGGCTGGGGGCGTACGTCGCCGTGCTGGCCACCCTGCACTGGGAGCTGCCCTTCGCCGTGGTGCTGTTGTTGGGCACGGCTGTCGGCGCCCTGGCCGCGCTGCTGCTGGGTTCGCCCGTGCTGCGACTGGAAGGCGACTACTTCGCGCTTGCGACGCTGGCTTTTACCGAGATCGTGCGCGTCATCGCCCTGAACTGGGACGACGTGACCGGCGGCGCGCTGGGGTTGGGAGGCATTCCCGCCAAGACCACGGTGCCCCTGCTGGCAGCCGTGCTGCTGGCCCTGTTGCTCGTGGTGGCGCTCGTGCGGCGGTCGCGCCATGGGCGCCTGCTGGAGGCCACGCGCCAGGACGAGATGCCGGCGCAGGCGCTGGGCATCGACGTGGCGCGGGTACGCCTGCTGAGCTTCGTTGCCAGCGGGGCGATCTGCGGCCTGGCTGGCGGCCTGCTGGGCCATCTGAATTTCTTCATCGGCCCCAACGACTTCGGCCTGTTGCGCAGCCTGGACGCGCTTGCCTATGCGGTGCTGGGCGGCCTGGGTCACGTGGCCGGGCCGGTGCTGGGCGCCGCCGTGTTCACGATCCTGCCCGAAGCGCTGCGGTTTTCCAACCAGGCGCGGGAAATCCTGATGTCGCTCATCCTGCTGGGCGCCGTCATCTTCCTGCCGCGCGGCCTGCTGTCCTTGCTGGGCTGGCGCGCGTCGTGGCGCCTGCCGCGGCGGCAGCCTGGTGCCGGATCCGTGGAGGTCGCCGCGAAATGAGCGTGCTGCTGGAGGTACAGGAAGTCACCAAGCGATTCGCCGGCGTGACAGCGTTGGACGGCCTCAGCCTGGCGGTGCCCGAGGGATCCATCACCTCGGTCATCGGGCCCAACGGATCGGGCAAGACCAGCCTCATGAACGTGATCACGGGTTTCTACCAGGCCGACGGCGGCAGCGTGCGGTTGCGCGGCAAGGAGCTCGTGGGTCTGGCGTCGCATCGTATCGCCCGTGCCGGCGTGACGCGCACGTTCCAGCACATCCGGCTCTTTCGCGAGCTGAGTGTGTTCGACAACGTGCTGGTGGGCGCGGAGCGTGTGTCGGCACGGGGCGCGCGGCAGCGCGCGCAGGCGTTGCTGGAGCGGCTGGGCCTGCAGGACCGCGCGCACGTCCGCGCCGACGCACTGCCCTACGGCCACCAGCGGCGCCTGGAAATCGCGCGTGGGCTGGCCGCCGAGCCGGCCTTGCTGGTGCTGGACGAGCCTGCCGCTGGCATGAACGCCAGCGAGAAACTGGCGCTGGATGCGCTGCTGCGCGACGTGCGGCAGCAGGGCGTCACTCTGCTGCTGGTGGAGCACGACATGGAATTGATCATGGGGATCAGCGACCACGTCGCCGCCATCAATTTCGGGCGGTTGCTGGCGAGCGGCACCCCGGAAGCCGTGCGCCGCCATCCGCAAGTGATAGAAGCCTACCTGGGAAGAGAGCATGAGCCAGAGACGAGACATTGACGTCGCGAGCGCCGCGCGCGGCGAGGGCGCGCTGTTGTCGGTGCGCGGCTTGACCGTGGCCTATGGCGGCTTGACCGTCCTGCATGGCTTGGACCTTGACGTGCGGCCAGGCGAGGTCGTCGCGCTGATCGGCGCGAATGGCGCGGGCAAGACCACCACGCTTTCCAGCCTGCTGGGCTTGCTCAGGCCATGTGCGGGCAGTGTGCGTTTCGAGGGGCGGCCGCTGGACGGCCTGCGGGTGGAGCAGCGCGTGGCGCGCGGCATCAGCCTGGTGCAGGAAGGCAGGCAGGTGGTGCCGCAACTGACGGTGGCCGAGAATCTGGCGATCGGCGCGTATCTGCGGCGTGACAAGGATGGCGTGCAAGCCGACCTCGCGCAGGTCCACGAGATGTTCCCGCGCCTGCGCGAAAGGCAGGGGCAGCACGCCGGCCTGCTCTCCGGCGGCGAGCAGCAGATGCTGGCCATCGGCCGCGCCCTCATGGCGCGGCCTCGGCTGCTGCTGCTGGACGAGCCTTCGATGGGCCTGGCGCCCCTCATCATCGAGCGGATATTCGAGATCATCGCCGCCATCCGCGAGGCGGGCACCACCATCCTGCTGGTGGAGCAGAATGCGCGGCAGGCGCTGGCCCTGGCGGACCACGCCTATGTGATCGAGCATGGCAGGGTCAAGCTGCACGGACCTGGCCGACAGGTGGCCTCGAATCCGGCGGTGATCGAGGCCTATCTGGGCGCGGGCAGGCGGCCGCAGCGCGAGGCTGCCTGAACCGACACGGCGCCGCCCGGCTTTCAGTTCGGCTTGGCCCTGCCGGCGGCGAGCCGTGGCGGCAGGGTGATCGGCGCAATCCCTGGCAGGCCCAGCATCCGATGCAGCGTGCCAGGCTTCTGCACGATGTCCGCCAGCGTATACCCATCCAGCACGGCGAAGTACGCCTGCAAGGCCTCATGCAGGACGCCCTTCAACCCACAGGCGCGCGTGATGACGCAGCGGTTGTCGGCCTGGAAGCATTCCACCATGCCGAAGTCTGGCTCGGTGCCGCGGATGACTTCGCCAATGTTGATGTCGGCGGCGGGGCGGCCCAGCCGGATGCCGCCCGAGCGGCCGCGGATCGTCTGCAGATAACCGACCTGGCCCAGGTGCTGCACGACCTTGACCAGGTGGTTCTTCGGGATGTCGAAGGCGTCGGCGATGTGCTGGATGGTGACCAGCTCGCCCGGGTGCACGGCCACGTAGATCAGGACGCGCAGGCTGTAGTCCGTGTAGTCGGTGAGCTTCATGCGTCGGGGCCGGAGGCAGGGCGTGATGGAGAGTTAACAAGGACGAGGAATGCATCTTATCGCATGTGGCGCGGTGAACACTCACCGGAAATTTAAGTTGTATTTGAAATGCATGTTTAATAGAATTTGATCCAGGGCAAGCCTGTTGCTGGCCCAGCCCTGCCGGCGCAGGGCCTGCTGCGTCTTGTTTGATGCATTTCAAATGTTTTTTTGGAGATCGACATGCTTTCGGAATCGTCCCGGCCCTACATCGACGCCAGCGTCCCGGTGTTGCGCGAACATGGCCTGGCCATCACCCAGACGTTCTACCGGAGCATGTTCGAGGCCCACCCGGAATTGAAAAATCTCTTCAACATGGGCAACCAGGCCAGCGGCGCGCAGCAGCAATCGCTGGCGTCCGCGGTGTTCGCCTATGCAGCCAACCACCGGAATGCAGGCGCGCTCACGCCTGTCCTGAGCCGCATCGCCCACAAGCATGCGGCGGTAGGGTTGACCTCGGCGCATTACCCCATCGTGGGCAAACACCTGCTGGGCGCCATCCGGACGGTGCTGGGCGATGCCGCCACGCCTGAATTGATGGCGGCTTGGGACGAGGCCTACTGGCTGCTGGCAGGCGAGTTGATCGCCGCCGAGGCGCGCCTGTATGACCGTGCGGGCAAGCCGGCGGAGCACCGCCACGCCATGATGATCACCGAGCGCGTGGCGCAGACGGCAGACATCGTGAGCCTGCGCCTGGTGCTGCCCGATGACCAGGCCGCGCCGGCCTTCCTGCCGGGACAATACATTTCCGTCGTGGTGGAACTGAGTCCGGGCGTCTTCCAGCAACGCCAATACAGTCTGTCGGACGCGCCCAACGGACGCGACCTGCGCATCTCCGTGCAGCGCGACACCGGCACGGCCGGCACGCCTGCCGGCGTGGTGTCGAACTGGCTGCATGCGAATGCCAAGGTGGGCGACATCCTGCGCGTCAGCCAGCCCTATGGCGATTTCGCGCCTGCCCTGGACGGCGAGCGCCCGATCGTCCTGTTGTCAGGCGGGGTGGGCGTGACGCCGATGGTGTCGGTGCTGAACGCGCTGGTGGCGGCCCGCACGCCACGCCGGGTGGTGTTCGCCCATGCCGCGCGCGAGCGCAGTCACGTCGCGCATGCCGAGGATATCGCCTCGGCGGCGGATGGGTTGCCAGGCCTGGGCGTGCACCTCTTCCTGGAGTCGGGCGAGACGGCGCTGCTGGCGGGCTTCCCACCGCAAGCCGGCCGCATGGATGTGGGCGCGCTGGTGTCGACGGATCCGGAATTGCGAGAGGCCGAGTTCCACCTCTGTGGCCCCTTGCCGTTCATGCAGGCGCAGCGCGCCGCGCTGCTGGCACAGGGCGTGCCCGCCGAGCGTATCCATCGGGAGGTCTTCGGGCCGGACCTGCTGGATCATCTGCTGTAAGCCCCCAGCCCCGGGGGCTGCCAGGCTCAGGGAATGATGCCGAAGGCCTGCTCGAAGGCGGCCTTGCCGGTGGGCGTGAGCGACACCGCGCGGCTGCCGGGAATGCGGCGCAGCCAGCCCTGAGACAGGCTGTGCGAACAGAGCAGGGCCCCCACCGCGCCTGCCAGGTGCGGGCGGCGCTCGCTCCAGTCCAGGCAGGGGCGGCAGAAGGCGCGGCCGCCCTTGCGTTGCGCCGCCTGCAAGGCTTCGGTGTCCAGGTCGATGCCGAGGCCCAGAAGAAAACGCGCACCGTTGCCAGAGAGTTCCGCCTGATCCCCGGACAGGGTGAGGAGCTTGCGCGAGACCATGCTGTCGGACAGGCGCACCGCCAGGTTGCCGGCGAGATGGTCGTAGCAGGTGCGGGCATAACGCATGGCCTGGTCGCGCGGACCGGGCACCACGCGCCTGGCAGGTGCTGAGGGTTCCGCGCCTGCGGCAACGGTCATGATGCTTTCGAGCATCTTGGCGACTTCGGGCGAGGCCAGCCGGTGATAGCGGTGCCGGCCTTGTTTCTCCATGGCCAGCAGGCCAGCCTCGGTCAGGCGGGCCAGATGCGCGCTGGCGGTCTGCGGGGTGATGTTGGCCACGCGGGCGAGTTCGGAGGCGGTCATGGCCATGCCGTCCATCAGCGCCATCAGCATGTTGGCGCGCGCCAGGTCGCCCACCAGGGCGGCGGTTCCAACCAGCGAGGCGATGTTGGGCATGGGGTGTCTCCGTGGCGGGCGGGCGCCGCAACGGCGCCGGAGGGTTCCACTATGCCATGCGCCCGGCGCCCATGCTTCGGGCAAGGCCGAAGCATGGGCGCCGGGCCCTCCCCGGGCGATCAGGGCTGGAAGAACGGCACCTCGGTCATCAGCGTGTTCTGCTGGCTGATCAGGAAGCCGGCGTCCGCGCTCTTGGACAGATAGTTCGCCCACTCCGGATCCTTCTGCAGCGCCTTGCGGCGGGCTTCGCGGTCGGCGGCATCCTGGTAGACCCAGATGTGCAGGTAGCTGTTGACGTTGCCCGTCTCGGTCTGCAGGTAGGCCAGGGGCTTGCCCAGGTGGCGGCTCTGCACCGCGTAGCCGTGCTCGGCGTACAGCGCCAGGTGCTTCCTGATGGTGCCGGCGCGGCAGGTGTAGGTCCGTACGTCGTAAAGCATGTGTGTTCCTTGGGTGAGAAAAATCGTCGGTTCCTGGATCGTCGGGGGCTTAGTCTACCGAGGCGCCGGAGGCTTGCACCAGCGCGCGCCAGCTTTCGGTCTCCTGGACCACGTAGGGCTGGAAGGCCTGGTAGCCGTCACCGATCGGGTCGGCGCCGATTTCCTTCAGCTTGGCCTGCACGGCGGGTTCCTTCACGCTCTCGACGATGGCGTCGGACAGGCGCGCGACGCGTTCGGGCGGCGTGGCCGCCGGGACGAAGAGGCCGAACCACGAGCGGGCGTCCAGCGCCTTGAATTCCGTTTCCGAGAAGGCGGGCACGTTCGGCAGGGCCGCGTGGCGCTGGTCGCCCGTGACGGCGATGGGGGTCAGGCGCCCGCCTTGCACCTGCGACAGCACTTCCGGCAGGTTGGCGAACATCAGCTGCACCTGCCCGCCGATGAGATCGTTCATCGCCTGCGCGCCGCCCTTGTAGGGCACGTGCGTCATCTGCGCGCCCACCAGCGAATTGAATTGCGCGCCGGCCAAGTGCGCGGCGGTGCCGGTGCCGCCCGAGGCATAGGTGGTCCAGTCGCTGTTGGCCTTCACATGGGCCGCCAGGTCCTTGGCGGTCGTGGCGGGCACCTTGGGGTTCACCACCAGCAGCAGCGGCACGGAGGCCAGGTTCGACAGGCCGGCCAGGTCCTTGGTCAGGCTGTAGTCCAGGTTGCGGTACAGCGTGGTGTTGATGGCGTGGCTGGAGGTGGCCATGAGCATCGTGTAGCCGTCCGGCGCGGCGCGGGCAACCATGCTGGCGCCGATGTTGCCGTTGGCGCCGGCCTTGTTTTCCACGACCACCGGCTGGCCCAGCTTGCCCGCCATTTCCTGCGCCACGGTGCGGGCGATGACGTCGGTGGCGCCGCCAGCCGCGAAGGGCACGATGATGCGCAAGGGGCGGTCGGGGAACTCGGCGCGGGCAAGGCCGCAGGCCGTGGCAAGCACCGCGGCCAGCAGGGAGCAGAGCAATCGATGACGGGTCGTGCGCATGGGTGTTGTCTCCGTTGGGGTTGTTTTTGTATTGGCGCGCGGCGGGTGGTCCCGCCGCGCGGTACTGCGATGTCTTCCGGGGCGGCTCAGGCTTGCTGGCGGGCCAGCAGTGCCTTTTCGCGCAGTGTGCTCAGCGTGGCGCGCGGGGTCAGGGTTTCGGGGTCGATGACCAGTTCGATGAGCGCGGCGCGCCCGCAGGACAGGGCGCGCGCCAGGGCAGGCGCGATCTCGTCGTCACGGCCGACCCGCTCGGCGTGCAGGCCGAAGGACTGCGCGTACATCACGAAGTCCGGGTTGTGCAGGTCGGTCGCCATCGGCCGGCCGGGGTAGTGGTTCTCCTGGTGCATGCGGATCGTGCCGTACATGCCGTTGTTGAACACGATGAACACCACGTCCAGCTGGTGCCGGCCCACCGTGGCCAGTTCCTGCGAGGTCATCAGGAAGCAGCCGTCGCCGGCCAGGCACACCACCTGGCGGCCGGGGTGCCGCAGTTTGGCCGCGATGGCGGCAGGCACGCCGTAGCCCATGGCGCCGCTGGTGGGGGCCAACTGGGTGCGCGGACGGCGGAAGCGGTAATAGCGGTGCGCCCAGGCGCTGTAGTTGCCCGCGCCGTTGGTGACGATGGCGTCCGGCGCCAGTTGCTCGCGCATGGCCAGGATCACCTTGGCCGGGTCCAGCGCGGCGTCGATGCCGGGCGGCTCGGTGTAGCGCAGGTAGCCGGCGCGCAAGGCCGCGCGGTGGGCGGCCCAGCGCGTGCCATCCACCGGCGCGCAGGCGGCGGCCGTCATGGCGAAGGCGTTCAGGTCCGCCTGGATCTTCAGCGCGGGCTGGTACACGCGGCCCAGTTCCTCGGGCTCGGCCAGCACGTGGATGAGTGTCTGTCGCGCCACGGGCGGGCGCAGCAGCGTATAGCCGCCCGTCACCATCTCGCCCAGGCGCGCGCCCACGGCGAGAATCACGTCGGCGTCGCGGATCGCGTCGGCCAGCTTCGGGTTCAGGCCGATGCCGACTTCGCCCACATACAGGTCATCGGTGTTGTCGTAGAGGTCCTGGCGGCGGAAGGAGGCCGCCACGGGCAGGCCGTTGCGTTGGGCAAAGCACACCAGTCCGGCCAGGCCGGCGTCGTTCCAGCAGGAGCCGCCCACGATCATCAGCGGGCGCCGGGCGCCGGCCAGCAGCGATTGCATGGCGGCCAGCGCGGTCGGATCGGGGTGCGCGCGCGGCACGTCCACCGGGCCCGTGCCTGCCACGTTGGCGGTGGCGGTCAGCATGTCTTCGGGCAGCGCCAGCACCACCGGGCCGGGACGGCCCGACATGGCAACCGAAAATGCGCGCGCCATGAACTCGGGCACGCGGGCAGGATCATCGATCTGCGCGACCCATTTGGTGAACTCGCCGAACATGCGGCGATAGTCGATTTCCTGGAAGGCTTCGCGCTCGATCATGTCGCGTCCCACCTGGCCCACCAGCAGCACCATCGGGGTCGAGTCCTGGAATGCGGTATGCACGCCGATGCTGGCGTTGGTGGCGCCCGGGCCGCGGGTGACCATGCACACGCCGGGCCTGCCGGTCAGCTTGCCGTGCGCCTCGGCCATGAAGGCGGCGCCGCCCTCCTGGCGGCAGGACACCACGTTCACCGCGGGGCTGGCGCCATGCAGCGCGTCCAGCACGTCCAGATAGCTTTCGCCCGGCACGCAGAACACCGTGTCCACGCCCTGTTCCAGCAGGGCCTGCACGATCAGTTGCCCACCCGTCTTGCCTGTTGTCGCCGTCTCGTTCATCTCTGCCCTGTTCTGCTGGCCCATGGAGGGGCCGTCATGGATCTTGAACAGACTGTACGCAGGATGGTCGCCACCCCGTTAGGACGGAAAGGCGTTTGTCTTGGACTTTTCCGCGCGGCTCAGTCCAGCCGGGCGTGGCGGCGCCGGAACGCGCCAGGCGCCTCGCCCGCGTGGCGGCGGAAGAAGCGCGTGAAATAGGCGGGGTCCTCGAAGTTCAGGCGGAACGCCACATCGGCGATGGCGATATCGGTGTTGCTGAGCAGGCGCTTGGCTTCCAGCACCGTGCGCGCCTGCACCATCTGGCTGGCCGTGCCGCCGCTGGCGCGCCGCACCGCGTCGTTGAGCTGGCGCTCGCTGACGCCCAGGGCCTGGGCATAGTCGCGGATGGCGCCGAAGGCCAGGTAGTGCTCCTCCACCAGCAGGGAAAAGCGGCGCAGCAGCGCATAGGCGGGGCTGGCGGCGGCCGCGTCGTGCTCGGGATGGAGGCGCCGCAACTGGGTCAGCAGGATCAGCAGATAGGAGCGCACCACGTCGAAGCGTCCCACGTCGCGCTGCTGCATTTCCCGTTCGATCTCCTGGATGAGCGGTAGCAGGGCGTCATGCTGACCGGGGCTCAGGTACACGACGGGCACGCCGCCCGTGGGATGGAAGAACGGGAATTTCGCGATGTCGTCGGCGCGGGGAAACATCTGCGCGAAGAAGTCCGTGCTGATGTTCATGACGTAGCCGTCGGGCGGCACGCGCGAGCGCCAGGCGTGCACCTGCCCGGGCGTCAGGAAGAATACCGCGTGGTCGCGCACCTCGTAGCGTTCGAAGTCCAGCAGGTGTTCGCCCTCGGCGCGCGACATCCACAGCAGGTGGTAGTAGTTGTGGCGATGCAGGAAGCCGCGCGGGATGTCCTGGCGGTGCTCCAGCCTGACCAGGTCGAAGTAGAACGCGCCCTCGCCCGAGAAGTCCGAGGAGTCGAAAGTGGGGAAGGGTTCGCGGCGCAGGGCCGTGTCGGGAGGCAAGCGCCGGTCTCCGTCAGTGTTGTCGCGGCGGCCTCTTGCCGGGCTGCCTGCTTGCCATCATACGGTCGGCGGCGGTTTCGCGCAGGCAGCTCATCAGCTGGGTGGCAGCGGGCCCCAGCCGCGCGCCGCGCAGGGCGATGAGCCCCACGGGCGGCAGGTCCAGCGCCAGGTCCAGGGCCAGCACGTGGCACAGGCCGGCCTCGGCGAAATGGCGTGCCACGGATTCGGCCAGGAAGCCCGCTGCCGCGCGCTGGCCCAGGAAGGCCAGCGTGGTCAGGTAGGACGAGGATTCCACCAGGTCCGCCGAGGGTTGCAGGCCGTGCCGGAAGCACTGCTGTTCCAGCTTCACGCGCAGCGATGCCCAGGGCGGCGGGACCACGCAGGGCATGGCGGCGAGGTCGGCCCAGCCCGGGCGGCGCTTGCGTGCCAGCGGATGGCCCGGGGCCACGACCGCCCGCATGGGGTCGGCGTAGAGCGCTTCGGTTTCCAGGTCGGGAGCGGCGTAGCCGGGCTCCAGGCGGCTGACCAGGAAATCCAGCTCGCCCAGCCGCAACTTCGGCAGCAGGCGGGTCAGGTCGCCTTCCTCGACCAGGACGGTGGCGCGGGCCGACAAGGTTTTCAGGCTGTCGGTGGCGCGCGGCAGCAGCACGGGGATCGCCACCGGCATGGCACCCACCCGCACGCGGCCGACCGCGCCGGATGCCGCCGCCGCGATCTCGTCGCGGGTGCGTTCGTATTGCGCCAGGACGCCGCGCGCGAAGCGCAGCACCGGCAGGCCGGCGGCGGTGGGCTCGGTGCCGCGCGTCGAACGGTCGAACAGCGCCAGGCCCAGCATGCTTTCGACTTCAGCCAGCATGCGCGAGACGGCGGGCTGGCTGACCGACAGGAATTCCGCGCAGCGCCCCAGGTGGCGGAACTCGTCCAGCGCCACCAGCAGTTGCAGGTGGCGCAGTTTCAGGTTGGAGCGCAGCGCGCGGTCGAGGTGGGCCATGGCGAAAAGCGTACATAACGTAAACGTCAAATAGCAATGCGGATTTTCGATTGGTCCGTTATGTAGCATTGGCCTGACAATGGCTCGCGGCACACGGTGTGCGACAGACGCGCCGGGCCGACGAAGACCGACAAGAACGCCCCAAGGAGGAGACACCATGAGGCACACCCCCATCGACCCGCGTCGCCGGCAGTTGCTGGCCGGCGCCGCCATGGCAGGCGCGGCTGGCCTGCTGGCCCCGTTTGCCGCCCGGGCATCGCGCTATCCGGCCCGGCCCATCACCTTCATCTGTCCGTGGCCTGTCGGCGGAACGGCCGACCAGTCCATGCGGGCGCTCTGCCAGGTGGCCTCGGGCGTGCTGGGGCAGAGCATCGTGGTGGAGAACCGCGCGGGCGCATCGGGCATGATCGGCACCAAGACGCTGGCCTCGGCCGCGCCCGACGGCTACACCATCGGCCAGATTCCGATCTCGGTGGCGCGCTTCTCGCAACTGGGCATGCTGCAGCTGGATCCACGCACGGAACTGACCTATCTGGCGCGGACCTCCGGCCAGACTTTCGGCATCGCGGTGCGCAAGGATTCCCCGTTCCAGACCCTGAAGGAAGCGGTGGCGCATGCCAAGGCCAATCCCGGCAAGCTGACGTATGGCCATGCCGGCGTGGGCGGCGCCACGCACGTGGGCATGGAGGAGTTCGCGCTGGCGGCCGGCGCGCAGTTCAATGCCATCGCCTACAAGGGCGGGGCCGCGGCCTTGCAGGACTTGCTGGGCGGGCAGATCGACATGCTGGCGGATTCCAGCTCTTGGGCGCCGCATGTGGAATCCGGCGCCTTGCGCCTGCTCGCCACCTGGGGATCCAGCCGGCCGGCCCGCTTCCAGGACGCGCCCACCTTGAAGGAGCTGGGCTACGACGTGGTGGTGGAGGCGCCCAATGGCATCGGCGCGCCGCCCGGCCTGCCGCCCGAGGTCGAGCGCGCCTTGCGCGACGCCTTCCGCCAGGCGGTGCAAAGCGATGTCTTCAAGCAGGTGGCCCGGCGCATCGATGCGCCGGTCATGTACCTGGATGGGCCGGCGTACCGCGATTACGTGTCCTCGGTGTATGCCCAGGAAACCGTCCTCATCGAACGCCTGAACCTGAAGGCCTTGCTGCAAAAGGGTTGATGCGCGCGTGAACCTGCCTCCTCTCATCCGCCTGCATCCGCGGGACAATGTGCTGATCGCCCGCCACGCCCTGAGCCTGGGGCAGGCGGTGCCGGAGCTGGGCCTGCGCGTGCGCGCGCAGGTGCCGGGAGGGCACAAGATCGCGGCCTGCGACCTGCCCGCCGGCACGCCCGTGCGCAAGTACGACGCGGTGATCGGCGTGGCCGCGCGCGACATCGCGGCCGGCGATCACGTGCATGCGCACAACCTGTCGCTGGTGGACTTCGCGCGGGATCCGGGCTTCTGCCAGGACTTGCGGCCGGTGGAGGTCCTGCCCGAGGCGCAGCGGGCGCGCTTCCTGGGCTATGTGCGCGCCGATGGCCGGGTGGGCACGCGCAATTTCATCGGCATCCTGGCGTCGGTGAATTGCTCGGCCACGGTCATCCATCACATTGCCGAACACTTCACCGCCGAGCGTCTGGCGGCGTATCCGAACGTGGATGGCGTGGCCGCCTTCGCGCAATCCAGCGGCTGTGGCATGTCCTCGCCCAGCGAACATTTCGACGTGCTGCGCCGCACGCTGGCGGGCTATGCGCGGCATCCCAACCTGGCGGGCGTGCTGTTCGTGGGCCTGGGCTGCGAGCGCAACCAGGTGGCCGATCTGGTGGCCTCGCAAGGCCTGGCCGATGATCCGCGCGTGCATACGCTGGTCATGCAGGAAACCGGCGGCACCCGCGCCACCATCGAGGCGGGCATCCGCGCGGTGCAGGCCATGCTGCCCGAGGCCGATGCGGCACGACGCGTGCCGGTGCCGGCCAGCCACCTGAAGATCGGGCTGGAGTGCGGCGGCTCGGACGGCTATTCCGCCATCACCGCCAATCCCGCCCTGGGCGCGGCCATGGACATCCTGGTGCGGCACGGCGGCACGGCGATCCTGTCGGAGACGCCGGAGATCCACGGCGTGGAATACCTGCTGACGCGCCGAGCGGTGTCGCCGGCCGTCGGCCAGAAGCTGCTCGACCGCCTGGCCTGGTGGGAGCGCTATACGGCGGGGCACAACGCGCAGTTCAATGGCGTGGTGGGGCATGGCAACCAGCAGGGCGGCCTGGCCAACATCTTCGAGAAATCGCTGGGCTCGGCCATGAAGGGCGGAACGACGCCGCTGCGCGCCGTCTATGAATACGCCGAGCCCATCGATACCGACGGCCTGGTATTCATGGACTCGCCCGGCTATGACCCGGTGGCCGTGACCGGCCAGATCGCCAGCGGCGCCAACCTCATCTGCTTCACGACGGGGCGCGGCTCCATGTTCGGTTCGCGTCCGGCGCCCACGCTCAAGCTTGCCAGCAACTCGGCGATGTACACGCGGCTGCAGGAGGACATGGACGTCAACTGCGGCGCGGTGCTGGACGGCGAGTGCGACGTGGCGCAGATGGGCGAGCGCATCTTCGGGCGCATCCTGGCTGCCGCGTCGGGCGAGCGCACCAAGAGCGAGGCGCTGGGCCTGGGCGCGCACGAGTTCGTGCCCTGGCACCTGGGCATCGTCAGCTGAGCGCCGGCGCCGAGGGGCGCGGCCCTCCGCCCCATGACACCAGCGGCCCGACTCGGATACGCTGGCGCCAGCCTTTTCATCTTTCCTCATCCGGACGGAGTCCATGCCTGCACACAATCCCTTCAAGGCCGCGCTGGCGGCCCGGCAGAAACAGATCGGCCTCTGGCTGTCCATGGCCGATCCCTATCTGGCGGAAGTGTCCGCCACTGCCGGTTTCGACTGGCTGCTGATCGACGGCGAGCATGCGCCCAACGATCTGCGCAGCACGCTCGCGGCCTTGCAGGCCGTGGCGCCGTATCGCGCGCAACCCGTCGTGCGGGTCGTGGCGGGCGAGGTGCCTCGCATCAAGCAGGTGCTCGACATCGGCGCCAGGTCCATCCTCGTGCCCATGGTCGATACCGCGGAACAGGCGCGCGAACTGGTGGCCGCGACCCGCTATCCGCCCGGCGGCGTGCGTGGCGTGGGCAGCGCCATCGCCCGAGCCTCGCGCTGGAGCGCGCGCGGCGATTACCTGGACATCGCGGACGATGAAATCTGCCTGCTGGTGCAGGCGGAAACCGTCACGGCGCTCGCCAACCTGGAGGCCATCTGCGCGGTCGACGGCGTGGACGGCGTCTTCATCGGCCCGGCGGACCTCGCTGCGTCGATGGGGCATCGCGGCAAGCCCGGCCATCCCGACGTGCAGGCCGCCATCGAGTCGGCCATGCGCACCATCGTGGCGAGCGGCAAGGCGGCCGGCACGCTGACCTCGGATGACGCCCTGGCGCGCCGTTACCTGGACCTGGGCTGCACCTTCGTCGCCACGGGCGTGGACGTGCTGGTGTATGCGCGTGCCGCGCGCGCCCTGGCCGCGGGATTCCTGGGCGAGGGGGCTGCGCCCGCACAGCAGGGACCTTCCGCCGCCTATTGAGCCTGACCGCGGTGGCGGCGCACCACCGCAGTGCCGTTTCCCACTGTTGCAACCCCGCCGCGCCTGCGGCGTTACGCTGGGCGTTTTGCCGCGCCGCGTTCGCGGGGGGCGCCGGCAGGCCGCACGCACGTCTTCCAGGACGGATGCGGAACTTTGCCCAGGCTCGCTGTTCTCAGTGACCAGCGCCCGCGCCCGGCTGGGCCTTCGCTGTCGAAGGCCCCGGGCGGCGGTGCATCGGAGCCAGAGTCATGTCCTTGAAGATCCGCCTGCCCCAGCCGGGCGGGGTGTCCGTTCCCGAGTGGTGGGCCCGCCTGCAGTGGTGGTCCATGCGGGCGGCACAGCGTATCGAGCCTCTCATTTCCCGCAATGCCTGGATGGCCGAACGCCTGCGCTTCTTCCGCGCCTGGCGCGCTGATCCGCGCGGCATCGGCGCCATCATGCCGTCCAGCGCGGCGCTGGCCTCGGCCATCACGCGCGAGGTCGGCAGCCACAGCGGCGACGTGATCGAGCTGGGCAGCGGCACGGGCGCCTTCACGCGCGCGCTGGCGCGCCGCGGCGTGGCGCAGGGCGCCATGGCGCTGATCGAAACCGATCCGGATTTCGCGCGGCAATTGCGCCGCGACTTCCCCGAGGCCCAGGTCTGCTGCCTGGACGCGGCGCGCCTGGCGGGCGAACCGCTGTTCGGCGGGCGCACCGTGGGCGCCGTGGTGTGCGGCCTGCCGCTGCTGAACATGCCGCTGCGCCAGCAGGTGGGCATCCTGCGCGGCAGCTTCTCGCACCTGCGCCCCGGCGGCGCCTTCTATCTGTTTACCTACGGGCCGCGCTGTCCGGTGCCGCGCACGGTGCTGGACCGCCTGGGATTGCGCGCGCGTCGCGCGCATTCGGTGATCCTGAACGTGCCGCCGGCGCACGTCTGGAAGCTCACGCGCCGCAGCAGCAAAGCGCTATAGCATGCGTCCCGCCCGGCAGTGCCGTGGTCGCGTCCCCGGCGCCGCTGCGTCCGTGGCCTTGCGGTCTTCTTACATGTCTTGGGTGGCGCGTCGTGCCACCGCTCATTAAGATGGCTGCCGTATCGATTTCCGGAGTGCCCGCATGAACTTCGCCCCCCTGGTGCGTTCCCTGGCAGCGCTGGCCGCCGCCGCCATCCTGTCGGCCTGCGCCGCGAAAGCGCCCTATATGGGTTCCGCCAACCCGCGCGGTGAAGATCCCTTCGTGCAGACGAGCTGGACGCTGACCGACTGGACCCAGGCTGGCGGCGGCTCGCGCCCCTTGCCCAGCGTGTCGGGCGACCGCGCCCTGACGATTGCCTTCTCGCGCGAGGGCAGCCAATACCGCGCCACCGGCTTCTCGGGTTGCAACCGCTACAACGCCACCTATGTCTACGCCAACGGCCTGCTGCTGGTGCAGGCGCCGACGGGCACGCGCATGGCCTGCCGCTCGCCCGAGCACACGCGCCTGGAGCAGGACTTCCTGGCAGCCCTGGTCAACATCGCGTCGTCCACGCTGGAGCCCTACAGCGCGCCGCTGCACATGAAGCTCGTCACCCAGCGCGGCGACGTGCTCACCTTTTCGCGCGCGGGCGACCCGCTGGCGGGCGGCGTGGGCATCAGGAAGCTGATCTACGTGGACAGCGAACAGGTCACCTGCGATGCCGGCGCCGCGCGCCTGCAGTGCCTGCGCGTGCGTGACGATCCCAGCCGTCCCTGGCAGCTCTGGTACAACGGCATCGAGGGCTTCCAGCCCGAGCCCGGCGTGTCCTATCGCCTGCGCGTGCTGGAAGTGCCGGTGGTGAACCCGCCCGCCGATGGCGGGTCGCTGCGCTGGGTGCTGGACGCCGTCATCGAGCAGACCGTGGCGCGCTGACCGCAATCCGTGGCGCCGGGCGGTGATTGACAGGGTGGCGCAAGGCGCCGGGCGTTACCATATCGCCTTTGCCATTCCCGCCTGCGCCATGTCCCGCGTTGTCAATATCGCCGCCTACAAGTTCGTTACCCTGGATGGGCTGCCCGCCCTGCGCGAGCACCTGCTGACGCGTGCCGAGGCGCTGTCCCTGAAGGGCACCATCCTGCTGGCGCCCGAAGGCATCAACGTCTTCCTGGCCGGCGAGGCCGGGGCGGTCGACGCCATGCTGGCCGAGATGTCGGCGTTGCCCGCCATCGGCCCCCTGGAAGTGAAATACAGCGATTCCGCATCCGTGCCTTTCGGCCGCCTGCGCGTGCGCATCAAGCGGGAAATCATCCGCATGGATCATCCCGCCATCCGTCCCGGCAAGGGCCGCGCGCCCAGCGTGGACAGCCAGACCCTGGCGCGCTGGCTGGCGCAGGGCGCCGATGACGAAGGCCGTCCCATCGCCCTGCTGGACACCCGCAACGATTTCGAGGTGGACGCGGGCACCTTCGACGGCGCCATCGACTGGCGCCTGCAGCGCTTCACCCAGTTCCCGGCCGCCTTCGACGCGCATCGCGCCGAACTGGAGGGCAAGACGGTGGTGAGCTTCTGCACGGGCGGCATCCGCTGCGAGAAGGCCGCGCTGTACATGCAGGACGCGGGGTTGCAGCACACCTACCAGCTGGAAGGCGGGATCCTGAAGTATTTCGAGGAAACCGGCGGCGTGGGCTACACCGGCGGCTGCTTCGTGTTCGACGAGCGCGAGACGCTCGACGCCGCGCTGGCGCCGCGGCCCTTGGGCGCCCAGGCGGCCTAGGCCTGGCGCCAGTCCGGGATGAGGCGCGCAACTGCCCGGGCGTAGCGCCGGGCAGTGTCCCTATCTCCTTACAACATGGCCATGGCCGCCGTGTCTCGCCTGAGCGGCGTGGGTTCGGGCTGCAATTCCATCACGTCGCGCAAGGGCAGCTTGAAGGCGCTGGCCGCGCGTTCCAGCGTATCCGCCTGCGTTTCCAGCGCAGACGCCGCCGCCGAGGCTTCCTCGACCAGCGCTGCATTCTGCTGCGTCACCTGATCCATCTGCAATACCGCGTCGCTCACCTGGTCGATGCTGGCGGCCTGTTGCGCCGACGCGGCCGAGATTTCGCCCATCAGCGCCGCCACGTGGCCGATCTCGGCGATGACCTGCTGCACGGTCTGCCCCGCGCGCGCGACCAGCTGGGCGCCGTCCTCGACGCGGCTGCCCGCGTTCTCGATCAGGAGCTTGATCTCCTTGGCCGCCTGGGCGCTGCGTTGTGCCAGCGTGCGCACCTCGCCCGCCACCACGGCGAAACCCTTGCCCTGTTCGCCTGCACGCGCCGCTTCCACCGCCGCGTTCAACGCCAGGATGTTGGTCTGGAAGGCAATGCCGTCGATGACCGCGACGATGTCGGTGATCTGCCGGGAGCTGGCCGAGATGCTGTCCATCACGGCGACGACGTCGCCCACCGCCTTGCCGCCATCGCGCGCCACCGCCGTGGCCTTGGTGGCGACCTCGTTGGCTTCGCGCGCACTGTGGGCGTTCTGCTTCACCATGCTGGAGAGGTCGGCCAGGGTGGCCGAGGTTTCCTCCAGCGAGGCGGCCTGCTGCTCCGTGCGGGATGACAGGTCCGCATTGCCCGCCGCGATCTCGCGCGCACCCACGTTGATCTCCTGCACGCCTTCGCGCACCGCCGTGATGGTGCGCGCCAGGCCGTCCTGCATGCGGCGCAGGGCCACGAAGAGCACGCCGATCTCGTTGCTGGAACGGGTGTCGATCCGGCCGCTCAGGTCACCGTTGGCGATGCGTTCGAAGTGCTGTCCCGCCACGCGCAAGGGGCGCAGCAGCGCCCGCCGCAGGAACAGCGCGCAGGCCAGGGCCAGCAGCAGGCCCGCGCCCATCAGGGCCGCGGCGGTCCAGCGGGTCTGGACATAGGCGCCTTCGGCCTGCAGGCGCACGTCGCTGCTCTGGTTGCGGATGTGCTGGGTCAGCGTGACGATCTGGTTGTTGAACGCGGATGCCGCCTGTTCCACGCCGGGCACGAAAGCCAGGTAGTCCTGCGTGGCGCCCGAGCGCAGCGCCGCGCCCATGGCGTCCACCTGCGCGGTGTACAGCGTGAAGGAGCGGCGCAGCGCGGTTGCCAGGGCGGCGCCTTGTTCGTCCTTGGGCGCCGACATATAGGTCTTGAACTGGTTGCCGGCGTCCTCGCGCAGGCTGCGTGCGGTGTCAGCCGCCGATTCGGCAGCCGCGGCGTCGTTCTCCAGCAGGGCGACGAGCCCGGAGGACAGCGCCACGCGCGCCTCCAGCACCGCAATGCTGACCTGGTTGAGCGGGTCGAGCTGCTGGACGGACAGGTCGTCCAGGGTGTTGACGCTGGCGGCGAGGCGGCTGGCGTGCAGCCAGCTCAATGCCAGCGCGGCGGCCAACAGCAGCAGGAACGCTGCGTAGACGAGCGCCGTGGCGGCGCGCAGGGAGAATGTTCGAACCATGACGACCCCTTCTTGGTGGTGGTGTTGCCGAGCAGCCGTGGTCTCCCCGCCTCACTTGCCGTGATGCTGGTTTTTTCCCCTGTTGTCGCCGTGTCGCAGGCCGGCGTCGCGGCCTGGCGGCGTTTATGTGCTGAAAATTACACTGGCGCGCAAGAAAAGGAAATGCCCGCGACAGGCGGGCATTTTCCAGGGCCAGGCGCCAGGCGTGGCGTTATCGCACGCGCATGCCCGGTTCGGCGCCGGGGAAGGGCTCCAGCACGTAGATGCCGGGATTCACCTCGTCATCGGCGTGGCTGGCGGCCAGCACCATGCCTTCCGACACGCCGAACTTCATCTTGCGCGGTGCCAGGTTGGCCACCAGCACGGTCAGCTTGCCGATCAGGTCTTCGGGTTGATAGGCCGACTTGATGCCCGAGAACACGTTCCGGTGGCGGCCTTCGCCCACATCCAGCGTCAGGCGCAGCAGCTTGGTCGAGCCGTCGACATGCTCGCAGTTCACGATGCGCGCAATGCGCAGGTCGATCTTGCCGAAATCGTCGATGGTGATGGTGTCGGCCAGCGCTTCGCCGCCGGGCGTCGGGGCGGGCGGCGCGGCCTCCACCGGCGGCTCCAGCAGGGCATCCAGCAGCGTGGGTTCCACGCGCTGCATCAGGTGCTTGAAGGCACCCACCGTGCGCGGCAGTTCGGCGGCATCGGTCCAGACGAAATCACGATCCAGGCCGAACAGTTCGCGCGAGACGCGCGCGCCCAGCTCGGGCAGGATGGGCGAGAGCATGACCGACAGCGCCTTGAAGCCGGCCAGCGCGCGCGAGCAGATGTCCTGCAGCCTGGCCTGCGTGTCCGCGTCGGCCTGGGCGATGCCCTTGGCCAGCACCCACGGCTGCGCCGCGTCGAACGCCTGGTTGATGCGGTCGGCCAGGCCCATCAGTTCGCGGATGGCGCGGCCATATTCGCGGGCTTCGATGTCGGCGCGGGCCGACTCGGCGGCCGCGGCCAGTTCGGCCGACAGCGCGGCCTCGTCGCCCACATAGCCCAGCTTGCCGTCGAAGTGGCGGGCGATGAAGTTGGCGGCGCGGCTGGCGATGTTGACGTATTTCCCGACCAGGTCGCTGTTGACGCGCGCGACGAAATCCTCGGGGTTGAAATCGATGTCTTCCACGCGGGCGTTGAGCTTGGCGGCAATGTAGTAGCGCAGCCACTCGGCGTTCATGCCCAGTTCCAGGTAGCGCAGCGGCGAGATGCCGGTGCCGCGGCTCTTGGACATCTTCTCGCCGCTCACGGTGATGAAGCCGTGCACGTTCAACTGGTCCGGCGTCTTGCGGCCGGCGAACTTCAGCATGGCGGGCCAGAAGAGGGCGTGGAAATAGATGATGTCCTTGCCGATGAAGTGCACCTGCTCGGTCGTGCTGGCAGGGTCGAGCAGCGCGTCGAAGTCCAGGCCCTGCTTGTCGCAGTAGGATTTCAACGAGGCCAGGTAGCCCACCGGCGCGTCCAGCCAGACGTAGAAGAACTTGCCCGGCGCGTCGGGGATCTCGATGCCGAAATACGGGGCGTCGCGCGAGATGTCCCAGTCGCCCAGCTTGGCTTCGCCGTCATCGGCGCCCAGCCATTCGCGCGTCTTGGCCAGCACTTCGGCCTGCAGGTGCTTGCCGCCCTGGGCGTTGGCCCCCGTGGTCCATTCCTGCAGGAAGGCCACGCAGCGCGGGTCGGACAGCTTGAAGAAGTAGTGCTCCGACGACTTCAGCACCGGCGTGGCGCCGGTCAGGGCCGAATAGGGGCTGATGAGATCGGTGGGGGCGTACACCGCGCCGCAGACCTCGCAGGAGTCGCCGTACTGGTCCTTGGCGTGGCACTTGGGGCATTCGCCCTTGATGTAGCGGTCGGCCAGGAACATGCCCTTGACCGGATCGTAGAACTGCTCGATGGCGCGGGTGTGGATGAGCCCCTCTGCCTTGAGCTTGCGATAGATGTCCTGCGACAGCGCGACGTTTTCCGGCGTGTCGGTGGAGTGCCAGTGGTCGAAGCGGATGTGGAAGCCGTTCAGGTACTGGGGGCGCTCGGCGGCATAGCGCGCAACCAGCGCCTGCGGGGTGATGCCCTCCTTTTCGGCCTTCAGCATGATCGGCGCGCCATGCGCGTCGTCGGCGCCCACGAAGTGAACCGTGTGTCCCGCCATGCGCATCGAACGGACCCAGATGTCGGCCTGGATGTACTCCATGATGTGGCCGATATGGAAGGAGCCGTTGGCGTAGGGCAGGGCGGTGGTGACGAACAGGGTTCGGGACATGGATCAGGCTGGGCGCTGTGGCCGTGAGGAAAGGGGATCGGGCATTTTAGACCACGGCCAGGGAGGGGTTGGCCTGGCAGGGCGGACCTCGGCCCGGATATGAAAAATGAAAACGGCCGCCCGAAGGCGGCCGCTGTGTGCAGGAGGGCGTCGGGACGCCATCCCGGCTTCAGGGCACGTCGCGCGCCTCGACGTCGATGACATCAGCCGGGCGGCGCGAGGGGCCGGGGAAGCCGCCCTGGCGGCGGGCGCCGGCGGCCGTACCGGTGGGCGCCTGGCCAAAACCGGTGTTCTGCGTGAAGCCCGGGCGCCGGGCCTGGCGCTGTTGCCAGTAGGAGCGAACGCCGAAAGGCTGGCCGCGCAGGCGCGCGGTGACGTAGAGCACTGCCACGGCGATGGCCGTGGACAGCATGAAAATGAGCGCCATGCCCATGCCGACCAGCGCCAGTACGACGAACAGGACGGTGTGGAGGATGCGGGAGATGAGTTGAGTCATGGTCTTGCGACTCCGGGGAGCGGTGGAAAGTTCCCGTGGAACATTCCGGTGAAAAGTTCCGAAGCATCTTCGGACTGGGGGAATCCCGTGGCGCGACACGCCTATCCGCTATGCTTGAGGGCAAACCGCCTTTTTTCAAGCTTGGGCGACGATTTTTTCGGAACAATAGTGACATGAGTTTGACGCTGGAACAAATCCACGAGGCCTTGCGTGCCGTGACCGACCCGGAAACCGGGGTTTCGTTGCAATCCAGCCTCAAGGACCGCGACGTGCAGTTGGGCGCCGAGGGCGTGCGGGTGGCCATCGAGCTGGGCTATCCGCTGGGCGCGCGCGCGGCCGCGCTGGCCCAGGCCGCTGAGGCCGCCCTGCAAGCCGCAGGCGCAAACAGCGTTTCGGTCACCGTTTCCTGGAAAGTAAGCGCTCACGCGGTGCAGCGTGGCCTGAAGCCGCTGCAGAACGTGCGCAACATCATCGCCGTGGGATCGGGCAAGGGCGGCGTGGGCAAGAGCACCACCGCCGTGAACCTGGCCCTGGCCCTGGCCGCCGAGGGCGCCAAGGTCGGGCTGCTGGATGCCGACATCTATGGGCCCAGCGTGCCGACGCTGCTGGGCATCAACGGCCGACCGGAAAGCACCGACAACAAGACGATGGGCCCGCTCGTGGGCCACGGCCTGGAGGCCAACTCCATCGGCTTCCTGATCGACGCCGATTCGCCCGCCATCTGGCGCGGCCCCATGGTGACGCAGGCGCTGGAGCAGCTGCTGCGCCAGACCAACTGGAACGATCTGGACTACCTCATCATCGACATGCCGCCGGGCACCGGCGACATCGCCCTGACGCTGGCGCAGAAGGTGCCGGTGGTGGGCGCGGTCATCGTCACCACACCGCAGGACATCGCGCTGCTCGACGCCCGCAAGGGCCTGCGCATGTTCCAGAAGGTCGACGTGCCGGTGCTGGGCGTGGTGGAGAACATGGCCGTGCACGTGTGTTCGCAATGCGGGCACGCCGAGCACATCTTCGGTGAAGGCGGCGGACAGCGCATGGCCGAGCAATACGAGGTGCCCGTGCTGGGCAGCCTGCCGCTGGCCTTGTCCATCCGCGTGCAGAGCGATGCGGGCGTGCCCGTCTTCGCGGCAGAGCCCGAGGGCGTGGCCGCGCAGGCCTATCGCCAGATCGCCCGCCGTCTGGCCGCCGGCGTGGCGGCGTTGCCGCGCGACATGAGCGCGCGCTTTCCCTCCATCGTCGTGCAGCAGCCCTGAGCCGCGTGCGGATGCAGACGGCCCGTCGCCTGTTTCTTGCGCTTGGCTTGATCTTGGGCGCGGCCACGACGGCGCGCGCTGAACGACCGGAGGTGACGATCGACCCCGGCGGCGTGCCGCCGGCAGCCTTGCGTGCCATCGCGTCGTCGGTGGACAGCATTGCGCGGCTGGCCGAAGACCAGGACGGCGGCGAAGCCGCTCGCCTGCGCCGCCGCGCGCACGACGCCACGCTGTCGGCGCTGGCCACCCAGGGCTATTTCGTGCCGGTGGTCACCCTGAGCGTCGGCGAGGACATCGCTGGGGAAACCTGGGACATCGCCATCGAGCCCGGCGTGCGCGCCACGGTCGGCCAGGTCGACCTGCGTTTCGAAGGCCGACTGGCGGCCGAAGACCAGGCCGCGCGCCGCGCGGCCCTGACGAATGCCTGGAGCCTGCCGCGCGACCGGGTCTTCATCAATGCCGACTGGAGCAAGGCCAAGTCCGACCTGCTGGAGGCCGTGGGCGAGCGCGACTATTACCTGGCGCGCATTGCGTCGTCGCGCGCGCAGGTGGATGCCGACACCGGCAAGGTCAGCCTGGAAGTCGTCATCGACAGCGGTCCGCGCGTGCGCATGGGAGAGTTGGTCACCCTTGGCCTGGAGCGCGTGCCGGAAGAACTGATCCGCCGCTATGTGCGCTATGCGCCGGGCGACCCCTACGAGCGCGAGAAACTGGAAGACTGGCAGCAGGCGCTGCAGACGACGGCGTTCTTCCGCGGCGCCTTCGTGTCGCTGGTGCTCGATGACGCCAAGGACCCGCAGAACGAGGCCGAAGTGCCCGACGCGGCGCCCAGCGTGCCCGCTGCCGTGGGCGCGTCCAGCACGCCCGAGGCGGCGTCCTACGCCACCCCGGCCACCGCCATGGCCGACCAGCAGGAAGTGACGCTGCCCTTGCGCGTGCGCGTCTCGGAGGCGCCCCCCAAGCGCTTGTCGGTGTCCGCGGGCGTGGACGACGACGTCGGCGGCCGGGTCGAGGTGCTGTACCGCCAGAACGTCGTGTTCGGCCAGCCCCTGACCATGGAGGCGGGCCTGGGCGTGGACCGCAAGCGCCAGCGCGCCTACCTGGACTTCTATCTCCCGCCCACCGCCAAGGGGGAAAAGGACAGCATCGGCCTGTTGGCCGACCATTCCGACATCCAGGGCCTGGAAGTGACGCGTTTCGCGCTGGGCGCCACGCGCCTGCGTGTCCGTCCCGGCGCGGGCGACAGCCGCGTGGAATACGAAACCCGCTTCGGCGTGCTGGCCGCGCACGACCAGATCAAGATCGACCAGGGCGACTCCTACAGCCTGCCCACCATCACCGGCACGGCGGAATGGCTGCGGCGCGACGTGGACAGCAAATACAACCCGCGCGAAGGCAACCTGATTGCGGTGGGCGGTGGCATCGGCACGACGCTGGACCGTGGCGAACCCTTCACCCGTGCCACCTTGCGCGGCCAGCAGTGGTGGCCCGTGGGGGATCGCGACGTCTTCACCATGCGTGGCGAGGTCGGCAAGCTCTGGTCGCGGTCCGATGCGCTGGTGCCCGATGACTTCGGTTTCCGCACCGGCGGGGCGCGCACCATCCGCGGCTACAAGTACCTGAGCATCGGCCGTGAGCTCGATGGCGCCATCGTCGGCGCCGAGGCCCTGGCCGTGGCCAGCGCGGAATACATGCATTACTTCGACGAGACGTTCGGGGTGGGGGTGTTCGTGGATGCGGGCGATGCGGCCGAGTCCTTCGGCGACATGCGCATGAACCTGGGTTACGGCCTGGGCGCGCGCGTGCGCACGCCGGCCGGCCCGCTGTTCCTGGACCTGGCCTACGGGCAGCGCAGCAGCAAGCTGCGCATCCACTTCTCGCTGGGGTTGGCGTTTTGAAGATCCTGGCCCGCCTGTTCCGCCACCTGCTGGTCTGGTGGCTGCCCGCCCTGGTCATGGTGCTGCTGTGCCTGATCGGCCTGACCGCCTGGGTGGTGGGCTCCTCGTCGGGCTCGGCGCTGCTGTTGCGGGCGGTCGCCTCGCAGCTGGACGGGCGCGTGGCGGGCGTGCAGGGTTCGCTGTGGCGTGGCCTGCAGGTGGCCGAGCTGGAGGTGTCGCCGCCAGGCGCGCAGGTGTCCTTGCGGTCATTGAACCTTGCGGTGGACTGGCGCCGCCTGGGCGATGGCGTGTTGCGCGTGCAGGATCTGTCGGTGGACGCCCTGTCCGTGGCACTGCCCGCGCCCGACCCCGAGGCGCAGGCGGCCGCTGATGAGCCGGTCAGCGTGCCATCCCTGCCGGTCACGATCGCCATCGACCGCCTGGCCGTCGGGGAGTTCTCCCTGACGCAGGCAGGCGAGCCGCTGCCCGTGGGCCTGCGCGACCTGCTGGCCACGGTGGCGGTGGGCGAGACGGCGCAATTGCGCATCGCCAGCCTGAAGGTGCTGCATCCGATGGCCGACGTCGGCCTGCAGGGCGAGGTGGCGCTGGCCGAGCTGGCGGCCCCCTGGCCTGCGCGGGTGACGCTGTTGGCGGGCATCCACAGCGCGGATCCCGAATCGCCGCTGTGCCTGAAGGCCTTGCAGCCTGGGCAGGCCGCCAGGCCGGCGGACAAGGCCAAGGCGGCGCAGGCCAAGGATGCCAAGTCCCCCGATACGACGACGCCCGCCGTGCCGGGCTGCACCGTGCTGCTGGATGCGCAGGCGCAGGGATCCCTGGAGGGGCTGGATGTTTCGCTCAAGGGAGAAGGCGCGGGCGTGGCCTTGCGGGCCGATGCCTCGCTGGCGCCGCAAGCCGCCTTCCCGCTGCGCACGGCCGACGTGGACCTGCGCCTGGCTGACGGCTCCGCGCTGGCGGCCAGGCTGGACTGGGAACGCCAGGAAGCGGGGCCCGATACGCCGCTGCGCGACCGCATCAAGGGCACGGCCTCGGCCACGTCGCTGGACCTGGGCGCTTTCCTGGCCGGCCTCATTCCTCCGGCACTGCTGACCGCGACGCTGGATTTCGATGTGAGCCTGCAGGACCATTCCGTGCCCACCGACGCCCGGCTGGACCTGAAGGTGGCCGAGGGCAGCCGCTGGAATCGCCAAGCGCTGTCGGGCAACCTGAATGCGCGCCTGGGCGCCCAGCCGGGCGAGCCCGGCCAGCCCATCGACGTGCTGGCCTTGCGCGTGCCGGAACTGAAGACCGATCTGCGGCTGGGGCCGAACAGGGTACGCACCGATGGCAGCTGGGGCGAGCCGGGCAGCGCATTGACGCTGGATATCACCGCGCCCCAGCTGGCGGCGTTCTGGCCGGATTTGCCGGGCGGCGCCACCTTGCAGGGCAAGGTCGGCGGCACGCCGGGTGCGCATCAGCTGGACCTGCGCGCGGCCTACAAGCCGGCGCGCGTGCGCGCAGGCAGGCTGGGCGAGGCGCCTGCCAACCTGGATATCGTTGCCGCCGGCGGCTGGGAGCCGGGCGGCCAGAACGCCTTCCAGCCCGGCCTGGCCGGATGGCGCGGGCAGGTGTCTTCGCTGCGCGCCGAGCATGCGGGGTTCTCCTTGCGGCTGCGCCAGGCCCTGGCCGTGGCCTTCCTGCCCGCGGCGCAGGCGCCGCAATGGCAGTGGCAGGCTGGCGCGGGCGCGCTGGAGATCGGCCTGCCGGGCGCGGCCTCGCCGGTGGTGCTGCGCCATGAGGGGTCGCGGGGCGGTGGCGCGCGCTGGCAAAGCGCGGGCGCCATCGAGAATGCCGTGCTCACGGCACGCCTGGTGCGGAACCTGCAGGACGCCTTGGGACAGGTCCGCAAGGACGAGGACGCGCCGCGCGGCGGCGTGAAGGTCAACGATCCGGGCGCCGCCAACCGCCGCCTGGAACTCGAAGCCAGCTGGAACCTGCAGTTCGCCAATGCCTTGTCGGGCACGGCGCGTATCGCGCACACCGGCGGCGACATGATGCTGCCCGGCACGCCGCCCGTGCCTGCCGGCTTGCGCGAGCTGTCGGTCTCCCTGCGCGCCACGCCCACCACGGGCCGTGCCAGCCGCCTGGACGCGGTCCTGCGCGTCTTGACCGAAAAGCGCGGCACCATCGAAGGCGAGGGTTCCGCCGTGCTGACGGTGGGCGCGGATGGCGCCTTGGGCCTGGATCGCCGCCAGCCCCTGCGCGGCAAGCTGGACGCCCAGGTGGACGACCTGTCGTGGGTCAGCCTTTTCACGGGCGATGCGCTGGACATCGGCGGCAGCGTGCGCGCATCGCTGCAAGGCCAGGGCACGCTGGACGGCGATTGGCAGGCCCGCGGCACCATCAATGGCGAGAAGCTGCGCGTGGTGCGCATCGACGATGGCGTGCGGCTGCTGGACGGCACCTTGGCCGCGCGGCTGGAGAACGAACGCCTGATCATCGATTCCTTGCGCTTTCCGGCCAGCCTGCGGGTCATTCCCACGGAATGGCGCACGCGCGAGTGGATCACCGAGAACCCCGACGCCAGGAACGGCGAGCTGCGCGCCAGCGGCGAGTGGAACCTGCTGCAGTCCGCGGGCAAGGTGCGCGTGTCGCTGTATCGCTATCCGGTGATCCAGCGGGTGGACCGCCACGCCATGATGACGGGCGACATCGATATCGTGGCGGCGCTACCCAAGGTGTCCATCACCGGCAAGCTCACGGCCGACGCCGGCTGGGCCAGCGTGGAAATGCTGACCAGCGTGCCCACGGTCGACGACGACGTGATCGTGGTGCGCGAGGGCCAGGACGTCGCGGCGTCGTCCGCGCTGGACATGAACATGGTGGTGGACGTGGACCTGGGGCCGCGCTTCTACCTGACAGGCATGGGCCTCGATTCCGGCCTGGTGGGCGCGTTGCAGGTGCGCATGGCAGCCGGGCGCCTGAGCGGCGAGGGCGCCTTCCGCACGCGCGGCGGGCGTTTCGAGATCTATGGCCAGCGCCTGCACCTGCGGCGCGGCACCATCACCTTCCAGGGCGTGCTGGAGAATCCGCTGCTGGACATCGAGGCCCTGCGCCTGGGCGAGCAGGTCGAGGCCGGCGTGCGCGTGGCCGGCACGGCCCGGCGTCCGCGCATCGACCTGGTGTCCTATCCCGACGTGGGTGAAACCGAGAAGCTGTCATGGCTGATCCTGGGCCGCGGGCCCGACCAGAGCGGCAACGACGCCGCGCTGCTGCTGTCGGTGGGCGCGGCGCTGCTGGCTGGCGAGGGCGAGCCCTTCTACAAGAAGTTCGGCCTGGACGACGTGGGCATCAAGTCGGGGGCCATCGGCAGTTCGGGCAGCCTGCTGCCCGACACCACGGTGGCCGGACGGGTCACGCGCAGCAGCGGCCAGGAGCTGGAAAACCAGTTCCTGGTGGCCAGCAAGAACTTCTCGGACGGCATCACGGTGAGTATCGAGCAGGCCATGGCCGGCGCCGACACGGTGGCGCGCGCCAGTTATCGCCTGTCGCGTCGCCTGTCGGTGGACCTGAAGGGCGGGGCGGTGAACGGGCTGGAGCTGGTGTACCGGACGTTCTTCCAGGATTGACCCCGCGCAAGCGCGCGAGGGGTGCCCACCCCGCGGTGTGCCCCGATTGCCAGCCCGCCCGGCGGGCTGGCTACAATACCGTTCTGTCTAGGAAACCCACCCATGTCCATCAAAAGCGACCGCTGGATCCGCCGCGCTGCCGAAGCCGGCATGATCGAACCCTTCGAAGCGGGCCAGGTCCGCGCCAACGCGGGCGGCAAGATCGTCAGCTACGGCACCAGCAGCTACGGCTACGACGTCCGTTGCGCCGACGAATTCAAGATCTTCACCAACATCAATTCCACCATCGTGGATCCCAAGCGTTTCGACGAGAAATCCTTCGTCGATTTCAAGGGCGATGTCTGCATCATTCCGCCGAACTCCTTCGCGCTGGCCCGCACGGTGGAATATTTCCGCATTCCGCGCAGCGTGCTGACCATCTGCCTGGGCAAGAGCACCTATGCGCGTTGCGGCATCATCGTGAACGTCACGCCGCTCGAGCCCGAGTGGGAAGGCCACGTCACGCTCGAATTCTCGAACACCACGCCGCTGCCGGCCAAGATCTACGCGGGCGAAGGCTGCGCGCAGATGCTGTTCCTGGAAAGCGACGAAATCTGCGAAACGTCGTATCGCGACCGCGGCGGCAAATACCAGGGCCAGACCGGCGTCACGCTGCCGCGCACCTGATCCTGCTTGATCTTGCGCAAGGCCAGCGTGCGTGGGGCCTGCTCCAATGGCACTGTCATCTACTTTTTCATGCCCTTGGAGCACCCCATCATGCGCAGAATCGCCGCCGCCGCCTTGCTGTTCGCCTGCTCGACCCCCCTCTGGGCCGCCCAGTGCGAGCAAGTGATCGAAAGCAATGACGCGATGCAGTTCAACGTCAAGGACGTCACGGTCGACAAGTCGTGCAAGACCTTCACCGTCACCCTCAAGCACACCGGCAAGCTGCCGCGCAACGCGATGGGCCACAACTGGGTGCTGACCAAGCAGTCCGACATGCAGGGCGCCGCCACGGCCGGCATCGCCGCCGGCCTGAACAATGACTACGTGAAGCAGGGCGACGAGCGTGTGCTGGCGCACACCAAGGTCATCGGTGGCGGCGAAACCGCCACGGTCACCTTCGATGTGGCCAAGCTGAAGGCAGGCGAAACCTATGCCTACTTCTGCTCCTTCCCCGGCCACTGGGCCATCATGAAGGGCACGCTGAAGCTGGGTTCATAAGGACACGCGCGCGGCCAGGACCGTCCTGCCTGGCCGCGCGTCCACTTCCAGCGTTCCGCCCACGCGGGCGATGCGCGTGTGCATGCTGTTCATGCCCACGCTGATGCCGGCCTGGCGCACTGCCGCCACATCGAAGCCGGTGCCGTCGTCCTCGATGCCCAGCACCAGCACAGAGGGCGCGGGCATTTCCAGCCACACCCGCACCTGCCGGGCATGGCTGTGCTTGATCACGTTGGTCAGGGCCTCTTCCAGGAAGCGCGTCAGCGCCAGGCATTGCAGGGCAGACGGACGCGCTTGCCATTGCGCCGCAACCTGCCACGTCACGGCCATGTCCAGCGCATCGAACAACTGCGTGTAGCGGTAGCGCACCGGGGCGATCCATGCCTGCGGCGTCGCGGGGACGTCGACCCCCGCGCTGGCATCGTTGTCGATGGCCTGGCGCAGGTCGTCGCGCAGCAGCTTCAGCATCGACAGCACGCGCGCGCGTTCCAGCGTGGCCTCGCCCAGCTCCACCGACGCCATCATGTGCACCAGCGAGCCGCCCACGCCGTCGTGCAGGTCGTGCGCGATGCGCAGGCGGTCCTGCAGGCGGGTGTGGCTCAGTTCCAGTGCATGTTCCCGCGCCAGCGTGTCGGCCAGCTCGGTGCGCGCCCGCGCGACGTTGTCGGCCAGTTCCTCGTTGAAGCGCGCGATGCGTTGCACGTTGTGCGCGTGGCGCAAGCCCAGGATGCCTGACAGGGAAAGGGTGATGACGATGCTGGTGTAGGGCGAGAGCGGGGGGCTGCTGGGGATGATAGAGAGAATGGCGAGCAGGTCATGGATATTGGTGATGACCAGCGCCAGCAGGCAGGCAGCCAGCAAGCCGTGCTCACGTGACCGGGTGCGCAGCGCGTGCGCCAGGAACGTCATGCCGTTGAGGACGAAGATGGTGCTGGCAACCACCAGTCCCAGCAATTGGGCATTGCCGGCCAGCGGATCCGGCGCTGCGAGTTGCAGCACCACCAGGCCGCCGGTGACCAGCCAGAGGCCACGTTCGGTGCGCGGCAGACGCTGGCCACTGAAACGCCAGGTGAACAGGCAGAAGCAGGCAACGGACAACAGCAGCGCGATCGTGTTGAGCCTGGCCATCCCGGGCGTCCCCACCAGGGGCAAGGGCTCGGTGAGCAGCACGTTGGCGATGAACAGTCCCCAGAACAGGGACATGAGCGCATACCAGCCGTACGCCGTCTGTTCCCGCCTGACTACCCAGATGCAGAAGAACAGTGCCGCCATCACGCCGGAGACGATGATGTTGATGAGGATGAGCGTGCGGTTCTGCCACCACAGCGTGTCGTAGCGTCGCTGCATCGCCTGGGGGGCGCCCAGATGGACGGGCCCGAGTCCCAGCGATTGGCCGGCCACGCTCGTTGCCCGGATCCACAGCGTATTCACCCCGGGCAGCAGCCAGGCTTCAGGCAGCAGCCAGTAGCGGGGCATGTTCCAGCTGCGCGACAGGGGTTCCGTCTGTCGTGCGTCCTGCCACAGCAGGGTGTCGTTGATATACACCTGGCCCGCCAGCACGATCGATTGCAGCACCAGGGCAACGGCGTCGTTCCGGTCGCCCGGGCAGGCGCGGTCCCATGTTATCCGGTACCACACCGATCCACCCTCGCCGGGGCGGCGTCGGAGCCAGTCGTCCGGCAGTGTGACGGCTTGCCAGGTGGTGATGGCGCGACGGCCGCCGGGAACGTCGGCGGCCGTGTGAACGGCCAGGATGCGTGCCACGCACGCCGGTTGCGCCGGTGCTTCAGCGGGGCTGGCCCACGCGGCGGTGGCAGGCACGCACAGCAGGAGCCACAGCCACCCCAGCCACCTCACTTCTTGATCCCCCTCACCCCAGCAGCCCACGGGTGCGCGCCGCGTGCACCGCCCGGGTGCGCGAGGTGACGGCCAGCTTGCGGTAGATGTGCTTGATGTGGCACTCGACGGTATAGCGCGACAGGAAGATCTGTTCGGCGATTTCCCGATTGCCCAGCCCTTCGGCGACCAGTCGCAGGATCTGGTGTTCGCGCGGGCTCAGGCGTCCTTCGGGCGGGCTGGCCTCTTGCTCCGTCGCGCCAGGGTGCAGTTCCTCGATGATGCGGCGGGCGATGAAGGGATCGATGGGCGCGCCGCCCCGCAGCACGCTGCGCAGGGCCAGGGCGACTTCCAGATCGTCGCGCTCCTTCACCACATAACCGGTGGCGCCCGCACGCAAGGCGGCCAGGATGGCGTCCTGCGTGCTCCAGGCGGAGATCACCAGGATGCCCAGGCCGGGGTCGGTGGCGCGCAGGTCGGCGATCAGGTCGACGCCGCTGCCGTCGGGCAGGCCCAGGTCAATCAGCGCCAGCGCTATGGGCTGGTTGACCAGGCAGGCGCGCGCCGTGGCCAGCGACTCGGCGAAGACCAATGCTTCGCCGGCATAACCCAGTTGCAGCAGCAGGCCTTCCAGCCGGCGGCGCACCAAGGGGTCGTCCTCCACCAGCAGGACGGGGGCGGGCAGGGCAAGGTCGGCGGCGAGTTCGCGCAAGGACATCGATCCTGGCCTCCAGGGTAGCAAGGGGAGTCTGATTGTCGGCCAGTCCGCGCGCCGCGGCCATCACCAGAATCAGTATTTCGCGGGAGCGATCCGGAAAACCACCGAAATCTGGGGGTGGCCGGCCTTGCGGACGACGCATTCGATCGGCCCGTACTTTACCTGAGCGTGGCGCGGCTGGCCGCCCTCAAGCGGGCAGCAGGACGGCGTCGTGGCGCGGGCTGCTCGCCTGCACCACCACGGCCGCATTGCTGACCTTGAACACCGACACGGCCTGGCGCAGTTGGCGCGCCTGCTCTTCCAGTGAGCTGGCGGCGGCCGCGGACTCCTCGACCAGTGCCGCGTTTTGTTGGGTCACGGCGTCCATCTGGGTGATGGCGTGGTTGACCTGCTCGATGCCGGTGCTCTGCTCCTGCGACGCCGCGGCGATTTCCGCCATGATGTCCGTCACGCGCTTTACCGCATCCACGATGTCGCACATGGTCTGGCCGGCGCGTTGCACCTGGCTGGACCCCACCTGGACCCGGTTGGCGGATTCCTCGATGAGACTCTTGATCTCCTTGGCCGCCTGGGCGCTGCGCTGGGCAAGCGAGCGCACCTCGCCCGCCACGACGGCGAAGCCCTTGCCCTGTTCGCCCGCGCGTGCGGCTTCCACCGCGGCGTTCAGGGCGAGGATGTTCGTCTGGAACGCGATGCCGTCGATGACGTTCACGATTTCCGCGATCCGGTTGGAACTCTCGGAGATGCCGTCCATCGTCGTCACGACTTCCGAGACGACGTTGCCGCCACGGCTCGCCACGTCCATGCTGGTCGAGGCGAGCTGGTCCGCCTGACGGGCATTGTCGGCGTTCTGGCGCACGGTGGAAGCAAGTTCCTCCATGCTGGCGGCGGTTTCCTCCAGCGAGGCTGCCTGCTCTTCCGTCCGACGGCTCAGGTCATGATTGCCTTGCGCGATTTCGGCGGCTCCCGTGTTGATCTCGTCGACGCCATGCAGCACCTGGGAGACGACGCGCCCCAGGCTGTCCTGCATCTGGCGCAGCGCCGCCAGCAACTGGCCGATCTCGTTGCGCGAGTCGACCTCGATGCGTTGGGTCAGATCCCCCGACGCGATGCGTGCCACGGCCTGGCCCGCGTCGCGCAAGGGGCGCATCACATGGCGCGAGAGATACAACCAGCATGCCGGGATGACGAGCAGGCTCAGAATGAGCAGGGCCACCGTGATGGTGCCGGCCAGTTTCAGCCTGTCCTGTGCTTCGGCCAGCACTTCGAGGCTGGCTTGGTCCATGAGCCTGAAGAATTCCACCACCACCTGGTCGGCCTGCGTGCTCAGTTGACCGCGCCGGTCGATATTGGCCAGATAGATGCTCTCGTCCCCGCGCAGCAGGCCCGCAGCGGCGGAGGTCGACAGCTCGGTGTATTGGGACAGCAGGCTGCCGTACTGTTCGGCCAGTCGCGTCACTTCCGGCCAGTCGGTGTTGCCGGCGCTGTCCTTGTTTTTCTCGTTGACTGCGCTCACGACCTTCAAGGCCTCGGCAGCGCGGTCCAGGGCGGCAACGACGCTGGCCGTATCGCCCTGCAGGAAGTTGCGGTGCGCCACGGCCATCCACAGGCGGTTGGCGGTGAAGGCATTCTGGAGATCCTTGGCGGGCTGTATCCGCTCGCTGGAAATGCGGTAGAAATCCTCGAAACCCTGGTCTGCCGACCTGGCGTTAAACCAGTTCGCGCCGATGGCCGACCACAGCGCCAGGGACATCAATGCCAGCACCAGCAATATGCCGATCCGTATGGGCAGGTTCTTCATGTAGAAAACTCCAACATCTTCAAAAGGTAGGGGCTAGGTCAGGAATTCCGGCAAGGCCCCCGCGGAACGGGGACGCCGGCGTTGCGGCACGCGTGACGCAAGCTATCTGGCGCTGACGGCCGTGCATGACCGTCAGTCTTGATGCGCGTGTCTGTTTGTCCGTGCCAGGGAAAGGGGGGGAGGGGAGTGCAGGCGTGAGGCGGTGCTTCAGGTCCCGGCCGGCGGAGGCCCGGCGCTGCCGTGCGCCGTCCCGTCGGTCGTCGGGAGTGCGGAGGTCATCCAGGTCTCCATGTCCTGGGGAGAGAGGGGCCGGGAGAACAGGTAGCCTTGCGCCACGGGGTAGCCCTGCGCACGCAGGATGCGCGTCTGGCCATCGGTCTCGACCCCTTCCGCCACCACGGTCAGGCGCAGGCTTTGGCCGATGCCCAGGATGGCGTTGCTCAGCGCCTGCGCAGCCGGATCCTGCTCCAGGTCCGCGACGAAACTCTGGTCCAGCTTCAGTTCCGACACCGGCAGGCGACGCAGGTAACTGAGGCTGGAGTAACCCGTGCCGAAATCGTCCATCGACAGGCGTACGCCCTGCTCGGACAGCGCCGAGATCGTCTTCATGGTGTAGGGGTTGGTGTCGAGAAGGATGTTTTCCGTCAGCTCCAGCGTCAGGTCCTTGGCGGCCAGGCGATGGAGGCTAAGGGTGTCCGCGACCATCTGCGGCAAGGCCAGATTGTGGAAACTGGTGGGTGACAGGTTCACCGAAATGGCGGGGACCGCGAGTCCTTTCGCCCGCCATGCGGAAAGCTGGCGGCATGCCTCGCGTATCGCCCACAAGCCGAGGTCGGCGATCAGTCCGCATTCCTCTGCCAGGGGAATGAAGCGCGCGGGCGAGATCGCACCCAGGACGGGATGCGTCCAGCGCGCCAGTGCCTCGACGCCATACAGTTCGCCGCTCTCGAGCGCGACCTGCGGCTGGTATTGCAGGTGCAGCTGGCCGGACTGGATAGCCAGGCGCAACGCGCCCTCCAGCATCAGGCGTTCCTGCGCCAACTGGTCCATCTCGGCGCTGAAGAAGCTCAGGCTGCCGCGCCCGCGCTTCTTCGCCTGGTACATGGCGATGTCCGCCTGTTGAAGCAGGGTGTCCATGTCCCGCGCGCTGGCGGGATACATGGCGATGCCCACGCTGCAGGTGATGGACAGGGTGGTTCCGGCGACGCAGAGGGGTTCCGAGAGGACGGCCTGGATCCGCCTGACGGCATCGTTGGCGGACACGGCGTCGCGGCCGGACAGGACCACCACGAATTCGTCGCCGGACTGGCGGCCAAGCGTGTCCGAGGAACCCATCAGGGCCGCCAGCCGCTTGCCGGTCTGCTGCAGCAGCTCGTCGCCGGCCGGATGGCCGAGCGAATCGTTGACCTGCTTGAAGCGATCCAGGTCGATGAACAGCACCGCCAGTTCCGTGCCGTCGCGGTTGGCTGCGGCAATGGCCTGCTCGGCCTTGGCCTGCGTCAGCCTGCGGTTGGGCAATCCCGTCAGCGAGTCATAGAAGGCCAGTTGGCGTATGCGTTGCCTGCCCTGCTCGCGCTCGAGCGCCAGGGCGCACAGATGCGTGCAGGCCTCCACCAGTTGCTGGTGGAAGGTCACCGAACTTGGACTGCCCGCCGTGCTGAAATAAAAGGCGAAGGTGCCGATGACGCGGCCCTGGCTGTTGCGCACGGGCGTCGACCAGCAGCCGCGGTATCCCAGCGGCAGCACCAGGTGGCTGTAATCCTGCCAGAGCGGATCGCTGGCGATGTCGTCGACCCGCACGGCCTCGTTGCGCCAGGCCGCCGTACCGCAGGAGCCCACGCACGGCCCGATCTCGACGCCGTCGAGCTGCGTGCTGAGCGCGCGCGGCAGATTCGGCGCCGCCAGCGGGCGCAGCCTGCCGTGGGCGTCCACCTCGAGGATGGAGGCGGTGACCTCCGGCGCGATGCGCTCGACTTCCTCGCAGATGCCTTCCAGGACCTCGCCCAGCGGGCGTTCCCGCGCCATGGCCTCCAGCGCGCGTTGCTGGAGCACCTCATACATCTTGGCGCGCGTGATGTCGGTGAGGATGGTGACGGTCAGTTGCCAGCAGCCTTGCGCGTCCGAGACCGGATTGCTGATGATCTTCGCCCAGTATCGCTGGCCGTCCTTGCCGTGGACGAGTTCCTCTCCTTCCAGCGAGTGGCCCCCGCGCAGCGCCTCCTGGTAGACGCGCTCCGTGGCCTCGTCCTTGCTGCGGCTCAGCAGGGGAATGGGGCGCAGGCCGATGACCTCTTCGACGCGCCAGCCGAACATGCGGCTGAACCCCGCGTTGACGTATACGATGGCTGACGCCGCGTCGCTGATGATCATGGCCGAGTCGCTCGCGTCGGCCACCAGCGCCAGGCGTTCCATATGCTGCTGGCGGGCGCGCTCCGCGTGGAAACGTTCGGTGATGTTCGTGGCGATCTTGAGAATCTGCAGGACGTTGCCGGCCTCGTCGAGGACCGGCGTGTACGTCGCCTCCAGCCAGCAGCTGGCCCCGTCGTGCCGCACGCGTTCGACCGGGCCCGAATGCGAGAGGCCGTCACGCAGGTGCCGCCAGAATGCCGCGTACTCGCCGCTCCGCGCGTACGCATCGGTGCAGAAGCGTCGATGGTGCAAACCCGCCGCATTCTCGGCGTCGTAGCCAAACAGGCGAAGGTAATTGGGATTGGCGTGCCTCAGCACGCCTTCCGGCGTGAACTCGGCGATCGCCATGACTCGCTCGAGCGCGGCGCGTTGCGCGTCGTGGTGGACCACGAGCGGTGTGGACAGTGGCATGGCCTCAGCAATGGCCCGGGGGGCAGGGGAATGAAATGAACCCGCGCCAGTCGGGAGCGGTGAGGAGGTGCCGGCAAACGATGTTGCGTTGCGGAAATGTTAAGGGATTATTTAGTTCAAAATTCATATTTCGCTTTGTGTCGTTTTGCCCTGTTGTTTTTAGCCATGCTGTTCCGGGCTTTGGGAAAAAGACGCAGCCGTCGCACAGGGCGTTGCTACCGGCCGCTTGTGCCGGTACCGTGTCGTCCGGAAATCCTTGGGACTGCCTCCAGCGTTGCCACAGATAAAGAAAAACGCGCGCATCGACCTGCGTGCACTCATCCTGCTCCTGTCCGCGCTCATCGCGGTGTTCGTGCTGGGCGCCAGCATCTTTGCCAGCTATTGGGTGCAAAGAAAAATGCTCGTGGACGGCACGCTCGAGACGAACCGGGTCTACGCCACGAAGCTGGCGACGATGACGGAGGGCTACCTGCGCTCGGCGTTGCGGCAACTGGCGTTCAGCGCCGATTCCTATGGCAGGCATTTCGGCGAGCGCGGCGCGCTGACGCAGGAAAACGAATGGCTGCAACGGCAGGTCGATCATTTCAATTCCACCTTTTTCGTGGATGCGGCGGGCGTGGTCAGGGCGGTCGCCCCAGCCAACCTGAGCACCCTCGGCACGGTCTTGCGGACCCAGGGCGCCACGCAGGCGCTGCGTGAACGCCAGCCCGCCGTCTCCGCGCCCTATATGTCGGCGGCGGGCAACCTGGTGGTGGCCCTGTCCCACCCCATCTTCTCGCCGACCAACGACTACCTGGGGTATGTGGGAGGCAGCATCTATCTGCAGCGGCGCAGCGGCCTGAGCCAGCTGTTGGGCGAGCATTACTACAAGGATGGCTCGTATCTGTATGTCGTCGATCGCCAACTGACATTGCTGTACCACCCGGATCCCGCGCGGGTCGGCACCGTGGTGCGGAACAATCCCCTTCTGGACGAGGCGGTGGTCTCGGGTGGGGACGGCGTGAGGAGGGTGACCAACAGTTATGGCGTCGACATGCTGGCGGGTTACGCCACGGTGCCCAGCACCGGCTGGGTCGTGGTGGCGCAGCGTCCCTACCACCAGACCCTTGCGCCCCTCGACAAGCTCATCCTGACCATGGTGGCGATTGCCTTGCCGCTGACGGTCCTTGGCGGAGGGTTGATATGGTGGCTCACGCTCGTCATCGTGAGGCCGTTGCGATCACTGGCCGCGGGCGCGAGGAGCATGGGCGCGTCCGAGGGCAGCCACGACGTTGGCGATGTGCGCGCGTGGTATGTGGAAGCCTTCGAAATCAAGCGCGCGCTGATGGTGGGAATCAAGCTGCTCGATGAGCGGATAGGCAAGCTCCAGCGGGACGTGCAGACCGACCCGCTCACGAAGTTGAACAACCGCCGCCTGCTCGGGCAGACGCTGGCGTTATGGCAGGCGGAGCGCCGGTCTTTCGCGGCCATCCAGCTGGACATCGATCATTTCAAGAAGGTGAACGATACGTATGGCCACGAGGTCGGGGACCAGGTGCTGACTGCCTTGGCCGACGTCATCCGAAGCTGTGCCCGCGCTGGCGATGTGCTGTGCCGCACGGGGGGAGAGGAGTTCCTGGTGCTGCTGCCCGATACGGATTTGGCGCTTGCGGCGGTGGTGGCCGAGCGGCTTCGGCAGCGCGTGGCGGATGCGCACTTTCCCCTCGTAGGCCAGGTCACGGTCTCGCTGGGCGTGGCGGAGTGGACGCCACAGCACGAAGAGGATGCCAGCCTGGTTCTGGTCAGGGCGGACAAGCAGCTTTATCTGGCCAAGCAGGGCGGCAGGAACCGCGTGTCGCAGGAAGGCGCGACACGCTGACCATGCGCACCGGGGCGCGCGCTCATTGCCGCGTCAGCGGCTTGACTGCAGGCGTGGCAAACGCGCTGCCGCCGCCCGCGGGCAATTCCGCCAGGCTTTGCACGGTGCGCCAGACATCCTGCTCACGGGCGCGCAGGTCATAGCGTTGCCGCGTGCCGGGGTGGCGCGCGGCCAGGTAAAGCGTGCCATGCAGGAAACGCAGGGCAGGGGGCGAGCCGGCGTCGAAGGGCAGTTCGGCCGCGACGTCATGCTCCACCAGCCACAGGCGGCCGTCGGGGCGGTCCAGCACGGCGACGATGGGGTCGCCGTGGGCGTCGGCATCCACGGCGGGCGCGCCGACGTAGCGCACGTCCAGGTCCTTGGCGGCGTGCCAGCGCAGCGCGTCGGCATCGGGCGCGTCCCTGGGGGCCGCCACCTGGTCGATGCGCTGCAACCGCCGCGTCTCGCGATCGCGCAGGTACACCACGACATGGCCGTCGGCGTCACGCGTGGCGGCCAGGCCGCCATCGCTGCGCGGGGCGGGCACGTGCTGCCAGGCTTCCCAGCCCGCGGTCGGGTCGGCCTGCTGCTGGCGGGTGGCGTGCAGGTGGCCGGCGCGGTCCAGCGCCAGCACCACATAGCGCCCCGCGGCGTCTCGGGCCAGCACCGGGTCGCCCTGTGCGTCCGCCAGCGCGGGCAGGGCCAGCCAGGCGTTCCAGCAATTGCCCGGATGGCACGGCGCCGTCCAGTAATACTGTCCGTCGTTGCCCATCGCGACGGCCGCGGTGTCCTTGCCCGACATCACGGCCGGCACGTGCGAGATGCGTGCGCCGCCCATCGCCTGCCAGCCTTGCCAGGCGCCATCCATCTGCTGGCGGTTCACCCACAGATTGCCCAGCGCATCGCGCGCGAAGAGCCCGGCGCTGGCGTCGGGATAGGAGAACGACACCAGCGGGCTGGCAGTGCGGCCGCCCAGCGTCAGCCAGTTGCGCTGGTTCGCATCCCACAGATTGACGGCGTCGTTGGCTTCGCCCGTGGCGAGCAGCAGCAGTTCGCCCTGGGCATTCACCTGCAGCCGAGGCGGCGTGTCGGGGCGCGACACGTAATAGGCGCGCTGGACCCAGGCCGCCGCGGGGCCGGCGGGCTCCTGGCAGCCTTCCGGGCCCTTGCAGTAGTGGTAGTCGTTCCAGGCATAGCGGCGGAAGATCTCCGCCTTGCTGGCGATCTCGGCCTCGGCCAGGTTGATCTCTCGTTCCTGGCTGGGATAGTCGATGTAGCCCGTTTCCGCATAGTTGCCGGGCGCCTGCAGCATGGCTTCGCGCACCAGGCGGGCGCTGGCGATATGGTCCGGATGGCTGTGGCCGGCGCAACGCCAGCACAGCGCGGTATAGGGCACGGTGATCGTGTCGTCCAGGCGGCGCACGGTGGTGGGCGCATAGCGGCGGATCAGCTCGGCCAGCGTGGCCACCAGGTCCGCCCGCGTGTAGCTGTCCGGCGTGGGGCCCAGGGTGTCGGCCTTCAGGCCCTGCGCGGACTCGACCTGGCTGAGCGGCGTCAGGCTGCCCCAGCCCGGGCCCAGCCACGGGTCCTTGATGCGCAGGTGCCAGAGCTCCACGCGCGGATTGCCCTGCAGGGCATGGCGGGCGATGGTGTGCCGCCCGAGCGTGGCCGTGCCGGCGATCCATTCGTCGGCTTGTTTGGCCATGTAGGCATAGGCGGCGCGCACGCCGCGCTCGCGGCCCGACATATAGCCTTCGCCTTCCCCCGCGTCGCTGGCGGTCAGGTAGACCACGCGCACGCAGCCGCCCGCCTCGATGTTCGAGGCCAGGTCGGGATTCATGAAGAGCAGGTCATCGTCCAGGTGGGCGACGAAGGCCAGGTCCTTGATGCCGTGGCAGTCGGCCAGCGTCGGCGCGCGGGTGGCGGACCAGGCGGGCAAGGCGAAGGCCAGGCAGGCCAGCGCGGCCAGGGCCAGGCGCGGGGCGCCATGAAACAGGGCGGGCATGATGGGGTGGAAAGCGAGGGTGAGGAAGGCCGGTGCGAGCGGCCCGGAGGGGCCGCGCTGGCAGATTCTAGCGTCGCGGCGTGTCGCGCGGACGATCCGGCGGCCTGCCGGCGCGCATTGCGCGCGCCGGGGTTGGCAAGGTGATGCGGGCGCGCCACAGCACCCTGAGTGGCGCCGTGGCGGCGGCCTCAGTGCTGCGGCTTCGGGGTCGCGGCGGTGCTGGGCGGCAGGATCGGATACACGATGTCGGGCGCATTGCCGCTCAGCGTGCGCAGGAAGCTGGCGATCTGGCCGACTTCCTTGTCGTTGAGCTCATGGCCCAGCTGGCTGGAGCCCATGATCGCCACGGCCTGTTCCAGCTCCCACACCTCGCCGCTGTGGAAATAGGGCGCGGTCAGCGCCACGTTGCGCAGCGGCGCGGCGCGGAACACATATTCGTCGGTGGCGGTGTTGGTGACGGTGAAGCGGCCCTTGTCCTCGGCGGGCAGCACGTCCGCGCCCGGCTTCTTGATGACGCCGAAGGGGAAGTAGGCCTGGCCGCCGAAGTTCTTGCCCGAGTGACAGGCCACGCAGCCCTTGTCCACGAACAGCCGCAGGCCTTGCAGTTCCTCCGCGTTCAGCGTGTTCTCGCCGGCGAGGAACTTGTCGAAGCGCGCCCCCGGTGTGATCAGCGTGGTTTCGAAGGCCTCGATGGCGCGCGCCATGTTCTCGAAGGTGACGGGGTTCTTCTCGCCGGGGAAGGCGCGCTTGAAGGCATCGACGTACTGCGGGATGCTGGCCAGCGTCTTCTCTACCTGGGCCGGTGTGTTGTTCATCTCCACGCTGGCCTGCACCGGGCCCATGGCCTGTTCCTTCAGGTCGGCTGCGCGGCCATCCCAGAACTGCGCAATGTTGAAGACCGAGTTGTAGACGGTGGGCGAGTTGCGCGGGCCGCGCTGCCAGCCGTGGCCGATGGAAGTGGGGATGTTGTCCGCGCCGCCGGTGCCCACGCTGTGGCAGCTGTTGCAGCTCAGGATGTGGCTGCGCGACAGGCGCGGATCGAAGAAGAGCCACTTGCCCAGCTCCTTCTGGTCCTCGGTGACGGCCAAGCCGCGCACTTCCTTGGGCGGCGTGTCGGGGATGGACTGGAACAGGCCCTTGGCCGTATTGCGCAGGGCATTGGCGTCAGAGGCGGCGTGGACGGGGGCCAGGACAGCAAGGCCGATCAGACAGGACGCGAGGCGAGTCAGGGCGTGCATGGTGTTACCTCCAGGTCGGAAAAAATCGCTTACAGCTGTATGTAAGCATTGCCACCCCTCCTGTTGCGCCCCGATGGCGGGGCGGTCTTGACGCGCGTCAAGGGCTCGCGGCCTACAATGCCCGCAGACCTGTCACGCGGTGTTTTTCGCACGGCTGTACACTCGCCCCGTTTCCCGTCACCCCCTCGCCCCTCAAGGAGCGTCCACTGATGAAATTCCGCTTCCCTATCGTCATCATTGACGAAGACTATCGCTCCGAGAACACCTCGGGCCTGGGTATCCGCGCGTTGGCCGCGGCCATCGAGGAAGAGGGGGTGGAAGTCCTGGGCGTGACGAGCTACGGCGACCTCAGCTCCTTCGCGCAGCAACAAAGCCGCGCCAGCGCCTTCATCCTGTCGATCGACGATGAAGAGTTCGACGTGGATTCGCCCGAGGACGTGGCCAACGCCATCAAGAACCTGCGCGCCTTCATCGGCGAACTGCGGTTCCGCAACACCGACATCCCCATCTATCTGTACGGCGAGACGCGCACGTCGGAGCACATTCCGAACGACATCCTGCGCGAGCTGCACGGCTTCATCCACATGTTCGAGGACACGCCGGAGTTCGTGGCGCGCCACATCATCCGCGAAGCCAAGAGCTACCTGGACGGCCTGCCCCCGCCCTTCTTCCGTGAACTGGTGAAGTACGCGCAGGACGGCTCTTATTCCTGGCACTGCCCCGGCCACTCGGGCGGCGTCGCCTTCCTGAAGAGCCCCGTGGGCCAGATGTTCCACCAGTTCTTCGGCGAGAACATGCTGCGCGCCGACGTCTGCAACGCCGTGGACGAACTGGGCCAGTTGCTGGACCACACCGGGCCCGTGGCCGAGTCGGAACTGAATGCCGCGCGCATCTTCCACGCCGACCACTGCTTCTTCGTGACCAACGGCACCTCCACCTCGAACAAGGTGGTGTGGCATGCCAACGTGGCGGCCGACGACGTGGTGGTGGTGGACCGCAACTGCCACAAGTCGATCCTGCACGCGATCACCATGACGGGCGCGATCCCGGTGTTCCTGCGCCCCACGCGCAACCACCTGGGCATCATCGGCCCGATCCCGCTGGAAGAGTTCGAGCCCGAGAACATCCGCAAGAAGATCGAGGCCAATCCTTTCGCGCGCAACGCCATCAACAAGAAGCCGCGCATCCTGACGCTGACGCAGAGCACCTACGACGGCGTGATCTACAACGTCGAGATGATCAAGGAAAAGCTGGGCAGCGAGATCGACACGCTGCACTTCGACGAAGCCTGGCTGCCGCACGCGTCCTTCCACAGCTTCTACAAGGACATGCACGCCATCGGCCAGGGCCGACCGCGCAGCCCCGAAGCCATGGTGTTCGCCACGCACTCCACGCACAAGCTGCTGGCCGGCATCTCGCAGGCCTCGCAGATCGTGGTGCAGGAGTCCGAGACCCGCAAGCTCGACCGCAACATCTTCAACGAGGCGTACCTGATGCACACCTCGACCTCGCCGCAATACGCCATCATCGCCTCGTGCGACGTGGCGGCGGCGATGATGGAGCCGCCCGGCGGCACCGCGCTGGTCGAGGAAAGCATCCGCGAAGCCATGGACTTCCGCCGCGCCATGCGCAAGGTGGAGTCCGAGTACGGCCGCAATGACTGGTGGTTCAAGGTCTGGGGCCCCAACCGCCTGGTGCCCGAGGGCATCGGCGGCCAGGGCGACTGGCTGCTGGAAGCCAACGACCATTGGCACGGCTTCGGCGACCTGGCCCCCGGCTTCAACATGCTGGACCCCATCAAGGCCACCATCATCACCCCGGGCCTGGATATCTCTGGCGCCTTCGGCGAGACCGGCATCCCGGCAGCGCTGGTGTCGCGCTACCTCGCCGAGCACGGCGTGGTGGTCGAGAAGACCGGCCTGTATTCGTTCTTCATCCTTTTCACCATCGGCATCACCAAGGGCCGCTGGAACACGCTGCTGACCGCGCTGCAGCAGTTCAAGGACGACTACGACCGCAACCAGCCGCTGTGGCGCATCCTGCCGGAGTTCTGCCGCGACAACCGCCGTTACGAGCGCATGGGCCTGCGCGACCTCTGCCAGCAGATCCACGAGGCCTATCGCGAGCACGACGTGGCGCGCCTGACCACCGAGATGTACCTGAGCGACATGGTGCCGGCGCTGAAGCCCTCGGACGCCTTCGCCCGCATGGCGCACCGCGAGGTCGAGCGCGTCGAGATCGACCAGCTGGAAGGCCGCGTCACCGGCGTGCTGCTGACGCCCTATCCGCCGGGCATCCCGCTGCTGATCCCGGGCGAGCGCTTCAACCGCACCATCGTCCAGTACCTGCAGTTCGCGCTGGCCTTCAACGCGCGCTTCCCGGGCTTCGAGACCTATATCCACGGCCTGGCCGGTGAGACCATGCCCGACGGCTCGATCCGCTACTACGTGGATTGCCTGCGGGAAGACTGAGGCCTTGACGGACGCGCCTGACTCGCCCGGCCGTCCCCGCCGGCAGGCGGGCGCGGCCGCCGCCTTCGACGTCGCCGTGATCGGCGCCGGCGGCGCCGGCATGATGTGTGCCGCCGTGGCCGGCCAGCGTGGCCGCCGCGTCGTGCTGATCGACCACGCCGAACGCCTGGCCGAGAAGATCCGCATCTCGGGCGGCGGGCGCTGCAACTTCACCAACCGCGAGGTCGGGCCGGCCAACTTCGTGTCGGCCAACCCGCAGTTCAGCCGCTCGGCGCTGTCGGGCTATTCCCCCCAGGACTTCATCGGCCTGGTGCGCCGCCACGGCATCGCCTGGCATGAAAAGCACCGCGGCCAACTCTTCTGCGACGACAGCAGCGAGCAGATCATCGAGATGCTGCGCCAGGAGTGCGACGCGGGCCAGGTGGCCTGGCGCATGCCCTGCGAGGTGCGCGGCATCCTGCAGGAACCTGAAGGCTACGCGCTGGACACGTCGGCCGGCGCCATCCGCGCCACGCGCCTGGTGATCGCCACCGGCGGCATGGCCATCCCGCAACTGGGCGCCACCGATTTCGGCCTGAAGATCGCCCGGCAATTCGGCCTGAGGGTCATCGAACCGCGTCCGGCGCTGGTGCCGCTGACCTTCGACGCCGCGCAGTGGGCACCCTTCGCGGGCTTGTCCGGCATGGCGATGGAAGCGCGCGTGCGCACCGGCGGCAAGAAGAACGGCGGCGACTTCCTGGAAGACCTGCTCTTCACGCACCGCGGCCTGTCGGGGCCGGGCATCCTGCAGATCTCCAGCTATTGGCAGCCTGGCGAACCCATCACGCTGGACCTGGCGCCAGGGCAGTCGCTGGAAACAGACCTGCTGGCCGCCAAGCAGGGCGGCCGCCAGCAGGTGGCCACCGCGCTGGGCGCGCTGTGGCCGCGCCGGCTGGCCGATGCGTGGCTGCCGGCGATGGCGGGGCAGCTGCCGCCGGACTTCGGCGCCACCCGCCTGGCGGATGCGCCTGATCGCGCCTTGCGCGCGCTGGCGGCGGGCATCCATGGCTGGGCGATCACGCCCAACGGCACCGCGGGCTACAAGAAGGCCGAGGTCATGCGGGGGGGCGTGGACACCGCGGGCTTGAACCAGAAGAGCCTGGAAGCCAAGGCGGCGCCGGGATTGCACTTCATCGGCGAGACGGTGGACGTCACCGGCTGGCTGGGGGGCTACAACTTCCAGTGGGCCTGGGCATCGGGCGTTGCCTGCGGCAAGGCGGTCTGACGGCGGGCCGGCGCGTCAGACCTGCGCGGGCGACGGCTGCACCAGCTCCCACAACTGTTCCGCCACGGGCGCCATGGCGCTGGGCTGGCGGTACAGGCAGATGTCGGCCGGGATATCCCATTCTTCCTTGCCTGCCCGCAGCAGGCGGCCCGCCGCCAGATCGGCTTGCACGAGCATGCCCGGCAGCCAGGCGATTCCGCGTCCTTGGAGCGCCATGGCGCGCAGCAGCGTGGCCTGGTGCCAGAGGAAGGTTTCCCGCAGCCGTGTGTCCTGCGTGGCGCGTTGGCCGAGCACGTGCTGGACGATCCGGCCCAGGCCCGAGGAGGGGCCGTAGGCCAGGAATGGCACCACGCCCGGCACGTCGAGCGTGTGGCTGGGACCATTGCCGCCAGCGGCGGGGGCGCAAACCGGAATCAGCACGTCGGCCGGGGACCGCGTTGCGTCGCCTATCGGGTTGGCGGCAACAACGCTTCCAGCCACTGCTTGCCCTGGGGCCAATCGGCCAGCTTGGCGTCCGATCCCATATGTCCCAAGGCGCCAGCAACCTCCAGCCGGGCGCCCCAGGCATCCGCGAAGAAGCGCGCGCGTTCCAGGGTCACGCGCGGGTCATCCGTGCTGGCGACGACGATGCTGGGGAAGGGCAGGCGTCGCAACGGCATGGGGGCGAAACCGATAGGGCCGGGCGGGTAGTCGGTAGCCTCCGTATCGCTGGGTCCGACCAGCAGTGCACCGGCCACGGGTAGCGGTGTGTCCGGGTGGAGGTCCGGCCAGGCTGCTGCGAGTTGGTTCACGAGCGCGACTGCCAGCGAGTGCGCCACCAGGATGACGGGGGCCTGCCTTGCGGCAAGCACCTGCGCCAGATGCCGCACCCATTCGTCTTTTTCCGGCGTGGTCCATTCGCGCTGCAGGACGCGCTCGAAGCGTTCGTCCTGGGCTTCCCAGTGCGTCTGCCAATGGTCGGGTCCTGAATTGCCGCGTCCGGGAAGAACGAGGATGGAGGCTTGGGTCATGGATATCTGTGTGGGGTTGCCGGGCGCTTGGCCGAGGGTCGGGCGCGAGACGGGCCTGCCTTGCAGTCAGCCCGCCTTGATGCCGGTCGCCTGGACCACGGTTTCGAAATTCTTCAGGCTGGCCTCCAGGCTGGCCGAGAATGCCGTGCTGGGCAAGCCTTCCGCATCGAATCCCTGCGCGGGCAGCATTTCCTGCACTTTGGGGTGCTGCAAGGCCTGCACCACGGCGGCATGCACGCGTTGCAACAGGTCGTCAGGCAGGCCGGCTGGCGCAAACACGCCTTGCCACGTCTTGTGGGTGTAGCCCGGCGCAATGCTTTCGTGCAGCGTGGGGACATCAGGCAGCGCGGGCGCGCGGGTTTCGCTCGTGACGGCAAGGCCAAGCAGATTGCCTGCCTGGATGTGTGCGACGGCCGCCGCCATGGTGACCACGCCGGCGTTCAGCGTGCCGTTGAGCACGTCAGCCAGCAGGGGCGCGCCGCCTCGATACGACACGTGTTCGGCGGTGACGCCAAGACGGTGATTGAGCGCGGCGCTGCAAAGATGGTGGGCGGTGCCCCAGCCCGGCACGCCGATGGTGAGCCCGCCGTCGCGAGCCCGCAGCTGTTCCAGGTAGCTGGCCGGATCGGTGATGCCTGATCGCGGATGGCTGACGAACAGGTTGCAGGACGAAATGCCCATCGTCACCGGCTGGAGTTGAGGCAGCATGCGCGCCAGTCCCGCCACGCCGCTCACTGAATCCGACGCAACCAGCGTGTCGTTGGTCACCATCAGGGTGTAGCCGTCCGGCTCGGCGTTGACGACGCGTTGCGTACCGATGCGCGATGCTGCGCCGCCGACGTTCTCGATCACGACAGGGACACCCAGCGCGTCGGAAAGACCCAATGCCAAAGGCCGGGCGAAGATGTCCACGCCGCCGCCGGCCGGGAACGGCACCACCAGGCGGATGGGCCGGTTGGGATAGGCGGTGGAGGCCAGCGCGGGTGCCGATGCGGCGAAGGGACTGGCGGCCAGCGCAAGAAGCACGCGTCGGCGAGAGAGGTTGGCGAGCGTGTTTTTCATGGAGGCGTGGCTGGGGGATGTGGAGATTGATGCGTCGACGAGGCAGGGCAGGTCGCAAGTTTAAGGAGCATGTAAGCTTTTCGTTATTCAAAGAATGCATATCCATATGGTTGGTCGCGCTTGCCGTTCCGCGCCTGTCTGGTGCCATCCGCCGCCCTGACTTAGCATCGGGCCTTTCGTCTTTTCCGGCTGTTTCCCGTGCCCATCATCTCTTCCTCTTCCTTGATGCAATTGGCCCTGCAGGCTTTGGTGAACGCAGGCGCGAGTGCCGTCATGGCGCGCACGACCGCACAGGCGCTGGTTGCCGCCGAGATGCAGGGCCTAGCTTCACATGGCCTTGGCCGGCTCGAGGCCTACAGGGCCCATTTGCGCAACGGCCGCGCGAACGGCGCGGCAGAGCCCGTCGTGTTGAAGCACAAGGGAGCCGTATTGCTGGTGGATGCGCGGCAAGGCCTGGCATATCCGGCATGCCAGCTCGCGATCTCCCTCGCGATCGATACTGCCCGGCAACAGGGCGTGGCCTTTGCCGCGGTCGCCAATAGCCATCACTTCGGTGCCGCCGCCAATCAGTTGCTGCCCGCCGTCGAGCAGGGATTGATAGGCCTGGCCTTTGGCAACTCACCCGCCGCGATGCCGGCTTGGGGGGGGAAGCGGGCGCTGTTGGGCACCAATCCCCTTGCGGCTGTCTTTCCCCGCCGCGGGCAAGACCCGCTGATCATGGACATGTCCTTGTCCGCCGCGGCGCGAGGCAAGCTTGTCGTGGCCGAACGCAATGGCCAAGCCATTCCGGAAGGATGGGCGCTGGATGCAGACGGACAGCCCACGACGGATCCGAAGGCAGGCCTGGCAGGTACATTGCTTGCCGCGGGCGGCCTCAAGGGCACGTTGCTTGCGATCATGATCGAGCTGCTGGCGGCTGCGCTGACGGGATCGAACTTTGGCTACGAGGCGGACTCCTTCCTGACCAAGGAGGGAAGGGCGCCGCAGGTGGGGCAGGTATTCCTGCTGATCGACCCCGCGGCATTGGCCGGCCGTGATGTCTACCTGGATCGCGTGGAAGCCCTGGTCGATGCCATGCTGGGGGACGAGGGCGTGCGTCTGCCTGGCGCCAGCAGGCTGGCTCGGCAGCAGGCAGCGCAGGCGCATGGGATCGACATTCCGGAGGCGTTGCTGAACGCGTTGCGGGACTGGGCTGGGGCGCCCGTGTAGGTGTTGCCCGCCTATAGCCCTGGCACTAACAGGGACATATCACTGATTCCCCGTCACAGAACTGATAAGCTGGCATGTGACAGTATCCGTGGCCTTGCCGCGGCAGCGCCTTGCGGCGCCCGCGGCGATCCACTGTCCGTCCGGACGCCGCCTGCACAGGCCGCCGTCCCATTGCGCAACCCGAAAACAGGAGTCAAGAAAATGGCCTACACCCTGCCCAAACTGCAGTACGCCTACGATGCCCTGGAGCCCCATGTCGACGCCGAGACCATGGAGATCCACTACACCAAGCATCACCAGACCTACATCAACAACCTGAACGCCGCCCTGGAAAACGCCGGCGTGCCGGAACAGTCGGTCGAGCAACTGGTTGCCAAGCTGGACAGCCTGCCCGAGAACATCCGCGGCGCCGTGCGCAACAACGGCGGCGGCCACGCCAACCACACGCTGTTCTGGACCGTCATGTCGCCCAACGGCGGCGGCAAGCCGGAAGGCAAGCTGGCCGCGGCCATCGAAGCCGAGCTGGGTGGCTTCGATGCCTTCAAGGATGCCTTCACCAAGGCCGCCCTGACGCGCTTCGGCAGCGGCTGGGCCTGGCTGAGCGTGGACTCGGCTGGCAAGCTGAAGGTGGAATCGTCCGCCAACCAGGACACCCCCCTGATGGAAGGCCGCACCCCCGTGCTGGGCCTGGACGTGTGGGAACACGCCTACTACCTGAAGTACCAGAACCGCCGTCCCGAATACATCGGCGCGTTCTTCAACGTGGTGGACTGGAAGGAAGTGTCCCGCCGCTACGAAGAGGCCCTGGCCAAGTAATGGCGAGGCTGGCCGTGACATCTGCGTGCCCTCGGGTGGCCTGTCCGGCCTGACCGCAACCTGCCCTGTCGGGTTGCGGTGACGTTCTGCTGCGGGGCACCAATGTATTTGGTGCCCCGTTGTCTTTCGCGGTATGCTTCGCCCGCTGTCGATGCATGTTGCAGGAGAGCGCGCGTGGCCTGCTTGGCCGCTCGCCGCCGAAGGCGCAATTCGCCCGGAATCGCTCAGGCCCAGTAGGGCAACATGCCTTGTCCACCGCAATCCGGTGGGCTGGACAGCACTCTGGAGAGACCCGGCCGCCGCGCGGCCCGGGCGCCGAAGGTGCAAACCCGCCATTGCCGCGGGGCAACTCTCAGGCAAAAGGACAGAGGGGCGGAGCACCTGGCCGGTCGCGGGATTCTTCCTGGCGCGCCGGTAACCGATCATCCGGCTGTCGCCGTTCGGAGTTCCGCATGTCCGCAACACTGCAACACACCCCCCTGGCCGACGTCCATGTCGCCGCTGGCGCCCGCATGGTCGACTTCGGCGGCTGGAGCATGCCGCTCGCCTATGGCTCGCAGATCGAAGAACACCATGCCGTGCGCCGCGAGGCCGGCATGTTCGACGTGTCTCACATGCTGAACATCGATGTCGCGGGCCCGCAGGCCACCGACTTCCTGCGCCATCTGCTGGCCAACGACGTTGCCCGCCTGACCGTGCCGGGCAAGGCGCTGTATTCCTGCATGCTGAATCCCGAGGGTGGGGTCATCGACGACCTCATCGTCTATTTCTTCGCGCCCGACCGCTGGCGCGTCGTCGTCAATGCCGGCACCGCCGACAAGGACGTGGCCTGGATGCGCCAGGTGGCCGACACCCATCCCTATGGCGTGACCATCACGCCGCGCCGCGACCTGGCCATGCTGGCCGTGCAAGGTCCCGAGGCCCGCGCCCGTGTGTGGGCAGCACGCCCCGCGTGGCAGGCCGCCACCGAAAACCTGGGCGCCTTCAGCGGCGCGCAGGTGGCCGCCGACACGCTGGTGGCCCGCACGGGCTACACCGGCGAGGACGGCTTCGAACTCGTGGTGCCCGGCGCCGACGTGGCCACGCTGTGGAACGACCTGGTTGCCCAGGGCGTGCGCCCTTGCGGCCTTGGCGCGCGCGACACGCTGCGCCTGGAAGCCGGCATGGCGCTTTATGGCCAGGACATGGACGAGTCCATCATGCCGGCCCAGGCAGGCCTGTCGTGGACGGTGTCGCTGAAGGACCCCGAGCGCGAATTCATCGGCCGCGACGCGGTCGAACTCAATGCCGATCCCTGTGTCTTCCTGGGCCTGCAGCTGCAGGAGCGCGGCGTCATGCGCGCGCACATGGCCGTGCGCACCGCGCACGGCGACGGCGAGATCACCAGCGGCACCATGTCGCCGACGCTGGGCGTGTCCATCGCCATGGCGCGCCTGCCGGTCGGCGCCCAGCCCGGCGAGCTGGCCGACGTCGACATCCGCGGCAAGTGGGTGCCTGCGCGCATCAGCGCCTTGCCCTTCGTGCGTCACGGTAAACCCGTCCAGCATTCCTGATTCACTTCGATGCCGCCGGCCGCGTGCGCCGGCGGTTCCTTGCATTGCCTTACCTGGAGCCATCCATGTCCCTGCCCACCGATCGCAAATACGCTGCCTCGCACGAGTGGATCCTGCCCGAAGGCGACCTGCTGGTCGTCGGCATCACCGACCCTGCCCAGGAACAGCTGGGTGACCTCGTCTTCGTGGGCGACGTCAACGTGGGCGCCCGCCTGGCCGCCGGCCAGACCGCCGGCGTCGTCGAGTCGGTGAAGGCCGCCTCGGACATCTATGCGCCGGTTGCCGGCGAGATCGTCGCCTTCAACGACTCGCTGCAGGACGACCCCGCCCAGATCAACAGCGCGCCCTACACCGCGTGGATCTTCAAGATCAAGCCCGACAACGCCGCCGACACCGGCGCATTGCTGGACGCCGCCGGCTACCAGGCCGTCGTCGACGCGGGCTGAGCGCAGCCCGGCTGAGCGCAGCCTGACCGTCATTGCGGGCCGTGTTGCGCGGCCCGCCATTCCTGCCGTTCCCCATTCCCGACCCCGAGACCCGCCATGCCCCGCGTCATCGATTCAGACCTCGACTTCACCCGCCGCCACATCGGTCCCGCCAGTGGCGACCAGCAGGCCATGCTGGCCGCCGTGGGCGCCGCCAGCCTGGATGCGCTGGTGGCCGAAGTCGTGCCGCCCGCCATCCGGCTGGACGCGCCGCTGGCGCTGCCCGCGGGCCGCAGCGAAGCCGACGTGCTGGACGAACTGCGCGGCCTGGCCGAGCGCAACGAGGTCTTCCGCAGTTATATCGGGCAAGGCTATTACGGCACGCATACACCCAACGTGGTGCTGCGCAACGTGCTGGAGAATCCGGCCTGGTACACGGCCTACACGCCGTACCAGCCCGAGATCTCGCAAGGCCGGCTGGAGGCCCTGCTGAACTTCCAGACGATGGTGGCCGACCTGACCGCCCTGGACATCGCCAACGCTTCCTTGCTGGATGAGGGCACGGCCGCCGCCGAAGCCATGACGCTGGCGCGACGCGGCGCGCGTTCCAGGAGCCCTGTGTTCTTCGTGTCGCAGCATTGCCATCCGCAGACCATCGAGGTCGTGCGCACCCGCGCCGAAGGCCTGGGCATCGAGATCGTGGAAGGCGACGAGTCGCAAGGCCTGCCCGAGTGTTTCGGCGTGCTGCTGCAATATCCGAACAGCCTGGGTGGCGTCGCCGATTACCGCGCGCTGGCCGAGCAGGCGCATGCGCAAGGCGCGGTCGTGGCCTGCGCCACGGACCTGCTGGCGCTGGCCGTCATTGCCGCGCCCGGCGAGTGGGGCGCCGACATCGCCATCGGTTCGGCGCAGCGCTTCGGCGTGCCTTTCGGTTTCGGCGGTCCGCACGCGGGCTTCATGGCCTGCCGCGACGCCCTGAAGCGCAGCATGCCCGGCCGGCTGGTCGGCGTCTCGCGCGATGCGCAGGGCCGCCCCGCGCTGCGCTTGGCGCTGCAGACGCGCGAGCAGCACATCCGCCGCGAGAAGGCCACGTCCAACATCTGCACGGCGCAGGTGCTGCTGGCTGTCATGGCCGGCCTGTACGCCGTCTGGCACGGCCCGGCAGGCCTGGCCGGCATCGCGCGCCGCGTGCATGGGCAGGCCGCCGCCCTGCGCGCCGCGCTGGTGGCCGCCGGCCACACGGTGGTCAATGACACCTATTTCGACACGCTGTGCGTGGAGACCGGCGCGCGCACGGCCAGCGTGCTGGAAGCCGCCGCCAGCGCGCGCATCAACCTGCGCCAGGTCGGCGCGACGCAAGTCTCGCTGTCGCTGGACGAAACCGTGACGCCGGCCGACCTGGCCGCGCTGGCCGAAGTGTTCGGCGCGTCGCTGGGCGAGCTGGCGCTGGCCGACGGCCTGCCCGGCATTCCCGCCGGCGTGGCGCGCCAGAGCGCCATCCTGTCGCATCCCGTGTTTTCCAGCGTGCAATCCGAAACGGACATGCTGCGCTACCTGCGCCGCCTGGCCGACAAGGACCTGGCGCTGGACCGCACCATGATCCCGCTGGGCTCGTGCACGATGAAGCTCAATGCCACGGCCGAGATGTTGCCGATCACCTGGCCCGGCTTCGCGCACATCCATCCCTTCGCGCCCGCTGGCCAGACCCGCGGCTATGCCGAGCTCATCGAGCGCCTGTCGGCCGCGCTGTGCGAGATCACCGGCTATGACGCCGTCAGCCTGCAGCCCAACTCCGGCGCGCAAGGCGAATACGCGGGCCTGCTGGCGATCCGCGCCTATCACCGCGCCAACGGCCAGCCGCAGCGCGACATCTGCCTGATCCCGTCCTCGGCGCACGGCACCAACCCGGCCTCGGCCCAGCTGGTGGGCATGGACGTGGTGGTGGTGGCCTCGGACGCGCAGGGCAACGTCGACATCGAAGACCTGAAGCTGCGCATCGCGCAAGCGGGCGACCGTGTCGCCGCGCTGATGATCACCTATCCGTCCACGCACGGCGTGTTCGAGGAGCAGGTCACGCAGATCTGCGAGCTGGTGCATGAGGCCGGCGGCCAGGTCTACCTGGACGGCGCCAACATGAACGCGATGGTGGGCATCGCCAAGCCGGGCAAGTTCGGCTCGGACGTGTCGCACCTGAACCTGCACAAGACCTTCTGCATCCCGCACGGCGGCGGCGGCCCGGGCGTCGGTCCCGTGGCGGTGCGCGGCCACCTGGCGCCCTACCTGCCGGGCGCGGTGGGCAGCGACGGCTGGCTGGCCGAGCACACGCCGGTGGGTCCGGTGTCGGCCGCGCCTTTCGGCTCGGCGGGCATCCTGCCGATTCCCTACATCTACATCCTGCTGATGGGGGCGGAAGGCCTGAAGCGCGCGACCGAGGTGGCGATCCTGAACGCCAACTACATCGCCACGCGCCTGAAGGATCATTTCCCCGTGCTCTACAGCGGCCGCAACGGCCGCGTGGCGCACGAGTGCATCCTGGACGTGCGCGAGCTGAAGGAGCGCACCGGCATCAGCAACGAGGACATCGCCAAGCGCCTGGTGGACTACGGTTTCCATGCGCCCACCATGAGCTTCCCCGTGCCGGGCACGCTGATGGTCGAGCCGACCGAGTCGGAAGGCCTGCAGGAGCTGGATCGCTTCATCGATGCGATGATCGCCATCCGCGAAGAGATCGCCCAGGTCGAACGCGGCGAACGTGATCGCGAGGACAACGTGCTGAAGAACGCCCCGCACACCGCCCAGGTGCTCTTGGCCGAGGAGTGGCATCACGCCTATCCGCGCCAGCAGGCGGCCTATCCCCTGGCCACGCTGCGCGACAGCAAATACTGGCCGCCCGTTTCGCGCGTGGACAACGCCTATGGCGACCGCAACCTGGTGTGCGCATGCCTGCCGATGGAGGCCTACGCAGAAGCGTAAGTCCCCTTTCCATCTTTCCCGTCAGAGGCCAGCGTGGCGACACGCTGGCCTTTTTTCGTCCCGGCGACCCGCGGCATGGGCAAAAACCCTGTCTTGTGCGGGTCGGCAACTCGAGGGTAAGGTTCCTGAAATTCCAAAATAACGGAAATTAAAACAAAGTATTGGTCTGGTTGGCGTTCGTGAATAGACTTTCTTCCGACACACAACCCAACCCTAGGCGACCCTTACATGCGTGCGATCAACAGTCTCCCTTCGGATCTCGACCAGGCCCTGCTCGTGGGACGGGTCTGGCGTCCCGGCCCCCACCCGGGCCCCTGCACCGTGGTCGTGCGCGGCGGCGAGGCCTACGACATCACCGAGCAGGCGCCCACGATGGCGGACCTGCTGGACCGCGAGGATTGCCTGGCATTCGTGCGCCAGGCACAGGGCGCCAGCCTGGGAACCGCCCGCGCGCTGATCGACGCCAGCCTGGCCCATGACGACACCCGGCCCACGTTGCGGGCGCCGGCGGACCTGCAGGCAGTGAAGGCGTCGGGCGTCACCTTCATGGTCAGCCTGCTGGAGCGCCTGATCGAGGAGCGCGCCGGCGGCGATGCGCAGCGCGCGGCGGAAATCCGCGTGCGCCTGCAGGAGGCCATCGGCAGCGACCTGTCCGCCTTGCGGCCTGGCTCGGAAGAGGCCGCCAGGCTGAAGGCCGAACTGCAGCGGCGCGGCGAGTGGTCGCAATACCTGGAAGTGGCCATCGGCCCTGATGCAGAAGTGTTCTCCAAGGCCTTGCCGATGTCTTCGGTGGGTTTCGGCCAGCACATCGGCCTGCATCCGACGTCGCAATGGAACAACCCCGAGCCCGAGATCGTGCTGGCGGTGAACAGCCGTGGCGAGGTGCGCGGGGCCGCGCTGGGCAACGACGTGAACCTGCGCGACATCGAAGGCCGCAGCGCCTTGCTGCTGTCGCGCGCCAAGGACAACAACGGCTCCAGCGCCATCGGGCCTTTCATCCGCCTCTTCGACGAGCGCTTCACGCTGGACACCGTGCGGCAGGCGGAGGTGGAACTGCTGATCGAAGGCGAGGACGGCTTCCGCCTGCATGGTGTCAGCCCCATGAGCCAGATCAGCCGCGATCCGCTGGACCTCGTCAGCCAGGTCTATGGCGACCACCACCAGTACCCCGACGGTTTCATGCTCTTCCTGGGCACGATGTTCTCGCCCATCGAGGACCGCGGCACGCCGGGGGCCGGCTTCACGCATCACATCGGCGACATCGTCACGATTTCCACGCCCTCGTTGGGCGCCCTCGTCAACCGCGTCGAGATGTCCACGCAGATCCCGCGTTGGACCTTCGGCGTGCGTGCGCTTTATCAAAACCTGATGGAGCGGGAGGTCTTCATGAAAGCAGCACCCATACATCCCCAGTAGAGGCAGGCATGCCCACGGTAGGAGACAACAAAGAAAATGACAACAACCCATAAACCTGACAACCCGGCGCAGCACGCCACGGAAAAAAACGCTTTGGCCAGGCGCATGCTGCGCCGCATGGACCGTCTCAATGGCTGGCTCGTGAAGCTGTGCGGCCTGGCGCTGGTGGCCATGGTGGCATCGGTCACCCTGGGCATCCTGGTGCGCTTCGTCTTCAGCCACTTGAATATCCATATCTCGGCCTCGTGGACCGAAGAGGTCTCGCGTTACCTGATGATCTGGACCGTCTTCATCGGCTCCGCCGTGGCCTGCCGGCGCGGCAAGCTGATCGGCGTCGAGGCGCTCATCACTTTCCTGCCCGAAGGCATCGGGCGCGCGCTGAAGTACCTGTCGTTGTGGCTGACGACGGCGTTCTACGGCGTGCTGTGCTGGGTGGGTTGGCAATGGCTGGAGTTTGGCCAATCGCAGACCTCGCCCGTGCTCGAAATGCCGCTTGCGTTCGTGAATGCATCCATGGTCGTGGGGGGCGCGCTGATGATCCTGAATACCTTGGCGCTCATGCTGGAGACGCGCGTGAACGGGCGGGACATCCGCAATGCCTCGATCGATGACGAAATCGAAACCGCGTTGGCACAGACCGATGCGCAGCCCACCCTGGGAGGCGTCAAGCCATGACATCCATTCTGCTTATCGGTTTCGCGGTCTTCCTGGCCATCAGCATTCCGGTCGCGGTCTCGCTGGGGTTCTCGTCGCTGCTGGCGATGCAGGTCCAGGGGACGCCGCTCATCCTGCTGGCCCAGAGCGTCTTCGAGTCGCTGGATTCCTTCAGCCTCATGGCCATCCCGTTCTTCGTGCTGGCGGGCAACCTCATGCAGGCTGGCGGCATTGCCCAGCGCCTGGTCAACCTGGCCAATGCCATCGTGGGATGGGTGCGGGGCGGGCTGGGGTCGGTGGTGGTGCTGTCCACCATGTTCTTCTCGACCATGTCCGGCTCGTCGTCGGCCACCACGGCCGCCATCGGCTCGACCATGATCCCGTCGATGGAGAAGAAGGGCTATCCCCGCAACTTCGCCGCGGCCATCACGGCTTCTTCGGGCGAGTTGGGCGCGATCCTGCCGCCTTCCATCCCGATGATCGTCTATGCGCTCTCGGCCAACGTGTCGGTGGCGTCGCTCTTCCTGGCGGGCATCTTCCCCGGCATCCTCATCGGCCTGTCGCTGATGCTGGTGGTGTGGTTGCGTGCCCGCGCCGTGGGCTTCGACCAGGTCGACACGATCACCTTCCAGCAATGGCTGGGCAATGTTGGCCGCGCACTGGTGGATGCGCTGCTGGCCCTGCTGATGCCGGTCATCATCCTGGGAGGCATCTATGGCGGCTTCTTCACGACGACGGAAGCGGCGGTGGTGGCCGTGCTGTATGCCCTGGTCGTCGGCGTCGGCGTCTATCGCGAGCTGGCGTGGCGCGACCTGCTGGACATCTTCGGCCGCTCGGCGGTGACCTCGGCCATCATCCTCATCATCGTGGGCTTCGCGTCGATCTTCGCCTACCTGCTGACCGTCAACCAGGTGCCGCACAAGCTGGGCGAGTTCCTGACCTCGGTGTCGGACAACCCCTATGTGTTCCTGCTGCTGGTCAACGTCGCGCTGTTCCTGATCGGCATGATCATGGAGACGCTGGCGGCCATCATCATCCTGGCGCCCATCCTCGCGCCGGCGGCACTGCACTTCGGCATCGATCCCATCCACTTCGGCGCCATCATGATCGTCAACCTGGCCGTCGGCATGGTCACGCCGCCCGTGGGCGTGAACCTCTTCGTGGCCTGCCAGGTGGCGAACCTGCGGCTGGAGCAACTGATGCGTCCGCTCATGCTCTTCCTGGGCGTGCTCATCATCAACATCTTCATCATCACCTACGTGCCGGCCCTGACGACCTGGATGCATTGACGCCCAGGCGGAAAAACAGAAAAACAGACTTATACAGGAGACAAACCATGTTCAAGACCACACTGAAGATCGCATCCGGCGGCGCGCTGCTGGCCCTATTGATGCCGCTGGCCGCGGCGCAGAACGTCCAGTTCAACCTGGGCCACACGCTGGCACCCGACAGCCACTACCAGATCGCGGGCCAGAAGTTGGCGGAAATGGTGGCCGAGCGTTCCAACGGCCAGATGAAGATCAACCTGTTCCCGCAATCCCAGCTGGGCGGCGAAGTGAAGATGATCCAGGCCGCCCGCACCGGCGCGCTGGACATGTTCATTACCGCGCAGGCGCCGATGGTCAACACCGTCAAGGCGTTCAGCCTCTTCGACGTGCCTTACCTGTTCGACAACCTGGACCAGGCCAACAAGGTGCTGGCCGGTCCGGTGGGCCAGCAGTTCATCGACATGCTGCCCAAGTACAACCTGGTGGGCCTGGGCTTCCTGTCGGCCATGGAGCGCAACGTCTTCTCGTCGCGCCCCATCAAGTCGCAGGCCGACATGAACGGCATGAAGCTGCGCGTGATGCAGTCGCCAGGCTACGTCACGGCCTACAAGGCGTTGGGCTCGCTGCCCACGCCGATGGCCTACGGCGACCTGTACCTGTCGCTGCAGCAGGGCGTGGTGGATGGCGGCGACACCTCGCCCGACCAGTTCGTGATGGACAAGTTCTCCGAGGTCTCGAAGTTCTACAACATCACGCGCGTGCATTACCTGCCTGCGCTGCTCATCATGTCGAAGGCGCGCTGGGACAAGCTCTCGCCCGAGCAGCAGAAGATCCTGAAGGCGTCGGCCGACGACGCGCTGGTCTACGCGCGGGACTACTACAAGAAGTCCTATGACGAGTCGATCGCCCGCATGCAGGCCGCTGGCGTGACCGTGGTGCGGCCGGAGCTGGGCACGCTGCGCGAGGCGACGAAGGGGGAAGTGCAGGCGCTGCTCAAGCAGATTCCCGATGGCCAGAAGCTGTACCAGGCCGTGCAGGAGGCGAAGTGATGGCCAAGCGTGCGCACATGGATTGCTACGCATTGGGCGACAGCAGCCAGTTCTCCAAGACGGTCTCGGAATACGACGTGTACGGTTTCGCGGGCATCGTCGGCGACATGTACGGCGTGCACCTGGACGAGGAGTACGCCAAGGGCACCCAGTTCGGCAAGCGCATCGCGCAGGGCGCGCTGTCGGTGGGCTTCCTTGCCACGATCATGGGACACATGGCCGCCAAGGCGCCGTCGCCCGGCGCCGTGTCCTACCGCTATGACGTGACCTTCAAGGCGCCGGTGTTCCTGGGCGACACGGTCACCGCGCGCCTGGTGTTGGCCGAGAAGGAAGAGGAGCGCAATACCTGCATCTTCGACGCGTCGGTCACCAACCAGGACGGGGTGGTCGTGGCCCAGGGAAAGACCTACCTGAAGGTGCTGTAACGCCATGGACAACGCAGAGACGGACGTCCTGCGGGTGGAACAGGCAGGCGCGGTGCGCCTGCTTGTCCTGAATCGCCCGCGCAAGTTGAACGCGTTTTCCGCTGCCTTGCTTGCCGCGCTGGAACACGAGGTGGATGCGGCGCTCGCGCACGAAGAGACCCGGGTGCTGGTGATCACGGGCGCGGGAGCGCGCGCCTTTTCGGCGGGTAACGACATCGCCCGCCTGGCGGGCATGGACGCCATGGCGGCGCATGCGGACATGCTGCGCGGCCAGCGCCTGCTGCGCCGCCTGCACGAATCGCCCAAGCCCGTCGTCGCGATGGTCAACGGCCTGGCGCTGGGTGGCGGATTCGAGCTGGTGCTGGCTTGCGATTTCATCCTGGCCGCGCGCACGGCCGCTTTCGGCTTTCCCGAGATCACCCTGGATACCTTGCCGGGTTGGGGCGGCACGCAACTGGCTGTGCAGTGGCTGGGGCTGGCGCGGACCCGCGAGATGGTGCTGTGCGGGCAGGTCCACGACGCCGCCCAGTGCCAGGCATGGGGGCTGCTGACGCGGGTGTGCGAGCCGGCGGCGCTGCGCGAGGAGACCCTGGCGTTCGCCGCCATCCTGGCGGCGCGGCATCCCTATGCGCTGCACATGGCCAAGCGCGCCGTGCAGCGGGCCGCCGAGCTGCCCTTGGCAGCGGGCATGGATTTCGAGGCGGCATCGTACGCCGCCAACTTCGGCACGCCGCATGCCAGGGCAGGCCTGGCGCAATTCGCGGCGCGCAAATCAGCATCTGGAGGACAGGCATGAACGAGGCAACCCTGGACGCGGTCATGGAAGACGATCTCATCCGCGACGCCGTGCGCCGATTCGCCGAGCATGAGGTCGCGGCGGTGTCGGCGTCGCTCTGGGAGGAAGAGGGCTTTCCCTACGGCATCTGGCGGGCGGCGGGCGAGCTGGGCTTCACCGGCTTGCCGTATCCGGAGGCGTGGGGCGGCGGCGGCGGGACCTGGGTGTCCTTCGTCATCGTGCTGGAAGAGCTGGCGCGGGTGGATTGCGCCATCGCCAATTCGCTGATGGCGAACTCCACCGTGGCGAGCCTGCTCAACCAGTACGGCACACCCGAGCAGAAGAACGCTTTTCTCACGCCCATCCTGGGCGGCGAGCAGGTCGGCGCCATCGGCTTGTCCGAGCCCGACGCCGGGTCGGATGCGGCCAACATCTCGACCCGCGCGCGTCCGCAAGAGGGGCGCTGGATCATCGACGGCGCCAAGACCTTCATCAGCAATTCCGGCACGGACGTCACGGGGCCGGTCGTGATCGCTGCGGTCACCGGGCAGCGCGCGGACGGCCGCAAGGAGATATCGAACTTCATCGTGCCGGCAAGCACGCCGGGCTTCACCTGCGGACGCAAGCTCACCAAGATCGGTTGGCGCGCGTCCAGCACGTGCGAGCTGTCCTTTGCCGATTGCGCGATCCCTGCGGCCAACCTGCTGGGCGAGCGGGGCGCCGGCCTGCGCCAGACGCTGGCGCAGATCAGTACCGGCCGCATCCTGATCGGCGCGCTGGGGCTTGGCATCCTGCAGGGCTCGCTGGACCGCAGCATCGCCTACATGAAGGAACGCAAGGCTTTCGGCCGGCCGCTGGCGGATTTCCAGGCCTTGCAGTTCAAGGTCGCCGACATGGCCACGCACGCACACGCGGCCCGCCTGATGCTGTATGACGCGGCGCGGCGCAAGGATGCCGGACAGCCGTTCGCCGCGCAGGCGTCCATGGCCAAGCTCTTCGCCACCGAGAAGGCAATGGACGCGGCGCACCAGGCCGTGCAGATCCACGGCGGCTATGGGGTCATCAGCGAATACCCGGTGGCGCGCGCCTTCGGCGACGCCAAGGTGCTGGAGATCGTCGAAGGCACCTCGGAGATCCAGCGCATGATCCTGGCGCGAGAACTGCTCAACGCATGAATGAAAAGGGGGATGACACCATGTTGAACAACATCAAGGTATTGAGTTTCACGCATTTCCTGCAGGGCCCGTCGGCCGTGCAGATGTTGGCCGACACGGGCGCCGACGTGATCAAGGTCGAGCCCGCGCACGGCGCCTGGGAGCGCCAGTGGGCGGGCTTCGACGCCTTCGTGGAGGGCGTCAGCGTGTTCTTCATGCTGGCCAACCGCAACCAGCGCAGCATTTCGCTCGATCTGCAGACACCCAAGGGCCGGGAGATCGCGCAGCGCCTGGCCGCCGAGGCGGACGTGCTGATCGAGAACTACCGTCCTGGCGTCATGGACAAGCTGGGCCTGGGCTATGACACGCTGTCCCGGCTGAATCCGCGCCTGGTCTATTGCTCCTGCACGGGTTACGGCTCGTCGGGGCCCTACCTGAAGCGTCCGGGACAGGACCTGCTGCTGCAGGCCATGAGCGGGCTGACGACCTTGTCAGGCGATGCCAAGGCAGGGCCGGTGCCGGTGGGCTCCGCCATCGTCGACCAGCACGCGGCCGTGCTGGCGGCCTTCGGCGTGCTGGCAGCCTTGTACGAGCGCGAATCCACGGGCAAGGGCAGGAAGGTCGAGAGCAACCTGCTGAATGCGGCCATGGACCTGCAGATCGAACCCTTCTGCTATTACATGAACAAGGGGCCCTTGTGGGACCGTGCTTCGCCTGCGATGGGCAGCCGCTTCCACGGCGCGCCCTATGGCGTCTACCAGACGGCCGACCACTGGATCGCCCTGTCCATCAGCCCCATCCCGAAGCTGGCGCAGGTGCTGGACCGGCCCGACCTGCTGCAGTACGGCGAGCGCGGCGGCATGACGCACCGCCAGGCCGTCCACGCCGCGGTGGGCGAAGCCTTGCGCGCGCAGACCACCGAGCACTGGATGGCGGTGTTCGACGCGGAAGGTGTCTGGTATGCGCCGGTCAATGACTATGAGCAGGTCGAGACCGATCCGCAGGTGCTGCACAACGAAGTGATCCTGCCCATCGAGTATCCGGGCGCGGGCACCATACGCGTGTTGCAGCACCCGGTGCGCTACGACGGCCAGGCGCCCGCGTTGCGGCGCGTGCCGCCACGGCTGGGCGAGCACACCGAGGAGGTGCTGCGCGAGGCGGGCTACAGCGACGCGCAGATCAGCGCCTGGCTGGAAGAAGGCGTGGCGAAATCCTGCGACGCGGGGGTGGCACAGTGAGCGGCGCGCGCCTCAAGACCTATGAAGAGATCGCGGTGGGACATGCCCACACCCTGACGCGGCAGGTGACGGCGGTGGACGTGGATGTGTTCGAAGCCCTGTCCGGCGACGACAATCCGCTGCATCGCGACGATGACTTCGCGGCGCGGACCGTCTTCGGCCGGCGCGTCGTGCACGGGCTCTTCACCGGCGCACTGGTGTCAACCGCGCACACGCGGCTGACGGGCCCGGGGTTCGTCTATGTGGGGCAGGAACTGCGTTTCCTGGGCGCGGTGCACATCGGCGACACCTTGTCCGTCACGGTGACCGTGGTCGAGAAGAAGGACACCAAGCGCATCCTCGTCATGGAGACACAGGTGCTGAAGAACGGCGAGACGCCCGTCATGTCGGGCCGTTCGGCGCTCAAGGAGCTGCCCTGGCGCTGAACCTGCCCGTGGGCGCCCACCGTGCCCCGGCCGGCTCAGCGCCGCGCGCCCACCCGCGCGGCGATCTGGGCCGCCACCTTCACCAGGCTCTGCACGATGGCCTTCTCGCGGCGCTTGTCGATGCGGTCGATGGGAATGGAGGAGCTGACCGCGATGGGGCGGCCCATGGAGGTCTCCCCCACATAGACGGCAAAGCAGTTCAGCCCCGCGGCCACCTCTTCCAGGTCGCGGCCCAGTCCGCTCTTGCGCACGTCGGCCAGGTCGCGCAGCAGTTCCGCCGGCTTGGTCAGCGTGCGTTCGGTGATGCTGACGAGCGTGTCGGGCAGCACGCGCCTGACTTCGTCGTCGCTCAGCTGGGCCAGCAGGATCTTGCCGAGCGCACAGGCATGCGCGGGCAGGCGGGTGCCGATGTCGGAGACCAGCCGTACCGGCCGCCGGGCGTCTTCGCGCGCCAGGTAGACGACTTCGCTGCCCTGCAGCGTGGCCAGCTGGATGACCTCGTTGTGCTCGGAGACATAGTCGGCGGCGGCGATGCGGAAGGCGTTCTGCAGGCCGTCGTGGCGCACATAGGCCGCGCCCAGGACATACAGGCCGACGCCGATGATGTAGCCCCCGCCGCTTTTCTCGATCCAGCGGCGCTGCTCCAGCGAATCCAGCAGCAGGTACAGCGTGCTCTTGGCCAGCCCGCACTGCTGGGCAAGCTCGGTCGTGCGTACCGGCACGTGGCTCGCCGCCAGCAGCTTCAGGATGACGTCGGCGCGGTCGATGGCGGGTACGGCGGATTTTTCGAGCATGGCCGGTCCTTCTGCAAGGGTAGGAAGGTCAGGCAGGGCCTGGATGAGGCGCCTGATATTCCAAAATTAAAGAAACGAGAACAGGATATTGTTCGTTCAGGCAGGAATATATACACTTTTTTCGCGCATCCCAATACCTGATACCAATGAACTGATTCGCAACGAGGAGACAGACAGATGGCGCAGCAGCATGACAAGGGCCGCCCCTTGACCACGGCGCAGCAGCAATTGTTCAGCCGCACCCTGGATCGGCTGGCCGAGAAGGTGGCCGCCGACGAACCCACGCTGGGCGTGGAGTTTCCCTACGTCACCGCGCCCGACGGCAAGTGGGTGCTGATGCCGGCATCGCGCTCGGCGGGCTACAGCGGCGAGGCCTGGAGCCACGGCAACTGGTTCTGCGGATTCTGGGTGGGACTGCTGTGGACGGCCTACCTGCACACCGGAGAGGCGCGCTTTCGCACCTGGGCGCGCGAGCGCATGCAGCTGGTGGCCCAGCGCGCCGACGACGGCAACACCCACGACATCGGCTTCATCTTCGAAAGCAGCGCCATTCCAGGTTTCCACATCACCGGCGAGCGCTGGTACGCGGACGTGGCGCTGCAGGCAGCCAGCCGCCTGCGCGCGCGCCTGGTGACCACGCCGCGCGGAGCCTACCTGTCTTCCTGGGGGCCGCTCGACGATCCGCGCGGCCGGCGCAGTTCGGCCATCGACACCATGGCCAACCTGCCGTTGCTGTATTGGGCCGCAAGGCATAGCGGCGACGCCAGCTTCCGGCTGGCCGCCGACGCCCATGCCGCGATGACCGAGCAGGGCTTCCTGCGTGCCAACGATTCCACCTATCACGCAGTGGAGTACGACGAGGCGACGGGGGCGCGTACCCGCGGCTTCACGTTCCAGGGTGCCGGCGACGAGTCGGACTGGGCGCGCGGCCAGGCCTGGGCCATCTATGGCTATGTCGAGTCGGCGCGCGAAACCGGCAAGCGGCACTACCTGGCGCTGGCCGAGCGCACCGCGACCTATTATCTTGCGAAGCTGGGCGACAGGCTGGTGCCGCCCTGGGATTTCGACGCGCAGGGCGAGGACGCCGCCATCAAGGACACGGCAACCTCGGCCATCGTGGCGTCGGCCTTCATCGAGCTGGGGGATATCCATCCGGATCCGGCGCGCCGCGAGACCTGGCGCGTGCGAGGCCTGGAGACGCTGGCGGGCCTGTGCCGCGAGGAGTTCGCCACCGAAGACACGCACCGTGGCCTGCTGCGCAACAGCTGCTACTCACGGCCGCACCGGGAAGGCGTGGTCAGCGCCACGCTGTTCGGCGATTACTTCTTCACCGAGGCATTGGCGCGCGCGGCAATGCCGGGCCGGCTGCTGCCGGCGCATGGGCCGGCGGTGTTGCAGCCCTGACGGCACGCGGGCCACGGCCATGAAAAAGGCCGCTCACGGAGAGCGGCCTTTGGTTTCACGCAGCCAGGTCGGGGACTCAGGGCGTCGCGCCGATCAGCTCGGCGAACTCCCCGGACAGGCCCATGAAGCCGAAGAGCATGCTCTCCAGGGCTTCCGTGCCCAGCCCGCCTTGCGCGTTCACGTCCATCTCCAGGATGGTCTCGCCTTCGGGCGTCTGGTAGGCACGCGTCCAGCGGTTGTTCGCGTTCCAGTCGTTCAGTGCCAGCAGCGGCACCGGCGGCTCGGTTTCGAAGATGGTCTTGATGAGCATGTCCTGGCAGCTCTCGGCGCTTTCGCAGCCGTAGAACTCCACCAGCGTTTCACCCGCCAGCGCGCCGTCGGGACCGGCGTTGACGACGATGAGGGGGTCGCCCACGTCGTCCTGGGTGGTTTCCACCGTGTAGCCATTCTGCTCCAGGATGCCGGCGATGCGCTCGGGGTCCAGGCTGCCCAGCTCGCCTTCGCCGTCGGCCAGTGCCGGTTCGAAGCTCAGCGGCTGATCGGCTTCGGGGCCGAGCATTTCCAGGTAGCCATCGATGGGGGTCTGCTTGCCATTCAGGTCGATGGTGCCATCGGCGTAGCGCATGCGCGACACCAGGTTGCCGTTCTCGAGCACGCCCATCTGCATCATGGCGGCCATCCCGGCCATCGTGCCCACCTGCTTCTGCGCTTCACGCTGGGCGCTTTCGGCGTCCAGGCCTTGCGTTTCCAGGACCGCTGCGGCCACGCCGGTGGCCATGGCCTGGGAGATCGACACGGACGCGTCCAGCGACGCCACGGCTTCCAGCAACTGGCGCGGAGTGACTGCGGTCGTGATCGGCTGCTTGGGCGCCTGCATGGCCAGCTTCAGGTCAAAGCGGCTTTCGCCTTGCGGCGTCTTCCACAGCACGGGGTCGATGCTGAACGAAGGCTTGGCGGCCAGGACCTCGTTGGCGCTGACCAGCAGCTTCTGCTGGGCGGCGTCACGCGCCGCGGCGTCGGCGTCGTCGCCCTTGGCGACCAGCTCGATGAAGGACTTGTATTCCTCCTGGAGGCGCTTGGCGGTCTGGCCGGGCAGGCCGGCCACGCGAACCGCGGTGGTGACGGAACCGAAGTCCTTGCTTTGCACCAGGATCTTGCCCACGCCGTATTCGACCGTGCCGAACACGTTGTCGCCTTCCTCGCCCGCGACCGCCTTCATCGACAGGGATTCCAGCTTGACGGACGGCGTTTCCGGCGTCTTGATTTCCATCGAGGCGACGGTGACGGAGCTGTCGCCCACGCCCAGCTTGAAGCGGCCGGGGGTGGTCTTCGCGGCCATCTTCAGGTCGCTGATGACGGCCGATTGGCCTTCCACGTCGGTGATGGCCACGCGGGCCATCTCGCCCGTTCCATCGATGGCGATCAGTTCGGCGTCCATCTTGGCGTTCAGCGTGGCGCCGCTGAATTCGACGCGCGCGCCGTTCTTTTCCGTGTCGATCGGGGCCAGCGCCCAGCGCGTGTCCGAGCCGCCGGAGAACGTCACCCGGGTGCTGCCCGACAGGAAGGGCGTGCCCTTCGTCAGCGCGAAGAGCTCGGCGGTGGTCTCGTCGTTTTCCAGTTCGGTGTCGATGTGGGCCAGGCCGGGCGCGAAATGGCCGCGCGCGATGGCGGCAGGCGCCAGCGGACCGTGGGCGATCTTGTTCACGAAGCCAACGCGCACGGGCGGCTCGGCCGGCAGGCCTTCCTGCGCCGGCACCTGGCGCACCAGCGCGTAGCGTGCTTCGCTGCTGAACAGTCCGCGCGAATAGGACACGGTCTCGATCTGTGCATACAGGGGTTCGAGATCGGGTTGGCGCAGCTGGATGTTGAGTTGCGCAACGGTGTCGGCCAGCTTGGCCTCGATACGCTTGCCCGTGTACCAGGATGCGCCCGTATAGGCAGCGGCCAGTACGACCAGGCCAGTCAGTCCCGCAGTAGTCTTCTTCATGGCTTCCCGAAAAGGTGGCTGCCGGCTTCGTCCCGGACGGGGCGCCGTCTTGGCGCTTCTTTTTTCTCCGGGTCCGGCCTGGCGGCAGGCGAGCGCGATGTCCGGCGCTCAGGTTCTTTCCCGGGACGCAGTATATCGACCGCACGCCGATTGCGGCGCACAATCAAGGGAAAAGATGCATCAAGACGTGGCAGCGCTGGGCCAGGCCATGCCTGGGGCGGCTCAGGCGGCAGGAAGCAGTTCCAGCGCCTGCGCGATCAGCCAGCGGTCGCTGCCCGCCGGTCCCAGCAACGAGACGCCGAGCGGCGCATCCAGGCGCCGCAGCGCAGGCGCCGCAGCGCAGGCGCCGACACCTGCGGAAAGCCGGACAGGCCTGCCAGGCACAGCATGCGCAGCGCCCGGTTGCGATAGGCATCCAGCGTTTCCTCGGCTTCGTCGAGACGCGGGGCGACATCCGGCATCGTGGGCAGCACCAGCACGCCGTCCTCGCCCAGCAGGGTGGCCAGGGTGTCGCGAAAGCGTGCGCGCGCTGCGCTGTATTGCGTGTATTGCGCGTCGGTGACCTCACGCGAGAACGCGAAGCGCTCCTTCACGCCAGGGCCCAGCTGCAGGCCGTCGCCGTCGATGAGCGCGCCGTCGACCTGCCAGGCCTCGCGGCCCTGCACATGGCGGAACGCGGTGAAGAGCGCGTCGAAGGAGGGCTGGGCCACCGTGGCGCGCGCCAGGCCTTGCGGGCGCGCAGCCAACGCCGCCAGCAGGGGCTCGTGCACCGCGCGGACCTCGGGTTCCAGCAAGGCGTAGACATCCTCGGCCAGGATCAGCCGGGGCCGGCCGCGTTGCTGTGCGTCCTCGCCCAGCAGGGCGGCGCAGGCACGCGCGAAGACATCGGCATCGCGGGCCAGCACGCCGCAGGTGTCGAGGCTGGGGGCCAGGTCCAGGCTGCCCGTCAGCGGGATGCGGCCATGGGTGGGGCGGATGCCATACAGGCCGCAGTGGTTGGCCGGCACCCGCACCGAGCCGCCGGTGTCGGTGCCCAGCGCGAAGTCGCACAGGCCGTTGGAAACGGCCGAGGCCGATCCCGAGCTGGAGCCTCCCGGGATGCGGTCCGGTGCGGCGCCGTTGCGGGGCGTGCCGAAGTGCGCGTTGCGGCCGTTGATGGAGAAGGCGAGTTCGTCGGTATGCGTCTTGCCGACGCAGCGCGCGCCCGCATCCAGCGCAAGCTGCACCGCCGCGGCATTGACCGCCTTGATGCCCGAGCGCGCCAGGACATGCGGATTGCCGCCGCCGGTGGGATAGCCCGCGACGTCGAAGAGATCCTTCACGCCGAAGTCCAGGCCGGCCAGCGGCCCCTGTGGGGCGTGCGGCACCTGCGCGGCGGGATAGGGAACGAAACTGCGGGCGGGATCGTGATCGAGCAGCATGTGGGCGGGAGCGGAAGGGCGCGCCGGCCGCGCCGGCACGCGGGGTCAGGCGGCCTGCGGCGGCACGCGGTCGCGCGTGTAGTCCACGAAGTCGTAGGCGTAGCCGTTCTCGGCCGGCTGGGCCGCGCGCGAGACCTCGCGCCAGCCTTCGGCGGGCAGGGGCGGGAAGAAGGCGTCGCCCTGGACCTCGGCATGGACCTCGGTGGCGACGATGCGGTCGGCGCGGTCCAGCGCCTGCGCGTAGATCTGCGCGCCGCCGATCACGAAGACTTCCGGCACGTCACCCGCCAGCGCGAGCGCGGCGTCGATGCTGCCGGCCACGTCGGCGCCCGCCGCGGCATAGGCCGCGTCACGGCTGATGACGATGTTGCGCCGGCCCGGCAAGGGGCGGCCCAGCGACTCCCAGGTCTTGCGGCCCATGACGATGGGCGCGCCCAGCGTGGTGCGCTTGAAATGGGCCAGGTCGCCCGGCAGGCGCCAGGGCAGGGCGTTGTCGCGGCCGATGGCACGGTTGCGCGCATAGGCGACGACCAGGGTCAGCAGTGGCGTCCGGGCTGTGCTCATACGGCCACCGCGCCCTTGATGTGCGGATGGCACTGATAGCCTTCGATCACGAAGTCTTCGTAGCGGTAGTCGAAGATCGACGCCGGCTTGCGCTGGATATTCAGTGTCGGATACGGATAGGGGTCGCGCGACAGTTGCAGCGCGACCTGCTCGGCATGGTTGCTATAGATATGGCAGTCGCCGCCGGTCCAGATGAAGTCGCCCACCTCCAGGTCGCATTGCTGCGCCACCATGTGGGTCAGCAGCGCATAGCTGGCGATGTTGAAGGGCACGCCCAGGAAGATGTCGGCGCTGCGCTGGTAGAGCTGGCACGACAGCTTGCCGTCGGCGACGTAGAACTGGAAGAAGGCGTGGCAGGGCGGCAGCGCCATCTGCGGGATCTCGCCCACGTTCCAGGCCGACACGATCAGGCGGCGCGAATCGGGGTTGCCGCGGATCTGCTCGATGACCTGCGCGATCTGGTCCACGTGCTGCCCGCTGGGCGTGGGCCAGGCGCGCCATTGCACGCCATAGACCGGGCCCAGTTCGCCGTCGGGCGCGGCCCACTCGTCCCAGATCGTGACGCCCTGCTCCTGCAGCCAGCGCACATTGCTGTCGCCGCGCAGGAACCAGAGCAGCTCGATGAAGATGCTCTTGGTGTGCAGTTTCTTGGTGGTGACGAGCGGAAAGCCGCGCGACAGGTCGAAGCGCATCTGGTAGCCGAACACCGAGCGGGTGCCGGTGCCGGTGCGGTCCGTCTTGACGGTGCCATGCTCGTTGACATGGCGCATGAAGTCTTCGTATTGCTGCATGGCCTGTTGCTTGGGTGGCGCGGCAGGGCCGCGCGGTGGGAGGCGAGGGAATCAGGCGGCGGATGCGGCCGCGGCGGTGTCGACGATCTCGACGGACCAGCTCATCTCGGCAGTCTTGCCGAGCATGGCCGAGGCCGAGCAGTACTTGTCGTGCGACAGCGCCACGGCGCGTTCGACCGCGGCCTGGGGCAGGTTCGCGCCCGTCACGGTGAAGGTGAAGTGGATGCGGGTGAAGACCTTGGGGTCGGTCTCGGCGCGGTCGGCCTTGAGGGAGACACTGCAGCCGGTGACGGCGTGGCGGCCACGCTTCAGGATCAGCACGACGTCGTAGGCGGCACAGCCGCCCGTGCCCGCCAGCAGCATCTCCATGGGGCGCGGGGCGAGATTGTTGCCGCCGCCCTCGGGGGCGCCATCCATCGCCGCGACGTGGCCGCTGCCGGTGCGCGCCACGAAAAGCATGCCAGAGGGGCCGCCCCAGTCGACTGTGCATTCCATGCCAGTATCCATCCAGAATTGTCGAATTTGTTGAGAAGCATCATACCCCGCCGTCCCTCGGCCGGCGGGCATGTCCACGGCCACGCTGGGGGCTCTTCTACAATGGCGCGACGGCTTCGCCACGGAGCCCGCCTTCCCTTCTTCCTCGCAGGAGTCGTCCGCATGACCACCCCGTCCGCCTTCTACCGCCGTTCGACCTGGATCGATCCGCTCATTGCCGAGGCGAACCGGGCGCTGGAGGTGCTGTCCGAGGTGGCCCCCGCGTCACGCGCGAATCCTGCGGGACGCCACCAGCGCGAGGAGGATGCCGCCCTGGGCCCGGCCGAACGCCGTCACGCGGCGGGCCTGATGCGCGTCAATCATGTGGGCGAAGTCTGCGCGCAGGCCCTTTATCGGGGGCAGGCGGCGGTGTGCCGCGACGAAGGCACCCGTGCGCTGCTGCGGGAGGCCGCACAGGAGGAAGTCGATCACCTGGTCTGGTGCGCGGATCGCCTGGGCGAACTGGAGAGCCGGCCGAGCGTATTCAATCCGGTGTGGTACGCCGGTTCCTTCGGGCTGGGGCTGATCGCCGGCTGGGCGGGCGTGCCGCGCAACCTGGGCTTCATGGCCGAGACCGAGAGGCAGGTGGAAGAACATCTGGATGGCCACCTGAAAACCCTGCCGCAGGGCGACACCCGTTCGCGCACCATCGTCGCCAAGATGAAGGAAGACGAAATCCATCATCGCCAGACGGCCGAGCGGGGTGGGGCGGTGCCCTTGCCTGCGCCGGTACGGGGCGCCATGCGCCTGATGTCCAAGGTGATGACGGGCACTGCCTACCGTCTGTAACCATGTGTTCGGGATTTGTGCGTTGCAGCAATCTATTTTTTGGCTTGCGGTTCCGGTAGCCGGGTTAACCCTGGCGCAGTGACATTTGCTTCATGGGCATGATCGATATGCTCATAGGGAATAAGCTTCCGTCTTGCAAAAAAGCGACATCTTTTCGCCCTCTCCGCAGGGCCAAAAAATTTTCTTGCATTGCACAAAAAACTCTTCTACTATTCATTCACGGATGTCGAAACGCGGTTGGCGAGGTTGAACCCCAAGCGGTGAAAACCCCGACCTGCAAGTGGCCCGGCCCTGAAGTCCAAGCGCCCGCCCCGACATGCCCCGGTTGTCTCCTCCACCCTCCTCCTTTGGTGGATTTGGCCCGAGATCCTTGGATCTCGGGCCCTTTTTTTTCCTGCCCCTGGTCCTGCCCCGGGTACGGCCGTTTTCCCGCTTTTCACCTCCTCCGTAAATTCATCCGGGCTGAACGCCGCGGCGACCGGCGCAGTCGTAGAATATTCATATTCGCCTACCGGGCCGGAAACCCGCGCCAGTGATAAGCGTGGTTACGTTCTGTGGGTGCGTTTTGCATTTGCACATTGCTCACATACAGCGGCGTTACACCTGCCGCCGATAATGCTGCCTGGGTCGTCGGTGTCTTCCGTCTGGGCACCGTTGGCCTCAGTGAGCAGTTCCAATCAAAGGGTATTTCGTGACCTGGTTTTATATCTGCGTGGTCGCCTTCATGGTGGGCGGGCTCATCGTCGCTTCCGAGCGATGGCATGGCCGTTACACGGGCGACTCCGATCTCAGCAAGCCGCAGGCGTCGCATTCGCGCGCCACGCCGCGCGTGGGCGGCCTGGCCGTCCTGGCCGGCACGCTGGCGGGCCTGCTGGTGCTCGGGCCCAGCAACATGACGCTGACCTGGCTCTGGCCTGCCTTGTTCGTCGCCTCGCTGCCTGTCTTCGTGGCGGGCCTCCTCGAGGACATCACCAAGGACATCGGCGCCGGCAAGCGCCTGCTCGCGGCCTTCCTGTCCGCGGCCATCGCATGGTGGCTGCTGGGTGGCGTGGCGCGCGTGGGGTTTGCCTGGGCCGACTGGATCCTGGCCTACTGGCCGGTGTCGCTGCTCTTCACCGTGGTGGCTGTCGGCGGCTGCACGCATGCGCTGAACATCGTCGATGGCATGAACGGCCTGGCGGGCATGGTCGCCACGCTGATGGCCGTGTCCATCAGCCTCGTCGCGCTCCAGGTGGGCGACATGCCCATCTTCCTGATCTCGCTGGCGCTGGCGTCTGCCACGCTGGGCTTCCTGGTGTGGAATTTCCCCTTCGGCCGGGTCTTCCTGGGCGATGGCGGCGCGTACTTCCTGGGCTTCATGCTGGCCGAGCTGGCCGTGCTGCTGGTGGTGCGCAATCCCTCGGTGTCGCCTTTCTATGCGCTGGCGGTGCTGTTCTATCCGGTCTTCGAAACGTTGTTCTCCATCTGGCGCCGCCGATTCAAGCGGGGCGTGCCGGTGGATCAGCCCGATGCGCTGCACCTGCACCAACTGGTCTTCCGCCGCCTGGTGCGCGTCACGTTCAGCCGCCGCAGCCGTCATGCCGTGCCCGCGCTCTGCAATGCCATGGCCTCGCCCTATCTCTGGGTGCTGACGCTCATCGGCCTGGTGCCCGCCACGATCTTCTGGGACAACGCCTGGGCGTTGTGCGCCAGCCTGGTCGTGTTCGCGTCGGCCTACATCTGGCTCTATTCGCGCCTCGTGTCGTGGCGCCGGCCCGGCTGGCTGCTGCTGCCCTCGGTGCTGCGCTCGGACTGAATCCCCCATCCATGAAACCAGGACACTCGCCGGCGGCTGCCTGGCGGCCGGCGAAGGTCCGCCGATTTACCATCACCACCCCCCTATAGGGTTCTTACAATGCCGCACACATCACGGCAAGGGAGAGTCATTTTGCGTATTCAGGACATCAAGCTAGCGATCGTCGGCCTCGGTTATGTCGGCCTGCCGCTGGCAGTTGAGTTCGGCAAGAAGCGTCCGGTGCTGGGCTTCGACATCAACGAACGCCGCATCAAGGAATTGCAGGGTGGCCACGATCACACGCTGGAAGTCGATGGCGCCGAGCTGGCTGAAGCCAAGCAATTGAGCTTCACGGCCGACCGCGAAAAGCTGGCCGAGGCCAATGTCTTCATCGTGACCGTTCCCACCCCGATCGACGAATACAAGCAGCCCGACCTGACCCCCCTGGTGAAGGCCAGCGAAACCATCGGCGCAGTGCTCAAGCGCGGCGACATCGTCATCTATGAGTCCACCGTCTATCCCGGCGCGACCGAGGAAGACTGCGTCCCGGTCCTCGAGCGCGTGTCGGGCCTGAAGTTCAATGAAGACTTCTTCGCCGGCTACAGCCCCGAGCGCATCAACCCGGGCGACAAGGAACACCGCGTCAGCACCATCAAGAAGGTGACGTCCGGCTCCACGCCCGAAGTGGCCGACCTGGTCGACGCGCTCTATCGCGAGATCATCGTTGCCGGCACGCACAAGGCCTCCTGCATCCGCGTGGCCGAGGCCGCCAAGGTGATCGAGAACACGCAGCGCGACGTGAACATCGCGCTCATCAACGAACTGGCGCTCATCTTCAACAAGATGGGCATCGACACCGAAGACGTCCTGAAGGCGGCCGGCACGAAGTGGAACTTCCTGCCCTTCCGTCCGGGCCTGGTCGGCGGCCACTGCATCGGCGTGGACCCGTACTACCTGACCCACAAGGCGCAATCCATCGGCTATCACCCCGAGATCATCCTGGCGGGCCGCCGCCTGAACGACTCCATGGGCGCCTACGTGGTGTCGCAACTGGTCAAGACCATGACCAAGCGCCGCATCCACGTGCAGGGTTCGCGCGTGCTGGTCATGGGCCTGACCTTCAAGGAAAACTGCCCCGACCTGCGCAACACGCGCGTCGTGGACATCGTCAACGAGCTGGGTGAGTACAACGTCAACGTCGACGTCTACGATCCGTGGGTCGAGGCCGAAGAGGCCAATGCCGAGTACGGCATCACCCCGATCACCGAGCCCAAGCAGGGCTACTACGATGGCATCATCCTGGCCGTCTCGCACCGCGAGTTCGTGGAAATGGGCGCGGACGCCATCCGGAAGCTGGGCAAGGACCAGCACGTGCTGTACGACTTGAAGTACGTGCTGCCCTCGCACGACGCGGACCTGCGCCTGTAAGCGCGCGCACGCTCCTTGCCGCGCTGGCGGCTGGCTGTCCCCCTGGGAGGGGGCAGCCTTTCGCCTTGGCGCGGCCCGGCAACAGAAAGGGAATCCATGACTCGTTATCAAGACCTCAACAAGACGCTGCTGCAATCCCCCCGCACCTGGCTGGTGACGGGGTGCGCCGGTTTCATCGGCTCCAACCTGCTCGAGACGCTGCTGGGCCTGGATCAGCGCGTGGTGGGCCTGGACAATTTCGCCACCGGACACCAGCACAACCTGGATGAAGTCCAGCGCACCGTGACGCCCGAGCAGTGGGCGCGATTCCGTTTCATCGAAGGCGATATCCGCAACCTGGCCGACTGCCAGGCTGCCTGCGAGGGGGTGGATCACGTGCTGCACCAGGCCGCGCTGGGTTCGGTGCCGCGCTCGCTGAACGACCCCATCACGACCAACGAAGTCAATATCTCCGGCTTCCTGAACATGCTGGTCGCCGCCCGTGACGCCAAGGCGAAGTCCTTCGTCTACGCCGCGTCCAGCTCCACCTATGGCGACCATCCCGGCCTGCCGAAGGTCGAGGACCGCATCGGCAAGCCCTTGTCGCCGTACGCCGTCACCAAGTACGTCAACGAACTGTATGCGGACGTGTTCGCGCGCTCGTATGGCTTTGCCAGCGTGGGCCTGCGCTATTTCAACGTCTTCGGCAAGCGCCAGGACCCGGAAGGCGCCTACGCCGCCGTCATCCCCAAGTGGGTCGCCGCGATGATCCGCGGTGAAGACGTCGGCATCAATGGCGACGGCGAGACGAGCCGCGATTTCTGCTTCGTGGGGAATGCCGTGCAGGCCAACCTGCTGGCCTCGCTGGCGCAAGACGACAGCGTGAACCAGGTCTACAACGTTGCCGTCAGCGGCCGCACGACGCTCAATGAGCTGTACAAGCATCTGGTCAACATCCTGGGCGCGAACGGCGTGAATTACGCCAAGGACGCGCAGTACCGCGACTTCCGCGCCGGCGACGTGCGTCATTCGCAGGCTGACATCGGCAAGGCGGAGCGCCTGTTGGGCTATGCGCCGTCGCACACCATCCTGCAGGGACTGGAAGAAGCCATGCCCTGGTATATCAGGTTCCTGCGCTGACCGTGCGGACCATTGACCAGGGCTTACGCCGCCAAGGCGTGCTGCCTGTGCCGTCACGCACGGCCGGCGGCGGCCGCCTTGCGGAGTAGTCATGAAAGCCCTGCGCGAGCGCTACGCTCGCCTGCATCCTGATCACCGCCGCATCGCCTCGGGCGCCGCCCGGGTCGCCATCTTCCTGCTGCTGGGCAAGGCTGCCGGCGCGTTCAAGGAAATGGCGGTCGCCTATCGCTACGGCGTCAGCGACGCGGTCGATGCCTACCAGTTCACCCTGACGATGGCCACCTGGCTGCCGGTGACGGCGGTCGGGGTGCTGTCGGTCGTCCTGATCCCCGTGCTGGTGCGCGTGAATCGCGGCGACGCCGAGGGGCGCGCACGCTTCCTGGGCGAGCTGCAGATGGTCTCGCTGCTGCTGGCGGGGGCCCTGGGCGTGCTGACCTGGCTGGCCTGGCCGCTGGTGCTGCAGATCGTGGGCGCGGGCCTGTCGGCCACGGTGCGCGAGATGTCGCAGCAACTGCTGTGGGCCTTCGCGCCGGTGGCCGCGTTCACCCTTCTGGCGGGCATCAGCGCGGCGCGCCTGCGCGCCCGTGAACGCCACGTCAATACATTGCTCGACAGCGTGCCGGCCGTGGCAGTGCTGGGCTGGGTCATGCTGGCCTATTCGGCCGAGGGTGTCGGGCCGCTGCTGTGGGGCACCCTGGTGGGCTTCGCGGCCCAGGCGGCCTGGCTCGCCTGGCTGGCCGCGCGTGCCGACGGCGGCGTGTGGGGCCTGCCGCGCCTGGGCCTGCGCTCCGAGCACTGGCCCGAGCTGGTCAAGGCCGCCGGCGTCATGCTGATCGGCCAGGTGGCCATGAGTTTCGTGGGGCCCATCGACCAGTACACCGCTGCCAACCTGGGGCAGAACGCCAATGCCACGCTGGGCTACGCCGCCCGCCTGCTGTCGCTGATCCTGGGCATCGGCGCGGTGTCGGTGGGGCGCGCGGCCCTGCCTGTGCTGGCGGACGTGCAAAGCCGGGGCGATGGCGAGCTGGCGCGCAGCATGGCCTTGAAGTGGTCGATGCTGATGATCCTGGCGGGCGCCGTGGCCGTGGCGCTTGGGTGGGTGCTGGCGCCGTGGGGCGTGGCCTTCCTGTTCGAGCGCGGCGCCTTCACGCCCGAGGACACGCAGGCCGTGGCCCATGTGTTGCGCTGGGGGCTGCTGCAACTGCCTTTCTATTTCGGCGTGCTTGTCCTGGTGCAACTGCTGGCCAGCCAGAACCGCTATCGCATCATGGCTGCCATCGCCGTGGCGAACTTCGGCGTCAAGGCGCTGCTCAATCCGGTGCTTGCGCCCATGATGGGGACGGCCGGCATCATGCTGGCCACCAGCGTCATGTACCTGCTGTCCTACGTCTGCTACGTGATGGCCGCCCTGCGGCGCCCGCCCGCCAAGCCTGCCGCCGCGCCCGCCACCGAAGCGGACGGCACTTCTGGAGAACGCGCATGACCGGATCCGTGACGACCCAGGCCGGCGCCTTGCCGCGCGGCATCCTCATCTTCATCCACTCCCTGCATGGCGGAGGCGCCGAGCGCGTCGCTGTCGACCTGGCTGCGCAGTGGGCCGAAGCCGGCGTGGCCGTGACTCTCGTCACGCAGGCCGACGTCGCCAGCGACGTGTATGCCCTGCATCCGGCGGCGGCACGCGTGTCGCTGGGCACTGCCGGGGACAGCGGCGGCGGCCTGCAGGGCCTGCTGGCCAACGTGCGCCGCGTGCGCGCCTTGCGCGCGCAGATCGTCAGGGTTCAGCCCGACATCGTGCTGGGCATGATGACCACGGCGTCCGTGCTGGCGGTCCTGGCCGCGCGCGGCCTGCCCGCCAAGGTCATCGCCACCGAGCATACCCATCCGCCTTCGCAGTCGCTGTCGGGCCTGTGGCTGCGCCTGCGCCGCTGGACCTACCCGCGCGCCGCGAAAGTCGTTGCCCTGACGCGCGACACGGCCAAATGGATCGAGACGCACGTGCCGGGCTCGCGCCTGGCGGTCATCCCGAATCCGGTGCAGTGGCCCTTGCGGCGGCAATCGCCGGAACTGGCGCCACCTGGCGCGCAGGCCGGGCATATCCTGCTGGGGGTGGGACGCCTGCATCCCGACAAGGGCTTCGACGTGCTGCTCAAGGCATTTGCCCAATTGGCGCCGGACCATCCAGAATGGCGGCTGGTGCTGCTGGGCGAGGGGACCGAGCGCGCGCGCCTGACGGCCCAGGCCGACGCGCTGGGCCTGGGCGGGCGCGTCGACCTGCCTGGCCGGGCAGGCAACGTCGGCGACTGGTATGCCCGGGCCGATCTGTATGTGCTCAGTTCGCGCGTGGAGGGGCTTTCGAATACGCTGCTCGAGGCGATGGCCAGCGGCCTGGCCCCGGTGGCCTTCGATTGCGAGACCGGTCCGCGCGAGATCGTGCGCGATGGCGAGGATGGCTTGCTGGTGCGTCCGGTGGAAGATCCCCAGGCGCTGGCGGCTGCGCTGGGAGGCCTGATGCGTGATCCGGCGCGGCGTGAAGCGCTGGCCACGCAGGCGGTCGCGGTGCGCGAGCGTTTCTCCACGGCCAGCGTGCTGGCAAGATGGAAGGCAGTTTTTGATGACGCCCTGGCAGGGCGCTGAGGGGAGCAGCCTGCTCCCGGCGCTTGCCAAGGCTTGACGGAGTCCCGCAAGGGAAAAAGATCACACCATGTGCGGAATCGTCGGTATCTGGGGCCCTGTGGCCGACAAGGCAGCGCTCGTCGCGGCGGGTTGCCTGCGCATGCGCCATCGCGGCCCCGATGACTCGGGCTACTGGGAAGACGCGGGCGCGGAGCTGGCGCTGGGCCACGTGCGCCTGGCCATCCAGGATCTCTCGCCGGCCGGCCACCAGCCCATGGTCTCTGCCTGTGGACGCTATGTGCTGGTCTTCAATGGCGAGATCTACAATCACATGGATCTGCGCGCGCGCCTGGCCGCCGGGCACCTGGCGCCGGACTGGCGCGGACACTCCGACACCGAGACGCTGCTGGCCTGCTTCGCCGGCCTGGGCGTGGCCGCCACCTTGCAGGCCACGGTGGGCATGTTCGCCATTGCCCTGTGGGATCGCGCCACGCAGAAGCTCGTGCTGGCGCGCGACCGCATGGGCGAGAAGCCGCTTTACTACGGTTATGCCGGCGCCGCGCTGGTCTTCGCCTCGGAGCTGAAGGCCCTGGACGGCGTGCCCGGCTTCGGCGCGGACATCGACCGGCAGGCCCTGACGCTGCTGATGCGCCACAACTACATCCCGGCGCCCAAGTCCATCTATCAAGGTATCGCCAAGCTGCCCCCGGGCACCTGGATCGAGGTCGCGCCGGGCGACATGCGCCGCCGTGACATGCCGCCGCCGCAGCCCTATTGGTCGGTGCGCGAGGCCGCCCACAACGCGCGCCAGACGCCGCTGTCCTTCGCCTCCGACGCGCAGGCCGTCGATGCGCTGGAGAGCGTGCTGTCGACCGCGGTCAAGGGCCAGATGCTGTCGGACGTGAGCCTGGGCGCGTTCCTGTCGGGCGGCATCGATTCGTCGACCATCGTGTCGTTGATGCAGAAGCAAAGCACGCAAGCCGTGCGCACCTTCGCCATCGGTTTCCACGAAAAGGGCTACAACGAGGCCGAGCATGCCAAGGCCGTGGCCAAGCACCTGGGCACCCAGCACACCGAGCTGTATGTCACGCCGGAGGACGCGCTGGCCGTGGTGCCGTCGCTGGCCGAGCTGTATGACGAACCCTTCGCGGATTCGTCCCAGATCCCGACCACGCTGGTGGCGCGCATGGCGCGCCGGGACGTCACCGTGGCCCTGTCGGGCGACGGTGGCGACGAACTCTTCGGCGGCTATTCGCGCTATTTCCGCGTGCAGCGCTGGTGGGACCAGTGCGCCAAGGTGCCCGGCCCGCTGCGCTGGCCCGCCGGCTGGGCGCTGGCCACGTCGGCCAAGCTGCCGGGGCGCGGTGCCTGGCGCGGCAAGGTCGGCAAGATGGGCGAGCTGCTGCAGACGCGCAGCAAGACCGAGTTCTACCGGCATTTCGTGTCGTACTGGGCCAATCCGGCCGAGGCCGTGGTGGGGGGGGATGAGCCGACGACGCCTTTCTCCGAGCCGTTCCAGGGCACCACCTATGACGCCATGATGGAGCTGGATGCGGCCACGTACCTGCCCGACGACATCCTGGTCAAGGTGGACCGCGCGGCCATGGCGGCCAGCCTGGAGACGCGTGTGCCCATGCTGGATCACCGTGTCTACGAATTCGCCTGGAGCCTGCCGCTGCAATACAAGATCCGCCGCGGCACCGGCAAGTGGGCGCTGCGCGAACTGCTGTACCGGCACGTGCCGCGTGAACTGGTGGACCGTCCCAAGAAGGGCTTCGGCGTGCCGCTGGCCGCCTGGCTGCGCGGACCGCTGCGCGACTGGGGCGAGGCGCTGCTGGACGAGTCGCGCCTGCGCCAGCAGGGACTGTTCCACCCCGAACCGATACTGCGCAAGTGGCGCGAGCACCAGAGCCGCCACCGCGACTGGAGCACGCACCTGTGGGGCGTGCTGATGACGCAGGCCTGGCTGGATCGCTATCGCGCGGGCAAGGACGCGGCGGGGCGCTGAAGGCGCCGCTGCCAAATACCGCTGACACAGACAACGCCGCCACACAGCGTGGGGGCAAAGGAAACCCCTACCGGATGAAGATTCTCCTGCTGGTCAGCTCCATGCACGCGGGCGGCGCCGAACGGGTTGCCGCCACCCTGGTCAACGCCTGGGCCGAGCGCGGCGACGCGCCCACGCTGCTGCCGACGTATTCGTCCAAGGGCAGCTGCTTCTATCCGGTGTCCGACGGCGTGGATTTCGTCTGGCTGGCGGACCTGGCCGGCGTGCGCGGCGGCGGCCCCCTGGCGGCCATCACGCGCCTGCGCGCCCTGCGCAAGCACATCCGTGCGCTTCGCCCTGACGTGGTGGTGTCGTTCCTGACCAACGTGAATGTCGCGGCGGTGCTGGCCACGCGTGGCCTCAAGGTGCCCGTGATCGTCTGCGAGCGCACCAATCCCGTGGTCGGGAAAAGTGCCGGCCCCTTGCTGAGCCTGGCGCGCCGTCTCACGTATCCCTTTGCCGACATGGTGACGGTGCAGGCGCAGGCAACCGTCGAGCCCTTCCAGCGCATGGTGCCGGGCCTGCGCCGCCTGGAAGTCGTGCCCAATCCCTTGCCGCCCGAATTGGCCAGCGCGCCGGTGGCGGCCCGCCTGCCTGCCGTGGATGCGCGCCGCCGCATCATGGCGATGGGGCGTCTGGTGCCGGAGAAACAGTTCGACCTGCTCATCGACGTGTTCGGCCTGCTGGCCGACGCGAACCCGCGTTGGGACCTCTGCATCTGGGGCGAAGGCCCGGAGCGCGAGGCCTTGCAGGCGCGCATCGATGGGCTGGGGCTGGCGGAGCGCATCACGCTGGCCGGCCGCACGGAGACCCCGTGGGATGTGCTGTCGCAAGGCGATGCCTTCGCGCTGACCTCCGCGGTGGAGGGCTTCCCCAATGTGCTGCTGGAGGCCATGGCGCTGGGCTTGCCCTGCGTGGCATTCGACTGCCCCAGCGGGCCGCGCGAGATGACGCGGGAAGGCCAGGATGCCCTGCTGGTTGCCGCGGGCGACCGCCAGGGGCTGGCGCAGGCCCTGACCCGCCTGATGCAGGACGAGGCGCTGCGCCTGACGCTGGCCGAGCGTGCCGCCCTTGCGGCGCGGGGCCGCTATGCCCTGCCCGCGGTGCTGGGCATCTGGGATGAACTGTTCGCGAAGGTGGGCGCACGCAACGCACGCGCCGCCGTCAAGGAAGGAGTGCCGCAATGAGCGTGACCGAGACGGCGCAGGCCGTGCCGCTGCGAGTCGTGCACGTGATCACGGGCCTGGGGCAGGGCGGCGCGGAAGCCGTGTTGCTGCGGCTGGTGGAGGGCGCGGCCGAGCCTGCCCGCCACACGGTCGTGTCATTGACCGACGAGGGCGTCCATGGCGCCCGGCTGCGCAAGGCGGGCGCCCATGTCCATGCGCTGGGCATGCCGCGCGGCAGGCTGACCTTGCCGGGCTTCCTGTCGCTGCGCAAGCTGATACGCAAGCAGCAGCCCGACGTCGTCCAGACCTGGATGTATCACGCGGATCTTGTTGGCGGCCTGGCCGCGCGCCTGGCGGGCGTGAAGGCGGTGTCCTGGGGCGTGCGCAACTCGGGCGCGCACCTGGAGAAAAGCAGCTTCTCTGCGCGGATGGTGTTGCGCATGTGCGCGCGCCTTTCCAGCTGGCTGCCCGCGCGCATCGTCTATTGCGCCCAGGCCGCGCGCGAGCGCCACGAACAGATGGGCTATGCGCCTGGCAAGGGCGAGGTCATCCAGAATGGCTACGACCTCTCGCGTTTCGCGCCGGATACGGCGGCACGTGAGCGCCAGCGCGCCGAATGGGGCGTGCGGCCGGATGATCGCCTGCTGGGCAGCGTCGCCCGCTGGGATCCACTGAAGGATCACGACAACCTGCTGGCGGCGTTGGCCGAACTGCGCCGCGATCCTGCACGGGCGAACGTGCGCTGCGTGCTGGTCGGGCGCGGGATGGCGGCTGAGAACACCGATCTGCTTGGCCGCCTGGCCGCCCTGGGGCTGAGCGATGCCGTGATCCTGGCCGGTCCGACCGATGACGTGCCGGCCGCCATGAACGCGTTGGACCTGCACGTGCTGTCGAGCCGCGCGGAGGGCTTCCCGAACGTCGTGGCCGAGGCCATGGCCTGCGGCACGCCCTGCGTGGTGACCGACGTTGGGGACGCCGCGGCCATCGTCGGCGAGCCTGAGCGGGTGGCGCCGCCCGAGAACAGCAGGGCGCTCGCCAAGGCGATGGCGCGGGCGCTGGACGACCTGGACGCCCAGGGCCGGCAGGCGCTGGGCGAGGCGTGCCGCAACCGTGTGGCCAGCCAGTATGGCCTGCCGATGATGCTGCGCGCCTATGAGCGGACGTGGGCGTCCCTGGCGCCGGCCGAGGCCCGCAAGGCCGAGCGTGGCCGCAAGCTGATGTTCATCGTCAACAATCCTGCCTTCTTCCTGTCGCACCGGCTGCCGCTGGCGCTGGCGGCGCAGGCCGACGGTTTCGACGTGCACGTGGCGACCATGGATGGCGACACCGTGCCCATCATCCGCGGCCACGGCATGATGCACCACGTGATCCCCATGTCGCGCAGCGGCCGCAATCCCGTGCGCGAGCTCGGCACGGTCTGGGCGCTGTATCGCCTGCTGCGGCGCGTGCAGCCGCGCGTGGTGCACCTGGTCACCATCAAGCCCGTGCTGTATGGCGGCATTGCTGCCCGCCTGGCGAAAGTGCACGGCATGGTGGCGGCCATTTCCGGGCTGGGTTTCGTCTTCATGCGCAAGCCTGGCGGATTCGATCCGCTACGCATGGTGGTGGTCACGCTCTATCGCCTGGCGCTGGGACATCGCAACAGCCGCGTGATCTTCCAGAACAGCAGCGATCGCGACATGCTGCTCAACGCCGGCGTGGTGCGCAGCCGCCAGGTGGTGCTGGTGCGCGGGGCCGGGGTGGACCTGGACGCGTTCACCGTGCAGCCGCAGCCGGCGACCCCGCCCGTCGTGGCGCTGATGGTGGGGCGTCTGTTGCGCGACAAGGGTGTCTATGAGTACGTCGAGGCCGCGCGCCTGTCGCAGCGCCGTGGCGCGCGGGTGACCTGGTTGCTGGCGGGCAGTCCCGATCCGGGCAATCCGGCCTCGGTGACCGATGCCGAAGTGGCGCAGTGGAACGCCGAGGGCGCGGTGCAATGCCTGGGCGAGCGCCACGACATCGCCGACCTTTACGCCAATGCGCACGTCGCCGTGCTGCCTTCCTATCGCGAGGGCCTGCCCCGTTCGCTCATCGAGGCCGCAGCTTGCGGGCGCGCGGTAGTGACCACCGACGTGCCGGGTTGCCGGGACGCCATCGAGCCCAATGTGTCAGGGATGCTGGTGCCGGTGCAGAACGCGCAGGCCTTGGCGGACATGGTGCTGCGCCTGGCGGATGACGCGCCGCTGCGCACCCGCCTGGGCGAGGCGGGGCGCGACCTGGCGGTGCGGGCCTTCGATATCCGCCACGTGCAGGCGGTGCATCTCGAGGTCTACCGCGACTTGACCGACGGCGACAGGGCTTCCACCCAATAGGCGGTGGACGGGTCCAGGTCGGAGACGCCGCTGGGTCCGGGTTCGGTCAGGTCGTGGGCAAGCTTGTTGGCCAGCTGCTTGCCGAACTCGACGCCCCACTGGTCGAAGGGATTGATGTCCCACAGCACCCCCTGGGTGAAGACCTTGTGTTCATACAGCGCCAGCAGCGCGCCCAGCGAGTAGGGCGCCAGGCGCGGCAGCACGATCAGCGTCGACGGGCGCCGGCCCGGATGCACGCGATGGCGGGCCAGCCACGCGACCTGCTCCGGGTCGCCACCGGCGCCCTGGGCTTCTTCCAGCGCCAGCTCGTAGGATTTCCCGCGCAGCAGCGCCGAGCGCTGGGCCAGGCAGTTGGCCAGCAGCAGGCGGTGATGGTGCGTCAGGTTGTGGTCGGGCTGTTTGCACAGCAGGAAGTCGACGGGCGCGCCCGTGGCATCCTGGTGCAACCATTGGAAGAAGGTGTGCTGGCCGTCGGTGCCCGGCATACCCCAGACCGTGGCGCCGGTGGGCACGCTGGCGGGCGAGCCGCTGCGCACGGCGTTCTTGCCCAGCGATTCCATTTCCAGCTGCTGCAACCATGGCACGAAGTGCCGCAGGCGGGCGTCGTAGGGCGCGATGGCCTGCGAGGCGAAACCGAGCACGCTGCGGTTGGCCACGGCGGCCAGCGCCATCTGCACGGGCGCATTCGCCGTGAGCGGCGCCTCCAGGAAGTGCTGGTCCATGGCGGCCGCGCCTGCCAGGATGGCGTCGAAGGCATCCAGGCCCAGCACGAGGGCGATGGTGATGCCGATGGCCGACCACACCGAATAACGGCCGCCCACCCAGTTCCACAGCGAGAAGATGCGGTCGGGTGAAATGCCGAACGCCTCTGCGGCGGCGGTGTTGGCGGTGACCGCCACGATGTGGCGATAGGGGTCCGACACGCCCCACTGGCGCATCCACTCCACCACGCGGGCGGCATTGGCCAGGGGTTCGGTCGTGGTGAATGACTTCGAGGCGATGATGACCAGCGTGTCCTGCGCGTCAAGGCCGGCCAGCGCGTCATCGATGGCATGCGCGTCGATGTTGGAAGCGAAGCGGACCGTGCGGCGCGTGTCGTGGCCTGCCAGCGATTCCACCGCCAGGCGAGGGCCCCAGTCGCTGCCGCCGATGCCCAGATGGACGACGTTGCGGTAGGCATTGCGCGCATTCACGCCCTCGACGAAGCGGCGCAGGCGGGCACGGCCTTCACGCACCTCCGCTGCCACGGCTGCGGGGGGCTCGGGCGCGCGCAGGGCCGTATGCCAGGCGGCGCGTCCTTCGGTCCAGTTGCACAGGCCGCCTTCGAACAGGTCGTGGCGGGCCGCCTCGAAACCTTGTTGCGCGAGCAGCGTGAGCCCGGCCTGCTCGAAACGGGGGGACCAGGCTTGTGCGCTCAGGTCCACGCGCAGGCCGGCTGCGTCCAGGATGCGCAGGTGCTGCGCATCGCGGTCAGCGAGCTTGCATTCGGCGGAGAAGCGGATCCAGGCGGGGCTGTGGGCGAGATTGCTCATGGTCAGAAGGGCAGGTCTGCGTTGGGGGCCTGGGCCAGGATCTGGCGGCGAAAGTCGTCCTGGATGCGAGCCAGGGCGTCGGGCGTGTCGGCCTCGAAACGCAACACGACGACCGGCGTGGTATTCGAGGCGCGGGCAAGGCCGAAACCATCAGGATACTCGGCGCGCACGCCGTCGAGCGTGTGCACCTCGGCACCATCGAAGCGGCCGTTGCGTTGCAGCGCGTCGATGAGGACGAACGGTTCGCCTTCCTTCATGGGCAGCTTCAGCTCGGGCGTGGACACGCCCTGGGGCAGGGCTTCCAGCAGCGCCGACGGGTTGGCCTCGCGTGAGACGATTTCGAGCAGACGCGCGCCGGTATAGAGCCCGTCGTCGAAGCCGTACCAGCGCTCCTTGAAGAAGATGTGGCCGCTCATTTCGCCTGCCAGGGGCGCGCCGGTCTCGGCGAGCTTGGCCTTCACCAGCGAATGGCCCGTGCGCCACATGAGCGGATCGCCGCCCGCTTCGCGCACCGCGGTGGCGACGTAGCGGCTGCACTTCACGTCATAGATGATCTGGGCGCCGGGGCAGCGCGACAGCACGTCGCGCGCGAACAGGATCAATTGGCGGTCGGGCCAGATGATCTCGCCGGATTTCGTGACCACGCCCAGGCGGTCGCCGTCGCCGTCGAAGGCCAGGCCCAGTTCACAGTCGGTCTCGCGCACGCAGGCGATGAGGTCCTGCAGGTTGTGCGGATCGGCGGGGTCGGGGTGGTGATTGGGGAAGCTGCCGTCGACCTCGCAGAAAAGCTCGGTGACGTCGCAGCCCAGCGCGCGGAAGAGGGCGGGCGCAACCGCGCCGGCCACGCCGTTGCCGCAATCGATGGCGATCTTCATGGGGCGCGCGAGCTTGACGTCGGAGGCGATGCGGTCGATGTACTGGCGCAGCAGGTCGCGCTGCTGGCGCGTGCCGGCCGGGCCTTCGTAGTCGGGCGTCTCGAGCATGGCGGGACGCAGGCTGGTGATGCCGTCGCCATACAGCGCAGCGCCGGACAGCATCATCTTGAAGCCGTTGTACTCAGGCGGATTGTGGCTGCCGGTGATGGCGACGCCCGAGCCGGTCTCGAGCACGTTGGCACCGTAGTAGACCAGCGGCGTGGGCACCTGCCCGATGTCCAGCGTGTGGATGCCGACGGCATTCAGGCCATCCTGCAACGCCAGCGACAGCGCTTCGCTGCTGTCACGGCCGTCGCGGCCGATGACCAGCGTGGTCACGCCTGCGGCGCGCGCGCGCTGCCCCAGGGATTGGCCCAGCGCGCGGGCGAAGCCTGGGTTGAGTTGCTCGGGCACGATGCCCCGGATGTCGTAGGCCTTGAAGGCCGATGCGGGAAAAGCCGTCTGCGTGCTCACGCGCATTCCTTGATATCTAAGGGTTCAAGAACGGAATTATCTCCGATCTGTCCCCTTCGTTTAAGGCTTTTGTATCTGTGCGTAAGGGGGGTGTTCGGGCTTTTGGGGGGCGATTTGCGATGTGTTTCCTGATTATTGCCCCATGTTGCGGATTGCGCCCAGCGCGGCCCTGGCAGGCGTAGGCATAGGGGTGATGCGCGCGTCTACCCGCTCTCCGTGAGCGGATGGCGAGCGATGGCGACGTTCTGATCACTGGCACTTGTGCGGTGCGGGGATCGCGCCAGTTGAGGGACTGGCGCATCAAACCGGTGCCCTGCCTGGTGGCGCAGCCACGCCGCCCAGGCAGGGCACCGGACTGGCACGGGACTTGCTTGATGGCGCTTGTATACAACCAGGTATCCAACGCCCGGTCAGCAGTCGATGTGCATGCAGCAACAGGCGCCGGCCATGTGGCCGGACCTTTTCAGCCTTTCCCTAGGACGGAGTCCCTCATGAAACGCAGAACCGCACTGAAACACTTTGCCCTGACCAGCGCCGCGCTGGCGATGTCGACTGCCTGGCTGCCCGCCGCGTGGGCTCAGGAGACCATCAAGGTGGGTATCCTGCATTCGCTGTCGGGCACGATGGCCATCTCCGAGACGTCGCTGAAGGACGTGGCCTTGATGACCATCGACGAGATCAATGCGCAGGGCGGCGTGCTCGGCAAGAAGCTGGAGGCCGTCGTCGTGGACCCGGCCTCGGACTGGCCGATGTTCGCCGACAAGGCGCGCCAGCTGCTGGCGCAGGACAAGGTGTCGGTGGTGTTCGGGTGCTGGACCTCGGTGTCGCGCAAATCGGTGCTGCCCGTCTTCAAGGAATTGAACGGCCTGCTCTTCTATCCGGTGCAGTACGAGGGCGAGGAACTCGAGCGCAATGTGTTCTATACCGGCGCGGCGCCCAACCAGCAGGCCATCCCGGCCGTCGAATACCTGATGAGCGAGGATGGCGGCGGCGCGCGCCGTTTCGTGCTGCTGGGCACCGACTATGTCTATCCGCGCACGACGAACAAGATCCTGCGCGCCTTCCTGCATTCCAAGGGCATCAAGGACAGCGACATCGACGAGGTGTACACGCCTTTCGGCCATTCGGATTACCAGACCATCGTGGCCAACATCAAGAAGTTCGCGGCCGGCGGCAAGACGGCGGTGATCTCCACGATCAACGGCGACTCCAACGTGCCGTTCTACAAGGAACTGGGCAATGCGGGCCTGAAGGCGACCGACGTGCCCGTGGTGGCGTTCTCGGTCGGGGAGGAAGAGCTGCGCGGCGTGGACACCAAGCCGCTGGTGGGCCACCTGGCCGCCTGGAACTATTTCCAGACCGTGAAGAATCCGGTGAACGACGGCTTCATCGAGAAGTGGCGCGCCTATGCCAAGGCCAAGGGCCTGCCCAACGCGTCGACCGTCGTCACGAACGATCCGATGGAAGCCACCTACGTCGGCCTGCACATGTGGAAGCAGGCGGTGGAGAAGGCCAAGACCACGGACGTGGACAAGGTGATCGACGCCATGGGCGGGCAGACCTTCGCGTCGCCCAACGGCTTCACGATGGAAATGGACAAGACCAACCATCACCTGCACAAGCCGGTCTATATCGGCGAGATCCGCGCCGATGGCCAGTTCAACGTGGTGTGGAAGACCAAGGGCCCGATCCGCGCGCAGCCCTGGAGTCCGTTCATTGCCGGCAACGAAGGCAAGCAAGGTCTCTGACCGGGAGCCGCCGCGATGCCTATCTGCCTGACGCGCTGGCTGGGCGCCAGCCTCCTGGGGGCGGCGCTGCTGCTGGGAGGCGGCGCGCTCGCCGCCTCGGCCGCGCCGGACACTGCTCCCGCCACTGCCCAGCCGGCGGTGTCGGCGGATCTCGACGCCGCGTTGGCCGGCCTGGCCGCCGACGACAGCGACAGCAAGCTCGCCGGCATCGCCGCGCTGGGGGTGTCGTCCGACCCGCGCGCGGCCGAGGCGCTGGAAGCCCTGGCGGGCGGCATGCTCCACGTCACGCCGTCAGGCCAGGTGTGGGTGGGCGTATCCGCCGACTCAGGGCGGGACGCACGCGGCGGCGATGTCGCGCCCTTGCCTGCCGATGCACAGGCCGTGATGCTGAACAACCGGCTGCGGCGCGCCATCGACGGCGCCCTGGCGGGGTCGCGACTGTTCTCGCCCCAGGCCAGCATCCGCCTGGCGGCCGCCCGCGGCATGCAGCGCGGCGGCGATCCGGCGCGCTTGCCGCTCATCGAGAAGGCCTTGCAGCAGGAATCGCATCCTGCCGTGCGCGAGGCGCTGGAGATCGCCCAGGCGGCGACGATGCTGCAAAGCGCCGATCCCGCGCGCCGGATCGAAGGCGCGGACAAGCTGGGCACGACCGGCAACCCGGCATTCCGTCCCTTGCTGACGGCGTTGACCGCCCGGGAAAACGGCGCCCATGCCGAGCCCGACGAAGGCGTGCGCGCCGCGGCGGAGCGCGCATTGCGGGCCATCGACCGCCACGCCGCGATGGTGGAGTGGGCGGGACATCTCTTCTTCGGGCTCAGCCTGGGCAGCGTGCTGTTGCTGGCCGCGCTGGGCCTGGCCATCACCTTCGGGCTGATGGGCGTCATCAACATGGCGCACGGCGAACTGCTGATGATCGGCGCCTATGCGACCTTCGTCGTGCAGACGCTGTTCCGGCAATACCTGCCGGGCTGGCTGGACTGGTACGTGCTGGCGGCGCTGCCGGTGGCCTTCGTGGTCACGGCCCTGGTGGGCATGGCGCTGGAGCGCACGGTGATCCGCTGGTTGTATGGCAGGCCGCTGGAAACGCTGCTGGCCACCTGGGGCATCAGCCTGATCCTGATGCAGGGCGTGCGCAGCCTCTTCGGCGCCCAGAACGTCGAGGTCGGCAATCCGTCCTGGATGTCCGGCGGGTGGCGCGTCATGGACGGACTGGTGCTCAGCTACAACCGCATCGCCATCTTCATCTTCGCGCTGCTGGTGGTCGGCCTCGTCTGGCTGCTGCTCAACCGTACGCGGCTGGGACTGTTCGTGCGCGCCATCACGCAGAACCGCCGCATGGCCGATTGCGTGGGCGTGCCGACGGGACGCGTCGACATGCTGGCCTTCGGGCTGGGCTCGGGCATTGCGGGCCTGGCGGGCGTGGCCCTGTCGCAACTGGGCAACGTCGGGCCTGATCTCGGCCGTGCCTACATCGTCGATTCCTTCATGGTGGTGGTCCTGGGGGGCGTGGGGCAACTGGCCGGCACGGTCATTGCCGCGCTGGGCCTGGGCGCCTTCAACAAGATACTGGAGCCGTATGCCGGCGCGGTCATGGCCAAGATCGTCATCCTGGTGCTGATCGTGCTGGTCGTGCAGAAGCGCCCGCAAGGTCTCTTTGCCCCGCGCGGCCGGAGCGTCGAATGAAAACTCCCGCAACTCCCGTGGCCCTGGACGCGCACGCGCTGCTGCATGGCGCGCGCCGCCCGCTCTTCTCGCCGCGCGCCTGGCTGGCCCTGGCTGCCGCCGCCCTGGTGCTGGCGCTGCTGCCGCTGGCGAACCTGGTCTTCCCGGCCGGACATGCCTTGCACGTGTCGGCCTATACCGTGGCGCTGCTCGGCAAGTTCATGTGCTTCGCCCTGGCGGCGCTGGCGCTGGACCTGGTGTGGGGCTATGCCGGCATCCTGTCGCTGGGCCATGGGCTGTTCTTCGCGCTGGGCGGCTATGCCCACGGCATGTACCTCATGCGGTCCATCGGCACCGACGGCGTCTACCAGCGCAACCTGCCGGATTTCATGGTCTTCCTGAACTGGAAGGAGCTGCCCTGGTACTGGTCCTTCACCGAACACTTCTGGTATGCGTGGCTGCTGGTGGTGCTCGTGCCCGGGGCGCTGGCCTTTCTCTTCGGCTACTTCGCGTTCCGCTCGCGCATCAAGGGCGTGTATTTCTCCATCATCACGCAGGCGCTGACCTTCGCCGCCATGCTGCTGTTCTTCCGCAACGACACGGGTTTCGGCGGCAACAACGGCTTCACGGACTTCAAGCGCATCCTGGGTTTCGAGATCACCGCGCCGGGCACGCGCGCCGCGTTGTACTGGATGACGCTGGCGGCGCTGGCGGGCGGGCTGGTGCTGGCGCGGGCGCTGACGCAATCGCGTTATGGCCGCGTGCTGATGGGCGTGCGCGACGCCGAGAACCGGCTGCGTTTCCTGGGCTATGAGCCGCTGGGCTTCAAGCTTTTCGTCTGGACCCTGTCCGCCGTGCTGTGCGGCATTGCGGGCGCGCTGTACGTGCCGCAGGTGGGCATCATCAATCCCGGCGAGATGTCGCCCGCGAACTCCATCGAGATGGTGGTGTGGGTGGCCACGGGCGGACGCGGCACGCTCATCGGCCCCATCGTGGGCGCGGGCGTGGTCAATGGCCTGAAGACCTGGTTCACCAGCGTGCTGCCGGAGTTCTGGCTGTACGCGCTGGGCCTGATCTTCGTGCTGACGACCCTGTTCCTGCCGCAAGGTCTCGTGGGCCTGGCCCGCAAACTGGCCACGCGTGCGGGCTGGAGGAAATCATGAGCGCCATGCCGCCTTTCACCGACCTGGACGCGCGCAGCGCCGTGGGCGATGGTCCCGCCGGCGAGGCCACCGCAGGGCGGGTGGCGCCGCGCGGCGTGGACACCACGCACGGCGCCATCCTGTACCTGGACGACGTCACGGTCAGCTTCGATGGCTTCAAGGCCCTGAACGGGCTCAGCCTGGACGTGGGCGTGGGCGAACTGCGCTGCATCATCGGCCCTAACGGTGCCGGCAAGACCACCATGATGGACGTGATCACCGGCAAGACCCGTCCCACGTCGGGAACCGCCTTCTTCGGGCAGAACATCGACCTGACGCGCCTGGCCGAGTCCGAGATCGCCGCCGCGGGCATCGGGCGGAAGTTCCAGCGTCCCACGGTGTTCGAGGCGCACACGGTGTTCGAGAACCTGGAGCTGGCCATGAAGGCCGACAAGCGCGTGCGGCCCACGCTCTTCTCGCGCCTGACGGGCGAGCAGGCCGACGCCATCGGCGAGACCCTGGCGCTCATCCGCCTGGAGGACGCCGTCTGGCGCGAGGCCGGCCTGTTGTCGCACGGCCAGAAGCAATGGCTGGAGATCGGCATGCTGCTGATGCAACAGCCGCTGCTGTTGCTGCTGGACGAGCCGGTGGCGGGCATGACCGATGCCGAGACCGAGCGCACGGCCGAGCTGCTGAACACCCTGCGCGGCCGCCATTCGCTGGTGGTGGTGGAACACGACATGGACTTCGTCACGCGTATTGCTGGTGGCGGCAAGGTCACGGTGCTGCACGAGGGCTCGGTGCTGGCGGAGGGAACCATGGCGCAGGTGCAGGCCGACGCGCGGGTCATCGAAGTCTATCTGGGGCGCTAGCCATGTTGAACGTTGAGGGCATCGACCAATACTACGGCGGCAGCCACACCTTGCGCGGCGTGTCGCTGAGCCTGCGCCAGGGCGAGTGCCTGGCGCTGCTGGGACGCAACGGCGTGGGCAAGACCACCCTGCTGAAGTGCCTGATGGGCGTGCTGCCCGTGGCGCGCGGGACGATCACGCTGGACGGCGAGGACGTCACCCGCCTGTCGCCGCACCGGCGCGCGGCGCGCGGCATGGCCTATGTGCCGCAGGGACGGGACATCTTCGCGCGGCTGACCGTGGAGGAGAACATCGTCATGGGCATGGCGGCGCTGCCGGGCCGCGAGGCGCGTCGCATCAGCGGCGAAATCTATGAGCTCTTCCCGGTGCTGCGCAGCATGCTCAAGCGCCGCGGCGGCGACCTGTCGGGCGGCCAGCAGCAGCAGCTGGCCATCGCCCGCGCGCTGGTGGCCAAGCCACGTCTCATCATCCTGGATGAGCCCACCGAAGGCATCCAGCCCTCCATCATCAAGGACATCGGCCGCGTGATCGAGATGCTGCGCGCGCGCGGCGACATCGGCATCCTGCTGTGCGAGCAATACTTCGATTTCGCGCGTGAACTGGCCGACCAGTTCGTCGTGCTGTCGCGGGGGGAAGTGGTGGCGCAGGGCGGGCGCGGCGAAATCGGCGGCGAGGACGTGCGGCGGCACCTGTCGGTGTAGCGCAGGCGGAAGGCCGCGCCTTCCGCCCTTGCGGGGCTCAGGGTTCGCAGGGTAGCGGCATGCCGCAAGGGGCGAAGCCGCAGAACGGGGCGACACTGCCTGCCGTGTCGTCCGCCGCGACGGGATCGCCGCCGCGCAGGGCCTGGATCGGCCCCGCACTGCGAAAGGACGCGTAATCCGCGCCCAGGGCCAGCCCCGCCGCGGCCAGCAGCGCTGCCAGCGCCAGGCGGGCGCGAGGGGAGGATGCCGTCTGTGTCATCGCCTCACCCCTTCAGTCCGAACAGGCCGCGCGCGCGGATGCCCGCCAGGCTGCCCAGGAACGCCAGCCCGAACCAGACCCAGCCATGCAGGCTGCCCGAGGCGATGCCGCTCAGCAGCGCGCCGACGTTGCAGCCGAAAGCCAGGCGCGCGCCATAGCCCATCAGCAGGCCGCCGATGATCGCTGCCGCTGCGCTGCCCAGCGGCACGTGCGCAACCGGGGCGAATCGTCCGGCCAGCCCTGCCGCCAGCAAGGCGCCCAGGATGAGCCCGATGTTGGTGACGGAAGTGGTCTCGGCCAGGGCAGGTCCAGCCAGCGCCTGGGCCGGCAAGGTCCAGGTCCAGGTCCAGTATTCCCAGCCGCTCACATCCAGGCCTGCCAGACCCGCGAGCTTGGCGCCCCACAGGTTGAAGGCGAAGGTCACCGACCACGGTTGGCCTGACAACAGCAGGTTGGCAGTCCCCAGCGCCGCCAGGGCGACGCTGGCCCACGCCAGCGGCCAGGCGCCGCGCCACAGGCGCTGGGCCAGCGGCAAGGCCGGCGCGCCGGCAGGCGGGCGATGCAGCGGCGCGATCGTGCCGCGCTTGCGGCGCTCCCAGCGCCGCGCCAGCCATGCCACCGTGGCCAGGGCCAGCAGTTGCAGCGCGATGGCCGGCCACAGGCCGAGACTGCGCGCGGGCTGGACGACGCCGATGTCGTATTGGGCCGTCCACCAGGGCAGGTGGGCTGTGCCGATCAGCGCGCCCGCGACGAAGCTGGCCAGGGTGAGCAGCATGCGCGTGCTGCCGCCGCCCACGGTATAAAGCGTGCCGGACGCGCAGCCGCCGCCCAGTTGCATGCCGAAGCCGAACAGCGTGGCGCCCACGGCCAGGGACACACCCACGGGGCCGAAAGCGCCTGTCAACGTCTGGCCGCCGACGCTGCCCGCGTCGAGCAGGGGCATGACGCACAGCGTGGTGAGCCCCACCGCCAGCATCTGGGCACGCAGGCCGGCCGTGCGGCCTTCCGTGACCGCCGCGCGCCAGCCGCCCGCGAAACTGAAGCTGGCCTGGTAGAGGACGAAGCCGAAGCCCGCGCCCACCAGGGCAAGCAGCCCCTGGCGCAGGTCGATGAGGGAAAAGCAGGCAAGGGCGAACAAAACGATTGCCCCGGTCGCGGCAAGCGCGACCGGGGCATCGGCCTGTCCGCCCCGCCCCGGCGCATCGGCGCCGGCTGGCAGGGTCGTGGTGGTCATGGCGTCAGGACTTCACCGGGCCATAGGCGGGATTGACCCAGCCTTCCCACTTGCCGGCGAAGACGTCGACCTTCTCGTAGCCCAGCAGCTTCAGCACCGTGTAGGCCTGCGACAGCTGGAGGCCACCGCGGGCGAAGATGACGACGTGCTTGTCCGGCGTCACGCCCTGCTTGGCGAACAGCGCCTTCAGGTCTTCCGCGCTCTTCAGGTTGCGTTCGGCGTCCAGCGTGTCGTTCCAGTAGACATTGACCGAACCGGGGATGCGGCCGACCACGAAGTCGTCGGGCGGGCGCACGTCCACGACGATGGCCTTGCCATCCTTCTGCAGGGCCTTGACCTGCGTTTCGTCCAGGAAGCGCGGGCCCAGCGAACCCGGCGCCGACAGCGCGTCACCCGCGAAGCTGAAGTTGGCGTGGCTGATGGCCTGCTGGCGGTTGCCGCGGCTCCATTCGTCCCAGCTCTTGTCGTAGAACTTGACGTTGTCGAAGCCCAGTTCCTTCAGGAACAGATAGGAGTTCGAGGCGTTCGCGCCGCTGCCGCAGTACGAGATCACTTCCTTGTCGGGCGTGATGCCCTGGGCGGCCAGTTCGGCCAGCACTTCCTCGCGCGGACGCAGCGCCGAGGTCTTGGCGTCGACGTAGAGCGGGGTGGGCACGAACTTGGCGCTGGGGATGACGCCGTCCTCGGAGGCGGCGGCCTGGCGTCCGTCCAGGATGACCGTGCCGGTGGCGTCGATCTGGCCTGCCACGTAGTCCTGCTCGACACGGTTTTCGCGCTTGCGGTCCAGCTTGAAGTCGCTGGGCTCGACGGTCGAGGCAGCGGTGGTCAGCTTGCCTTTCCACTGGCTGGCGCCGCCATCGAGCACATGCAGCTTTTCGAAGCCCGCGTACTCCAGCACCACGAAGGCGCGGCCGGCCAGCGTGGTGGCGCCATAGATCAGCAGCGTGTCGTCGTAGCTGATGCCGGCGGCACGCAGCGCCTTCTCGATGTCGGCATCGTCGGCGTATTCGTTGCGGATGCCGTCGCGTTCGGAGACGTTCAGCGCCTGCCAGGGCAGGTGGATGGCGCCGGGAAGATGGCCCCGGTCGTACTCCGCCTTGCTGCGGACGTCCAGGACCTTCACGCCGCCCTTCTGGCTCAGCGACTGGAATTCGGTGGGAGAGAGGATGATGCCGGGCGCGGCGGACGCGGGCGCGGCAACCGCCGCCAGCGTAAGGACGCCGATGGCGGCAAGGGAGCGCAAGAGGGGGGGATGCATGGTGTTTCCTGGTGTAGCGGTGATGCCGGCTGCCGCGTCGCGCGGCGGCGAGTGAAGGCCGGCGTGCAAGCCTGGCCTGGGGCCGAGTCTAGGACGGCTGACTGTCCCCTGAAAAAGACCTTCTCTTCATATCGATATCCAGCGAGGGCGCGGCTTCTCTACAATCCCGCCATCCTCTCTTCCATTTCTTGCGCCATGAGCCTTTTGACCGCCCTGCAGGGCCTGCTGGGCCCCGATCACGTCCTGACGGGTGACGATGCCGAGCCCTACCTGCTGGATTGGCGGGGCCGCTATCGCGGCGAGGCCCTGGCCGTCGCCTGTCCCGGATCTGTGGACGAGGTGGCCGGCGTGGTCGCCGAATGCGCCCGCCTGGGCGTGCCCATCGTGCCCCAGGGTGGCAACACCGGTCTGTGCGGTGGGGGCACGCCCGACGGCAGCGGCACGGCCTTGATCGTGTCCTTGCGCCGCTTGAATGCCATCCGCGAGATCGATGTCGAGAACGACACCATCACGGTCGAGGCGGGCTGCGTGCTCCAGGCGGTGCAGGACGCCGCCCGCGCGGCGGGACGGCTCTTCGCGCTCAGCCTGGCGGCCGAGGGCTCATGCACCGTCGGCGGCAACCTGGCCACCAACGCGGGCGGCACCCAGGTGCTGCGCTATGGCAATGCGCGCGACCTGGCGCTGGGCCTGGAGGTCGTGACACCGCAAGGCGAGCGCTGGGACGGCCTGCGCGGCCTGCGCAAGGACAACAGCGGCTACTCGCTGCGCGACCTCTACATCGGCAGCGAAGGCACGCTGGGCATCATCACCGCGGCCACCTTCAAGCTTTTTCCGCTGCCCGTGGCGCAATCCACGGCCTTGATTGCCCTGCCCAGCCTGGAGGCCGCGGTGGCCCTGCTGGCACGGGCCCGCGCAGGCTTCGGTCCGGCGCTGACGGGTTTCGAGGTCATGGCGGCCGACGTGATGGGGCAGGTCTTCACGGTTTTTCCCGAGCAGTGCCTGCCGTTTGACGGGGAAGGCGCGGGCGCCGCCTGGCATGCCCTGCTGGAAGTGTCGGACAGCGAAAGCGCCGCGCATGCGCAGGCGCGTTTCGAGTCCGTCCTGGGCGATGCGCTGGCGGCGGGCAATGCGCTCGATGTCGTCATCGCGCACAGCGACGCGCAAAGCCAGGCGCTGTGGCACCTGCGCGAGAGCATTCCGCTGGCCGAGGCCAGGCTGGGCAAGAGCATCAAGCACGACGTCTCGCTGCCCGCGTCGCGCATCGCCGATTTCGTTCGCGACACCAATGCCTTGCTGCAGGCGCGCTATCCCGGCGTGCGCAACGTGGTCTTCGGCCACCTGGGCGACGGCAACCTGCACTACAACGTCGCCCGCGCGCCGGGGCAGTCCGAGGCGGCACTGCTGGCCTTGCAGCCCGAGGTCTATCGCCTGGTCCACGACAGCGTGCATGCGCATGCCGGCTCTATCAGCGCCGAGCATGGCGTGGGCCAGCTCAAGCGCGACGAGCTTACGCGCTATAAAGGCGCCGTGGAACTGGCGCTGATGAAGCGCATCAAGGCCGCCCTGGACCCGCAGGGCATCATGAACCCTGGAAAGGTCCTGCAATCATGACCGGATCGAGCGACTTGCGCCCACGCGTGCTGATCGTCGAGGACGACACCACGCTCGCGGGCAATCTCTACAGCTATCTCGAGAACAAGGGCTTCATGCCCGACGCGGCCTATGAGGGGCGAGGCGCGCTGCGCCTCCTGGCCGAGCAGCCCTTCGACGTGGTGGTGCTGGATATCGGCCTGCCCGGGCAGGACGGCTACCGGGTGCTGCAGTCGTTGCGCCAGGACCTGCAGCGCAGCGTGCCGGTGCTGATCCTGACGGCGCGCGACCAGTTGGAGGACAAGCTGGCTGGTTTCTCCCACGGCGCCGACGACTATCTCACCAAGCCCTTCGCGCTGGCCGAGGTCGAGGCGAGGCTGCGCGCCCTGGTCAACCGTTCCCAAGGCGCGGTCACGGCCGCGCCGCGCGAGTTCCACGGCCTCTCCTTCGATCCGCGCACACGGGTCGTGTCCGTCAATGGCCTGCCGGTCTATCTTGCGCGCAAGTCCACGCAGATCGTCGAGATGCTGATGCGTGACCCGGGTTGCGCGGTCTTGCGCACGGACCTCGAATCGGCGCTGTGGGGCGACGAGACCCCTGCCTCCGACGCCCTGCGCAGCCAGATCCACCTGCTGCGCCGCGCGCTGGCCGATGCCGGCTTCGACGGCATCGAGACCCTGCATGGCACGGGCTGGCGCCTGGTGGTGCCCTCGCGTCCGGCATGAACAGGTCCCGGGTGCGCAGGCAGCCCCTGACGCTGACCCAGCGCGTGGTCTGGGCGCTGACGGGTACTGTCGCGGTCTTCGTGGCGGTGCTGGCGCTGCTGTCCTATCTCACCTTCGACGAGATGGAGGACGCGCTGGTCAATGACATCCTGGCGTCGGAGAGCCAGCGGGTCATGCACCAGGTCGAGCAGGACGATCCGGACTACATGGTGCTGGGTCCGGTGGAGCTGGGGGGCACGATGCGCGTCTGGCACGCGCGCACGCCAGAGGACACCGAACAACTGCCTGAACCGCTGCAGCGCATGGCGCCGGGGATGCACATCTACGAAGAGGGCGTGACGGTCTGGCACGTGGCGGTGGTCGACGTGCCGCCGGGACGCGTGATGGTGGTGTACGACGCGACGGACAACGAGGCGCGGGTGCATGAGTTCGGGCTCATCGTGCTGGCCCTGGGCGTCATCTGCGCGATGGGCGCCTATCTCATCGCCCTGCGCGTGGCCAGGCTGGTGGTCAGCCCGATGCAGAAATTGACCGGCCAGCTGTCGAACTGGGCGCCCGGCGCGCCTGACATGGCCGTCGACCGGGATGACGAGATGGGCCGGCTCATCGAGGCATTCAATCGGATGCAGGGCAGGGTGGACCAATCGATTGCCCGCGAGCGGGAGTTCTCGGCCAATCTGAGCCACGAAGTGCGCACGCCGCTGGCGGTCATGCGCACCGATGCCGAGCTGCTGCTGGATACGGCGCTGACCGAGGATGCCCGGGTGCGCCTGCAGCGCACGCTCAAGGAGGTCGACAGCGTGGTGGCGGCCCTGGAAAGCGCCCGGGCCTTGGCGCGCGAAGAGGCCGGCGCGCGGGAGTCTACGCGCCTGGCCGACAGCGTGGACGACGCCTGGAGCGGCCACCAGGGGCCGGCGCTGGCGGCGGGGCTGCGGCTCGACAACCAGGTTCCTCGTGACCAGGTCCTGCCGCTGGACCGCTACGCCTTGCTGATGGTCCTGCGCAACCTGGTGCGCAATGCCGTCGAACACGCCGCCCCGGCCACGTTGACGGTCACCTCGGTCGGCGACGGGCTGGACGTCAGTGACGATGGCCCGGGCATCGACCCCATCGACCTGCCTTTCATCTTCGACCGCTACTACAGCGGCGCCTTGCGCGACGTGCAGGGCGAAGGGGCGGCGGACATGCCGCGCGGGCTCGGCCTGGCCATCGCCAAGCGCGTCTGCGACACCCAGGGCTGGACGCTGGCGGTCAGTGCGCGCACCACCGGCCCTGATCGCGGAACCCGTTTCCACCTGCGCTTCGCCTAGGCCTTGGCCTTGCTTTCTCCGCGCTGAACGCGGCCCCGCCCCCCAGGGGCCGCTGCCCTGCCCGCCATCCGCGGCGATGGCGCCGGGCGGGTTTTTTCCTCGCAATGTTGCGGGTGTCTCCCCGAGGGGCTTCCAGGTCTTTGCCTGCCTGGCCGCTTTCCTCGCGCGTTTTGACATTTATTCAATGGTCCGCCCGATACGCTGCGCGTCATCGTGATTAGCCGGGCTTGCCGCAATGGATCGTGATTTCTGGCGCTACGCCGTCGTGCACATCGTGGGTGTGCCGGCGCTGTTTGCGTTGGCGGCCCTGTGGGCCTGTCGCAGCGGGGTCGATGTCCAGCTCGCGCAAGCGTTCTTCGATGCGCGGACACAGCAGTTTCCGCTGGGACAGTCGCGGATCTTCGAGGCGCTGGGACACCGGTTGGTGCTGGTGGTGCCGGTCGGCCTGGGCGCCCTGGTCGCCGCGGGCATCGTGGCGGGTTTCTTCGTCGACGCCTTGCGGCCGTTCCGGGGTGTCCTGCTTGCCATGCTGGCCGTGCTGCTGCTGGGGCCGCTCCTGGCCGGCCAACTGAAGCACCACACGACCCTGCCGCGTCCCATGCATCTGCGGATGTTCGGCGGCTACGCCCCGTGGCCCGAACACTGGTGGACGGCGGTGCGTGCGCAGGCGGGGGGCGCCCTGCCCAGCGGGCATGCCGCGGGGGGCTATGCCTTGCTGTGCATCTATTTCGCCGGCCGCGCCCTGCGGTCGCCGCGCCTGCAGCGTGCGGGCCTGTTCCTGGGCCTGGGCTGCGGGGCGCTGTTCTCTTTCGTTCGTATTGCGCAAGGCGCGCATTTTCTCAGCCAGACCCTCTGGTCCGGCACCGTGCTGTGGGCCGTGGCGGGACTGAGTTTCCTGCCTCTGGTGGCACTTTCCTCCAAGGAGTCCGACGTGGACAACTCCTCTTCCTCCCTGCATCCGGCCGGCGCTGGCCGGATGCCTGCCAAGCAGGCCTATCAGGCACTGGATTCAGGCTGGCGCCGCCTCGCCAGCGTGCAGGTGCTGCGGCGCCAGGCCATGTGGGCCATGGGCATCCTCTTGGTGCTGGCCTCGCTCTTCGTGGGTTCGCAGGCCACGGGCGGGATGCACCAGGCGGTGGAAATGGGCGGCATGACGCTGATCTTCACCGCCATCCTGGGCCGCGCCTGGTGCACGCTGTACCTGGGCGGGCGCAAGGGCAGCCAGTTGATGACGCAGGGCCCCTATTCACTGAGCCGTAATCCACTGTATGTGTTCTCGGTGATCGGGGCGGCGGGTATCGGTGCGCAGACGGGCAGCCTGGCCGTGGCCGTGTTCATGGCCTCGTTGGTGCTCGCCGTGTTCGCCCGCGTGGTCAACGAAGAGGAAATGCTGCTGGCGCACGCCTTCCCCGGCGCGTTCGACGCCTATCGGAATGCCGTGCCGCGTTTCGTGCCGCGCCTGTCGGGCTGGCACAGCGATGCGGAGGTCGCCGTGTCATTGCCGGCCCTGGGGCGCACCTTGCGTGACGCATTGCCTTATCTGCTGGCCGTGCCGGTGTTTGAACTGATCGAGCAATTGCAGTTCGCCGGCCTGCTGCCGGTCCTGCTGCGCTTGCCGTAAGGGGAGGGCATCCGTGCGTGCATTGACCCTGCGTTTCCTGCTGGCCGGCTTCGCGCTGTTGCTCCTTTCCCGACTGGGCCTGATGGCCTGGCAATGGGACCGTGTGCAGGCGGCCGACGGCCTGTGGCCCATCCTGATCGGCGGCCTGCGCATCGATACCGTGATGCTCTGCATGCTGGCCGTGCTGCCTGCCGTGCTGTCGCCCTGGCTGGGCCATCGCGCCTGGCCCGCGCGCCTGACCGCCTGGTGGTATCGCTTCGCCTTTTTCCTGCTGGTGCTGCTGGAGATCTCCACGCCGCAGTTCATCGCCGAGTACGACACGCGGCCGAACCGGCTCTATGTGGAATACCTGGTCAGCCCGCGCGAAGTGGGCAGCATGCTCTGGGAGGGCTACAAGGGCACCCTGCTGGCCGCGCTGCTGGTGCTGATCGCGGCAGGCTGGCTGGCACGCCGGCTGTTCCGCGATGGCAGCCTCGATGCGCCGCTGGCCTGGTGGCGCCGTCCGATCCTGTCGTTGCTGATTCTGGCCGCGGGTTTCATGGGCATACGCGGCACGCTGGAGCATCGCCCGATCAATCCCTCCAGTGTGGCGTTCGCGGGGGATGCCATGATCAATACGCTGCCGCTGAACTCGCTTTACAACGTGGCGGACGCCGTCTATCGGATGAAGAAAGAGCGTTCACCTTCGGCCCTGTACGGCAGCCTGCCGCCGGGAGAAGCGCTGCGCATCGTGCGTGAATCCGCAGGCCTGCAAGGGCCGCCCCTGGACCCCGCCATCCCCACCCTGCATGTGCAGCAGGCCACCTCGCGGCGCGACCGGCCCTTGAACGTGGTCGTCATCCTCATGGAAAGCCAGGGCGCTCAGTATGTGGGCAGCCTGGGCGGCGCCGGCCTCACGCCCGCCTACGATGCCCTGAGCAAGGAAGGCTGGGCTTTCACGCGCGCCTACGCCACCGGTACGCGCTCGGTGCGTGGGCTGGAGGCGATCACTACCGGTTTCCTGCCGACGCCGGCGGAAGCCGTGTTGAAGCTGCCGCGCTCGCAGACGGGGTTCTTCACCGTGGCGGAGCTGCTCGGCCGCCAGGGCTACCACTCGCGCTTCGTGTACGGCGGCGAGGCGCATTTCGACAATATGCGCGGCTTCTTCCTGGGCAATGGCTTCAAGGAGGTCGTGGACCGGGCGAAATTCAAGCGTCCGGCCTTCGTCGGCTCCTGGGGCGCGTCGGATGAAGACATGTTCAAGGAGCTGGATGGCCTCTTGACCGCCGACGGCGACAAGCCCACCTTCACCTTGGCGTTCACGGTCAGCAACCATTCACCGTGGGAATACCCGGAAGGACGCATCACCCCGCAAGGCGATCCGCGCTCGGTGGAGAACACCGTGCGCTATGCCGACTGGGCGCTGGGCCAGTTCTTCGAGAAGGCGCGCAAGCAGCCCTACTGGAAGAACACGGTCTTCCTGGTCGTGGCGGACCACGATTCACGGGTGGGGGGCGCGAGCCTCGTGCCGGTGCGGCACTTCCAGATCCCGGCCCTGATCCTGGGAGCGGACGTGTCGCCGCGCCGCGATGACCGCCTCATCAGCCAGGTCGACCTGGCGCCGACGCTGCTCTCGCTGGCGGGCATAGACAGCGCCAACCCCATGGTCGGACACGACCTGACGCGGCAGGCCGCCGGGCGCGCGATCATGCAGTACGGCGACAACTATGGCTACATGCGGTCGGGGCCGCGGGGAGACCAGTTGATCGTGCTGGAGCCGGGCAAGCCGGCGCACCAGTACCGCTACGAGATGCCGGGTACCTATACCCCGCAGCCGCTGGACGAGGCCTTCGCGCGCGAGGCCCTGGGCCACGCCTTGTGGCCGGGCGAGGCCTACAAGGCGGAGAACTACCGCTTGCCGGGCGAAGCGCCCGCCGCCGCTCAGGCCCGCTGACAGCGGGGGCAGTAGTAGGTGGCGCGCTGGCCCTGCACGATGCGGCGGATCGGCGTGCCGCAGACCTTGCAGGGCTGGTCCGCGCGTTCGTAGACGGCGGCGTGGATATCGAAATAGGCCCCTGGCTCGCTGTCGCTGTTGACGTAGTCGCGCAGCGTGCTGCCGCCCGAGGTCAGGGCGTCGCCCAATGTCTGCAGCACCGCCTGGGCCAGCCGGTCGCAGCGGGCCCGAGACAGGCGGCCGGCAGGCGTGGCGGGGTGGATGCGCGCCCGGAACAGCGACTCCGACGCATAGATGTTGCCCACGCCCACGACGGCGTCGCCCGCCAGCAGGGCCTGCTTGACCGCCATCGCGCGGCCTTGGAAATGGCGGTGCAGCCACTCGCCGTCGAAGCGCGGGTCGAAGGGTTCGATGCCCAGTCTGGCCAGCAGGGGATGTTCCAGCAGCGGACCGGCATCGCCGGGGTGCCAGAGCACCGCGCCGAAGCGGCGCGGGTCGTGCAGCCGGAACACCGCGTCCTCGAAGATCCATTCGACGTGGTCGTGCTTGCGCAGGAATTCGCCTGGCGGGACCCGCCGCAGCGACCCCGACATGCCCAGGTGGATGATCTGCGTGCCATGCTCGAAGCGCAGCAGCAGGTACTTGCCGCGCCGTTCGCAGGCCACGACGGTGCGTTCCGCCAACAGGACATCCAGGCCGGCCGGGATGGGCCAGCGCAGGCGGCTTTCGTGGATGACGAGGCGCTTGAGCGCCCGTCCCGTCATCAGCGGCGCGATGCCGCGGCGCGTGGTTTCGACTTCTGGCAGCTCAGGCATGGATCGCCGCGGGCATGAATCAGGGGGAGCCGAGTGATAACATCGGCTATTCAATCGTGAGATGTCCGATTGTGCCATCAACCAGGCGGGTCGCGTGAAGTCGCAAACTCCTCTCAAATCCATTGTCCTGGCGCTGGCTTTGGCCTGCGCCGGGCTGCCGGTCCAGGCCGCGCCCAAGGCGGGTGACGGCGCCCAGATCGTCGCACAGCGCCTCCAGGAAAAGAAGCGCGTGCCCGAGACCGAGGTCATCCGCTTGCGCCCGGGCCAGCTGCCCGAGGTCAGCCTCTCGGCCAATATCCTCTATCGCATCCTCGTGTCCGAGATCGCCGCCCAGCGCGGCGTCTATGGCACCGCCGGCAACACCATGCTGGAGCTGGCGCGCGACACGGGTGATTTCCGCCTGGCGCGCCGCGCGCTCGAGTTCTCCCTGGCCGGCGGCAACCTCAGCGCCGCGCTGGACGCCGCCCGCTACTGGTCGCGCCTGGCGCCGAACGACCCGGAGGCCAGCTCGACCGAGTTGGCGCTGGCAGCCGCCTCCGGCCAGACCGCGGGCCTGGGCAAGACCCTGCGCGCCCGCATCGACGCCGCGGCCGACAAGCCTGCGGCCATCGCCCAGGCGCTGGCCGTCATCGGCCGCATGAGCGACCGGCGCAAGGCCCTGACCGTGCTGGACGAAGCCCTGAGCGAAAGCGCCCGCAAGATTCCGGCCTCCCGCATGGCACTGGCCGACCTGGCGCAGGCGGCCGGCGACTCCGAGCGTGCCGCCAGCGAGGCGCGCGAAGCCCTGGCGCTGGCTCCGCGTTCCGAGGAAGCCGCCCAGCGCGTGCTGGAGTACGGCCTGAAGGACGACCCGGTGCGTGCCATCGCCGACGCCCGCGAGTTCGCGCAGCGCAACCCGGATGCGCGCCGCCTGCGGCTCGTCCTGGCCACCCAGCTTTCCGATAACGGCGACCACGAAGGCGCCTTGTCCGAGATCGAGTCCATGTCGCGCCGCGCGCCCGAGGATTTCGACCTCATGTTCATCCGCGCGCAAATCCTGTATCGCGCCGGCCGGCTGCCCGAAGCCCGTGGCGCGCTCGAGCAGTTCGTCGAGGTCCAGGCCCAGCGCGAGCGAGACACCGCGCCCGGCACGACCGACGCGGTTGCCGCGTCCGCCGACGCCTACCTGCTGCTGTCGCGCATCGCCGAGGAGCAGGGCGACCTGGACGGCGCCGTCCAGGCGCTGGGCCGCATCGAGGATCCGTCCGTGCGCTACAGCGCCCGCCTGCGCCAGGCCAACCTGCGCGCCAAGCAGGGCAATGCCGATGAAGCGCTGGCCCTGATCCGGTCCGCCCAGCCCCAGGACGAGGAAGAGGCCCTGCAGGGCACGCTGGCCGAGGCGCAGTTGCTGCGCGAGTCCAACCGCGTGGACGAGGCCATCGCGCACCTGGTCCAGGCCGACGTCAAGCAGCCCGACACCGTCGAGATCAAATATGACCTGGCGATGCTGCAGGAGCGCGTGGGCAATGTCGAGGAAATGGAGCGCCTGCTGCGTCAGGTCATCGCCCTCGACCCCGAGCATGCGCACGCCTACAACGCCCTGGGCTACACGCTGGCCGACCGGGGCCAGCGGCTGCCCGAGGCCCTGGCGCTCATCACGCGCGCCCTGGAACTCTCGCCCAACGATCCCTTCATCATGGACAGCATGGGCTGGGTGCAATACCGGCTGGGCGACGACGAGGCCGCCGCGGGATATCTCACCCGCGCCTATGCGGTGCGCGACGACGTCGAGATCGCCGTGCACCTGGGCGAAGTGCTGTGGCAGCTGGACCGCCGCGCCGAGGCGCTGAAGCTGTTCCGCGACGCGTCCGCCAAGGACGCCGACAACGCGCTGCTCAAGGAGACCGTGCAGCGTCTGGGCGTGCAGCCATGATGGCGCGCGTGCGCAGCTTCCTGCGCGTGGCCGCCGCCGCGGGCCTGACCGCCCTGGTGGCCGCCTGCGTCAGTCCGCCTCCCGTCGCGGATGGCGGCGCGGACGAGATCACCGAAGCGTTTGCCCGCACGGGCCGCTTTGCCGTGCGCGTGGAAGCGCCTGGCGAACAGCCCGAGGCCGTGCAGGGCGGGTTTGCCTGGCGCGACCAGGGCCGCCGGCTGGTGCTCGACCTGGCCAATCCCTTCGGTTCCACGCTGGCCCGCATGGAAGCCACGCCGCAAGGCGCGGTGCTGACGCGCGCCAATGGCGAGGTCTTTCGTGCCGCCAACCCCGACGCCTTGATCGCCGAGGTGCTGGGGGGCGACATCCCCGTGTCCGGCTTGCGTGACTGGCTGCGTGGCCGCCTGGCCGCCGATCCCGCCGCGCAGGATATCCGCAAGGACGATGCAGGCCGCCCCACCGCCTTCCTGCAGGGCGGCTGGCAGGCTGCGTTGTCGCGCTATGACAAGCAAGGGCCGCAGCTGCTCGTGCTCGAGCGCAATGAAGCGGGCCGGCGCATCGTGGTCCGCCTGGTTGTCGACGCGATCCAGCCCTGAGCCGCGGCGCACGCCGCAAGCCATGACGACGCTCTACGACATCCCCGCACCCGCGAAGATCAATCTGTTCCTGCACGTGGTGGGACGCCGTCCCGATGGCTATCACCTGCTGCAGACGCTGTTCCGCTTCGTGGGCCTGTACGACACGTTGCACCTGGACGCCCGCAGCGACGGCCTCGTCACGCGCGCGACCGACCTGCCTGGCGTGCCCGCGGACGACGACCTGACCGTTCGCGCCGCGCGCGCGTTGCAGGCCGCCACGGGCACGAAGCAGGGCGTGCAGATATCGCTGGAGAAGCGCATCCCCGCCGGCGGTGGCCTGGGTGGGGGCTCCAGCGATGCGGCCAGCGTGCTGATCGGGCTGAACCGCCTGTGGGGCACCGGCCTCTCGCGCCGTGAACTCATGCGCCTGGCCCTGCCGCTGGGCGCCGACGTGCCCGTGTTCGTCTTCGGCCAGTCCGCATTCGCCGAGGGCGTGGGCGAGCTGCTGACCGCCGTGGACCTGCGCCCGGCGGCCTATCTGGTGGCACAGCCGAAAGCCGCGGTGCCGACTGCCGGTATATTTTCCGCCCCTGAGTTGACACGCGATACGAAACTCGTCAAAATAGCGGACTTTTCCGATCTGCTGAAAACGAAACGGCAGCCGGCGAATGGAAATGCAGACCAGGATGGCAGTTCAGTCCCGCAGTCAGCAGCGTTCGCAAGCCGCTATTTTGGCCGCAATGATCTGGAGCCCGTCGTCATGGCGCGCTATTCCGAAGTCAGGAATGCCGCAGGCTGGCTGGCTCGACAGGGCATCGTGGTGCGCATGTCGGGCTCGGGTGCCTGCTTGTTCGGGCAGTTTCCGGACCTGGATTCAGCGCTTTTTGCACAATCGGAAATCGCCGCTAAAATGCGACTCGCGCAATCCGGGTCGCAGACGGAAAGCAGCGTACCACTTGCCCAGGCGCATGCCTGCGAAGGGTTGGACGAGCATCCGTTGCGGCACTGGGTTGAACGTGAGCAGTGAGCGTGAGTAGTTACAGTTGGGGAGTCGCCAAGCTGGTTAAGGCACCGGATTTTGATTCCGGCATGCGAAGGTTCGAATCCTTCCTCCCCAGCCAAACCGTCCAAGGGCCATGCCGCGGCGCCGCCGCGAGAATCCCCCGGACACTTGCCATCAGGGCATCATAAATAAAGCTGTTGAACTTGCCTTCCAATCCGTGGCGCCGGTTCAGCAGCTTTTTTCATTTGGGTCGTCGGAGCCGCAATTCTCATCATGACCAACGATAGCTTCATGATCTTCACGGGCACAGCCAATACGCGCCTGGCTGTGGACGTCGTCAACCACCTCGATATGTCCCTGGGCAAGATGGCGGTGGGACGTTTCTCCGACGGTGAAGTCATGGTCGAGATCAACGAGAACGTCCGCGGCAAGGACGTCTTCGTGCTGCAGCCGACCTGTGCGCCTACGAACGACAACCTGATGGAAGTGATGGTCATGGTCGACGCCCTGCGTCGCGCCTCGGCCGGCCGCATCACCGCCGCAATCCCGTATTTCGGCTATGCCCGCCAGGACCGCCGCCCGCGTTCGGCGCGCGTGGCCATCTCGGCGAAGGTCGTCGCCAACATGCTGCAGGTCGTGGGCGTGGACCGCGTCCTGACCATGGACCTGCACGCCGACCAGATCCAGGGTTTCTTCGACATCCCGGTGGACAACATCTATGCAGGTCCGATCCTGCTGGGTGACATCTGGCGCAAGAACTACAAGAACCTGGTCGTGGTCTCGCCCGACATCGGCGGTGTGGTGCGCGCCCGTGCGCTGGCCAAGCCGCTGGAAGCGGATCTCGCCATCATCGACAAGCGCCGCCCGCGTGCGAACGTGTCGGAAGTCATGAACATCATCGGCGAAGTCGACGGTCGCACCTGCATCATCATGGATGACATGGTCGACACCGCCGGCACGCTGTGCAAGGCCGCGCAAGCGCTGAAAGAGCGCGGCGCCGGCGCCGTCTACGCCTATTGCACGCACCCCGTGCTGTCGGGCGGCGCCGCCGAACGCATCAACAATTCCGAGCTGGACGAGCTGGTTGTCACCGACAGCATCCCGCTCTCCGAGGAAGCGCGCAGCTCGCCCAAGATCCGCCAGCTGTCGTGCGCCGCGCTGCTGGGCGAAACCATCATGCGCATCTCGAACGCCGAGTCCGTCAGCTCGCTGTTCGTCGAGTAAACCCGTCTTCGCGTTGGCCGCTGGTCGCGGCGGCTGACGTAAAACATGACGCGCATGTCGCGCGTCATGCCCTTACCGGGCGGCCCAGGCCGCCTTTTCATTCGTTTGGAGCATTACCATGAAATTCAACGCCTCTACGCGTAGCCTGCAGGGATCGAGTGCGAGCCGCCGCCTGCGCCACGCCGGCCGCGTGCCCGCCGTCGTGTACGGTGGTACCGAGCAGCCGCTGTCGATCGACGTCGACCACAACGACATCTACCACGCCCTGCGCAAGGAAGAGTTCCACTCGTCCGTGCTGGACATGGATGTGGACGGCAAGGTCCAGCAAGTGCTGCTGCGCGACGTGCAATGGCACGCCTACAAGAAGCAGGTCATGCACCTGGACTTCCAGCGCGTCGACGCCAAGCAAGCGCTGCACACCAAGGTGCCGCTGCACTTCGTGAACGCCGAAGTCTCGCCCGCCGTGAAGCTGGGCAGCGCCATCGTCAGCCACATCGTCACCGAACTGGAAATCAGCTGCCTGCCGGCCAACCTGCCCCAGTTCATCGAAGTGGACCTGAGCAACCTGGAAGTGGGCCAATCGATTCACCTGGCCGACGTCAAGCTGCCCAAGGGCGTGACCCACGTCACCCACGGTGGCGAAGCCAACCCGCTGCTGGCCACCGCTGTCGTGCCCGCTGGCGCTGCTGACGCCGCTGAAGGCGAAGGCGAAACGCCCGCTGCCTGATCGCCCGCCTGGGCCGGCCTGCACGGCGGCCCACGCAAGCTCGGCAAGAAAGCCGGATGGAACTCCATCCGGCTTTCTTCATTCTGGCCAGCCCGCGGTGGCCTGTGCCGCCACCTATGGCATAGTGTGGCCTGCTTCCCGGGGCGGCGCCCCGATCGACCTACGTTTCCCGCATGTCCGTTCCCATCCGATTGATCGTCGGGCTGGGCAATCCCGGCCCGGACTATGAGCGCACCCGGCATAACGCCGGCTTCTGGCTGGCCGAGCAGGTGGCCGACGACCTGCGCGCCAGCTTCAACCTGGAAAAGGCCTTCAGCGGCCAGGTCGCCAAGACGCGTCACGGCGGCGAGAACCTGCTGATCGCCAAGCCCATCACCTACATGAACCGCTCCGGCCAGTGCGTGGGCGCACTGGCGCGCTTCTACAAGCTGGCGCCCGAGCAGATCCTGGTGCTGCATGACGAACTGGACCTGATGCCCGGGCAGGTGAAGCTGAAGCAGGGCGGCGGCCATGCCGGCCATAACGGCTTGCGCGATATCCAGGCCGTGCTGGGCAGCCCGGCGTTCTGGCGACTGCGCCTGGGCATCGGACATCCGCGCACGCTGGGCCTGCAGCAGCAGGTGGCGGACTTCGTGCTGCATCCCGCGCGCCGGGAGGAGCAGCAGGCACTGGACGACGTGCTGATCCGCTGCCGCGCCGTCATGCCTCAATTGCTGGACGGCGACTTCACTCGCGCGACAGCCCGCCTGCATGCAGACAACCCCGCCTGAGCGGCCTCAACCGCCGCGCCGCCGCTTTCGCAGCGAGCTGGCGGCGTTCTTGCGCGACGTGCGCTGGATGCGGCTGTCGCCGCGACGGCCCGGCCGCCGGGGCGGCACGGGGCTGGCCGCCGATTGGCAATTGCAGTCGCGCGTCACGCGGCTGCTGGCCTGGGCGCTGTTCCTGTGGGGCGTGAACATCTTCGCGCTGGGGCCGCTGGTGCTGCTGGCGGCCGGCACGGGTGGCGCCGAGCATCGCATCAACCTGGACAACCTGCCGTGGATGCAGGCCATCCTGTGGGCGCCCATCGTCGAGGAACTGCTGTTCCGCTACGGCCTGCGCCGCCCGGTGCACATGCTGTGGATGGTGCCCATGGGCGGCGCGGCCTTGCTCATGGGGCCTGGCCTCTGGGCGGGCGCGCTGGTGGCCCTGGGCCTGGCGCTGTCGGTCTGGCACAGCCGCCGGCCGCACCCGCCCTCGGCCCGCTGGCGGCCGTGCATGCGGCGCTACATCAGGCTGTATCCCGTCGTCTTCCACCTGGCCACGCTGGCGTTCGCCGGCCTGCACCTGGCGAACTATTCCCTGAACGCCATGCCCTGGTGGCTGATGCCGGTGCTGGTGCTGCCGCAATGGCTGACCGGCCTGGCGCTGGGATGGCTGCGCACGCGGGCGGGCATCGTCGATGCCATCGTGCTGCATGCGATTTTCAATGCGGGGCCGGTGTTGTTGATTTTGTTGGTGATGCGAGGCTTGGCAGGCGGCTGAAGGGGCGTAAAAGAGGGGGCGGTGAGCGCTGTCACGCGGTGAGTCGGCCAGGGGCGGTAAACTGGCGGATTCGCAAGAATCCCTCTTTCGTACGCACAGGATCACAATGGCTCTGCAATGCGGCATCGTCGGCCTGCCCAACGTTGGCAAATCGACGCTTTTCAACGCGCTGACCCGCGCCGGCATCGCTGCCGAAAACTATCCCTTCTGCACCATCGAGCCCAACGTGGGCGTGGTGGAAGTGCCGGACCCGCGCCTGCAGGCCCTGGCCGAGATCGTGAAGCCCGAGCGCATCCTGCCGGCCACGGTCGAGTTCGTGGACATCGCCGGCCTGGTGGCGGGCGCCAGCAAGGGTGAAGGCCTGGGCAACCAGTTCCTGGCCCACATCCGCGAGACGCACGCCATCGTCAACGTCGTGCGCTGCTTCGAAGACGAGAACGTCATCCACGTGGCGGGCAAGGTCGACCCCATCGCCGACATCGAGGTCATCGAGACCGAACTGGCCCTGGCCGACCTGCAGACCGCCGAAAAGGCCCTGCTGCGCCACCAGAAGACCGCCCGTTCGGGCGACAAGGATGCCCAGCGCATCTGCGCCGTGCTGGAGCGCTGCATCACGCACCTGAACGAAGCCAAGCCCGTTCGTTCGCTGGGCCTGTCGCCCGAGGAAATGGCCGACGTCGCGCAGCTCTGCTTCATCACCGCCAAGCCCGCCATGTACGTGGGCAACGTGGCCGATGACGGCTTCACCGACAACCCGCTGCTCGACCGCCTGACCGAATACGCCGCCGCCCGCAACGCGCCCGTCGTGGCCATCTGCGCGGCCATCGAGTCGGAAATCGTCGACCTGGACGACGCCGACCGCGTCGCCTTCCTGTCCGACATGGGCATGGAAGAGCCGGGCCTGAACCGCCTGATCCGCGCCGCTTTCCGCCTGCTGGGCCTGCAGACCTATTTCACCGCCGGCGTGAAGGAAGTGCGCGCCTGGACGGTGCCGATCGGCGCCACCGCCCCGCAAGCCGCGGGCGTGATCCACACCGACTTCGAGCGTGGCTTCATTCGCGCGCAGACCATTTCCTACGCCGACTTCATTGCCTGCAAGGGCGAGTCGGGCGCCAAGGAAGCGGGCAAGATGCGCGCCGAAGGCAAGGAGTATGTTGTGCAGGATGGAGATGTGTTGAACTTCCTGTTCAACGTCTAGTCATGCTGGTGGCAAGAGGGGGCTAAAAGGGGTAGTCAGGTCGCATAAAAGGGGTATTTTTCGACTTGATTACCCGGTTTGATGGCTAGGGTTGTCCCCTTTGTGCCTGACCTACGTTGTCATGCGCTTGTCCAGCCCCTCAATATCTTGCTGTTCATCATTTCGACGATGCAGTCACATTACGCTTCATTTCAGGTATTGGCGGCATAAAGCGATCCGCTGCGAGTGAAGCGTGTTGGCTGGAAGCGAAGAATAGGGGTCGTGCCTAAAGGAGTCACACTGCCATGAGCGACAAGCCTGCCTCCTTGACTCCTGCGCCGCAAGGGTATGCCGACTGGCTGGCGGACTTGAAGCGTCGCATCCACACGGCGCAGCAGCGTGCTGCGCTGGCTGTCAATCGGGAACTGGTACGGCTTTACTGGCAGATCGGCCGCGATATCCTGACACGGCAGGGCGAGCAAGGCTGGGGGGCGAAGGTCGTCGATAGGCTGGCGCACGACCTGCATATCGCCTTCCCTGACATGAAGGGCTTTTCGCCACGTAACCTCAAGTACATGCGGGCGTTTGCCGAGGCTTGGCCGGATGAGTCATTTGTGCAAGAGGTGCTTGCACAATTGCCCTGCTGCTGTGCAAAGGCAACACCCAGCCGCTGGGCGTGGCCCAGTACCAGTTGGTCGAATCCCTGCCTGTCGAGTTACAGACCAGCTTGCCTAGCATTGAGCAGATCGAGCGGGAATTGGGTGATTCTATGAATGATGGCGCCGAGGAATGATGCGATGACCCAACCCATGCATGAAATCATCTGCCCGCATTGCAAGAAAGCCTTCAAGGTCGACGAGGCGGGCTATGCGGATATCCTGAAGCAGGTCCGCGACGTCGATTTTGAAAAGCAGCTGCATGAGCGGCTGGAACTGGCCGAGCAGGAGAAGCGCACCGCGGTGGAACTCGCCCAGGCCCGGGTCGCCGGCGAGTTGCAGAAGGCCGTGTCTTCCAAGGACGCCGAGATCCAGGACCTCAAGGCCAGGCTCGATGCCGGAGAGGTGGCAAGCAGGCTCGCCGTGACCGAAGCGCGCAGCGTCGTGGAGAAACAGCGCGACGCGCTGGCCAACGAACTCGAGAAGGCCAGGAGCGGGCAGCAGGCGGCGTCCGAATTGGCAGAGGCCAGGCTTGCCAGCGAGCTGCAAAAGGCCACGGCCCAGAAAGAAGCGGAAATCCAGGCGCTGCGGGCCCAGCTCGAGGCCAGCGGCATCACGCAACGGCTGGCCATCACCGAGGCGGTCAGCGTCGTCGAGAAGGAAAGGGATGGGCTGAAGGGCAGCCTGGAGCGCGCCGAGCTGGAAAAACACCTCGCCGAGAAATCGCTGAAGGAAAAGTACGAGACGCAGATCAAGGACCGCGATGACGCGATCGAGCGCCTTCGCGACATGAAGGCGCGCCTGTCGACGAAGATGGTCGGCGAGACGCTGGAGCAACACTGCGAGACGGAATTCAACCGCATCCGGGCCACCGCCTTCCCGCGCGCCTACTTCGAGAAGGACAACGACGCGCGCAGCGGCAGCAAGGGCGACTACGTCTTCCGCGACCTGGATGAAGACGGCACCGAAATCGTCTCCATCATGTTCGAGATGAAGAACGAGAACGACGAGACGGCCACCAAGAAGAAGAACGAAGACTTCCTGAAGGAGCTCGACAAGGATCGCACGGAGAAGGGCTGCGAATATGCCGTGCTGGTCTCCCTGCTGGAGCCCGACAACGAGCTGTACAACACGGGCATCGTCGACATGTTCCACCGCTACCCGAAGATGTACATCGTCAGGCCGCAATTCTTCATCCCCATGATCACGCTGCTGCGCAACGCGGCGATGAAGTCCTTGATGTACAAGGCGGAGTTGGCGCAGGTGAAGGCGCAGAACCTGGACATCACGAAATTCGAGACGCAACTGGATGACTTCAAGTCTGCGTTCGGGCGCAATTGGCGCCTGGCATCCGATGGCTTCGAAGAGGCCGTCAAGCGCATCGACGAGGCCATCAAGGACCTGGAAAAGACCAAGGAAGCGCTGTACAAGTCCGCGAACAACCTGCGCCTGGCCAATGACAAGGCGGAAGACCTGACCATCAAGAAGCTGACGCGCGGCAATCCGACGATGGCGGCGAAGTTTGCCGAGCTGAAGGACCAGGACGCCCCGGGGGACTGACGAGGCGCGTCATGACGCCAGGCAGGAATGCCGGGATGGCAAAGGCCGCCCCGGCATTTTTCTTTCATGGCTTCAGAACACCTGCTTCGTCGGCCGCAACACGATCTCGTTGATATCCACGTCCGCGGGCTGCTCGATGGCGAACGCCACCGCCCTGGCCACCGAACTTGCCGGAATCGCATCCTTGTAGAAGTTCAGCACCGTCTCGGCGGCTCCGCCCGAGGTGCTGTATTTCAGGTCGCTGTCCACGGCGCCCGGCTCGATGGACGTCACGCGGATTTGCTCGCCCACTTCCTGCCGCAAGCCTTCCGAGATGGCGCGCACCGCGAACTTGGTGCCCGAGTACACCGTGCCGCCCGGCGCGAAGACCTTGATGCCGGCCACCGAGCTCAAGTTGATGATGTGGCCGCCCTGCTGCGCCAGGAAACGGGGCAGGGCGGCGGCGATGCCGTACAGCGTGCCCTTGATGTTGACGTCGATCATCGCGTCCCATTCGTCGGTGTTCACCTCGGCCATCGGGCGGATGGGCATGAGGCCGGCGTTGTTGACGAGGACGTCCAGCCTGCCGAAGTCCGCCACCACGGCGGCGACGACGGCTTCGACCTGGGCCTTGTCCGTGACGTCCAGCGCATAGGCGCGGACCGTGCCGCCGGCGGCTTCGATGTCGGCAGCCACGCCGTCCAGCTTGTCCTTGCGGCGTGCCGCGATGGCGACCTTCGCGCCGCGCGCCGCGAGAAAGCGGGCCGTCTCGGCGCCCAGGCCGGTGCTGCCGCCGGTGATCAGGATGACCTTGTTTTCAATGCCGTTGCTCATGCGTAAGCCTCTTGGGTGATGGGTGGGGTGTAGGTGGGGTAGTCGGTGTAGCCCTGCGCCGTGCCGCCGTAGACCGTGGCCATGTCGAGGGGGCTCAGCGGCCAGCCGTTGGCGATGCGCGCGGGCAGGTCGGGATTGGCGATGAAGGGGCGGCCAAATGCAATCAGGTCCGCCAGGCCTGCGTCGACCAGCCTGGCGCCACGTTCCGCGGTGTAGCGGCCCGCATACAGGATGCGTCCGCTGAAGGACTGCCGGACCGCCAGGCGGAAGGCCAGCGGAAGCTCGGGCGCGTTGTCCCAATCGGCTTCGGCGATCGAGACGTAGGCGACGCCAGCCGCTTCCAGCAACTTGATTGCCTCGATGTAGGTCTGTTGCGGATCGTCCTCGACGAAGCCGATATAGACCCGGTCCTGGTCCGTGCTGGAGAAGAGCGGGGTGAAGCGCACGCCCAGCCGGTCCGGACCGACGACCTCAGCGACGGCGGCGATGATCTCGCGCAGGAAGCGCAGGCGGTTCCGCAGCGAGCCGCCGTAGGCGTCATCGCGGTGGTTGGCGTGCGCGGAGATGAACTGGTTGACCAGGTAGCCGTTGGCCGCGTGGATTTCCACGCCGTCGAAGCCGGCGGCCAGTGCGTTCCTGGCCGCCTGGGCATACAAGCCCACCAGTTCTGCGATCTCGGGGATGGAGAGTGCACGGGGCAGTGAAGGCTCGACCAATGTGCCAACACCGGGACCCGTTTCGATGAAGGCTTTCACGTTTCGCGCCTGGATCGCGGAAGGGGCGACAGGCGCGTCGCCTCGCGGTTGCAGGGCCGTGTGCGAGACGCGGCCCACATGCCAAAGCTGCGCGAAGATCACGCCGCCTTCGGCGTGTACCGCGTGGGTCACCTTGCGCCAGCCGTCGATCTGGGCCTGGTCATGGATGCCAGGCGTCCAGGCGTAACCCTGGCCGCGCGGTTCGATCTGTGTGCCTTCGCTGACCATGAAACCCGCGCCGGCGCGTTGCCGGTAATAGTCGGCCATCAGCGCGGTCGGCACGTTACCCGGTTGGGCGCTGCGCTGACGGGTGAGCGGGGGCAGGACGATGCGGTTCTTCAGGGCCTGGCGGCCCAGCGTGACGGGCGTGAATAGCGCGGGATGCCGCATGGGAATCTCCTTGTTGATCGGGTCGTGCGTCATCTGGTTGCCGATCATGCCGATTTGCCGGCGGCCAGTTGCGCGAGCAGGCGGGTTGCCGCCGCGGCGGAAGACGCCGGGTTCTGTCCGGTGATCAACAGGCCGTCCTGCACGATGTAGGGCGCCCAGTCAGGCCCCTTGGCATAGACGCCGCCCTGTGCCTTGAGCACGTCTTCGACCAGGAAGGGCACGATGTCGGTCAGTTCGACGGCGTCTTCCTCGGTATTGCTGAAGCCGGTGACTTGCTTGCCTTCGACCAGGGGGCGGCCAGCGGGCGTCTTCACGTGCTGAAGGACCCCGGGGGCGTGGCAGACCAGCGCGATGGGCTTGCCGTTGGCAAGGAAGGCTTCCAGCAGCGTGGCCGACGTGGCGTCTTCGGCCAGGTCCCACAGCGGACCGTGCCCGCCGGGGTAGAACACGGTGTCGAAGTCGGCCTGCGAGACGCTGTCGAGGCGGACGGTGGCAGCCAGCTGCGCAGTCGCCGAGGCGTCGGCTTCAAAGCGGCGAGTCTCCGCCGTCTGGAAGGCCGGCTCGTTGCTCTTGGGGTCCAAGGGGGGCTGGCCGCCCTTGGGCGAAGCCAGCACGATCTCGGCGCCGGCATCCTTGAAGACGTAGTACGGCGCGGCCAACTCTTCCAGCCAGAAACCGGTCTTGCGGCCGGTGTTGCCGAGTTGCTCATGCGAGGTCAGAACCATCAGGACTTTCATGGTGTTTCTCCAGGTGGGGGTCTGTTTGTATTAGACCGGTCGTCTATATAAAAGGGCTAAGAAAGCACCGCCATCGGCGGTGCCTGGCAGCGCTCCTGCGGGTCAGCCAGGAAGATGCAGGATCTTGCGCGTCGTGCTCATGGCCGTGGCGAAAGGTTGGGGGTTGCGGACGATCTTCACCATGATGCTGGCGCCCAGCCACAACTGATACAGGCTTTCGGCGACGTCTTGCGGCGTGCCGTCGATGGACAAGGAGCCCTCCGCGACGCCGGCCTGGATGGCTTGCGTCAGGCGGGCGGTGAGGCCGGTGGCGCCTCGCTTGAGCGACAGCCGCATGTCCTCGGACAGGTCCGCGACCTCGGCGCCCAGTTTCACGGCCAGGCACTTGCCCTGGCATTCCGAGAAGGACTGGTTGTCCTGCCAGGCCTCCCAGTACTTCATCAGGCGCTGCGACATGTCCAGGCCCGGGGTGCGCAGGATGGCGTCGATCTCGGCCAGGTAGGTGTCGAAGTAGTTGTCGAGCAAGGCGACGCCGAAAGCGTCCTTCGAGCCGAAGTAGTGATAGAACGAGCCCTTGGGCACGCCGGAGGCGGCCAGGATCTCGTTCAGACCGACGGCCGAGAAACCCTTGCCGGCCATGATGCGTTGGCCGTGGGCAAGGATGTTCGCGCGGGTGTCGTGCGTATCGGCGGTGTGCGAAGTGCTCATGGAACGCACTGTAGCACTTGATTAGACCGGTCGTCTAGTGAGTTTTTTCACTGTTGTGCGCGAGCCAATGAAAAGGGGCCGCGCATGGCGGCCCCTTCCTGCTGCAAGATGGCGAATCGATCAGAAGTCGATCTGCGCCGACAGCAGCACCGTGCGTGGTGCGGCGACGGTTCCGACGGTCAGCAGCGTGCTGCTGGACAGCCAGTAGTTCTTGTCGAACAGGTTCTCGACCGTGGCACGGAAGGTGACCGGGCGGCCCATGACTTCGGTGTGATAACGCGCACCGATGTCGTAGCGGGTCCACGACGGCAGCGTCTGCGTGTTCTCCGCGTTGTAGGGCGTCGAGGCCGTGTGGATGGCGCGCGCGTTCACGCTCAGGCCGGGCACCCAGGGCAGGTCCCAGTCGGCACCCAGGTTGAGCGTGTACTTGGGCACGCCGTTGGCGTCGTTGCCCTGGTTCACGCCGCCTGCGGTGCGTTGCAGCTTGGCGTCGTAGAACGTGGCGCTGGACATGACGCGCAGGCCGGGCACGACTTCACCGACGGCGGACAGTTCCAGGCCACGGTTGCGCTGCTCGCCATTGAAGGCGTAGACATTGTTCTGGTCTGCGATGGCGGAGGGCCGGGTGATCTGGAAGACCGATACGGTGGTGATCAGGCGGTCCCAGTCCACCTTCACGCCAGCCTCGTACTGCTTGGATTTGTACGGAGGAAGGACTTCGCCCGTATTGGTGTAGCCGGGGCCGACGATCGCGCCGCGTGTCAGGCCGGCGGTGAAATTCCCGTACAGCGAGACGTTCTCCCATGGGCGCACGACAATGCCAGCCAAGGGAGAGTAGCCGTCCGCGTCGTACGTGGAGGTGATCGCGCCCGCAGCATTGAAACTCTCGGTCTTCACCCGCTGCTTGCGCACGCCACCGGTCAGCATGACGCGGTCGTTGGCGAAGGACACCGTATCGGTGATCGACAGGCTGGTGAGCTCGGTTTCCGAGTTCTTGGCGGGGGCGCGGCGATCGCCGCTCATGGGAATCAGCTTGACCGGATCATAGATGTTCGAGTCGATCTTCTCGCTCAGCGGCGCCGACAGGAAGAAGCTGCCGGCTTCCGAGCGCAGGATGGAGCCCGAGACGCTGACCATGTGCTTGACGCCCAGCGTATCGAAATTCGCGCGCGCGCCGATCTCGGCGGTCTTGTTGCGCGAATAGGCGTCGTACCAGGAGTTGATCACCCGGAAATTGCCCTGCGAGTCGACGGCGTCGGTGGTGCGCGCCGAGGGGAAGTCCTGCTCGCTGGCGCCGTAGCGATAACCGCCCGCCGCGTAGACCATCAGGCGATCCGAGACGTCGTATTCCAGGCGGGTGGCGACGGTGGCGTCGCGCGTGGTCAGGTCGGCGCCCGAGTAGATGGCGCGGTGGCCAGAGGGCGGCGAGGGAATGCTGGTAATGTCGGGATGGAAGCCGTTCTGTGCGCGGAAGTTGTCGACGTTTTCCTTTTGCGCATAGGTGTCCAGCGACCAGCGCAGCTTGGGCGAGCGGTAGTCCAGCGCCAGCGCGCCCAGGCCGAATTCCTGGCGGCCATTGTCCAGGCTGGTCTGGCCGTTGCGGTACACGCCATTGAAGCGGATGCCCCACTGGTTGGCATCGCCGAAGCGGCGGCCCATGTCCAGGTGCGTGCTGAAGATCGACTTGCTTTCGTAGGACGTGGTCAGGCGGGTGAGGGGCTCGTCGCCGGCGCGCTTGGTCACGATGTTGATGTTGCCGCCGATGCTGCCATTCGGACTGATGCCGTACATCAGCGTGCCGGGGCCCTTCAGGACTTCGACGCGCTCCATGAGGGCGGCGGGCATGCGGTGCGAGGAGGTCAGGCCGTACAGGCCGTTCAGGCCGATATCGCCGCTGGTGACGTTGAAGCCGCGGATCTGGAAGTCTTCGCTGAAACTGCCGGTCGACGTCATCATGCGCACCGAGGCTTCGTTCACGACGACGTCGGCCAGCGTGCGGGCCTGCTGGTCTTCCAGCATCTGCGCGGTGTAGTTGGTGGTGCTGAAGGGCGTGTCCATCACATCCGCCGAGCCCAGTACGCCCAGGCCGCCGCCGCGCGCCACCTGGCCGCCCGCATAGGCGGGAGGCAGGCCGCTGTCGCTGGCTGCCGTGACGGTCACGGTGGGCAGCATGTTCGCGGCCTGGCCTGCGCCGGGCGTGCGGTTCACCACATAGCTGCCATTGGTCTGTTGCACGGCGCGCAGGCCCGTGCCGGCCAGCAGCGCTTCCAGGCCGCCGCCGACGCTATAGCTGCCCTTCAGGCCTGCGCTCTGCTGGCCTTCGGTCAGCTCGGGGCGGAAGGACAGCATGATGCCGGCTTCGCGGCCATAGCGGCCCAGCACGTCGCCCAACGGGCCGCCGGGGATGTCAAAGCTGCGGGTCTGCGACTGCGCGTGCGCGGCGGTGGGCGCCAGCAGCACCGGAGCGGCGACGACGACTGCGGAGAGAGCCAGCTTCAGCGAGGTGGCCAGGGCCGTGCGCCGGAAGGCCGGGGAGAGGAGGCGCCGTGACGCCGGGGCGAAATGCATTGCGTGACCTTTGGGAGGGTAGATGAGGAATTGGGTTCTCATCTGCCATGACCCGCGAGCCGCCGGAACAGCTCAACTTGGTCACTGATTTTTGTAAAGATATGTATCTATGCCTGGGCGCGAGGCTTGGCGCGGGGCTCGACCAGGATGATGCGTTCGCCCCAATAGCGCGTCTGGATGACCAGCCGCAAGTCCAGCGTGATGCTGAGCACTTCCAGCACCTTGCGCACATCACCCAGCGGGAAGGAGCCCGAGACGCGCAGCGCGGCGGCCGAGGGGTCACAGCGCAGGGTTTCGCGAGTGTGGCGGCGTAACTCGTCCAGGAAGCGGTCCAGCCGCATGTCGCGGGCGACCAGGAAGCCTTCCGTCCAGGCGACGGACAGTTCGTCCGCGGGCTCGTCATGGGTGATGGACTGGCTGGTGTAGCAGGCGCGGTGGCCCGCGGAAACGATGTGATGCCTGGCCCGGGCGCTGCGGGGTTCCAGCTGCACCTTGCCGTCGAACACACACACTTCGGTGGCCTCGTCCCACAGGCGGACGGTGTAGCGGGTGCCCAGTGCGCGGGCGATGCCCTGCGGGGTTTCGATCAGGAAGGGCCTGGGCGCGGGATGGGCGTCCGCCGAGGTGGTGACGAGGATTTCACCCGCCAGCAGCCTGACACGCCGCAGCGTGTCGTCATACAGCACGTCGACGGCACTGTCCGTATTCAGGATCAATTCGGTGCCGTCGGCCAGCATGATGGTGCGCCGCTCGCCTACCTGCGTGCGATGGGTGGCCTGCCAGGTGAGCCAGGGCAGTTCCCGTTGCAACAGCCAGCCGCCGCCGCCCGCGAAGGCCAGGAGGGCCAGCGTGCTCAAGGCGCGCCGGCGGCCGCGGGAGGCGGGCGCCAGCGTCGCCTGCGCGATGGCGGCGTGCGTCGTACAGGCCAGGGGCTGGAGCTGCCCCATGACGGATTCCACCCGCCGCCAGGCGCGTTCGTGATCGGGGTGTTCGGCCAGCCAGCGATGCCAGGCCGCCGTGGTGGCGGGCGCGACAGGCTCGTCCTGCAGGGCCATCAGCCAATCCAGGGCGCGCTGGGCCACGGCGGGCGGGATGGTCGCGGCGTCCGTCGTGGACTGGTACCAGGGATGGGAAGACACGGCCGGCAGGTCCTAGCCGGTGAAGGCGAGGTCGGCGAAGCAGCAACGCTGCAGGGCGCGGACGATGTGGCGCTTCACCGTGGCAATCGAAATGCCCAGCGCCTCTGCCACCTGCGCATGCGTCTGGCCGTCCAGCTGCGACATCAGGAAAGCGCGGCGCGCCAGCGGGGGCAGGTCGTCCAGCAGGCGATCCAGCTCGAACAGGGTCTCGAGCAGGATGGCGCGGGCTTCCGGTGAACTGGCCACCGGTTCAGGCGCCTGGGCCAGGGCTTCCAGGTAGGCGCGCTCCAGTTTCTGGCGGCGCCAGTGGTTGGAGACGAGATTCTGGGCGACGGTGGTGAGAAACGCGCGCGGCTCGTCGATGACGGTGGGCGTGCGCTCACTGCTGAGCAGCCGGATGAAGGTGTCGTGCGCGAGGTCGGCGGCGTGATCCGAATTGCCCAGGCGGCGATGCAGCCAGCCTTTCAGCCAGCCGTGATGGTCGCTGTAGAGCATTTCGATGGTGGCGGGCGGAGGGCACCCCAGAGTACTCACGGTCGCGGGCCTTTTGCTTAGCACCACGACCCTGCCGTTGGCTAGCTCAAGAAGGTTAAGAAGAATAAATAATAGGAATAGTTTCCATTATCAGACAAAAATTCACCTTTTCAAAGTCGGGGCGTGGCTTTCTTGCACGCTGGCTGGGGCGCGCGGCCACCCATGCCGGAACGAAGCCGCGAACCGGGCTCGGAGTACCATCCCGCATCGGGTTTCACGGATGCCGGACCATGAATTTCATTTTCCGCGGCGACGAGCTGCTGGTGCGCGAGGCCGACATGGCTTTGCCGGACGACGCCTGTTGCGAGCGACTGGGCATCGCGCCCGGGCAGTGGCAGGAACTCTGGGTGGGACGCGCGCCCGAACAGCGCGTGGCACAGTTGGGCCGCGATGCGCAGCCCGATACGGGCGACTACGTCTTCCGCAAGTTGCGAAGTTTCTTCGGCGTTCTGGACGACACGCGCATGGGGCTGGCCAGCAAGGCCTTCCAGATTGGCGAGTGGGCGCGCACGCATCGGTATTGCGGCGCCTGTGCCACGCCCACCGAGCGTGTGGCGCACGAACACTGCATGCGTTGTCCGGCCTGTGGCCTGCCCAGCTATCCACGGGTGTCCCCGGCCATGATGGTGCTGATCCGCCGTGACGATCACATCCTGCTGGCGCGCCATGCCACCTATGCCCGAGCGCGGCATACCGCCTTGGCCGGTTTCGTCGAGGCGGGGGAAAGTGTCGAGGACGCCATCCACCGCGAGGTGGAGGAAGAGGTGGGCCTGCAGGTGAAGAACCTGCGCTACTTCCAGAGCCAGTCCTGGCCTTTCCCGCATTCGCTGATGATCGCCTTCACCGCGGAATACGCGGGCGGCGAGGTGCGCGTGCAGGAAAGCGAGATTGCCGAGGCGAATTGGTATGGCCCCGGCGATGCGCTACCGCCGGTGCCGATGGCGCAGTCTGTGGCGGGCCGGCTGGTGCGCGCGAACCTGCCCGCGGGCGTGGTGTGGGATCCGGTGTCGGACCAGGCGAACTAGGTGCGGCGGGGCCGTCATGGCCCCGGCTCCTTGTCTCAGTCGAAATCAGGCACCAGCGGCACGGATGCCAGCGCGCGATAGCGCGGCCCGTTCTCCACGGGCAGGCTGGCATACAGCCCCAGGGTGTCCAGGTGCAGGGGCGGCACGCTGTGCAGGCCTTCCATCCATTGCAGCGATTCCGCCGCCAGCGGCGGGCTGTCGGGCCGCAAGCGGGCCAGGGTCACGTGCGGCTGGAAAGGGCGCGACTCGATAGGCAGGTCCAACTCGCGCAGCACGCGGTGCAATCCTTTCAGCATGTCCTGCAAGATGGGCGCCAGGGCATGGCGCGCCACCAGCACGCGAGGATGATGCGAGGAGGGCCACAGGGCGAGGCCTTGGAAATCCAGCGCGGGCAAGGGTTCGGCCAGGACATGCAGGGCGTCGCTGAGCACATGGCCCTGCGGGGGCTGGATGGCGCCCAGGAAGGCGAGCGTCAGGTGCAGGTCGTCATAGGCCACGCGTCGGGCCGTGTCGGGCACGGGCAGGTTCGCCAGGGCCTCGCGTGATTCGGCGTCGGGCGCGAGGGCGATGAAGCAGCGGTTCCAGGGGTTCGGCATGTCTCCACCTTAGCGCCTGGGCTGCCAGGGCGACAAGCCATGTGCGCAAGTGATGGCGGCATGAACAACCGTCATTCCTTGCCTGGCGTGGGCTCTCCTACAATCGGTCCACAGGATGCAAGGCGCGGCGCCCGCGGTGGGCGCCGCGCCGCGTTCGCGACAAGGAGAGGCAAGGAGATGGATCTCGGTATCACAGGACGTTGGGCGGTGGTGTGCGCCGCCAGCAAGGGGCTGGGCAAGGGCTGTGCCGCCGCGCTGGCGCGCGAAGGCGTGAACCTGGTGATCAACGCGCGTGGCAAGGACGCGCTGGAAGCCACCGCGGCCGAGCTGCGCGCGCTCGATCCCGCCATCGAAGTGAAGACGGTGGCGGGCGACGTGACCCAGGAAGACGTGCGCGAGGCCTTGCTGGCCGCCGCGCCGCAAGTGGACATCCTGGTGAACAACGCGGGCGGCCCGCCGCCCGGCGATTTCCGCGACTGGACCCAGGAGGACTGGTACAAGGCGCTGGATGCCAACATGCTGACGCCCATCGCGCTGATCCAGCGCACGGTGGATGCCATGGCCGAGCGCGGCTATGGCCGTGTGATCAACATCACGTCCGGCGCGGTGAAGGCGCCCATCGACATCCTGGGCCTGTCCAACGGCGCGCGCAGCGGCCTGACCGGCTTCATCGCCGGCCTGGCGCGCCAGCCGGGCCTGGCCGGCCGCAACGTCACGTTCAACAACCTGTTGCCGGGCCCCTTCGAGACCGAGCGCCTGGAAAAGACCCTGGCCGTGGCGTCCAAGGCCAGCGGCCTGACGCAGGACGAAGTGGCCCAGCAACGCCGCAAGGGCATTCCCGCGGGCCGTTTCGGGACGTCCGAAGAGTTCGGCGCGTTCTGCGCGTTCCTGTGCAGCGTGCACGCCGGCTACATGACGGGCCAAAACCTGCTGCTGGACGGCGGCGCCTATCCGGGCACGTTCTGATCCACGGCGTATCGTGCAGGCCTCGCGTCACGCGGGCCTGCATGCACTTCAGATGCCGACCAGGCGCTGGACGAGCCGGGCGCCCCAGGTCTTGAAGCGCAGCGGCGCGTCGGTGCCGGCCAGCGCAATGCAGGGCTCGCCCTGCTCGGCGACAGGCTGGTGCTCGATGTCCTCGTCCAGGTCGGCGATGTCGCCGGCGCCGTAACGGCCGAAGCAGTCGTTGTACGCGCCCTTGAGCACCAGCGTCATTTCACTGCCGCCGTGGCCATGCGGCGGCAGCGCCATGCCGGGCGCCAGTTTCAGCAACATCAATTGCCCTTCGTGGATGCCGTTGGCCTGCACCCGGTGCAGGCCGGGCGCCACCAGGCGCCAGCGCAGCGCGCTGTAGCGCGTGCCGAAATGCGGATGCAGCAGGCCGGGCAGCAGGTCGGGGTCAGGGCTGCCTGCTTCGGCGGATGGCGCGGCAGGGGCAGGCTTGGGCGCGCCGCCCAGCGGCATGCCTTCCAGCGCATCCAATCTGGCCAGCATGGCATCACGGCCCCGCAAGGGGTTGGGCGCTGGCGTGGGCTCCTGGCGCCAATCCGGGCCGGCGTGCATCAGCATGCCGCCCAGGCGGTCGACGCAGGCCAGCCGCGCGCGGCATTGCGGGCACAGCGCGATATGCGTGGCCGCGACCAGGGCCAGCGCGGCTGGCAGGGCGCCGGCCGAGTAGCTGACCAGCGTGGCGTCGTCGAGATGATGGCGATCGATCATGGCGTTCATCCCTGCAGTGCGCCACGCAGCCGCGCGAAGGCCAGGCGGATGCAGGATTTGACCGTGCCCACCGGCAGCCCGAGTTCCTCGGCGATCTGGCGGTGGCTCTTGGCCTCGAAATAGGACATGTGGATCACCCGGGCCTGCCGTTCAGGCAGCTCCTGCATGGCGGCGCGCAACTTCGTTTCGTCCACCGCATCGCCGGCCGAGGGCTGCTCGGCCGCCTGCTCGGGCAGCGACAGCGCATCCAGGTCGAGTTGCATGGCGGCCCAGACACGGTCGCGCCGGATACTGTCCAGGTATTGATTGCGGGCGATGCGAAACAGCCAGGTGCTCAGCATGGCGCGTGCCGGGTCGTAGGCGTGCGCATGCAGCCAGAGCTTCAGCAGCGTCTCCTGCACCAGCTCCTCGGCCGCGCCGGGCGGGGCGCCCAGTCCCAGCAGATAGCGTTGCAGCCGCGGCGCGTAGTGGTCGTACAGGCGCATGAAGCTCTCGCGATCGCGATGCTGTGCGACCGCCTGCACGAGTTCGTGCCAGGGCAGGACGCGATCGGAGGCGGGCGCGGCTGGGCTCAAGCGGGCGAGGCTTCCTGGTCGGCGGGGAAGAGGGACGCCGGGCGTCCGGCTGGCCAGCAGTGTAGCCGCCCGGGATGGCAGGAACCGCGCGGGAGACGCAGGCGGGAGCAGGCAGGCGGCGCATGGGGCTTTGTTCTCGTGGGCCCGGCTCAGGCCTCGGCGAAGGCGCCCGGGTAGACCGGACGCGCGCCAGGCTTGGCCAGCAGCAGTTGCGCCGTGCCGATGTGGCGCTCCATGAACCCGCCTTCGCAATAGCAGAAGTAGTACTGCCACATGCGGAAGAAGCGTTCGTCGTAGCCCAGCGGCGCCAGCTCCTCGCGGGCGTGGCGCAGGTTCTCGCGCCACAGGCGCAAGGTGCGCGCGTAATGCAGGCCGATGTCCTCCATGTGATGGATGGTCATGTCCGTGGCGGATGCCACGACGTCGGCCATCCGGCTGACGGAGGGCAGGGCGCCACCGGGGAAGATGTACTTCTGGATGAAGTCGACGGAGCGGCGTGCCCGCGCATAGCGCTGGTCGCGGATGGTGATCGCTTGCAGCAGCATCAGGCCATCGGGCTTGAGCAGGCTGGCACACTGGTGGAAGTAGGTGGGCAGGTAGCGGTGCCCCACGGCCTCGATCATTTCGATCGACACCAGCTTGTCGTATTGCCCGGACAGGTCGCGATAGTCTTCCAGCAGCACGGTCACGCGGTCCTGCAGGCCTGCCGCCGCGACGCGGGCGCAGGCGGTGTCGTACTGCTCCTTCGACAGCGTGGTGGTGGTCACGCGGCATCCATGGCGCTGCGCGGCATGGATGGCCATGCCGCCCCAGCCCGTGCCGATTTCAAGCAGATGGTCGGTGGGCTTGAGCTCCAGCTTGCGGCAGATGCGCGCCAGCTTGTTCCGCTGCGCCAGCGCCAGCGTGTCGTGCGCGGCGTCGAAGACGGCCGCGGAATACATCATGCTGGGATCCAGGAAGCGTTCGAAGAGCGCGTTGCCCAGGTCGTAATGGGCGGCGATGTTGCGGCGCGAGCCGTCGCGCGTGTTGCGGTTGAGCCAATGCAGGCCTTGCAGCAGCGGCTTGCCCAGGCGGACCGGGCCGCGCTCCAGGCCATCCAGCACGTCCAGGTTGGTCACCAGCACGCGCATCACGGAAGTCAGGTCCGGGCTGGACCAGTGGCCCAGGACATAGGCTTCGCCCGCGCCGATGGCGCCGCGCGCGGCCAGCATGCGCCAGAGCGCCGGCGCATGCACGTGCACCTCGGCGCGCAGCGTGGCTTGCAGGTCGCCGAAGACCCAGCGCCCGCCGTCGGTGTCGACCAGCGTGAGCTGGCCGTGGCGCAAGGCGTTCAGCCGGCGCAGCAGGTTGCGGCGCAACAGGCCGTCCAGGAAGCCGGTAGTCGTGTCCTGCTGCCGGACGGCGGCATTGCCGAGCGTCGCCGCGAGCGGCTGGTCAAGCGTTGGGCTTTTCATGGCGGGGCTCCAGATGGGCAGTGCCCAGGCCGCCGTCGGCGTCCTGGTGGGCGTGCAGGGGCGTGCGCTTGCGCAGCAGGCGGAAGGCCTGGGTATAGATGCCGGCCAGCGTGCTCGCCGTCATCCAGGGAAACTGCCACAGGTGCTGGTGCAGGCTGGCGCGCGTCAGCGGCACGCGCGCCAGTTTCAGGTTGGCGTTGAAGAGGCGCGCGTCGCCCTGCCAGTTCTCCATGTGGATGCGCAGCGCTTCGTCCGGCGGGGAGAAACGCATGCGGTACTCCACGTCGCGCGGCAGGAACGGCGACACATGGAACTGCTTGGCCACGCGCTGGCACGATTCGCCATCGCCATATGCCGGCAGCACGTATTGGTAGCGCTCGCGCCAGGGCGTGTTCGTGACTTCGCAAAGAATGGCGGCCAACTGGCCGTCGGCGTCGTGGCAATAGAAGAAGCTGGCGGGGTTGAAGGCCAGTCCCCAGCTGCGAGGCTGGGCCAGCAGGCACACATGGCCTTGCGGCGCCTCGCCCAGCGCCAGGGCCACGCGCATGCGCACCGCGTCGATCAGCGGGATGCCTTGCCGCGTCAGCGCGGGCAGGAAGTCGGTTTCGCGCATGCCGAAAGGCGCCCAGCGCGAACGGCCTGCCAGGGGCGAGAGCCCCAGCACGGCATCCTGCTCGGACAGGTCCAGGTACAGCATGCCGATGCGGTAGCGGAAGGCATGGGTGTCGGGCTGGTGGCGTGCATGCGTCACCCACCCCTGGTAAAGCGCGCTTCTCACAGGCGCTCCTCGAAGGCCTCGGCCACGCGCAAGGCGCTGACCACGCCGTCTTCGTGGAAGCCGTTGGCCCAGTAGGCGCCGCAGTAATAGCTGTGTTGCGCGCCGCACAGCTCGCGCCAGCGTGCCTGCGCGGCGACGGCCGCCAGGCTGTATTGCGGGTGGGCGTAGCGGTAGCGGCCCAGCACCTTGGCGGGATCGATGGCGGCATCCTGGTTCAGGCTGACGCAGAACGTCGTGGGCGAATCGATGCCCTGCAGGATGTTCATGTTGTAGCTGACGGCGGCGGGCTGGTCGGCCGGGCCGCCCAGGCGATAGTTCCAGCTGGCCCAGGCCGCGCGGCGGCGCGGCAGCACCCGGGTGTCGGTGTGCAGCACCACGTCGTTGTCCGCGTAGGGCAGGGCGCCCAGGATCTCGCGCTCGGGCACGCTGGGGGCGGCCAGCATCGCCAGCGCCTGGTCGCTGTGGCAGGCGAACACCACCTTGTCATGGCGCTCCTGGCCCGCGGCACTGTCGATGACGACGCCCTGCGCGTCGCGCGTGACGCGTTGCACGGGGCAGGCGGCGCGCACGCCGTCGCGCAGGTGGCGCACCAGCGCCGGCACGTAGCTGCGCGAACCGCCGGTGATGACGCGCCATTGCGGCCTGTCGCTCAGGGAAAGCAGGCCGTGATGGCGGAAGAAACGCACGAAGGCTTCCAGGGGGAAGTCCAGCATGTCGGCCAGCGGCATGGACCAGATGGCCGCGCCCATGGGCACCAGGTAATGATCGACAAAGCGTCGTCCATAGCCGGCCGTGCGCAGGTATTCCCCCAGCGTGGCGTGCGGATCGATCCGGCCTGCCTCCAGGTCTTGCAGCGCTGCCTTGTTGAAGCGCAGGATGTCGCGCAGCATGCCCCAGAAGCCTGGCGACAGCACGTTGCGGCGCTGCGCGAACAGCGTGCGGGCCGAATGGCCGTTGTATTCGAAACCGGTAGCCGGATCGTGCACCGAGAAACTCATCTCGGTCGGCTGCGACGCCACGTCCAGCTGATCCAGCAACCGGATGAAATTCGGATAGGTCCGGTCGTTGAAGACGATGAAGCCCGTGTCCACGGCGTGCGCGACGCCGTCGGCGTGGACGTCCACGGTGTGGGTGTGGCCGCCCAGCCACGGGTCGGCGCAGAACACCGTGACGTTGTGGCTGCGGCCCAGCAGGTGGGCCGCGGTCAGGCCGGAGATGCCGGCGCCGATGATGGCGATATTCATGCCGGCTCCCGGTTGCGTGACAGGCGCCGGCCCACGGCGACCTGCAGGCGGGGCGGCAGGCAGCCCAGGAAGCGCAGCGCGGCAATGAACAGGCGCGGAAACGCGATTTCCATCGGACGGCTGCCCAGGCGGTCGGCGATGTGACGTGCGGCCCGCTGCGCGTCCCAGCGCATGGGCATGGGAAAGTCGTTGTTCCGGGTGAGCGGGGTGTCGACGAAGCCCGGGCTGATGACGGTGATGGCGATGTCCTCGGCCGCCAGGTCCATGCGCAACGATTCGAACAGATAGCGCAGCGCGGCTTTCGAACTGCCATAGGCTTCGGCCCGGGGCAGCGAGAACAGCGCGGCCGAACTGGCCATTGCGACCAACTGCGGGCGCGTGGCGCGGCGCAGCAGCGGCAGCGCGGCCTCCAGGCAGTAGGCCGCCGAGAACAGATTGGCGCGCATGACGCGCTCCACCATGGCGGCTTCGAATTCACGCACGTCCATGTATTCGCAGGTGCCCGCGTTCAGGATCGCGCAGTCCAGCACGCCCCAGTGGGCCGCGATGCGCTTGCCGATCTCGCGCACCTGTTCCGGATCGGTCAGGTCGCCGGGCATGACCATCGTCTGCGTGGGATAGCGTCCAGCCAGGGCTTCCAGCGGGGCTGGGCGGCGCGCGGTCAGCACCAGGTGGTGGCCCTGGCGCAGCAGGGTTTCGGCCAGCGCCGCGCCGATGCCGCTGCTCGCGCCCGTCAGCCAGATGCGGCGCTTGTCGTCCGGGGGCTGCGTGGCGGACGGACCCTGCCTATCGTCCACGGGTGTTCCGCTGTTCATGCAAGCCGTCCCTTGAGCAAGGAGATGGCCCCGCCCAGGAGCGGCAGGTGTTCATACAGCAAGGCGCCCGCGTCGAAGTAGTCGCGGTGCGCATGGACCTTGTCGCGCCACAGCAGGTGCGAGCAGCCTTCGACCTGCACGGGCTCGCCGCGCGCGATGCGAGGATGCTGGTAGATCATGATCCAGCGCAGGTAGCCTTCACCCGCGCGGACCTCGTCCATGCCCTGGAAGTCGAAGCGCAGCGACTCGACGTTGGCATAGAGCTTCTCGAAATAGGCATGCAGCGCCTGGACGCCCTGGATCTCGTGCAGCGGATCGCGAAAGCGCACGTCATCGGTATAGAGCGTGGGCAGGCGGTCGAGCGTGTCGGCGTCCAGATCGGCGAAGCGTCTGGCGAAGTCCTGCAGGAAGGCGCTCATGGCAGTGTCCGGTGGGGGGGTGTGAGCGGTCTACGCGCGCAGCGGGCAATCGGATCACTCTGGAATTGAAAGAATTTATTTCGGCGCGCCGCATCCATTTGCTATCAATAATGATTGTCATTTGTATAATCGCCCGCTTGTCTCGACTTTCCTCGGTCTCCCTCATGGTTCCCGACCCCGCGCTGCGGCCCTCGTCAGAACTCGGTTCCGCCGAGCCGTCGACGTTGCTGGCCGCCTTGCTGGCGAACTATGACGACCTGGTGGGCTATGTGCAGCGCCGGTTCGGCGCGTCGGGCCTGGCGCGGGACGTCGTGCATGAAGCCTGCCTGCAGATCCTGGCGCGGCCGGCCAAGCCGGCCTATGCGCCGCTGGGCCTGCTGCGCCGCATGCTGCACAACCTGGCGGTGGATCATTGCCGCCGCCGGGATGTCCGCCAGTCGCACGAACTGTCCTGCGCGCCGGAGGACCTGCCCGACGTGGCGAGCGAGGCTGCCGACCCTGCGCACGCGCTGGATGCCCGGCGCGAATTCGCCGTGCTGGTGCGGGCCATCGAGTCCCTGCCCGAGCGCTGCCGGGAGGTGTTCGTGTTGCACAAGATCCATGGCCTGCCGCAGGCCGAGGTGGCCGCCTTGCTGCATGTCTCCACCCAGACCATCGAGAAGCATCTGCGCCGCGGCGTGCAGGCCTGCTGCGCCCAGTTGTCCTCGGCGGGCTACCGGCAATGAATACATCTCCCTGGAGCATCCCGCATGTCTGATCAGGACCCGGCCGCCGACGGCGCCTGTCCGCTGCCGGACGCATCGTCCGGCAAGCCGTCCCCCCAGGGGCTGGGCGATGCGTTGGGGCAACACCAGTCCGCCCTGCAACGGCACTTTCCCTTGCCTGATCTCCATGCCTTGTCCGAGCAGGCGCGCCTGCGCGCGGCCCGCCGCCGCAGGGTGGGGGGCAGCCTGGCCGCCTTGTTCCTGCTGCTGGGACTGGGCGGGGTGTGGGGATGGGATCCGGCCTATCGGACCGAAACCCTGCACACGCGGGTGGGCGAACAACGGTTGGTGGCGTTGGCTGACGGCTCTACGGTTTTCATGGACACGGATACGCGCATGGTGGTGTCCTGGCATGTGCGGTCGCGCCAGGTGGCGCTGACGCAGGGCAGGGCCCGCTACGCCGTGTCGCCTGCCTTGTGGCGGCCCTTCGAGGTGGATGCCGGCGTGGCCCGCGTCACGGTCACGGGCACGGTGTTCGACGTGGCCCGCCGGGATGCCGCCTCAGCGCTGATCTACCTGCGTGAGGGCAGCGTGGACGTGGCCTTGCCCGAGCGTGCCGGCACCCGGCCGGAATACCGCCTGTCCGCGGGGATGGGGGTGGCGGTGCATGGACGCAATGCCCAGCTGCTGCGCCAGGAGCCCGCCAGCTTCGCGGGGGGCTGGCAGTCGGGCCAGTTGGTCTTCGACGGCGTGCCGCTCGCGGAGGCGCTGGCCGAACTCCAGCGTTACCTGCCTGTGCCGGTCTCCGTCGACGACCCCATGCTGGCGCGCCTGCGCGTGTCGGGCGTGTTCCAGGTGGCCAGGCTGGACCAGCTGTTCGATGTGTTGCCGCTGGTCTGGCCCTTGCGGGTGGAGCGCGCGTCGGATGGAGCGGTGCGTCTGTTGCCTGCGCCGGGCTCTCGCGGACGATAGGCCGCCGTGACGTTCGCACCCGGCCAATTGAAATAATTTGTAAATGCAGGGTGGGTCAAGACGGCCCGCTTGCGGCTCATTCCTCGAAACCCGTGCATCGCACTGTCGACTCCTTCGAGGATCCCTCCATGATGTCTCTTTCTCCAAGCTCGCGCCGCCGCCACCAGCTCGCCGCGCTGGCGCTGGGTCTGGCCCTGGCGTGGCAGGCCGGCGCGCAGGTGCGCCAGCAGTCCTACGACCTGCCTGCCCAATCCCTGGGCGCCGCGCTCAATGCCGTCGCCAGCCAGTCGGGCGTGCAGGTGTTGTTCCTGGCCGACGTCGCAGAAGGGCGGCAAGCGCCCTCGCTGCGCGGCGACTACACGCCGGATGAAGCGCTGTCGCGCGTGCTGGCCGGAACCGGCTTGAGCGTGCGTGCGCAAGGCGAGGGCACGTACGCCGTCGTCGAGGACGGCGCGTCGCCGGCATCCCCCGCGGCCCGCGCGCCGGACGCGGCCAGCAGCCTGGCCGCCGTCACCGTGGTGGCGTCGCGCGTCCCGCGCGCCATCGAGGAAACGCCCAACAGCGTCTGGGTCGTCGAGCGCGCGCAGATCGAACAGCAGGCGCGCGCGGGCGTGCCCTTGAAGGAAATGCTGGGCCAACTGGTGCCCGGGCTGGACCTGGGCGGGCAGATGCGGACCAACTTCGGCCAGAACCTGCGCGGGCGTCCCGCGCAGGTGATGATCGACGGCATCTCCCTGAACGGCTCGCGTTCGCTCAGCCGCCAGTTCGATTCGATCGATCCGTTCAACATCGAGCGTGTCGAGGTGCTGTCGGGCGCGACCGCGCTGTATGGCGGCAACGCCACAGGCGGCATCATCAACATCGTCACCAAGCGCGCGCAAGCGGGGGCGCCCACCTTCGTCAGCGAGGCTGGCGTGCGCTCCGGCCTTCAGGGCGGAGATGACCTGGCGTGGCACGCGGCGCAATCGGTGCAGGGCGGCAATGACCGCGTGCAAGGGCGTCTGGCCGTGGCCTACAGCCGCAACGGCGGCAGCTATGACGGCGACGGCGCACGCGTGCTGCCGGACATCACGCAGACCGACCTGCAGTGGAACCAGGCGGTGGACGTGCTGGGCACGCTCGATGTGGACCTGCGCGATGCGGGCACGCTGCGCGTGCTGGCGCAGTATTACGACTCGGGCTACCAGCCGGGCAAGGCGTTGTGGATGCGCCCTGGCGCGGGCAACGACATCCTGCGTCCCTCTGCGCTGGAGACCCGCAGCGGCTTTTCCTCGGATGTCGAGCCGAACACCCGCCGCCATCTCTTCATGGCGGACTACACCAAGCCGGACGTGCTGGGCGGCCAGGACTTCTACCTGAAGGCCTATCACCGTGCCGAGTCGCTGCAGTTCTATCCCTTCCCTGGCACGGACGCGAATCCGCTGGGCGGCGCGCGCGTGCCGTACTGGAGCACGTCGACCCAGGAGACGACGACCTATGGCATGAAGGGCATGCTGCTGAAGGACTGGTCGCGCCTGCGCCTGACCTACGGCGTGGATTACGACCACGAGAAATTCGACGCCCGCCAGACCATGTTCGACGTGAACCAGGCCATCGCCAGTGGCGGCCTGACTTTCCGCGAGTCGGCCGCGCTGGGGCGCTATCCGTCGTTCTCCACCGATATCTGGGGCATGTTCGCCCAGGCCGACCTGAAGCTCACCGACAGGCTGACCCTGAGCGGCGGCGTGCGCCACCAGAAGGTGGACATCGAGGTCGAGGACTTCGTGCAGGTGGCGCAGCAGCGCCTGGTGGCGGCGGGCTATGGCCGCGCCGCGGAAGCGATTCCGGGCGGCAAGAACGATTACGCCGCCACGCTGGGCAATCTCGGCCTGATCTACCGGCTGACGCCCGCCCAGCAGGTGTGGGTGAATTATTCGGAAGGCTTCGAGCTGGCCGACCCGGCCAAGTACTACGGCGCCAATGCCGCGTATTCCCTGCAGGGCGGGGCAGGCGGCGTGTGGCGCCTGGGCCGTCACGTGAGCGTGGCCGGCACCAGCATGGCCGCCATCAAGACACGCTCGGCCGAGGTCGGCTGGCGATTGGCCAGCGGTCCGCTGAGCGCGCAGGTGGCGGTGTTCCAGTCGCAGTCCGACAAGTCGATCGCGGTGGACCGCGCCACGCTGAACATCAGCCTGGATGACGCCAAGGTGCGCAACCGGGGCATCGAGGGCCAGCTGGACTATCGCCACGGCGACGGCTGGTCGGTGGGCGGCAACCTGTTGCTGCTGCAAACCGAGGAGGAAGTGAATGGACGCTGGCGCAAGCGCGGCATCTATCACGCCAGTCCTTCCAAGGCGACAGCCTACGTGGCGCGGGACCGCGGCAATTGGGGCGCGCGGCTGCAGATGGTGCACAGCCTGAAGCTGAGCAGCGACCTGCCCAGCTTCGGTTCGGGGGCGGGCGAACGGCTGCCCAGCCTGACGCTGTTCGACCTGATGGGCAGCTACCGATTCCAGCACGGCCCGGGCGTGGAGGGGACCCTGACCGTGGGCGTGCAGAACCTGTTCGACCGGACCTATGCCACGCGCTGGAGCGAGCAGGCGAAGCTGGCCTATGCCTCGTCCATCTCGCCCTCGGTGCTGGATTTCAAGGGGCAGGGGCGCACCTTCGCCCTGACCTACACGCTGGCGTACTGACGGCTGGCCTCCTCTCAGTTGAGGATGTGGAAGCCGTTGTCCACGTACTGCGTGGTGCCGGTGATGGCGCGGGCGCCATCGCTGGCCAGGAAGGCGCACAGTGGCCCGACGTCGTCGATGGCGAGCGGGCGTGGGATGGGGCTGCGGCGTTCGCTGTCGGCCACCAGCGCGTCGAAGTGCGCGATGCCGCTGGCCGCGCGCGTGGCGATGGGGCCGGGCGACACCGCGTTCACGCGGATGCCCGACGGGCCCAGCTCGGCGGCCAGGTAGCGCACGCAGGCTTCCAGCGCGGCCTTGACCGGGCCCATCAGTCCGTAGTTCGGCACGACCTCCTCGCCACCCAGGTAGCTCATGGTGAGCAGGCTGCCGCCTTGCGTCATCAGCGGTTCGGCGTGGCGGGCCAGCCGCACGAAGGAATGGCAGCTGGTGTCCATGGCCAGCAGGAAGCCGTCGCGTGAGCTGTCGACCACGCGCCCGTGCAGGTCCTGGCGCGGCGCGAAGGCGACCGAGTGCAGCACGAAATCCAGCCTGCCCCACGCCTGGCGGATGCGGTCGAACAGGGCCCGGACCTGGGCGTCGTCATTGACGTCCATGGCCATGGCGACGTCGGCTTCCAGCGATGCCAGCAGCGGACTGACGATCTCGGCTTCGCGCTCGCCGCGCCAGGTGCCCGCCAGCCGTGCACCCTGGGCGCGGAAGGCTTGGGCGCAGGCCCAGGCGATGCTTTCGTCGTTGGCGATGCCCACCACCAGTCCGGTCTTTCCTGCCAGCGCCTGCATGTCGTGCTCCTGCTCGGTTTGCGGTTGCGGTTGTGCCTGTCGCGGTCCGCGCCGTCGCGGGCGGGCTGCCTGGGGCCAGCCGAGTGTATCCGTGCAGCATGTCCGTCATGCTGCGCCGCGTCAATGGCAGCGTCAGCGTCCCGCCGCGCCGTAGGCGTCGCGGCACACCTGGCGCAGGGCCTGCGCGAACAGGCGGTCAACGTCGCGCTGCCCGCCTTCCTTGCGGGTGAAGCGGGCGATGGGGGGCAAGGTCCAGTCGAAGGAGTAGGGCACGATGGCCACGCCCGCCACGTGCACCATTTCCTCGGCGATGTCGGCGGGCAGGATGGAGACCGTGCGCTCGCTGGACACCAGCAAATCGCCGATGAGTTTCGACGAGTCGCTTTCCACGATGGGCGTGGGCGGCGTCAGGCCCAGCCCCAGGAAGACGTCGGCCACCTGCTCGCGCAGCGGCGTGTGCGGCGTGCCCAGGATCCAGTCCAGGCCTGCCATGTCGCGCCAGTCCAGCGGACCGCGTCCCAGGCGGGCTGCCAGTCGGCGGCTGGCCACCAGGCGCGGCGGCTGGCGGTACAGCACTTCGAAGTCCAGCCCGGTCAGGTCGACCGAGGCGGAGGCCCGCCCCACGACCACGTCCACGGTGTGGTCGCGCAGGGCCGCCAGCAGGGGGCCGCTGATCTGTTCGTGCAGCGTCACCGTGAGCCCCTGGGCGGCGTCGGGCAGGGTGCGCTGGATGGCCGAGGACAGGATATGGCCGGGCACGAAGGGAATGACGCCGATGTGCAGGTGCGCCGCGCGGCCCGCGGCCACGGCTTCCATATCGCGGGCCAGGTGATCCAGGTCCTGCATCATGGCCCGGGCGCGGGCCAGCACGACGCGGCCCAGTTCCGTGGGCCGCATGCCGCGCACCGAGCGGTCGAAGAGCCTCGCGCCGAACATGCTTTCCAGCTCGGCCAGCGCGTTGGTGATGGCCGGCTGGCCGCTGGCCATGTGCTCGGCCACGCGCGTGAGCGAGCCGTGCTGCTCGATCTGCAGCAGCAGGGTCAGGTGGCGCATCTTGAGCCGGGCGCCCAGCTTGCGGACGACGTCGGCGGGATCGAAGGTGGAAGTCACGGCCCAATCATCACTTAATGGTGATGGAATCATATCAATTCAAAATGATCGCGTGATGGCTGCGGCCTAGAATGACATCCATATTGCAAAAAAGGGATACGCGCCGAAGGGATATTGCCCAGTGCGCTGTTCCAACCAACAGGGTAGAGACAAGGCCAGTTCATGCCGGTCGAGACAATAGTGGTGGTGGCGCTGGGCGCCGTGGTGGCAGGGTTCGTGCAGGGATTGTCGGGCTTCGCATTCGGCCTGGTGGCGATGTCGCTGTGGGCCTGGACGCTGGATCCGGCCCTGGCGGCGGTGCTGGCGGTCTTCGGCGCCCTGACCGGCCAGGTCATGGCCGCCGTGTCGGTGCGCCGCCCCTTTGCGCTGGCCCGCCTGTGGCCCTTCCTGCTGGGCGGATTGCTGGGCGTGCCGCTGGGCGTGGCGCTGCTGCCGCGCCTGGATGTGGACTGGTTCAAGGCCGTGCTGGGCCTGCTGCTGGTGATCTGGTGCCCCGCCATGCTGATGGCGCGCCGCCTGCCTGCCGTGACGGCGGGTGGCCGGGTGGCCGATGGCACGGCGGGCATGGCAGGCGGCATCATGAGCGGCATCGGCGGCTTTGCCGGCGCGCTGCCCACGCTGTGGTGCACGCTGCGCGGCTTCGAGAAGGACACGCAGCGCGGCCTGATCCAGAACTTCAACCTGGCGATGCTGTCGGTCACGATGGTGACCTACCTGCTCCAGGGGCTGGTCACCCGGCCCATGCTGCCGCTGTTTGCCATTGTGGGTCCCATCGTGCTGCTGACGGCCTTCCTGGGTGGGAAGGTGTACATCGGCCTGAGCGAAGCGGCGTTCCGCCGTGTCGTGCTGGGCCTGCTCACCGCCTCGGGCGTCGCCATGCTGGTGGCGGCGGTGCCCAACCTGCTGGCGCGATACCTGTAGCCATATCTGTAGCCGTCACCAGCCGCATCCGATTTCGAACTGCCGCGTGACCCCCAGGGGACACGCTTTTCCGGACAACATGCGCCGCGGGGCGCACATTCCAAAGAGGACATCATCATGAACAACGCCGACAGGCAAGCCGCCCTCGACTATCACGAGTTTCCCGTGCCCGGCAAAACGGCCGTGGCCGCGACCAAGCCCCTGGTGACGCAGCGCGACCTGGCGCTGGCGTATTCGCCTGGCGTGGCGGCGGCCTGTGAAGAGATCGTGGCCGATCCGGCGAATGCGTTCCGCTACACGGGGCGGGGCAACCTGGTGGGGGTGATCTCGAACGGGACGGCGGTGCTGGGGCTGGGCAACATCGGTCCGCTGGCCTCCAAGCCGGTGATGGAAGGCAAGGCGGTGCTGTTCAAGAAGT